>Ga0209578_10000019_pt1 | contig 591710 bp, 527 predicted proteins | sample tdAd472_FD_187127 | JGI IMG/M metagenome (GOLD analysis project Ga0209578, IMG submission 187127) | Marine sediment microbial communities from the Atlantic coast under amendment with organic carbon and nitrate - tdAd47.2 (SPAdes)... | ecosystem: Environmental > Aquatic > Marine > Coastal >... | reverse complement strand
TCCCAAGGAACTGATTCGAAAGCCTTTCCCGCGCGTTCGGCGGCAGCCCGCCTCGTTTCCTTTCTCCCCTCCGTCCTTCGATACCACCAAGACAAAATCGGGATCGAAACGACAGGACCCTCAACCAACATTGTAAGACAGATGACCATTCAAGAACTCAATCTCAAAGACCTGAAGCTTCAAGAGCTGAAGGCGAAATCCCCCACGGACCTTCTGGAATTCGCAGAAGCGCTGGAAGTCGAGAACGCATCCACCCTGCGCAAGCAGGACATGATGTTCGCGATCCTGAAGCAGCTCGCGGACCGGAATGTGGAAATCACCGGCGGCGGCGTTCTGGAAGTGCTGCAGGACGGCTTCGGCTTCCTGCGCTCCCCCGAAGCCAACTATCTGCCGGGCCCGGACGACATTTATGTCAGCCCCAGCCAGATCCGCCGCTTTTCCCTTCGTACCGGTGACACGGTGGAAGGCCAGATTCGCGCCCCCAAAGACGGCGAGCGTTACTTCGCGCTGCTGAAAGTGGGCACGATCAATTTCGAAGACCCCGAAAAGATGCGCCACAAGGTGCACTTCGATAACCTGACGCCGCTTTATCCTGATGAGCGCCTGCGCCTGGAAATCGAAGACCCGACCATCAAGGACCTGAGCGCCCGCGTTATCGATCTGGTCGCGCCGTTGGGCAAGGGCCAACGGGGCCTGATCGTGGCGCCGCCGCGCACCGGTAAAACCGTTTTTCTGCAAAACATCGCCAAGTCCATCGCGGCCAATCACCCCGAGTGTTATTTGATCGTGCTGTTGATCGACGAGCGCCCGGAAGAAGTGACCGACATGCAACGCACGGTGCAGGGCGAGGTGGTCTCAAGTACCTTTGATGAACCCGCCACGCGCCACGTGGCTGTCGCCGAGATGGTGATCGAAAAGGCAAAGCGCCTGGTCGAACATGGCCGCGACGTGATTATCCTGCTCGATTCCATCACGCGCCTGGGCCGTGCCTACAACACGGTTGTGCCGAGCTCGGGCAAGGTGCTGACGGGCGGTGTGGACGCTAACGCGCTGCAACGGCCGAAACGCTTTTTCGGCGCCGCGCGGAATATCGAAGAGGGCGGCTCGCTGACCATTATCGCCACCGCGCTGATCGACACCGGCAGCCGCATGGACGAAGTGATTTTTGAGGAATTCAAGGGTACGGGTAACTCCGAAATCGTGCTCGACCGCAAGGCCTCGGACAAGCGCGTCTATCCGGCCATGGACATCATGAAGTCCGGCACCCGGAAGGAAGAACTGATCGTGCCGAAGGACGAGCTGCAAAAGGTCTTTGTCCTGCGCCGCATCCTGAACCCCATGGGGACAGTGGACGCGATCGAATTCCTGATCGACAAGCTGAAACAGACCAAATCGAACGCCGAATTCTTCGACAACATGAACACGTAAAGCGCGCGGGCGCTTACTCAAGCACCAGCCTGACCCGATAGGGAAAGAGCCCTAGCGCGCTGTCGATCGAGAGTGATCCTTCGAGTGTGCCATCCGGCCCGCGCGTGAGCGCCAGTGCCATGTCAGCATTTGTGCCCGGCGCATTGCATTCGGCAAAACGCGCAGCGCAGGAGAGACGCCAAGTCTCGACCCCGAACTCATTGGAGCTGTCGGCGGCGTGGAGGGTTTCACCGCCGTCGATGGAAATGTCGATCCCCTCGGCAGTACGTGTGGCGGCAAGGGGGAGGGTTTCGCCTTCGACCCACAAGATCCCTGCGGCTGACCATTCGGAGGGCGGTAGGTCCCCATCAGTCATCGCGCCAATGTTAGCTTCTAGCGTGGCAAGACTTGCGTCAAAGCTTTCCGCCGCCCCAGGAACGAGCACATCAAGTGCGGCAATGCCAAAGCCGGGCACCGCGTTCGCCGCCATGTTGGTCATGACGATGACCGCCGCATTTCGGTTGGGCATCAGTAAGATCGCGGACTGACCGCCATTGACCTGGCCATCGCTGAGATAGATGGCGTCCGCGCCTTCGCCAAACCGCGCCCAGCCAAATCCGTAGAGGCCGATGGTGCGCGGTGTGTGGGTCATCTCTTGTACTGTTTCTGAAAGCACCTGCTCGCCGTTGCGGTTCATGCCTGTGAGATGCGCCGCCGCAAAATGCGCAAGGTCATTCAGCGACGCGGTCATGCCTGCGCCAGTCGCCGGCAAGATATCGTCGTCGCTTTCAAAGACCGTCATGTTGCGCTGATAGGGGGTGGCGACATTGTCTCTTTCGCGCGCTGCACCCACGGTTGCGTTGCTCATTTCAAGCGGCGCGAAAAGCTCGCGCGCGGCATAGTCTGCAAAATCGTCGCCCGTTACGGCTGATATGACGCGTGCAGCAAGTTCCGGCCCCAGATTGGAATAGGCATAACGATCCCGATCTGACATCGCAGCCATCGCATAGCGCGCGACAAAGGTGTCTGCGTTCATATCCAGTACATCAAGAGAGGAGCCTGCATAGTAGACAGCTTGGGGCATCCCCGCCCCCATGTTGAGCGCTTGCGCCAACGTGATATCGCCGAGCTGTTCGGCAAAGTCGGGAAGGTAAGTTGCGACGGGTGCTTCGAGATCAATGTCACCCCGTTCGGCGGCGAGGGCGGCAACTGTGGCTGTAATGGATTTTCCGGTTGAACCGATCCGGTAAATTGTATCGATGGTCGCGGGGCGGCTTGCATCAATGTCCGCCCAGCCCGCTGTGTAAGCCCAAATCACCTCGTCGCCTTCAAGTGCCGCAATGGCGAGCGAAGGGATTTCCCCGTCTGACACAGCTGCCGCAATACGGCCCTCGAGCGGTGCGAAGTCCGGTGCTTCAGTGCCAAGCGTGCCGGTGCAGCCGACAGCCAGAAACAAAACCGCAACAAGTGCGGCGCGCGTGTAATGAGTCATGATGTCCTATTCCTCTAGCGCTGGGCAATGCGATTCTGTGTTTCACAATGCACGCTTGTCGAAACGCTGCCCGCAATTTTGCCCAATGCCATGATGCGGGATGTTCGGTCTTTGGATCCAGCATGCGGCAGTGTTACGTGAATTTCATTTACGTCAAGCACTCGTGATGTGCGAGTGATCGCATCGCCCCCTTAGACTGCCTTTGGGCTTGAGGGGGCTGGTGGATGACTGTTTGCATTGAAAAGTCCATATGGATCGCGGCATCGCCTGAAGCGGTGTTCGATGCCTATTGCTCTCCGGATTCCGCGCTGCGCTGGCTCGGCGCGCTGCTTACCATCGAACCGCGAGTGGGCGGTCCCTATGCCGTCGACATGGGCACCATGGGTGTCGTCGATGGCACGATCCGCGAAATTGAACGACCTCATTTGCTGCACCACACCTCGGGCGATGTCGGCGATACCTCTGGCAGCCTTGTTCAGTTGACGTTTGCCGGGGAAGCCGGCGGGACGCGGCTGCTGCTGCGCCATGACGGCGTTGCCGAAGGTGGCGCGGAACGGATTTGGGATCATCATCTTGCGCGGCTCGCCATCGTGGCGGGGGGCGGCATACCGGGCCCCGACTTTGCGCAACTCGGTTGGTCAGAGGAGGCAGTGGGTCTTGGCTACTTCACCACCTGGCTTGAGGGCTGTGAAGACGAGGCATAAGCCCGCCCGTCACAGCGCCAGCAGCGCCTCCGCAAACTGTTCTGCCGTGCCGGGGACATAGAGGCAAAAAAGCTCCGGCTCGATAATTTCCAGCTCCATAAGCAGCAATTGCCCGTCCACCTCAACCGTGTCGACGCGGGCGTAGGTCGTGGGCGCGGGCAGGGCGGTGAGAAAATGCGCGGCTTGGTCGATGAGCGCGGGCGAAGGCGTGATCACTTCCACCGTGCCGCCCCAGTCCACTTGCACGCGGATGTCGCCCGGTTTTGCTCGCTTGCGCACCGCGTGGGAAAACTTGCCGCCGAAAAAGACAAACGTCTGCTCGCCGCCTGTTTCAATCTCCGGCAAGAAGCGCTGGAGGAGTTGCGGCTTTGAAAAATCAACTGCGGCCCAGGTGGCCGGATCATCGGCGCGGATGCGGTGAAGCCCGATGGCGCTCGCGCCGATCGTGGGTTTGATGACAGCATCAGCGAAAGCGGGACCCGCCAGCGCGGCTTCAAGCTCCGCGCGCGATTTGCAAACCACTGTTTCGGGGACGGCAAAACCCCGCTCGCGCATGTCGGCGAGATATTTTTTGTCAATATTGCCAAGAAGAAGCCCTAATGGGTTGACCAGCCGCGCGGCGGTTTTGTCCACCGCCTTCAGCCAGGCAACGAAGGCAGCGAACTTTTCCTGATAGTCCCATGGGGTGCGGATGACGACCGTTTCGCCAACGAGCGCGCCTGCGTCCGTTTCCGACCACACCATCGTGCGCACCTCCGCCCCCCGCGCGTGTAGGGCGTCCGCGATCAGCTTGTCTTCCTCAGGACCGTTTTCGTGAATGTCCCGCGCGGTTACGAGGACGAATTTTTGCGTCACGGAATGAGCACCGAACTGCCGGTAGTCTTGCGCCCTTCAAGATCCTTGTGTGCCTGCACCACATCATCAAGCGCATAGGTCTGGTTCACTTCGATTTTCACATTACCGCTGAGGACAACGTCGAACAAATCGCTGGCGGTATTCATCAGCGCTTCGGGCGTCATTGTGTAGTGGAAGAGCGTGGGCCGCGTCACGTAGAACGACCCCGCCATAAGCGAAAGCAAGTCGATCTTGCCCACGGGGCCGGAGGCGTTGCCGTAAGAAACCATGAGCCCGCGGGGAGCGAGGCATTTGAGCGAGGTGTCCCACGTGTCCTTGCCCACGGCGTCATAGACCACGGGGACACCCGCGCCTTGTGTAATGTCTTTCACGCGGGCTGCCACATCTTCATTGCGGTAGAGGATCACGTGATCTGCGCCATGGGCCTTGGCGAGCGCCGCTTTGTCTTCGCTGCCTGCCGTGCCGATGACGGTCGCGCCGAGCGCGTGCGCCCATTGGCAGACGATGAGGCCGACCCCGCCGGCGGCGGCGTGGATCAGGATCGTGTCGCCTTTTTTCACCTTATAGGTCTGGCGCAACAGATACTGCGCGGTCATGCCTTTCAGCATCATGGCCGCCGCGGTCTCATGCTTGATGCCGTCGGGCAGCTTCACGACGCGCGAGGAATGCACATTGTTGGCTTCGGCGTAGGCCCCTTGCGGGCCCGTCGCATAAGCGACCCGGTCGCCGGGTTTGAGGTTCAGAACGCCAGGGCCCAGTTCATCGACAATGCCGGAAGCCTCAAGCCCCAATCCGCAAGGGGGCTTCACGGGATAGAGGCCCGAGCGCTGGTATGTGTCGATGAAGTTGAGGCCGATCGCCTTGTGCGCGACGCGCACTTCGCCCGGTGCGGGTGCGGGCAAGTCGACCTGCTCGAGGCGCATAACCTCGGGCCCGCCCGTCTCGTGAATGCGTACCGCTTTGATCATGGGCATGGTTCAGTTCCCCCGCCGCTGCAATTCAAGTTCGAACCCGCCGCAACCGGTTTCGGGGCGCTCAATGTCATCAACGCAAATGAACATGGTGTCGCCCTCGCGCCGATAGACGAGATGCCCCGGCGCGCCTTCGCGCGGATTGACGGCGCGAAAGACGGCATGGCTTTCACTGTGTTCCACAAGCTCCAGCGTATTGGGCTCGTCTTCTTCCCAGGTGTCGTAGTTGGGATTGAAGTGTTTGAAGCGATAGACGGGACCGGTTTCTGTTTGCTCGATCACGAGAAATTCGAGAACCGAGCGTTCGTCCATAACCCAGCGAAAACTCCCCACCATAGTGCGCGGGCCCGGGGCCATCCACCATTCGGCGATGGCGCTGTCGTCGCTTTCCCAGCGCCCTTCCATCCACGCAAGGTCATCAAGCGTGGCGGCCGATGCCGGAAGGGCAAAGAGAAGAAGCGACGCGAAAAGAAGTTTTCGCATGGAAGACCTCAGAGGTTTTGTTTGAAATATGCGATAGTCCGCCCGTTGGCGAGATCAGCCGCGGCCTTGTCGTAATGGGCGCCGCCGACGCGGGCAAAAGCGTGATCGTTGCCTTGATAATCATGCAAGGTAACGAGCGCGTTGCCATCGAGCCCTGCATGCATTTGCTGCTGCGCTTCGGGCGGCACGAACTCGTCTTCCGTCGCCACGTGCAACATCAGCGGCTTTTTGATCTTTGCCGCCTCGTCAAGGCATTCGGGAATGCGCACACCGTAGTAGCCAACGCTTGCATCACTGTCGGTTCGCGTTGCGGCGAGATAGGCAAGGAACCCGCCGAGGCAATATCCCACGGTGCCGACTTTGCCGGTGCAGGCGCTTTCCCCACGCAGGTGCGTGATGGTCGCCTGAACATCTTCCACGCCCTTATCCGCGTCGAACTTGCCGAAAAGCTCAAAGGCTTTTTTCCATTCTTCTTCGGTCTTGTCGGTGATCTGAATGCCGGGTTCGATGCGCCAGAAAAGATCGGGCACCAGGGCGACAAAACCTTCGCTCGCCAGCCAGTCGGCGCAGTCGCGCATCACCTGATTGACCCCGAAGATTTCCTGCGCGACCACGATGCCGGGCCCCGTGCCCCCTTTGGGTGTTGCGAGATAGGCGGAAAAGCTTCCGTCCGGGCCGTTGATGGTGATGTCTTGTCCGCTCATGCCGGGCACTCCTTTGACGTCGGGTGATGATGCCCCGAAGGAACGCATGGGGCGTGGGTGACTGCCCGGGGACTTTAGACCGACGGGGCCGGCGCGGCCAGAAGGTGGCCGAGGCTTTTGCCGCTGGTCACCGGGGCCGAACAGGTTGTGCCCACGCAAACATAGGCCGTGGGCTTGTGCGCGTCCTGCTTTTTGCCATGGGCGGGATGGTGGGAGGGCAGATGCTGGCCCGGTTCGATCACCTGCAGGACCCGTGTTGCGGTTGGCGCACGAAAAACCTCATGCACCAGGTCCTGGGTCCCGGCCTGTTTCAGCCGGCCGATGACCGCCACCTGTACCGGGGAGAAATAAAACTCCGCACCGGCGAGATAGGCGCCAAAGCCGAAGGGATTGTCCTGGGCTTCCTTGGCATGGGCCTGCAGCAACCGTTCGGCGCGCACTTGGTAGGCGTCTTCGCCGGTGAGGAGCCACAGCCGCGTCAGCTGGGTCAACATGGACCCATTGGCCGACGGTGTTGAATCGTCCATTGCCCCGCGCAGGCGGACCGCGAGCTTTTCGCTGTCATCGGCGGTGAGATAATAATTGCCGCGCTCATCATCATAGAAATGATCGGCCAGCACCTTTTCCCATTTCTGTGCCTGTTCAAGATAGGCGGGTCGCGCGGTGGCTTCATACAGGGTAATCGCCGCGGCGATCATGTTCGCATAATCGGTGGCGATGCCATCATGGCGGGCTTCGGTGCCGCTCGCCGCATGGTACAGGCGATCGCCATTGGCCATGGTCTTTGAGACGAACTTGAAAGCGTTCTTTGCCGCGTCGAGCCAATCGGTGCGGTCAAAGGTCATGGCAGCTTCGGTGAGCGCGACAATCATCAACCCGTTCCAGTCGGCGAGAACTTTTTCATCGCGCGAGGGGCGCACGCGTTTTTCACGCGCCTCAAGCAGTTTCGCGCGGCTGGTCGCGAGGGAGGCGAGATTTTCCGGCGTGGGTTCGGGCTGCTGGTTTAGCTGATTGAGAATGTTGCAGCCGTCGAAATTGCCGCCCGGCGCAACAGCGTAAGTGAGTTTGAAAAGCTTTGCGTCCTCGCCGGTGCCGAGCACCTCGGTGATTTCCGCGTCATCCCAGATGTAGAACTTGCCTTCTTCGCCTTCGCTGTCCGCATCCAGTGACGCGGCGAACCCACCGTCGGGCAGCAGCATTTCGCGCATGGCCCAGCCGATGGTTTCTTCGACGCGCTGAGCAAAGATGCGGTCTTCGGTCTTGCGCCAAACCTGCGTCAGGGTCGAGACGATGAGCGCGTTGTCGTAGAGCATTTTTTCAAAGTGCGGCACCATCCAGTTTGAATCGGTGGTGTAGCGGGCGTACCCGCCGCCCAGGTGATCATAGATCCCGCCGCGCGACATTTGCTTCAGCGAGCGGATGACAAATTGCTGGCGGTTGAGATCGTTTACGCGAAGGCCGTTGCGCCACAGAAAATCGAGCAGCATGGTCTGCGGAAATTTTTGCCCGGTGCCAAAGCCGCCCTGCACACGGTCGGCCATGGGGCCAACCTTGAGCATGATCTCCTCAATCACATCGAGGGACATGTCGCCCGACCCGTCAAAGGCCGACGTGGTTTCCAGTGCCGTGCTGACCGCGTCCGCATGGGTGGTAATTTCTTCGGGCTTTTCCTTGAACACCACCGCGATGTTGGTGAGGAGCTGCTCGAAAGACGGCATGCCCTGTTGCGGGGTCTTGGGGAAATAGGTGCCGCCGAAAAAGGGAATGCCCTCCGGGGTCAGAAACAAGGTGCCGGGCCAGCCGGGCTGACGCCCCATGACACGCAGGGCATCCATGCACATGGCGTCGATGTCCGGGCGTTCCTCGCGGTCGACCTTGATGGGGATGAACTCGGCGTTGATCAGCTTCGCCGTGTCTTCGTCCTCGAAGCTCTGATGCGCCATCACATGGCACCAGTGACACGCCGCATAGCCCACCGACAAAAGGATCGGTTTGTTCTCCGCCTTGGCCGCGGCCAGCGCCTCCGGCCCCCAGGGCCACCAATCCACGGGATTGTCCTTGTGCTGACGAAGGTAAAGGCTGGTCTCTTGGGCGAGGCGATTTTCTGACATGGAGGCTTTGCTTCTGTGATCAAAAGAGGCGCAAGTGTCACCAACGGGCGGGGCCTGTCAACGCCCGCGCGGCGCGCTGGTTAAGTCTGGCGCGGGGCGGGGCTGGCGGTTTGGCGGAGGGCGCACTAACGTCGCCGGGAAAACCAAGAGATGAGGCCCCCGATGAAGGTCAAAATCGAGATTGATTGCACCCCTCAGGAAGCGCGCGCGTTTTTCGGGCTGCCGGACCTGGAACCGCTCCACGACGCCATGACCGAGCATATGAAAGAACGGATGGAATCCGCCGTCAAAGCCATGGACCCGGAGTCCTATATGAAGGCCTGGATGCCGGGCGGGGCGGGACTGGAAAAGATGCAGGAGATGTTCTTCTCCGCCATGTCCCAGTCCGCCGGTCGCGGCAAAAGGGACGAAGACTAGGGGACGGCCAGAGTGCGCGCGGATACGATTTTTGCGCTTTCCACGGCGCCGGGCCGTGCAGGCGTTGCCCTGATCCGCGTTTCGGGGCCCGAATCCGGCGCGGCGCTCAAGGCGCTGGCCGGATCGGTGCCCCCGCCAAGACACGCGCATCTCTGCGATCTTTTTGATACCGAAACAAAAGAATCCCTCGATCAAGGCCTCGTTTTGTGGTTCCCGGGCCCCAAAAGCTTCACCGGGGAGGACGTGGCGGAGTTTCACATCCACGGGGGCCGGGCCACGGTTGAAAGCGTGCTCGAAGCCCTAGCCCGCGTGCCGGGGCTGCGCCCCGCCGAGCCGGGAGAGTTTACCCGCCGCGCCTTCGAGACCGGCCGCCTGGACCTCGCCCAAGTCGAGGGCCTTGCCGATCTGATCGATGCGGAAACCGCCGCTCAACGGAAACAGGCCTTGCGCCAAATGGAAGGAGGGCTGTCAGACCTCGTTGGCGCATGGCGCAAGGTGCTGGTCGGGCTGATGGCGCAGGTCGCCGCCGATATCGACTTTCCGGATGAAGACGACGTGCCGGGCGGGCTCACCGCGAAAGCGCGCCCGGGGATCACGGGTTTGCGTGCCGAGCTTGAGGAACAATTGGCCAAGGGGGAAAAGGCCCGCCGCCTTCGCCGGGGGCTCGAAGTTGCCATCCTGGGCGCCCCGAACGCCGGAAAATCCAGTCTTCTCAATGCCTTAGCAGGCCGTGAGGCGGCCATCGTCTCCGCCCAGGCCGGCACCACGCGGGACGTGGTCGAGGTTCATATGGACCTTGCGGGCTATCCCGTGACGCTCGCCGATACGGCGGGCCTGCGCGAGACAGCGGAGGAGATCGAGAGCGAAGGCATCCGTCGCGCGCTCGCCCGCGCCGCCGACGCGGATCTGCGGCTCGTGCTCTTCGATGCGCAGCTGCCCCCCGATGAGATCGCCAAGCGCGAGGTGCGCGAGGGCGATATCGTCGTCATCTCCAAGGCCGACCTCAATAAGGATACGCCGGCTGAGTTTCTGCGCGTCAGCACCGCGACGGGCGAAGGGCTGGCGGCGCTTGAGGCCCGATTGGCCGATGAAGTGGTGGCGCGCGCCGGTCTCAGCGAGACGCCCGCTATCACCCGGGCCCGCCACCGCCGAGCGCTGGAAGATGCCATTGCGGCGCTCCACCGCGCGGAAACCCAGGAAGAAGCTGAGCTTTGCGGCGAAGACCTGCGCCTCGCCGCCCGGGCCCTTGAGCGCATTCTGGGCAAGGTGGACGTGGAAGACCTGCTCGACGTGATCTTTTCGGAGTTCTGCATCGGCAAGTGACGGCCCGATGTTTCACGTGAAACATCAGGCGCGATTGGCCTTGGCCAATAGTCCTTGGACTGGGGCTCATTAAGCGCTACATACGCGCGCCTAAGGAGAAAGCTCAGTGAGCGCGGATTTCGACGTCATTGTTATCGGGGGTGGGCACGCCGGCTGTGAAGCCGCGAGCGCGGCCGCACGCCTGGGCGCGAAGACGGCCCTGATCACCCACAAGCTCGAAACCATCGGGGAAATGTCCTGCAATCCTGCCATCGGGGGCCTTGGCAAAGGCCACCTGGTGCGGGAGATCGACGCCCTCGATGGGGTCATGGGCCGGGTGGCGGATGCCTCCGGCATCCAGTTCCGCATGCTCAATCGCCGCAAGGGCCCGGCCGTGCGCGGTCCGCGCTGTCAGTCGGACCGCAAGCTCTATCGCGAAGCCATGCAGGCGGAGATGGCAGCGACACCGAACCTGACGTTGATCGCCGCCGCCGTAGAAGACCTGATCATGGAGGATGGCCGCGTCGCCGGTGTGGTGACCGGGGAAGGGGCTGAATACCGTGCCCCCGCCGTGGTGCTGACCACCGGCACGTTCCTAAAAGGCCTCATCCATATTGGCGAGCAGCGCATCCCGGCGGGACGTGTTGGGGAGGCACCTGCCATTGGCCTCTCCGATCGGCTCTATGGACTGGGGGTCAAGATGGGCCGCCTTAAGACCGGGACGCCCGCGCGCCTCGATGGGCGGACCATCGATTGGGCGAGCCTTGAAGTGCAGCCGGGCGATGACCCGCCCGTGCCCTTCTCGTTCCTCAGCGAACGGATTGAGGTGCCCCAGGTGCCTTGCCATATCACCCGGACGACCGAGGAAACGCACCGGATAATTGAGGAAAACCTCAATAAATCCGCCGTTTATTCGGGTCAGATCGAAGGGGTGGGGCCGCGCTATTGCCCCTCTATCGAGGACAAGGTGGTGCGCTTTGCCGACCGTCTGAGCCATCAGATCTTCCTGGAGCCCGAGGGCCTCGATGACCCGACGGTTTATCCCAATGGGATTTCGACCTCCCTGCCCGAAGAGATCCAGCGCGCCTTTATCGCGACGATCCCCGGGCTGGAGAAGGCAGCGATTATCCGCCCGGGCTATGCCATCGAATATGACTATGTGGACCCGCGAGAGCTGAGCCCCACGCTGGAGGTAAAGAATGCGCCGGGGCTCTGGCTCGCGGGGCAGATCAACGGCACCACGGGATATGAGGAAGCAGCGGCTCAGGGTCTGATGGCGGGGCTCAATGCCGCCCTGAAGGTAGGGGGCAGCAGTGATCCCTTCATCCTCACCCGCGCGGACGCCTATATCGGGGTGATGATCGATGATCTCGTCACCCGAGGGGTCGCTGAGCCCTATCGCATGTTCACTTCGCGCGCTGAATATCGCCTCACCTTGCGCGCCGACAACGCCGACCAGCGCCTGACGCCCATTGGCCTCACCCTCGGCTGCGTGGGCGGGCCCCGTGCCAAAGCCTTTGGGGACAAGGCCGAACGGCTGGCCCGGGCCCGGACGGTGATGACGGAGAAGACGCTTACGCCGAATGAGGCGCAATCCTTTGGCCTGTCCGTGAATCTGGATGGTCGTCGTCGTACGGCGCTGGACCTTCTGTCCTATGAAAGTATTGAACTGGCGGATCTCGCCCGGATCTGGCCGGAAATGGCGGAAATGGCCCCGGATGTGGCGGAGCAAGTGGAGATTGACGCCCAATATGCGGGTTATCTCGACCGGCAGGAAGCGGATATCCTCGCCTTCCGTAAGGATGAGGGGCTTAGCCTGCCTGACGACATCGACTATGACGCGATCCCGGGCCTTTCCAACGAGGTGCGCAACAAGCTGAACGCCACGCGGCCCGCGACCCTGGGCCAGGCGGCACGCATTGAGGGGCTAACCCCCGCGGCGCTGACAATCCTTCTCAAAGTTGTGCGCAAGGCCAATGTCCGCCGTACCGCCTGACGCCTTCGCGCAGCTCGAAGCGCTCTGCCTGAATGTTTCACGTGAAACATTGGAAGGGGCCCTCGCCGCGTTGGCCGACTACCTCGCCCTTCTCGCGAAATGGCAAACGAAGATTAACCTCGTTAGTACCTCGACGCTTCAAGACGCCTGGACCCGGCATGTGCTGGACTCAGCGCAGCTTTGGCCGCTGATCCCGGACGGCGCGCGGACCATCACGGACCTGGGGTCCGGGGCCGGGTTTCCGGGGCTGGTGCTAGCGATCCTTGGAAAACACCGCGAGGGGTTCAAAGTCCATCTGATCGAAAGCGACCAGCGCAAAGGCGCATTCCTGCGCGAGGTGATCCGCGTGACCGGGGCCCCGGCGGAGGTGCACACCGCCCGGATCGAGGCGCTCACCCCCTGGCCCTCGGACGTTGTGACGGCCCGGGCGCTGGCGGCCCTGGACAGACTTTTGCCGCTGGCCGCGCCATTTGTAGTGCCGGATGGAATCGCCCTATTTTTAAAGGGAAAAAGCGCCGAAACCGAATTGACGGCGGCGCGCGGCTGGGGGACATTCGAGGCCGAAGTCATCCCAAGTCGTACCGACGCCGAAGCGGCAATTCTCAAGCTGAGCCGCCTGGCGCCTGTGTCCTGACGATCTCGGGACCTCTCAAACTGGACCCTCGCCGTATGACCATCGAGAATGCTACCGCCCCCCGTGCCTCCGGAAGCCCCAAAAAGCCCCGGATTCTGTCCGTTGCGAACCAGAAGGGCGGGGTGGGCAAAACCACCACCGCCATCAATCTGGGCACCGGACTCGCCGCAGTGGGCGAGAAAGTCCTGATCATCGATCTCGATCCGCAGGGCAATGCCTCCACCGGTTTCGGCATTCCGCGCAGCGAGCGGGAGGTTTCAACCTATGAGATTATTATCGACGAAGCACCTCTTGCGAGTGCAATCCTGCCGACAAAGATCCCGAACCTTTCCATTGTGCCCTCGACGGTGGATTTGGCCGGCGCGGAGCTCGAGCTGATCAATGTGCCCCGCCGGTCGTTCCGTCTGCGGGACAGCCTGGCGGCCTATTTCGAAAATGTCCCGTCGGGGGCGGAAGCCTTTGACTATGTGCTGATCGATTGCCCGCCGTCGCTGAACCTGCTCACCGTCAACGCCATGACCGCGTCAAATGCGGTGCTAGTGCCGCTGCAATGCGAGTTCTTCGCGCTCGAAGGGCTCTCGCAACTGCTGCGTACCATCGAGCTTGTGAAGAGTTCGCTGAACCCCGATCTTGAAATTCAGGGCGTGGTGCTCACCATGTTCGATCGGCGCAACAATTTGTCCGACCAGGTGGCGAAGGACGTGCGCGAGTTCATGGGCGACAAGGTCTACAACACTGTTATCCCCCGCAACGTGCGTGTGTCCGAGGCCCCGAGCCACGGCCAACCCGCACTTGTTTATGATCACCGCTGCGCTGGATCGAAAGCCTATATGCGGCTTGCCAGCGAACTCATTCAGCGCGAGCGCGCGTTACGCGCCGCCTAAGAGGACATGAAGATGGCCGACAAAAGAGGTTTGGGGCGCGGGCTTTCCGCGCTCATGGGCGAAGAAGATGCCCCGCCCAAGAAAAAGAAAGACAGCACGCCGGCGGCCGAGGCGGCAACGGATAATCGTCCGTCTACGGAGCAATTGGAAATTCCGGTGGAATATCTGGAACCCAACCCATTCCAGCCGCGCCGTACCTTTACCGAGGATGACCTCAAAGACCTGACCGCGAGCGTTAAAGAGCGTGGCATTATCCAGCCCATTATCGTGCGCCCCAAGCCAGGGGTCACGGGCCGGTTCCAAATCATCGCTGGCGAACGACGTTGGCGCGCGGCCCAGCGGGCGCAGCTTCACGAAGTGCCCGTGCGCATCAAGGATTTTGACGACGCCCAGGCGCTCGAGATCGCCATTGTCGAAAACGTTCAACGCGCGGACCTCAACCCGGTTGAAGAAGCGCGCGGCTATCGCCAGCTGATGGATGAGTTCGGCTACACACAAGATGCACTGGGCAAATTCATCGGCAAGTCGCGCAGCCATATCGCCAACACCCTGCGGCTATTGTCATTGCCCGAAGGGGTGCAAGTGATGCTCGCCGATGGGCGACTCTCCGCCGGGCACGCCCGCGCGCTCATTGGCGCGGACGATGTCATGGCGCTGGCGAACGAGATCGTGAAAAAGGGCCTGTCGGTACGCGAGGCCGAAGCGCTTGCCAAGCGCGGCGAGGGCGAAGGCAAGTCGGCGGCCAAGTCCGGCAAGGATGCGGCCAAAGCGCAAAAGGACGCCGATACCAAAGCGCTTGAGCAGCGTCTTTCCAATACGATCGGCATGAAGGTCGAAATCAACCACTCGGGCGAGAAGGGCGCGGTGACCATTCACTATCGCTCCCTCGAACAGCTCGACGATATCTGCAAGCGTCTGGCGAAATAGCCAGTCCTCTTGCCTAGCGCCGCCGCGAGGCGGACGCGGTGCGGGTGAGGGACAGGATCAGCCGGCCGCAGATGGCCTCGTCGGGCAGGCCGCTGGTCTTGCATTCGGTCTCGGCAGCTTCAAGCAATTGCAGCGCCCGCTCGCAAGAGGCGCGGCTCCACAGGTTCGCCTGACGGATCAGGATCTTGTCGCGGGGAAAGCGCACGGGCGGGCGAAGGGCGCGCACCGCTTCCTGCGCATTGCCGGTTTCCGCCGTCAGCCCGGCCAGCATGTGCAGGGTCTTCATCTTGTTCGTCAGCATACGGAGGATACCAACTGGCGGCATGCTTGTCAGCGCCTTGGCAAATTCACGGTCGGCGCGCTTCATGTCCCCCGCGGCGACCGCGTCCACCAGCCCATCGAAGGTTTGCTCTCCGTCGCCCACGACACTGGCGCGCACATCATCCTCGGTGATCTCGCCTTCGCCCACATAGAGGCAAAGTTTTTCCAGCTCGTTGCGCGTCAGCGCCCGGTCGGCGCCCAGCCGTTCGCCCAGCAGGGCGATGGCTTCCGGCGCAACGGCCAGCCCATGAGTTTTCGCTGTTTGCCGGATCAGATCTTCAAGGCCCCGCGCGTCGTCCGCGTAGCAAGGCAGGGCCACATGGGTCTTTGACGCTTCGAACTGTTTGCGGAGGGAGGAGCTGGGCTTCAAGTCCCCCGCCTCGATGATCAACCAGACATCGGTCAGATCCGCGGGACGCAAATCGGCAAGGGCCGCCTTCACACTTTCCGAGCTTGCATCGGTCCCGGGGCGCAGACGCACCAGCCGGTCCCCGCCCATAAGCGAGAGCGAGCCCACCGCATTGGCGAGGGCGGCGGGATCGGCCTTTACATCCGCATCGGAAAGGGAGGTCACCTGAAAGGGGTCATTCAGATCCGCGACGATCTTTTTGCACAGGGCCTCGCCCCGTTCGCGCACCAACCCTTCGTCGGGGCCATAAATCAGGACGGCGGAAGCAGGCGGTTTGGCCGCCCGCATGAAGTTTGCAATTTCGCCTGTCTTAAGCCGCATGGATAAGACTTACGCCTTAGCTGCCGCTCGCGCCACTACCGCTTGAAAGCTGCCGGTCAAAGAAAATGGCGAGGCGCAATTTGATGTCTTCGGAAAGCTCCGTCGCGGCGCGTTCCTCCGCGTCGCGCTGGGCCATCAGCGTGGAGAACTGGGAATCCACCACGTTGTAGGAGGCGATCGACCGGCTGTCGCCTTCGTGGATCACATTGCCCGAGCGCATGTCGACCAGGCTGTAATGGGCGAGAAGCTGATAGTTGTAGCGCGTGATGGAGGCGTCGCGCTCGATGGCGACCCCTTCGCGCCGTTCACGCAGGTCGACGCGCAGCTGATAGTCGGGGCTTGCCGGTTCGCCATTGGGGGAGAGCCGGTCGATGAGGGCGTTGTAGACATCATGGCCGGTGCGGCCATTGTCGATCGCCACCACCTGGACCTGGGCAAGCTCGGTATCGGTGCGCGCGCCGCCCGGGTGTTCGCCGTAAAGGGGCTGGAAGCCGCAAGCGCCAAGCATCGCCGCCACAGCCGCGATCCCCGCCAGTTTGATCAGCCCCCGCACCATATGAACGCCCCTCAGCTTAAGTCTCTAAACCACGATATTGACGATACGCCCCGGCACGACGATGACCTTTTTCGGGGTCTTACCGTCGAGCGAGCGGATGACGCCTTCGTCCGCCAGCGCCATTTGCTCAATGGTAACGTTGTCCGCGCCTGGCGCAATCTCAATCTCGCCCCGGCGTTTGCCGTTCACCTGGATCGGCAAGGTGATGGTGTCATCCACCGTCAGCGCCTCGTCGAACGTGGGCCAGGGGGCATCCACCAGCAGGCCCTCACCCCCCAGTTTCTGCCAGATTTCCTCTGCCAAATGCGGCATGAAGGGGCCCAAGAGGCCGCTGAGTTTTTCCAGCGCCTCGCGCAAGGCGAAAGGCACGCCGGGCTCAGCCACATGTTTTTGCAGCGCCGTGCCGATATCGGAGGCGAGCTCATACATGCGGGCGATGGCCTTGTTGAAGCGGAAATTCTCGATATCCGCCGTCACCTGCTTGACTGCCTTGTGGGACGACTTGCGCAACTGCACCGCCGCATCGCTGAGGTCATTCGGCGCGGGCGTCCCTTGTGCGGGCAAATGGGGCAGGGCCTCGGTGAAGAGGCGCCACACGCGCTGCACATAGCGCCAGGCGCCTTCGATGCCGCTTTGGGTCCATTCGATGTCGCGCTCGGGCGGCGTGTCCGACATCATGAACCAGCGCGCGGTATCGGCCCCGTATTGGAAAACAATCTCTTCGGGGTCGATGGCATTGCGCTTGGACTTTGACATCTTTTCCACCGCGCCCACGGTGACGGGGCGGCCATTGATGCGCTCGACGGCCTTGCCGTCCTTGTATTCGACCTCGTCGGGGTACAGCCACTCACCGTCCACCGACTTGTAGGTCTCGTGGCAAACCATGCCTTGCGTAAAGAGCCCGGCGAAAGGTTCGGTCACATTCAGGTGCCCGGTCTTGGTCATGCCGCGGGCAAAGAAGCGCGCATAGAGCAAGTGCAGGATCGCGTGCTCGATGCCGCCGATATATTGATCCACCGGCAGCCAATAATCCGTCGCCTCGCGGTTTGTCGGCGTCGCGGCCGTGTTGTCGCAATAGCGCGCGAAATACCACGAGCTATCGACAAACGTATCCATCGTGTCCGTTTCGCGCCGGGCGGGCTTGCCGCATTTGGGGCAATCGACATTCTTCCATGTCGGATGATGGTCGAGCGGGTTGCCGGGCTTTGAGAACGACACATCCTCCGGCAGTTCCACCGGCAACTGATCTTTTGGAACCGGTACGACGCCGCAGCCTTCGCAATGGATGATCGGGATCGGGCAGCCCCAATAGCGTTGGCGCGAGATCAGCCAGTCGCGCAGGCGATAGACTGTTTGCCGCGTGCCCAGCCCCTTGTCGGCAAAAGCTTTCGCTGCCGTCTCGATGCCTTCGTCCGACGCGAGACCATCCAGGAAATCTGAATTGATCAGCTTGCCGGGGCCTACATAGGCTTCGCCGTTCTTCACAACGTCAAAGGACGCATCGCCATCGGGGCTCACGACCGTGGTGATGTCGAGGCCGTACTTCTGGGCGAACTCAAAGTCGCGTTCGTCATGGGCCGGGCAGCCGAAGATGGCGCCGGTGCCGTAATCCATCAGCACATAGTTCGCGACAAAGACCGGCACGGTCTGTTCCGGCTTAAACGGGTTCTTCGCGCGCAGGCCTGTGTCAAAGCCAGTCTTTTCCGCCTTATCAAGATCGGCTTGCATGGTCGACACAGTCTTCGCGACCGAACAGTAAACCGCCAACGCAGGGTTCTGTTTCGCGAGCGCTTCGGCAAGCGGATGGTCCGCGGCAATGGCGCAAAAGCTCATCCCGAAAATCGTGTCGGGGCGCGTTGAATAAACTTCCAGTCCGGCTTTGACTTCCGGCAGGTCCCCGCCTTCCAATTCAAACGTCCATTGCGCGCCATAGGATTTGCCGATCCAGTTTTCCTGCATCAGGCGCACATTGTCCGGCCAGCGGTCGAGCGTCTTCAGGCTCTCCAGCAAATCATCCGCATACTGAGTGATCTTGAAGAACCATTGCGTCAGCTTGCGCTTTTCCACGGGCGCGCCGGAGCGCCAGCCTTTGCCGTCGATCACTTGTTCATTGGCGAGCACGGAGTTGTCGACCGGGTCCCAGTTGACCACCGCTTCTTTACGGTAGGCGAGACCGGCTTCGAGAAAGTCCAGAAACAACGCTTGTTGCTGCGCGTAATATTCGGGCTCGCAAGTGGCGATCTCGCGGCTCCAGTCGAGACTGAGGCCCATGATCTTGAGCTGCGCCTTCATGGTCTCGATGTTTTGGCGCGTCCATTTTCCGGGATGTTCGCCCCGTTCGCGCGCGGCGTTTTCCGCCGGCAGGCCAAAGGCGTCCCACCCCATGGGGTGCAGGACAGAGAACCCTTGCGCCCGCTTGTAGCGCGCCACCACGTCGCCCATGGAATAATTGCGCGTGTGGCCGATATGGATGCGGCCTGACGGATAAGGGAACATCTCAAGGACATAGGACTTGGGTTTGCCCTCATCCATCCGTGCACGGAAGACATCCTTGTCATCCCACACCTGTTGCCACTTCTGTTCGGTGGCTTTCGCGTTATAGCGCTCTTGATCCTGGCTCATCGGTCACACGTCTTTTCTGTTCTTGCGTCCGGTCTGGCCCCTCGGGGCGATCGGGGAAGTCGTTCTGCATAAGGCAAAGCCCTCCCGTCACGCAACGCCCCATGGCGTCGCGCGGGGAGGAACCGCCCGTCAGGTTCGAATGCTGCGTCTTAGTTGCCTAGCGTCTGCACCCGAAGCTGCCGGGCGCGGGTAAGGATGGCATTTTCGATCTGCACCGGAATTTCCGGATCAATATTGGCATCGGCCCAGTCGCCGCCTTCTTCGCGTTCCTGGCGGAAGGCGTTGACGCGGACGCCATCGGCGCGCAATTCGCGGTCAAGAATGAAGACCGTCAGCTTAAAGCGCTCGTTGGGGCTTTCCGGCGTCTGGTACCAGTCGGTGATGATCACGCCGCCAAAGGGGTCGGTCGTGTTCAGCGGCATAAAGGAGACCGTGTCGAGCGAGGCGCGCCAAAGGAAGCTGTTCACACCAATGCCGGCCGCTTCGCCACCGCCGCCGCCACCAAATCCGAAATTGATGCCGTTGGGGCCGAAAAGGCCCGGCTCGGTGCCGGCGTCGCCTTGACGGCCGAAGGGGTCGCTGCGGCTCTGGCCGCCGTATTGCTCAGGATAACTGCTGTCGTTGCCGGAGCCGCCGGCGCAGCCAGAAAGCGTCAGGCCGGTGACCGCAATCAGGGCCAGAAACAGGGGTGCGCGTCGCGTAATGGGGGCAAACGCCATGGCAGGGACTCCTTTAACGCGAGAAATCAAGGAAATTCGAGGTCGCTGGTATACCGTGGGCAAACCGCTGACGCTAGGGGAAAAATGGGCAGGCCGGGGCCCGTGCGACACAAGCGCGCGAAAAATGCCGTTACGCAATTTTCCGGCCAGCTGTGGCCGTGTCATCGAAGCTTCACCAAACCATCTCAAAGATTGAAATATACTGAATAGGCGGCGCGATAACGTCCGGCCCGACGATACGCGGAACAGCCACACTTGTTCCCGGGTCTACGGACCCAAAGGGGGGTGGCCTGGCGGCGTCACGCAACAGGTGGTCCAGGGGGTGTTTCCCCCGGGTCATCAGGGAATTGGACAATGGATTCACATGAACCGCCTTGTGTTTGGGCGAATGTGAGGGGAAACATGAAAAAGATACTTCTGGGCACGACGGCGTTGATCGCCGCGGCGGCCTTTACCGCTCCGGCCATGTCGGCCGAGCGTCTTCAGCTGCAACTGCGCGGCTACCACATCGGGTCGATCTCTTACACCGATGGGGACTTCAGCAACTCATATCGCTACAGCGACGTTGGCGGGGTCTATGGCTCGGGCAGCGGCAGCGGCATCGGCGACTACAATGAAATCAACTTCGGTTCGGACTCCGAAGTTCATTTCCGCGGCGCGACCACCCTCGACAATGGCCTGGAAATCTCTTTCCGCGCCGAACTCGAGCTGGAAGACGATCCGTCGGCAAAAGGCAGCAGCGCCGATGTCATCGACGAGGTTTATGTTCAGGTCGACGGCGGCTTTGGCCGTATCCAGTTCGGCCAACAAGACGGCGTGATCGACCAGACCCACGTGCATGAGCCGCTGACCTTTGACGGCCATGCCGCGAACGACGTGGGCCGTGGCAATCAGGATCCGTTCAAGCCGCTTGGCCAAAAGAACCCGATCCAGACCACGGGCGACTGGTCCACGGACTACATCAAGCTGATCTACTTCACGCCTTCCATGAATGGCCTGCAGTTCGGCGTCAGCTACACCCCGAACCCCTGCCGCAACACGGCCGGTTATGCGGGTTGCGTCTATTCCGACTTCGGCCGGAACTACTGGGAAGTCGCCGGGACCTATGAAACCGAGATCAACAACCTCGGGATCGAGCTGTCCATCGGGTATGGCCAGGGCGAAAGCGGCGGCGCATCGGAAGAACCTTCCGAGCTCAGCGTCGGCGCGAACCTCAGCTTCGGTGGCTTCACCGTTGGTGGCGCCTATGGCGACCGCAACACGACGGGCGATTCCAACTACAATCGCACCGACTGGTCGGCTGGCGTGACCTATGAGACGGGCCCCTGGGGCTTCAACCTCAACTATGGCCGCATGGACTATGACGATGTGGACATCTGTACGGGTTGTTCGGGTCCCGGTAGTGACATGGGCTACTCGGGCGGGGATGACACCCGCACGGCCTATGAAGGTGACGCGGAAAGCTGGCTTGCCGGTATTACCTATAAGTATGGCCCGGGTATGCAGATTGGCTTCGGTGTTCAGATGCTCGACGTGAACGATGGCTTCCGGAACACTTATTACGATCCGTTCCCGGGTTCGCCGACGGACTACGTCGACTTCGAAACCGAAGGCTTCGAAGGCACCTCCGTGTTCATCGAAAACTCCATGTCGTTCTAAGGATCGACTGCCCAAACACACTGACGGGGCGGTGTCGCGGAAAAGCGACCCGCCCCTGAAGGTGGGGGGCATGCAGGCATAGCGATAAAAATTCGCATAAAACCGAGTTTTTCGCGTAAAACTTGTAAAGCCCGGTTAAGAAACTCTTAACCCTGTGGCCCCTGTGCCACATCGGGGAAAATCGAGCAAAAACTGGGCATTTACCCCTTGCGGTAACCATATTCTACGGGATTAAATCCGCCCGGATATACGGGCAGGGGCCATTGCGCCCCAAAGTGTGGATTCGGCCCGCGACTCCCGCTGAAAAAGGGGTACAAAATGAACAAGTTTCTGATGGGCACAACGGCGCTGGTTGCCGCGTCGGCCTTTACCGCTCCGGCCTTTGCCGCTGAACGTCTTCAGCTGCAAATCCGCGGTTACAACACGTCGGGCCTGTCCTACACGGACGCCGACTATGACTATGGCTACGTGGAATATAACGAAGACGGCAGCGTCTACGACAGCAACACCTACAGCCCGAGCTCCGACAATAACGAAGTGAACTTCGGCTCCAGTTCGGAAATCCACTTCATCGGCTCGACCACCCTCGACAACGGCCTTGAAGTGACCTTCCACGCGGAACTGGAACTTGAAGAAGATTCCGCGGCGGCCCAAAACTATTGGTACGAGCCGTCGGATACGATCGACGAAGTCTACATCCAGTTCGATGGTGGCTTTGGTCGCGTGCAGTTCGGTCAACAAGATGGCGCCATGGACCAAATGGCCGTGACTGCCCCGTCGACCTTCATGGGCCATTCGCACAATGACCTTGAAGATCGTTCAATGGATCCGTTTGCGCCGCTCGTCGGCGGCGGCAACCCGATCAACACGGTTGGCGATCTTTCCGGCGACAGCACGAAGATCATCTACTTCACGCCGTCCATGAATGGTCTGCAACTTGGTTTCAGCTACACGCCGAACCCCTGTAAGAACACGGCTGGTTATGCCGGTTGCGTCTGGGAAGAATACGGTCGGAACTTCTGGGAAATCAGTGGTTCATGGCAAGGCACGTACAACAACGTGTCCTTCGAATTCTCCGGCGGCTATGGCCAGGGCGAAGGCTACTACTACTACGACGATCCGGCGGAATGGACGGTCGGCGCCAACATTGGCTTCGGCGGCTTCACCCTCGGCGGTTCGTACAAAGACTCCAACGCGGAACGTTATAGTTCTTGGGGCCTTGACCCGCAGCCGATCAGCAGCCGCGGTCACCAATATGACTCCACCGACTGGGATGTGGGCGTGACCTATGAATCCGGTCCCTGGGGCTTCAATCTGGCCTACGGCCGCATGGATGCCGAAGACCGCAATCCTTGCGACAACAGCTGCGGCTACTTCGACGCGGCCGACACCTCGTTCGACACCATCTACTTCTATGAAGCCGATGCGGAAAGCTGGATTGGCGGCGTGACCTACAAATACGGCCCGGGCATGCAAATCGGCGCCGGCGTTCAAATGCTGGACCTCAACCGTGAAATGCGCGCGGTGGCCTTTGACTCCCTGCCTGGGGGTAGCCCGAACGGCTATACCGAACATTCTTGGGAAAATTTTGACGGCTGGTCCTTCTTTATCGAAAACACCATCACGTTCTAGGGCGGACCAACCGACTAGACGCAACGAAGGGGTACTAAATGAACAAGTTTCTGATGGGCACAACGGCGCTGGTTGCCGCGTCGGCCTTTACCGCTCCGGCCTTTGCCGCTGAACGTCTTCAGCTGCAAATCCGTGGCTACAACACGTCGGGCATTTCCTACACGGACGCCGACTATGACTCTGGCTACGTGCACTACGACGAAGACGGCAGCGTCTACGACAGCAGCACCTATAGCCCGAGCTACGACACGAACGAAATCAACTTCGGCTCCAGTTCGGAAATCCACTTCATCGGCTCGACGACCCTCGACAACGGCCTTGAAGTGACGTTCCACGCGGAACTGGAACTTGAAGAAGATTCCGCCGCGGCTCAAACCTATTGGTACGAGCCGGCGGACACGATCGACGAAGTCTACATCCAGTTTGATGGTGGCTTTGGTCGCGTGCAGTTCGGTCAGCAAGACGGTGTCATGGACCAAATGGCCGTGACCGCCCCGTCGACCTTCATGGGCCATTCGCACAATGACCTCGAAGATCGTTCGATGGATCCGTTTGCTCCGCTTATCGGCGGCGGCAACCCCATCAACACGGTTGGCGATCTCTCCGGCGACAGCACGAAGATCATTTACTTCACGCCGTCCATGAACGGTCTGCAACTTGGTTTCAGCTACACGCCGAACCCCTGTAAGAACACGGCCGGTTACGCTGGTTGCGTCTGGGAAGAATACGGCCGGAACTTCTGGGAAGTCAGTGGTTCATGGCAAGGCACGTATAACAACGTGTCCTTCGAATTCTCCGGCGGCTATGGCCAGGGCGAAGGCTACTTCTACTATGACGATCCGGCGGAATGGACTCTCGGCGCCAACATCGGCTTCGGCGGCTTCACCATCGGCGGTTCGTACAAGGACTCCAACGCCATGCGCTACAGCTCCTGGGGTCTTGATCCTCAGCCGCTCGGCTCGCTTGGCCACGATTTTGATGGCACCGACTGGGATGTGGGCGTGACCTATGAATCCGGTCCCTGGGGCTTCAACCTGGCTTACGGCCGCATGGAAGGGGATGACCGCGGGGCATGTGATTTCAGCTGCGGTTATGCTGATGCCGCCGACACGTATTTTGATGCGGTCTACTATTACGAAGCCGAAGCAGAAAGCTGGATCGGTGGCGTGACCTACAAATACGGCCCGGGCATGCAAATCGGCGCCGGTGTTCAGATGTTGGACATCGACAGCGAAGAGCGCAGCGTTCTGTTTGATGACCTGAACACGGGTATTCCGAACGGTTACGGCTCCCGTGATTGGGAAAGCTTCGACGGCTGGTCGTTCTTCATCGAGAACACCATCACGTTCTAAGCTGGATCAAATTGATCTGAGAAGAGGCGGCTTTCGGGCCGCCTCTTTTTTTGACTAATACGGGCCGATCCAATTGTCCGACAAATGATTAGACAGGTGAGGGGCGACACGCGAAGATCGCGACAGGAACATTCTGCGCGACAACCACCCCCAAGTTGCCCATCGGTTCATGACCCGAAAAAACCTGATCCTGCTGCACCGCGGCCCAAGGTATGAAAATGACTTTCGCGAAATTGGCGAACGTGTTCATGCGCTCGATCCGTCTATCACAGTCATCTATCTTTCAGCTGGCCTCGACGCAAAGATCCCGGACCCCGAGTGGCAATTCCCGAGTTTGACGGTTGCCATGTGCGAAGTGTTCAAACTTCCGATCAAGCGCGGAACGGTATTGAAGAACCATCTCATCGATAAGTTCGGGCAGCAGGACATCTTGCGCCGTCATCACATCGCGACGCCCATGGCGATGCCCTTTCATTTTGGGATGAAACTCGATCCGATACTGTTCGGCGACTTTGTCATTCTGAAACCGCTCGATCCGCGCCTGGGCTCGCACGGCCAGGGGATCCGCGTGCTCCGGCGCGCGCGCGCCGAAGCCATTACGCCTTCCGACTTTGCCGAAGACCATCCCATTATCCAAAGCCCCAAGGGCTACATCGTTCAGCGGTTCGTCTATACCGGCGAATACCCAAACACCTATCGCGTGACGACATTTCTGGGGGAACCGCTCTTTGCATTCGGCGCCCGGTCTACTGTGCAATCCCCGCCGCTCGATGCTTCGGACCACGACATTGAAGCAGGGGGGTTCTCGCAGAAGTTCGATTCTGTTTTGACGTTCGAAAAGCGGGAAGACCTGCTCGCCCTGGCACGGAACGCCGCTGCTGCCTTCAAGGACATTCCCCTCCTTGGAATGGATCTTGTGCGCGATGCCCGTACCGGCAAGGATTTTGTGCTGGAGGTCAATCCCGGCGGCAACACGTGGCATTTTTCATCGGAAATGTGGGAGGGTCGCCACCGCGAAGACCCGGGTCTTAGAGCTGTGATGCTGGAGCAGTTTTCCGCCTTTGATGTCGCGGCCAAGATGCTTGTCGATCACGTCCATCGGCAGGCGTCCTAGGCAAGCCCCTCAATGGCGGCGATCCCCACGGCCCCGCTGCCCGCAAGCTGGGGCGCGGTGGCTTCGGAAACACCGCCAAGGGCGTAGACCGGCAATCTCGTAGCGGCCACCATTTCCACGAACTCGTGAATGCCCAAGGCCGCACCGTCCGGATGGCTCGCTGTCGGGAAAACGGGTGAGAGGAAAACCGCATCAACCCCCAGTGTCTCGGCGTGCCGGATCTCCTCTGCATTGTGGACGGCCGCTGTAACAAGCCGCGCGTTGGGCAATTCCGTCAGGATACGGAGCATATGGGCAGGCAAGTGAATGCCATCGGCCCCGATCTCAAGCGCCAGGTCAGCGTCCCCGGCAACCAACATCACGCGATCCTGAGCCTGACACGAGGCCAGGACCGCACGGGCGAGGGCCGCGCGCCCGGCAATGCCATAGTGGCGAAAGACAACGCCGCACCTTTCGGGCAACCCCGCGATCATGTGCAGGGGCTCTGGCGTGCGATGTTCATCGGTAAAGAAGAAAAGCGGCGGCAGGCGTGCGAGGGCCGGATGCGCTGCGTTGAGCGCGCGCGCCACCTCTGCTAGCGTCCGGTGCTTTTCACTGTCCACGCCTTTGGGATCCTTCATGTCCGTTGCTGCCGCCCTTGCCGAAGTCGACCAGAAAATCGCGTCCGCCGCAAAGGCCGTGGGCCGTCGTGGGACTGATGTTACGCTGATTGCGGTTTCCAAAACATTCGATGCGGAAACAATTCGTGCGGCACTCGATGCCGGCCACCGGCACTTTGGCGAAAACCGTGTGCAGGAGGCGATGGGCAAATGGCCCGCCCTGCGCGAGGACTTTTCCGATGTGACATTGCACCTCATCGGCCCGCTGCAAACCAACAAGGTGCCCGAGGCGGTGGCCCTGTTCGACACGATCCATTCCCTCGACCGGGTCAAACTTGCGCGCAAACTGGCGGCGGAAATGGAAAAGACCGGTCGCCGCCCGCAGCTTTTCATCCAGGTGAACACGGGCGAGGAAGACCAGAAGGCGGGCGTGCCGCCGCAGGAAGCAGATGCCTTCATCAAGGATTGCCGCGAGGGCCTTGGCCTCACCATCGAAGGGCTGATGTGTGTGCCGCCGGTGGATGACGACCCAGCCCCGCATTTTGCGCTTCTTGCAAAAATCGCGGAGCGCAACGGGCTTGCGGGCCTGTCGATGGGCATGTCCGGCGACTATGAGCAGGCCGTGCGCCTGGGTGCAACCCATGTGCGGGTGGGCAGCGCCATTTTTGGAGTGCGCGCAAAGGCCATCTAAACCCCCAAAGGATGGGCTGGCGCGGCCTTGCGTGACGCGAAAGTCACGGGACCGGGCAAAATTCCGAACCAAACACCTGAAATTCTGGAAGGCCTCAATGCTGTGGGCTTATCCTTGGGCATGCATTGCTCGCGCGAGGGGGCGCGGGGTCATTCGGGGGAAAGACACATGAACAAGTTGTTTTTGGGCACAACCGCGCTCGCCACGGCGATATTGGTTTCCGCGCCGGCAATGTCGGCGGAGCGTCTTCAGCTGCAACTGCGCGGCTATCATATCGGGTCGGTTTCCTACACCGACGCGGAAAACATTGCCAGCTACCGCAACATCGATATGGGGGCGGTTTATGGCTCGGGCCAAAGCGACCTCGTCGGCGATTACAACGAAATCAATTTCGGTTCGGACTCCGAAGTTCATTTCCGTGGGGCGTTGACCCTCGACAACGGGCTTGAGGTTTCGTTCCGTGCCGAATTGGAATTGGAAGACGACCCGGCGGTCGACAAAAGTGACACCATCGACGAGGTCTATGTTCAGTTCGATGGCGGCTTTGGCCGCTTGCAGTTTGGCCAACAGGACGGCGTGATTGACCAGATGCATGTTCATGAGCCTTCGACATTTGTCGGTCATGCGGTGAACGACGTCAGCCGTGGCAATCAGGATCCGTTTGACCCGATTGGCGAAGGCAACCCGATCAAGACGTCTGGCGATTTCTCGTCCGACTGGATCAAGATCATTTACTTCACACCTTCTATGAACGGTTTGCAGCTGGGCTTTAGCTACACACCGAATCCCTGCCGGAATGCAGCAGGCTATGCAGGTTGCGTCTTTACTGACTTTGGCCGGAATTACTGGGAAGTTGGCGGGACCTATGAGACAGCGATCAACAACCTCGGCATCGAACTCTCAGCCGGTTACGGCCAGGGCGAGAGTGGCAGCGGATCGGAAGAGCCGTCCGAACTTAGCCTCGGCGCGAACGTCAGCTTTGGCGGCTTTACCCTTGGCGGTGCTTGGGCCGACCGCATCACAAGTGGCGATGACACGCTTAACCGTACCGATTGGGCGGCCGGCGCGACCTATGAGAACGGCCCCTGGGGCTTCAACCTAAACTACGCACAAATGGATTCAGACCGCAGCGCGTTCTGCACGAGCTGCGCGTCGATGTATTATGGCCCGGCGGCAGGGGTTGGCTTTGGCATTGACAATAACCGTACTTTTGAAGACGAAGCCGAGAGTTGGCTCGCTGGCATCACTTACAAATACGGACCGGGCATGCAAATCGGCCTCGGAGTGCAAACGCTCGACACAAATAGTGGCCTGCTCAATACCTATTATAATCCCTACCCGACAACGCCAACGGGCCTCGTGGATTACAGCGAGCGAGCCTTTGAAGGCACCTCGGTGTTCATCGAAAACTCGATGTCGTTCTAGGGCCGCGCCCCCAGACCAATTGACGTTCAGTCAGCGCCCGGGCCTCCCCAAAATGGGGTCCGGGCGTTCTTTTTTGCGCCCCGAACTCCCCCAAAAGGCGAGGGAATCCGAGGGGTTACAGCGGCCCGTTGCGGGGCGGGACGGCACCTGTAGCATGGGAACCACACTGGTGCCTTCACGTCATCGCGGCAGGTGGATTTAACTTGGGGCCCAACCGATTCTTTGGCTTAATACTTTCACATCGCTCGGTCCTCGAGCGCCTCTAAGGGCAATCGGCGCTCGGACCACAAACAGCGATATAACCTCAAGCTCAGCTTCGAGGGGATAAGGGGCGGTCCGTACGGGGGTAGGGCCGCCCCTACTTTATTCAGCACCTGAAATCCGCGGAAGTCCTAGAGAAAATGGCCGGTTTTGGCCCTTTTGGTGAGCAGATAGTGCTCATTGTGGGCGTTGGACTCGAACTTGTGGGGCACCCGCTCGGCCACCGGCACCCCCAGCGCCGACAGGGCCTCGACCTTCGCGGGGTTGTTGGTCATCAACCGCACGGATTTGACCCCCAGAAGCTCCAGCATGCGGGCGGCGGGCTCGAAAAAGCGCTCATCCACCTCAAACCCCAGGCGGGTATTGGCTTCCACCGTGTCATAGCCCTGATCCTGCAGACGGTAGGCCCGCATCTTGTTGGGCAGGCCAATGCCGCGCCCCTCTTGCGCAAGGTACAAAAGCACGCCCGCCCCGGCCTGCGCGATCTCATGGATCGCCCCCCGCAGCTGGTCGCCGCAATCGCATTTGAGGGAGCCCAAAAGGTCCCCCGTGAAACATTCCGAATGGATGCGCGCGAGCACGGGCTGGCCGAGGTCCGCCTCGCCAATAATGATGGCGTAATGTTCCGGCCCCCCGGCGTCGGACCGGAAAACGGCTATTTCCGCCCGTTCCGCGCCCTCCAGGGGCACTTTTGCCCGGGTCACAAGCGCCAAGGTCTCCGCGATGCCGAGGTCATAGGCGGCGGCTGCGGCCTCGCTGACGTAGCTCAGCCGGTTCTGGGCGGCAAAGGCGCGGGCGGCGGCCTCATCGCCGGGCTCAAGGTCCAGCGCCAGTACGGCGGGCAGGAGCCCGGCGACCTTGGCCACTTTCACCGCGGCGGCGAGGGGGCGACCCTCAAGGTCCCGTAAAGAGGGATAGGGCCCGCCCATGGGATGGGTCAGATCGGCGCTGGGATCGGCCAGAACCCCCGCCCGGGCCAGAGGGGACTGGTCCAGCGTCAGGGGAACCGCCACCACACCGGGTGTATAGAGCCGGATTTTCAGGGTTTCCGCCCGTTCATGGGTCAGGGCGGCGAGGGGGGCCGTGCCCGCGGGCGCCAGGGGCAATATTGCCTCAAAGGTCTCGGGACGGGCGGTTTCGGGGGCCAGAGCCATGAAGGGCCGCGCGCCCCCCACCACGATCGGCAGGCCCCGGCGCAGATCCACCGCGGCGCGTTCCACCTCCACAACGTCGAGATGGTCGAGAGGACTGCCTGTTTCCCGTGCCATGCCTTGTGCGGGGCCTCTATCCTACCCACATGAAACTTCCGTGAGGCGCTTTTCCAGGGCGCCGCACTCGGCTAAGAACCATAGAACTGCTTCGCAATCCAGCAACAAAAGGGTCTCATATGAGCGTGGCCAAGAAGATCTTGCTTGTCGATGATGACCAGCCCCTGCGGGAGAGCCTGTGCGAGCAGCTCGAGCTTAATGGTGAATTTGCCTGCGCCCAGGCCGGAACGGGCCGCGATGGGCTCGCTGCGGCGAAGGATGACCTCTATGAGGCGATTCTGCTCGACGTGGGCCTGCCCGATCAGGACGGTCGCGAGGTCTGCCGCCAGATGCGCAAAGGCGGGGTCACTTGCCCCATCATCATGCTGACAGGCCAGGTCACTGACGCCGATCAGATCCTGGGCCTTGAAAGTGGCGCCAATGACTATGTCACCAAGCCCTTCAAGTTCTCTGTGCTCATGGCGCGTCTGCGCGCGCATCTGCGCAGCCACGAACAATCCGAAGACGCGGTGTTCAAGATCGGGCCTTATACGTTTCAGCCCTCCGCGAAGGTCCTTATTGCCGAAGACGGCAAGAAACTGCGCCTGACGGAAAAGGAAACCAATATCCTCAAGTTCCTTTACCGCGCAGGGGACAAGGTGGTGACCCGTGATGTGCTGCTGCACGAGGTGTGGGGCTACAACGCGGGTGTGACCACCCACACCCTGGAAACGCACATCTATCGCTTGCGTCAAAAAATCGAACCTGACCCGGGTAATGCCAGCCTGCTTTTGACCGAAAGCGGCGGCTATAAACTGGCGCCGTAGGGCGTCTCTTTCCGACACTCACTAGCGTTAAGCCCCATTAACCGCGGGGCCTGTGACGGCTGAACACCATTAGGGCGGTTCAGCGTATTCCCTCTTTTGTGCGCCTCCCCAAGTATAGACGTGCTGGGGAGCGATAGACGCGGGCGAGCTGCGCCCGTGGGAAAAAGGGGTCACACAGAGTGAACATGTGGACCAAGCGCGAGGGCCTTCTGGGCCAAACCACCCCTGCATCGACTGCTGTGTCGGTGCGGTTCTGGGGTGTGCGCGGCTCCATCGCCTGTTCCGGCCCTGAAACCCAGAAATATGGTGGCAATACCTCTTGCATCGAAGTGCGCTGCGGCGACCGCCTATTTATCTTCGATGCGGGCTCGGGCCTGCGCTATCTGGGCGAGGCGCTGAAGCGCGACGGCAAGCCCGTCGAGGCGGACCTGCTATTGTCCCATACCCATATGGATCACGTTTGCGGCCTGCCGTTCTTTGGCCCCTTCCATTGTTCGGGCACCCAGGTGCGCATCTGGTCGGGGCATCTGGAAAACGGCTGGACGACGAGCCAAGCGGTCGACGAGTTGATGGCCGAACCGCTTTTTCCGGTCTCCAAGGATATTTTCAAAGCCCATGTGGAGTTCGTTGATTTTGAAGCGGGCGACACGCTGACACCGGCGGGCGGGGTCACCATTCGCACGGCGCCGCTGAACCATCCCAACGGCGCGACGGGCTATCGCATCGAAAGCGGCGGCAAGGCCGTTTGCTATGTCACCGATACGGAACATGTGCCGGGCAAACCGGATCAGACCATTCTCGACCTCATCGATGGCGCGGACGTCTTTATCTATGACTGCAGCTATACGGATGAAGAATATCCCACCTTTGCGGGTTACGGTCATTCCACCTGGCAGGAGGGCGCGCGGCTTGCCCGCGCTGCCAATGTCAAACAGTTCGTCGCGTTCCACCACGATCCCTCCCACGATGACGCGGCGATGGACCGGATTGCGCGCGGGCTCAAAAAAATGCTTCCTAACGGGATTGTCGCGCGCGAAGGCCTGGTCCTGAAACCGTGAGCGGGACCAAACCCTGGCGACGGTTGAGGTTTGGCCTCTCGACTCTGTTCGGGCTCAAAAAGCGCGGCTTCATTATTCCCTATCGTTACGCGGATGGTTTGCCGGATCGGCCCGCCTATCCCGCGCTTGAACCCTTGTTCAAGGCCGCCGTGCCGTCCATTAATTGCATTCTGGCGCGAGCCGAAACCTATATTGATCAGCTGACGGATCTTTCCCGCGCGCCGGACCCAAGGCCCCGTTTCGATCAGGATTGGTTTCCCTGTCTTGATGCCTTGGCGGCCTACACAATCACGCGACAAAAAAAGCCTGCGCGCATCATTGAAACCGGCGCGGGTCATTCGACACGGTTCTTTGCACTGGCGGCGGAGGACGAGGGGCTCGCGACAGAGGTCCATGCCATCGACCCCGCACCGCGCGCTGATTTGTCCGCCTACGGACGAGTGCAAGTCCATCGCCATTTGCTTCATGAGACCCCAACCGATTTCTGGGACGCGATTGCGCCGGGGGATGTGATCAGCATCGATGGCAGCCATATCCTGATGCCGGGAACGGATGTCGATTATTTCCTCGGCGAGATCCTGCCGCGCGTCGCGGGCAAGGCGCTGCTCCACATCCATGACATGTTTCTTCCCGACCCCTATCCAGCGGTATGGGACTGGCGCGGCTATAACGAGCAAAGCGCCGTTGCGGGCCTGCTCGCCTCCGGCGCCTTCGAGATTCTGTGGTCCAGCCACTATTTGCGTTCGCGCTTTGGGGACCGGCTGGCGGGCTCGGCGCCCGGGAAACTGCCGCTTAAATCCGGCGCCATGGAAGCCAGCCTGTGGCTCGCCCCGCGCCAGCGCTAGGCCGCGAATTTGCCTCATCGTGGGGGGTTCGCGCCCCCGGTTCAGCGGGCTATAGTCCCCGCCAAATCGACGCCCGCGCGGGCCCAGCGGCTTCGCGCGACCAGCAGGGAATACCGCAGGAATGAACATGCAAGCCACCTTGGCGCAGGCCAAGCAGTTGAAAGAATCAGGGCAGCTCGAAGCCGCTGCGCAGCAATTTTCCGCCGTGCTGGCCGCCGAGCCCAATCAGCCGGAAGCGAATTTTCACCTTGCGTCGATCCTTGCGCATGTAGGCCGTGTGCCGGAGGCGACCCCTTACATGGAACGCGCGGCGGCGGCAGCGCCGCAGGAGCCGGAAGTGCTTGCCGGGCTCGCCCAGCTTTATGGCGCGGCGGGGCAATACGACAAGGCGGCCGATGTCTATGAAAAAATTATCGCCACCGTTCCCCAAGGTCCCGTCACGGTGCAGGCTTTGCTCCATCACGGGCTGATGCGCGCGCGCGCAAATCGTTTCGGCGATGCGGCGGAGGATTTTAAATGGATTACGCAAGTGTCCCCCGACTATGCGCCGGGCTGGCACAATCTCGGCAACGTCATGCTGAAGATGAAAAACCGCGAAGGGGCGGTAAACGCCTATCGCAAGGCGCTTGAGCTTGAGCCGGGCAAGCCGACAACGACATTTGCCCTTGGCCGGGCGCTGGTGTGGACCAAGGCCTACGATGAAGCGATCGACGTGCTTGACCGCGCGGTGGGGCTTGCCCCTGAGCGGCCACAGATTATCGGCTACAAGGTACTGGCCCTGCGGCTTGCGGGCCGCACCGAAGAAGCCGACGACCTCGAAGGGCTCGAAGACCTGATCGTTTCGGTGGAGCTTGCCCCGCCAGCGGGTTTCAGCTCCATCGCCGATTGGAACGAGGTTCTGCGCAACGAAATCATGAACCATCACGCCCTCGCCGGCGCGCGGGGGAGTGCGGCGCAAGGGCAAAACAAGATTCAATCCTTCAGCGATGTTTTTGGGCAGAACAAGACGCCGGTGTTGCATACTTTCGAAGAGCAGCTACGCGCCGGTATGGCCGAGGCACAAGCCCAATTGCCGGACCGGATTGACCATCCGCTGTTGCAGATGAAGCCGCGTGGGTATGCCTTGAATGGCACGATCGGTGTGATTGCCGGGCTGGAGAACCAGCGGGAGCACAGCAGCCCGGGCTCGTGGTTTTCGGGTACCTATTATTGCGCCGTGCCGGGAGAGATTTCAGGCGGCGGCGAAACGCGGGCCGGATGGACGGAATTTGGCGGCACGCCGCCGGACATGCCCCCCTTCGAAGATGCGCCCCGTCGCCAGGTCCAGCCCGCCGAGGGCCGGTTGATCGTTACGCCCTCCTATATCTTCCGGCATCGTTCGCCCTTCCAAAGCGCTGAACCGCTTGTTTTCTGCGGTTTTGACACAAGGCCCGAGGCCTGGGATCGCGCGGCGGCAGCGTCAATCGCCTAAAACCCCTGAATCTTGCGGTTTTGTAACAACAAAAACTGCATCCGGATTTGCGTACCCACGCATCCGGAAAGTGACCACTATCACACTTGCAAAGACGCCCTCGGGGTCGCATGTGGTCCATTGGGGCAGGAGGATTGAAGAATGAATGGCATGAATTCGTCACTGAAAATGGCGCTGGCGACGGGCACCGTCTCTGTCGCGCTGCTGGCCGCGGGCGCAACCTGGGCGCAGGACGGCGCCGACGAGACCACGTCCTTTGGCCCGCAGACCTATCAGGTTGAAGAGTTCGACGTGGACGGCTTTGTCGGCACGATCGAGCTGATCGTCGAGGATCGCGCTGACATTGAAGTTTCCGCCCATGGTCCCGCCGACCGCATGGAACGGTTTGAGGTGGACGAAAGCGGCGACCGGGTCGAAGTGTCCTATCGCGAGCGTGACTTCCGCTGGAATGACTGGAGCACCTGGCTCGGTTGGTGGCACGACACAAATTTTGATCCCGAAGACTATCCCTCGGTAACGGTCCGTCTTCCGGCCGGAACGCCGGTGGACGTGGAAGGCATGACCGGCAATTTCACCGCGGGCGACCTGAACAGCACCTTGGCCTTTGGTGGCGCAGGTTCAGTGGATGCCACGGTTGGCAATGTGCGCAGCTTTGATCTTTCTGTCGCGGGCGCCGCTGACATACGTGTTGGTGATGTGTCGGGCATGGCCGATATTTCCGTTTCCGGCGCGGGCGACGTGGAAGTGGGCTCCGTGGAAAGCGTGTCGCTTTCCATTCATGGGTCAGGCGATGTGAACTTCGGCGACGTGCGCGACGGTCTCGATGTTGCGATCTCCGGACGCGGCGATGTGGATGTCGCCAGCGTCAATGGCCCGGTCGGTATCAGGCTGGCGGGCTCCGGCGATGTGGACATCGAAAGCGGTTACGCAACGTCCTTTGACGTTTCAATTGCCGGCTCGGGTGATGTCACCTTCCGCGGCACGGCGGTGAACCCGGATGTGTCCATCGCGGGCTCGGGCGACGTTTACATCGAACGCTATGAAGGGCGCCTCAGCCATTCCGGCATGGGTGACGTCAACATCGGTAGCGGCAGCTAGGCCGCACGAAAAACTCACCACCCCGCACCTTTCCTCCCCCAAGGGAAAGTCCCTGTCACCAGGGCCGCGGGCTCGCCCCCGCCGTTTACGGCGGGGGCTTTTTTTATGCTAGCCTCCGCTTCGAAATTTTGGGACGAGGAGGGAACGATGAACGATCTGGTTATTCGCGGCGGCAAAGTGGTCGACGGCTCGGGCGGCAGCAGCTTTATCGGCGATGTCGCCATGAAGGGCGGCGTGATTACCGAGGTCGCCAATCGCGACAAGGGCGAGGCTGCGAGCGCGGGTGCCCGCGAGATCGATGCCGAGGGCCTTCTCATCACGCCGGGCTGGGTCGACATTCACACGCACTATGATGCGCAGGCGACATGGGACCCTTATTTCACGCCCACGTCGTGGCATGGCGTGACCTCTATCGTCATGGGCAATTGCGGCGTTGGCTTTGCCCCCGCGCATACGGATCAGAAAAGCCGCGACACATTGATCGACCTGATGGAAGGGGTGGAAGACATTCCCGGCGCGGCCCTGACCGACGGCATGGAATGGTCGTGGGAAACCTATCCCGAATTTCTTGATGCCTTGGAAGCCAAACCTCATGTGCTCGATTTCGGCAGCCTTGTTCCTCACGGCGCGGTGCGCGCCTATGTCATGGGCGACCGGGGCGTTCACAACGAAGATGCCACGACCGAAGACATCGCGCGCATGGCACGGATCGTGCGCGACGGAATCAAGGCGGGGGCGCTCGGCTTTTCCACCTCGCGCACGTCAATCCACAAGGCGAAATCCACCGGCGAACATGTGCCGGGCACCTATGCGGCGATGGACGAGGTCTTCGGCCTGGGCATGGCGCTGAAGGAAGCGGGCGCGGGCGTTTTTCAAATGGCCATCGAACATCATGAGGCCGCCGACAATTTCGACTGGATGAAACGGTTGGCCAAGGAAACGGGCCGCCCGGTGCTGTTCAACCTTGTGCAGCCGGACAAGGCGCCGGACCTTTGGAAGGACATGCTGGTCAAACTCGAAGAGGCGGGCAAGGAAGGCATCCCCATCTTTGGGCAAACGGCGGGCCGCCCCGTGGGGCTTTTGTACAATTGGCGCGCCAGCGTTCATCCCTTTGCGCTGACGGCGACGTGGCAACGCATCAAGGACCAGCCGTGGGAACAGATGCTCGAAACGCTGAAGGACCCCGCAACGCGCGCGGCCATGTGCACCGACGACGTGATGAAGTGGGATGACTTTGTCGATCAGATGATGACCGGCCACCACAAAATGTTCCCGCTGGATGAGCGGCAGGATTATGAGCCCGGCCCCGAAATGTCGGTGGAAGGCATTGCCCGCGCGACGGGCAAAAATCCGCGCGAGGTGATCTATGACGCGCTAATGCGCGATAACGGCGAAGGCATCATCTACTATCCGCTGTTCAACTATACGAACGGCAATTTCGATGTGCTGGAAAAACTGATCGAACATCCCCGCACGGGCCTGTCGCTTTCCGATGGTGGCGCCCATTGCGCGACGATTACGGATGCCTCCATCCCCACCTTCATGATTACGCACTGGACGCGGGATCGTTCCCGTGGGCGGCGCTTTTCCATTGAACAAATGGTGCGCATGCAAACCCGCGACACGGCGCAGCTCTTTGGCCTCAATGACCGGGGCCTGATCGCGCCGGGCTATCGCGCGGATCTCAACGTCATCGATTATGATCACCTTGCCCTTGGTCGCGCGCGCATGGTGTGGGACCTGCCCACCGGCGCGAAACGTTATGTGCAAGGGGCCGAAGGGTATGTGGCTACCATCTGCGCCGGCACGCCGACCTATGAGAACGGGGAGGCGACCGGTGCGCTCCCCGGTAAGCTCATTCGGGGCGGTCAGGCCGCGCCCCTAGCCCGCGCAGCGGAATAATGGCGCAGGCTGCGGAATAAAGGCAAAGGCGGCGGAGAAAGGACTCAAGTTCCGACCACCGCCATGCCTTGCGTCCACAGGGCAAAATTCACAATCAGGAAAAGCCCCACGACGGTGAAGGCCCATTTCATGGTGCGGGCGGCGTTGTCGCGGATCCATTCATTGATCTCACCCAGGTACGCCTGGCTCGACGTGCGCCAGATGAAAAACACCGCCCAGATCAGGAAGAACGGCATAAAGGCGAGCACGTTGTAATAGGCGAGCCCAACCATCATCCAGAAACTGTTGGGCGCGGCCCCCACAATCTCGCTAACGGCGAGGGCATAGGCCGCCGCGATGGGCAGCTTGGTAAAGGTCAGCGCGATCCCGATCAGGAACCAGCCCGCCACCGTGTGGTCCTTGCGTTCGGGATCGGGGCGCGGCGGCACCCCCTTCATCATCACGCCAAGGGTGAATAAAAGGACACCCACGAGAAACAGCACAAAGGGCATGAGGTGCGCGATCTCGTCGAGCCCTTCGCGCAGCAGCGACGCGCCCCCTTGGGCAAAGGCAAAGCCGCCCAGAAAATGCGTGCCCAGCATGCCGATGGAAAAGGCAAAGCCGTGAGAGATCGGGTGCGGGCGGCCGAGCACAAAGATCAGCACCACCATCACCGGAAAATTCAGCGTATCCCAAAGGGCGAGGGCCGTTACATGGCCCCAGACGTCCAACGGAATGGTGTCCACCTCATTGCCCTCGCGCAGGTTCGACGGCGGGGCCCTTGCCCGCGCCTATTCGTACCTTAGCGCATCAATGGGGTTCAGTCGCGCCGCGCGCCAGGCGGGGAAAAATCCGAACACGATTCCAATGAGGGCGGAGAAGACGACGGCCACGATCACCGCGCCCTGGCTGATCACAAAGGGAAAGCCGAGCGCGCCCGCGGCCGCCCAGGCGACGCTGATGCCAAAGGCGATGCCGATCAGCCCGCCCATGAGCGAGAGCAGGATCGCTTCCACCAGGAACTGGGTCAGCACGTCCCGTTCCAGCGCGCCGATAGCGAGCCGGATGCCAATCTCCCGCGTCCGCTCGGTGACGGAAACAAGCATCACGTTCATCACGCCGATGCCGCCGACGATCAGGCTGATGCCCGCGATGGCGGAAACGAACAGGGTCATGATGCCGGTGACCTGGCCCACCTGTTCCTGCACTTGTTTCAGGTCCTGAATGAAAAAATCGCTTTCGTCTTCGTCGCGCACGCGGCGGCGTTCCCGCATCAGGGCGGTCACATCATCAATGGCGTCTTCGCGTTCGGCCTCGCTAACCGCATTCATGAAGATCAGCGTGATGTCGCGATTGCCCGCAAGTCTGCGCTGCACAAAGGTCAGCGGGGCGAGCATGTAATCGTCCTGATCATTGCCAAAGGTATCGGCGCCCCGTTCGGCCAGCACGCCGATCACCTCGCAAGAGACATCGCTGTTGCCCGACAGGCGGATTTCCGCGCCGATGGGGTCTTGCGCGCCAAAGAGCTCGCGCCGGGGCGTTTCGCCCAGGATGCAGACGGCGCGGCCCGCGCGCAGTTCGGCCTCGGTAAATTCGCGGCCCCGCGCGACGTCGAGATTGCGGATGGTGAGATAGTCGTTGTCGGTACCACGGACAGAGGAATAATAGTTTTCATTGCCATAGACCGCGGTGACCACTTGCGTCAGAACACCGGTCGCCATGGAAATGGTCGGCACTTCGGTGCGCAGGGCTTCCACGTCATCCATAGAGAACATGCTCACCAAGCGGTTGGCGCTGCCCTGGTTCTGATCGCCCGGCACAAGCGCGAGCAAGTTGTTGCCCAGTTGGGCAAGGTCGCTTTGCACTTTCTGGGTTGCACCATTGCCCAGCGAGACAACGATGATCACGGCGCCCACGCCGATGATAATGCCCAGACAGGTAAGCAGCGAGCGCAGCCAGTTGGCTGTGATCTCGCGCATGGCGATGCCGATGGTCGTAAACATCAGACCACCTCGCGCAGGCGCGTGCCTGTGTCGGAAATGATGTTGCCGTCCTTGAACACCACTTGCCGTTTGGCATAGGCGGCCATGTCTTCTTCGTGCGTAACGAGCAGCACGGTAATGCCGTGCTCGCCGTTCAGCCGCTCGAGCAGACGCATGATGTCGTGACTGCGTTCACTGTCGAGGTTCCCGGTGGGCTCGTCCGCCAGAAGGATCGCTGGGTCCGTGGCGATGGCGCGGGCGATGGCAACGCGCTGTTGCTGACCGCCGGACATCTCGGATGAGGAGTGATGCATGCGATCGCCCAGCCCGACCGCCTCCAGCGCCTGTTTGGCGCGCCGACGCCGTTCCCGCGCGGGCATCTTGCGATAGATCATCGGCAGTTCCACGTTCGCCAGCGCCGTGGTGCGTTTCAGCAGATTAAAGCCCTGAAACACAAAGCCGAGATAATTGCGCCGCAGGCGCGCGCGCTGGTTCCGGTCGAGCGTGCCCACATCGACCCCGCGGAACAAATATTCTCCGCTGGTCGGCGTATCGAGGCAGCCCAGAATGTTCATGGTCGTCGACTTGCCCGAGCCCGATGAGCCCATGACAGCGACGAATTCCCCGTCGCGCACCTTGAAGTCCACGCCATCGAGGGCGCGCACTTCCGCTTCACCGTGGCCATAGGCCTTCACGACATTGCGGAATTCGATCAGTGTTTCTTCACGGGCCATGGCGGCCTCCCATTCACGCGGGGGTTTATCGGTTACGATTGCGGGCGACGTCGACGATGACTTCCTGTCCCGTCTGCAAGACATCGTCGAGCACGACGGTCAGGCGGCCATCCGTATCGCCAATGGCAACCTCGAGCGGCGTCAGCTCGCCTTCCTCGCCTTGGGTCCAGACAAGCCCGTGTTGCACGCCATCTTGCGCGCCGGGGCGTTCCACATCGTCACGGTCGGGGGGCGTGAAGCGCAAAGCGCCATTGGGCACCAGCGTCGCGTTCTGGATGGTTTCCACCGTAATGTCGGCGGCGGCGGTCATGCCGGGCTTGAGCGCCTGATCGGGATTATCCACCAGCAACAGCGCCTCGTAAGTAACAACGCCTGACATCTCGCGCGGCGCGTTGCGCACTTGGGCAATCACCGCGTTGAACTCACGCGCGGGATAGGCGTCCACGGTGAAGAGCGCGCTTTGCCCTTCATAGACATAGCCAATGTCCGCTTCGTCCACAGCCACTTGCAGTTCCATCTGCGTCAGATCCTGCGCGATGGTGAACAGGTGCGGCGTCTGGAATGAGGCGGCAACGGTCTGGCCTTCCTCGATCAGGCGGTCGAGCACGATCCCATCGATGGGGGAGCGGATCTCTGCTTTGTCCAAACGCGACTGGGTGCTTTCAAGGGCGGCTTGCGCTTGCGCCACATTTGCCTGGGCGCGTTCAACGCTGGCTGCCGCGCGGGAATAGGCGGCCTGATGAATTTCAAGCTGCGCGGGGGAGGCATTGTTGCGGTCGAGCAGCGCCTGGGTGCGGTTGCGCTGGGCACGGGCTTCGGCGGCGGTCGCCCGCGCTTCGGCCAGCGTTGCCTCGGCGGAAGCAAGGGCGGCTTCGGCCTGCACCACGGCGGCGTCCAGTTCCTCGGTGTTGAGGCGCGCAAGCACCTGGCCCGCGGTCACTTGATCGTTGAAGTCCACAAGGACCTCCTCGATCATGCCGGAAATTTCCGCACCCACCTGAATCTGGTTCACGGGCTGGATGGTCCCGGTGGCGCTGACCTGCACCACGAGATCGCCCTGGGTCACCTCGGCGCGCTCATATTCGGTGGGCCTTGGCCCGCCGGACAGGGCGTTTACGCCGATGAACCCGATGGCGGCGAGGCCACCCAGGGTCAGCGTCCAGAATTTCCAGCCTTTGCGGCGCTTGGGTTTGCCCAAGGTCGCCTTCACATTGTCTTTTTCACTCATATTCCCGCACCTCTATTGCGAAGAGGCCCCCATAACTCGGGAGTCCCACGTCTCACCTGCAAGTGTGATGACACTCACAATATGGATGGATGCGGTCCGAATTGCCTTCAAATCGAGTGGGGTCTTTTGTTGGGAAAAATTGGCGGATTTCTGCCGATTTCAATCAGGTGTAGGGGTCTGCGGCGTCGCGCAGGCCATCGCCCAGGAAGTTGAAGGCGAGAATGGCGAGGATCACTGGCACCATGGGCGTCAGCAGCCAGGGATAGAATTCGACGGCGGCGAGGTTCTGCGCCTCATTGAGCAAGACGCCCCAGGAGGTAATGGGCGAACGCAAGCCAAGGCCGAGGAACGACAGGGCGGTTTCCCCCAGGATCATGGTGGGGATGGAAAGGGTCGCGCTCGCGATCAGGTGGCTCATGAAATTGGGCGCGAGGTGGCGGAAAATAACGCGCCGGGGTTTTGCTCCCATCAGGGTGGCAGCGGTGACAAAATCTTCTTCGCGCAGGGCGAGGAACTTTGACCGCACGGCGCGTGCCAATCCCGGCCAATCCAGCAGCCCCAGAATGATGGTGATCCCGAAATAGACAAGGATGGGCGACCAGCGCACGGGGATCGCGGCGGCCAGCGCCATCCACAGGGGCAGTTCCGGCAGGGAGCGGATGATCTCGATCACGCGCTGAACCACATTGTCCACCCAGCCGCCGAAATATCCCGCAACCCCGCCGATGGCGAGACCGAGCACAAAACTGATGGCGATGCCCACAAGGCCGACGGTCAGCGAGATGCGCGTGCCGTGCACGATGCGGCTGAACATGTCGCGGCCCAAACGGTCGGTGCCGAGCAGGAACAAGGTGCCTTCCGGCCCGGGGCAGACAAAATGGAAACTGCCACGCACAAGGCCCCAGTAGCGATAGTCATCGCCGGTGCAAAAGAACCGCACGGGGTCCGTGTCGCCCGTCGGCACATAGATGCGGCGGAAACTCGCAAGATCCACTGTCTGCTCGTACCGCTTGGTATGCGGGCCGATGAAGGCGCCGTCATGGAACAGGTGGATGCCCTGTGGCGGCGCGTGGATAAAGTCCGCGTGGCGCGTGCGCATGTCATAGGGCGCAATGAGTTCCGTAAAGGGAATGGTGAGATAGAGCAGCGCGAGCAAGAGGGCCGACGCGACCGCGAGCTTGTGGCGTTTGAACTTCCACCACATGAGCGCCCAACTTGATGCCGTCGCCGGCATCCGCGCATCAACTTCCTCCCCCGCGGCGACGGGGTCGAAGGGGGCGGGATTGACAAAGTGTTCCGTCATCGGTCGCCCTCCGCGCCCATGCGGATGCGCGGGTCGAGCCAGCCGAGCAGAAGATCAGAGATCAACATGCCGAACAGGGTCAGCACCGCAACGAACAGCAGGATGAAGCCGGACAGATACGTGTCTTGCGCCTGAAGCGCGGACAGCAGCACCGGCCCGATGGTGGGCAGGTTCAACACCACGGACACGATCACCGAGCCGGAGACGAGGGAGGGGATCAGGTTGCCGATGTCGGAAATAAACGGGTTCAGCGCGTGACGCAGGGGATATTTGATCAGCAGCTTTGTCTCGCTCAGCCCCTTGGCGCGCGCGGTGGTGACGTAAGGCTTTTGCAGTTCGTCCAGTAGGTTTGCGCGCAAGCGGCGGATCATGGCCGCCGTTCCCGCCGTGCCGATGACGATGGTGGGCACGATCAGGTGCTGCAGGATCGAGATCGCCTTGCCGATGCCCCAGGGCTGGCCCAGGTATTCCGGCTCCATCAATCCGCCCACGGATAGCCCGAACCACCTGTTGAAATAATAAAGCAGGATCAGGCCGAGCAAAAAGTTCGGCGTGGCAAGGCCGATGTAGCCAAGCAGGGTAAATCCATAGTCCCCCCAGCTATAGGGGCGCGTTGCGGAATAGATGCCGATTGGGAAAGCAACCAGATAGATGAACAATATGGCCGCAAGGTTCAGAACGATGGTGAGCACCAGCCCTTCGCCCACGATCTCCGCCACCGGACGCTCATATTCAAAGGACCAGCCAAAGTCCCCCTGCAAGATACCGGAAAACCCGCGATTGCCTTTCCAGAGCCCGAGCCAGATGAGATAGCGTTCCGCGAGCGGTTTATCGAGATCATATTGCTCGCGATAAAACTCCACCTGCGCAATGGAGGCTTCTTCGCCTTGCGCGCGCAACTCATTAATGCGGTTTGAAAGAATGTCGCCCTCGGGGAGCTCGATAATCAAGAATGTCAGCACACTGATCGCAATCAGCGTGGGAATCATGATCAACAAGCGCTCGACCGTATAGCGCAGCATGCGCGTGGGGGCCCCTCTCTGACGTGGACGTGCGGCCTTAGCCTAGTCGGATTCTGTATCGAACCAGAACTGGTCCGGGTGGTACATGCCGAATTGTGCGCCCGGGTCCCAGCTATAGACCCCTTGCTCGGGCACATTGTGCAAATGGTTGCTCACGACAACCGGCTGCAGCACGGCGGACACAACACCGATGATGAACTGCTGTTCGGCGTGAATGGCAAGCATGCGGAGCCAGATCTGTTCGCGCTCGGCATTGTTTTCGCTGTCGAGCCACTCGCGGTAGAGGGACATGAGCTCTGCGGCCTCGGCCATATTGATGGGCTCGCCCGCCTCGCCGCCGGTCTGGAAGTATTGGCCCCATTTGGGCCAGCACAGCGTGTCTTGCCGGGTGGGGGCAAGCTCCGCCGGGCTCATCAGGGGCGTCGCGACCCCATTGTCCCACCCGGACCATACGGTCATCAGCGCTTCACCCGCATAGGCGCGGTTGCGCATCACGTCGCGGCTTGAGGTGCGGATCAGGGCGCGCACGCCGATCTCGCTCCAGGTTTCGGCCACAAGCTCGAGAAAGTCCACTTCCTGCGCGTCTTCGCCGGCGGCTTCGATAATGATGTCGAGAGGGCGGCCATCGGGCAGCAGGCGAATGTTGTTTGCGCCGCGCTGGGTCAGGCCCAATTCATCAAGCAGCGCATTGGCGCTATCGGGGGAATAGCTCGCAAACATGTGGAAAAAATTGTCGCGATAAAGCGGCGAGAGGGGCTGCATGGTATTGCCGCCCTCGGCGGCGAGGCCAAAAAAGAGCGATTGATTGATGATGCGCCGATCGATCCCCATGGACAGGGCCTGGCGGAAGCGCGCGTCGCGCAAAAGGTTCCGCCACACCGGATCATTGGCGTTGAGGTTTGGATAAAGCGCAAAGTGCGCGGACTTGCCGTCGGGCCAAAGGGCGGTGGTGTATCCCGACCGTTCCTCGCCGCTGCGCAAGACGGCCGCATCGGAAAAATTAAGCCCTCGCGATTGCAGGTCCGTCTCGCCTGCGTTCGCCATCGCGGGGATCAGGCGCCCATCGGCAACGGTCAGCGCCACTTCGTTGATATAGGGCAGCTGGTGGCCCGCCGCGTCAATGCGATGGAAAAAGGGATTGCGGCGAAAGACAAACCGGTTCGCGGGGGGCGCGGTGGTGTTGATCCATGGCTGCAGCGTCGGCAAGTCCGGGTTGTCCATACGGTACAAATTGTCGAGCCGGTTATGGAGCGCGGCCCAGGAACTCACGTTGGCGTCTTCAACGGCAGCGGCAATTTCCTCCGCATCGCCGTAGGCAGCGTGGAACTGCTTCATGTAGTGCGACGGGGAATAGATAAAGACCGGCCGCGCGCGACCGAGGGCATCGAGAAACGCGGGGTTCGGTCGTTCCCAGGTGTAGCGAATGGTGACGTCGTCGATCACTTCGACAAGGGGCTGCTGCCCTTCGACCAGCAACTCAGCTGGCGGGCCGGAAGGGGACAGCTCTTCGTTGTTCGCAACATCTTCCCACCAATAACGAAAGTCCTCGGTGGTGAGGGGTTCGCCGTCCGACCATTTATGGCCGGGGCGCAGGTGCAATGTGTAGGCCCGGTCATCCACCACATCGACGGCGAGCAGTAAGTCCGGCACAAGCTCGAGGTCCGGCGTATAGCCCATCAGGCGGGCATAGCCGTAAACGCTCATCAGGCGGATGTCGCGTGCGCGGGCAATCAGTGTACGGAGCGTTCCGCCATATTGCCCGGGCTCGAGGTCTTCACCTTCCAGATCCACAAGCAAGGGCACGGCGGGCAGACGCTCGGTAATGGGGGGCAGCTCGCCCGCATCCACCGCGCCTTGCAGAACGGGCGGTTCAACAAACATGGCGCGGCCGTTTTGCGCGGCGGCGGGAAGCGCGCCCAACAGCAGAAGGGCGACCGACAGCAACGTCAGGACGGCATTACGCATGGGGGATCGCCTCATTTCTCTCCGCCTCGTTTCCCTGGCCCCGGTGGGGAGCGACCCCCACCATATGGCCCCCGCCCAAATCTGTCATGAGCGGCGCCTCCCCGGGCGCGAGACGATAGTCCCAATCCCAGTCGGCGGGGTTCGATGCCCGTCCGCCCAAAATGGCGCTCAGGTCCAGCTTTTGCGCCAAATCCGGCACGGGTATGGCGGCCATCAGCGCCTTTGTATAGGGGTGGGCTGGCGCCGCAAAAAGCGCGGATTTCGGCCCCTGTTCGACGATCCGCCCCGCCGCCATCACTGCGACCTCGTCGGAGATATAGTCCACGACGGCAAGGTTATGGCTCACGAAAAGGTACGTGAGCCCCAAGGCGGCCTTGAGGTCCTTAAGCAAATTGAGAATCTGCGCCTGCACCGATACGTCGAGGGCGGAAACGGGCTCATCAAGGATCAGCACTTCGGGCTCAAGGGCCAGCGCGCGGGCAATGCCGATGCGTTGGCGCTGGCCGCCGGAAAAGGCGTGGGGGTAACGCCGCGCGCATTCAGGATCGAGCCCCACCAGGTGCAGCAGCGCCGCCACCCGTGTGCGCCGCTCCGCCGCGCCGCACAGGCGATGAATTTCCATAGGCTCGGCAATGATCTCGTGAACCGTCATGCGCGGGTCTAGTGATGCCTGCGGGTCCTGAAACACATACTGCACCTTGCGGCGGTAACGGTTCAGCTCCGTGCTGTCCAGGGTGGCGAGATCATAGGGCGCGCCTCCGTCATTGAAGATGACGGTGCCTTCGTCAGGGGGAAAGGCGCGCGCGATGATTTTCGCCAGCGTCGTCTTGCCCGACCCGCTTTCACCAACAAGGCCGAGGCAGCGCCCGCGGGTGAGTGTCAGCGACACGCCCGTCACGGCATCGGTTTCCTTGTGCTCGGTCTTGAACCAGCCCGCGGACTTGCGCATTGAAAAGCGCTTGATGATGCCGCTCGCTTCGATCAGCGGCGCGCCGGCGTCCTTTGCCGGCGCGGGGGCATTGCCGCTGGCCCAGGTTTCAATCTTCGCTTCGATACCGCGCAAGGGGGTCAGGCGTTCGTCATTGCCCATGCCCATGCGCGGGACCGCGCCCATCAGTGCCTTCAGATAGGGGTGTTGCGGATTGGTGAAAAGCTCCGCACACGGACCAGATTCCATAATCTCGCCGTGGTGCATGACCACCACCTCATCGGCAATATTGGCGACAACGCCCAGATCATGGGTGACGAATAGAACGCCCATCTCGAGCCCCAGCTGCAGATCCTTGATCAATTTCAGGATCTGCGCCTGAATGGTAACGTCCAGCGCTGTCGTCGGTTCATCCGCGATCAGCAGCGCAGGCTTGCAAATCAGTGCCATGGCGATGACCGCGCGCTGGCGCATGCCGCCCGACAGCTCGAACGGATAGGTATCAAGCGCCTTGGCCGGATCGGGAAAGCCGACGCGGGCAAGCATGTTGCGCACGGCCTCGCGCGCCTGGGCCTTTGTGCCCCCTTCATGAATGCGCCAGGCCTCGCCCACTTGGTCGCCGATGGTGTGCATGGGCGACAGGGCGGTCATGGGCTCCTGAAAAATCATGGAGATGCGCCCGCCACGCAGATGCCGAAACGCTGCGCTCGCCGGGGAAAGGGTGGCAAGGTCCTGCGGCGCCTCGGGTGCGTCGGGGTCGCGGAACAAGATCTCACCGCCGGTTATGGTCGCCGCTTTGGGCAGAATGCCCATCACCGCCTGACACAGCACCGACTTGCCCGATCCGCTTTCGCCAACCAATGCGATGGTCTTGCCCTTGGCAACGGTCAGTCGGCCGTCTTTCAGGGCACGGACGGTTCCGCCCGGCAAAGAGAATGTGACGCTGAGATCGCGAACCGTCAGGATGTCCAAGGGGCGGGCTCCGTCGTCAGAAAACCAAGGGCTTCGAGATTGGCAAGGGTCGTGTCATCGATGGCAAGCCCTTGTGCGCGTGCGCGGTCCCACGCTTGCGCCAGCACGGGGCGAAACCCCTCGTGCGCACCGTCAAAGGTGATCGTCACCGGCGCGCCCGCGTCATCACGCCCTTTGAGGCGCAGCATGAGCCAGCTTTCCTGTTTCTCGTCTCGCTTGCGCGAAAAATATCGCATGTTGATATCGGTCAGCTGATCCCAGTTGAGGTGCTTGCGGAACAAAAGAACGGGTCCATTGGCGTCCAGCGGATTGCGCCAACCGCTGGTCACGCCTCTGTCGCTCAGCTCGAGCCGTAACCCATGGCGATAGACCGTGTTGAACAAATAGCCGACGAAAGCAATCAACAGCGCGATCATGATGAACCAGCCGATGGTCCAGGGCACCATGACGCTGGCGACCCCCACGACCACAAAAATGGCAAAGCCCGCGCGCGCGTAATCCCACGTCAGGGCCTTGCCGAGGGCGTGAAAAACATAGGCGTCTTGGGCCGGTTCCGGCGCCTGTGCGGTGTCGTCGCTCATGCCCTCACCCTAGGAAGGCACGCTATCCCGACGCAAGCCTTTCAGGATCAAGGACGCGTGCTTTGCCCCTGAAAGGTTAAGTGAGGTCGCGGGGGGCAGCGACCGCGCCGCCTCCACCGTGGACAAAAGCATCATGGGATTGAGGTCCTTCGCGGGCAGATAAGCGGCACGCCCCGCCTTGGCAAAGGCCTTCGCCCGCGTGGGTTGTTCGGTCTGGCCTGCTTCGACGTACGGCACGAGTACGGGGCGCGCGCCAAGGGCAAGGGCCTCGACGGTGGTGTTGTAGCCCGCCTCGCCGACGGAGACCTCGGCCCCGGCAAGATAGCTCGTGAAGTCAGGGGAGAAAGGATGGATGTGGACGTTCGGGCCGCTGCTCGCGGGCGGGTCCAGATGCGGCGGTACGAAGATATGCCAGGGCCGCGCGGGCAGGGCGTGATCTTTCGCGACCGCGTTCGCGACATTGACGAGCGCTTCACCAGAGGCGCCGGACCCCGCGGAAACAACGACGCCGGCTTTCGTTGTGGCGCTCGGCGCGTCGGGGGCCACATAGCCCGTGTAATGAAGCGGCACGCCCACGTCCCCCGCAAAGGGCGCGGTGGCAGTTAGCGGCAAGACCGTTTCATCCCCGTGCACCAGCACCGCACCGAAGTGTGCTTTCAGCCATCCCGCCATCTCGGCTGTCTTCTTTGGGTCTTCCTTTGGCTCGACGATGTCGCGAACGGAGCAGGCGATGAGCGGGCGCGTGGGCAGTGCCTTTGCCGCCTCGATGAGCGCCAGCACTTCGCTCGCGAATTTGCGGCGGCCAAAGGGAAAGAGCTCAATGAGCAAGATATCCGGCTGGACAGCGCGCAATCGCGCCAGCAGGGCATCCCGTCGCGTGGCCCAATAGGCCTCATCCGGCGCGGCGCCTTCATCCGTCAGAAGTCCGCTGTAGGCGGCGTCGCTTGTTCTGAGCGGCGGCAATTGGTGCGCGCTTACATTCGTCAGCCCACGGAATATATCTGCCCCGTCGGGCCCGCCCGCCGCGACCGAGACGTCCATACCGTCCGCGCCGCAGGCGCCTGCGATGCGCGCCATGCGCCGCGCGTGACCAAGGCCGAACAAATGCTGCACCCAGATGAAAAGCTTCATGACGCGCTCTCGCGTAGCAATGGCACATTGAGTTCCACCACTTCGAATGCGCCTTCCGGGGTAACGCGCAGGATATGCGCGGCGTTCCAATCAAGCTTCACCGGGTCGGGCGGCAGCATGTCCCATTTGAGCGCCAGGGCGACGGCTGCGCGGATCACGCCCTTGTGGGTCACCGCGCCGTATGGCCCCGGCCCCTGATTGAGCAGGGCATCGCCCCAATCGGCAAGGCGGCCCTGCACATCGCGAGGGCTTTCGCCGCCGGGCGGGCGAAAATCGAGCCCGCGCGCTTCATTCGCGCGCATAGCTTCGGGGTTTTGCTCGCGCAGTTCGTGCAAGGTGCGGCCTTCCCATTCGCCCCAATCCATTTCCGCAAGCAGCGGTTCGGGCACGGCCATCACGCCGAGAAGCTCAGCCGTTTCCGCGGCGCGCATCAGGGGGCTTACAAACCAATGGGCGCGGGCCAGCTGTTGTGGCGGGCGCATCTCTCGCAGCGCGTCGCGGCCTTCATCCGACAGGGGCACATCCCGTAGGCCTTGGATCCGGTGTTCCATATTCCATGCGGTGGCGCCGTGACGGATGAAGCCGATCATGGTCATGGTTCAGCCGCCCCCGATCCCGGCGCGCAAGGCCATCAAAAAGCGCTCCCGGGAAAACTTTGTGCTCGCGCGGCGCTTGGCGGCCTTGCCCATAGGCTCCCGGCGCGCGGCGCTGCCGCCCAGATCACGAATGGCCCAGGCAAAAGCGTTGGGCGTCTTTTGCGTCAGTCGCGCGGTCAGATCGTCCAGCGCGCCCTGCGGCCCCGGACCGTTGCAGGCAACGACGGGAAGACCCGCCGCCTGCGCTTCGAGATAATTGATGCCCAGCCCTTCGCCGATGCCGGGCCAGACAAAGATGTCCGCGTTTGCGTAGGCCTCAGCCAGGGTAAAGGGATCGGCGAGGCCGGCGAAGGTGACTTTGTCGCCCAAGGGCGCGAACGCCTTTTCCACCTTATCCCGCGCGGGGCCATCCCCATGAATGGTGAGGTGCCAATCGAAGTCGAGCTTAACGAGCGCGGCGGCGATGAGTTGGTAGCTTTCCAGCTTGTCGCCCTCGCGCATCATGGCGGTGGTGACAAGGCGCAAGGGACCGTCCGCCTGTTCCTTGCGGGGACGGGCCCAGGCGCGCGCGTCGATAAACGGGTCGAGATCGGCGAGCTTGGGCGCAAAGCCTGCTTCCTGTAGCGCCGGATGGTCGCGCGGCGAAATGCAGAAGATGCGCTCCGCCACATTAAGCGCCTCTTCCGTCAACGTATAATGTTCCGCCCACGGACCTTCCGCCTTGCTGGGGGCGAGGGAGCCTTCGACGATGTAGTAGGGAATGCCGCGTGCCCGCGCGATCCAGGGGCCGATCAGATCCGGCGCCTTGTAGTAGACGTGATAGGTCAGCCAGGCATCGAAGTCCTCGCTGTGCAGTCGCGCGACCTCGGTTGAGGCTTGCGTCTTGAGCTCCTCCAGCGCCTCGGGGTCTCTTGACCAGCTCTTGAGGCGCGTCGCGATCTCAACCTCATGGCCGAGTTTTTCCAGCCCCTCGATCACTTGTTGCGCAATCAAGCGGTCGCCAGAGGGTGGCCCCTCGTCGGGTGCGTTCATGGGAGCGTAGAAGGCAATCCTCATGGGGCGGCCTCCGGCACCATCGTGGCGAAGTATCTGGCCAGCTCATCGGCCCAGCGGCGCGCATCGAAACTTGCCCGCACCGCGCGCTGACCTTGCGCGGCCAACGCGGCGCGCCGGTCCGGGTCATGGGCAAACGCGGCAATGGCATCGGTGAAGGCGGGCACATCGCCCGCGGGAACAAGCACGCCCGTCTCCCCCTGTTTGATCAACTCATTAATGGCGCCTGCATCATTGGCCGCAACGGGCAGGCCCATAGCCATGGCCTCGAGCAACACATTCGGAATGCCGTCGCGATCGCCGTCGCTTTGATTGTGGCTGGCGAGCACGAACAGGTCGCCGCGCGTCAGCAGGTCAATCACGTCTTCCTGGGGCCGCGCGCCGTGCCAGGTGATGCGCGCCGCATGGGGGCCCGCTTGGGTGCGTGCCTTGAGCCCTTTGAGCAATGGCCCGCCACCGATGTGCTCAAATGTCCAGTTCAGGTCCGCCGGCAGGGCTTCAAGCGCGGTGAGCAAATCGTCATAACCTTTTTTCGCAACCGCGCGACCGACAGATATGATGCGAAACGCGTCCGCCGCTTGTTGATCTGTAGGCGGAACAAATCGCGTCAGGTCGATCCCGTGGATCATCATCTTGACGGGGCCGCGTTGCGGCGTGCCGAGGGCGTTCAGGTGATCGGCGCCCGCGCGCGTGCAGGTCACGCCAAAGGCGGCGTCGCCAAGTTTCTCTTCCTTCTCCCAATCGGCAATGGTCCAGATGTCCTTGGCGTGGGCGGAAAAGCTCCAGTTGCGTCCCGTCATCATCGCGGCATACCGGGCGACGGATGCGGGTGTGTGCAGAAAATGCGCATGAAAATGCGTAACCTCCCTGGGGGCCTCCGCCGCAAGGACCATCGCCTGGCCAAAGCGTCGTACCCGGTTGCGTGTGGCGTCCCGCGCAAGATCACGCGAAAACACCGCCCGCGCGGCGGCGTAGCCCGGCAGGCTGCGCGCCTTTTGCCAGGCCCGAAGCACGCGGCTGGGCTCATCATGCAAATACTCGGGTAAATAGGTTACTGGGGCCTTGATTTGCTCGTGCACCGGGTGCCGCGATGTATCGGTTGGGTGGCGCAGGGAGAAGATGTCGATCAGGAAGCCGCGCGCTTCGAGGTTCGCGATCTCCTGCGCGATAAAGGTCTCCGACAGGCGCGGATAGCCTTTCAGCACAAAGCCGAGCCGGGCTTTCATGCGCGCGGCCTCGCCAGCGGAATATGCGGCGCGATGCGCTCGCAGATAGTGGACAGACCAGCCAGCGCCCCGGGGCTGAGCGCGGCGGAGGGTCGGGGGTATCGCGGCAGGATCTTGAGCGCGTCCGCCATCACCCGGGGGTCGCGGGTGCCGCCGCCCATTTCCTCTGGGTCGATCAGCGTGTGGCACAGGCCCATCAGCTCCCCCCGCCGGGCGCGGATCGATTGCTCCGCACGCGGAACAAGTCGCGGCACCAACAGCGCCGGGCGGTCATGGGTCAGAATTTCGCAAAAGGTATTGTAGCCGCCCATGGCAACGACGCCCGCCGCCTTTGCGGTGAAGTGCTCGATGCGCGCGTCAAAGGTGAGCGTTTCCACATTGGGGAGTTTTGCGGCGCGCGCTTCAAAGCCGTCCCGCGCCTCGGGCGGCATAAATGGTCCGTATACGATCAATGCCGGCAGAATGTCCGCCCCGGCGAGCTCATAGGCAGACAGAACCCAGTCGATGAGCCCCGCGCCGTCGCCCCCGCCACCAGGCGTCACCATCAGATAGTCGCTGTTTGTTACCGCGGGCCAGGCCTCGGGCATGGTGAACTCTGGCAGGGGCCGGGGCAGATAGCCGGTGAAATACATCTTTTCGTCGGTGCCTTTGGGCAGCGGCATGCCCGCCAGCGGGTCATACACCCCTTCCTGCCCATAGGCCCAGATCTCATCATAGAGGGGCAGAGCATCGAACGACCCCTTACGCTTCCATTCCTCGGTCAGGGTGGTCGCCTCGTCCAACACATCGCGCAGGCCCAGCACCAACCGCGTGCCGCGCTTTTTCAGCATGGGCAAAGTTTTTTTCAGTTCGCCGCGCAGGCCCCAGGGCTCTTTGTCGACAATGAAGACGTCCGGTGCAAAGACCTCCGCCGTGTGCTCCATGATCGAGGCGCGCAGGGCCATGGTGGCGTCGAGGTCAATATGAAGGCCGAGGGAGGTGTAGGCGCCATTGCGCAGCTTGATGACGCCCGGCACGCGGACGAAATCCACGCGGGACTTGAAATCGAAACTGCCGATCAGGGGGGAGCCCGACAGGATCAGAACCGAAAGATTGGAATAGTTCTCGACCAGGGCATGGGCAATGGCGCGGGCACGGCGCAGGTGGCCAAGCCCGAAGGTATCGTGGCTGTACATCAGGACGCGCGCCTGGGTCGATGCCTCGGCCATGGGGGTGCTCGCCTCCTTGTCCCCTCCTTGTCCACTGTCACACGCCAAGGCTAAGGTGGGTTGGGGGCGGTGTCACGCCCCGCTTTGACGGGTTTGGCCACTATTCGGGGCGGACGAGCGGGCATTGGAAAAAAATCTCTTCCGCTACATCTGGAAACACTCCAGACGTGAACAGCTGATCGTCATCGCCTTTGTCGCGGCGGCGCTGCCGTTCTATTTCGCCTCGCTCTCGCTGCCGCGCTATATCGTTAATGCCATACAGAACGCGGTCGCGGTGATGTTCGAAGGCGCCCCCGCCGAACAGGCGCAAGGCACCGTCTTCCATTTATTCCTGCCCATGCCCGGTTTCTTGGGCGGCCCATGGGAAATTTTCCCCGGCTGGCAGCTGGCGGGGGAGGCGCTGATCCTCGGGCTCAGCTTCACCTACCTCGGGTTCGTCATGATCAATGGCGGCTTCAAGTTTCAGATCAACACCCTGAAGGGCCGCATGGGCGAGCGTATGCTCAGGCGCTTGCGGTACGAACTCATCGACCGGGTGCTGCGGTTCCCCACTTCGTACTTCCGCAAGCTGAAACCTTCGGAAGTTTCATCCATGGTGAAGGATGAGGTGGAACCCCTTGGCGGCTTCATCGGCGATGCCTTTGTGCTGCCGCTCTTTCAGGGCGGGCTCGCGCTCACGGCGCTCCTCTTCATCATGGTTCAGAACTTTTGGCTCGGGCTTGTCGCGGGCGCGGTGGTGCTGGGCCAGGCCTTTATCATTCCCGCCTTGCGGCGCCCCATCCTTCAGCTTGGCAAACAACGCCAGATCGCGGCGCGCGAGCTTGCCGGTCGCGTGGGCGAGCTTGTGGATGGCGTTCAGGAAGTGCGTATCAACGCCACCTCGAATTATGAGCGCGCGGACATGACCTCGCGGCTTGGCCGCATCTTCGACATTCGGTACGAGATCTATCGCCGCAAATTTTTTGTGAAGTTCCTCAATAACTTTTTGGGTCAGTTCACGCCGTTCCTGTTTTACGCGGTGGGCGGAATTCTTGCCGTGCGCGGTCATCTTGATGTGGGGCAGTTGCTGGCGGTGCTTGTGGCCTACAAGGACCTGCCCGCGCCGGTAAAAATGCTGATCGATTGGGATCAGCAACGGCTTGATGTGCAGATCAAATATGATCAGGTGATCGACCACTTCGATCCCGAAAACATGGTCGACCCCGAATTGCAGCGCCCGGTCGGCGAACAAAGCCACATGCGCGGCGGCATCGAGGCATCGAACCTCACCGTCACTGATGAGACCGGCGCGCGACTCCTGCACAACATTTCTTTCTCCGTCGCGCTGGGGGAAACACTCGCCGTTGTGGGCCCGCCCGCCGGGGGCAAGGAATATCTCGGCCCCACGCTGGTGCGATTGCATGATGCAAGCAACGGGAAGCTGACGCTGGACGGGCGCGACGTAGCAATCTTGCCCGAGGGCATTATCGGGCGCTGGGTGGGCTATGTCAGTCAGGACACTTATTTCTTCCCGCTCAGCGTCATCGACAATCTGACCTATGGGCTGAAGCACGAACCCCTGCGCGATAACGATGTGAACGACGGTGACCGGGCCCTGCGTGAATGGCGCAAACTGGAAACCCTGCGCGCGGGCAACGCGCCTTTTGAGCTTGATGCGGAATGGATCGATCTGCGCTCTCTCGGCGTGAAGGACAAGCTGGAACTGCGCGCCAAGGTGCGCGAAGTGCTGCGCATGGTGGGGCTCGACGATGATATCTATGACCTCGGCCTATCCGAGCGCATATCACCTGACACCCATGCAGAACTCACAACACAGCTTCTGAAGGCGCGGGCGCTTATGCATCAGCGCATTACCGAACGCGGGCTCAGCCATCTTGTGGAACGGTTCGACCCCGACCGCTACAACAAGAATGCGACGTTGGAAGAAAACTTGCTCTTTGGGCGGCCCCGCGGGGGAACCTTTGCAGAAGGGTGCCTTTCGGAACATCCCTACTTCGAAGAAATCCTGCGCGATGCGCATATTGCCGATCGTGTCGTGACCATGGGGCTTGAGATCGCGCGCACCATGGTGGAACTTTTTGCCGACCTGCCCCCTGATCATCCATTCTTCGATCAGTTCTCCTTTATCTCTGCCGAGGACTTGCCGGACTATCAGGCCATGGTGAACCGTTACGGCCGGTTCGTGTCCTATGACAGCCTGCCCGACGACGACCGCACCAAATTCGTGCGGCTTGCCTTGCGGTATGTGGAGGCGCGACACCGGCTGGGACTGATTGACCCCGACCTCGAAGCGCAATTCGTCCTGGCACGGAAGGTTTTTGCGCGCCGCCTGCCGGACCATCTGAAAAGCGCGGTCGACCCTTACGACCCTGCCCAATACAATGGCGCATCGTCGATCCAGGACAATTTGCTCTTTGGCCGTATCGCCTATGGTCAGGCGCAGGCGGACGAGCGCGTGGGCGATGTGATGACCGAAGTGCTTGAAGAGCTGGGCCTACATGAATCGGTCTTTGATGCCGGGCTCGATTTCAACGTGGGCCCGGGCGGCAAACGCCTGACCGCCAGCGAGCGGCAGCTTTTGGGTCTGGCGCGCGCGGTCTTGAAGCGCCCGGACATTCTGGTGGTGGACGCGGCGCTTGCAGTGCTGGATACACAGGCGCAGGAAAAAATCCTGCGCAATGTTTTGGAGTCATCGGGCAGCCGCGCGGTGATCTGGATTTTGGGTCGGCCCCATCAGGCGCGGCTCTTTAGTCGCGTCCTGGTGATTGACAACGGCCACGTGGTGGAAGAGGGCGCGCCCGATGCGCTGGAGGCGCGCGGCGGGCGCTACACCGCGCTCGCGCAGAGCCCACGATGAGGAGCCCACGGTAGGATGAGAGAAGGGAGACGGACATGAGCCTGAGCGACGACGTCGAACTGTTACGCAAGGTTCCCATCTTCGCGAATGTGGAGCTGGCGAAGCTGAAGCTGCTCGCCTTCACCTCCGAGCATATGCGCTTTGACGCGGGGCAAGAGGTCTTTCATCAGGGGGACGCGGGCGACGCGGCCTATGTCATTATCGAAGGCATTGCCGATGTGCTGACCGATACCGAGCAAGGGCCGCTGAAAATTCTTGAGCTGGGGCCGCACGCCTTTCTGGGCGAGATTGCTATCATTTGCGATGTGCCCCGCACGGCGACGATTGTGGCCCAGTCCGAACTGCACACCTTGCGCATTTCCAAAGATCTTTTCTTCCGCCTGATCGAAGAATTCCCTCAAATGGCGGTGGAGATTATGCGCGTACTTGCCATGCGGCTCGAGAATACAACGCAAGAACTGACCCGTGCGCGCGCGCGGCTACGCGATGCGAATCTGGACGACAAGGAAGGACGCTGATCTGTGGCCTATGTGAAAGTTGACCCCGCGCGGGCAGAGGAATATCCGCCCAACATTCAGGCGATCCTGAAAGCGCCCTCACCCGCCAGCGAGTTTCTGGGTCTTGAAGTGCTGGAGGTGGATACCGATGCCTTACGCGTCAAACTCGCCTTCAATGCCGAACCCCGGGTGTGCAACAAATGGGGCGGTATTCACGGCGGCATGGTGGCGGCCATGCTGGATGATTTGATGGCGATCGCGGTGGGGCTCTCCCTTGAGTGGGGGGAAATCTCGCCCACATTGGAGATGAAAGCGTCCTTCGTGGCTGCCGGGCGACCGGGCCGTTTGACCGGGGAAGGCTGGACTGTGAAACGTGGCAAGTCCGTCGCCTTTATCGAGGCGGAACTTCGCAATGATCAGGGCGAGCTTGTTGCGACCGGGTCATCGACCGCGCGGATCGTTCAAATGAAACGTGACGACAAGAAAAAGAAGTAAGTTGAGGGCGGCGTGCCGGAAGGACTTATGACCATATTTGGAATCATTGCCGGGCTTGCCATGCTCGCGTTCGGGGGCGATCTGCTCATCCGCGGCGCGGTCTCGCTTGCCAAGGCCTTGCGTCTGTCCCCGCTCTTGATCGGGCTCACGGTGGTGGCGTTCGGCACCTCCGCGCCGGAACTCATTGCCTCGCTGCGCGCCGCCCAGCTCGGCTCCCCCGGCATTGCGGTGGGCAACGTTATCGGCTCCAATATCGCGAACATCCTTTTGATCCTCGGCGTCGCCGCGCTCATCACCCCGCTAACGGCCGACATGAAGGGGTTCCGGCGGGACGCGACAGCACTCACGGTCTCGGCGTTGTTTTTTGCGGCTGCGGTTTTTATGGGGGAGGCGGCGCGCCCCTGGGGCGTTGTGGCGCTTGTGGGTCTCGTCACTTACATCATCGTGGCCTATCGCACCGGGCGGCTATATGGGGAAGCCGGTGTGATCGAAGCGGAAGCCGACTTCGCTGAACGCAACTTTCGCCTCGACCTTGCCACCTTGATGGACTTGAGCATCGTGGTGGCGGGCATTTTGATTCTGGGGTTCGGGGGCGATCTTCTGGTGCGGTCCAGCGCCGACGCCGCGCGCGCCATGGGGCTCTCGGAAACCTTCATTGGGTTGACCATCGTTGCGCTCGGCACCAGTGCGCCGGAGCTTGTGGTGTCCATCCTCGCCGCGTTGAAACGGGAAACCGACGTGGCGGTGGGCAACATCATCGGCTCGAACATTTTCAACGTTCTTGCGGTGATGGGGTTCACGTCGGTCTTGATCCCTGTACCTATCACGGGTGGGTTGGCCAGCTTTGACATCTGGGTCATGTTGGGCGCGACGCTGCTATTGGTCCTTACCGCAGCATCCCACCACCGCATCAGCCGCAACGAAGGGTTCATGTTGCTTGCCGGCTATTTCACTTATCTGGGCGTGAAGCTCTGGCTGGTGCTCTAATAAAAACGCGGCCCACCTCAAGGCGAGCCGCATCCTTTTCAAATTCAAATGTGCGCAGTTTTAGAACTGAAACACCACCGCAAGGCGGAAGATGTTGTCCGTCACATCTGCGTTGGCACGGATGACATCATTATAGCCGTCGCCGGTAAGGTCGGTGTGAGCGCTCACATCGCCGAGATCCACGTAGAGGTATTCAGCGCGGATCGCGACGCCGTTGGCCATGTAGAACTCACCGCCGACGCCGGCCGTCCATCCGGTCAGCGTGTCGTCATTGCTGCCTGTGGTCAGCGCGATCGGTTCGTCAGTGTCTTCAAATGCAATGCGATAGTCCGCATCACCAAAGGCGACACCGCCCGTGGCATAGATGAACATCTGCGGCGACACATCCACGCCCACTCGCGCGCGCAACGTGGCGAGCCAGTTGCGCTCAAGACCTTCACTAATTGTGTAGGTGTTCGGCGCGCAACAGGGATATTCCCGCATGGTGACAGCAGATTCGTCAGCGTTCATCCAGTTCAGGTCGCCCTCGAACCCAAATGACGCGCTGCCATTCATGTCCCACATCCAGCCGAAGAATCCGCCGAAGGTGAAACTGTCGCTGTCGAGATTGCCGGGAAAGTTTCCTTCGATGTCTGTAATGCTGGACGAAAGGAAGTAGTCCTGGTTGGTGACATCGACATCCGTGTCGGCGTCGCTCATGGCGTAGCCGACGCTAAACCCGCCGTAGGGCCCTTGGGGGTTGGCCATGGCGGGGGCCGCGGCGAAAAGAACCGCGGTGGTTAGACCAATAAGTATGGAACGCATTGCGCCCTCCCTCGATTTAAGATGGGTGGGAAAATAGGCCCGCCCTTCTCCCTCCGCAATGGGCGGGCGATCAATCTTGTGCTGCAACGCAGCGCAATTGATGAAAAGTGTACGGAATGAACAGTGAAGTATGAACGAAGTGTTGACGGCGCTCTTTGCTCGCAATCGTCATCAGCCCCTCAAATCCATAAGCACCGGCACGTGGTCCGAGGGACGCTCCCACCCGCGGGCGTCGGTCAGGATACGCGTGTTGCCCGCGGCGGGCCCGAGCGCGGGGCTGACCCATATGTGGTCAAGCCGGCGGCCCTTGTTCGCCGCGCGCCAATCCTTCGCGCGATAGGACCACCAGGTGTAAAGCTTTTCCGGCTCCGGCGCGTCTTCGCGCATCACGTCCACCCATTTGTGTGACGCGAGCAAGCGGTCCATGTGCTCCACCTCGATGGGCGTATGGCTCACCACCTTCAGCAGCTTTTTGTGATCCCATACATCATGTTCGCGCGGGGCGATGTTGAGATCGCCCACCAGCACGAGCTTGTTTTTTGTCTTTGTGCGCCGCTTGCCGAACATGTCGGTCATCTCGGTCAGGAAATCGAGCTTGTGGCCGAACTTGTCGTTCACTTTGCGGTCCGGTTCATCCCCGCCTGCGGGCACATAGAAATTGTGGACCTCGATCCCGCCCGGCAGTGTTACAGCAACGTGCCGACTGTCGCCCTTGTCGCAAAAGTCACGCTTGGTGGTCTTTTCGAACGGCAGGCGCGAAAGCGTGGCGACCCCGTGATAGCCCTTCTGCCCATTCAGGGCGATGTGCTTGTAGCCGAGCTCGTGAAACGCCTTGGTGGGAAAACTGCCGTCCGGGCATTTGGTTTCCTGAAGGCAGATGACGTCCGGCCCATGGTCTTTCATCAGACGGCAGACGAGCTCCTCGCGCAGGCGCACGGAGTTGATGTTCCAGGTGGCAATGGTCAAAGGCATGAGGCGGGTGTGTCCGTCGTGTCTAGAAAATATTCATGGTGAGCCCGGCGACGCCCATGGGCCAGCGCCCGCGCAGGAACAGATTGTACCGGTGGGTGAAGGGGTGGTCTTCCTCGCCGGCGAGCAGGACGAGGAGCGCGGCATAGGTCGCCTGGATCCCCGCGCCCACGGCAGCGGTCAGAATCTCCGCATCCTCAAGATCGGAGAGCCGCGCCACCTCGTCGGCGGCGGCTTTGATTTGCGGCGCGACGATGGAGGAGACGTAGCTCATCACCACTTCGAACTCTTCTTCCGAAAGGGTTTCGAGCGCGATGGAGGTGAGCCCCGCGCGCAAACTTTCTTCTCGCGCCCAGCCCTCAGAGTCCCAGTCGAGGCTCTCGGCCGCTGCGATGGCGTCTTCCCAGGTACTGACCCGCGCAGGCGTCGCGTCGGAAAAGCCCAAGGCGGCGAGATAGGCCTGGGCCGCTTCCATGTCCTCCTCGGACAGGGGGTCGCCCAGGCGGGCGAACCACGGCGCGCGGGAGGCCCCGCTCGCAAAGCGCCGGATCAGGGCGATGGCGGGCTGGCGCTCCACCAGCTCCTCGATCAGCGCGTCCTGCGCCTCAAGGTCCGGTTCCTGGGGGTCAAAGGGATCTTCGAATGTCATGGGCTGCGGTCTTTCTTGCGGGGCCCCGTATGTAGAGCCTTCCGCGGCGGGCGTCATCCCTTGATCGCGCGTCCTTCCCGCGCGGAGACGACACGCGCCATGGGTGTACGGCGTGAGAGGCCAAAATGTGCGTTTCTCACTTGACAGTGGTGCGAATAACCAGGGGTTCGGGCATAAAAAATGGCGCCCGGCTTAGGGCGAGCCGGGCGCCTTGATGCGCGTCTTTGCGCTTGGCACCAGGAGGGGATGGTCTGGCGCCTCTGGCTGGTCCAAGGATCCGCAAGCGGGGGGGCAACGCTGATCCGTTGGTTGGTCCCAACCAGGTACTTAAAGACTATAGCGCAAAGGGCCTTTTGGGGCAATGAATTTCTCAAGGATTCCGGGCGGTTGGAGGGGAATCGGTGCTACGCGAATTGTCTCATGCGCGCCCCGCGTGTCTCTGATCCGTGGTGCCAAAATGTGCCTCGAGGGCTACAGGTGTGTTATCAGATGGTTAACGCCATCGCCCACGGTTTCCGTTTTGGCAGTCATTCCGAGGGGTTCGGCTCCCCCGCCCAGGCGGGGCTTGTTTAGACTCTGTTAATTGTATTTCTGCAACAGGCAGTAAAAAAAACAAATCGGGGGCGTGGGAACGGGCCCGGATTTCACGCTATGCGCGAAAACTTTTTTCATCCGGGCGCCTATCACGCCCTTTGGGACCCAGTTTCAGACATCCATTTGGGGGCAAAAGGGGGTTTGGATGCCCGTCCGGGTCCCTCGGGGTCCCTTACACCAAGCCATTCTGCAGCCCGGAATAGAGAATTGCCACAAAGCCAAAGGCGGCGGCGCTGTAACAAAAAGCTATGACTGTCGTTCTCATCTCATCCTCCATTGAGGGGCGTTAGGTCGCCCGCAGAACAGGAGGTGGGACCGGCAAGTGTGATGTGCATCACAAAAGAGGCCCGCCTTTTTGTCAGAGGCGGGTGCATCCAAAGACCTGATGTGAGGGGAAAAGCCCGATCTACTCGAAAATGTCGCTGTTATCGAACTGCGGGAACTGGAACAGGGCGTTGTCGAGAGAGTTCACTTCCTGCACGTCGCGCAGGGCGATAGTGGTCCGCCGCCCCTGGGCATCGACGATAATCCACTGGCGCAACTCCATGCCCGGGTCGGAAAAGACCATGGTCAGCTCCCCTTGGGCGATGCCGTCATCCTCGGTCGCCACAACGCGCAGCTGGCCGGGAAGCCGCTCCACGGCAGTGACATTGGCGTCCGCCGTCAGGTCCACATTGCGGCGCAGAAGGACCCGCAGGGGCGTTGCCCCGATGGGATACTGGCTCGTGGTTTCAAGCTCCGCATTGGCGATGCCCACAAAGGTGCCGTCGGAAATGAATGTGAGCGGGATGGGCGGGTCGTACTCGAACCGCAGGCGCGTGCGCTCCGCCATATAGAAGGTGCCCTCGGAAAAGCCGCCACCGGTGTCCGACACCTGGATGAAGCGGCCCTGCAAAAAGCCCAGACCATTGAGATACTCGTTCACCCGTTGCAGATCGTTGATCTGCTCGGCGGAAAACTCTGTTTGCGCCATGGCGGGCGCGGCCCCCAGCGCGGAAAAGCTCAGCGCGGCGGCGAATGCGACTTTCAAAGCCCATGATCTGATCACGGCATAAATCCCTTAGAACGCGGCCCCACCCGCAAACTCGGGGCCGATCCTCACCCGGGACTGTGACGAAATCTAGTCCTGACGCCCCAAATGGGCCGCCCGCGACTAAAAATCGCTGTGATCGGAGACGAGAACCTCGCGCTTGCCGGAATGATTGGCCTCAGAGATCACACCCTGCTCTTCCATCTGCTCCACAATGCGCGCCGCGCGGTTGTAACCGATTTGGAGCTTGCGCTGGATATAGGAGGTAGAAACCTTCCGGTCTCGCGCGACGATGGCGACCGCCTGGTCGTAAAGCTCGTCGCCCGATCCTTCGCTGCCGAACATGCCAAGCGGGTCTTCGCCGGGCTCGGGCTCGCGCGTGACATCCTCGATGTAGTTGGGTTGGCCCTGCTTCTTGAGCGAACGGACGACCTTTTCCACTTCATCGTCAGAGACGAAAGGCCCGTGCACGCGGCGGATGCGTCCCCCGCCCGCCATGTAGAGCATGTCGCCCTGGCCGAGCAATTGTTCGGCGCCCTGTTCACCCAGCACCGTGCGGCTGTCGATCTTTGACGTCACCTGGAACGAGATGCGCGTCGGGAAGTTTGCCTTGATGGTGCCGGTGATCACGTCCACCGACGGGCGCTGGGTCGCGGTGATCATGTGGATCCCCGCCGCCCGCGCCATTTGTGCCAGGCGTTGCACCGCGCCTTCGATGTCCTTGCCCGCCACCATCATCAGGTCGGCCATTTCGTCAATCACCACGACGATGAAGGGCATGGCCTCGGGCTCGATCTCTTCGGTCTCGTAAAGCGGCGAGCCGGTTTCCTTGTCAAAGCCGGTCTGGATGGTGCGGCTGAGTGTTTCATCTTTTTCGATCGCTTCGGCAATGCGTTCGTTGAAGCCCTGAATGTTCCGTACACCCAGCTTTGACATGCGGCGATAACGATCTTCCATTTCGCGCACGACCCATTTGAGGGCGACCACCGCTTTTTTCGGGTCGGTCACTACGGGGGTCAGGAGATGCGGAATGCCCTCATAAACGGAAAGCTCCAGCATCTTGGGATCGATCAGGATCAACTTGCAGTGCTCCGGCGGCATGCGATAGAGCAGCGACAGGATCATGGTGTTGATGGCGACCGACTTGCCCGACCCGGTGGTCCCGGCAATCAGCAAGTGAGGCATGGCGGTCAGGTCCGCAATGACGGGCTCGCCGCCGATGCCCTTGCCCAGAGCCAGCGCGAGCCGCGACGCGGTGTTCTCATACGCGGCTGTCGACAGAAGCGCGCGCAAAGACACTGTCTCACGGTTCACGTTCGGCAGTTCAATACCGATCACGCTCTTGCCTGGCACAACGGCGACGCGAGCGGAGATAGCGCTCATGGACCGCGCGATATCGTCGGCAAGGCCGATCACGCGGCTCGCCTTGATGCCCGCGGCAGGTTCCAACTCATAAAGCGTCACAACGGGGCCGGGGCGCACATTGGTAATCTCGCCCTTCACGCCGTAATCGTTGAGCACGGATTCCAGCAGACGCGCGTTTTGTTGAAGCGCGTCATCGGAGATATCGAGGCCCACTGATGGGGGCGCCTTTGCCAGAAGCGAAAGGGACGGCAGTTCATAATCTTCGCCGATGAGGTCGAGGGTCGGTTGCGCGTCGGCGACGGCGCGGCGGCCCGGCTTCACCGCCGGGCGCGAACGCGTGACCTTGGGCGCGCGGCGGGACCGCGGCGCCTCTTCATAGTCGTCCTCGTATTCTTCCTCTTCGTCTTCTTCGTACTCCTCATACTCTTCGTATTCTTCTTCGTCCTCTTCATCCAACATGGTGCCCGCAAGGCGGCGTTCGCTGCGGGTGCCTCCGCGGTGCATCAGGTCGCTGATCTTTTCTCGCGACCAGTCAAAGGCGATGAGCGTCCATTCGGCGAGATAATCATAGGCCAGCCAGCCCCAGTCGAGCAGCGTCGCGCCGATGTCGGCAAAGTCCTGACGGCGCAGGCCCATGGCGAAGCTCAAGGTCGTGAGCCCTGCTGCGAAAAAGGCGAGCCCGGTGAGCGCCAAGCTCCAACCGGAAATCGTAACGCCCAAAAATCCGAACAGCCCGGTAAAGCCGCCCAGCGTTGCTTTTCCCAAAAGCCCGCCGAGGCCCGTGGTCAGGGGCGAGGGGCCGTCAAAGGGAAGCGTCGTCAGCGCCGCGGCGATCGAGGCAACGCCCAGGCCCCAGGCGCCCACCCGCACCCAGATCATCGGCAGTTCCGCCTTCGCCATGGCGAGCCAGCCCCAAACCGCGAGCGGCGCAATGAGCGCGAGCGCGCCGAGCCCCAGGTTCTGCCACATGAGGTCGGCGAGGATCGCGCCGGGCGCGCCGAGGATGTTGTGAATGGTGCCGTTGCCGGAGCTATTGAAACTCGCGTCCGTCGGCGTGTAGCTGACCAGCGCAACGGCGGAGGCAAGCGCGATGAGCCCGAGCGTGATGCCGGCGATCTCTGACAGGCGGTTGATCGCAAACTCCTTCACCATATCAATCAGGCCGGGGGCGGTGCGGGCGCGTCTAGCCATGGGGGGGCTCCTTCGTGGTCATCATGCAATTGGTCATCGGTCAAGGCTCGTTAAACGGTCGAGCATGTCTTTGGTGGACGGGCGGTCATAGGTCATGGCAATGCGGATATAATCCGTACCCGGATTGCCGTGGCCGGTATCACGGGACAGATAGGCGCCGGGCAGTACGCGCATGCCGCCTTCCTCCCACAGGCGGATGGCGGCCGTTTCCCCGTCGATGCCCCATTCGGCTTGCGTATCGAGCCAAAGAAAAAATCCGCCGTCCGGGCGTTTGTAGTTGAAGCGGTTGCCGAGCGCGGCATCCACGTCGGAGAATTTGTCCGCATAGAGCTTGCGGTTCGCGGTGACATGGGCTTCATCCTGCCAACACGCCGTGGCCGCGGCGCAAAGGGGCAGCGGCGCGGGCGCACCTGACAGGCTGCGCAGCTTCCAAAGGCGTGCGATGAGCTTTGCGTCACCCGCCACAAACCCCTGGCGCAGACCGGGAAGATTTGATCGCTTGGACAGGGAATTGAAAATCAGAACGTTTGCGTAGTCGCCACCGGTCACTTCCGCGACACCAGTGGGCGCGTCACCCGCATAGATTTCCGAATAGCATTCATCGGCGAAGATGATCGCGTTATGTTTGCGCGCGAGGGTCAGGAGATCTCGCCAATAATCCTTGCTTGCCGCCGCGCCTTGCGGGTTCGCGGGGCTGCACATGTAGATGATGGCGACGCGGTCCCACATCTCATCGCTGATCTCTTCCAGCGCGGGCAATTGCCCGGTCTCCGCGGTCGCGTTCCAGAAATAGGCTTCCGCGCCGGCCGCTGCCGCGCCTGCTGCATAGCATTGGTAAAAGGGATTGGGGATCAGCACGAGCGGCTGCTTGCCGTTCTTCTCAGTCGGGCAAAGAGCGAGGCAAGCATTGAACAGGGCCTCGCGGGTGCCGTTCACCGCAATGATTTGCGTTTCAGGGTCGAGCGTTCCAGCATTCGCGCCATAACGGCGCGTTATCCAGTTCGCGATGGCAACGCGCAATTCCAGCGGTCCGTCGGGGGGCGGATATTTGCCGTAGCCCGCGATGTTGTCTTCCAGAACGCGCGCGATGAAATCCGGGTAAGGGTGCTTGGGTTCGCCCACGGTACAGTCAAGCGCAGGCGCGCCCGCGGCCCGCCCCTCAAGGAGCGCGCGCAGGCGAACGAATGCCGAAGGCGGCAGCGTTGCGAAGCGGTCGGCTTGCATGCCCGGTGAAGTCCCGCAATTTCCCATTTCCCCCCGGAAACACGAGCGTTTCCGAGACCTTCCCATTCCACTTGAGTAACGTTAACGGGGTGCTAATGGGCGGGGCGCCAAGTAAGGGTTTCGGCAAGGATTAAGGAATTTTTTACCCCTTGAAGCGCCAATGGGGCGTTCTTTCAGTATGCGTAAGAAAACAGCCCGGGCGATTTCTCGTCCGGGCCGTGCGTTTTTGTGGAGTGTCGGTCCGTCAGGTGCGGACAAACTCCGGATAGGCCTCGAGCCCCAGCTCGGCATAGTCGAGCCCGTCCATTTCCTCTTCTTGCGTCACCCGAATGCCCACCGTGTATTTCAAGGCGAGCCACACGATCGTGCTGGCGATGCAGACGAAACCGCCGATGGCCACCACGCCGATGAATTGACCCAGGAACGTAGGGTCGCCGTCGGCCATGGAACCGTGGTTGGAAATCGGCACCGCCATGGTGCCCCAGATACCGCACACAAGGTGCACGGGGATGGCGCCGACCACATCGTCGATCTTCAGCTTATCAAGCAGCGGTACCGCGAGAACGACGAGCACACCGCCCACCGCGCCGATAAAGGCCGCCTGGCCCAGCGTCGGCATCAAGGGTTCAGCCGTAATGGAAACAAGACCCGCCAGCGCGCCGTTCAGCGCCATGGTGAGGTCGACCTTTTTGTAGAGCACCTGCGTTGCCAGCATCGCGGCCACCACGCCAGCCGCGGCCGCCGTGTTGGTGTTGATGAAGATGTTCGACACGGCAACAGCATTCTCGCCACTGCCCAGCGCCAGTTGCGAGCCGCCGTTAAAGCCGAACCAGCCGAGCCACAGGACAAATGTGCCGAGTGTTGCGAGCGGCAAGTTGGACCCCGGCATGGGATGCACGGACCCGTCCTTGTTGAACTTGCCATAGCGCGCGCCCAGGATGATGGCGCCCATCAGCGCGGCCCAGCCGCCTGTGGAGTGCACCAGCGTTGAACCTGCGAAATCGGAGAACGCGAACTGCGCATCCAGCCAGCCGCCGCCCCATTCCCAGGAGCCCTGGATCGGGTAGATGATGCCGGTTAGCACCACGGTGAAAATCAAAAACGGCCACAGCTTCATGCGCTCGGCCACGGTGCCCGAAACGATGGACGCGGTGGTGGCGCAGAATACCATCTGGAAGAACCAGTCTGACCCACTGGCATATCCGTCCGATGCAAATTCGCCCGTGGCGATGTTGGGATCGTCCGGGCTCCACGGCATGAATGACCCGATGATGCCACCGGTATCGATGCCGTACATCAGGTTATAGCCGAGCAGCCAGAACATCAGTCCTGCGACCGCGTATAGCGCGATGTTCTTCAGGCTGATGGTCGCGGCGTTCTTGGACCGCACCATTCCGGTTTCCAGCATGCAAAAGCCGGCGGCCATGAACATGACCACCATGCCGGTGACGAGGAACAGAAATGAGTTGAAGACATAAGCGGTCTCTTCTTCCACCGCCGCGAACGCACCCGTGGGCGCGAGCACGAGGGCGGCCACACCCAATCCCAGCAGTCCTTTTTTGAGCGCCGCTTTATCTAGTTGGATCCCCATAAAGCGCTCTCCTTCTTGTTGAATGACTTTCAGGGGCCCCGAGGGGAGGCCCCGCCACCCGGTAATCATCAAGACCTGTGCCGCAATGCGGCACCGCTGGAAAGTCGAGGGAATCCGCGCCTTACACGGCCTGATTGGGCCGAAGGGCGTTGGCGGGAGGCCCAATCCTTGGGCATTGAGGGAAGGTCTGCCTAGGAAATAGGCAGCGTGATCTTGGGCAGAAAATGCTCCATGGCCGCGGCCAGGCGCAGCAATCGGGCCTCTGAGTGAGGCGGCCCCATCAGGGTCAGCCCCACGGGCAGGGAGGGCCGGTCCTCCGTCGCAAGAGCCATGCCGCAAGGTAACGTGATGGCGGGCAGGCCCAACATGTTGGCGACACGGGTATAGCGCAGCGCCTTCAGGTTCACTTCCGAATAGGATGCGGGGTCATCGGTCGCCTTGATTGGCGGGGGCAAGGTCATGACGGTCGGCAGGATCACCGCATCGGCCTGCGCGGTTTCCATGACATAGATTCGGGTGAGCTCGTCCAGCTCGCGCATGGTGCGGGCAAAGCGCACACCGTCAAATCCGGCTGCGCCTTTTTCCATCCGTATACGGACATTGTCATAGACCTGACTTGGGTTGGCGGAAATCAGCGCGCCCCATTCGGCCCAGCCTTCAGCGGAAACGGAATTACCGTTCTCGTCCGCATGGACTTGCACATCGGCGATCACGGGCAGGGGCGTATGATCAATACGGGCACCGGCGGATTCGAACCGCGTCAGCGCCGCGCCAAAGACGGTGGCGACGTCCGGGTCCGCCTCGGTCAAAAACTCAGGCGGGGCGAGAAACAGCGCCCCTTTGAGCCTTGGGGCCGTAAGGTCTGGCGCAGGGTTTGCCGACATCAGCGCCCAGAAAGCGGCGGCATCGGCAACGGTTTTGGCGATGGGGCCCACTACGTCGCGCTGGCGGCTCAGCGGCAGGATCCCTTCCATGGGCACTGCGCCGGGGGTGGGTTTCAGCCCCACGAGCCCGTTCCAGCTGGCGGGGATGCGGATCGACCCCGCCGTGTCGGTTCCAACGGCGAGGGGGGCAAGCCCGCGCGCCACCGCCACCGCGCTGCCGCAACTCGACCCGCCCGGAAGCAAGGTTCTGTCAAAGGCATTGCCGGGGCTGCCCATGGTGGGGTTGAACCCGAGCCCGGAAAACGCGAACTCCGTCAGCGCGGTCTTGCCTAATGTAACGAGCCCCGCGCGCACCGCGCGGGCCAGCACGGCGGCGTCACGGGGCGCGAGATGGTTCCTCAACAGCCGCGAGCCATTGGTGGTGGGCGCGCCGACGGCTTCGATATTGTCTTTCCAGGCAACGGGCACGCCGTCGAGCCTTGACCGGCGCAGCCCCTTGCGTGCCCGGTCGTGGGCGGCAATGGCCTCGGTCAGGGCGCGATCCTCCGCCCCGTGCCAAAAAGTGCGGCTCAAGGGGTCAATCCGGCTCACGCGCTCAATGGCCGCCTCGGTCAGCGACACGGGGTCAATCGCCCCGTCGTCGATCAGGGCGCCCAGGGCGATGGCGGAAAGTTGGGGCCAATTGGCGGGCAGGGTCATATTCTGCGCAAGACCGTTCGTCATGAGGCATTTGGCGCGCTGGACTTTTGCCGCGCTTGAGCCGAAGTTTCCCCCATGAGCGAGACACCTGCAACCATCGAAACCGAAGCGCTGATCATCGGCGGGGGCCTGACGGGGCTGACCCTTGGGCTTGCCCTGGCGCGCGGGGGCGTGGAATGCGTGGTGGTGGATGCCCTCGACCCGGCAGTCGTGACGGACGCGGGCTTTGACGGCCGCGTTTCGGCCATTGCCTTTGCGTCGTGCAGGATGTTCCGTGCCCTGAACATGTGGGACGATCTCGCCCCCCATGCCCAGCCCATCAACGATATTGTGGTCAGCGACAGTCGCGGCCCCCGCGCGGCGGACAAAGGCGCGGCGGCGCCGTTCTTTCTCCACTTCGATCATCGCGAGATTGGGGACGAACCGCTCGGCCATTTGATCGAAAACCGTTACACGCGCATCGCTCAGCAAAAGGCGGTGGAGCGCGAACCGCTTCTGACGTTGATCGCGCCGGACGGCGTGACCGGCGTTGCCTATGACGACCAAGGCGCCACGGCTACTTTACGCAGCGGGCGTAAAGTGCGCGGTCGTGCGGCCTTCGCCTGCGACGGGCGCGGCAGCCCGACGCGCGAGGGCGCCGGCATCAAGCTCGTCAAATGGAATTACAGCCAGGTGGGCATCGTGACCACGGTGGAACACGAACGTCCGCACGAAGGCATCGCGCAGGAATATTTTTTGCCCAATGGCCCTTTTGCCATACTGCCCATGGTGGGCAATCGCTCATCGCTCGTATGGACGGAACGCGCCGACCTCGCGCCCGAATTTGCCGCGCTTGATGACGAGGCTTTTGCGCAAGAGATCGCAGACCGGTTCGGGCCCTACCTTGGCAAGACGCAACCCGTTGGCCCGCGCTGGTCCTATCCGCTCGGGTTTCAGATGGCGCGCCACTATACCGCGCCGCGCCTGGCACTCGTCGGCGATGCGGCGCACGGGGTTCATCCCATCGCGGGCCAGGGGCTTAACCTCGGGCTTCGCGATGTGGCCGCATTGGCCGAAGTGGTTGTCGATACAGCGCGGCTCGGCCTCGACATCGGCGCGGCGGATGTTCTGTCGCGTTATGAAAAATGGCGGCGGTTCGACAATACCGCCCTCGCGCTCGGCATGGATGCGCTGGTGCATCTCTTTTCAAACGACATCGGTCCCTTGCGCGTCGCGCGGGATCTCGGCCTTGGCATTGTGAATGAACTGCCGCCCTTGCGCCGTCTCTTCATGCGTCATGCGGGCGGGACGGTGGCGCTGGGCGGCGAGGAAAAACTGCCGCGGCTGTTGCGCGGCGAAGCGGTCTAGATATTGAACCATGCAGGATCGATATACAGGAGACATTGGAGACTATATCAAATACGGCTTGCTTCGCGCCTTAGCGAAGGGTCGAAGGCTTGGTGTCGCTTGGTACCTGTATCCCGACGAGGTCCACAATGCCGATGGGCGTCACATCGACTACCTTGCAGACGCTGACAGATGGCGTTCTTCCGACCCAGCTTTGTATGACGCATTGAAGGGCATAGTCGAAAGTGGGCGGCGCAAGGTTTCAGACATCGGAGAAAGCGGGATTCTTCAGGACGCCCGGTTTTCTGGTGAGCTCCTTGATGCCTCTGATTTAACTCCTGCCCAACGTCGCAATTGGCGCGCCAGCTGGTTTGAGAATGTCCAAAAGGATCTACAGGGCTGCGACGTGGTCTTTGCCGACCCTGACAACGGTCTTTGCGATGACGAGAAATTTCGGCCTGGTCAAACAAAAGATTGGAAGCGAATACCCTTGTCTGAAGCTCGAACGCTGGCCGCAGGAAAGACAGCCGTGATCTATCATCACAATTCGAGGTACCCGGGCGGGCATGGGAAGGAAATATCTGACTGGATTGGAAAGCTTGGGCCAAACACCCTCGCTTTGCGCTGGCGGGCTTTCGGCAGTCGAACATTCTTTATCATGAACCCCACTCCAGACATGTGCGAGTTGCTTGAAACCTTCTCGGACAAGTGGGGAGCAAAAGCAGAACTTCACTCTCACTAATGCTCGGGCAGTTCGTTTAGCAAGTCCGGCTGCTATGCGGCGAAGCGGTCTAGGCCTTTTCCGCGTCGGAAAGCTCGCGCGCTTCTTCGGGCAACATAATGGGAATGCCGTCGCGGATCGGATAGGCGAGCCCTGCTGCCTTTGATACGAGCTCATTCTTTTCACGGTCAAAGGTGAGCGTCGCGCGCGTCACCGGGCACACGAGAATTTCCAGAAGCTTCGGATCAACCTCAAAGGTTTGGCTCATCACTTTTCCTTACTGTATCGGGCCGTCGCGGCCGGGTGTGTCCGCCACAATCGCCATCTCGATCAGGCTGGTCAAGATTTCCGCGCGGACCTTTAGGTCTTTGGCTTCCAGCAGCGCCTGTTTTTCCTCGACACTGAAGGGGCAGATGGCGGCCAGCGAGCCAATCAGCGCCTCCGCCGGGGCGGCGGCCATGGACTGCCAATCCACTTGCTGCCCGAACTTGGAAAAATAGGTGCGCAAGGAATCGATCAGGCTTTGCCGCTCAAAGGGCAGCTCACTCATGTCGGGGCTCAGGTCGTTTTCAAAGCCGGACCAATCGGCCTCCACCTGCCGATAAGGCGTGGTGGCGCTGAGCTCGCGCGCCACACGGAACCGGCAGATACCCGTTAGCGTGATGAGATAGCGCCCATCACCCGTTTCGCCGAATTGGGTGATGCGCCCCGCGCACCCCACGTCAAACAGCTCCGGCCGGTCCTGTTCAAACTCCGACGCGCGCGGCTGGATCATGCCGATCAGGCGGTCCCCGGCGAGGGCCCCGTCCACCATGGCGAGATAGCGCGGCTCGAAAATGTTCAGCGGCAGGCGCGCGCGCGGCAACATGATGGTGCGCGACAAGGGAAAGACAGGGATCGCGGGAGGCAGATCCTCCACACTTTCATATGTGACCGGGCCGGCCATCGCCTCAGGAAAAGAGGATCGCGGAGAGCGCGTGCCGCCCCGCAACCGTCAGTTCATCCGTGGGGCCCCAGGCCTCGAAAAAGGTAACGAGCTGTTTCCGCGCCCCATCGTCATTCCATTTACGATCCATACGGACGATTTCCAGAAGCTCGTTCATTGCGCCTTCGCGATCGCCGTCTGCGTTCAACGCATTGGCGAGATCAAAGCGCGCTTGATAATCCTTGGGGTTGGTGTCCACCTTGGCGCGCAGCTCTGCCACCTCGCCGCTCTCGGCGCTTTGCCCGGCAAGTTGCAGCGCCGCGCGTGCCGCCGTCACCGCGGGGTCGTTTGCCGCATCCGGCGGCACGAGGTCGAGGGACTGTTCGGCATGCTCAACGTCGCCCGCCTTGATGTAACATTGGGCAAGCCCGGCGAGCGCCTTGGCATTGGTGGCTTCTTCTTGCAGCACCGCGGCATAGATTTGCGCCGCCGCGCCGACGTCGCCCTCGGCAAAGGCCTGCTCAGCCGCTTCAAGCGCCTCGTCGATTTGCGCTTGGCCGGTGGCTTCCGCCCCGGCGACACGGGTGATGAATTCCTTGATCTGGCTTTCGGGCACCGCGCCCACGAACCCGTCCACCGGCTGGCCATCCTTGAAGGCAAAAACCGCGGGGATCGATTGCAGCGGCAGGCCCGCCTGGGTGAGCTGCTGGGCCAGCATCTTGTTCTCGTCGATGTTGACCTTCACCAGCTTCACCGCGCCGCCCGCGTTCGTCACGGCGGCTTCCAGCTGAGGCGTGAGCGTTTTGCACGGCCCGCACCAGGGCGCCCAGAAGTCGACGATGACAGGCACCTCCATGGACCCTTCCAGCACATCGGCGGCAAAGCTCTGCATGTCGGCGTCTTTGATCAGGTCGTCCGTTGCGGCGGCGGCGGTTTGGCCGTTTTCAATGTCTTGCTCCATTGGTGGGCACTCCTTGGATTTGTTGGCCAAGACATAGGCCCCGGGGCCCGGGATGAAAAGGGGGTCAGCCCTGCGGCGCGCTGTCCGCGAGCGCGGAAAAGTCCACAATTTGGGGCTCAAAGCCGCAGTCGGCGATAAAGCGGAGAAGGCCCTCTGGCGCGATCGCGGTGGTGGCATTGTTTTCCAGCGGGTGGAAATGAACCGGGTCGCAGGCCATCAACGCGGCATCGAGGACCACATGGTCCAGCCGGTGGGCGTTGGCATGGATCAGGGCAAAGATGGTGACGGAGCCTGGGGTCACCCCCAGCACCTCTTCCATCAGCTCCGGCTTGCCAAAGCTGGGCCGCCCCATGCCGATGGCCTTGGCCAGCGCTTTCAGGTCCACTTGCGTCTCATCGCGCGCGGAAACCAGTGCCAGCCGCCCCTTCTTGTCTTTCAGGAACAGGTTCTTGGAATGCCCGCCGGGCCATTGCGCCTTCAGGTGGGCGCCTTCTTCCACCGTGAAAATGGGCGGGTGGTCATAGGTCTCGTGGGCGATGCCCAGCGCCTCCAGCCGGTCGAAAAGGGCCGCTCGCGCGGGCGAATTATTGGCGGAAACCATGGGGCGAATGACCTATTGCAATCCAAATCCGTTTGCGCAATAAGTAGCGCCCTTCGCGGGAGGGGTCACCCCTTCCGTTACCCACGGACGCGGGCGTAGCTCAGGGGTAGAGCACAACCTTGCCAAGGTTGGGGTCGTGAGTTCGAATCTCATCGCCCGCTCCAGTTTTTCTCCCATTTTTGCTGAGTTCGGAATCTTCGCCGTGCGAGTCGCGTGCGAGAAATGCTTCCGGTTCGAGATCAATCCTGAGCGACTTCCACCATTCCTCAATTGCTGTTTTGGCAGGGTCCAAATAGCTCAATTCAAACGAACCATAACGCGAGTTTATGGTCCCACCCGGGCGAAGGTGGCCGAGTTGATATTCAGCGACATTGAATGGCACCCGGGCGTTGCGCATCACGGTGGCGATTTTGTGCCGGAAGCTATAGGTCGTGAGCTCGGGCACGCCGGCATCCTTTGCAACCCGCCGAAAGGTTGACCTGAGCCCGTGATAGCTCGTGTAGCCGCAATATTGGCTGCCCCATTTCCCCCGGCCTATTGGCGCCCATGTCTCAAGACGGACCCAAAGAAAATTGGGTATGAGAACGGTCGGCCGGTACTTCTTTTCGATCTGCCGACGGCCTGGCGGGTTCAGATTGATTTCGCGCGTATCAAAATTGACGCTCTTCGGCCCTACCTCAATTGCTGCCTGTGGCCGGCATCCAGTGGCCAACATGATGAGGGTCCACCGCCAAAGGGACGGGCTCCTTTTTGCTTCTTCGCAAAAGGCAACAATCTCATCGTCGGAAGGATCATAAATAGGATTTACGATCTCGGGAACGTTCAGCCGATCGGCAATACCCTTGTCTGTAAGGCACAATCCGCGAGCTTTGCACATCCAAGAAACATCAATTGCCCCGAAATTCAGAGCGGCTCGCAGGACACGAATTGTGCGTCCAATCGTGCTGGGCGCAAGCCCGAGTTCATCATGTGCCCATTCAACGAATTGAAGCACTTGAGCTTTGTCGATTGAATTTACATCGGTACCCGGATCCCAATAGTTCAAAATGGACATCATATTGCCACGGGTAGACTCGTAGCTAGGCTTCCCGGCCAATTGTTGTTCAAGGTATGAGTGCATTACATCAGCCAAAACGGCTGTTGGTTCAGCCGAACCCGACGCATTCGCAAGGGCTACAAGGCGTTCTTCTGCTTCGTCTTGATCAGCTGTGCCGAGTGATTGCCGCTCACACTTTCCGGTTCTTTGGTCGTAGTGCGCCGCATACCAGTTTTGGCGTTGGTGGACCTTTTCGATCCAGTAGCCACGGAATATGAATGGGGAGTCCTTTTTTCCCATGAGCGTGCCTCCTCCATTTCAAATTGTTCTGCACAGATTTTCAAGATGTCGGATGGGCGCCACCAAAGTTCTTTTGTATATTGAATGCCGACAAGCTTCCCCTCGTGCCTCCACCGGTAGAGCCGACTAGCTGTGAGCCATTCCCAACGAGCGACCGCCATTGAGGTGGAGATAAGATCCGCCTTACTCGAAATTTCGATGATTTCGGCCTCAGCAGTGAAATCGTGCTCAGAGCCCTCATTGGTATTGCTTTCGACTTTACGTGCTTGATCATTTGGCATGGCAGTAACCGTTGGTTGGTGTTTCCTATCGGCGATGATTGACCGGCCTAGTCTGACTGAATTTTAGACGAGCCGGCGAACCTCTGCTTCTCAGCTATGCGTCTTTTGGATTGCTGGCGTGTAGTCAACGTTCAACAACACGACTTTGTAGAGCGGCTGATCGGACAAATATTGACCCAGCGATGTGCAAAGTTGGGGTCAATCGAAATGAGGTTGGTTTCTTGAGAGCAAAAAAGCATTCGATGACGCAGCGCGCCCGAGCTCTTCAATCAAATATCCAGAGAGACTCTAACCAAAGAGAAGTTGTGGCTCACTCAAAACTCGACTATTGATATCCAAACTAGAGTGGGGATTCTACTACAGTCGCGATTTTGACGAGATGTGGATATTGTCTCCGCGAAAGACCTTAAAAGGACAATGGTGGCGACGTTGGACACAGGGAAAGTTAGATCTAGCCCAGAGCTAATGGATATCGTGAAAGTTCGGCTAGCGGTGGGATATCTCGGTGAGCGTGATCAAGGAGCCTGGTGGCCATCTACTTGGCTATCGCCTACCGCCCCTTCCTTTCTGAGCCCAATTTATGGCGACAAGCTGGCCATCGCCCAATACGGGGGCATCGTAGAAACCGCCAGGCGTGTACATGATGAAAGAATTGGTATCGGGAGGGTTTTTCACCTTTTTCGCCTTTCGGAGGCATTAGAGAGGCGACTGCATGAAACGGTTGCGAGCGAAAACGAGTCTAACGCGTTGCCTGGCTTTGTCGCAGCTGACGATGCCGAAGCTCTGCTTGCCCAGCTCGCGGCCCCGGCGGCGAAGATAGACGCCGGGCCGATTAGGGTGGGCGACATAAAAGATTTAGATCGGTGGGATTGGATTAGTGAATTGGCTGGCCGTTACCAGGCCGCGTTCGAAAAATCCGAGCAGACATTCCCCTATTTTTCTGTGTCGGAATGAGCGAGCAGACTTATACAACAAAGCTGCAAGCTGGTCTTGGGCTAGTGCCTGAGACGCAAAAGCTGCTCGAAATTTGGAAGCCAGGAATGGGCGCGCCGGATTTGCTGCAGACAGCACTTTCGTCGGGAGAATTTCCGACAATGACGGCAAGGCGTCTCAGAAACATTATATCTGAAGGCTTCTCGCCGAGATACTTGGTCGATGGCGCTGAACCGGCAATGCTCCTCCAAAACCTCATTGGACGCATAACCTCACAAGATCAAAAGCAACTCTTTTTCTTGTTCACATGTCGCGCAAATGGAATTCTCGCAGATTTTGTTCGAGAGGTGTATTGGCCCCGATATGCGGGCGGGAGCTCTGCCGTGTCAAAGAAAGATGCGTTGGACTTTGTCGAAGCCGCTGTTCTCGAAGGTAGGACAACAACTCCTTGGTCAGAATCTACCATAAGGCGGGTGTCGAGCTATCTACTAGGCGCTTGTGCAGATTTCGGATTGTTGGGCCAGATAAAAGGTGATGGGCGTTTAATACAACCATTCCAACCCACCCTGTTTCTCAGTTCTTTCCTCGCACATGACCTACACTTCAAAGGCTTGGGCGATAACGCCGTGCTCAATCACGAAGACTGGGCTTTGTTCGGTTTCGGCCCTGGCGACGCGCTTGCCGAGATCAAGCGCCTCTCACTCAGAGGAGAATTAATCTTACAGTCCGCGGGAAGCGTCGTTCAAATAGCTTGGAAGAACAAGAATATGGAGGAGTTGGCGAATGGCTTCGTTGACGGCTGACTTTGATGAATTGATGCGCCGAGTTGAAGCTGGTCGAGAGTTTGAGCATGCCAGCTTTGAACCGATCTTCTATCTGGTTTTCAAACCACGTGACGTCTTGGAGGTAAAGCGTCATATGCCTGGTTGGGTTGCCAGACTAAAGAATGCGGGCTGGAAGATAGAGGTCTTTTCCATTGCAGAGCACGTCACCCAAATTTTCCAGAACGCCCCGATGCGCAAAATTTGGCTAGAGGCTGATACCAAGGCGCCACTCAACTGGGAAAAGACCAACAAGAGCCTTGCCAACGCGCTTACTGGGCGAGACCAGCTGCAGCAGCGGCTGGAAAATGTCCTATCGCGTATGGATGGCAAGGAAAAAGGCATCGTTCTGGTTACAGACCTTGAGGCGTTGCACCCCTATTTGCGTATTGGCGCAATCGAAGCCCAACTCCAAGGAAAGTTTAGCGTTCCAACGATCTTTTTTTATCCTGGCACGCGGACCGGAGAAGCACGATTGCGCTTCTTAGGATTCTATCCAGAGGATGGGAACTATCGATCCGTACACGTCGGTGGTTAAGAATGCAGATCTAGCAAAGGTAGATTTCCATGACGCAGATTCGATCACTGTTCGACCCCAAAAAGGGCATGCAACGTTCAATCGAGAAGGTCATCTCCTATCAGGCGTCTCAAGAAGACAGGCTCAAGGCAGAGATCTCCGAGTATATCGTCACGGACCGCATCGACGCGCAGTTGGAGACCTTGCTAGAGAATATACAAGCGGCCCTTGAGTCTGGGGATGTGCATGAAGTCGGCGTTTGGGTGTCTGGCTTCTACGGGTCCGGGAAGAGCTCCTTTACCAAGTACTTAGGGTTGGCGCTTGACGATCGCGTCAAAGTCGAGGGGCAGCCATTCCTTCGTCACCTGCATGATCGGCTTCGTCGGCCGCAGACAAAGGCTTTGTTAAACGCTGTGGCGAGCCGGCTCTCTGCAGCAGTTGTTATGCTGGATTTGGCAAGCGAACAGATAGCCGGCAAAACCTTGGCGGAGGTTTCAACGGTTCTCTATTACAAGGTCCTCAGGGAGCTTGGCTTTTCGCGTAACACCAAAGTCGCTGCACTAGAGCGAATGCTCAAGAAAGATGGGCGATATGGAGAGTTCAAAGATCTCTTCAAGAACGAGACGGGACAGAACTGGGCCGATTATCAGAATGATGAATTGGTGGTGGATAGCTTGTTGCCCAGCTTGGCGCACAAAATGTATCCAGAGCTATTTCCGAATGAACAGGCATTTTCGGTCTCAAATAGCGAGACAGTCTATTTGATGGATGCCCGGGTCGAAGAAATGATCGAGGTCGTCAGAGAGGAAACAGGAAAAGAGAATATCGTCTTCGTCATTGATGAGATGGGTCAGTATGTTGGTAGTGACCAATCGAAAATTCTTGATCTGCAAGGGCTCGCTCAGAACATCAAAAATATTGGTGAAGGTAAGGTGTGGGTACTTGCGACTGCGCAACAAACTCTAACTGAGGACGATCCAAACACCGCTATCAACTCATCTGAGTTGTTCAAGCTGAAGGACCGATTTCCGATCTCGGTTGAGCTTGAATCCAGTGACATCAAAGAGATTTGCTATCGCCGTCTCCTCGGCAAATCCTCAAGCGGGGAAAAGCTACTCGATGACTTATTTAAGCAAAATGGGCAAGCACTTCGACAAAACACCAAACTAACCAACGCGAAATACTATGACGAAGGGTTCGATCGTGAGGGGTTCGTCAACTTATACCCATTTCTTCCGGCCCATTTCGAGATCTTGCTGCGGTTACTCGGGGCATTGGCAAAGTCAACAGGCGGCGTTGGTCTCCGATCGGCGATCAAGGTCTTGCAAGACATTCTCGTCGAAGGGATAGAGGGCGATCCACCGGTTGCCGATCGTGAGGTCGGATGGCTTGCCACCACGGTGACGCTCTATGATTCACTAAGCAAAGACATTCGGCGCGCTTTTCCTGCACTACATAGTGCGGTCGATACGGTCCAAGTTCAGTTCGTTGATGAGGACTTCGTTCAAGATGTAGCGAAGACGATTGCAATTCTGCAGATTCTCTCAAACTTTCCCGTGACCATCGAGAATGTCGCGGCTCTAATGCATCCGTCCGTGACATCTCCCTCAGTGAGAGAGGATGTTCAAGCGGCGATCGACAGTATGCTGAAGAACCAATTCGTTCCAATCGGCGAGAAGGATGGTAGCCTACGGTTCTTCAGCGACAAGCTAAATGATGTAGAACAAGAACGAGCTCAAATACCGCTTCGTTCATCGGACATCCAACGTATTGTCAACAATGCACTCAAGGATGCGTTCACGCCACTCCCCAAAACACAATTGAACGGGAATCGTGCCGTCCAATCTGGTGTGAAGACCCTTGCCGCGGGCCGAAGCGTTTCGCTTTCTGGTGATCGGGAGACCATTCAAACCGTCGTAGACCTAAGCGACCCGTCAGACTATGAGGTAGAGCGGTCTAGGTTGATTGATGAGTCACGTCAGCGTTCCTCCGACAAAACGATTTATCTACTTGCGAGAGCGCCGCACGACGGAACTGAGTTGGCGAATGAGATATACCGTTGCAATCGGATTGTTGATTTGCATCGCAATGACCCAGACCAAGAGGTCAAAGAATATTGCCAAAGTCAAATCGATCGCGCCAGCCGGCTAGCAAGCGACCTCACTCAGAAGCTCACTCGAAGCATAGCGAAAGGGTCTTTCATTTTTCGCGGGTCAGCTACCGCGGTCGATAGCATCGATCAGAATGTCCTCAATGCGTGCAAGAAGTATTTAGGGGATGTGGCAACTGACGTCTTTGACCGATATGCGGAAGCTCCAGAACGAGTTGAAACGGGCTTACCAGAGAAGTTTCTAAGAGCAGCGGATAAGGATTTGAGGGCTGTGACCTCCCAGCTCGACCCGCTCGGCCTAGTAGATATCTCAGGCGGCACGCCGTCTATCAAGGTTGAACATCCGGCACTCGTCAGCATACGTGACCTCATTGAGAGAAATGGCCTTGTAGAAGGGAAGAGATTGCTGGAAATCTTTTCGGACGCGCCATTTGGTTGGTCCCAGGATACGACGCGGTATCTGATCGGTGCTTTGTTGGTTGGCGGAGAAATTAAGCTAAAGGTCGGCGGGCGCGAAGTGACTGTTAATGGCCAGCAAGCCATAGACGTGATGAAGTCAAACAACACGTTTAAATCAATAGGCGTGTCGCTTCGTGACGACCGACCGTCTATGGAGATACTGGCGAGGGCCGCCGAGAGACTTACCGACCTTGCAGGGGAAGCGATTGTCCCGCTTGAGGAGGAGATCAGTAAGGCTGCGAAAAAACTGCTTTCTAATCTGCAGAGTCGGTATGCTTCCCTTGAAGGCAAACTATCGACACTCTCACTTCCCGGCAGCGATACGATGGGATCAGTTGGAAGGCAAATTGCCGACCTACTTTTCAGCGACGCATCAGATGCGCCTCAGGTGTTTGGAGCTGAGCATTCGGCGCTCTACGACGAATTGGTTTGGGCGCAGGAGGTGAAACTTGCGTTCGACAGCAATCTCGATCAAACGGTCAAAAAGGTACGGGATCTAGAGCGTGAGATTATGGCTCTTCCTGAGACGGGTGCTCCGGGCGAGCTCAGACAGAACGTTCGAGATGATCTAGAGGTCATAAATGATCGCTTGAGGCAACAGAGGTTCTTCGATCATGTTGCAGATCTCAATACGCACTGCACTTCGATTGAGAACAAGATTACTGAAACGGTTCGCACAATTTCTCAATCTCAAGCCGACCTTATAGGAGGGGCGGAAGGCGATGTAGCTCTTATCCCCGAGTGGGTAGAGCTCACAGCAGAGGAACAACAAAATGCTCTTTCGGAACTTCGAAGCCTAGCGGTTGAGGCTGGCGAAGACATCAATGGATTGAGAAAGCTGATTTCGGCCCAGTATGACATCACAAACACCATTGAGGTTTTGAAGGCGCAAATCGTCAAGGACGGGAGAGAACGACGGAGGCCGCCAGAACCGGTTGAACCTGGCGGCCCCCGCCCGCGGCAGACGGTAAAACTGCCTTCCTGTATTGCAGGCACAGATGAACTTGATGCGCTAATCAGGCGGCTTCAGCAGCTGCGCTATGATGCGTCCCATTTTGAGTTCGATCTTGAAATTGGCGAGGAGTGATGCATGGCGTTCGATGATGCGACACGGAATCGCCTGCAAAGATTTGTTTCGGACGCAAGAAACACTCTCACGGATGATTTTACTCGCCAGTTGCAGCAGTCCTTCGGCATGGATCCATTGACTGGTGAGGTGTCGGATCTGACCTCGCTGAAACATTTGGATGACCAGAAGCTGGAAACCGCAGTGATCCTTAGAGAGATTATGGATCACTATCTGGCGGGGGAAGCGAAACGCAGCGAGACGGTGCGAAAATCCGTTTTGGAACGGATCGTCCGAGAACAAGCATTCACAATTCTAAATCGTCTCTCCGCGCTCCGGATGATGGAATCACGGGGGCTTCTACGGGAGTCGGTAGGAAAGGGTATTCAGTCTCAAGCATTTGTATTGTACCAGCGTGTTGCTAACGGTGCCCTCGGAGATACAAGCGAGACCTACGATTGCTTTCTTCTAAGCCTGTTTGATCTTTTTGCGGCGGACTTGCCTGCGCTGTTTGATCGTTACTCTCCACAAAGCTGCCTGTTTCCGAGAGATATTGCCCTAGCTGACGTTCTTCAGCTCATCAATGACCCGGAAATTGAGCCGCTCTGGGCTGAAGATGAGACGATCGGATGGATATACCAGTACTATAATTCCCAGGAAGAACGGAGAGCGATGCGCCAAGCCTCTCAAGCCCCGCGCAATAGCCGGGAGCTGGCGGTTCGCAATCAGTTTTTCACACCCCGGTATGTGGTGGAGTTTCTCGTCGACAATACGCTCGGTCGCCTTTGGTTCAACTGGACCGGAGGCGATACAAGCCTCCGTGACCGGTGCCAATATCTGTTGGCGAAGCCCGATGAGAAGCCGGAGCCATCTGCAAGGCTTAGGGACCCTCGGACGGTAAAACTCCTCGACCCGGCATGCGGTTCCATGCACTTCGGCCTATATGCCTTTGATTTATTCCAAGAAATATATCTAGAAGCATGGGATTGGGAGCAGTCGAATGGACCTGACTCACTCGTGTCTGAGTTGGAAGGTCATGCCGAGCTCAAACCGCTATCTGAAACCTATGAAGACAAAACAGCCTTCTTGCAGGACGTTCCGCGCCTAATCATCGAACACAATATTTATGGCGTGGAAATTGATCCGCGTGCGGCGCAAATAGCGTCCCTTGCTCTCTGGTTGCGAGCACAACGCTCATGGCACGAGGCAGGTATCAAGGCGGAAGAGCGTCCATCCATTGGGCACGGCAATGTTGTCGCTGCCATAGCACCCCCAGCAGAGGTGGAACTTCGGAAAAGCTTCATGGAAGGTCTGGATCCGCTTGATGCAGAACTCTTTGAAAAAACACTCTTCCTCTTGAAGAACCTGCCTGAGTTAGGTGTCCTATTGCGAGTTGAAGATGAGCTGCCTCTGTTGGTTCGCTCCATATTTGGCGATGCTGGCGGTCTCTTTTCGGAGGAAGACATGGAAAGGTGGCAGAAAGCAGAAGAGAGGCTGCAAACAGCTTTGATTGAGTTCACGAGAACTGTGCAGTCCGGTTATCAAGGGAGGCTATTTGCTGACGATGCCCTGCAGGGTCTTCGCATTATCGATCTGTGCAGAGAGGTGTTCGATGTGGTAGTGATGAACCCGCCTTTTGGGGCTCTAACCGCGAACACCAAAAAGGACCTCGCCAAAGCTTTTCCGCGAAGCAAAAACGATCTTTTGGCTACATTTGTCGAGCGTGGTTTGGAACTTCTGCGGCCCGGCGGTCGATTGGGGGCAATCACTTCGCGCACCTGCTTTTTCCTATCAAGCTATCAGAAATGGCGTGAGGAGGTGGTTCTAGGGATTGCCCAGCCCGAGGTGATGGCGGACCTAGGCCATGGCGTTATGGATGATGCCATGGTTGAGGCTGCTGCATACATCTTGGAGAAGCAGGCATGACTGTATTCATACGCCTGCTGGCTGAAGACGATAAGTCCGAGAGCCTCCTGGATTCGTGCTCGAGAGTAAGGCGCGACGTTGACTGCAAGTCTACTTATAGCGTTCTCCCAAGCTCCTTTCGCTCAATACCCGGCGCGCCGTTTGCGTACTGGGTTAGTGAAGAGATTCGCGGCATATTTCGCAATTTCCCCCTGACAGGATCACACGGCCGCGAGGCATGGGTTGGGCTTCAGACCAACAATGACTTTCAGTGGCTTCGACTTTGGTGGGAGAACTCAGACACAAGCAATGAATTGTTTGGGTTAGTTCCCCACCCTAAAGGGGGCCATTTTTCCAAGTTTTATGCGGACGTATTTCTATCTATTCGTTGGGGTACAGATGGTCTTCTAATAAAAACCTGGAAGAAAGAACAGCTTCGATTGGGGCTAATTACCGCAAACAACTCAAAGTGCTGGAATGAAAAGGACTATCTTAGGCCAGGCTTGACTTGGCCATTGAGAACAACCTTTTTTGGCGTTCGTGTGATGCCAATGAATTGTATTTTTGGACAGAAAGGCCCAGCTGCTTTTGTCTCCAGAGATAGCAATCAAGAGCTACTGGCCCTTTGCGCTATCGTAAACAGCGCTCCGTTTAACTACTTAGTGTCAACCCAGCTCGCTCGAACTGAATTGTCGCGGTCGTTTGAAGTAGGGCTGATCAAGCAGACTCCGTTTCCCTATCTTGATGAGCTTAAAACTGCCGACCTCAACGCCCTTGCTAAGGGGGCATGGTGGTCTATGCGCCTGCTTGATTCTGTCGAAGAGACCTCTCATGCATTTGTATTACCCGCTGCCTTGCGAGCGCGATTAGGGGACTACGACCCGCCAGCAATCGAGGCGGAGCTCGCTGAGATCCAGACTGAGATCGACGACATAGCCTTTGACCTTTATGGATTCAGCGATGAAGACCGTGCTGCGGCGATGAGCTCCTTCGGCTCAGCTCAAGAAGAAGCTGAAGATGGGGTGGAAGCTGCGAGTGATGATGAAGACGAAGGTGCCGCCGAACAAGTTGATCAGACAGATAGCCTTCTCTGCTGGGCCGCCGGGGTGGCGTTTGGTCGGTTTGATTGGCGGTTGGCTACCGGTGAGCGAGATGCTCCGCCCGAGCCAGATCCCTTTGATCCGTTGCCGGCCAAGAGCCCCGGCATGTTGTCTGATGACGCTGAGCCTTTTCACCAGCATTCCGGGATCCTCGTTGACGATGAAGGTAACGTCCATGATTTGGCTCGATTGATTGAAGAGGTCCTCGTCCAGGTCGACACTCCGGTACCTGCTGAAGTACGCCGGTGGCTGCAGCGTGATTTCTTCAAGCTTCATTTGAAGCAGTACAGCAAGAGCCGGCGTAAGGCTCCAATCTATTGGCCACTGTCGACTAGTTCAGGCAGCTATACGCTCTGGATCTACTATCCAAGCCTGACTGATCAAACGCTCTATTCTACGGTCAATGATTTCATCGAGCCTAAACTGAAGCACGTAGGCCAGGACCTTGATGCGCTACGCGGGAAGGGGGGCGAACGCTCACGAGCAGATGAGAAGAGCTTCGAAGCTCTTCAGGGGCTCGAAAACGAACTCATTGAGTTTCGCGATATGATTCTTGAAATCGCACCGACCTATCGCCCGAATCATGACGACGGCGTCCAGATTACCGCCTCCCCGCTATGGCGCCTGTTCCGGCACAAGCCCTGGCAGAAGGTCCTGAAGGATACTTGGGCGAAGCTTGAGAAGGGCGAGTATGACTGGGCACATCTCGCAATGACTTACTGCCCGGATCGTGTTCGGGAGAAATGCAAGGCCGATAAGTCCCTCGCCATCGCTCATGACTTGGAAGATCTATATGAAGAGCCGGAGGGGAAACCTAAAGTTTCGTCTGGGCGGATTCGGGCGGGGGGTGATCAATGAGCATTTCAACCTTCATTCGTGACACGATACTGCGTCCGCGTTTGCAGAAGGCACGTTGCTTGGTCGTGTACGATCCGGACCGGATTTATCGAGATGTTGTAGGCGAATTGGCGAGCGATGAGGTCACCGTGGTCGATGCCAGCGAACATGGCATCGAGAGCAGGGAAAGAGCGATTGAAACCTTTGTTCGTCTCACTTCATTTGGTACGTCGATGCTCGTATACGTCCCAAAAGCTCCACCCAAGTCTGATCACGAGCGCGCAATCGACCCATATGCGCTGTACGCAGTAACCGGCGCGATGTTTCCAGATGGCGATGGTGATGAGTATCTAAGCCTATGCCTAAAGGCGAAACCTGATCACACCACCGAAATTCGCCGCTTGTTCGAGGAAAACACATGTCCTTCGTTTGAGCTGGTTGACAACATTGGCGGGGGCATCGGGTATCCTGCCTTACGCACGTTACTTGAGGTCGACTCCGCTCGCAATATCCTGCATGCGCTACTCGCTCCTACCGAAAAGCAGCTAGGCAAACTCAAGAAGGACTCGTCTTGGGTGACTGAAGCGCATACGCTTCTCAAAGCGGCCCTAGGTCTGAAGTTGGCCACGAGAGGAAAGAGTTGGTCAGCAATCGGCGACGAACTCTGGCGATACATACTATTTAGCGAGTTCGCGTTTGACCTTCCTTCCGAGCTTCCTGCCGCCCTTGCGAGCGTTCCACACGCCGCTGTGGAAGCGGAACCTCTTGTCTTAGATCTCTGCGATACACTTAGGAGTGATAGTAGGACCAGGCAGGTTTATATCGACAATGCCGAAAGAATCGAGCGCGACCTTAATCTGGTAAAGACCTGCACAGATATCGATGATCTCGGAAGGCTCGATACCTTCCCCTTTGAAGAGCGCACATTCCTTCTTTCTGCAATTGGGGCACTCAAGGAAAACCGGCTTGACGATATTCGCAAGCTGGTAGATCGCCATAGAGATTCGGTTTGGTTGGGTAAGGGAGAAAGTCAAGCCCAGTGGGGTCTTGTCAGTTCAGCGCATCGCTTGGTCGAAGCTTGTAATGATGCAGAAAGAAACCTTTCAGATCACACTCGAGACATGGTGAGCCTTGTCAACTTTTACACAAGCAGCCTCCGTGAGATTGATCGGCTTCAGCGAGAGTTTGAGCAAGAGGTAGGTGAATACATCTCCGTTGACGAGATGTTGGATGATGTCATTGAGCATGCACGCGGGAGGTACGCGCGGATCGCCGAAAAAGTTCAGTGCATATTCACAAAACATCTTGAGGTTACAGGCTGGCCCCCCACAAACGAACTGGCGAACGTCGATCTATTCGATAAGATCATCTCTCCACTACTGTCTGATCGCGGCCACCGAATAGCGTACTTCATGGTCGACGCTTTGCGATACGAGCTTGGGCTTGAACTCCACAGGCAGCTCGTGGATACCGGAAATGTTGAGGTTCGCCCCGCTTTTGCCCAGTTCCCGACGGTTACACCTGTTGGCATGGCAAGCCTTTTACCGGGGGCAGGCCAAAAGCTGCGGATTGAACGCAACGGCAATGAAATCGTTGCGATATTGGACAAAGAACGCATTACATCCGTTAAGCAGCGAATGAAGGTCTTTGAAACCCTTTACGGTGACCGATTTGGCGAGATGACTCTTTCCAAGTTCATGGAAACCAAAAAAACCAACATCTCCAAAAGCATCGATCTCCTAGTCCTTCGAAGTACCGAGATCGACAGCCATCTCGAAAATAACCCCGATTCAACGCTCGGATTAGTTCATCAGACGCTCAAGTCTATTCGCGTGGCAACGCACAGACTAAAAGGTGCCGGTTTCACCGACGTTGTCATAGCCACAGATCATGGTTTTTACCTGAACGGTCATGCCACCGCCGGAGATCTTTGCGCCAAGCCAGAAGGTGGGGATTGGGTGAATGTGCACGATCGTGCGCTTGTAGGCGAAGGAGCGGGGGACATGCAGAACTTCGCAGTGCCTGCAGAAAAGGTTTCTATTCGGGGAAATTTCTCCAAGTTTTGTGCCCCCAAGAGCATGGCCCCCTATAGACGAGGTCTTCGGTTCTTCCATGGTGGCCCATCTTTACAGGAAGCAATTGTGCCGGTGATCACTGTTAGGCTCCAGGACGGCGCAAAGGATGAAAAGCCAATTGCTACGGTTGAGCTTACATACAAGGATGGATCCAAGCGTATCACGACCCGGCTGCCCGTCGTTGATCTCATCGTGCACAGTGGCGATATGTTCTCCCAAGAGGCGGAGCTAGAAATCCGTTTGGAGGCCCATGATAAGGACGGGAAGGTTATTGGCGAAGCGAGAAGGGGAGACCCTGTGGATCCTGGCACCGGGACATTGACGCTAATGCCCGGCCAACGGCAGCAAGTCACCATCCGGATGGATGAGGAGTTCGAGGGCAAATTTACATTGAAGGCACTCAACCCAGATACCTTGGTGGAGTATGCCAGCATCCCGTTGGAGACCGACTATGCAGTATGACATGGAAATGGATGAGCTGGATAAGAGGCTCAATGATGTCTTTAGCGGAAAGGTCGTCCGAAAAGATCTACTGCACCGGATCAAGAAGGGCACAAACGTCCCTACATTCGTTTTGGAGTTCTTGCTCGCTCGATACTGCGCCAGTAACGAACCCGCTGAAATTCAGGCAGGGATGGAGGCCGTGCTTTCCACCTTGGATGAGAATTATGTTCGCCCTGATGAGGCGAACGCGGCTCAATCACGTGTGGCGGTGAAGGGAAAGCATAAGTTCATAGACAAAGCTCATGTCCGCTATGTAGAGAAGGATAAGCGGCACTGGGCGGCTCTAGAAAACTTTGCGTCGCAAAAGATCGCAATTGCGGAGAAGTATTATCGAGATATCGATCGGCTGTTGGAAGGTGGGATTTGGGCTGAGGTCGTCATCGCCCACAATGATATAGATGAAGATAACTATGCATTCTATGTGGAAGAGTTACGACCTATTCAATTGAGCCGCTTTGATTTCAACGCGTACTGCGAAGGACGCGCGAAGATGAGCCGCAATGAGTGGCTTGATACAATCCTTAGATCCGTCGGTTTGGAGCCTGCAAAGCTTTCCAGCCGGCAGAAACTTCACTTTATCGCCAGGCTAGCACCTCTTGTGGAAGCCAACTTCAACTTTATTGAGCTCGGGCCCAGGGGGACCGGCAAATCCTATTTCTTCAGCGAGTTTTCTCCCTACTCCACGCTCATCAGCGGTGGCCAGGCGACAAAAGCAACCCTGTTCTACAACAATGCGCGCGGCCGAATCGGATTGGTCGGGTTTTGGGATACGGTTGCATTTGACGAGGTCGGCGGCATCAAGATCAAGGACCCAGACACCATTCAAATCATGAAGGACTTCATGGCGAATGGTAGGTTTTCGCGTGGTGTTGAAGTTATTGCCAACGCGAGTATGGCCTTCGTTGGGAATATAGACCAGTCGGTTGATCAGATCGTTAGGTCGACCGAGCATGATCTATTCCTCCCCTTGCCTCCCCAGTTCGACCTTGCGGTAATGGATCGTTTCGCCTGTTACCTTCCTGGATGGGAAATGCCGAAGACCAGCAGCGCCTATTTGACAGATCATTTCGGCCTAATCACAGACTATCTTGCAGAAGCATTTCACTATCAGCTCAAGCACAATAATCGATATGAGGAAGTGAATAAGCGGGCGACCCTTGGAAAGGCCGTGGAGGGGCGGGATGAGAAGGGCATCAAAAAGACGCTTTGTGCAATTCTCAAGATTCTGCATCCAGACGGACCACCGAGCGATGATGAATTTACCGAATATCTTGAGTACGCGATTGAGTGTCGACGTCGTGTCAAGGAACAGATGAACAAGCGCAAGCCCGATGATGAGTTTGCGCTCATCGATCTTTCATACATTGATGGAAGCGGCAAAGAGGTCATCATTTATTGCCCAGAATCAAAGGGGATATCCGCAACACTTCAGCCAATTCGGCACGCGCTCAAAGGTTCAAGACAGCCATCGAATGTTTCTGAGGAACCCGCCGCAAGCAGCGGAAGCACGCCTAAGCAATCAGTGGAGGAAGAGCAGACGACCACTCAAGGCAGTGAAGCCGAGGAGCAACACTTCACGATTAGCTATGGAGATACCGGGCATACCTACGACACCATCGTCGGGCCTTACCTATCTGGAGCAAAAAGGGTTATCGTTGAAGACCCCTATATTCGTATGCCGCATCAGATATCGAACTTTGTCCGCTTATGCGAAACATTGGTGAAGTCGCCTACTGTTCGCAAGATACATCTAGAGACAAGCTACGACGATAAAACGGATTTGGCAGGCTTGAATGAGAAGATGGACGAGCTGAAGCAAAGTCTTCTTGAAATCGACGTCGAGTTAAGCATTGAGTTGAACGAGAATCTACATGATCGCGAGATCCGCATCGATAATGGTTGGACCATCAAGATTGGACGCGGTTTGGACTTCTACCAGAGGCCCGATAGTTGGTCGGCCATTGGCGTACATGATTTCTCCCTCCGGCGATGCCTTGAGACCAAGGTCGACATATTCAATGCTGGGTCGATCATCGCAGATTAAGGCCGCTGCCACTGGGCTCCAAACTTCCGCTACCGACATCGATTTATCGGCCCCATATACCTGTCGCCATCGCCTATGTGGGGCAACTCGTGGCGTTTATGAGGAGAGAGGCTCGCGAGGCCCACTGCTACCGATTTCAGACTAAATGATGAGTGGGCCACGCCGCGTTGCAAAAGGTTCGATACTACGAGGCATGTGTCGGATCGGTTCGTCCGTTGGTGCACTGTCTGATACTGTATTGGGGTCGAGCCATGTCAACTTCAATGTCTCCCTGCTTCCTGGGGCTGCAGTCTTGTGTACTTCTGGTAAATACCCCAACAAGCCAGAGAGGCAACAACTATGGCACGGACGGGATACTTCAATCCGAAACTCTACATTGATTGGCTCGATACTCGCGAGCGCCTGATTGATGCAGGCTGCTTCGAGATAGTCACGGCGGAAACTTATGACGGCGGTCCCACGCTACCAGACGGTCTTACGAGGGCGGTTGAATTGGCGGGTGGATACGGAACTTTGGTCGTTCCCAGCCTCAAAGATATCTCAACCAACCCGACACATGTTGCCGACGCGGTAGCCCTGATTGAGGCAGAGCAGGTGTTCTTCTACGCAATCGACGAGCGGCTCTCCAGCGAAGACTTCGAGCGAGGAGCCTTGCCTAGGCTTATTTTTACGATCGCAAACATGCAACGCGAGTACTTCGGAAGGTCGGTGAGCGCGGGCATGGCCGTGGCCCGTAACGAAGGAACGCGGATCGGTCGGCCGCGACGACTGTCAGATGCCGATCTCACATACGCAGCGGACGTGCTATCAGACCCATATGTAACGGTGGCAGAGATCGCCTATGAGCTCGGTGTCTCCACATCGACCCTCTTTAGGGCCGCGGGAGGCGGGAGAGCTAGTCTCATCGCTCGCTACGGCTAGGCCCACACCCTCAGTCGGCGGGATCACGCACTCCGCCGCGTGGCCACCAAAACATCGCCATAGATGTGACGGACCTTGCCCCCATCGATGCGGTAGGCATGCAAAGGGGTCTTGCTGTCAACCGTGGCGATCGTAACCAGCATCTGCCCGTTGGTGCCTTCGAAGATTTGAAATGTCGGCCTTCCGTCTATGAATGAAGGTACTTCCAGCCGAACCATCAGTGTTCGCAAGATTTCGCATCCACCGTAACAGGCGGTCATAGAGCCAAGAACGCCGATGTCCGGTAGTCCGCTGATCAGATCCATATGGGAACTGCGGATCGCATCTTCGTACTGCGAGTATTCAATTGTGGGCCCATAACCTGGCCCTGCAAAGTATCGGAGCGCCATCAGTTCATCGTAGCCCTTTAGTGCTTTCTCCAGAGCGATGTCCGATGATCCCTTTATGAAAAGTACATGGTCAAAGTTTTCGTGTAGGAGGCGGCGGGTAAACAGGAGCTCCATTACATCGAAGCCCTCGGTGTGATATCCTAAGAAGTTCGAGGTTATGATGGCTTTAGAATCCGCCGATGTGGCTTTGGCATCGGCGATGCAAGCGTTTACTGCGTTGAGCATCAGCGCGGCTTGGGAATGCACGCTGGGTATAATATAGACTGCTGTTTCTTTCATTATCTTGTCTCCGCATCAGGAACAACAACGACCTATTGGCCACACAGTAATAAGTGATGTCTGAAGAGGCAGAGCTATACGAAGAAAATGCAAAGTGACCTTCAAACGACGCTCCAGCGAGCAGGGAGGTATCTCTGTAGTCACTATCACAATTCATCGGAGCACCCCTCAATGGATCACTATGCTTTCATCCGGTGCGATAGCCATCACGCAGGGCACAACGAAGTCGATCGTTGTTGATGATATGTGCAGACTAGCCATAGTTCTTAGTTGATGATGTTCTAGAGCCTAGCCACAGAGTACTCATTGCCCTGGTCTCGCACAGACAGAGCGAAGTGCACCTTGCTAACCGTCGGGACCACAAATTCCAGGCGTCGCCTTGGCAGATCTCACGTCCGATTTTCCTGTATTTACACGCTGCAGACGATGATGCGGTGAAGATGGGAAGCTCTACCGTCGCTTTCGCCAGCGACGCCTCCTCGACCGCCGCGTACTCGGTTTGCCTGTACCGGTCACCTTTTCAGCCTTGACATCAACCCCTGCGGGAAGAACGAGCCAGTTCGGATGTCCCAACCAAAATTCCTTGGTGATATAGGATGCCCATCCGTCCAGCTCATAGATGGCCTCGACGCAAGTACTGCCCGATGGAACCAAATCCACCCAAGCGGCCTCAACAACTTCGCTAAAACGTATGGGATCACGGGCTCCCTTTTCGAATTCAACTACCAAATGAAAATGTGGATTTGTCTGCGCCTTTTCGAGAACCACAACCGCGCGTAGTCGTAGCTTTTCTTTTCTTGGTTTCTGCCACCGTGAACCAACCAATGCGCGGTTGACACGCGCTTCCCACCCGCGAAGGAGTATCTCCATGCGGGGGAAGCTGATGTCCGATCGGTTCGTGGCTAACGTTACAGCAAAGTGCCAGCTTCCATTGGCTAGCCAACGCTGTATTGCATCTGGGTATGTCAAGCCCCCCGCTATCGCCAGGCGGCTCGAGAGATTAGAGAATTGATTGCTCATAGAATAGTAAATGGCGTCTGGCGGATCGAAAGTTATTTATGGTGACGGAATTTCGGGCACCCCTACCTAGGAGCAGCTTTACCCGTCTCTTGCGTACCCAGGTGGGTCTGGCTTACGGCGCTCTTGAGTTAGCTCTAAGGGCAGGGCCGATCATGCGAATGCCAAAAGATCAGGTAGGTGACCGTGAGTATTCGTGCGTTTACCGGCAATGGTCACATTAGATAGTAGGATCCTCGGTAACAGACTTGCCGCGTGACTTGCCACGGCGTCTCCTGAAGTGATCTTCAGGAAGTAACACAGAGGAGATACGTCGACACGCGCGGGTTAGAATGTCTCGCGGGAGTGAAGTTCAGGTTGTAGCGATAACGTAATCAGCCACTGTGAAAGTCTACGAAGTGATTGGCGGACCGAAGGGGTTCAGAGAACCGAGTAGTAGGAGATCACTAATGGTGTCGCCGGTAACGATGATAACCCGGGCACCAACAGTGTATTCCGCCGCTTGACGATAAGCTTCAAGTTCATCCGAGATTTCACCGTTTGTCATCAGTACGTAGGCAAGAATTTCTCCGGTGTCAGACCAAGCATCCTTGCCTTTTAAAACCTGTTCCAGGGCGTGTATCCCCGTTTCACCAGAATAGTCCTTGAACTGCACCAGAATGCGGAACGGTCGTTCCGAGAAGGGGCCGCTGGGCAGATCAACAACAATATCAGCGCCTTGCTCATTTGGCCCTCCCGTCTTCTCTACATTGGCCCAAGGGAAGATTGACTGCAGGGCCGCTGCAACGGGTTCCTCCCACTCCTCCGCCCGTAAAGCATTCCGAGTGACGCCTCTGATCTTGCCTCGGATGTCGGGGGTAAGTTCAGAAATCGCTGTGTTTAGACGTTCTTTCGGTGAAGTTCTCTCAAGAACCACGCTTCCTGACTGTGCCAGTTCAACTACACGTTCAAGTTCGCCCTTGGCATAGTCGATATTCTTCATTCGCCGTGGAAAACGAAGGGCTTTTCGTATCGACGCCGATGACGCCGTCGAAGAAGGGTTAAACCCATCTGGGGTCAAAAGCTTTGCAGGTCGGTAGTGACCGAAATCTCCTTGCTCTGGATCGATATCGAAGTTGTAGCCGCCTGTGATCTCGGCGATTGCCGCCAGTCCTGATCCAGGTAGATTTGCCAAAAGAACGATGTCACCTGGCTGCATATATCCTTCATGCTCCGGCCCGTCGGCCATCCACCACTGCCCCTTGACAGCGCTTTCAAGTTTGTCGAGATCTTCGCCGGCGCCCCACTTGGGTATTACTAATCTGAGATCCTGTGATGGATCCCATCCCCATCCCTGCCGCACGCGACCTGCTTTGATCTCATTCCAAAAATAGTCTTTCGAGCGTCGATCGGTACGCCAGAGCCAGTAGTGCCTCGAAGTAGACATCGCTTACCTCCCAAAGCCCATGGAAGATCTTTCCTTGCGGGCATCTTCTTTGACGTCAATTTCCTGCTTGAGCATATCCCAAATCAAAGAAGCGTCAGAGCCAATATCAAGTGCTGAAGACCTTTTCATAACTACCGTGTAGTCCCCAGGCGTTGAGAAGCGAAGGGGCTCAGCTTTCTGTGGTGGTTCAATTCCGAAGAAGGTACGAAATGCCTCCAAAGACTGAGATTCGGTCAGGAAGTCCGCTTCGAGTTTGAATGTCAATCGACGTAGCGCGGCCTGATCGAACCCCTCAACAAGATTGGTGGTCATGCCAAAGGGAAGTTGATGGGCCTCCATCTGGGTGAGTAGCTCGTTGACCTGTGTCACCTCCCAGCTGCGCACAGCGCCCCGTCTATCTTGCAGAAATGAGTCCGCCTCATCGATAATCAGGAACTTCTCTTCGTGAGCCGCTTCACGAAAGGCTTCCGCTATGAGTGCTTCGGTGCCGCCGACATACATCGAAAGCAAATCCGAAGCTCGCTTTAGGAGCGGCTCCATCTCAAGTTCACGCGCGAGATGCTGCAAAAAGAAGCTTTTCCCAGTTCCCGGGGGCCCCGATAGGCAGATGCTCCAGTTGCGGGCCTTTGTCCGCTTCAATTTTTGAAGCAGTTGGTCAGTAGAGAGCACGGCAGATTTCAGGTTTAGCAGGTGCGGGTTGAAATCGGGTGTTTCGGTTTGGTCCCACCTGGAGCGAGGCAACCGAACAAATCCTGTAGCCTCCGCGAGGTTTGACAAAATCTCTCCCAGTTCAGAGTGAGAAGCGTTCGCCAAAGATGCAGTCTCAACTCCCTTTGAGAGAAGGGCCGGTGGGACGGGGAACTCCTGGGCGAGCTCATTCATCTTGAGCTCATCGATTGCGAAAGAGAATCGCTTGCTTGCTGCAAGGAGCAACCGCTTCCGAACCTTGGCATTCGGCAGGCCGATCTTGACCACATCGTTCATCCGCCGAAGAAACGCCTTGCCCATTAGCTGGGGGGAGTTCGCGGTCCAAATTATTGGGGTTTCGTTCTCCTCCAGTAGCCTATTGATATAGATCTTGCTGTCCGTTGAGCGATCTTCGCCAAATGCGGCAAAGCTTCGCGTCAGAATGTCCTCGGCTTCGTCAAAAAGGACGATCGCATCGCTCTGCTTTGAAAGCAGCCGGGTTGTGAACAAGAGTGAGGCAATGCGTTCATAGCTAGAAGGCTCCCGACCTTCCTCGTCGGCCTCCCCAACAGAATAGACCTTCTTGCCAAGTTTCTTTCCAAGAGCCTTAGCGAATTCGGTCTTACCGGTTCCAACAGGGCCATAGAGAAGGAGATTGAATCCTTGTGCGTTGCCACGAAGTGCTCCGTCAATCTCTCGGACCAAACGATCACCATCACGATGCAGGTGCTCAAAATCTTCCCAGGCCAACTGGGAGTTTGATGGTCGACCAAGGACCGCGCTCGACAGCGAATCGATATTCGGGAAATGCTTAAACAGAACTTTGCGAAGACGAGATTCGATGGTGAAAGGGATAGCATCGCAGTGGTGCCATCCGCGTTCTTCAGCAATCAGCCCGGTGCGAAGCATTCCCTTGCCCGGATCGTAAACTGCCTCCGAGATCTCAGTTGGCGTGCGGCCCAGAATGGCCGATAGCCCAACCTCCGCAGATCTGAGTGCAATGGAGAGAGTTCCGATGAGTTGCCCAAGAGGCTCAAGACGCGAAGCCTCTGCTAGGAGGCGTAGGAGCTCCGTTTGAGCCTCAGAGAGCCCTAGATCGCGGCCTATCAAATCGATGTTTTGGAGATAGGTGTCAGTACCCGGCTCAGCTTCAGGCCAGTCGGAGGACAAGGCATCGGTCACCATCGCAAAAATCTGTCGCTCTTCGGCAAGGAGGCCATTTCTGCTCACCGATTGGCGGGTCCGAGGGCCCCGCCGCCGGCGCATCCTCGGGCTATCAAATGGTGCCTCGGCAAGGTCTTCGATAAGTTGAGGAGGCCACTCGATGGGGATTTCGCCTGCAGTTTCAACAAGCCAGGACCCGAGCGCCCCTGCGATGCGGCGATTCGTTTCGGCACGAGGCAGAATATTCAAAAGGTAGCTACGTAGGCTGATTTCAGGTTGGGGAATATTCATGCAAGTCTTCCTTTCCCCACTAAAATAGGAAGGCGATGGGTCAGATTCTGACCCATCTATGATTTGAAATGAGAAAACTTGCTGCTGCATGTTTTGGTAGGCTTAGATTTGGGCTCGAAAGGCCGATGGAAGCGCAGCCTGTTTCGGAGGTACCCCGCCATGCCTTGGATTGATAGTTGGACAGATCTTGCAAATGAGTTGGCAGGGCAGCGGGTTGGCCTGACGATCAATCAGATTGTTGAGCGTAGCGGCAAGTCACGGAAAACAGTGTTGCGTTGGCTCGAAAAGATCGAGATCGAGTACCCTCAGGTCGAGATCGTCAAGCAGCGGGAATACGGCGGTGGTCCATATCGGATATCGCTGAAGGGGTACCGGCGTCATGGCGCTCGGCCGAACCTTCCCCATCGGTTTACCGCAGATGAGCTGGCGACGCTCGATTCAGCAATAGCCTTCCTTAGGGACCAAAATATGGCTCCCAAATTTCATCGCCTCGAGCGAATTCGGGAAAAACTCCTCGATCTCCTCAGCGACCGGGAGCTTAAGGAGTTTGAGCTTTATAGTGGGCCTGTGCGCAAGGCTGCCGCCTGGGCCCCGCGGCCGCATCCGCAGTTGCGGATTGATGAAACCGTTGAGCGGCCAATTGCCGAGGCGATCACCCAAATGAGCGTGGTTAAATTTGACTATTGCTCACAGGAGGATCTGAGCAAATGCACCATTGCGCCTGCGGGCTTTCTTTATTCCACCCGGCCATATCTCGTTGGGTGGCCAAGTTGGGATGTCAGCGGCGAACCACGGAAGTTTCGCTTGGAGAAGATCCGCAACGTTCGCACGACTGACAAGACCTTTACCTTTCCAGAAGATTTTGATCTCAAGGAGTACGCAGAAGAGGCGATTGGGCCATTTCATGGGCCGAAGTTCGATGTGGTGCTTCGATTTGCCCCTCATGCCTCACCGGACGCCATGCTTTGGGTGTTCAACAAACGCCAACAGATTGATCTCAAAAAGGATGGCAGTACCATCGTTCGGTTTAGGACGAGCGGCGATGTCGCCCTGTGCCACCATCTTTTTACCTGGGGCGATGCTGTTGAGATTCTCGAGCCGTCAGAACTCCGCGCCACCTATGTGAATTTGCTCCAAGCCGCCATGGATGCCCAGAACCCCATTCAAGAACGGCATTTGTCATGAAATTGTGGGTAGACGATGAGCGTCCGGCCCCAGAAGGCTGGGCGGGTGCGAAGACCTACCAAGAAGCGATTGATCTCCTTTTGATTGAGAAAGTCGAAGAGTTGAGCCTTGATCATGATCTCGCAGACTTTAGCTCGGATGGACGCGAAAAGACGGGATACGACGTTGCCCTTTGGTTGGTGCAGCGAAAGCTGGATGGCCAATCCATTCCGGCTCAGATTTCCTGCCATTCGGCAAATCCTATTGGCAGGGAGAGGATTCTCGGCGTTGTCGATAGGTATCTGCGCTGACCTGGTATTCCGATTAGAGCTACACTGATGTTAGGAGCTAGAGTCTACAGCAACAGCCGCCCCGCCCACGCTCAGCCAAATTGACAAAGGCTCGGCGCTAAGTAGCTAGCGATTTAGAAATGTACTCACTCACCAATCCACCGACACGAGAGGTAGGAGAAATTGAGACATTACGAACCGGCTTTGAGATAAATAGCCCCTGTTCAGTGAAATCTTGATCTAGCCTCTCAAATCCCCAATCGACTGGGGATCTCAGTACCAGGAGAGCGATTTCACCATTTAGTGCCCTCGGTTTTAGTTCGCCTTGCACAAAATCTTTCATGAGCTGCACACTGGGGAGTGAGTGAATCGGGACACCACCGAAGTCGTTTTTGTTCGGACTTGGGTAAGGAACGAGCCGGAGATTGCAAATCTTTTCAAACCATCCACTTGCCGATGTGAAGGCGCCATAACACCGTTGATACCAGCGTAGTGCAGTAGCTGGCGCTGAATCTAGATACGCTTTTGCGGTGCCGTTCCCGCCTAACATGTCGAGACAAAATTTTGTCCACTCTGACGTGGGCCTATCATCCTCGTCCTTGTGGCCAGGATTTAGTGTAAGGAAATACACTGTCGCCTTTCGAGGATCCCCAAACCACGGCTCCGGGATCCGTACAGACGGAAAACCGTGATGGCTAGCTTGCAGGAGCTCGAGGTCCTGAGGGTGAACACCTCCGTTCGCAGCGACCACGGGTTTCCAGAACTCTAAAAGGTCATTCGCCTTGGGAGGTGAGCAATTCATCATTTCCTCCTTGGAAAGCCACAAGTATACATGAAGGTACCTTTTTGGGTAGAGTAAGCGCCGAGATGCAAGCATGAGAGGCGATGATGGCGAACAATCTACCCTCCGAACTCGAACACGAGGCGCTTAAAGCCAAACAAAGGGAGCTTCGTGAAGGCTTTCCTGAAGGGCTTACACTACGAGTCCATCGAGCCTTAAGCTGGCTTGGTCGTGCCTGCAACGAGGAAAGCGATCTCGATGCGAGGTTCGTATTTTATTGGATCGCATTTAACTCAGCTTATGCTCGAGACCCATCTAGCGAAATTGGGGACGATCTCAAGAAGGGGGAAAGAAGCGCCTTTGCGGCATTTTTTCGGACCATGGTCGATCTCGACAAAGACCAAAGGCTCTTCAATACAATTTGGTCTCGTTTCCCTGGGCCAATTCGACTAATTCTAGAAAATAAGTTTGTATACCAACCATTCTGGCATTTCCACAATGGTCTCGAGGAATACAGAGATTGGGAGCGGCGCTTCGAGCAGAGTAAGTCGGTTGTCAATGGAGCACTAAGATCCAAGGACACAATATTAATTCTCTCTATCTTGTTTGACCGCCTCTATGTTCTGCGGAATCAACTGGTTCATGGCGGTGCGACCTGGAATAGCAGCGCCAATCGAGATCAGTTGCGCGACGGTGTGGCAATCCTCGGCTTTGTCGTTCCAATTTTTATCGACATTATGATGGAAAACCCGCATCAGGAGTGGGGGGCCGCCCACTACCCTGTGGTCGAAATTTGAGTGTGTCTAGGTCTTGAAAGCCAGCTACTGAGTGCTCTCTATTGGGCTAATCGAGTGCACCACAAGCCTCGGTCGCTCGAGATCCAAGCCCCATTGGCGGTCTACATAAAACAGAAGCGCCTTGCGTACCGTTACCTCTAGGTATTTGCCCTCAAATCCATACTCAAGGCGAATCGCGCGCGCTTGGGTGGCAGTCAATTCTGGGTGAATGGCCAGGCGAACTTTAACAACAGTATTCCATTCTACGTCGTCCGGTAGATCGGCGTCCTTGCGCGTCCGAAATGACGAAGAATTTCGATCAATCCTTGCAATCACAAAATCACGGTAGTCACTATTCTTCCAGCAGTACGCGCGAACATGAATCCTGTTTCCATCCGAAGCGAAGTGAACAGGAGTAATCCAACGACGGATCGGTTTAGGCCGGGTCATGGATTGATATGATATCTGCAACGACATTTCGTCTCGAGCGGCGCGATAGAGAAGAGCTTCAACAAACGGATCTGATTGCCGCTCTAGCGGGGCAAGTTCGTCAAAAAGCCCATCGCCACTTTGAACAGCACCGGCGAGCCAATCTGTTAGGGGCGAGGGCGGAGATAGAGGCTCAAAAGCTGGGGTTGCGACGTAACGCTTAAGCGATGGGTCGTATGTCAGGCCGTTCTTGGGGGCGGCGGCCAAATACTCTTTGAAGTCTAAAGCCGCTTGAGCTTCTGAAATTCCAAACTGGTTTGCGAGGTCTTTCCGATTTGCCTGGGACTCCCAAAAAAGAAGGGAATCCAGATACTTAAGTCTTACTCGCTGGGCGAATTTGAGTTTCTCGAATGCCATAGCCAATCAAATAGCTTGACTCGCCGATAAAGTCCATATAGAAATTATACATATAAAAACTATCTGGTGGGCTTGATGAAGATACTTCACACTTCCGATTGGCATTTGGGACGCCATCTGCATGGGCAGGATCTCGAAGAAGATCATGAAGTGATCCTTGAGCAAGTGATTGCGGCCGTTCGGTCTCACAAGCCCGCTGTGTTGATCATAGCAGGGGATATCTTTGACCGCGCTGCGCCTTCCGCATCGGCGGTTAGGCAATTCAACAGGTTTCTTTCCCGTCTGTCAGCTGAGAGCCAAACCGCGGTCGTTTTGATCGCAGGGAACCACGACTCAGGCGACCGTATCGGCGCTATGGCGGCTTTAGCTGACCAGTCCCGCGCATTGATTGGGGGGCCGATCAATTCGCCGGTTGCCCCTCTCATTGTCCAAGACGATTCTGGCCCAGTCGCATTTTCTGCATTGCCTTTCGCACAGGAGTTTATTGCGCGGCAACATTTTGGGGATCTTGAGATTTCAGAGCCAGCCGACGTTTTGAAAGCGCAAATTGAAGCGGCGCGAGAGCACGTGCCCGAGGGCGTGCGGTGGGTAATAACTGCCCACGCGTTCGTAAAGGGAGGTACGCCAAGTGAAAGTGAGCGCAATCTAGCGGTGGGAGGCATTGAGACTGTTCCCGCTGAAACATTTGCCGGTGCACATTACGTAGCTCTTGGACATTTGCACCGACCGCAATCTGCTGGAGCCGATCATATTCGGTACTCTGGAGCTCCACTTGCATTCGGGTTTGATGAAGCCAGCACTGAAAAGTCTATGACTCTTGTTGATCTAGACGGTGCAGGGAATGCCGCGCTGCAATTTATCCCATTCAAGCCATTACGGCGGCTTGTCGTGGTTGAGGGTGAGCTTGAAGATATCCTTATTGAAGGTGCTTCCGTTTCTTCAGAAGATTTTATCAAGGTCATTCTTACAGACGAGTCGCCCCTTATAGATCCTATGAAACGTGTCCGGGAAGTTTATCCAAACGCGCTCCAATTGATTTACCGTCGGGAAGTCGAGCGCATTGATGACGCCGGCGATAAGCAGCTAACAGCCAGTGTCGACGAGCCGATTGAAGTCATTCGTGAATTCTTTCTGCACGCACGTAAGGAGGCCGTGCGTCCGCAGGAGCTGAAGCTCATAACGGATGCGCTGGCAGAATTGCAGAACCGCGAGGCCCAATCATGAGGCCCATTCAACTAACACTGCAGGCATTTGGGCCGTATGCAGGACGAGAAGTCATCGATTTTAGGCCAGCCTTGGCTGCTGGGCTCTTTGGGATATATGGACCCACGGGCTCGGGGAAATCGTCAATCTTTAGCGCAATTTCCTTTGTCCTTTTTGGTGAAACAGCAAAAGGCGATCAGGACCCCAGTAGCTTGAGGTCAGACCATGCATCACTCGAACTTCTGACCGAAGTAGAATTTTTCTTTGAGGTTGGTAGCAAGACCTATCTCATCCGCCGCCGACCAACTCAGGAGCGCCCTTCTCAGCGCGGCGAGGGTACAACTGTCGAGCAGCACAGTGCTTGGCTTTTTGATGTGACGGGTGTCCCTGTTGATGAGGTTGGGTCTCAGAATCCAGGGAAAGTATTGGCGGAAAAGAAAGTTGGTCTGGTTGCTGAGGAAGTGAAACGTATCCTCGGCTATGGAGCAGATCAGTTTCGGCAAATTGTTCTACTCCCCCAAGGGCAGTTCGAAAAATTTTTAGATGCGAAAACAGAAGAACGGCTCGTCATCTTGCGAGACCTGTTTGATGTCTCACTTTTTCGAAGCTTGACGGACGTGTTTAAGACGCAAGAGAGGGAATTAGCACAAGAAATCCGTCAGTCTCGAGCCCTTTACAGCTCGATCCTGCAAAATGAGGGCCTGGAAAGCGACGATGCCCTGAAAGCCAAGATAGAAGAAACGTCGAAAAAAGTATCCAAATCTCAGGGCCAAGCCGAAGAGGCCCAAAAGGTTGTCGAGGCGCACGATAAAGTGCTGAACGATGCCCGCAACACAGTTTCAAAGTTTGATGACCTCAAAGCAGCTGAGGCCGCGCTCAAAGACCTTGGTGTACGTTCAGCTGAGATTGCTCAGGCGAAAGTGGATCTTGCAGGCGCGCGCAAGGCGCAATCACTCTTGGATGTTGATACGGCCTATGCCGATGCCATAGACGCGCTGCAAAAGGCAACCAAGAATGCTAACACCGCTGAAGCAGCTCTGAAGCATGCTACGTCCAATGCTTCTGAAACATCCAAGCGGCTCTTAGAAGCGAAGTTAAAAGCGCCGGAACTTGAGAAATGCAAAGAAGAAGTGCGTGAGCTGAACGCACACAGAAAGACCTTAGACGCCTCGGAGGCCGCTGCTGAACGCGTTCGGTGCACTGAGGAAGATGCTAAGAAGGCGCGCGAGACATTAAAGACAGCCAATTCAGATCTCGAGAAGCGCAAGAAGGAGAGAGCGGAGGCCGTTGCAGCCCTAGACGGCGCGCGCAAAAGCGCATCAGAGTTCCAATCCCTCAACGTGAAGAAAAGCAAGGTAGAACAGGACTTTGCAGCCGCCCGCAGGTACGAAAAGCTCGAAAGAGATATCAGCGCAAGCCTTGAGGAGGTCGAGAACGCTAAGGCTAAGTCTGACGACGCAAGGCAGCAGGAAGCGTTGCGCCGCCAAGAACTAGAGCAAGCGGAACATGCGCTTGCCGGGATGCAGGCGGTGCACTTGGCCGAGAAGCTTGTAGATGGGGCTCCCTGTCCTGTTTGCGGATCGTGCGAGCACCCCGTCCCTGCCGAAGGTGATGCTGAGAGTGCTGGACTCGACGCGGCCTTCCGCGAAGCACGAGAGAAACATCAAGCCGCCCAGGCATCGACCATAGAGGCCATTGGATTGCTTAAATCCCAGGAGGCCATACTTGCGGAACGCACAGCCAACCTCGCGTCTCTTCCAAAACCAGATTCATCTTCGCGTGAGATTGCTGAAAAGAAGGATGAAATCAGCACTGATATAAAGAAACTGGGTGCACCTCTCGATATCGCGGCACTCGAAATTTCCCTCAGCAATTTGGAGGCGGCGGTAGCGAGTGCGCAAAAAGTACAAGAAGCTTCGCGCGAATCTCTGTCAAACGCCGAGAATAAACTAGCAACTGCTATAGGGGCCTTTGAGTCAGCGGTTCGGTCGGTGCCGGAGCCTCTTCGAGTGCCGAGGGCTTTGGCGCAAGCGCTGGGTGAGGCTGAAGAGAAAATTCAGTTACTTCAGGGTGAGCTTGAGGACGCCCAAAATGCTGACGTTCAAGCACGTGAATCTCTTATTAAGGGCCAAGCAGAACTCAATGCCGCCAAAGAGGCTCAATCGAGTGCGAATGAAAGAGTCGAGCGGAGCAAGCAAAAATTCGATGAGAGGCTTAAGAAGGCGGAGCTTGACGAGCAGTCTTATCAGTCATTCAAAGCCAAGATTGCAAATATCGATCAGCTTGCAGGGGTGGTAGAGGCTTATGATGCGGATCTTTCACGGGTGAAGCAGTGGCATGCCAAGGCATTGGAAGGTGTAGAGGGTCTTGTTCGCCCAGACATTACAGCTCTTGAAGGAGCTTTGTCAGAAGCGAGGGCGCAACTCAGCCAGCTTCAAAATTTAGCGGCTACCGAAGGAGCCCAACTGAAACACCTCAAAACAGTTGCAAAAGATCTGGCCACGCGCGAAGTCGCAATTGCGGAGGCAGAAAAGCGGTACGCTCCGTTGGCAAGCGTCGCTGTAGCCCTCCGAGGAGAAAATCCGGCCCGAACAAAATTGGAAACATTCGCTATTACGGCGATGTTTGAACACGTTCTTGATGCAGCCAATCTGCGACTAGGACCGATGACATCTGGCAGGTACGAACTTCAAAGGGAAGAAACGGCTACTCGCGCAGGATACGCGGGCCTTGGCATTACGGTTCATGATGTACACACGGGCAAGCCGCGGGCGACTTCATCTCTTTCCGGGGGAGAAAAGTTCCTGGCAGCATTGTCTCTCGCCTTAGGACTTTCAGATGTCGTGGAAAGAACGTCGGGTGGCATACGGCTCGATACGATTTTCATCGATGAGGGGTTTGGGAGCCTGGATATGGAAACACTAGATCAGGCACTACAGACGCTTCAGGACCTTATCGGTCAAAGCCGGGCTGTCGGATTGATCTCACACGTTGAGCTTGTCCAACAGGCGATACCTCATGGTTTTCAGATCAAAAAAACAATCGCAGGAAGCCATGTAGAAGTCGGGCGCGCAGCGTAGGCCGGCTGTAGCCAGAGTTTAGATTGGCAGATGTTTGAATTGAGATATTAAGACTATGGCGTACCGAACATACGCTCCTGAGCGAGATGATCCGTTCCCTGTTTCGCGCAGTGGGATAGAGCAGTTTATTCGATGCCCGCGGTGCTTTTATCAGCACAGGCGACAGGGGCTCAGACCTCCGCCGATGGTGCCTCTAACCCTGGCCGTTGCAACAGATGCGCTGCTTAAGAACGAATTCGATACAATCCGGGGAAACGATGATGTTCACCCTCTATGGAAGGAGTATGGGCTAAACGTTCGAGCCTTCGACCACCCCAATATTGATATTTGGCGCTCGAATTTCAAAGGCTGCCGCGTTCTTCATGCAGAAACCAATCTTGAGATCTTTGGAGCCGTGGATGATGTCTGGCAGAATCGGAATACGGGCGAGCTCCATATTGTCGATTACAAGTCGACGTCCAATAAAGGAGACCCAACAATTGATGGAGGGGGCTGGAGTGATAGTTACAAGCGCCAGATGGAGATCTATCAATGGCTCTTTCGACAATCCGGCTTCGAAGTCTCGAATACCGGATACTTTCTCTATGTGAATGGCTCAAAAGAGGGCACTTTCTATGACGCCACGCTCGGCGGTATCATGCGTTTTTCGACAACCCTCATCCCATATGAGGGGGATGGTTCTTGGTTGCCTGATATACTACTCCAGGTTCGTTCATGCCTCGAGGGTGAGGTAGCGCCTGGACCATCAGAAAATTGCGACATCTGCTCCTACTTCAGTTCACGAGAAATATTGGAAGTACACTAGCTTTTATCTCATTGGAGGCGCCGCTCAATGAAACTCCCAGAAAAGCAAGAACAAATTGTTCGAGATACTGCTGAGACGTCGGTCGCTGCTTTCAAACAGATAGCGGATGATGCTGCAAAAGGGCTCGGCGAAGAGACGCCGAAGGGCGCTGAGACGTTTGCGTACACGAACACGCTAAATACGGATAAAGCCGCAAAAAGACTTTCAGACATAAACGTCGAGCTGGCTGTGAACCTACGCCACTTGCAGCAGGAGCCGGCGATTGCGCGGGTCGTAGTTATAGATGAGGAGGATGAAGCCGCAGTTCCGGTAACTTATTATATTACTCGCTGCACGCCATATAAGTCGCTTGGAGGCAATGAGAACCTGGCGGGGTACCGAGGTCCGCTTGGGCGAATGGCGGCACTCGATGTTGGTGATTCAGTTGAGATAAAGCTCCCCAAAAGTACTCACTACTTTGAGGTGGTTGAAAAGGCGCTGTTACGCCCACAAGAGATTGAAGGAATCTGGGACTCTAGAGATTCGCAGATTTACTTTTCCGATGATCAACCTCTAACAATTCGGTCGCTAAGGTCTTTTCTTGAATCGTTTGAGGTAGAGTCTGTAGATAGCCTCGACGACCTTCTAGCTGAGGAAGATGCTGAGGAAAACGTTCGTCGGGGAATTGGCCGTACAATCCTTACGAAAATGGCGTTGCGCGACCAACCTGTTTTGGATCGATATCAGGATGAAGTGTTTCGCCTGCCAATTAGTACGCGTCTAATCCTGCTGGGCCCCCCGGGCAGCGGGAAAACAACAACGCTCATTAAGCGGATCGGCCAAAAACTTGATGTTGATGCAGGAGGGTTGTCTGATGAGTTTCTTTCGACCGCTCTCGGTGGGGGGCCAGGTGACACAAGCAGGGCCTGGACAATGTTCACACCTACTGAGCTTCTCAAGCAGTATCTAAAAGAGGCTTTTAACAAGGAGAATATCCCCGCGTCAGACGATTACGTTCGGACATGGGATAGGGAGCGCCTATCACTTGCTCGTTCAACTTTTGATGTTCTGGCAACAGCCAACAGAAATGGGCTTCGTTTTTCCAAGGAAATGAGCATCCTGTCGACGGATGCAGAAGATAACCTTTCCGGCTTCTGCGATGCCTTTAACAGCTGGCAGAACGAACTGTTTTGGAAGTCATTGAAAGAGTCGCTTGAGACGCTATCCGAGTGGCCTGACGAAGAAATTGCTGCTCAAGGCAGAGCCATATTGAATGAACTCCCATCTTCGGTGTCCAATCAACTCGGTCAGGCATTCACCGCCTTGTTTTCGCATTCCGGTGAGCTCCGGCCGCTCTTCACAAGGCTTCAGGGCGAAACCAGCGATATCATAGAGAAGTCCCTCAATGCCTGCGTTAATCGAGACCGGGAATTCTTAGATAAGCTCGTTATTTTTCTCGATGAAATGGGAGAAGTTGACGATGACGATGAAGGTGATGAGGAAGAGGCGGATCTAACAGATGATGATCTGCAGCAACAAAGTTTGGGACCTCGCAGACGTGCGAAGCGGTCCTACGAGCGGGCACTTAGTGCGCTTGCTAGAGCTGAATTCCAGAAACGGAAGCTTCGAGAGGGCAGCCAAGCCCACCGCATCACGGATTGGCTCGGAGATCGCCTAATCAGCGCGGATGAACTAGTTGCGCTAGGTCAAAAACTTATGGCACGTCGTCACATTCAGAAAGTACTGAATGCACTTCCACAATACTATCGAGGCATGGCTGCACGGTATCGGCGTTTCCGCCGGGAGCAGCACAGAAAGGGCGAGTGGTATCTCCCAGGGGACTTCAATCGCATGGCCATCACCCCACAGGAATTGGATGCTATCTTGTTTTGTTGCTTGGATTCGACCCAAAATATTCTACAGAGGCGAGACGTCTGGCGTCGCTTGGACGAGAACTATTTCATGCCTGTTAGGCGGGCTAGCGAGGCTCTCTCCAGCCAGATATTCGTAGATGAGGCGACGGATTTCTCACCAATCCAACTTGGGTGTATGAGACGCCTCTGTAGTCCCGCAACTCAATCCTTTTTTGCATGTGGCGACTACAATCAGCGTCTGACGAGCTGGGGCATAAAAGACCAAGAAGGCTTGGAATGGGCGGCAGGGGATATTGCGACAAAGGAAATTCGGTTTTCCTACCGACAATCTAAGGAACTGAATGACTTTGCCATGGCTATCGCCGACCTATCAGGGCGCAATACCCAAGCAGTGCTTCCAAATGAAGTCGACACCCCGGGAAAGCAACCAGCATTGGGCTATGCTCAGCAGGACTTTGCCACTACTGCTGATTGGCTTGCCGCACGAATTTCTGAAGTTGAGAGAACCACCGGCGAAATGCCTTCAATTGCCGTCTTTCTAAATGAAGAGGGCAAACTTTCGGAGATGGAGGTAGCCCTCAATCGGGCGCTATCGTCTTTGAATGTCCGCGCAAAGGCATGTCATGGTGGCGATACGGTCGGATCCGAGGATGAAGTTCGAATATTCGATATCCAGCACATTAAGGGTCTAGAGTTCGAGGCTGCCTTCCTCATAGGAATTGATGAGCTCGCGACAGCTCGGCCAGACCTGTTTTTCAACTACCTCTATGTTGGCGCGACACGGGCCGCAACGTTTCTGGGGATGACATGCAACGGTGACAGCCTTCCGCCAGAAATCTCCACGCTGCAAGAACACTTCTGTGATGAGTGGAACTAGTGATCGGTCATGTGCGGGTATGTCGGCAAGTCGACTTGAAGGCAGGGACAATACGATGACGAATAAGCGGCCTGTTTTCGCTGAGAATGATAAAGGGGAATTGATACCTATGAGGCCATCTGCCCCTCCAAACGAGGATGTTCTTCAAGAATTAATTGCATCGCATCCAGATATCGTGGGGGAAGAAGATGGTGAGCTGTTGCTTGTGTGTCGCGAGCAGGGAGTACCTGGCGACGAAGACGGATCAGATAGATGGTCACTTGATCACCTATTTGTAACAGGCAACTCTGTTCCTGTCTTGATTGAGGTAAAGAGAGCTTCAGACACCAGAATTCGCAGAGAGGTCGTTGGGCAGCTGCTTGATTACGCGGCTAATGGGGTTTCCTATTGGCCTCCTGGTACTATGGAGAAAAGTTTTAGAACCACATGTGAAAGTTCTGGGCTTGATCCCGATCAACAAATGGCACTTTTCCTAGACGGAAAAGATGCAAAGGAATTTTGGGAGCAAGTCGATTCGAATCTGGGGGCTGGGCGCCTTCGTTTGGTCGTTGCCGCAGACGTCATTCCTCCAGAACTGGCACGTGTCATAGAGTTTCTGAATGAGCAGATGCGAGCCGAAGTCCGTGCGATTGAGCTTCGTTATTACGAGAGTGAAGATGGGCGTCGGACGTTGGTCCCACGAGTTATTGGGGATACTGAGCGTTCACGCTCAATCAAAGGCCCAAAAGGTCGTTCTAAGCCAGAACCAATAACGCTCGAAGAATGGATCAACAAATTTATTGAGCCGGCCGGGCCGAAAACTCTTAGCGGCGCTCAGAAATATATAAATTTCATCAAGCGGCTCGGTGGGGAAGTCGACGTAGCCTCTACGCAGGGCTCACTTTACGCCAAGTTTCAAAGTGATGACGGTGCAAACGTCTGGCCTTTCAACCTTCAAAAAGGTGGCCTGATTTGGGTTTCTTTCTCTTACACCTGTATTCGACCAGGTCTTCAAAGCGACGAGATTCGTGAAGACCTCCTCAAACAGTTTGACGCCGCTGTTGGCGGATTATCCACTGCAAACACTCGCGGATTTCCTAGCTTCCCGGCATCTCGCATAGATAACCCCAAGATCGCCGCCGCCTTTGAAGAGATCGCCACCAAGTATATAGCTCTGGCACGAGAAGCGGGAAGTTCTGAAGGTTAGAGGTATGGAACTGGCAGAGCAGAGCGGTGTGTTGGTGCGATGAATTTGAACACGAAAACCAAATTCTTCCATGAAAGCACACCCCTTTATTTACCCGAAGATGTGCGTCCGTTTTTGGGAAAGCCGGATCTTCACTGGAAACAAGGGCGCTCTGCATATGAGCTCGCCCATTCATGGATAAACTCAGAGGATTTGCCAGCTGAAGTGCGAATTGTTCTCGAGCAAGTACCCGCTTTCAAGGGTGCTCGACTCTGTCGAGGCTTCTTCGAACATCAAACCAGACTTGATTCGGAAGTTGGTCCTAGCCAGACCGATCTACTAGCAAAATTCAAGTTGCATGATGGGACAGCCGTTGTGGGGATTGAAGGCAAAGTGGATGAGACCTTTGGCCCTCTTGTTGGAGAATGGAATACGGGGACACCAAGTCGCGAGCGACGACTGAGCTGGTTGTGCGATCGTCTTGGCGTTCGCACAGACGGTGTAGATTCTTTGCGTTATCAACTCTTCCACCGAACAGCCGCTGCCCTAATTGAAGCGGAACGACTGGGGGCAAGCCATGCTGCTATGCTCGTGCAGTCGTTTAGCGCCAATCATGCTCATTTTGCAGATTTTCAGGCGTTTGCAGATTTCTTAGGCACCCCTGTTACTAAACCTGGCAGAATGTCAGAAGCCATTGGTGGGACCCGCGTCCCGCTTTATCTCGGATGGTGTACTAGTCCGATCCGACAATTCGATTCCTAGGCCCCAACCTCGTGACCTGAGACCCAACTTCCCTCCGGATTAGTGGAGAGTCCTGGGTCCCGATTGTAACCTCAACCCAGCAGGATGGCGATCCACCCCCTCTATTTCTGATAGAGACGATCAAGCTCGCGACACCTAGACTCCCTTTGCTCACAGTAGTTGTTTAGGACCATCGCATTGAGCTTCCATTGAGCCTTCCTATCCTTCTCAAGACAGTCAACTATTCCCTCTTCAACAAAGCGATGGAGAATTGCATTCACTCGGTTACCATTTACGCCGTCCGGTCGGGCCCTTGCAGTTGAAAAGCGCATCTCTTGGTCCACGCTTGAAAGCTTACCTAGCTCTCTCAACACGCCATTCTCATCATTGATCAAGGTTTCCCACCACAATCGCTTTGTTTCTAGATGTTGACCGTCAATTCGATTACCAATGCTACGTACGAGCTCTTCGATGAATACGGGGCCACATTCCCAGCCCGACCTTCGTATCATTGAGAGAATAGTATCCTCACTAACTTTTATCCCAAGTATTCTCTCAGTATGATAACGGACTTTCCGATAGCTATCTATTCCCGGGCATGCCCAATCTGCAAAGAAGACAGGGTCATCCAATGCACTACCTTGTATAAAGGGGATATCTCGCAAACGATCTATCAGTTGAGGTAGGAGCTTTAAGACAGCTACATTGAAGTACCAATCACGATCTGATTCCAACGCGCGCAAGTCTAGCAACTCCCCCCAGGCCGCAGTCTGCTCCAGGACTTCTTGTGCTCGGCGGCACCCATCTCGCCACGCAGAGTCTCGATCAAATCGAAGCAGTCCCCAATCGATACTTTGATCATCGTCCGAACCGCAGACAATCCAAGAGTCGTCTCCAAAACACTTTGATACATCTTCAATTCTCATAGAACGAGATTCTATGATGCACGAGGAAATGCTCATAAGTATCTCGCCAACAACGCCGAAACCGCAGTATCGGCTCTCGACAAGCGAGATGATTCCATCATGTAGAACTGCTCGAATATGCTCTTTGGATGGAGCATCTATCGATGAAGGCAACGGCAATCTTATCTCAATTGAGTTTTGGCTAGCATCGGCGCCCGACAGATCTTGACCAACACGTCTAAGGAGTTGTGAAACCACTTTTGAATTTTGACCTAACAAAGTTAGGAGCTTCACCCGCATTGATTCAACATCGCGAAGCACATCATCATCCAATCCTCCTTGGGAAGTGAACTCGAGACTAAGCACCACCGTGTCGGGTTTCATTGGGGACATTTCCCTCCGAGGTTGGATTGTTGCGGTAAGTTAGCGAAGACCACATTCTGCTTTGCCTCGCCCATGGGTTGGCGAGAAGTCCAATTCAGCCTAGTACGAGAACGCGTGCGAGTCTCGCGCGAGAAATGTATTGTTTTGTGCGAGGTTCAGGCACATTTGGCGACACTGACTATTGCGCAAAATGGCTGAAATCAGTCGAACTGGACCTAAGACTTGTCCTAGTTAAGGTTGGGCGTAATAGCAGATCGCTGCGATCTCAAATGGAAAGTTCCCAGTCCTTACCGTTTCTGGTCACATCCAATTTCACCTCACCGGGAAGGGTCGACTGGCAGAGTGACCTGTCCCCATTCATTGGGCTCCCGGTCGACATAGTCACCCAGTGTCACGATCCATGCTGCCCGATCGCGACCATTGGTGGCGTGCCATTCGCCGATTTGCTGGAGGACGGACACCAGAAGCTCATCTTCGCCAGGAATGTCGCCAACGGCGTAGATGAAGGGTGAGGACATCCCCGATGGTTATCTCGAAACGGCGCCGAAATTGCGATCGTTCCCGGGCCTACGATGTTGCACCCAAGTGTAGTAAGATGGGCAGCCACGATTTTCAGGTTTGATCGCAGGGATTTTCAGGTTTGACGGACAGATCAGAAGCTCTTGAACTCCTTCGGGCAGCCATGGCTGATCATTCTGTCGAGTTTCGAGATGGCCAGTGGGAAGCTATCGATAGTTTGGTCAACAAGCGAGAACGCTTGCTTGTGGTGGAGCGCACAGGCTGGGGCAAGAGCTCTGTTTACTTTATTGCCACACGAATCTTTCGAGACCGTGGGCACGGACCGACTCTTATTGTTTCGCCGCTTCTTGCGCTAATGCGAAATCAGGTCGAGGCTGCTGGCCGGCTCGGCATCCATGCTTTGACGATTAACTCGACCAATCGAGAAGACTGGCCGGAACTACAACAAGCCGTGCGGGATGATGAAGTAGACGCTCTACTCGTTTCTCCAGAAAGGCTAGCCAACGACGACTTCGTTGAAGGCGTATTACTGCCAGTCGCTAAGCGCGTTGGGTTGCTGGTAGTTGACGAAGCGCATTGCATCTCCGATTGGGGTCATGACTTCCGCCCTGACTACAGGCGCCTTGTCAACGTTCTCCAGCAGATGCCTAGTAACGTGCCAATACTAGGAACGACGGCAACAGCAAACGATCGAGTGGTCGCTGATGTAAGGGCTCAGCTCGGCAATATCGGCGTTCAACGGGGGACTTTGCTTCGCAAGACATTAGCGCTTCAGACATTGAGCTTGCCTTCGCAGGCTGCACGGCTGGCCTGGTTGGCCGAACACATCGGTTCCTTGCCTGGGACTGGGATCATATACACGCTGACTAAGCGAGATGCGAACCAAGTTGCGGACTGGTTACAAGACCATGACATTGCGGCTCACGCATATTATAGCGGGGTCGAAAGCGACGATTTCGAAGACTCAGACTCATACCGTCAGTATCTCGAAGGGCAACTACTTCGGAATGAGATAAAGGCGATTGTTGCAACGCCTGCATTAGGTATGGGTTATGACAAGCCCGATCTAGGATTTGTAGTTCATTACCAAGCACCTGGCTCAATAGTAGCGTACTACCAGCAAGTTGGCCGAGCCGGTCGCGGCATTCCGTATGCCGTTGGAGTTTTGATGTCCGGAGAAGAGGATGGAAACATACTCGAGTACTTCCGGAGAACGGCTTTCCCAAAAGAGAAGTGGGTGCGTGTTGTGCTGGAAGCGCTGGATGAAACGGATGGTTTGAGCATTCGCGAGCTCGAAGAAGAAGTTAACCTAAGGCAAGGGCAGCTTGAACAAGTGCTTAAGTACTTGTCCGTGGAGTTCCCTGCACCAATCATCAAGGCGGGGTCGAAATGGCAACGCACGGCTGTACCATTCCAAATGGACCGGGAGCGTATTCGTCGTCTGACCCAACAACGCGAAACCGAATGGCAGGAGGTGCTAGATTATATCAATGAAGATGGCTGCCTAATGCAGTATCTCGCGAGTGCGCTCGACGATGTCGATTCTAAGCCTTGCGGAAAGTGTGCGTCCTGCATGGGTCAACCTATTGTTGATTCAACTTTCTCGAACAAGAGCGTCGTAGCTGCAGCTCAGTTCCTTCGCCACTCGGAACTGCCACTGGAATGCAACAAGCAGGTTGCAAGGGACGCTTTCTCTGAATACGGCTTTCGAGGGAACCTGTCAGGTGAGCTTCGCGCGGAGACGGGGCGTATTCTCTCTCGATGGGGTGATGCTGGTTGGGGTCAAATTGTCGCCGATGACAAGCATCAAGGACATTTTCGCGACGAACTCGTTGGGGCGGTGGTGGAGATGATGAGCGAGAGGTGGTGTCCGAACCCGTCACCTGTGTGGGTCACATGTATTCCTTCGAAGAACCATCCGGACCTTGTTCCTAGCTATGCGAGAAGATTGGCAGAGGTGCTAAGATTGCCGTTCAAGCCGGTAGTGCATAAGGTAAAGGACAATGATCCTCAGAAAATGCAACAGAACAGATACTACCAGTGCAGAAATCTCGACGGCGTTTTTGAAATCGAAGGTCCTATCCCAGAAGGGCCAGTTCTCTTGGTAGATGATGTCGTCGACTCTGGGTGGACGCTTACCGTTGTGGCCGCCCTACTTCGGCAATCCGGGAGTGGTCCGGTTTGGCCCTTGGCATTAACAACCTCAAGCATAGGGGCATAACTTGGATATTGGCGCTAATGCTCAAGCGGTAATGCTCCTGACCGTTTCGCTCGGCAAGTCCGATAAGTCTGGCCCCAAGCCCCTCACTACGAAGGAGTGGGCGCGATTTGCCGTGTGGCTAAAGGATCATGAGCTGAAGCCATCGGCTTTGTTGAGCGGTGATGTGAACACATTGCTTGCCGGGTGGATGGATAAGACAGTCACCACAGACAGGATATCGGGTCTGTTGGATCGAGGAGGTGTGCTTGGTCTTGTACTCGAGAAGTGGCGAAGGGCTGGACTATGGGTCCTTACTCGATCTGATTCAGAATACCCGGAGCGGCTGAAACATCGTCTTCGTTTCGACTCTCCTCCTGTTCTGTTTGGTTGTGGGAACAAGAAGCTGCTTGGCCGCGGTGGAATTGCCGTTGTTGGTTCTCGAGATGCAGCAACTGCCGACGTTGCGTTCTCTGAAAACCTTGGAGGATCGGCTGCTGAACAAGGATATTCAATCGTGTCTGGCGGCGCTCGCGGAGTTGATGAGAGTGCGATGTTCGGCGCACTGAAAAACGGGGGCACTGCAGTAGGTGTGCTCGCGGACAGCATGCTGCGAGCAGCCTCCTCAGCCAGATACCGGAAGCACCTTCTTGCAGGTGACTTAGTTTTGGTCACCCCGTTTAACCCTGAAGCGGGCTTCAATGTTGGAAATGCAATGGCTCGCAACCGGCATATCTACTGCCTGGCGGATGCCGCCGTGGTAGTAAGCAGCACTCCTAACAAAGGAGGCACATGGAATGGGGCCATCGACGATCTTAAGGCGGGCTGGGTACCGCTTTGGGTTAAGCGCACCAACACAGCGGGATCGGGTAACTCAGAACTTGTTCAGAAGGGGGCTAACTGGTTTCCCGATGACTTAGATTCGCTTTCTACGCTACTGACGAGTCCATCGACAGGAGCCGTTCAGGGTGGTGGTGCCGAGCTACCGCTGCTTTCTACCCAGGTTACTCCGGTAGAATTATCTGAAGGGGTGGTCGGCAAATCCAAGACCGAAGATGAAAGCGTCTTGCACCCAATTGTGGAAATCGAAAAAGTCGCGGCCGGTCAAGATAACAAGCCCGTCAAGACTGATGCAGACTTTTACAGGCTGTTCCTGGATCGAGTGATTGAAGTCACTGACGGCAGACCGATGAAGGCTGACGAGATCGCGGCAAGCCTTGAGCTCGAGAAGTCACAAGTCAACGCGTGGCTGAAGCGAGGTGTTGCGGACGGGGAGATCAAGAAACTCCAGAGGCCAGTCAGGTATCAGGCAAACACCTCTGAGCGCGAACAGGCGTCCTTGTTTGGCTGACATGAACCGCTATCCATGCCGACGAGGAGCGAAGCCCAACAGTGTGCAAGCGTTGTGCAAGTCGCGAATTATCTCGGCCGGCGGCGTCAATCCGAAGATCTGCTCTGGCTCACCTATCTTCAATGAGGTCGAGGGTTCACCTCAGGCGCAGTTCATAATCTGCCTTTCTCCTTCTGCCCCCACATGGCGGGGAGAGTTTCCCGACGATTGGCGGTACTTTGTCCTGCCAGTAGAGATTGCTGAATCAGGTTTCCGCATAAATGTCGACGCCTACTTTAATGGCTTCAAGAAAAACGGGGAGCCACGTAGCAAGCAAGGGTCATGTCAAGACTTCGTTGGCCCTGGCCCGCTTCGGTCATCCTCAATTCCAGACCATCAGGATGACTTTCTGCCCTACGAAGAAGCTTTTGATCTTTTGGGTTGCTAAATGAAGCAAAAGAGGGTCGTCCACGCCATCGTCGCTACAAAAGTCTGACGAAGGGCGCCTCTCCCAAAACGAAGAGTTTCGGGAGCGACGAACTGCGCTTTTTATAAATAGCGATGCGGTGACAACGACACGCCCCAAGAGGAGTTTTCAAAACCTATTCTCCTGAAGCGCGGCGATTGGACAACTTCGGCAGACACCAACGCACGTTGGGTATCGGCGGCAGACTGGTGAAGGAGTCGGTCTTTCTCTGGATGGATATTCAATTAGGATACGCTTCACGCGGTAGAAGTGTTGCGAACGCGCGAAGCCCAATCTCCCGGGTGTTGGCATCCTGCCGCCTTGACCACGCGGCCATCTGGTTCAGCGTGAACTCGCTTTTGCCAATCCGGATGTTCCAGTTTTCGAACTTCTCCGCCACGTCGTCGCGAAGGAGATCCAAGAGCCGCAAGGCCGTGACGGGCAATCCTGTTTCGATCTCGTCACGAATGATCGCGAACTCGACCGGATGGCGCCCGGCCGCGACAGCAAGGCCCCATTGATGGATCATCCGGGAGCCGGCGGGGATCAGGCGCAGGGACATTTCCAGCTCGCCTATGCGATCGAAGTATTCGTCCGGGTCATCCCATCCCAGGGTCCGGACGAGTTCACGCCAGTGGGGATCGCTTCTCTTCGAGACGAGCGATTGCGCAAACGGGCTGCGATTTTCCTTGAGATTTGTCATGTCTTCCTCCTCAGTTACGAGGAGGACCGGCAAGTCTTTCGCTTTTGTTGCGCCTCTATTCGAGGGGCCACATCCCGGCTTTCGCCGGAAACCACCTTGCCGCGGGCGGCAGGTTGGTGAAGGAGCCGATCCTTCTCTCGATGATGGATCGAAGATAGGGTCACAGCGGCAGACTTTCAAGCACCTAAGAAATGAGGAGGAACATGGAGCAAGCTATAGAATTGGGGCCCAGGTTTGATGAAGCATTTGCATTAGCCTGCGAACTGCACCGGGGACAACCGCGCAAAGGGACAAAAGTCCCTTATATCGCTCACCTAATGTCAGTTGCAGCTCTCGCACTTGAGGCCACCCACTACTGTGGCTACGAGGCAGCTGAAGATATTGCGATCGGCGCCCTCTTCCATGATGCCATTGAAGACCAAGGGCACAAGATCAGCCTTGAAACGATCCGAGAAAAGTTCGGAAGAAAAGTGCATGAAATCGTAAGCGACTGCTCAGATGCAAATATCCAAGAAGAGGGGCAGGAGAAAGCGCCATGGCATGAGAGAAAGCAGGCGTATGTCTCTGGCATCCGTCATAAGTCGCGTGAGACATTGATTGTCTCCTGCGCTGACAAACTCCACAACGCCAGATCCATGATGTACGACTATGATCACACCGGCGAAAGGTTTTGGGATCGCTTCAATTCAGGAAAAGAAGACCAACTTTGGTATTATAGCTCACTTCTAGAGGCATTCAAAGAGACGTGGCCAGAGAACCCACTGCTTCCCGAGTTCGCTGCTGTAGTCAAGCGGATGGAGCAGGCGATTGAAGGAGCCTAATCAAGAGGCCGATCGCAGAAACGTCTAAAGTCCAATGAATGGGGACAGGTCAGTATCAGCCAAACCACAAGACAGGCCAAGCCTGAAGGGTAGTTCCTTGACGATGTCATGGTTCTCCCTCCACCCGCGCAGCAAACGGTACCGGGGCGTGCAAGTGCTCAAAACAATTGTGCGGGTTTCAGCGGGATCAAACAGTGCGCCGCGGGTCTGAGGACGGCTGAAAACAGCCAAAAACCAGTCATGACTTATCCTGGTCAAGGTTGGGTGTGTCAGGCAGTCGTATGTGCCCTATCGTAATTGCCATCGCTGAACAACTTCATCTTTGAGTGGATGTGCTCTGCAATGCGCGTATACATCCACTTGGTTCTTCAACATTTACTGACCTGGCTGACCGCAGCAACGTCAGATATCCTAAACCAGTCGACGCAGTTCTGTGGCCAAACGGTGGTTCAGAGACTCTATGACTGGCGGAAGTTCAGAGTCAGCCCTTCTGGTTGAGGGAAGACAACTCGATGGCGGTAGGGGGAAGCGTAGCTGAAAGAATACTAGGTTTGACAGAAACAGGGGTACCGTCTCATTGATCAAATTTCAAAACCCTCTAATTGTTCACTGTTACTCTATCCAAGCATCCAAGTCAGAATTCTCGCAGAACTGTCGAACCTCACTCAATGGCACTGGGTCGAATGGTGCCGAATGCACAACATGAATTTTTTCAGCTGCCCAATCCTGAAGCGTTTCATCTTTCAGCCTTACTAGGCGTTCGCATTCTTTCTCAGAAAGCTCAATTGTCGCAATACCTACCCGGTAGCGTTCGGCATACTGTACCATAAGCTCGCGCTTTGGCAGTGAGCTGCGTGCATCAATCCTGACACAATACCATGACCTGTGAGCAAATCTTTTGTGAGAAACCGCCTCAAAGAAGAACTTTTCCCATGCGACGATATCTCTCTTTACCTCACAGGACACAAGTTCAATTTCCACAGCGCCAGCGAATCTTGTTTGCTTCTTCGCGACAATATCCGGGTTGCCCCAAGGCCCATTCCCTCTCGCATTTGCAACAGTTTGAGTTTCTTTATATTCGCTGCCAGTACCAGCGCCTTGCTGCAGCCATGCTTCGACTAAGGGGTAAAGGTGCTTTTCTAGAAGCGTAAACTCACTCTTCGTTTTGCCGCCCTTTTTCTGCTGCTTATCTTTTTGATAGAAGTATCCCTTGGTTCGTCCCGCACTTTGAACTGGAGATTCAGGATCCGTGTTTGCGGCTTGGTTTAGATGCGCGAAGTAGCTGGACCGCTTTCCGAGGGTCTTCGTCAGTTCATCAACGATCTTGCGACTTGAAGCAGAATGTTCAGGGTCAGTATGGCCGTTCTCTGAAAGAAATTTCTCTATGTGTTCCCGCACAATCTTGTATTTGATATTCCCTTGCGTCTGCGTCTGCGTCTGCGTCTCGCGTTCCGACATACGAAAAATCTCCTGTTGGCCAGACTACAATCTACAAGATAGTACAGTGACTTGTCATTACTGATTGACCCGCTTCCCGGAATTTGTGCGACATTTGGAGTTAGAATTGTGGACCATGGAAAGCCTGTAGGTTTGGTTCAAACAGAGTTGCTACTCAATCTACATTGTCCATTTGCGGACCGGGTCATAGGTTCAATCTGCAGAACCAGCTAGGTTGACTTGAGAATACATCATTTTGTGTCATCTGGCTTTTGCAGCATGAAGCCCCGCACAAAATCGCGGCCCTCGCCAAATGTAGGATGACCTTGAACCAGTCGTAACACATTGCTTTGTGGGCCTTGTTGTGTATTGACCAGCCGTTCGACGAAGCTATCCCACGCATAGAAGTCACAAACGACCCTGGAGCCATCGCCAAACTCTAGTCGAGCTACGTGCAAGTTATCTGTTTCTTCGGCGAAGGAAATCCAGTCTTTAACTGGTATCGCTTCAGCAAGAAATGTGAGTGTCATTCCCGGGTGCGTGATCTCATCCTCCAACTCAGATTCAGTTTCAATGCGATTAAATGACTTCATGCCCTCCGGGATCCGCCAGCAAACAGAGGTATACTTATCTCCATCAATGCCAGAGGTTCGGTGGTAGTATCGAAGTTCGAGGTAGCCAGAACGACCCTGAAGGTAGAACCGGGCCTCGAGCGATCTTGCTTTGCCGCAATTGTGAGCAATCAAGGTTGTCAACTTTATAGTCCCCGCTTCAATCCAACTTTGACGACGCAAGATGTGAGACCTTGAGTTCCAAGAAAACGGTTAGGAAGATTCTCCGAGTCAAGTCAGCCCAAGGCGTCGTGGCAGCCCCACCAATTTCCGCATCAGAACAAAACTTCATCGCCATCTCTTTCACCTGCTTGCTTCATCGAAATCGTGCTCGGCCGCACAGTTTAGCTTTCGGAAATTCTTGAACTAAAGTTCCGTCGCGGTCATATTCGATCGCCCTGTCCGGTGAATAATTGAGGAAGAAGCCGGTTACCTTCCCAAATGCAATAGCATCCTGAGGTAGCTTGCCGATGATTTCCTGGATCCATTGAACTTGGGGTTTTGTATAGTTGAAATCGAGACGTAGAATTTTCTCTGCGCCTACTATGGCCACAACGAAAATCGGCGACGGAGTTTCATGCTCGGTTCTAACGATAGCGTGGGGTTTGAACCTAGCGCACCAAGCCAGCCACTCGCGGTACTCTGCCTCCTGAGCTTCCTGCTTGAGCTCGTACTGCGTTGCAGCGATCGCATCCTTGATGGCAGGCTTGGTCAATTGGACTGCCGCCGCCAGCCGTGAAAGCAACTCTTCGTTGGGTACGAAGCTACCAACTTTGATCTGGTCGAGGCGGCGTAGACCTTTTCCAATATTGGAATATCCCCAGCGTCGTACGACCTCGGATTTCTTGAGACCAAGTTGCTCCATCCGCTCAATTAGAAGTTCGTCGATAAGCAGTCGCCGCTTCGAAGAGGCCGACGGATTGGTAGTGTCTCTAGACATGAAAAAGCCCTCTCTGTTGGAGGGCTGGCGCTCCGTTTCGTTGCCTTTTGGCCTCATCCCACTTTCGCGGAAACCACCTTGCCCGGATCGGCAGGTTGGTGAAGGCGCCAGCCTTCGTCTTGATGATGTGACAATAAATAGTCGCAGCTTACTCGAAGTCAAGGAGTAGCCTGTTCCTCAGAAACCGGACAACAAATTAATGTAGTTTTGTCGGACGAAAACGTGAGTGAGACGGCTCGAAAATGCTGAAAAGCCCTATTGAATTTTGGCAGGCTGCGGGAAGTGGAGGCTCTTTTGAGCACGAACCGGGCGAAGCATTAGCTATTAATGCGGACGAGCGAGCACCGTGCGAGTACCGTGCGAGAACAGTGTCATTTTGTGCGAGATTCAGGCACACTCAACTGCACTAACTATTAAGCAAATTGGCTGAAATCAGCCAAAAATCGGTCACGACTTGTCCTTGCCAAGGTTGGGGTCGTGAGTTCGAATCTCATCGCCCGCTCCAATTTTTCACTCACGCCAATTCGCTTCGCTCATGGCTGCGTCAGTGCGTCCCGGCCTCACGCTGTTTCGGGCATCTGCTTCATTCTCAAAATCAGATAGACGGAAAACGCGACGGCGACGCCGGGTATGGCGCTGAGAGGAATGACCACCCAGCCGTGGCGAATGCCATAGCGCCGCCGCTCATAAAACATCCAGACAATAAGCAGCAGCCCACAGCAAATGGTGTCGAGCGAATACCCGCTTGCATAGGGATTGACGAACCCGGCTGCGAAGGCGCCCGGCACATCGCCCGAGGCGAAAAGAGGGGGAAGCACAATTGTGGCAAATGCAACGGCGAAGGCCGCACCAATTAGGATCGTTAGACCTGCAAAAACGCCCTTGCTCATGTCGTTCTCCTCTGCGCTGGTTATTCAATCCCCTCATGCCGCTCGGGGAAATGGGAAGCGTAACCTGACTTTGTCAGTCGTAACCGGAGTTCGCTTCCAGTGTTACGTGTTTCTTGCCCGATTTCTCGCATTGCCCGTGACCCGTGGCGAATAGGAAGTGTTGTCGCTAGCTCGCCGGTGGGTTGCGCCCGGCCCCGGATTTCCCCAAAATCGCCGTTCGTGAAGCAGGGGTTGGGGGACCACCGCGCATGAGTCAGATTTCGTCGGTCTATTTCCGCCGCAACGCAGACCAATCCGCGCTTGGGGTGCGCGCGGACGAGCTGCTGCGTGGTGTCGGCATCGACCCCCATGCGCCGCCTGATCTTCACCAGCTTCTGCCGAGCGAGACCTACTATGAGTTTCTTGAGCAGCTGGCCGATGCCTGCGATGGGCCACCCACGTTTCACATCAAAACCGGCGCGACAATGCAGTGCGAAGACCTGGGCGCGCTGGGGCTTTCCTGGAAGGCGGCCCCGTGCCTGTTCCAGTCTTTTGAACGGGCCGCGCGGTTTTCCAAAATTCTCGTCGGCACGGCGAGCTACGCCATTGTGGATCGGGGCGACACGATGCTGATGACGCATACGCGCACGACCGAAGACCGGCGCGGCATGCGCCTGTCAAAGGAAGCGACGCTGGCAACCTTGCTTTCAATGGCGCGGGAAACAGCGGCGGCGGACCTTGTCCCGCTGGCGGTTCAATATAGCCACCCGGCCATGGATACGGCCCCCGCCGTTGAGGCCTATTTCAAATGCCCCGTTACATTCAGGGCGGATGTGGACGCGCTTGTTTTTGACAGGGAAACCATGATGCGCCCCAACCCCATGGCGGACGACGGGGTCTACCGGTTTTTTGAATCCTATCTTGAGGAAGAGCTTGGCCGTCGTGACCAGGAAGATGCGCTGGATGCGCGCATCAAGCTTCAAGTGTCGGAGCGCTTGAGTGACGGCGTGCCGACCATTTCAGAGATTGCCGGGGGCCTGGGGCTGAGCGGGCGAACGTTGCAACGGCGGCTTTCGGAAAGCGGGCTTTCATTTCAATCGTTGGTGGATGACTCGCGCCGCCAGCTTGCCGAACGGCTTCTTCTTCGTACGGAGTATTCCTTGGCCGAGGTTGCCTTCCTGACCGGGTTTTCGGAACAGAGCGCCTTTACCCGCGCGTTCAAGCGCTGGGCGGGCCGGACCCCCCGCACATTCCGTACCGAAGCGCAATCTCACTAATCCGTCCCCTTTGGCGCATCGGGTCAAAACTCTGGCGTGGGGCGTCAAGAAGGCGCCGTCCCCTTTCGACTATTCCTTTGCCTGCCGCGATTGGCGGCGACTGAAAAGCCCGGCTTCCCCCGGCTTGAAGATGAAGGAAAGTCAAAATGAAAACCTCTCAAACATTCATGGCCACCGCCGTTCTTTTTGGCGCGCTCGTGGTTGCTCCGGCGGCTTTTGCTGCGGATGAATACAATGTTTCGACCGGCACGACCGTCAGCGGTCACGGTGTTGCCCTGCGCGGCGATGACGCCGTGGCGCTCGCCACCGCGTTGGAAGCCACACCCGGCCGCGCCATCTACACGGTTGAACGGGACGGCGTTGCCTACTACTTCGCGAACGAAGAATCGATGGCGCAGTTTCAGGAAAACCCCGACCTCTACATCCCTCAATTCGGCGGCTTCTGCGCCTATGGCGTCGCGATCGGCAAGAAGCTGGATGCCAATCCGCACTTCGCTGACATCGTTGATGGCCGTCTCTATGTGTTCCTGAATGCCGGCGCGTTCGCCCGTTACCTGGAAGACCGTGAAGGCACCATCGCGCAAGCCTGGGAAAACTGGCCCGGCATGCATCACCGCACCGTGGAAGACGTGAACGGTCTTTGATCTGTTGCGGAACTCACCCCTCCGCAACGGTTCCGGGGTTCAGACGGACCCGCCCCCTATCCCTCCCCCAATTCCCCCAAGGGGCGCGTCTGTCTGAACTTCCGGTGCGGAAGGGCTTCTCGTTCTTCCGAGACCAATTCACCCAGTTCACAAGCCGGGGTTACGTGCCTAGACTTGGCGCAAAGCAATTTTGCGCTCCGGAGGCCCCTCGTGACCGAACAGTTTGATCCCCACAACGCCGACCCTGATGACTACGCGCCCCTGTCGACGCCGGAAGCCGACCCCTGGACCATCGACATCGAGGCGATCGACATGGCCTATGGCCCGCTTTTTCAAGCGGGGGTGCACCACGAATATTTCAAACGCCTGCGCCGCGATGACCCTGTGCACTATTACGAGGGCAACCCCTTCACTGGTCCTTATTGGTCGGTGACGCGGTACAAGGACGTGATGGCGGTCGATACGAACCACGAGGATTTTTCGTCCGAACCGTCCATCGTTCTGATCGACCAGATCATGCCCGATCAGGTGGTGCCGAATTTCATCTCATTGGACCCGCCCACCCACGACATTCAGCGCAAGGCAGTGACCCCGGCGGTCAAACCTCTGCGGCTTGCGGAACTTGACGGGTTGATCCGTGAACGGACCGAAGAAGTGCTGGACGGCCTGCCCATTGGCGAGCCGTTCAATTGGGTGGACAAGGTTTCCATTGAGCTTACCACGCGCATGCTCGCGACGCTGTTTGATTTTCCGTTTGAGGATCGGCGCAAGCTCACGTTCTGGTCAGATGTGTCAACAACGCCGCCGGTGCAGATGGGCATGACGGCGGACGAACGCGTTGCGCACCTTATTGAATGTCTGCAGACCTTCATGAAACTGTTCAAGGAACGCCAGCATGAGGGCAACGAGAGCCAGGACTTCATCTCCCTGCTCGCCAACAATCCCGACACGCGGGACATGGACGAGATGACGCTGCTCGGCAATCTGCTGCTGCTCATCGTCGGCGGCAACGACACCACCCGCAATTCCATGTCGGGGGGTGTTTGGTTCTGCCACGAAAACCCCGGCGAGTTCGCCAAGGTGAAAGCGAACCCGGAGCTCATCCCCTCCATGGTGTCGGAAATCATCCGCTACCAGACGCCGCTCTCTTACATGCGGCGCACGGCGAAGCGGGATGTTGAGATCGGCGGCAAACTGATCAAGAAGGGCGAAAAGGTCGCCATGTGGTATGCGTCCGCAAATCGCGACCCCGATGAGATCGACCGCCCTGATGAGTTCATCATCGACCGCGAGAACGCGCGGCATCATATCGCCTTTGGCTTTGGCATTCACCGCTGCATGGGCAACCGGGTGGCCGAGGCGCAATTGCGCATCCTGTGGGAAGAAATCCTGAAACGCTTTGACCGGATTGAGGTGATCGGCAAGCCCGAACGCCTCGCCCACAGCTTCGTGCACGGCATCAAGGACATGCAGGTGGTGGTGCATCCCCGGTAATGGACGTCGGGAATTCAACAATCTAGCGACAGCCTACGGCCTGTGGCTCAAGACAAATCAAATCCCATACCTTTGAGAACCCACCGGCTGGTAGCTACATCTAAAGGTGCGGCTCGACCTTTGAAGCCACGGAGCGGGCCAAATGGCCGAAACTTTGCAAAGTCGTACACCTCTTCATTGAGAGCCTCTGCGTAGTCGAGAATATCGATCACAGCCTTTCTCATGTTCTGGTCAGATACGGACTTGCCATGAACGATCTTGTCTCGAACCCCCTCTGCTTCTTTGATCTTTGCAATCAGTTTTTGAGGGATCGGTTGACCAAACACCACACGGTAGGTGTCTCTAAATCCTGGGCGCGTCATATGGTACGCTTCGACTGCTCTTCTGGCTAATCTTGATTCTACACGGTGTAGCTTCACAACACCGCAGTAGATGGTCATGTTTTGCGCGAGTTCGACATACGTAAAAAGATACCCAATCGTGACTTCCCAAGGGTAACCGTTTGCGAGTTCCTCAAAGTAGGAGAAGTAATCTTGGACAATACCTGAGAGGCGTTTGTATCGATTTATGACGCCCGGTGTTCTTGGAATGGCGGCCATAGCTCTGGCGCTCCTGCGTTCCTTCAATACCTTTGACTTGCAATCATGCAACTATAGATTACCACGCGCAACGAAAGATACAAAAAGTTGATCGACCCCTGGCAGGACTTGCGCGACGTCGCAAAGCTGACTTTTGAGGACCTGTTCGCGGGCGATGATCGCGCGCCGCTTTATTTCAACACGGCTGGCAGCGCGCAGGTACCGGGGCCTCTGGCCGCGCGGCTGGAAAGTTTGCGCGAATGGTTTGAACGGGAAGGGCCCTTCGGGCGGCAAACCAATGCGGTGCGCGAAGAGATCCTGACAACATCCCGCGCCGCTGCCGCGCGCTATCTGGGGGTGCCCCCCAGCGAAGTGGCGCTCATGTCTAATGCGACGGAGGCGACTTTTGCCCTTCTGAATGCGCTCGATCCCTCGTGCACGAAAACGTTGCTGCTTGGCGTAAGCGAGCACCCGTCGACGGCGTTTCCCGGTGAAGCGATGGCGCGGCGGGGGATGCAAGTGTTGCCCTTCGCCCTGCGACTGCCCGGCGACCTCGACCCCAAACGCACCATCGCGCTCATTGCCGCAACGAGCTACAAGACCGGCCGCAATATCACCGATGCGGAAGTGGATGTATTGGAAGCTGCCGGCATTCCCACCATCTTCGACGTGACCCAATCGATCGGCCTCAACGATCTGCCCGCGCGTCTGCTTAAGCTGCCGAACTGCGCTGCTGTGTTCGGCTCATGTCACAAATGGCTGCACGGCCCGCAGGGAACAGGGTTCCTCGTGGCGCGCGCGTCTCATGCGGAGCTTTTTCCCCATGCGCTCGGCGGCTGGCGGCAAATCGATCAGATCACGGATGAATTCCAGCTTGCGCGTGATGCCCGCCGCTTCGAAGGGGGCACGGTGGATTTTGCCGCGCTCGCAACGCTCACGCCGCTCTTTGATCTCTTTGGGCAAAAATCATTTGCCGAGGCGATGCGCGCGGCGCGCACTACGCGCACCGAGATACTGACCCACGCCTTGCATGCTTCCTCGCGTTTCAATGTGGTTTGCGGCAATCCCGGTTTCGTGGTGCTGGAAGGGACAGCGCCCAAGGGGTGGGACGGCGCCGCGCTGACGGACCATGTGTTTTCGGACACCGGTTGCGACATCAAACCTTTTTCTTTCGCGGAATGCCCAAACGGCGCGGTGCGCATCAGCCTGACCCCCTATGGCCGAGAGGGCGACATCCTTGCCATGGCGGGCGCCATCAACAGCTTCTTTGGCAACTGACGCATGCGCTTTGCCCTTGCGCCTTCCGTTACGTTCCGTGGCAGGTTCGGATCAGCAAGAAACGGAGGGTGTGATGGCTGTCATTCATGAAGTAATTGAAAAGTGGCATCGGCACATTCGGCGGGAGCTGCCGGGCGGACTGGACGAGCTGCTCGATGACGATGTGGTGTTTCTCTCCCCCATCGTCTTCACACCGCAAGAAGGCAAAGAGATCACCAAGCTCTATCTCGGCGCGGCGGGCAATACGCTGGGCGGCAACAATGACGGCAAAGGCGGCAAACAGGTCCCGAAGTTCCGCTACATCAAGGAAATCCTCGATGGCAATCACGCGGTGCTGGAGTTCGAATCCGAAATAGACGGCAAGTATGTCAACGGTATCGATATGATCACCTGCAATGACGCGGGCAAGATCACTGAATTCAAAGTGATGATCCGCCCGCTTCAGGCGATCCACGCCATCCATCAGCAGATGGCGGCCATGCTAGAAAAAATGAAGTCGGCTTAGGCCGCGGTATCGTCAGGCGCGGCGCGGGCCGATGTGCCCGCGTGACACGACCCAGCGCCCGCCCCAGGCGACCAGGGCGACGGCGATCAAGGTGCCGGCGATGGTGATTGCGGACGGCCCCATGGCGTTCAGATTCATAACGAGGATCGGCGCGACAAACCAAAGGGCCAGCGCGGCGGCGATGAACATCGCGAAATCCGAGATCAACGCTTTTCTGAAACGGCGGCGTGCCACCTGTTCCATGATGGCGATGCGAAAATGGGCGTCCTGTTTGGGCGCATCATCGGCGCCGAAAAAACCTTCAAGGGTTTGAGCGTCACTCATCATGAACTCCCAGTATCGCCGCGAGCTGTGCCCGCCCGCGGGTAATGTGTGATTTTACCGTACCCAGCGGCAGGGACAAGACAGCTGCTGCTTCGCCGTGGCTCATCCCCGCGCCCAGGCACAGGGCGACCGCCGCGCGCGGTTCGGGGGCAAGCGCGGCCATGGCTTGGCGCAGGGCCAGCGCCTTGTCCGGGTCCGATGCGCCGGGGCTACTTTCGCCGTCATCCATCCAGGCGGTTTCGCGTGCGCGGCTCCGGGCGATGGACCGGGTGCGGGTTTTGGCCTTGCGCCAGGCGATACCCATGACCCAGCTTTGAAATTTGGCCGGGTCTTTCAGGCGCGGCAGCTTGGTCCAGGCGGTAAGAAACGCCTCTTGCGCCAGGTCGTCCGCTTCGTCCGTGTGGGTGCATACCCGGCGCAGAAAATTACGCACAGCCTGGCCATGGGCATCGACCAGCCGCGCAAAGGCTTGATCGGACCCCGCCCGCGCGCGCCGCACCCATTCGGCGGGCTTGTCATCCCCGTGGTTCAAAAGTGGCGCGCCTTATTCCTGTTTCTCGCGGCCAAACAAAGCCGAGCCCAAAAAGGCGAGGCCGATGACCCCCAGGATCATGGCAATGAAATAGCCTTCTTCGCCCAAGCCCATCATGCCTGCATATCCGGCATAGGCGAAAATGCCCGCCAGGCCGCCCATCAACAGCACGAGAAACGCTGTGGTCCCTCGCGAGTTGGTCTTGCTGTTTCCGGTTTCAGCGGCCTCGGTTGTCTCGTTGCTTTCGCGGATGGCCTCAAGAACGCTTGTCGGCGGTTCTTCGCCCTTGGCGGCGTAGGATTTCAGGACCTCCATGGCGGAGTTGTGCCGGCGCAGTCGCATCCAGCTTTGCCAGGCCGCGGCGATGAACCAGCCGAGCGGAAAGATCAGCCACCAGAAGCTGAAAAAGAGTTGTGAGAAATCCATGAGGCCCTCCTAGGGTCGTTTTTTGACGTTCTACCCCATAGTCGCCGCCGGGACCTCAATTGGATGCAACGGGGATCACACCAGTAACCCTGCCGCCGCGAAATATTCAAATTCTCCTGCGGCGCGCCGCCGCCGGATTTCGCGGCCCAGCATTAGGGCCGACAGGGCGGCCGAGGTCAGGGCCCCGCAAAGGGCGGGCCCCGCGCCGACACTCAGATCATAGGAAATGCCAAAAGGGGCGGCGCCCAGCAGAAAACTTCTCAGGCGGATCATGTCGCTCTGCAACCGGCCCAGCATGGTCAGGCAGCAGGCGGTCAGGGCGAGGAGGGAGGACGCCCCGCCCCAGGTGGCGAAGGTGATGAGCGCCACCATGGGCAGAAAGAAAAGCCCCATGGATTTCAGCCAGGGCCGGTCCCCGGCAAGAAGAGCCACGGCGGTCTGCGTCGCCCCGAGGAAGCAGATGGCCGCCCCGCAGCTCGCCCCCAGAAGCATGTATTGCAGGCCATAGCCTGCGCCGATGCCCATCTGGACCCCCAAAATGACGGGCCGGGTCCGCATCAGGGGCCACGTCAGCTGGCAGGCGAGCCCCACAGCGCCGCACAGGGCGGTCCGAGGATCAATGCTCCAAAGCCCCAGGATCTCCAGAAGTTCCGTCATGTCCCTCACTCCCATTCGCCTCATCAGGGCCCGTTTCAAAGGGCCAATTGATGAAAACATACTAACTAGTTGGTTGGTAGATACATACCAGGTGGTATGCTGTCAACGTGAGAAACAAACTACTTGGCAGGTTTCTTAGAAAGTGGCTGTTTTCTGGGATATGAAAGTTCGCTGAAAGCTTGCCACAGAGCCCGAAGCGGACTAAATACAAACCAGTTGGTTAGGAGACGACGATGGCAGGCAAAGGCGAAATCACCCGGGCCAAGGTGCTCGATGGCGCGAAGCGGCTCGTTATGACGCGCGGCTTTGCCGGTACCTCCATCGATGACGTCCTGAAGGAATCCGGGGTCACGAAGGGGGCGTTTTTCCACCAATTCAAGGACAAGGCGGCCCTCGCCCGGGCGCTAGTGGAAAGCTATGCCCTGGCGGATCTGGAGATGTTTGAGCGCTTCATGGCCGAGGCGGAGGCCGAAAGCCCTGATCCCTTGCGCCAGATGATCCGCTTCCTGAAAAAATTCGAGGCCTATATCTGCGAATCCAAGGAAGTGGCGCCGGGCTGCATGTATGCGGTCTACACCTATGAAAGCGCCCAGTTCGACCCCGGCGTCCTAGAATTCGTGGCCGATACCTTGCGCCGCTGGACCTCGATCTACGTCCGCAAGTTCCAGGAGGTCATGGACGCCTATCCGCCCAAGCTCGATGTGACCCCGCGCCAATTGGCCGAGCTTGTGGTTTCCGCCATCGAAGGGGGACTGATCCTGCAGCGCGCCTATGGGGACAACGCGGTCACCTGCCGCCAGTCCGAGCAGCTGCGCAATTACCTCCGGCTTCTCTTCGGCAAGGCCAAGAAACCAAAGTAGTACCCGGCACTACTTTGGGCGCAAGGGCCCCTCGCGGGGGCGAAACGACCGCTAAAAATCGCGGTTAACCCTCAGTAAAAATCCGGGAAACCTCAGCCAAATCAGCACCCTCTCAGCTTCTCCAAGTCTTAAGAGCGTGTTAACCTGAGCCTCTTGGGGCCTTTTGGGATCGGGTAGGGGGCCGGCGCGCCGGGGGCGCGCGGGCAAGCAGCGGGAGTTCTGTCCCTTCTCCAGATCAAGGCCCTGACAACGGGGTGCGGTCGCCGTGCACGGCGCGCCGCGATGGGAAGCTGCCCGGTGGTTTGCGCGAAATGCGGGGGCCGCCGCGGCTTGGATTTGGGGTGTGTCGTTTGCAGGCCGTCGACGTCATTGCGACTTGCCTGGGCCAGGAGGGGGCCCTTGCCGCGTCCGCGCCGCTCGTCCTCTTTCTGTCCGCCGCCTTTTTCCTGCTTCTTGGCCTGGGTCGCTTGCCAAACCTCGCGCGGCTTGTTGGTCGCCTTGGCCGGGGGGAAGAACTCACCCGCCCCTCCGAAGACGTGCTGGGGTATGAGGTCAGCACGGCGGAGCGCCGCTTCGCCTTCACCGTCACCGCCATTGCTTTTCTCTATGTGCCGGCTGCTCTCGCTCTTGGCGCGGGGCTGACCGGGGAAGTGATCCTGGGCCAAGGCGGCCCGGTCACCACGGCGCTGGAACTTGCAGGCGTCGCGCTTGCCTTTGTTACCATGCTGCTGCTTTTTCTCGCCAATCGTCTGGCGCGCGACCCCAGGATCAGCGGCGGGCTCAGCCATTCCTTCAATGATCGCCCGGTGCTCAGCACCAACGCCGCCTTGCTCAACCGCGGCACCAACCGGTTCGAGGTGGTGCTGGTGACGTTGCTCGCTGTGACCCTGGGGGGCTGGCAATGGGCGGGCACATGCTTTGGGCCCTTGTTGTCGGCATCGCTAACACCTGCGGATTGTCCGCCTGCAGATCATGCGACGGCAGCCGCCCCGCCCCCGTTCGACTTTGCCCGGCTTCCCGCGCGGAACGCCCCCGATACGATCCCCGCTTTGCGGCTGGAACAGGATCTGGGGCAGGACTTGGGGCTGGCCTTTGGGGCGCAGGCTCTGCTTGATGCGGCCCCGCGTGCGGAGGCGTCCGCGACCAGCGTGTGGCTGCAAATGGCGGCGTTGACGTTCCATCCTCCTGCCGCCCCGGAAAACCGCAATGTTCAATCGGCGATAGACCTTGTGCGTCCCGCCTTGCGTCCGGCCTATTTGTTCCCGCCCGGCAGGGCGGTTCCGCCGCCCGATCTATTCGGTACGGTGGCGCAGCAAACGCGCATGGCCCCTGCCGTGTGGCAAGTGCGGGTTCATTCCGGTTACTCCGATTTCGGGCGGTGCCTCGAAGAACGCGGCGCCTGCGCCCCCAATGCCGGGCGCTGGGCCGATTTCGTCAGCACGACGCGCGGGCTCGAAGGTCTCGCGCTTTATGGGGCGGTCAATGAATTTGTGAATAGCTCTGTGCGGTTTCAGGCGGATTCAACGCTGGAAGATGTGCTTGATGACTGGGTGACGCCGGTCTCCCTCATCAGCACGGCGCAAGGGGATTGCGAAGACTTTGCCCTCGCCAAGTTCTGGCTGCTCGAAGCTCTCGGCGTCGACAGGTCCGATCTCTATATCGTTGTGGTGCAGGACATGGTGGTGCAATTGCCCCATGCGTTCCTTGCGGTGCGCGACGGCAATGACGTGTGGCTGCTCGACAGCCGCACCAACCGGCCTTTGTCACCGGATGATGTAGAAGGGATCGTTCCCGTCATCACTATTGGGGACTCGGCGGCCTATCTCCACGGGCGCCCGACGGAGCCCGTGGAAGAAACACCTATGTCCTGGCTGATGCGGTGGTTGCCGTTCTCTTAAGCTAAAATGCCTAGCTGAACTGCGGCGCGACGGCATAATTCCGCGCGAGCTTCAGCTTTTCCATGAGAAGCAGCATGGAGCCGTTGTAATCGACAATGCGGTTCCAGAACCCCTTGCGCGGCAGATGCAGGATGCTGCGCGGAAAGGCGTGGTGATGCGCATGAAAGGCTTCACCGCCCGTAAGCAGCGCCAGCAGATAGGTGACCCACTTGGGTACGTTCAGGTGCCCGGCCACATTGATGCCCAGGGTCGTTGCGTGGAACTGCACGCCGCGGCCGATGACCACCGCGCCGTGAAGGATCGCGGTCAGGATCAACGATCCGCCCAGCGCCCAGACGATGGCATAGATGACGGCGGGCACAAGCAAGTGCAGCACAAGGGACAGGGAATTGTAGTGGCGATCGCCAAAGCGGACGGCGGGAATTTTTTCCAGCCACGCCGGCATGGGGCGTTCCATATCCTTGGGGTCGCGCCAGATGATCCAGCCCACCCAGGCCCAGGATTTGCTCTCATGCGGGTTATGCGGATCGCCCGGTTGGTCGGAATGGCGGTGATGCTGGGAATGATAGTTCACCCAGTCGGTCAGCTTGCCTTGCATGGCGAGGATGCAGTTGAACATGACAAAAATCTGCGCCGGCAGTTTCAGCTCCCCGGCGCGGTGTTGCCACACCCGATGGAGCGGGCCGATCCCCTGATTGCACATGAAGACGGAGAAGGCGCCCACGGCGACGGCCAGCGGCGCGTACCACCAATGCACATGCAATTGTTCCAGCGCGAGGCCCAGCACCGTCATGGTGATGACCATGGCGAGCCCGAGTCCGGGATAGATAAAGGCGGAAAACATGCTTGCCCAGTTGATGCTGGCAAAGCTTTTCTTGATGGCTTGGGACCGGGGAACGATTCCGAGATCAACGCTCATTTAGTCTGTCCTTTGAGCTCACACATAGGCAAAGAGCGAATCTAACCCTTCGGCGCTCAGGTTAAAGAGCGCCAATTGCCGCGTCCATGGATTTGGGCCTGCGTCGCTAATCCCGCTTAACTATGCCGGCGGTAGCAACCGGCAAGGGCGTCAATCGCCGCATTGGTGGAGGTCAGGTCAAAGGTGATGACTTCCTTGCCAATCGTGGCGGTTAGCTGAATTCCGCGCCGCATGGCGGTCACCGGGCGGGGCTCGCGGCCCATAACGGTCACAAGGTGGCCCTGGCCGATGACATTGGCCGGGCCCTGACTGTCCCAGGAATTGTCGATCTGGATACGCACATTGGTCTGGCTGCCCACCGCTAGCGCATTCCAGCGGTCGTCCACAAAGCCAAGGGTCAGGCCGTTTTGATCCCAGCCGAGCACCAGATAGACGCCGTTTTGATAGTCCACACCCACGGCGCAATGGGAAAACAGACGGCTATTGTCGTCATAATAAGCGCCGCCCTCCCAGTTCCCGACGTGGATGGGATCGACCATTGATGCCTGCGCCGGAACGGCGAGGCCAAACATAAGAATGAGAATTGTCGCGAACCGCGTCATCATTATCCCCCTAAGGATGAAGCATCGCCCTGGAATATAGCGCCATTTTCCGCGCCAGGTCACGGGTTCGTTATATAGGGGGAAAAAATGTTGGCAGCGGGGGCCCCGTCAGGGCATAAACCCCAGCAATCCATGTGGAAATTTTGTAACCGGGGGGATACCTGATGATCGATCTCACGAGCCCGGCGGGTTTAAGCCGCCTTGCGCTTCTTCTAATGCTTGGCGCCGCGGTGCCGCTGGCCGCTTGTTCTAATGAACAGGGCAGCGAAACCGCCACCGAAGAAACCGTTGCCGAAGACGGCGCGGATATGGCCGCCGATGCGGAACCCGCGCACGAGCAGATCTCGTGGGACCTGTCGGACATCTTTCCCAATAACGAAGCTTGGGACGAAGCGCGCCTCGCGCTGCTTGAGCGTATCCCGGAACTTCAATCCTATCAGGGCCGCCTGGGCGAAAGCCCCGAAGTGCTGCTCGAAGCGCTGCGCCTGCAAAGCGAAGTGACGCAAGAAGCCTATAAGGTAATCGTCTATGCGGGCATGATGTCGGATGAGGATCAGCGCGTCGGCGAAAATCAGGAACACCGTCAGATGGGTCAGGAACTGGGCGCGCGCCTGACGCAGGCGACGTCCTGGGCCACGCCGGAGATTCTGGAAATCGGCGCGGAACGCATCATGGAATTCGTGGCCTCCGACCCCGAAGGCTATGACCAGTTCCGTTTCACCCTGCAAAATACTCTGCGCAATGCGCCCCATACGCTGTCGTCCGAGGGCGAACGCATCATGGCGCTGGCGTCCCTTCCCGCGAACCAAGCGTTCCAGACCTACAGCCTGCTCGCCAACTCCGATATTGAATGGCCGACCGTGACCTTGTCGGACGGTACCGAAGCCTATCTTAGCCCGGCGGGCTATAGCCGCTATCGGGCGGTGCAAAACCGCGCCGACCGCGAGTTGGTTTTTGATGCCTTCTGGAGCAAATGGGCGGAGTTCCAATCCACCGCGGGTCAAATTCTGAACAGCCACATTCAGGGCCAGGTATTTACGGCACGGGCGCGTCACTTCGACAGCGCCCTGCAGATGAACCTCGATGCGGATAATCTGCCCACGGAAGTTTATGACACGCTGATCGAACAGGTGAATGCGGCGCTTCCACTTTATCACCGCTACCTTCGTTTGCGTGCGCGCATCCTGGGTGTCGAGGATATGGGCTATCAGGACGTCTATCCCACGGCGATTGAGATCGATCGAACCTTTACGATCGACGACTCGCGGGATTTGCTCATCGAATCCGTTGCGCCGCTGGGCGAGGATTATGTGGAACGTCTTTCCTTCGCCACCGCGCAGGATTGGCAACACGTCTATCCGCAACAGGGCAAACGATCCGGCGCCTATATGAACGGCGGGGCCTATGGCATTCACCCCTACGTGCTGCTGAACCACAACGACGATTATGAATCGTTTGGAACCTATGCACACGAATGGGGCCACGCGCTGCACACGCTCTACAGCCAGGAAAACCAGCCCTTCGATACAGCCTATTATTCGACCTTCATTGCCGAAACCGCTGCTATCGTGAATCAGATCCTTTCGGAGGAATATCTGATCGCGAACGCGGCCAGCGATGAAGAGCGGCTCTTCTATATCGACCGTGTGCTGGAACAGTATCGCGGCACGATGTTCCGCCAGACCATGTTCGCGGAGTTTGAACAGTCGGCCTATGCAGAAGTCGAAGCGGGCAACCCGCTGACCGGTGGTCGCCTGACGGAAATGTATCTTGAGCTCGTGCGCCGCTATCACGGCCAGGACGAAGGGGTCATGACCATCGACGATGAGATCGGCATGGAGTGGGCCTATATCCCCCACTTCTATTTCAATCACTACGTCTTCCAATACTCCACCAGCCAAGTGATCTCTGATTACTTTGCGGGCCGGATAATGGCGGGTGACGAAGAGGCCGTGGGCCAACTGTTGCAAGTGCTTCAGGCCGGTGGCTCTGACTATCCCTACAATATCGTCCTCAATGCCGGTCTCGACATGGCGAGCGCTGACGCCTATGGGCCCGCGCTCACGCGGCTTGAACGCATGCTGGATGAATACGAAGAATTACTCGACCGCCTGGGCTACTAAGGCGGACGGCACCCATCGAATTTGCGGGCGGCACGGGTGCCGCCCGCAGTTTTTTGGTCACGGGTTTGTGTAATTATCTAAACGCCCCGTGACGTGACGCATCTGTGATGTCTCTGCCCGCAACGCGCGGCATAGGGTCATCCACGCTGCTGACGTAATGTGCCGCCGGTTCCCCAATGTGGGGCGCGGGCGGCGGACTGACATGAGGGGCCAATATGGACAATCTGAAACAGCATTTGACGCGCACGTTCCGCAAGGCGGGCGCCGTCGCCGGGCTCGCGGCCTTCCTGCCGCTGTCCGCAACACTTCTTGTTCCCGAAGCGATGGCGCAGGGCGCCTATATCGCCGAGGAAGAAGCGCCGGAACAGGAGCAGATCCCCTGGAATCTGGGCGACATCTATCAGAACCAGGAAGAGTGGGACGCGGGCCGCCAGCAAGTGCTTGATCGCTTGCCGGAACTTGAAGCCTATCGCGGGCGTCTGGGGGAAAGCCCTGAAGTGATGCTCGAAGCGCTGGAAACTTTCAGCGAAGTGCAGCTCGAAGCGATCCGCGCTTACGTCTACGCCAACCTCTTGTTCGATGAGAACCAGAACAATGGCGACGCGGAAGCCATGACCCAGCAAGTGGACGAGATGTTCGCGGCTTTGGGCCGGGCCACGGCGTGGAATTCGCCTGAGATCGTGGCCATGGGCGAGGAGATGATCAACGAGTTCATCGAATCCAACCCCGAAGCCTATGAACGCTATCGCTTGCAGTTGCTTGATACGATCCGCAACGCGCAGCACATTTTGACGCCGGAAGGCGAAGACATTATGGCCGCCGCGGGCATCCTGCCCGGCATGCCGACACAGACCTACAATCTGCTCGTCAATGCGGACATCACCTGGCCGACGATCGAGATCGACGGCGAGGACGTGTACCTGAATCAGTCGGGTTATTCGTTCAATCGCTTCAATCCCGACCGCGCGGTGCGCACGGAAGTCTTCAGCACGTTCTGGAGCGCCTGGGAACAGTACGAGGCGACGGTTGGTCAAATCCTGAACAGCCACATTCAGAACCAGGTCTTCGTTGCCCGCGCACGCGGCTATGACGACACGCTGCAAATGAACCTCTTCGGCCCGAACCTGCCGTCCGAGGTTTACAACACGCTGGTGGAGCAAGTGAACGAGATGCTGCCGCTGCAGTATCGTTACTTCCAGCTCCGCGCGCGGCTGTTGGGCGTTGAAGATTTCGGCTATCAGGACATTTATCCTGAAGCGCTGGAACTTGATCGCTCCTTCGACATCTATGAGTCGCGCTCAATTCTGATTGATGCGGTCGCCCCCTTGGGCGAGGAGTACCAATCCGAGCTGCAGTATGCGACGGGTCAAGGCTGGGAACACGTCTATCCCGACGAAGGCAAACAGACTGGCGCCTATCAGTGGGGCGTTTACGGGGTTCATCCCTACATCCTCCTGAACCACCAGGATGATTATGAGTCCATGTCCACTTACGCCCACGAATGGGGCCATGGCATGCACTCGCTGCTTTCCTGGGCGAACAATCCGTTCGAGACGGCGAGCTATTCCACCTTCATCGCGGAAACCGCATCGATCAGTAATGAAATCCTGGTGCAGGAATACATGATCGAACATGCGGAGAGCGACGAGGAACGGCTCTACTACATCGACCGTATTCTGGAAGGGTATCGCGGCACGCTGTTCCGCCAGACCATGTTTGCCGAGTTCGAACGCGCCGCGTACGTGGAAGTGGAAGAAGGGCGCCCGCTGACCGGCGAACGCCTTTCTGAAATCTATCTCGACATCGTGCGCCGCTATCACGGCACCGACCAGGGCGTCGTGGACGTGGCGGACGAAATCAAGATGGAATGGGCCTACATCCCGCACTTCTATCGCAACTATTATGTGTTCCAATATTCGACCAGCCTTGTGCAGGCGAACTATTTCATGGAACGCATTCTGGGCGGTGATGAGGAGACGCGCGAGAACTACATCGAGCTGTTGTCGGCTGGTGGGTCCGACTACGCCTATAACCTCGTGAATGAAGCTGGCCTCGACATGGCATCTGCCGATGCCTATGCGCCAACACAGCAACGTCTTGAACGTCTGCTTGACACCTACGAAGAACTTCTGGACCGCCTCGGCTACTAAGCCAAAGGTTCAGTCATGGATTGAGGGCGGAGGCTTTGCTTCCGCCCTTTTTCTTTGTCTATTCGGCGGGTGCCGTCGTGGGCGCGTGGCGTATCTCGTGCAGCGCCTGGCGCAGGATTTGTGTGGCTGACCAGGTAAAGAGCCCCGCCATGATCATGGCGACGGCAAGGTCGGGCCAGCGCGAGCTGGTGAGTGCGACGAGCCCGCCCGCCGCCAGCACCGCCACATTGCCGATGGCGTCATTGCGGCTGCACAGCCAAACGGAGCGTACATTGCTGTCGCCGTCCTTGAAGCCAACAAGGATCAACACGCTCGCCACATTGGCGGCCAGCGCCAGCAATGCGATGGACGACATGACAACGGGTTCCGGCTCGGCCACAACGAAGACGCGATAGATGGCGGTCCCCAAAATGAACGCGCCCATGGCGAGCAGCGTTGTACCCTTGAAGAGCGCGGCGGAGGCGCGGCGCCGGACCGACATGCCGATCACGAAAAGGCTGAGCGCATAGGTGAACGTGTCCCCGAAAAAGTCGAGCGCGTCGGCCTGCAGCGCAACGGAATTCCCCAGTTTCCCCGCCACCATTTCCACCACGAACATGATGCCGTTGATGGCGATGACGACCCACAAGGCCCGCTTGAAGGCGGGGCTTGCCCCGTCAAAGGTTTCGCAATGGTCATCGGCGCAGGGCACGGCGGCGCTCCTTCCTTGGTGTTTCCTGGTCTGGACTTTGGCACCCTAGCCCCTACAATCATTGTAGGTTCAAGAGGAAAAAGGCGAGGATTTCCGCCATGTCTCAAGATTTCTCGGTGGGTCAGCTGGCGCGGGAGGCGGGCTGCTCGGTCCAATCCGTGCGGTGGTACGAGGCACAGGGCCTCTTGCCCGCGGCGGCGCGGACGGCCGGCAACCAGCGGCGCTATGAGGGGCGGCACCTGGCGCGGCTCAAGTTTCTGCGCCACGCGCGGGACCTTGGGTTTTCGCTGGATGATATTCGCGAGCTCTTGTCGCTCACCGGCAAGCCCGACATGACCTGCGAGGTCGCCGACAGCATCGCTTCGCGGCATCTCGCCCGCGTCGAAGAACGCATTGCGGCATTGACCGAACTGCGTGATGAGCTTTCGTCCATGGTGCATGAATGCCGGGGCGGGCGCATCGCCGACTGCAAAGTGATTGAAGTTCTGGGCGATCACCAGAAGTGCCAGCACGACGAACATCTGGACGCTCTGCCGGGCAAGGGGATTGCCTGACGCGCCTTAGAAGTAGCGCGCGAGACGGATCTGCAAAAAGTCATCGTCGACGTAGGAATGGAACGGATCGCTGGGCGGTACATTCACAAAGAAGCGCGTTTCCACCTGCAACAGAAAGTCATTGCCCAGGCGTCGTTCCGCCTCAATACTCAGCACATAGCCGTTGCCATCGAGGTCAAAAATGCCGCCCGCGAGAACCGAGGTGCTTTGGATGTCATTGGCGGTCCAGCGCACACCGGCGAAGGCGTCGTTCTGGAACGGGTTCATGGCTGACTGCCCACGTTCATCCCAAATGTATTCTGCGACAAAGCCCAGATCACCCGCCGTTCCGCCAACGCCATAGAGCGAGTACTCGATCCCGCCTGTTGCTTGCGTCCAGTCGTCGCCCAATTGCCAACGGTGAAAGCCCTCGAACTTGTAGAGCATGGGGCCGAAGGTCGCCTGCACGTCCACCGCTGTCTGATGCATCAGCGCGTAATAAGGGATCATGATGGGGTTCATGTTGCCATCAAGTCCAGGCATCAGCAGGGGATCGCGTGACGTGCCGTAAAAATGCGACACGCCAAAGTCCCATGCGCCTATGTAGTGAGACCAACGCACCGCGAAGTCCTGATGTTCGTCCTCGCGGTCGCTTTCATAAAGCGCGATATCATTGGCGATGGGCATGTCGAGCCGCGGTCGGCCCTCCGGATCGGGAAAATGCCGCTCGCGGAAATAGGGTAGCCAGAAAAAGTCGAAGGTGCCGTAGTCGGTGGGCACGGTCACATTGACCATGGGTTGGCCCAGCTTGTCCTCACCGTCGACGCTTTCCAGATTGTCGGTCTGATTGATTACGTCGATCAGATGCGCGGCTTCGGTACGGCCCCAGAAAACGCGTTTCAGTCCGATACGTAACTCAAAGCGATCGAACACCGCTTCGTAATAGGCCTCGCGCAGATCAAAGTGCGTGCGTTCGTCATCGCGCGCATCGATGCGCGCGAAGGGGGTGACGATCAGTGTATGGTCATCGTTGATGAAAATCTCAAGTTCCAGCTGCCCGGCGATGGAGGCATCATCGCCCGATTGGCGCGGGTCGGAGGGGTCTTCGAAAAACAGGCGCAGCTCGGGCTCAATGTAACCCGACACATCCACTTCGGGTTCGGCGCGCGCAGGCGCACCTGCGGCGAGGGCGACAAAACTTGCCGCCAGCGCCAATGCCGGCTGTTTGAAGATGCCCCGCGTCATGCTGGCTCCTCGGCTCTTTGACCCCGTCTTGGTCCGCCCTCGCTCCCAAACGCGAGCGGGCCTTCCCATCCTCAGCGCGCGCGGCGTAGCCGGGCGAGCGTGAAGTCGTCTTCCGTCAGACCGGTCTGAAACTCGAAGTTCGACCAGGTCAGCGACGTCGACTTGCCCGTGAGGTGGTTAACCATATTCAGCTCATGGGCGCGCCAGAAATGGTCCAAATAGAGCCGATAGTCAAGGAACGTCAAAGTCTTAAGAAGATCGTCCCGCCGATTGTAGTACTCCACCTGGCGGGGCAGGTAGTCGGTCGTGTCGGTCCAGACGATCTGCCGGGTATAGCCGGAATTCTCATACAGGGGATAGCGCTCGGTCACATGACAGGTGAGATCGGTGTAGGGCTCGGGGCAGGTTTCGTCCCGAAGCCACAGGTAATCGTATTTGCCGACCTCGGTTGACGAGAAATCTTCATACGCAAATTCAGAGCCCAAGAACGGCCCGGACTTGTTCGACGATGAAATGCGCCGCTCGCGGCTCACCGCGGGCAGATAGATCCACTGATCATCGTCGTCCAGAATATGCGCATGGGTGAGCAACGCGGTGCCTTCCACATCGCGCGGCCGGTCAAAGATGATGAGGCTCAAGTCGCCATCTTCCGTGTCGGGATTTTCGAGCGTCTGCTGACGCAGCTCGCGCACGCTTTCTTCACCTTGGGAGTTGCGCAGGATCATGCGCATCTCGGCAGCGGAATCACCAAAGCCCGCATCGCGCGCTTCGGTTTCCTGCGCGATGGCGAGCCCGCGTGCGGCGGGGTCTTCGGGCAGGTCGATATCGGCAAGCGCCGGACCGGCGAGCATAGCGCCCATAAAGGCGGACGTCACAAGAAGGCGGATCATAGGAACTCTCCCTTTTAACTCTTACTCGGCGGCAACTGGTTCAGTGGCCGGTGCGGGCGCGCGCTTGTCGAGATAAATCAACAAAGCGGGCAACAATAAGAAATCCAAAACCAATGCAGCGGCAATCGTTCCGGCAACCAACAGCCCCATCATGGCGTTGACCATGAAGTAGCTGAAGGCCAGAACCGAGAACCCGGCCACAAGCACGATCGTCGACACCCACAAGGGCGCGCCAACGGTTGAGAAGGCATAGCGCACGGCGTCGTGGGCGTCGGCGCCTTGTTCCAATCTTGCCCGTTGGTACTTAGACAGAAAATGAACGGTGGCATCGACAATCAGGCCGAGCGCCGTCGCCACCACGAAAGAGGCCCAGAACCCCACGGTATCTACGAAAATCGCGTAGATGCCGAAGGCCACTAACGGAGGTGTGATGTTGGGAATGAGGCTGATCAGCCCCAGCCGGAAGTTGCGCAAGGCGACAATCAGGATGCCCGAAATCAGCAAAAGCGCGATGGCCGTCCCGATGCGCATCTGATTGAAGTTGGATTTGCCGATATAGGCGAACATGACGAACTGACCCGCGGGCCGCGCCTGCATGTAGTCCGGCAAGTTGGTTTGCATCCAGTCCAGCGCATGGGCGCGCAAGGCGCTGAATTCGTCGGTGGAGATATCGTCGAGCGTCACGATGAGGCGCGTTGCGGATTTGTCCACGTTGACTTGGTCATTCAGGTCAAGGCCATAGGGCAGCGAGAACTCGTAGAGCAAGACATATTGCGCCGCCTCGTCCCGCGCGTCGGGCACGCGGTAATAGGATTCGTCGTCCCCATGCATGGACCGGTTCACGCGCTTGATGACGTCGGTAAAGGTCGCCACATGCACCACGCCCGGCTGGGTACGATACCAGTTGGCAAAATCTTCGAGATCGTGGAGGTACTCGGGGTCCTGAATGCCGCCGGAATCCGCGGCAGGGATCGAATAACTCACTTGATAGATGCCGGTCAGATTATCGGCGGCGAAATCGCTCGCGGTGCGGAAGTCGATACGGCTGTCAAAGTAATCGACGAACTTGTCGTCAAAGCGCAAATTGGGCAGCAGCGCAGTCAGGAAGATGATTGCGGCGCCGACGCCGATCACGAGCGGCAGGCGCAGGCGGATCACCACCTCGCCAAAGCGTTCCCAGAACTTCGATTGGCTATCCACAACGCCGTGGGCCTTCATGGGGAAGATCGCAACAAGCGCGGGCAACAACGTCACGGACAGGAGCCAGGCATACAAGGTGCCGATGGCGGCGAGGGTGCCGAGATCGCGGAAGGGCTGCGCGTCGGCAAAATTGAGGCTCGCAAAACCGATGGCCGTCGTGATGGAGGTGAGGAACACCGGCGTCCAGTTGATGCGTATGCTCTCGGTTAGCGCATCGCGCCTTGATTGCCCCCGGTGCATGTGAACCAGCGTCGTCACAAGGATGTGGATCGAGTCCGCAACCGCCACGGTCAGGATCACCGTCGGCACGGAGGCGGATGGCGGCGAGAGAGGTATGCCGAGCCAGCCCGCCGTGCCCATGGCCGCGGCGGCAGACAGAAGCACCACCATCAGGCTCGCCACGACGCTGAGGATCGAGCGCGTTAGAAGGAAGATCATAACCGCCAGCAGCAGGATCATGATGGGGATCAGCGTTGACAGGTCGGAGCGTGACGCCTCGGAAAAGGCATTGGACAGCATCACGGTGCCCGTCAGCTCGATACGCACGTCCGGATACTGCTCGCGGAATTCGGCTTGCACCTCGCGTCCGAAGGCCGCGCCCAGGGCGACCGCGTCACGGCTTTCCTGAAGCTCCTCGGGCGTTGTCGCGTCTTGCTCCTTCGGCATGGCGAGAGTCGCGACAACGGCGGTGGTGCGCCCGTCTTCGGAGATAAGGCGCAAGTTCAGTGCGGGCTCCGCATGGGCGATGTCCAGCACGCGCTGGGCATCCGCCTCTGTTGCATTCGCCGGGTCTTCCACAAGGTCGCGCACATAGATGTCATCGCCGGAGGCGGTGGTGTGCTGAAAATTGGTGAGGGAATCGACGCGCGTTGCATAGGGCGCTTGCCAGGCCGCGTCCGTCATCTCGCCGATCAGCTCAAGCATCTGGGGCGAGGTGGCGGGGCCCTCAGCGGGCTGCAGCACCCACATCAATGTGTCGGGCGCGGAATAGGTGTTTTGAATGCGTTCGAAGTCCACAAGGTTCGGGTTGTGGTGATCGAAAAAATAGCGGTAGTCGGTGGTGAACCCCAGGTACCGCCCGCCGCTTGCAACGAACAGCGCGCCTACGATGGCAAGCAATGCCACCAGAAAACGAAAGCGGATAACGAAACCGGCGTAGCCGCGAATGGTCCGCCCGAAAGCGGTCTGACCCTTTGTCCCCTCAGCCATGAGGAACCCCCTGATGTTCGCGGCTTATTCTTGCGGCCGCAGTGTCTCCAAGTAATCGAAAAAGGCAGTGGCGCATTTCGCCGTTACATTCATGTCGCCGGCGATTTTCGCCTGGCTCAAAACCCCATGGCGCACGGCAAGGCAGAAGGTCGCGACCGCTTCGGGGTCGATGTCCTTGCGCACCTTGCCGCTTTCCTGGCCGCGCCGCAGGGCGCCGGTCATCGCCTGCCGCCATTCGGAATTCACGCGATCAATCAGTTCACGGAACAATTCATCCTTGACCGCCATCTCTTCGCTCAGGTTCACCATGGGGCAGCCGTGGCGGAGACCGTCTTCGAGCGCGCCGGAGGTATGGAGGAAGGTGATGAGCTGTTGCAGCGCCGTCATGGGGTCGTCGGTGGTGCGGAAGGGGCCGACCCACATTTGTTCGAGGTCGCTGTGCAGGAAAAAGTCCATGGACGCCAGTGCGAGGCTGCGTTTGTCGGGGAAGTGGTGATAGAGCCCGCCCTTTGTGGCGCCCGCGCGGGCGAGAATGTCCGACAGCGCTGCGGCGTGATAGCCCTTTTCATAAATCTCCGCCGCCGCCGCCGCCATCAGCCCCAGGCGCGTCTGTTCGGCCTTCGGGCGGTCCGACCAGTCGTGCGCCATGGGAAAGCGCACTTCGTCGGGGCTCAGCCCCATGGGGTGGGAAACGGGATGGTCCTGCGAAAACTGCAAAGGGCGCTCCGGCGGTTCTGAAATCTCCGGGCCGGTGTCATGAAATTTGTGAGAAACCGACCGTCCGGTCTGATTTACAGACCGCACGGTCTGTTGTCAAGATCGGCTGACGAAGGCTTCAAATCCGTAGTGGTCGGACATGTGCGCTTTGAGGTCGGGGCCAAGATCCACCGGCTGGTCCAGGGCGACGGCCGCACTCTCGAGGCGCAGGCCCGGCCCCACGAGGATATGGTCGAGGTGGCATTCCTCCCCCGTTCCATCGTTCCAGGTACAGGTCTTGTGACTGCAGGTGGGCACCCGGTCGAGCGCCTCGGCGCGGGAAAAATCCCCAAACATGCGGGGCAAAAGGTCTTCCCACAGCTCGGGGATATAGGAATTGGCCGGCGTCTCCTCATCCACCTTGGGGCCCACATTCAGGTCCCCGCCGATGATGACGGGGGCGTCCTTCATCAGCTCCCGGGCGAAATCGTGAAGCTCCATCAGCTCGATCTTGCGATGGACGGTGTAGGGCTCGTCCGGATAGGCGGCGATGAGGTGGGTGTTGATAACCCACACCGGCCCCCACTCAGGGTGGTCGAGCTTCGCCGCCAGTGCAGATTTGCGGGCGATGACCTCCGCGTCGGTGAAGACGCGCGTGAGCTTGCCGCGCTTGGAGTAGATCCTGCGCCGGACCTCGAGCACAGGATACTTGGACAGAATCTTGAGCCCTGAATCCACCTGCAGCCCCACCGCGGCACCAACCCAGCCGAGCGGAAAGCGCCAGTAATTTTCTGCCTCCGCCACATGCGGATAACCGCCCGTGCCAAAGGCCGCGCGGGCCTTGGCGGACCAAAGCTCCTGCAACAGCACGACGTCCCAGCCCGCCTCGTCCGTCGCGGCGGCTTCCAGCCGGGCGCCGATCGCCGCCATGCGTTCGGGCACATGTTCGGCAAAGGGCATATTCCAGATATTGAAGGTGAGAACCCTCACGGGCGGGTGCTCCTTTCAGGGGCATTTGGCGGCGCAAAATGCGCGCTTTCCCAGGCGAATCAACTAAGTATGGCCCAGCTTTCGGGCCGGCGATAACACCTTGTTAACGCGGCCCCCCGCACCGTAGCTCGCCTGCCCTATGGGGCAACGGCGCGACACGGAAACAGGCCGACGAATGAGCATCATGGACACCCCCGATCATTACAGCTCCACCACCAGCTGGCGCGCCCGGGTTCGGTTTGTGCAGGATCTCGCGCCCAAGGGCATGGGCATCTTCATGGCGCCGCAGCGTTCCATGTTGCTGCGGCTCAGCGACCGGCTTTATGCACGGACGCCGCTGGTCCTCATGGCCGTGGCGATTGCCTGGGGCGCGGCGGCGCTGTCGCTTTGGCCGGCGGTTTCCATCTACGGCATGGTTTTCTGGAGCCTTCTTGTGGGCGCGGCCTGGGTGGCCCTGGCCCTGCAATGGCGCCGCGCGGAGCGGCCCATGTTGCGCCCCGGCGCCAGCACGGCATGGGCCTATGAGCACGTCTCGTCCCTTTGGCTTTTGTTCCTCGCGCTTGCTTCCGGCATCGTGCTTGTCTTTCCCGATGCGAGCCTCGCCCATCAGCGCGCCCTTTGCATGATCCTCGCCGGGGTGGGCATTTTTTCCGCGCTCTTGCAGGCTACGTCCATCCGGGCGCTGGCGGCCGTTCTGGGCCCTACCATTGGGCTCGTCGCCATCGGCCTGATCGTTCAGGGGGCGACCCCGCTCGCGGCATCGGTCTCCCTTGCCGGGGGCATTGCCACCCTCGCGACCCTGGGGCTTTTCAAGCTTTCCGCCGACAGCGCCCGCCGGGACGTGGAAACCGGCTAATCCCCACACGTTAACGTCATCAACCAGGAATAAAGCGCCCCCTTGCGCTGGGCCTTTCGATGCGTGTAATCGGTGCCCGCGTGAGGTAGATTGCAAAAAACAGCCGCGACAAGCGGTGCGCCTCGCGGATGAAAGCCGCGTCACGCGGACGAAAGAAGGGAACCCATCCATGGCCAATGTCGAGGCCAGCCAAGGGGCAGAGACCGTCGCGCGCTCACCCGAAGGCGTCGCTCTTGGACCGGCGGCGCAAACCGCCCTTAAAGCTCTTGTGGAATGTCTGGCGCTGCGCGCCGCCTTTGACGATGTGGGCACGTTCCAGGGCGACTCACTCAAGCCCGCCGCGCTTTCCTTTTTTGACTTCATCAGCCAGCGCACCCCCGGCACCAGCAAGGTGCGCGCCTTTAACCCGACCAAGGACGAAGACGGTTGGGAAAGCGAATTCACGATTATCGAGATCGTCAACGACGACATGCCGTTTCTCGTGGACTCGGTGCTCGGCGAACTCAATGACATGGACCTTGGCATCGGCGGCATTCTGCACCCGGTGATTTTTTCAAAGCGCGACGACGCCGGGCAACTGACCGAGCTTCTGACCACGACCCAGGCGGAAGATTTTCACATGGGCCGGGCGGAGCTGAAAGACGGCTTTGTCGGCGAATCCGTCATGCATATCGAGGTGGACCGACAGGCCGACAAAGAGATCCTGATGTGGATCCGGCAGCGGCTCGACCAGGTGCTCAGCGATGTGCGCGTTGTGACAAGCGATTGGCGCGACATGCGCGGCCGGCTCGCCGGTTCCATTGATGATCTCAACAAGCAGCCACCGCACGATTGCCCCGAGAGTCGATTGTCCGAGGTTTCGCAGTTTCTCGATTGGCTGAAGGACGATCACTTCGCCTTTCTCGGTGCGCGTGATTATGAGTTTGTGGGCGATCTGGAAAACGGTGAGCTGAAAGCCATCTCCGGTTCCGGCCTCGGCCTCTTGCGCGATCTTTCCACCCACGTGGTGCGGCGCGGGTCCGGGCCTCTCGCCATGTCGCCCATGTTGCGCGCCTTTTTCGAAAGCGCCGATCCGATCATCGTGACCAAGGCGAACTCGCGCAGCCGCGTGCACCGCCGGGTCTATATGGATTACGTGGGCGTCAAAACCTACGACAAGAGTGGCAAGGTGACGGGCGAACGGCGGTTCGTTGGGCTTTTCACCGCCACCGCCTATAACAGCAACACGCGCCGCATTCCCATGCTGGCCGAAAAGGTCAAGCGCGTGGTGAACCGCGCAAACATCGCCCCCGACGGGCACGACCGCGCGGCGCTCTACAATATTCTTGAAACCTATCCCCGCGACGAGCTGTTCCAGATCTCCGAGGACGAACTGCTCGACATGGCGATTGGCATTCTGCGCTTGCAGAAACGGCCGCACACAAAAGTCTTTTTGCGCTTCGATCCGTTTGACCGATTTGTGTCCGCGCTCATCTATGTGCCGCGCGACCGTTATTCAACGGAACTGCGCGCGCGGCTTGCCGAAATTCTGGTGCAGGCCTTCGACGGGCGCCCCTCGGCCTTCTATCCCAATTTTGCGGACGGCCCTCTGGCGCGCGTGCATTTTATCATCGGGCGCAATACAGGTGCGCGACCCAAGGTGGACATCCACGATCTTGAAGCGCGCATCACGGCGGCAACGCGTGATTGGTCCGACGATCTGCGCACGGTGCTCAGCGTGCGCTGGGGCGATAAGGAAGGGCGCGTGCTGGGCAAGCGTTACCTCTCAGCGTTCCCTGCGGGGTATCGTGAACGCTTCAGCGCGGAGGTCGCGGCAAGCGATCTCGACCGCATTGAAAACCTGCCGCCTTCGCCGGAAGTGGGGCTCTCTGCCTATCGCGACCCCGGCGCGCCCGACCACGCGGTCAGTCTTCGGCTTTATCATTGGGACGAGCCCATCACCCTAAGCGACGTGTTGCCCGTGCTTGAAAACATGGGCCTGCGCATTCTCGATGAATCGCCTTACGAGCTTCAGTTTTCGGGGAGCGCGGGACCCACGGCGAGTGGTGAGGAATGCGCCGGTCGCCGCATCTATGTGCATGTCTTCAGCGCGGAGCACAGCTCAGGCGAGCCCATCATGCTTGACCATGTGGGCGAAAGCTTTGAACAGGCCTTCCGCGCCATCTGGGCCGGGCATGCGGAAAACGACGGCTTCAACCGCCTTGTAGTGGAACAGGGCCTGCCCTGGCGCGATGTGCTGATCCTGCGGGTGATTGCCAAGTTCTGGCGGCAGACGGGCTCGGCCCTCAGCCAGCAATTGATGGAACGCACATTCTCCAACTATGGTGAGATCGCGCGCGACCTTGTCAGCCTGTTTGAAACGCGGTTCCGCCCGGCGGACTTGCTGCTCGAGATGCGGCAAAAGCAGGAGGAAGAAATTTCCTCGCGCATTACGACCGCGCTCGACGAGGTTGAAAGCCTCGATGCCGACCGCATCATCCGCCGCTTCCGTAATGTGATCCGTTCGATCCTGCGCACGAACTTCTATCAACGGGGTGAGGACGGCGCGGCAAAAACCTATATTTCAATCAAGATCGACAGCCGCCGCGTTCAGGAAATTCCCGATCCCAAGCCCTGGGTCGAAGTGTTCCTATACTCGCCCCGCGTTGAGGGCGTGCACCTGCGCTTTGGCAAGGTGGCGCGCGGGGGGCTTCGCTGGTCCGACCGCGAGGAAGACTTTCGCACCGAGGTGCTGGGCCTCGTGAAGGCGCAGCAGGTGAAAAATTCGCTGATCGTGCCCGTGGGCGCGAAGGGCGGCTTTGTGCCCAAGCATTTGCCCGAAGGCGGCAGCCGCGAGGACATCCAGTCTGAGGCCATCGCCTGCTACAAAACGTTCATCTCCGGCCTGCTCGACATTACCGACAACATTGAAAATGGTGATGTGGTGCACCCCGCTGATGTGGTGCGTCACGACGATGACGATCCTTATCTCGTGGTCGCCGCCGACAAGGGCACGGCAACGTTCTCCGATATCGCGAACGAGATGGCGGGCAAATATGGCTTCTGGCTCGGCGACGCCTTTGCCTCTGGCGGCAGCCAGGGCTACGACCACAAAAAAATGGGCATCACAGCGCGCGGCGCGTGGGAAGCTGTGAAGCGGCACTTCCGCGAACTGGGCACCGATATCCAGACCGAACCCTTCACCGCCATCGGAGTGGGGGATATGTCCGGCGATGTTTTCGGGAATGGTATGCTGCTATCGGCTGAGACGCGCCTAGTGGCGGCGTTTGACCATCGCGACATTTTCATTGACCCGACCCCGGATGCCGCGACCAGCCATGCGGAACGCCAACGGCTGTTCGATCTGCCGCGCTCAAGCTGGCAGGACTATGACACCGCGCTGATTTCCAAGGGCGGCGGTGTCTTCAGCCGCAGCCGCAAGTCGATCCCGCTGAGCGAGGAAATTCGCCGCGCGCTCGGCATCGACGCGACCGAGCTGTCGCCCCAGGACTTCATCAAGGCAATCCTGAAAGCGCCGGTGGACCTTCTCTGGTTCGGCGGCATCGGCACTTACATCAAGTCGAAGCAGGAAACGAATTTCGATGTGGGTGACCGCGCCAATGATGCCGTGCGCATCGACGGGCGCGAGTTGCGCGCGAAGGTCGTGGGCGAGGGCGCGAATCTCGGTTCAACGCAGCGCGGGCGGATCGAATTCTCGCGCGGTGGCGGCCACATCAATACGGACTTCATCGACAATGTGTCGGGCGTCGATACCTCTGACCATGAAGTGAACATCAAGATCCTGCTCGACAGTGTGGTGGCCGACGGCGACCTCACCGTGAAGGAACGCAACGGCGTGCTCGTTGAAATGACGGACGAGGTGGGCGCGCTCGTGCTGCGCAACAATTATCGTCAGACACTCGCGCTAAGCATGGCGGAAGAAACCGCCAAGGGCGATCTCGACTCCCACAGCCGCTTCATGCGCATCTTGGAACGGCGCGGCAAACTCGACCGCACGGTGGAATATCTGCCGGACGAAGAAGTGCTGCGTGAGCTGAAGGACGCAGGCCTCGGCCTGTCGCGGCCCGAGATTGCGGTGCTCATTGCCTATTCCAAGAACACGCTTTTTGAGGAACTTCTCGCGGGCGATTTTCCCGATAGCGATTATCTCGAGCGCGATCTTTTTGCGTACTTCCCTGAGCGCTTGTCGCAAACCTATCCTGAGGCGGTGCGCCGTCACCAGCTGCGGCGGGAAATTGTCGCCACCAAGGCGGCCAACGAGATCGTCAATATGGGCGGGCTCACATTCCTTTCCCGCATCAAGGAACATACGGGCAGCGAGACGCGCGACAGCGCCCGCGCCTTTATCGCGTCGCGCGATGTCTTTGACCTCGGGGGCCTGCGCCGCCGCATCAATGATCTCGATCTGATTGTCGATGCCGATGTGCAGATCGGCATGCAGCTCGACCTTGCAAACTTCCTGCGCCGTCAGGTGCTCTGGTTCCTGCGCTACTATCCCGAAGGCAGCCGCGTGGGCGAGCTTGTCGATCTTTATCGCGCGCCGGTCATCGAAATCGGCGGCCGCATCGAAGATATGATCAGCGAGTTCGAGGGCGACTATCTGCGCAGCCGCATTCAGGCCCGCGTAGATCAGGGCGTGAATGTGGATCTGGCACGTGATGTTTGCGCGCTCGACCCGCTCTCGTCCGCTTGTGATATTGCCGATATCGCCCGGGCCTTTGATTGGCCGGTGGAAGAGGCGGCGCGCGCCTACTCCGAAATGGGCGCGCTCGTGGGCCTGCCGCAATTGCGCGCCAACGCCGCGCAACTTGTGCCGGGCGAACACTTTGAGCGGCTGTCCGTCAAACGTTTGATCGAAGACCTGTTCCGTCAGCAGCGGTTCCTCACCATGGCGGCCTTGCGTCAGGCGGTGGACAGCGGCCGCAAGTCCTTGTCCGGCGTTGATGCGGTGGACATCTGGGCGCAAATGCACGCGGGCCAGGTGGATCGCGCGACCGCGCTGGTGCAGGAAATGGACAGCCACGGCGCCATGACGCCCGCCAAGCTTGCCCTCGCCGCGAGCCAAGTGCGCGATCTCGCGCTCGGGGCGGGCGGGTAGGCGTTACCGGTCTAAATGTGATTGCAGGAAGCTGAGAACCGCCTCGCGGGTTTCCGCCGTTGCCTCTTCATTGAAGCGGTCGCGGTGAAAGGCCTCGTGACGGCTCACGTCATAGTCGTGATCAGCGCCTTCGAAAATGCGTGTCTCGATATCCGCGCCGTCTTCGCGCAGTCGTTCAAATGCGCGCATGCAATCACGCGCGGGGGCGATAGGATCAATGTCGCCCATGAACACTGTTGCGGGGATCATGTGCTGCCAGCCTTGGGGTTCGCTTCGGCTTGGAAAACCGCAATAGGGATAGATCAGCACTGCGCCGCGCACACCGGAAAGGTCATCCCAGCTTGCGGCGGTGAGGTTCGGCGGCACTTCATCAGGCAGGTCGAGCGTGAGCAGATCCATGATGGACCAGCCACCATGGGACCAGCCCGCGACAAACAGATTGTCGGCATCGACCGCGGGAAGTGTCTTCGCATGACGTACGGCGGCGATAATATCGCCCGCACGTTCGATGGAGGTGAGTTGGAACCCGGTGCAAACGCTGGTCAGTGCTTCCTCGCGCGAGATATCGCGAGGGCCAAGGCTGTCCACAATGATCGCGCCATAACCGTGTTCGTTCAGGAACGCGGCCCAGTCATCCTGGCTTGAAAGCGAACTGCCGCAGCCATGAAACTGTAGAATTGTTGGGAAGGGTCCATCGCCCTCGGGCATGGAGATGCGCATGTGCTGGGCGAGCCGCGCGGCATGGATGTCTTGATCGGTTGCGCGCACAGTCCAGCCCTGCCAATTGGCAAAGGCTGAAAGCCCAAGCATCAAAAGGATGAGCGCCAGCGCGCCGCCGCCGAAATATAGCCATCGCATGGACGAAACTTGGCGGCGAATTGCGCCCAAAAAGGGGCGTGGGGGTTTAGTGCCTGAAGTGGCGCATGCCCGTCATGACCATGGCGAGGCCGGCCTCGTCTGCCGCCGCGATCACTTCATCATCGCGCATGGACCCGCCTGGCTGGATCACCGCTGTCGCGCCGGCTTCCGCGACCACCATCAACCCATCAGCGAAGGGGAAGAAGGCGTCGGATGCAGCGACGGACCGCTTAGTGAGCGGCTCGGACAGGCCAGCGGCTTCTGCCGCCTCGGCGGCTTTGCGCGCGGCGATGCGGGCGGAATCAACGCGGCTCATTTGGCCCGCGCCAATGCCCGCCGTTGCGCCGTCACGCACATAGACGATGGTGTTCGATTTGACGTGCTTGCCAATGCGGAAGGCGAGCAGCAGGTCTTTTAGTTCCTGTTCCGTGGGCGCGCGCTTGGTGACGACTTTCAGGTCACTCATCATGACGCGGCCATTGTCGCGGGATTGAACCAGCATGCCGCCCGCGACCGTCTTCGCGGTCCAGCCCGGCGCCGCCGGATCGGCAAGCCCCTCGGTCAGCAGAAGCCGCAGGCTCTTTTTCTTGGCAAAGATTTCTTTCGCCGCCTCGTCCGCGCCCGGGGCGATGACGACTTCGGTGAAGATGCCGGTGATGGCCTCCGCCGTCGCCCCGTCGATGGGCTGGTTCAGCGCGATGATGCCGCCGAAAGCCGAGACGGGATCGCAGCGCAGCGCAAGCTCATAGGCCTCGGTTAGCGACCTGCCCATGGCGACGCCGCAAGGGTTCGCGTGCTTGATGATCGCGACCGCCGCGCCGTCCTTGGGATCGAACTCGGAGACGAGCTCGAACGCTGCGTCCGTGTCGTTCAGATTGTTGTAGCTGAGCTCCTTGCCCTGCACTTGGGTCGCCGTCGCCGCGCCCGGGCGCGCTTCGCCGTTCAGGTAGAGCGCGGCTTTCTGGTGCGGGTTTTCGCCATAGCGCATGGTTTGCTTCAGCTTGCCGCCGAAGGCGCGATAGGCGGGCGCGTCCTCGCCAATGGCATCGGCGAACCAGTTTGAAATTGCCGCGTCATAGGCCGCCGTGCGTGCGTAAGCCTTTTGGGCCAGCGCCTTTCGCGTCGCCAGCGTCGTGCCGCTGTGATCTTTCAATTCCGAAAGGACGCGGCCGTAATCATCCACGTCCACCACAACGGTAACGCCCGCGTGGTTTTTCGCCGCCGCGCGGATCATCGCCGGGCCGCCGATGTCGATGTTCTCAACACAGGTGTCGTAGTCCGCGCCCTTCGCGACGGTCGCTTCGAACGGATAAAGGTTGACCACCAGAAGGTCGATGTTGGGAATGTTGTGCGCCTTCTGCGCGGCTTCATGTTCGGCATTGCCGCGCATGGCGAGCAGGCCGCCGTGGACTTTCGGGTGCAGCGTTTTCACGCGCCCGTCCATCATTTCGGGAAAGCCGGTGTGATCGGCAATTTCAATCACGGGAATGCCCGCCGCCGCCAGCGCCTTGGCCGACCCGCCGGTGGACAGGATCTCAATGTCGAGCGCGGCAAGCTCGCGGCCCAGGTCCTCAAGACCCGTTTTGTCGGAAACGGAAATAAGCGCCCGGCGTACCGGCTGAAGCCCATCGCCCATGTTGGTGGATCCCTCTTATCGGTTCGGCAGATGGCGGGTGGGGTATCACGATTGCCGCCCACGTCAAAGGGCAGGAATGTCGCGACCGCGCGGGCAAGGCGCGGGACCTATTTGGAGGGGCTATCCCCCGGACGGCTCAGCCGTTTGATGGCCCATTTGACCATGGGCCGATCGGTGCGGACGAGGGAGGCGATGACAATCTGCTCCGTCCGGCGGAAGCCATCGCCCGCGCCCAGGTAAGCGCTTGATTCCAGCGTGATCGCGCCGCCCGTCGCCTTGAATTGCCAGCCATCGCCATTGGGCAAGAGCAGGATGACCCGGCCCCCGTCGCGGGCAAGGGACGCGCGCACATCAGGGTGCAGATGGAAACGGACGGCAAAGGTCATCGGCGCCTTGTCCCGGCCCGGCGGTGTCCAGCCCGAGCGCGCGGGAACCAGTGCATCCTCGCCGCGCACGTCGTCGCCTTCGGCATTCAGATAGACCTTGCGCAAATGGCGCAGGCCAAAGCGGCTGACATAGCCGTCGTGGATCGCCTCCACATAGGCGCCGTGATCCTCGTCGGACCGTTGAATGTCCACATGGGTCGGGCCCGCCACAATGCGCTGGCCCAGGATGCTGGTCGCCGCCTTGCCGTGCAGAAAGCTGCAGGAAGACCGGTCGGCGAGGGTGAGTGTCGAATGGGCGGCGGTCGATCGGAAGGCCTCTTGCCACTCGGGCCCGCGCAGCTGTGTCGCCCCGCAATTGGTAATCAGGCGGCAGCGCCCCACGCTCATTTCCATGGAGAGGCACCCGGCGTGCGCATTCTCTGAATAAGGACCGTCGGGGGACCGGCCGGTTTCAAGAAGGATCAGCGTGCGCCCCGCGGCAAGGCGTTGATAGCCCGCATGGCGCAGTTGCCGCAGGGGTTTGCCGTCGGTGTCGTCCTGTTTCAGGATCGCATCAACCGCGCCTTTTTGGCCTTCGGTCCCGCCGTTAAAAAGCGCGAGCCGTCCATCGCCGTGTTTGAAAAACCGCAGCGTGGGCATCATGCGGTCGATAGCGTTCTGCACCATGTCAGGCACGGGCTTTTCGCGCGCGATCAAGGCATCCTTCAGCGCCACGAGATCGGCCACCGCTTGCAGGACCGCCTCGGGCGAGCGCGTGATGTGACCACCGTCGGCAAGGATTTGCTTGCGCACTTCCGTATCAAGCATGGCAAGGCCGCGGCTCAGCCGCCGCCCGGGGTGGGGCAGGCAGAGCGCGGAAAAAGAAAGCCCCAGCGCCGCCGTCATACGGTCGGGCCCTTCGGGCAGCCAGCCCGCCGTGCGGTTGAGATGCTTCGCCTGCCGCGAGATCGAAACGAGCAGACGCGAGCGCCAGATCAGGTCGGACCCATCGACGATCAGCTTGCCGTTTGAAAACCACGACATCAGCCGTCGCGCGATCACATGGGGCCGCCAGGCGAGCGCGTCCCAGCGCCCGTGGGTCGCCATCCATGTCGTGATGAGCCAACGCACATGGGGGCCGATGTCTTCGTTCTCGCTTGCCCCTTCGCGCATATGGCGCAGCCAGGCAAACCCGTTCAGCTCTTCCGCCCACACGGTGTTGGGCGCGCGCACGTCCCAGGGCGCGGCGCCGCCAACGGCGCTCGCGGTCCCGCCGGGCAAGGTGAAACAGCCTTCGAGAATCTTCTGTGCCTCGGCCTTGTCGCCGGGGATCAGGTCCATGGGATAATGCAGAATGCGGTCCGGCATAGGGCCGGTAAGGCTGAGCAGGTCAGCGGCGCTGAGGGCGGTCTGGGCCTGCGCGGCGCGCACGATATTCGCGACGCTTGCGCTGGTGACCTCCGCCAGATTGCCCACGCTTAGAGCCATGTTGCCCTGCTCCACCCCTTAGCCTCGAAGCTTCTTGATATTGCTTTCGTACTGCGAGGGCCCGCCCTTGAAGGTGGCGGTGCCGGCGACCAGCACGTTTGCGCCCGCCGCGATCACGCGCGGAGCGGTCGCGGCATCAACGCCGCCGTCAACCTCAAGGTCGATATCCTTGCCCGTCTGATCGATCAGCTTGCGCAGGCGTTCGATTTTGGGCAGCTGGCTTTCGATGAATTTTTGCCCGCCAAAGCCGGGGTTCACGGTCATGACGAGGATCAGATCGATATCGTCGATCACTTCGTCGATTACGGAGATGGGCGTCGCGGGGTTCAGAACCACGCCGGCGCGCTTGCCCAGTCCCTTAATGGTCTGGATCGACCGATGCAGATGCGGCCCCGCTTCGGGATGGATCGACAGGATATCCGCGCCTGCCTCGGCAAAGGCTTCAAGGAAAGGGTCGGCAGGGGATATCATCAGGTGGACGTCAAAGGGCAGGTCGGTGTGAGGGCGGAGCGCCTTCACCACCCCAGGGCCGATGGTCAGGTTCGGCACGAAGTGGCCGTCCATCACGTCGATATGCACCCAGTCGGCCCCAGCGGACGCAATGGCGCGAACCTCTTCACCCAGGTTGGCGAAGTCGGCGGACAGGATGGAAGGGGCAATACGAATCACGCGGGACATGGGGGTAAGAGGTATCACCTCGGCGGGATTCTCCGCAATATCTATGGGCTTTCGCAGCGCACAATTACCAGACCTGCCATCCCTTGATCGCCTTGCGTGTTTCCCGCTACCAGCGGTGGCACTCAGTGCAATTTCCCTTGCCGGGGTCCCCGAAGCGGCAGAGGATCGCGACGCTCCGGGTCATCGGCACCGTAACAGCGGGCCCCCGGGGCATCTGTCGAAGAAGGGGAACTCAAATGAAAAATGTGGATCGCCTGTTTGTCCTGACCGGGCTGGCCTTTCTGCTGGTCGGGATGGCGCTTGGGCTCAAGATGAACCATGCCCATGACTTCACGATGCATGGGCTTCACGCCCACCTCAACTTGCTGGGCTTTGTGGTTATGACCCTGTTCGGGCTCTGCTACCACACTTGGCCGAAGATGATGGATGGCATGCTCGCCACCGTGCACTACGTGCTGCATACGGTGACCGTGGCTGTCGCTCTGACGCTTCTCTATTTCGTGCTGAGTGATGAACCCAACAACGGCCCGACACTGGGGCCGATTATCGGGATCACTCTATCGTTCACCTGGCTGGGTGTTTTGCTGTTTGGCTATTTGTTCTTCACCCGCGCGAAGGACTAAGCCTTTTTGAGCCGCGCGGCATAAAACCCGTCGAGCCCGCCCTTGCCCGCGAGGTGAGAGGGGAGCGTGCGGAGATCGCCCTCAGGCGTGATCAGCTCCGCAAGTCCGCCAAGCTCGTGCGCCCCGATGGGCCCGCGAGAAAATTCAGGATGACGCGCAAGGAAGGCCTCGATTTGATCGGGGCCTTCTTCGCGTTCAAGGGAGCAAACGCAATAGACAAGCGTGCCGCCGGGGGCGACGAGCTTCGTCGCTGCATCAAGCAATGCGGTCTGCGTTTCTGTCAGCGATGAAATGTCCTCGGGCTTTTTCAGGCGCAAGACATCGGGATGCCGCCGCGCGGTGCCCGTGGCACTGCACGGCGCATCGAGCAGCACGAAGGGCGCGGGCGCTTTCGGCGTCCAGTTTGACGCATCGCCGTTGACGAGCTGCGCGGTGAGTTCCGTGCGTTTCAAATTCTTTGAAAGGCGCGCGAGACGTTTTGCGGATTTGTCGAGGGCAGTTACCTCCGCGCCCGCGGCGGCGAGCTGCATGGTCTTGCCCCCCGGCGCGGCGCACAGGTCAAAGACCCGCTGCCCGCTCACATCGCCCAGAAGTTTCGCGGGGATCGCAGCGGCGGCGTCTTGCACCCAGATCGCGCCGGACTTGAACCCGGGCAAGTCTTCGATGCGTCCACCGCTTGCGCGCCGCAACGTGCCCGTCGGCAGCGCTTCAGCGTCCAGATCCTTGGCCCAATCGGCGGGGTCGCCTTTGACAGAAATGTCGAGGGGTGGTTCCTCAAGCTGCGCTTCGGCGATGGCGCGCGCGCCTTCTTCGCCATAAGTCGCGCTCCACCGATCCCACAGCCATTCCGGCGTGTTGAGTTTGCCCGCGTCCTGCGCGGCGGCGCTTGCGCCTTCGTCTTCGGCGATGCGGCGCAGGATCGCGTTCAAAAGACCCTTGTAGTGATAGCCCTTCTCGAACGTGTCGGCGAGCGCCACCGCAGTTGAGATGGTGGCGTGGGCAGGGGTGCCGATAAAGGCAAGCTCGGCAATGGAACAGCGGAACAGCGTGCGGATCTTGTGCGCCTGACTGGGCAGCGCCTTCTGCAATCGCGCCTCGAGCAGCGCATCGATTTGCCCCAGCCGCCGCAAGGTGGTGGCGGCAATCGCGCGAGCAAAGGCGCGGTCGCGCGGCTCGAGATGTTTCATGAGCCCGCGATCCATCGACCAGGCAAGCCGTTCATCCAGCGGCGTCTTGGTGATCAGCACCGCCTCAACGAGATCAATAGCGGCAAGGCGCGCGTCACCGCCGCGCACCTTTTTTCCGTGTGCGGAGGCTTTATGGGTGGAACGTTTACTGACGGGCGGGCGCGTCATGCCTCGACCGGTCATGCCCACGGCCCGGCGTTGCTGGTCTGGCCCATCTCGCGCGCCATCTGTTGCAGGCGCACGATACGGTCATCGGTGCTGGGGTGAGTGGAAAACAACTTGTCCAGCGAACGCGCGTGCAGCGGATTGATGATGAACATGTGCGCGGTGGCAGGGTTGTTTTCCGCCGCGACATTGTCGATGCGGGTCGCGCCGTCGGAAATTTTTGCCAGTGCGCTCGCAAGCCAAAGGGGGTGGCCACTGATTTCCGCGCCCGCGCGGTCGGCGGCGTATTCCCGTGTGCGGCTGATCGCCATTTGCACCAGACCCGCCGCCATGGGGGCAAAGATCATCAGCGCCAAAACACCGATCAGGCCCATGGCATTGTTGCGCCCGCCGCGAAACAAAAAGGCGAAATTCGCGAGCATGGAAATCGCGCCGGCCAGCGTCGCCGTGATGGTCATGGTCAGGGTGTCGCGATTACGCACGTGGGCGAGCTCATGCGCCATCACGCCGGCGAGCTCGTTCGGCGTCAGAATCTGGATTAGTCCGGTGGTTGCGCAAACCGCCGCGTGCTTGGGGTCGCGGCCGGTGGCGAAGGCGTTGGGTTGGGGGTTTTCGGCGATATAGACGCGCGGCATGGGCAGCCCCGCATTTTGCGCCAATTGCGCGACCATACGGTAGTAGGCGGAGCCGTCAGCCTCCGTCACCTCCCGCGCGCGATACATGCGCAGGACCACCTTGTCAGAATTCCAATAGGCGAAAAAGTTCATCCCCAACGCAATCACAAGGGCAATGACCATGCCCACAGGCCCGCCGAGCAAATAGCCCAGCCCCACGAAAAGCGCGGTCATGGCGGCCATCAGGATGAAAGTACGCATCATGTTCATGAATGCTGTCCTCGCAGATCAGAGGGGCCCCCGTCCAGAGGCTCCGCCTATAATTTGGGGCGCCTGGGGGTCTATTTCCAGTGGCTCGGCCAATCTGGCGTTAGAGTACACAATCGCGAATCACCGAACGGAGGGGGAACTCATGTTCCAGGAATTCAAAGATTTTGCCATGCGCGGCAATGTGGTCGATCTGGCGGTCGGCTTCATTCTGGGCGGCGCCTTTTCCACCATCGTCAAATCGTTGGTGAATGACATTCTGATGCCGCCGCTGGGCCTGGTCCTGGGCGGGGTCGATTTTGCCAACCTTTATGTTTCGCTGAGCGGTGGGGAGTATGAGTCGCTGGCCGCGGCCCAGGAAGCAGGGGCGGCCACCATCAACTATGGCCTCTTCATCAACAACGTCATCGCTTTTGTCATTCTGGCCTTTGCCCTGTTCCTGATCATCAAGGGCATGAACAAGATGCAGAAAAAAGCCGAGGAAGCCCCGGCGGAACCCGCCGCGCCGCCGCGCGAGCAAGTGTTGCTCGAGGAAATCCGCGACCTTCTGAAGAAGTAGGCCCCGCGACTTTTCGGTTCCTCGCGCTATAGTCCTTTCCGGGGTGCCAATGGCCCCCGGGAAGGAGCGTGGGTATGTCAGACGAATTGCCCCAAAGCGCGGCAAAGGACAAAAAACTCAGCAAGGCGGCGCTTGATGCCTTGCGCGAGGCCGAAGATCGCCGCGCGCGCGAGGCGCCCGCAGAGCTTCCCCCCGAAAAAGGAGGGCCCAAAGGGCCGGAACCCACACGCTTTGGCGACTGGGAAAAGGGCGGAAAAATTTCCGACTTCTGAGGCCCTACGCTTTCCCGCTCTTACGCTTTTTCTCTGTGCTCGATCAGCTCTTCCACCACCGCCGGATCGGCGAGCGTGGATGTATCCCCCAGGTTTGAAAAATCGTTCTCGGCGATCTTGCGCAGAATGCGGCGCATGATCTTGCCCGAGCGCGTCTTGGGCAGGCCCGGCGCATGCTGGATCACGTCGGGGCTGGCAATGGGGCCGATCTCGCTACGCACATGGGCGATCAGTTCTTTGCGTAATTCATCCGTAAACGGAACACCGGCCATGGGCGTCACATAGGCGTAAATGCCCTGGCCCTTGATGTCGTGGGGAAAGCCCACCACGGCGGCTTCGGCCACTTTGGCATGAGCGACGAGCGCGCTTTCCACTTCCGCCGTGCCGATGCGGTGGCCCGACACGTTGATCACGTCATCGACGCGGCCGGTAATCCAGTAGTAGTCGTCTTCGTCGCGGCGGCAGCCATCGCCCGTGAAGAAGCGACCGGGATAGGTCGTGAAATAGGTCTGCACAAAACGGTCGTGATCGCCAAAGACCGTGCGCATTTGCCCTGGCCAGCTGTCGAGGATCACGAGATTGCCGGAGGTCGCACCGTCCAGCGTCGCGCCTTTGTCATCCACCAGCGCGGGCTGAATGCCGAAAAAGGGCTTGGTCGCCGAACCTGGTTTCAATCCGATGGCGCCGGGCAGGGGCGAAATCAGAATGCCGCCGGTTTCCGTCTGCCACCAAGTATCAACAATGGGGCAACGCCCGTCGCCCACGACCTCATAATACCAGCCCCAGGCCTCGGGGTTGATGGGCTCGCCCACGGTGCCGAGCAGGCGCAAGGAGGCGCGGCTTGTTTTTTTAACCGGCTCGTCGCCGTCGCGCATGAGCGCGCGGATCGCCGTGGGGGCGGTGTAGAAAATATTGACCTTGTGCTTGTCGACCACCTGCCAGAAGCGGGAATTATCGGGATAGTTCGGCACGCCTTCGAACATCAGCGTGATGGCGCCATTGGCCAATGGTCCGTACACGATGTAACTGTGCCCCGTGACCCAGCCCACATCTGCCGTGCACCAATAGATGTCCCCCGGCTTGTAATCGAATACATATTGATGGGTCAGCGAGGCATAGACCATATAGCCGCCGGTGGTGTGCAGAACCCCCTTGGGCTTTCCGGTCGACCCGGAGGTATAGAGAATGAAGAGCGGGTCTTCCGCGCTCATTTCTTCCGGCACGCAGGTGGCGGCGGCGTCTTCGGCGGCCTCGTGATACCAGATGTCCCGGCCGTCTTCCCAGGCGATGTTACTGCCCGTGCGGCGCACCACAAGAACATGCTCCACGTGATCGCATTGTTTCAGCGCTTCATCGGTGTTGGCCTTCAGCGGAATTTTTCTGCCGCCGCGGATGCCCTCGTCAGCGGTAATCACAAAGGTGGATTTGCAGTCGTTGATCCGGCCTGCAAGGCTGTCGGGGGAAAAACCGCCAAAGACCACTGAGTGCACCGCGCCGATGCGCGCACAGGCAAGCATCGCATAGGCCGCTTCAGGGATCATGGGCATATAGATGGTAACGCGGTCGCCTTTTTTAACGCCGTTCGCCTTCATGACATTCGCCATGCGGCACACATCGTCATGCAGTTCCTGATAGGAAATGTGTTTGGAATCCTTGGGGTCGTCCCCTTCCCAGATGATCGCCGTGTCATTCGCCTTGCCCGGCAGGTGCCGGTCGATGCAATTAGCGCTCGCGTTCAGCGTCCCGTCTTCGTACCAGCGGATGTGCAAATCCTTCGCGTCAAAGGACACGTCCTTGATCTTGGAATAGGGTTTGATCCAGTCGATGCGCTTGCCCTGTTCCGCCCAAAAGACCTCCGGGTTTTCCACCGACCGTTTGTACATCTCGGCATAGGTCGCCTCGTCGATATAGGCGGATTTGGCCCAGCCGGCGGGGACGGGGATCAGATCGGGTTCGGGATGGGTGTTCATCTCGCGGCCTCCTGCGGGAACGGTATGGAATTTCAGCCAATTCTTTAGCAGTTGCGGCGGACGGGCAAGCCCTTGCGGTCATGGGCCGCGTGAGGCTATTCCTGACGCTTCCGTGACACATGAGGCATTCCATGCAGCTGCATCAATCCACTTGGGCCGAAGTTGAAAAATATCTCGATGGGTCCAAGGGCATCATCATTCCCGTGGGCTCCACCGAACAGCACGGGCCCAATGGGCTTTTGGGGACGGATGCGATCTGCCCCGAGGTAATTGCGAAACACGCGGGCGATGACAGCGGCATCCTGGTGGGCCCCACGTTCAACGTCGGCATCGCGCAGCACCATATGGCGTTCACGGGCACCATCACCTTGCGCCCCTCCACCATGATCGCGGCCATGACCGATTGGGTGGCGAGCCTTCGCCGACACGGTTTTGAAAACATCTATTGGCTCAATGGCCATGGCGGCAATGTCGCCACCATCAACGCGGCATTTGCTGAGATCTATTCCGATGGCAGCCTGGACACGTCAGACCCCGAAGGCAGCAATCGCCCGCCCCTGAAACTCAAGCTCATGAATTGGTGGGAACTGCCGGGCATTTTTAACATGTGCAAGCAGATGTACCCCGAAGGTCATGGCAGCCACGCCACGCCCTCGGAAGTTTCCGTCACCTATTACGCCTATCCTGATGCGGTGAAGGATGTGGAGATGTCGCCCAAGATCGCGCCCAATGGGCCCATCCGGGATGCGGCCGATTATCGCCGCCGTTTTCCCGATGGGCGCATCGGCTCGGACCCCAGCCTCGCGAGTGTCGAAGACGGCGAAAAACTCGTCAAAGCGTCGGCCAAGGCGCTGGTTGCGGATTTCACAAAGTTCTGCGAGGTGGCAGGTTAGTCCCGTACGGCTTCTATTGCGACTGCGAGGTCGACAAGCTGTGTTGCAAGTTTCGCTTTTGCAGTTTGGGGAAGATATTCCAACAATCTTGTTTCCTGAGCAACGACGGCCTTGAGCGCGCGTCGCGTGACTGTCCGTCCTGCCGGTGTTAGGCGACACAGGCGGCGGCGGCGGTCTGCGGTATCGGCTTCGGCTTGAACCAGGCCTGCGGCGATAAGTCGATCAACAATCTTGGTCATTCCGCCTGACGAAAACAACAGGGCGCGATTGAGCTCCTTCAAGGACAAGTGCCCGCCCTTTTCGCACAGCAAGAGCGATTGCAGCACCTCAAACTCTGCCTGTGTCAGGTCATGCGGCTCCAATGCCGCGGCTGTGGCTTCGGATAGGTGACGGACAATCCGGTAAAGGGGGACGACCATGCGGGCGGTCTCGCTTCCCTCGGCGTCTGAGGTCGCAGTTGTCCGTTCCAATATCCAGGATGTGCTGCCGCGTTTCATGCCTTGCGCTCCTCTCATCTTGTTTGCTGATCGTATTCGAAAAATAGTTGACGTGGAAGGCAAATCCGAATACCTTCCAAGGAAGGTAAAATTGGAAGGCGTCAATATGTTTCGCACGACATGGATATTCGACGTTGACCCGTCAAAGCAGGCAGCATTCGAAGCTATGTATGGTCCAAAAGGCGACTGGGTGCGACTTTTCGAAAAGTATGAAGGCTTCAAGGAGACGGTGTTGCTGCGTGAAGCAGAGGGTGGTTCGCGCTACGCGACGATTGATGTCTGGATCTCTGCCGTGGCCTACCAGAACTTTCTTGATCGTGCGGCTGGGGAATACAAGGCCCTTGGGAAACGCGGCAAGACGCTCGTGACCGGTATGGTTCATGCGGGGCAGAGCGCATGATCGTGAATGGTTGGACCTTTCTGGCGTTCGCTGCGGTGGGGGAAGTCGCCTTCGCGGCCCTTTTACCCGCGACGCAAGGCCTCTCAAGGCTCTGGTCGACTTCGGCGGTGATCGCGGTGGGCTGGGCTACGACCTGGGCATTGTCAAAGGCGATGCAGGTTCTCAATCCAGCGATCTCCTATTCGGTCTGGGTAGGGTGCGGCATTGTCGGGGTAGTCATGACATCGACACTTCTCCATAAGCAACCTGTGGGCGGCGTCCAGCTGGCGTGCATCTCACTTATTCTTGTGGGGGTGATCGGCTTGAAGCTTCTTGGCACTACGGAAATAGGTTAAGGCCGCGCGCTTTAACCCTGAATTTGTCAAGCTTACCCTATACTTCGGCTCGGCTGGTGGCTCTTACCGATTTGCGGCACACTGGCGCCAGAGACGGACGGACGGGGACAACGGGTTTGCGCACCCATTACTGCCGAAATTGCGGATCGCCCTTGCGCGGCGCCTTTTGCCACAGCTGCGGGCAGAAGGACGATGACTATCGCCGTCCGCTGCTGACTCTGTCGAATGAATTTCTGGGTGACGTCTTTCAGTGGGACAGCCGCGTGTTGCGGTCCATCATTCCATTTCTTCTTATGCCGGGTAGCTTGACGCGCGCCTACATGCGCGGGCGGCGGCAACAATATATTTCGCCGCTACGACTTTATCTTGTCATCAGCATCGTCTTTTTCATTGCGCTAGGGGTGAGCGACCGCGCCATCTTCGGCTTTGCGGGGCCGCAGCCACGCAACCTCGTCGAAGACTTTCCGAACATTGCTGCCGACTTGGAAGGTGTCGCGCCGGAATACCTTTCCTATACGCCCGATGAAAATCTGTTCGGGCGGCAGGTTTCTTTCGCCATGTTCATCGATCCCGCAACGATGATCGCCGCACCGGCTTTGCCGACCGAACGAATTGAAGAGCTATTTTCACGTTCGGAGCAGGGGCAGAGAAATTTCAACCAGATCCGACCCTTCCTGATTGGCTACAATCAGGCGATGGAAGATCCGCGCATCTTCAACGACGTCATGCACGACGGCGTGCCCTTGCTGATGGTGGTGCTGGTGCCGATCTTTGCCTTGATCATGGGCGGGCTCTATGTGCGGCGGCGTGTGTGGTTCATCGACCACCTCGTTTTCTCGCTGCATTACCACAGCTTTCTGTTTGCCGTGCTGCTGCTCATGCTGGGGCTCGCGCGCTTGACCGGCACGACTTTTCAGGGGGCGGGCGCCATCGGGTTTTTTCTCGGGCTGATGGGGGTCTATCTGTTCATCGCCATGCTGCGCACCTATCGCGGCGGCATATTCAGAACCGCGATCAAGTTCATGATCCTGGGCGGGGTCTATTTGAATGTCTTTGCGGTGGCGCTGTTTCTCTATACAGCGTTCAAGCTTTCGCAACTGACGTAGGAAACACGGCGGGCGACTAAAGCCCGCCCATCTTGCGGACAATCTTCCACTCTGCTGCCGTTACGGGCTGAACCGAGAGCCGCGTATTGTTGACGAGCACCATATCCTTGAGCTTGGGTTCCGCCTTTGCGTCATCAAGCGTGACGGGCTTGGGCAACGCTTCCACCGCCTTCACCGTCACCAATCCGAACTTGCCCTTCTCGTCGGTGGGGTCGGGCTCATATTCCTTGATCACTTCGACAACGCCGACGATGCGCTTTTCATTCACTGAGTGATAGAAGAACCCCAGGTCCCCGCGCTTCATGGCGATCATGTTGTTGCGCGCCTGGTAATTGCGCACGCCGTCCCATGGCTCGCCCTTCGCGCCGCGCTTCACCTGGTCGTCCCAGCCCCAGGTGCCGGGTTCGGATTTGAACAGCCAATAATTCACGGGCGGCCCTCCAGCGCACCCAGCGTCCATTTCCAGGGGTAGATCTCAGTGCTTTGGAACAGCCCGGCCCGCGCATAAGGGTCGAGCGCCGCCCATTGCTCCGCCGTCGCTTGATCGGCGCAATCGACGATCAGCATGCTGCCCATGGGCTTGCCGTCTTCGCCGAGCAAGGGCCCCGCGACCTTCAACGTGTCGCCGGAGGCATCGAGAAACTCAAGATGGGCTTCGCGTGTTTCAAGACGCAGGTTGAGCGCGCCAGGTTTGTCCTTGGCGTAAATAACGAAGAGCATAAAAGTCCTATTCAGCTGTAAAGGGCCGCGCGAGCAATTCTTCGATGGCGGTCGCCACGTCAATACGCCCGCTGACGATTTTCGCAACCGCGACGGAGATAGGCATTTCCACCCCGCGCGCTTCGACAACCCGTTCGACCGCGCCCGCGGTGGCGACGCCTTCGGCGACGGATTTTTTCCCCGCCAGCGCCTCGTCCATCGTCTTGCCGGACCCAAGCGCAAAGCCCAGGGAATAATTGCGCGACTGATGTGACGTGCAAGTAAGGATGAGATCCCCGAGCCCCGACAGGCCGGCGAGGGTTTCAAGTTCCGCCCCCCAGCTGGTGCCCAGGCGCACAATCTCGGCAAAGCCGCGGGCGATCAGTGCGGCGCGCGCGGAATCGCCAAGTTGGCAGCCATCGACAATACCGCAGGCGATGGCCATGACGTTCTTGACCGCGCCGCCGATCTGCGCGCCGGTCACGTCCGCCGAGTAATAGGGCCGGAAGGAGGGCAGGCCGAGCGCGGCGACCAGCGCCTGTCCCAATGTCTCGTCGGCGCAAGCCAGCGTTACGGCGGTGGGCAGACCGCTCGCCACATCGGCGGCAAAGCTGGGCCCCGACAGAACGGCGGGTTCGGCCTGGCTCATGCCTTCGGCCAGCACATCGCTCATCAGCTCCAGAGTTGTCATCTCGATCCCTTTGGAACAGATGACGGCCGGGGTGCCGGCTTTGATGTGGGGCGACAGGTCCTTCAGCGCCGCGCGCAGGTGCTGTGCGGGCACCACCATCAACAGCGCGTCACAGGCGCCAAGCTCGGCGTAATCGCTCGTCGCGCGAATGCTCGAATCGAGGGCCTGGCCGGGAAGGAAAATTGTGTTCTCGTGGTCACTGTTGATGGCCTCGACCACCTCACTTTCCCGTGCCCACAGCAGGGTGTCGCGCCCGGCGCGTGCTGAAACAGTAGCCAGTGCGGTGCCCCATGCACCGGCACCTACTACGCCAACCCTTTGAATCCCCTTGCTCAACGGCAACCCTCCCCAGGACGCTCGGATGACTTTTTGCACTGCAATATCAACATGCTGCACCGCAACTTAGAAATACTGAAGGATTTATTGATCATTCACATTAATCGGCTTATCTTTTGGGCATGCAGTGCAAGAAAACTATGCGCGAGAAAATCCTGAAGGCGGCCATGGAGCGGTTCCTCCATTACGGCTACCCGAAAACCACGATGGCGGAGATCGCGGCCGACTGCAACATGTCGCCCGGCAACCTGTACCGGTACTTCCCGGGCAAGCTGGACCTCGCCCATTCCATTGCCGAGTTCTATGCCCAGGAAACGCAGGACATGCTCCGCGACATTGTGCGGGACAAGACGCTCAGCCCCTTGGAAAAGCTGCGGAAATACCACTTCGAGATTCTGCGCCACACCTATCATCAGCTCGAGAAAGACCCAAAAGTCTATGAAATGGCGCAGATCCTGAAGAAGGAGCGGCCCACGTTCTCGAACGAGCAGATGGCCAAGGAACGCGCCCTGATGAGCGAGATTCTGGCGGCCGGCAACGCGGCTGGGGATTTCGATATCAAGGACATTGTCTTTGTGGGCGAGATGATTCAAAGCGCCACCATGAAATTCAAGTACCCGCAGCTCTGGTCGGCCCTGACCCTTGAGAAGCTCGAGCGGGAGCTTACGGGCGTTCTCGACCTCATTTTGAGCGGTATTGCCCCCAAAGCCGTGAATGATTCAGCGGGCCAACCCACCCAGACCGCGGTAACAGCCTAGGTTTTCCCCCAGATTTCTGCCGATTTTTTGTCGATATGACCTCAGCGCATGCCTGACTGCCCAAAAAATACTGAACAAAATCGATTTCGTTCATTGTTTTTCGTTCAGCCCCTTGCTATATTGGTTTCATCGGGGCTGACGAAGGCGGCAAGACCTTCCCCAGCCCCCAAGAATTGGAGCTCCCCAAAAGGGCTCAAGAGGAAAGGCGAGAGCAATGATTTACCGACTGACGACATGGATGACTGGTGCGTCGCTCACGGTTTTTGTGGCGGCAATGACCCTCGAAGCGGTCCTGCACTACGGCACCCTCTAAGAAGACGAATTCATCGGCCCAACCGATGACCAGGCCGCCGGGCCTCCATACCCCTCCCAAGCGGGGTCCGGCGGCGGTTTTCTTGGAAAGACCTGGGACCGACGAGAGAAGTTTCCTCCGCCCGCATCCCTCAGGCCATTTTCAGTTCCGTCAATGGCCAGCGGGCTCTGGGCGGGGCATTGAGCGACCCCATCCTCCCCGATGATCCCGTAAGGGATAATTGCTCAAGCCCCGCCCAGCCAATCATCGCCGCATTGTCCGTACACAGCTTTGGCGGCGGCACACTCAAGACAAACCCCATTTCCCCCGACAATTGATCCATGGCCCCGCGTACGGCCTTGTTCGCGGCGACCCCGCCAGCGAGCACCAACGTGCGCGCGGCGTCGGGGTGATCTTCAATGAACTTTTCCATGGCCCGGCGCGTCCGGTCGATCAGGCAGTCGGCCACCGCTTCCTGAAAGGCGGCGCAAAGATCAGCCTTGCCTTGCATGTCCAGGGGCCCCGCCTCTTCGGCCGCATGGAGCACCGCGGTCTTCAGCCCGGAAAAAGAAAAATCGCAATTGTCCCGGCCCTTCATGGGGCGGGGCAGGGCAAAGCGTTTGGCCTCGCCCGTGGCGGCGCAGGCCTCGACCGCGGGCCCGCCGGGAAAGCCCAGCCCCAGCATCTTTGCGACTTTATCAAAGGCCTCCCCCACCGCGTCGTCGATGGTGGTGCCCAGCAGGCGGTATTGGCCCACACCCTCGACCGCCAGCAATTGACAGTGCCCGCCGGAAACCAGCAGCATCAGATAGGGAAAGGGCACATCCTCAAACAGCCGCGCGGTCAGCGCATGGGCTTCCAGGTGATTGATGGGGATGAAGGGCTTGTTCGCAGCGGCAGCGATGCCCTTGGCGGTCATCAGCCCCACTATGACGCCGCCGATCAGCCCCGGCCCGGCGGTCGCGGCGATGGCGTCTACGTCCTCGAGCGTCACATTCGCATCGCGCAGGGCCTCGGCCACCAGCGCATCAAGCCGATCAATATGGGCGCGGGCGGCAATTTCCGGCACCACACCGCCGTAAGGCGCATGCTCGTCGAGTTGGCTGAAAATCACATTGGACAGGATCTCGCGCACCCCGTCCGTATAGCCGCGCACCACGGCAGCGGCGGTCTCGTCGCAGCTCGTCTCAATGCCCAGAACCGTCAGGGGGCTATCGCTTTTTGATGCGCTCAAAGTCGTCTCGACATGTTGGTCCATCCGGGCTAAGCCCGGGCTTGAGAGTTAGGTCGGAGTTAGACGCGGGCGAGGCGTAAATTGCAATCCTCTTTCAAGATCGGTACGCGCGGCAGCCCGCTGGCGCTGTTTCAGGCAAACCTTGTGCGGACAGAGCTTGCCCGCCTTCACGACCTGCCCGCCGACGGGCCGGACAGCCCCTTTGAGATTGTCACCATCACCACCTCCGGCGACCGGATTCAGGATCGCGCGCTGATTGAGGCCGGGGGCAAGGGGCTCTTTACCAAGGAGATTGAAGACGCACTTTTGAGCGGCGCCATCGATTGCGCCGTCCATTCCATGAAGGATGTGCCCACCGCTCTGCCGCAGGGGCTGGTGATGGACGCCATCCTCGAACGCGAAGATGTGCGCGACGCCTGGATCAGCCCCCGGGCGGCCCGGATCGAGGACCTGCGCCCCGGGGCAAAAGTGGGGACCTCCTCCCTTCGCCGTCAGGCCCAGGTGTTGGCGCGGCGGCCCGATCTGGAGGTGGTGGTGTTTCGCGGCAATGTGGAGACACGCCTTGCCAAACTCGCCGAGGGGCAGGTGGACGGAACGCTCCTCGCTGCCGCGGGGCTCAGCCGGCTGGGGCGGCTCGATGTGGCGACCCGCCTGATCCCGGTGGACGAGATGCTGCCCGCCGTAGCGCAGGGGGCCATTGGCGTTGAAATTCGTGAGGGCGACAAGGCCGCCCAGGCGATGGTCGCCCCTCTTAATCATGAGCTCACGGAACGGGCGGTCCGCGCGGAACGCGCCTTCCTGGCCGAACTCGACGGATCCTGCCGGACGCCGATCGCCGCTTTGGCGGTTTTTGAGGGCCCGGACACGCTAACCCTGTCGGGGAAGGTGCTTTCCCCGGACGGCAAAACCATTTATGACATCCGGCGGTCCGGCGCGGGTTCGGCGCCCGAGGATTTGGGGCGATCGGCCGGGTTGGATCTTAGAGGGCAAGCGGGGAACGCATTCTTCGCTGAGATATTGAAATTGAGCCAGCAAGCGGGTTCTTGAGGGAGATTTGATAGTGCGCGTAGTCATCACTCGAGCGGAAAACGAAGCGCTTCGTATGGCGCAGTCGGTTGACGGCATCGGTTGCACGCCGCTTGTCGCCTCCATGATGGATATTGAATTGAGTGACAACCCGATCGACCTGACCGGTTTTCAGGGCGTCATTGTAACCAGTGGCAACGCCGTGCGGGCCCTTGAAAAAGGCAACGAGGATCGCGACGTGCCGGTCTACTGCGTCGGCCCACAGTCGCGCAAACTTGCTGAGAGCTTGGGTTTCAAGAACGTCAGTAATTCCTTTGGCGGCGCCAAGAACCTGCCGATCTTCTTGCATCGGGAAACATCGCCCCAGAAGGGACCGCTGCTGTTTCTTCATGGCGGCAATCTCTCGGGCAATCCGATCCAGGACGTCCAAAGGGCCGGCTTCCGCGTTCAGGGGCGCAAGGTTTATGGCACCGCGCCGATCAAAACCCTGCCCGATGACGTGCGTGCCGAGTTTGAAAAGGATGTTCCGCCCGAGATTGTGACCTTCATGTCCATCCGGACGTTCAAATTGTTCCGCGATGTGATGCAGAACGAGGGCCTGCTGCCCAAGCTGCGCGACAGCATGGCGGTCTGCATCAGTCCGGCGGTTGCGGATTTCGCGCGCGAGATTCGATGGAAGAAAGTCTTCACCGCTGCCGATATGACCGGCCCGGCAATTTTGGAAAAGATTACCGAGCTGAAGGAAAGCGCGGGCGCCCCTTCTTGAGTTGCGTCTGCAATCCGAAAAATGGTGAAGTGTCGCAACGGCGCTTTACAAACCTGATATGGATTGCGGCATGACCGACGACAGCGCAAAAAAATCGGACGATCAGACCACAACCGCTTCGGAAGAAGCAGGCGAGGCCCCTGCGGCGCCAAAGGCCTCGCGGCCTTTCGACGTTTTCACGATTTCCCTTGCCGCGGTACTGGGCGCGGCCCTTGCCCTTATCCTTCAGTTTGCATTGACCATGGGCGGTGTCTGGCCCGGTGGCGCGACAACGGGCGCCGGGGGCGGCAGCGTAGACCTTGCGCCGCTTGAAAGCCGTCTTGCCGCGCTGGAGCAGGCTGGCCCAACGGGGGCGGGCACTTCGGACGCTGACATCGCGGACCTGCGGCAATCCGTTTCCCGTTTGCGCGATCAGGTGACGCGCCTTGAAAGCCAGCCGCGCGACAATGGCGCGGCGCCGGACCTCAGCGCGTTTACGCGCATGGTCGAGGACCTGGAAACCCAGCTTGACGGGATTGATGCGCGCACCGCCGTTGTCGAAGGCCGCGTGCCTGCCGATCTCGGGGTGCAACTGGCGGGCTTTGCGGATCAGGCCGCGCTCGACGATGTTGCGGCCCGCCTGATCCAGCTCGAAGAAGACTTTGAAATGAACGACACGCGCCGCGCCGCCATGGGCCTGGGCCTGGCGCAGCTCGCGCGTGCGGCGGGGGGCTCGCGACCCTTTGACGAAGAACTTGCCGCCGTGACTTTGTTGCGGCCCGACGATGCCTTGGTGGCGCAGCTGGCGCCCTTCGCCGAAGACGGCGTGCCGACCCTCGCCATGTTGCAGGCGGACTTTCCCGCCGTCGCCCGCGGCGTGGCGCGCGCTGCGCAAACACCGGAAGAACTCACAGCCTGGGGTAGGGTCTGGGCGTGGCTCGGCCAGTTCATCTCATTCCGTCGCACGGGCGAAACCGACGGCGAAAGCGCGGCGGCCATTTTGGCCCGGGCGGAACAACGCCTTTCCGAGGGCGATCTCGATGCCGCACTTGATGAAATGAATGCCTTGCCGCCTTCGGCGCAGGAGGCCGCCGCCGAATGGGTTGCGCGAGCCGAAGCGCGTGTTGCGCTTGACCAGGTCATCACCGCGCTCTCGGCGGAAATCATCGCCGAGCTGAGCGCGGATCGGTAGACGCCATGGCACGCGCGATTTTCATCTTTCTTGTCGCGGCGCTGATCGCGGGCTTTGTAGTTTGGGTGGTCAGCTATCCCGGTTGGGTCACGGCCGACTGGCTCGGCTATCGCTTCGAAGCGCCCATGAGCGTGACGGTCCTCGCCCTCGTTGCGCTTTTCACCGTTCTCTATTTTCTTCTGCGCCTTATTCACACCATCGCCAGTGGCCCCGATGCCGTGCGGCGGGTTTATGAAAAGCGTCAGACCAAACGCGCGAATGCCGCGCTGACCCAAGGGCTTGCCGCCGCCGCGGCTGGGGATGCGCATCTTGCCCATCGCGAAGCGGCGCGCGCGGGACGCCTTGCCAAGGATGGCCCGCTCGCGCAGGTGCTCGCGCTCGAAGCCGCCATGCTTGAAGAACGCGACCGCGACGTGGCCGCTCTTGCGCCGGGGCTTCTCAATCATCCGGAGACGGAGCTTCTGGGCCGGCGCGCGCTTTTTGATCTTGCCCGCAAGAGCCACAATTGGGCCGGCGAGGTTGATCACGCCGAAGCAGCATTCGAAACACACCCCGCCGCCGGGTGGGCCGCCGAAGCCTTGCTTGCCGATGCGATCCGTCACACCGATTGGGACCGGGCGCGGTCGATCCTTGCGCGCGGCGGCCGGGCTGGTTCGTTCACCAATGGACGCGCGGCGCATATCAAGGCCGCACTGATGCTGGCAGAGGCGCAAGACCTCGCCGCAAAGGGCGATACGGGCAAAGCCGCTGCGCTCGCGCGCAAGGCCTGGGAAGCCGATGACACCCTTGCCGCTGCTGCAGTGTTGCGGGCTGAGCTTTTGGAAGGGGCGGGCAAGCCCAAGGCGGCGCGCGATTTTGCCGAACGGGTCTGGCCCGTGCGGCCGCATTCCACGCTGGGGCGCGTCATTGCGGCACCCGAAGGCGATGAAACCCATGACGATGTGCTTGCCCGCGTGCGCGCTGTTGCCAGCGCCAATCCCGATCACATCGAAAGCCGCTTGCTGGTGGCCGAAGCAGCCCTTGCCGCGCGCGACGTGACGGCGGGGCGCGATGCCCTGAAGCCGCTATTGGAAACCGGCGGCTCGGCCCGCGCTTATGCGCTGATGGCGGCGCTCGACCGCGCGGAACATGGCGCGGCGGCTGACCCCGAAGAATGGATCGATCTTGCCCTGGCTGCGCCGCGCGATGCGGTGTGGGTGTGCGGGGCGTGCGGCTATCGCGCGCCGACCTGGCATGGCGCATGCCCTCGCTGCGCGCGCGTTGCAACAGCGGCCTGGGCCACGCACGATGAAGAAATTACCGATGCGCCCGCCGCACCTGCTGCGCCCAGTCCCGCGTCTGAGCCGCAACCCGCCACGGAACAAGCTGCCGCGCCTGCGCCGCGCGTGGCCCCTGTGGTTGCCGCCGCCGCACCAGCGCCAGATGCGACAGATACAGATGACGCTGCGCCCGCCACAGCGCCCATCCCCGATGATCCGGGTACGGATGATGCGGAGGACGAGGACCGGGAATGGTAAGCCGCGGTCTTCGGTTTGTATCCCTTTCCATTATTGCGGTTCTGATTGGGGCGGTGATTTTTTCCATCCGTCTCGATACGTCCTTTGATGCCCTGCAGCAGGACTATGGCGGCGAGCTGACCACCTATCTGCCGCTTGCGTCCGGCGCGCGCGCCCACTACCGCGACGACGGCAATGCGCAAGGCCGCGCGGTTGTCTTGCTGCACAGTGAAGGGTCCTCGCTTCAGGAATGGGACGGCTGGGTGCGCCAGATGGGCGATACCTACCGGTTGATCCGTATCGATCTGCCCGGGCACGGGCTCACCGGCCGGGTGCCGGGGGACGATTATTCAAGGCGGGCCATGGCGTCTTTCGTGCTGGATGCGGTGAATGCGTTGGGGCTCGACCAATTCGTCCTGGTGGGCGCGGACATGGGCGGCGGCGTCGCCTGGGAATTTGCGCGGGCACACCCCGAACGGCTCAGCCACATGGTCCTGCTCGCGCCGACAGGGGTCGGTTATGTGCCCGAGGATCAGCCGCTGGCGGTCATCGCCGCGCGCAATCCCCTGACTCGGCCTCTGGCGCGCTGGATTTTTCCGCGCTGGGCGGCGGCCAACGCGCTCTACAAAAGCTTTGTGGACGACAATCACGTTACCGACGCGATGATCGACCGGCGCTGGCGGCTCGCCCGCCTCTCCGCCAACCGCGTCGCCACCGTGCGGCGCCATGCCTTGCCGGATGAGGTGCCCTTGCGTGAATTTGACGGGGCGATCCATGTGCCCACGGTCGTTCTGTGGGGGGAGGAAGACCAGATCCTGCCCCTGGACCGGGAGCGGGTGGAATGGGACCTGCGCACCAAGTTCGCGGGGGGCCCGGACGAAAACCCCCTCTATACCTTTTCCGGGGTGGGCCACTTTCCTCACGAGGAGCAGGCCCTGTTTTCCGCCGCTTTCGCCGCCAACTTCATCGAGACCCATTCGGACCCGGAAAATGCTGAATAGCGCTTGCGATTCTTAATCATTTCCGCATATGGTCCCGCCCCGTGCCCAAGGGCACGCGCCAAAGGCGGGCCGCTTTAGCTCAGTTGGTAGAGCACATCATTCGTAATGATGGGGTCGGGTGTTCGAATCACCCAAGCGGCACCACTTTCCTGATTTCACGCGAATTCGCTACGCTCACGCTCCAATGGGGCGGGCTGACTGCTTGGCTCTTTCTAGGGTGTCTGGGCAGATCTATATTTGGTGTGGCGGGACCTATGTCCTACAATTCTGGGAATTGGATATGGATTTTGGGGCTTTATGAGACCCAAAGGGATTTGGATCCCTTCCTCTATATTCAAGCGACCTTGGCTATCAAATTCTACCAAATTTGGCACTGTAGGTACTTTGATTGTCACTCTTGCTATCGAAATTATTTTGAATATATAAAATAGGTGAGTTTGATAATCAAAAAAGGTGAAACTCGGTGGCCAAAACCGTTAACGAAATACTGGATATGTCAGACGCCGTAAACTACCACCACGGCCAGTTTCCTCCTCGGAACATCAACTACCAAAAATTGATAAGCCCCTTGGCTCGGGCGTCATCGACCATCGCCCGCTACGACCAGATGCTCAAGGCGATGCACAACAGTGAGATACTCCTGACGCCGCTTCGGAGCCAGGAAGCTGTCGTCTCCTCCCGCATGGAAGGGACAATAAGCACTCTGGACGAGGTGTTACGGTATGACGCCGAACAAGAAGAAGATGGCTCATCGATCCACAAAGCATACCGGCACGAAACCATTGAAGTGTGGCTGTATGGACGTGCCCTCAGAACGGCTCAAGCGAATATCGAAAAGGGAACCCCTATCTCAAGCTGGCTAATACGCACCACGCACAAGCAGCTTTTGGGGTATGGACGGGGAGCATCGAAAAGCCCCGGCGAATTTAAGAAGGAACAAAACTATTTAGCCGACCAGGCGCGTCGCAAGATACTCTTCCAACCAATAGACCCCGAGCATCTGCAGGACGGATTGGATCGTCTGTTCACATACATTGACGACCCCTCAATCGAAATCCTTATCAGGACAGCTGTCGCCCACCTTGAATTCGAGGCCCTCCACCCGTTCAAGGATGGAAATGGCCGGATTGGTCGCATGCTCATCACGTTGATGCTCTGGCACTATGGAATTCTTTCTGCTCCGCACTTCTACGTTAGCGCATACTTCGAACAGAATCGTGATGAGTACATAGATACGATGCGAGAGGTATCGAAGACTGGAGATTGGACAGACTGGATCATCTTCTTTCTTGATGGGTTGGATCAACAGGCAAGGGAAAATCTATTGGTCGCCGAAAAAATACGTGAACTGTATGAGTCCATGAAGGAACGGCTTCGCGAAGAACTGTCGTCCAAATGGAGCACCATGGCTCTGGATTTTCTTTTCGAACGACCTGTCTTTCGAAACAATGTATTTACAAACAAATCTGGGATTCCACCGCAAACGGCCCACCGGTTCACTCGGCAACTACTCGAAGCAGGAATACTGAGAATGATCGATCCCGCATCTGGTCGCCGACCGGCAATGTATTCCTTTGAACCTCTGCTAAAACTGGTTCGCGGATAGAAACCGAACCTCACGGCAAGTCGGCCGCCGTCTCGCTCACCAGATCGCGGGCTACTTCTTTCAGCGCTTCGAGATGTTCGGCGCCTGCTTTCTTGGCTTCGGCATAGATGCGCAATTGCCGGTCTGCGCTGGTGCCGCGATCAAGGATCGTGCGCGCGTGGAGGATCTCTTTCACGCAGCCGAGCGCCTCGGCGTCTTCCTTGAGGGCTTCCAGCATTTCTTCTATCAGCGCCTCATAGGTCGTGCTTTCGCGCTTGCCGAGATCGATCAAACTGCCGGCCGTGCCGTGACGCTGAGCAAGCCAGCGGTTTTCCTTTACCAGCACGCGCGGATAAATGCGCCAGCGCTGGTTCGCTTTTTTCAGCCGCACCAGCATGCGCATGATGCATTGGTAAAGCGCGGCGATGCACAGCGCGTCTTCAAGCCGTGTGCAGACATCGGTAATGCGCATCTCCAGCGTTGGAAAGCGCGCGGAGGGACGCAGATCCCACCAGATTTTTGACGAGTCTTCCAAAATGCCCGCATCGATCAGGTGATTGACCACCGCTTCGTATTCGCTCCAGCTGTCGAAGTAATCGGGAATACCCGTGCGCGGCATGCCGTCGAAAATCGTCAGCCGCGACGACTTCATGCCCATGTCGTGCCCGCCCCAGAAGGGGGAGGAGGTCGACAGCGCCAGAAGGTGGGGCAGAAAATACGTCGCCTGGTTCATCAAATCGATGCGCAGCTCGGGGTCTTCGATGCCGATGTGCACATGCATGCCGCAGATCAGCATGCGGCGGATCACGCCGCCCATGTCACTGTCGAGCCGGTCATAACGTTGTGCGGCGGTGTGATGCTGCTGGTCCCATTGGGCAAAAGGATGGGTCGAGGCCGCCATCAGGCGCATGCCGTGATGTTCGGCAATACGTTTCAGGGTGCGGCGGAAGGCGATGAGGTGGGGCCGTGCATCGGCCGGGTTCGAACAGACGGGCGTACCGATTTCCACCTGGCATTTGAGGAACTCCGGCGTCACCCGTTCGCCCAGCGCGTCTTTGCATTCGCGCATGAAGTCTTCAGGTGGCTCGGAAACAAGGTCGAAGGTTTCCGGATCGACCAGAAGATATTCTTCCTCGATCCCGATGGTCAGCGCTGGGTCCATGCGGGAAGCCCCCTCATTCATGGGACGGCCCGCGCAGCGCAGGCCCTTAAACCGTCTCGCGTTCCATCAAATCGCCAATTGCAGCGGCAAGCAAGCGCGACATGTCTTGTGCGCTGGTTTCATCCTGCAAAAGATCCTGCCGCACCTCCAGGGTAAGGTGGCGCGCGCCCAGCGGCTTGATGTGCCGGTCGACCGTGTAGTTGAAGCCCCGCGCGTCATAGGGCTCGTTGTCGCCGACGCGCAAATGGGGCGCGTGGACCCCCGCGGCCTTGATAAAGCCTCGCGCGGTGGGTTCGTCATGGGCCCACAAAACGCCCAGATGCCACGGGCGGTCTTCGTGGGCGACATGAAGGCGCGGGGTGAAGGAATGGACGGAAACGAGCAGCGGGTCGTCGAAGGCCCTCCGCGCGGCGTCAATCTCTTCGGCCAACGCAAGGTGATAGGGCTCAAAGAAGCGCGTGATGCGTTCTTCCCGGTCGGTGGCGGACAGGCCCTTGTTGCCCGGCACTTCGATGCCGTCGCTGACTTCGGGGATGTGATCGGCGCGATCCATGGACCGATTGGGGTCCACAAGCAGCCGAGAGAAATCCGAACAGATGGCGCGCGCCTTGAACGTCGCGGCCAGCGAAAGGGTCAGGTCCTTCGCACCGATGTCGTGGGCGATATGGGTGCGCAGATACCGCTCGTCCAACCCCAGCGCGTGGTACTCCCGCGGGATGGTGGCGGTGGCGTGATCACAGAAAAAGAAGATCGGCGTCTCGCCGAAGGCGCCGAATGTATCGAAGACGTTGTCAAAACTCATGGGAGGGAATGTAGGGAGAAGGGGGCCGAAAGGCGAGGGGCAAAAGAGGGCTTTCCCGCCCCCTTTTGCCGCATTGGTTACGACCCGTGGCTTAATAGTCGTTGATGTCCTTGGCCTGATCGGCGCTCCGGTCGTGATACGGCAGGAACCTCTTGATCAGGAACCAGTTGGCCGCGGTTAGGACCGCGAGCATGAGCAACGCCAGGGCGAAGGGATATCCGGTGGCGGTCAGAACGCCGCCAAAGATCCAGACGACCAACGCGACTTCCAGCCCGGCGAGCCCTAGGCCGAGGAAGAAATATCCCGGCAGGACCACCTCGATGGCGGCGAACACGATGCCGGCAATCGCCCAGGCAAAGGGATCGAGCATCCATCTGACAAACAGGTCATTCATTACGCACCTCCTTTGGCACTTTAGCTGTGATGCCGGTTCTCGCCCAGCTTAGCCTTGCGCCTTGGTTAGAAACTGCTTCAGCGGATCGCTGAAGGCATCGGTCAGGCTGCCGGGCAGAAGCACGAACTTGGCATTGCTCGACGCGCCGATGGCGGTGATGCCTTCGACCTGCCGCTTGGCAATCTCGAACTGAATGGCGCGTTCGCCATTGTTCTCGATCGCGGCGGCAACCGTCTCCGTCGCATAGGCGTCGGCTTCGGCTTGAATGCGCCGGGCTTCGGCAATGCGTTGCGCGGTATAGAGCTCAGCATCTGCTTCAAGCTCCTTGGCGCGTTTGACGCCTTCGGCACGTGCAACGGTGGCGCGACGTTCCCGTTCGGCGTTCAGCTGTTGCAGCATGGCGTCGCGGGTTTGCGCGTCCAGGTTCACGTCGAGGATTTCCGCCCGCGTGATCTGGATGCCCCATTCGTCGGTCGCTTCGGCAAGGTGTTCCTTGATCTGCAAATTGAGCGCCTGACGGTTCGACTGAACCTCATCCAGCTCGATCTGGCCGATCTCGGACCGCACCAGGCCCGCCACGGTGGTGGCCACGGCGCCGTCGATGTCGCGAATGCGGTAGACGGAATTTTCCGGTCGCACCACGCGATAGAAAACGGCCACCTCGGCGCGCAGGGTCACGTTGTCCTTGGTAATGGCATCCTGCGCGAGATGCGGCAGCTGCCGTTCCAGGATGGATACCTTGTGGCGCACGTTGTCGATGAACGGGGTGATAAAGCTCAGCCCCGGCGTCAACGTGGTCTTATAACGGCCAAATCGTTCCACCACCCATTGCTCGGACTGGGGCACGACCTTCACAATCGACCGGAAGGTCAGAAAAATCAGCGCCGCCAGGGCAATCAGAAAAATAAGTGTCAGGTCCATGGTCAGTCCTTTCATACTGGTTTCGCACATCCTATAGGTGGGGTGCGCAACCTTTCACTGCTATAGCGCGAACCTGCAAATCCGGAATTCTAATTTGCCTTGTCCCCTAGCCTGCGGATTCCTCTAGTTTTCCCCAGAATTCTGGGAATTTAGACCGATTCTGCCCGTAGCGCTTGTGGATAAGCCAGAAGCAACGGGGGATAAGTCTGGGGGCGGTTTGGGGGCGGAGCCGACAACCGGTGGGGGAGCCTTGCCGCCATTTGACTCCAAATAACGTAAATGTGAATGTCCCGGCGCACGAGATGCGCTTCGGGTCGGCAGCCCCCTTTTTCGCCCCCGACCCCCGCGCTCGCCGCCATCGTTTGTTGCGTTTCCAACCTCTTGTTGCGTCGTCGTTTTGCGCTTGGGCCTGGCCCTCGCGGATTGCCCATTTGCCTCCGCTCGGGGGCAAGCATCAACGAAAGGAAACGCACCCAGGATTCCCATCACGGGACCGCAGGCGGGGATCTATCCCAAACTCCCTTCACCACCGGAGAAACCGCTTGCGTGCATGACGCCGGACCCCATCCCTCCCTTTTGTCTCGGGAGGCCCCCAACGCCGGCTTCATGTCCAACGCGGCAGGTACCAAAGACGCTCGGGCCAACTCACGCCAAACCCCCCCCTGGCCCGATCACTCCCGAACTGACGACCTCGGCAGTGAATCAGTCCCCACGATGCGTCACCGCCGCACCCAAAGAAGGCCCGGTCCCTCACCCCCCTGGATGAGCGCCGGGCCTTCATACGTTTGCGGGTGGGCTTAGCGCCGGATCAGCGCCGTGCCGATAAAGCTCAAGGCAAAGATGGAACTGGCGGCCAGCACGATTGCAGGGCCCGCGGGCGCGTCAAAGGCAAAGGACGCGGCAAGGCCCGCAGCGCATGCGGCAAGGGCGATGGCCGTCGCGATGACCGCCATCATGGCTGGGCTGCGCGACAAGGGCCGCGCGGCGGCGGCGGGAATGATCATCAGAGAGATGATCAAAAGTGCGCCCACCACTTGCATGCCCGAGGCAATAACCAGCGCGACGATCAGCATATAGGCAACGCGGATCGCGAAGGTCGGCACACCTTCCACATGGGCGAGGTCGTGATGCACGGTGAGGGAAAGGAGCGGGCGCCACAGCACCGCCATGGCGGCGAGCACTGCCACGGTCACCGCGCCCATGACGGCCAAGTGTGTGCGGCTGACCGCCAGCACGTCGCCGAAGAGATAGGTCATCAGATCCATGCGCACATTGGGCATATAGGCCAAAGCCACGAGCCCCGCCGCCAGCGCGGCATGGCCCAATATGCCGATCAGCGTGTCGGTGGCGAGAATGCGCCGGGTCTCAAGCCCCACCAGCATCAGCGCCACGGCCATGCCGGTCACGACGACGCCCAGCATCAGATTGATGCCGAGGGCGAGGCCGATGGCTACGCCGAGCAGCGCGGCGTGGCTGACCGCGTGGCCGAAAAAGGCCATGCGCCGCCACACGATGAAACACCCCACGGGCCCCGCGACCAGGGCGACGGCAAGGCATGCGAGGGCGGCGCGCCAAACAAACTCACTCATGGTCGGGCCCTCCCGGTCCATGATCCGTATGCGAATGATCGTGCCCGTGCCCGTGATCATGGCTGTGATCGTGGTGGGGATAGACGGCCAGGGTTTCGGCAATGTGCCCGCCGAAGGTATCGCGAAACGCCTGATTGGCAGCGACCGAACGGGGCGCGCCCGAACAAAGCACGCGCCGGTTCAGGCAGATGACGCGGTCGGCCTGGGCCATGACCACATGAATGTCGTGGGAAACGAGCAGGACGCCCGCGCCGGTCTTATCCCTGATGGTGGAAATGAGCTCATAGAGTTCTGCTTCGCCCGCCACATCGACCCCGGCGAGCGGTTCGTCAAGCACCAGCAGGTCGGGCTGGCGCAGCAGGGCGCGGGCCAGCATGACCCGGTGCAGCTCGCCCCCGGAAAGGGTCCCCACTTCGGAGCCGTAACAGCCCTCCGCCCGGACAAGGGTCAGGGCCTCCAGCAGTTCTGCATCGGTGAACCGGCCCGCAAGGCGCAGAAATCCGCGCACATCAAGGGGCAGGGTCCGGTCGAATTCCAAATGCTGGGGGGTATAGCCCACCTTGAGCCCCGGCCGCGCCCATGTGGTGCCGGAGGTCGCGTGTTCGAGCCCCAGAAGGATGCGAACGAGGGTTGATTTGCCCGCGCCGTTGAGGCCGATCAGGGTGACGATCTCGCCCCGTGCGACGGCAAGGTCGACATCCTCAAGGATGATACGCCGACGGGTGGCAAAGCCGACGCCGCGCGCTTCGATCAGCACGTCTTTGTCTTCATTGGAACGGGGCGAGGTTTCGGGCATCACAAGCAGTCGTTGGCGGGGATTGGCGGGGTTTGTTTGTCTGGGCCGGACCCTATATCACGGCGGGAGCTTTGATGACCCAAATTTGTGGCGGTTTCGAATGATGCGTATCGGTGCCCTCGTGGCCCTTTTTCTGGTGGCAGCGCTGGCCGCGTGCCGCCCTCTGGCTGCCGCACCCGATGTGGTGGTGACGATTAAACCGGTCCACGCCCTCGCCGCCGGAGTGATGGCCGGGGTGGGCGAGCCCGCCCTGCTGATGGACGGCATGGTCTCCCCCCACACCTATCAGATGCGGCCCTCCGATGCGGCGATGCTGTCAGGCGCAGACCTCGTCATCTGGGTCGCGCCGACGGTGGAAAGCACCATCCCCGGAACGCTCGGCATGTTGCCCGCAGGGGTGCGCACCCTGGAGCTGATTGAGGCGCCGGGGGTGCGCCTTCTTGCCCTGCGGGAGGGCGGAATGCGCATGGGGGCAGGGGAATCTGATGGTCCGTATACAGAAGATGGTCACGATCATGCACATGAGGGCCCCGACCCGCATATCTGGCTCGACCCAGCCAATGCCATGGCGATCACCGAGGTTTTGGTGGCAGAGCTAAGTGCCCTCGACCCCGAACATCGCGCGACATATGCCGCCAACGGCGCGGCGCAGATCGAACGCCTTCGGGCGCTTGATGCGGAGCTGCGCGCAACGCTCGCCCCTGTCGCGGACCGGCGTTTCATCACCTTCCATGACGGCTTTCAGTACTTTGAGACGGCCTATGGGCTGGGCGGCATCGCCTCTATCGCCCTCAGCCCGGAACGCAGCCCCGGCGGGCGCACGGTTATGGAGCTGCGCCGCGCCATCGAAGATGAAGGGGTCGTTTGCGTTTTTGCCGAGCCCCAGTTCGAGCCTCAGCTCATTGCAACCCTGATCGAGGGGACGGATGCGCGCGCTGGTACGCTCGATCCCCTAGGTGAGGACGTGGCCGCGGGCCCGGGGGCCTATGACGCCCTCATGCGGGCCCTCGCGGTGGACGCCCTGGCCTGCCTTTCAGGGCCCGCCGCCGAGTGATCTCAGGGAAAACGGCCCTGTGCCATTTTGGTCCCGGCTTGGTCTCTGTGACACACGCCATTCGCTACACGGCCCGGTCGCATTGCCCCTAAGGCGTGCAATTAGTGGGGGTGATTAAGCGTATCAATAGGAATGCTGCGCTGCAAACCCCCGATAGAAGCGTGATGTTTTTGCAATAGGTTTCGCAACATCCTTACCCTGCCATTAGGTAGTCGTTGACACTTTTGGTGGAAGCGTGTGCTCTGTTGATTGAGGGATGCTGCCTCATGCGGGGGGTCAGTGCGCACTGCAGCGATCACAACCTTTTCCCGCGTGTTTTGAGGACAGCTATCCGATTCCGTTTGCGACCGGCCCTGGAGCCTTGGGGATGTCGCGGGGACTGACGGGGTCGGTTGAGATAGCGTGGGCTGAGGAGGAATACCTGCCATGGTGAGTCAAACCACCTTTCGGTCGCGTCTGTTGGCGTTAGCAACGGGTGCGGGTCTTGTCGCCGGTCTTTTGGGATCGACCGCGGCACAGGCTGAGCAATATCAAGTCGGTGATCTGGAGATTTTCTTCGACACCACGGTCAGCTTGGGGGCGTCCATGCGGACGTCGAGCCGAGAAACGGCATTCCTGCCTTCGGGCAACGGGGGCCCGCAGGATACGCGGCCGCTGCTGTCGGGCGAGTTGTGTGACACGGTTGACTTCACAATTTCAGGTGGAGCTGTTTGTAATCCACTTGATTTCTCGTTCATTTACACGGGCGGAACGCCAGCCACCGCAACGGTGCCGGATACGGATTTCGCTGATAATTACGACGGCTCGATTAACGGCGACGATGGTCGGCTGAACTTTGATCAGGGCGATTTGATCGGCGCCACGTCGAAAGTCACTCACGACCTGGAAATCAACTGGGAGAACGTGACCTTCTTCACGCGCGCCACGTACTTCTATGACGCGGTGTTGAATGACGCCAATTCCGCCAGCCGTTATGCGCTGGGCGATGATGTGCGTGATGACATTGGCCACGGCTTTGAAATCCTTGATGCCGTCGTCAGCGTCGATTTTGATATTCCTTATGCCAATATCCCGACGACCTTCCGTCAGGGCTACCAAGTGATCAACTGGGGGGAAGCGACCTTCTTCCTCAATGGGGTCAGCTCCATCAACCCGATCGACGTGACGGCGTTCCGCCGTCCGGGGTCGGAAATTCGCGAAGCGCTCGTGCCGGTGCACGCCAGCTTTGTGCAGATGGCGCTTCCTTACGACCTTTCGCTGGAAGCCTTTTATCAATGGGAATGGCGCGGCTATGATCTGGATCCGGCCGGTTCGCCGTTCTCTGGGTCTGATGTTATCCGCCCGTTTGACGGCACGCCTGGCGCCGGGGGCTCCTGGGTTGGCGGCAGCCAGCTTGCTGGCACCTATCGCCGGAACTGCGACCCCTCCGCACTCTATGCCTTCGGTGCCACACCGTTGGGTGTATTGAATGAAATCGGGGTTGGCATTTTTGGCGGTGCTTGGCTCGGTAGCGGGAATGTAGATACGCTGTCGCCGGGCAATTGCACCGGCACCGAAATTGACATGCGGTACGAAATCCCCATCGGCATGAACGAAGAAGTTCGGTTGCGGAACGGCGATCTCAACCATATTCGTCGGCTGGCTGATGAAGAGCCCAGTGACGACGGTCAGTTCGGTGTGGCGCTGCGCTACTATGCTGACTGGGCGAACTCCACCGAATTCGGGTTCTATTTCACCAACACCCACAGCCGCCTGCCTTATGCACAGTTAGTGCCGGTCGGTTCGCAGGTTTTCGTTAGCACAATCGGGCCGACGGCTTCTGCGATTACTCGCCAGGTATGGCCGACGGGTTGTGCGGTAAGCGGGGCGGACTTAGCCTCGCCTGGGTTCCTGTCAACTGGCACATTTGCGCTTTACGATTCCATTTTGTTGGCGCCAGGTGTTACCTATCAGGATGCCTTGGGAACATACACGTTGGACGGTGCCAGCGACCCCGACGGTCTGCTTGCAGCGGCGGCTCCTATTGCAGATGCGATTCTTGCTGGGGCGGGAACGCCCGGCTATACAGGAACGGAATTGCAGGCCGCGCCGGACACGCTCCTCAAGCTCATGCAGATAAACTGCGCGCTTGCAGCGGTTCAATCCGGTGTTGTGGACTTCTCGTTCGATCCGGCGGCGGAAGGTGGGCTCAGTCAATTTGCACCGACCTTGACTTCTGGGGCGGAACTTCTGGGCTATAACGGCTTGCATGGTGTGCGGTTCCAGTATCCTGAAGATATCCGGATGTATGGCTTCAGCTTCAACACCACTGTCGGCACCTGGGGTGTTCAGGGGGAACTCGCCTATCGCGATAACATGCCTCTGCAAATCGACACAGATTCCCTAACCATCGGTTCAGCGACACTGTCCTGCGCGTTCCCAGGCGGTACGGGAGATTTGGGCTTGGTTTTTGAAAGCATGGTCACCCAAACTGGGGCGGCATGTAATCCGTTTAATCGAAGCCCGGAGGCACTGGACGGTTATGTTCGCGAAGAAGTCTTGACTGGTGATCTGGGTACGACGGCGACCTTTACGGCATCAAATCCGCTGATCGCGCTGATGGGCGCTGACCTCGGGATCTTCCTGTCGGAATTCGGCTTTGTCTATGTGCCGGATGCGCCGGCGGAAGGCGACTTCTCGCGTGCGCAGCTGTCAAATACCGGCTGTCAGGGTTCTGATCTGCCGCTCGGCGGGCTTCTGGGCCTGGATTTCCGCACGGGTTGTCGTCCCGATGAATTCTCGTGGGGGTATCTGCTGCTCGGCCGTCTTGATTACAATAACGTGATGGGCGCCTTTACGCTGAGCCCGACCGTCGCCTTCTCACACGATGTTGAGGGGACATCTCCCTCTCCCATCACTAACTATGTGGAAGATACGATGTCGCTGAACCTGTCGGTTGGCATGTCGTACCAAAACACCTGGCGGGGTAGCCTCGGGTATACGAGCTATTTCGGTGGCGGTATCGAGAACAAAGATCGCGATCGTGACTTCGCGAGCATTAGTCTCTCGTACTCGTTCTAAGTAGGCGGGCAACGTGGAGGAAGGGCATGAGGGTGCCCTTCCGCCGAAACACGAAGTGTCGCCATCTCCGGGTGTATCAAAACCCCACATGAGATACGGCGACGGACGGAAGACCAAGAGGGTGGAGACGCCCTGCGTGCGGAGGAAAGTGACGATGCACTTAAAGACCTTAACCGCCTCAGTTCTGGCGATTGCTTTTGCCTCGGGTTCTGCCCTGGCGAGCGTCCCGGAAGAGGTTGCTGCCCGGCTCGGCCAGGACCTGACACCAATGGGAAGCGAGCGGGCGGGCAATGCCGCCGGTACGATTCCCGAATGGACCGGTGGGCTTGATACGATCCCGGACAATGTGAGCTATGACCCCGAACGGCCGCTTCCCAATCCTTTCCCGGATGACGAAGTTCTGTTCACCATCAACGCCTCGAATGCTGGTCAGTATGCGGACAATCTGCTTCCTGGCTATCAGGCGATGCTGGAACGCTATCCCGATACGTTCCACATGAACGTTTATCAAACGCGCCGGACCTGCGCTTATCCTGACTTCGTTTACGAAGCCAATGAGCGTAATGCCCGCGTGTCGGTTCTGACGCCTGGGGGCAATGGTGTCTCTGAAGGCATCATGGGCGCGCCGTTCCCGATTCTTTCAGCTGGCCTGGAAGCGGTGTGGGATCACACGCTGCGTTATCGTTCCTATGCGCTGACGCGTCAGTTCGCAGCGGCGGCGGTCACGCCCAGCGGCGACTACACGCTGCAAATCGTGCAGGACGAAGCCCTTCTGATGTGGTCGAGCCCCGACGCCCAGCGCGCCGAGGATCTCAACAACATCTCGCTTTACTACATCGCCAACACCATCGCGCCGGCCCGTTCCGCGGGGAGCGTGATCCTGGTGCACGAAGCGATGAATGCGTCGGTTCAACCGCGTCAGGCCTGGCAGTACAGCCCGGGTACGCGCCGGGTGCGCCGTGCGCCGAACATTGCTTATGACAACCCGGGCACCAACTCGGACGGTCTGTCGACGTCGGACTCCTTTGATGGATACAACGGCGCCCCTGACCGCTACGACTGGCGCCTTGTGGGCAAGTCGGAAGACTATATCGCGTTCAACACCTATGACGCGCAAAACGTGCCTTACGACGAACTGCTTGGCCCGGGTCATTTGAACCAGGACCACGTGCGCTATGAGCTGCAACGGGTGTGGACGGTCGAAGCGACCCTTCGTCCCAACACGCGCCACGTTTACAGCCGTCGCGTGATGCACTTCCAAGAAGACAGCAACGGTCTGTCGCTTGCGGAAATGTATGACAGCCGCGGTGAGCTATGGCGGGTGCAGGAGCTGCATACGCTCCAGTACTACCATGTGCCGCTTTGCGGTTCCGGTGGCGAGTTCGTCTATGACCTGCAAAACGGTCGTTATCTGGCGCTGGCCCTTCGGAATGAAGAGCCGCCGGTGGATTACTTCGCTGAAGAACTGACGCCGGATCGTTACACGCCGGCCGTTATCCGCCGCCTCGGCACGCGCTAGTCGCCGAACGGCTTGAAAATGTGGGGCCGGGTCCTGCCGCAACCGGCGGGGCCCGGCTTCTTTTTGGGGGCTACTCGATTTACCCTCGCGTTAACTGCGATCATTTGACCGGGGGTGATTTCCGACCTGTAAGGGGTTATGGGGTTAGACTAAATTCAGGTGGCGCGCCTCAGGCGCGGGCGTAAGCTGAATTCATGCAAGGGATCACAAAGCACATGACGATCTGGACGAAAGCACTGCACGGCGTGGCAGCTCTCGCAATTGCCGGGGGGCTTGTCGCTCCGGCCTGGGCGGAAAACCAGCCCGACTATCCGGCCGAATATGCTATCCCGTCGCATCTCGCGACCCATGCGCTTTTGCTCGGCATTACTGAGGCCGGCGACCGCCTTGTATCGGTGGGGGAATACGGTCACATCCTTTATTCCGATGACCGGGGCGAAACCTGGACCCAGGCCGAAAACGTTCCCACACGGATTACTTTGACGGCGGTTGATTTTGCCAATGATCAAGTGGGTTGGGCTGTGGGCCATGACGCCATCATCCTGCACACGACCGATGGCGGCACCACCTGGGACCGGCAATATATCGACCCGGTTCTGGAAGGGGAGATTGACCCCGAAACCGGCGACGTGCCCACCGACCGCACGCTCTTGACCCTTTATGTCTTTGATGAAAACCACGTCCTCGCGCTTGGCGCGTTCAGTCAGGCACTGGAAACCTTTGACGGCGGCGCCACGTGGGAGGACCGCGAGCTGGTGGTCGAAGAAGTTTCGGACGACCCCTATTACTTCCCTGAACAATATCACCTGAACGGTGCTTTCGGCGGACCGGACGGCAGCGTTTTCGTGGCCGCCGAATTCGGCGTCGTCTATCGCTCGATTGATGGCGGTCTGACCTTCGAAGAACTGCAGACCGACTATGACGGCTCGTTCTGGGGCGGCATGGGGATCGGCGACAGCGTCATTGTTTTCGGCATGCGCGGAAACCTGTGGCGCTCCGATGACCTGGGCGATACTTGGTACGACGTGGACAGCGATACAAACCAATCCCTTAGCGGCGGCACCATCCTTGACGACGGGACTGTTGTCATTGCCGGGCTGGGCGGTGCGGTGACCTATTCCTATGACGGCGGGCAGAGCTTTACCTCCGTCACTCGTCCCTCGCGTACCGGCCTTGCGGGCGTTGCCGCGGATGGCGAGGGCCGCGTCGTGGTCATCGGCGAAAGCGGCGTCGAATACATGCCCAATCGCGCCGAGGACTATGCGCCGGAGGCCCTTTAGGGCGGGCAGCGAAGCGGCGCCGATTTCCTTTTCGGGGCCGCACTCTATAATGGGGGTTCAGGCGCGGCGCAGACCGAAATCTGGACGCATGACACGATCATTTCTATTGGGCCTATCACTGATCTGCGCTCTTGGCGGCGCAGGCCTGCATGGCGCTTTGGCCGCGGGTGACGCCCCGGGCGATACCATCCATGTGCGGTTCGAAGATCTGCCTGACCCGGCGCCGGGCACAGGCACCTTTAACGCGCCGCAGGTCGTTCCGCGGACCGAAGACGATGGCCTTGATGTACCACCCGGCTTTGCCGCCACGCTTTTTGCCGAAGGACTTGCCCACCCGCGCTGGATGGCCATCGCTGCCAACGGGGATGTATTCCTCGCTGAAAGCCGCGAGGGGCGCATCACCGTACTGCGTGACACCGATGGTGACGGCGCGGCGGATCTGATCCAGACCTTCGCTGCCGGCTACCAGCGGCCCCACGGCCTCGCCTTTCATGACGGCGCGCTTTATGTGGCCGATGTGCAGGCGGTTTGGCGCGTCCCCTACGAGGATGGCGCCCTCACAGGCCGGGGGCGCGAACCCATAACGCCGCGCGGGGCGCTGGGGTCCGGCAGCGGGCATTGGACGCGAAATATCGTCTTCAGCCCGGACGGCGCGTATTTCTATGTGGCGATCGGCAGCCGTAGCAATCTGGCAGCGGATCCGGAGCCGCGCGCCACCGTGCAGCGCTTCAATGCCGACGGCACAGGGCAAGTAACTTTCGCCGGCGGCATGCGCAATCCGGTCGGCATCGCCTTCTATCCGGGAACGAATGACCTTTATACGGTGGTGAACGAACGGGACGGCTATGGTGATGACCTGGTGCCGGACTATTTCACCAGTATTGATCAGGATGACTTTTTCGGCTGGCCCTATGCCTACCTCGGGCCCCACGCGGACCCCCGATATGGCGCGGATCGCCCGGACCTGGTGGAACTGACGCGCGCGCCCGACGTGCTCTTCGCCGCGCATTCATCGCCTATCGGGCTCGTCTTTTATGACGGGGACCAGTTCCCGGCGCCTTATCGCGGCGGGGCCTTTGTCGCCCATCGCGGATCATGGAACACCAGCCAACCAACCGGGTATCGCGTCGTCTTTGTGCCGTTTACCGGGGGGCGGCCCGAAGGCGGCTATGAGGTTTTTGCCAGCGGGTTCCGCCGCGGTGGCGACGCGCGGGCCGAAGTTTGGGGGCGCCCGGCGGGGCTCGCTATTGCAGCGGATGGCAGCTTGCTGATCGCCGATGACACAGGCGGCACCATCTGGCGCATCACCTATAACGGTGAGTAGCTTCTAACTATCTGAAAAACAAAGAAAAAGGGCGACGCGAGGCCGGGCCCCACGCCGCCGGAAATTCGTCCGTCTACTGACCGAAGATGCCGCGCACCCGGTCAAGAACGCCGTCGATGCCGAGCCGCCGTTCAATCTCTGACCGCGCCACGGTTTGCGCCACATGCTGGGTCAGCTGATCGGCCACTTGCGCGGCGATCTGCCCAGCGGTTTCGCCCCCTGACGCGCGACCAAGATCGGTCAACGTCAGCGGCGGCAGGTCGATATCCACTTCACGGTCTTGCGCCGTGGCGTGCACATTGCCGCCGGTAAAGCGCAGGCGGTTGATGATGATCTTGGTATCCGATCCACCGCCACCGGATCCGCCGCCGCCCAGCCGGCGCTGATAGGCTTCGATATTGGCGCGGATCGCATCGATGTTCGTGCCGCCTTCGGTGAATTCATAAAGGACCTGTGGTGAATCCACGACCACTTCGTCCAGCACGATCAAGTCGCCGCTCACGCTTTCCACCGCCACGCTGATCTCGTTGAGTGAGAAAGCATTGCCGCCTGAAAACCCTTCAGGATTTGCGATGGTGAAGTCGTGGATGGCGGCGGAGCGTTCCCCCAGGTTCACATCGAGCGAACCCACTTCCACGGCCGTGCCGGTCGCATTGGACCCCACGGTCTCGATGGTGCGCTCAACAAGCGATCCGAAATTCAGATAGAAATAGACCCCGGCGGCCACGATGCCGACGAGCAGAACAATCAGAATATTGCGCATGGCGGGCTCCCCTCAATTGGTTGAGGGAAGTCTAGGCGATCCCGGGTCCCAAGGCGAGGGCCGCCTATTCCTTGGGCGGCACCTTGCCTGAGCCCGTCGATTGCGGGCGCACGCCATTGTTGGTGATCACGCCGCTCCGGAAATCCTCAAGATAGGGCAGCCAGCCGTTCGACCCCGTCGCGATGTTTTGCGTCGGCACATTGGGCTGAATACGGAAGGTGGAATCAACGCCCACGACGAAAAATTCGCTGCCATCCTGCACCAGGAAGGGCGAGCCGGAATCGCCCGTGGTCGTGTCGCAATTGTGCGCGAGCTTGTTTTCTTCCTCGATGCCGATCACTTCGCAATAGAGATTGCCCGACAGGTGATCGCCGGTGTCCCAGCTGTAACCAGCCTGCAAGAGAGTCGTGCCGACAGCGGCTTGCGGATCGCCGTTGCGCAAGGGACGCACACCAAGGAAACCAAGCTCACGCCCCAAGGGCTGATCGATACGGATCAGCGCCCAGTCGGTATTGGAGGGCTCGTCGCTCGTAGAGCGCTCTGTTTGCCGTTCGGGCGATACGAAGAAGTCGATCGCGCGCGCACTCAAGGGGCCGCCGCGCCGGTCAAAGCCGGTGTTGAAGGTGCCCGTGGCATCGATACCGCTCTCATACTCAATGCAATGGGCGGCGGTGATCAGGATGTCCTCGCCAATCAGCGTCGCCGTGCAGGACCCGCCGTTGTCATCGACCAGGGTACCCACGACCAGCCAGGGCAACGCGCCCGTGTCCATAAACACGCGGTCGTCATGACCGAAGTAATGGTCGCTGATCTGCATGGGGCGGTCGCGGCCCAGGCAATCGGCGCGGTCCGTGCCCGCTTCGCAGGACCCAGAGCCATGCCCCGGTTCGTCGCAGGTGCCGTTGAAGGCGGTGTCGCAGCTGTCATTCTGGTTCCGCAAATAAGAAACAGCGCCGCAGTCGGTGCGGTCGGTGGCTTGCGTGCAGGCGCCGGTGCCGAAGTGCGGTTCGTCGCATTCGCCGTCGTTCGCCCATTGGCAGCTGTCGTCTTCCACATTCGTGGCAAGGCGCCAGCAGTCGGAATAGTCCGTGCCCTGACGGCAGGCGCCGGTGCCGAGCCCCGGGTCGTCGCATTCGCCGTCATTGGCCCATTGGCAGCTGTCGTCGCCGGTATAGCCGCCGGTGTTGCCAGGGGTGTTGATGGCGCCGGGCTTGCCCTGATGGAGCAGCCCGGGGGTCGCGCGCATCGCGCGGACTATGCGCCCGGCCTCGTGCAGGCTCATGACGGTTTTGGCCTCTTCCTGCCACAGGGGGGAGCTGGGCCCCAACCCATAGGCGCCAAGCGCCATGCCGCCGCCAGCCGCGCAAACGAGCGCGATCGTTGCCAAAAACCGTTTCATGAAAAACTCCCCTGAATAACGCGAGCCCCGCCAAGGCCGAAACACCAGAGGGTTGTAGCATCTCAGCCAAAAGGGGCAAACAAAGGGCGGCCCAAACCGGTAAACAAATCGGGAAGGAAATGGTGGAGCCGATCGGGATCGAACCGACGACCTCCACGTTGCGAACGTGGCGCTCTCCCAACTGAGCTACGGCCCCAAACCTTGGGATCACCGCCCGAAAAGGGGCAGAGCGCTGGCTTTTAGAAGCGGCGAGGCCCCCTGTCAAGCAGGACGCCCGCCGGGCACGGAGGCGGCCCCGCGGCCCCTTGGCGCCCCCCGGTTTCGGCGGGTTGTTCGCGGGGCGCGAAGCGACTACATGTGGTCCCGCGCCACCAAGAACGGGACAGTGACATGAACGGGATTTTCTGGACGTTTTACATCTATGTCGTGAATCCGCTGATCAGCTTTTACCTGTTCGTGATTATTGCCGGTGTGGTGGTGAGCTGGCTTCTGATGTTCAACGTCATTAATCCGCGCCACCCGGTGGCGGCCAGCCTGCTCAACGCGATCTACATGTTGACCGAACCGGTCTATCGCCCCATCCGCAGCATTCTGCCGGCCATGGGCGGTCTCGACCTGTCGCCGCTGATTGTGTTCCTGGGGCTACAATTCCTCAATGCCGGGCTGATCCGGCCCTTCTTCTTTTACCTTGCTACGGGCCGCTGGCTCTAAGGGGGGCGACCATGATTGATGCCGGACCCCTCTCTGCCGATGCGCGGGGGGTGCGCCTTGCCGTGCGGCTTTCCCCGCGCGCCTCGCGTGACGAGGTGACGGGTATGACCCGCGATGCTGATGACCGGCTGTGGATTGATGCGCGGGTGCGCGCGCTTCCCGACAAGGGCAAAGCCAATACGGCGGTGGAGAAGTTGATCGCGGACGAGATAGGGGTTGCCAAGACCTTGGTTTCCGTCATATCGGGCAGCACGAACCGCAACAAGATTCTGCATATTGAAGGCGACCCGGGTGAGCTGATGCCCCTGGTCTCCGATTGGCTGGAGGGGCTCACATGACGGCAAAGATTATCGACGGCAAGGCATTCGCGGGCACTGTGCGGGAACGCGCGGGCGCGGCGACGGCGGTGCTCATGGACAAACATGGGCTCAAGCCCGGCCTTGCCGTGGTGCTAGTGGGCGAAGATCCGGCAAGCCAGGTTTATGTGCGCAACAAGGCGAAGCAGACGGTTGAGCTCGGCATGACGAGCGTCAAACACGAATTGCCCGACGATACACCGCAAGCCGACCTCATCGCCCTCGTCAATTCGCTGAACGACGACCCAACCATCCATGGCATTCTGGTGCAGATGCCGCTCCCCGCGCACATGGACGAAAACGAAGTCGTCAACACCATCGACCCGGACAAGGACGTGGACGGGCTGACGGCGATCAGCGCGGGCCGTCTGGTGCTGGGGCAAGATGGGCTGGTGCCCTGCACGCCGTCCGGCATGTTGCTTCTTTGCAAGGATGTGTTGGGCGATCTCACAGGGCTTAATGCGCTGGTCATTGGGCGCTCGATCCTGGTGGGCAAGCCGGTCGCGCAATTGCTGCTGGCTGAAAATTGCACCGTCACCATAGCGCATTCCCGCACGAAGGATTTGCCAGCGCTTTGCCGTCAGGCCGACATTCTTGTGGCTGCCGTGGGGCGTGAGCGTATGGTCAAAGGCGACTGGATCAAACCCGGCGCCACGATCATGGATGTGGGCATCAACCGCATCCCCGCGCCGGAACGGGGCGAGGGCAAGACGCGCCTGGTGGGCGATGTGGATTTTGACGAGGCGGTGAACGTCGCCGCTGCCATTACACCGGTGCCGGGGGGCATTGGCCCCATGACCATTGCCTGCCTGTTGCGCAACACGGTGATTGCCGCTTGCCGTCAGGCGGGCGTTGACGTTCCGACAGAACTGGACGGCTGAATATGGAAACGCGGCAGCTCGGAACCCTTTGGCCCGTCAGCGCGCTCACCCTCGGCGGGGGCGGGCTGGGCCAGCTTTGGGGCCCCACCAGCCGCGAGGAAGCGGTTGCCACCGCGCGTGCCGCTGTGGACGCAGGCATCAACCACATCGACCTTGCGCCCATGTACGGGCGCGGCGAAGCCGAAGCGGTGATCGGCGAAGCCTTTGGCGGCACATTGCCGGACGGCGTGCGCATCACCACCAAATGCCAGCTCGGCAATCCGGGGCCGGGCGAAATAATGCCGAAGTTCGAAAAACATCTCTTGCGCTCGCTCAAGGCACTGAAGATGGAACGGGTGGACTTGTTCTTCCTGCATTCGAACATCGCGCCGGACGATTACACCTATGCGCAGAATGACGATGTAAAACATCATTTCGTGACGCCCTGGTCGGTCTATGTGGGCGATGTCATTCCCGCGATGGAAGACTTGAAGGCGCGTGGGCTGATCGGCGACTGGGGCATTACGGGTACCGGCCTGCCGCGCTCCATCCTTGATGCCTTGCGGCATGAACCCAGGCCTGCGGCGGTGCAGGCGGTGGCAAACCTGATGGACAGCGCGGGCGACATGCGCCGCTATATCGAGCCGCCCGAGCCGCGCAATATCATCCGCACGGCAAAGGCCCATGATGTGGGTGTCATGGGCATTCGCGCGGTGGCGACGGGGGCGCTGACGGCGGAACTCGATCGCCCGCTACCCACCGATGACGAGACCTACAAGGACTATCATAAGGCCGCGCCTTATCGCGCGCTTTGCGCCGAGCTCGGCGAAGACCCCGCACTGCTCGCGCACCGCTATGCGCTTTCCATGGAAGGGGTCGACACGGTGATCCTGGGGGTGAAAAACCGCGAGGAGCTGAACGGCATTGTCGAGGCCGAAGCTAAGGGCCCCCTTGATGCTGAGATACGTGGGCGCATCGACGCCCTGCGGCTCAATTTCCAGATGCCCCGGCTGCCCCTCGACGGTGAACCGCTTTAAAGCAGCGCGCCTTCGTCGCTGACGGGCGCAGGCATTTTGGGCCCGTCGTTTGGCGCGCTCACGCCGCCGGGCAGGGGGACCGTGCCGGCCATCTGCGGCGCCCATGTCGGCTTGTGCGATTGATTGCGCAAGGCGGTAATCAGTTCATGGTGCCCCGGCAGTTGCGCCAGCAGGTTTGCCTTGTGCGCGCGGAACTCGTGGATGTACTTTTTCCAATCGCCTTCTTCCAGCGTCTCTGCAATCGGGAACACGTGATCCTTCGGGTAATATCCCTTGCCGAACAGGATGACTTGATAATTCCACTTGCTGAAGAACTTGTCGGTCACGAAGTCATAGTCGGATGGCAGGGTGTATTTCCAGACTTTCAGATTCTCTGCGAGCTGGTCGGGAACAGCCATGTCTTCCCGCGCTGCTTTCCAGTAGTCGCTGTCGTTCCGGTTATTGAGAACATAGTGCAGGGCGATGAAGTCGCGAACTTCGTCATAGAGCTGTTCGGCGGCGCGATTGTAACTCGCGATCAAGGTCTCATCGAAATCCATGTCGGGGAAGTAGGTGAAAAGATAGCGCGAGGCCATTTCGATCATATGGATCGCCGTTGACTCCAGCGGCTCGATAAATCCGCTGGAAAGACCGATGGCGAGACAGTTCTTCACAAACGCGCGCCGTGTGCGGCCCACGCGAATGGGAATGGCGCGCGGTTGCGCTTCGTCTTCGGTGAGCCCCAGGTGATTGAGAAATTCGGCCTGCGCTTCCTCGTCGGTGCGGTGCGCGGACGAAAATACATAGCCCGTCCCGATGCGCGACTGCAGCGGCACCCGCCACACCCAGCCCGCGCCCAACGCCGTCGACCGTGTGCAGGGGAGAAGATCGGTTGGGTCCTTGTGCGGGATCTGCACCGCCAGCGCCCGATCATTCATCAGGTACTTCGAATAGGGAACGAAGGGCTCGCCCAGGGCCTGATTGATGATCAGCCCGCGGAAGCCTGTGCAATCAATGACAAACTCGATGGGGTGTTTGCCGCGCTCTTTCAGATCCAGCGATTCCACGAACCCGCGTTCATCCAGACTGACGTTCACCACATCGTCGCTGATGTAGTCCACACCGCGCTGCAGGCCGACCTCAGCCAGGTATTGAGAGAACAGGCTCGCATCCAGATGATAAGCGTATGGCAACTGCTGGAAAAAATTGTCGTGTGTGACTTTGCGCGGGCCTTTTTTTAGAGTGATGGCGTCGCGGGTGGGAGTCGTCGCTTCGATGACATCAATGGCGCGGGTGTCGTCAGTCGCCTGCCGTCCGAATTTGTGGAAGTAATAGAGCGGGCTGAAACCTCTGATGGTGCGGCCCACATTGAAGGGGTTGATGTAGGAGACGGGGTTTCCGTTTTCGTCGTGGTTCCAGTTGACGAAATCCACGCCCAGTTTGAACGTGACATTGCAGCGGCGGATAAATTCCCGCTCGTCGAGGCCAAAGGCCTGAACCGCGCGACGCATGCCCGGTACTGTCGCTTCGCCAACGCCGATGGTCTTGATGTTCGGCGATTCGATCAGCGAGATCTTGATCCGGGGCGGTTTGCCGATCGGATTGAGATACGTATTGAGCAGCGAAGCCGTCATCCAGCCTGCGGTGCCGCCGCCTACAATCGTGATGTGTTTGATCTGTCGTGCCATGTGCAACCCCTCCAGCAGCGGGCAGTCTAATGGCACCGGTTAACCATGGCCAGACCCAAAGCGGGGTGGTGAGGCACGAGCGGATGAAGCGGGCACTTAGTCCGCCCGGTGGAACCAGCCGGTCATCCCAAATCGCTGTCCGGTGGCATAGGGCGCGACGAAACTCACCGCATGGGCCTGGGGCACGCGAAAGATATTGAGCGCGTTGAACCGCGGCGCAAAGCTTTCGACAATGTTGTATTCGTCGTCAAAGAATTCCAGCGCCCCGCCCCAATCGGGCCGCCAGAAGGCCGTCATGTTGAAGACATAGGCAATGGCGCGTCGGTCGGCCGTGTCGCTGTCGTTATGGATGGTCAAAAAATGCCCCGTCTGAAAGCAGGTGGCGTGACCATCGGCGTAGAGCCGACCTTCAAGGCCTGTAATGTCGCGGAGAAACCCCAGGAATGGCTCGCTGTTGATGAAACGAAGGACATCGTGAACGTAGTATTTCGTTTCCGACGGGTCATTCAATGTGCTCGCGGCGGGGTAGTTGAAATAGGCATATTGGAACTGCGTCTTCGCACGCTCAAGCACACCCATTTCCAGCTCCTGGCGCTGTTGGGGCTGCATTTGGCTCAGCTCCTCAAGTGTCTTCTCGAGCACCTGCGCGTCGTCATTGTAGGCAAGCCGCCACGGTAGTTCCCGCGACAGGCAAGCGAGAAACCGCTGGGCGGAAGCTTCCGACAATACGTCGCGGATATGCGCCCGGCCCGTGGCATCAAAGCGCGCGCGCAAGGCTGCGCGATCCAGTGCCGGGTTCAGCTCTACAGGGGTCTGCATGGAAGTGTTTTGGTCAGTCATGGTGCTCATCTAACTCAGTCAGGCCGAAAGAACCAGCCGCTCATGGCAACGCGCCGCGCCGGACAAAACGGCGGAACGAATGTCACCGAATGCGGCTGGGGCACGCGGAAAATCGTGATGGTGTTGAACATAGGGGTAAAGGCCTCGATCACATTGCCCTTGTCGTCAAAGAATTCGGTCTTTGCGCCCCAATCGGGCCGCCAGTCCTTGGTCATATTGACAACATAGGCAAAGACGCGCGGGTCGTCGCGGGTGACAAGGTCGTTGTGGTTGGTCAGAAAATGCCCGGCCTGAAAACAGGTGGCGTGGGAATCCACGTTCAACGGTTTATCGTATCCCGTCAGCTCGCGCAGCAGTGCCTGAAAGGCTTCGCCGCCCAGGAACTTTAAAACCTCGTGGGTGTAAAACTTGCGTTGGCCTTCGATGTTCGCCGTGCCGGACACGGGAAAGTCGAGATAGACGAATTGAAAGCCATGCGCCGCGCCGGCGAAAATCTTTTGCATGAAGGCGCCCTGATCCTGCGGGCTCATGCGCGCCATGTCTTCCTTGCGCAGATATTTTGACTCGCTGCCTTCGTTATAGGCGAGCATCCACGGCATTTCCTGCATCAGGCATTGGTGCAGCCGTTCGGCGGCAGCCGGATGCAGCGCGTCGCTGATTTGCAGGCGACCCGTTTCGGCAAAGCGATCCTTCAGCCCCGCCACATCCAGATCTGGGTTCAGCACGACGGGCGGATCATTGACGTCGTTCGGCATGCTCATGCGTCTGGTTGATCCCCATTTTGTTCGCGCAGGCGTTTGAGTTCCGATGCGCGGATCTTTTTGCTTTCCGACTTCAGCTGCCCACAGGCAGCGGCGATGTCGCGGCCCCGCGGTGTGCGGATCGGGCTGGCATATCCCGCCCGATTCACGATGTCGCCAAAGGCCTCGATCACATCCCAATCAGAACATTCATAGGGGCTGCCGGGCCAGGGGTTAAAGGGGATCAGGTTAATCTTCGCCGGGATGCCGGAAATGATGCGCACCAGCTCCTTGGCGTCCGCCGGGCTGTCGTTCACGCCTTTCAGCATGACGTATTCAAACGTAATGCGCTTGGCATTGGAAACAGTGGGGTAGGTGCGGCAGGCCTCAAGCAGCTCAGCGATGGGATATTTTCTGTTGAGCGGTACAAGCTCATCGCGCAGATCGTCCCGCACGGCGTGAAGCGAGATGGCGAGCATGCAGCCAATCTCCTCGCCCGCACGCTTCATCATGGGCACAACGCCTGAGGTCGAAAGCGTCACGCGCCGTTTGCCCAGCGCGATGCCTTCGCCGTCGGCGGCAAGCAGCAGCGCGTCCCGCACATTGTCAAAATTATAGAGCGGCTCACCCATCCCCATCATGACAACATTGGTGATGCGGCGGGTGGGCGCTCCGCCGCCCTCTTCGGGCCATTCGCCCAGCTCGTCGCGCGCCACAAGGATTTGCCCGACGATTTCGGCGGCGGTGAGATTGCGCACCAACGGCTGGGTGCCCGTATGGCAAAAGGTGCAGTTGAGGGTGCAGCCCACCTGGCTGGAAATACAAAGCGTGCCCCGGTCAGCGTCGGGAATGAAAACCGTTTCCACCTCGACGCCCGGGCCGAGCCGCAGGAGCCACTTGCGCGTGCCGTCCTCACTGATCTGGGTCTCGATGATCTCGGGCCGCGCGATGGTGAAATGATCGGCGAAGGTCGCGCGCATGTCCTTGGAAATCGACGTCATGGCGTCGAAGTCGCGCGCCCCCCGCACATAGAGCCAGTTCCACAGTTGCCGCGCCCGCATGCGGCGCTGCCTTTCCGGCACGCCCAGATCGCCCATCGCCGCTTCCAGACGCGGGGGCAGAAGCCCCACCAGCGACGGCGGGGGGGCAGGGGCCGTTGCGGCCTCGATCAGGGTATGTGTGCTCGCGCCCATGGCTCTCTTCTAAATGTCCGGGCGCAGCCTAGCAGCTTATCGGCAGGCGTCGGAAGCCGCTTGAAGGGCCGCCGTGGCGCCCAAAAGCGAGTATTCGTCGGTGGATTCGGTGCCGCTTTGCGATCGGCCGCTCACAATCATGCGCGATCCGTTGCGCATGGCGCTCATCACCCGGTCGGTCTGGGTGTCATCCAGAAGCCAGACCCGGTCGCCCCGGCCAAACATTTCAAAGGATTCCCCGCCAATCCGCAGCATGGGCGTCGCGTCCTCGTCCACCGGATAGCCGATCACCACGTTGATCTGATTGCGAAAACCCAGCTCTTTCCAGCTCGTCACGAAGAAGTAGATGTCGCCCCGCTGGCGCCCACGGCGCGAAAGCTCGCTCTCATCCGGAATGGCGACCGCATAGCAGACCGTGTTGCCGTCCTGCACTTCGCGGAAGGCGTTCCAGTCGCGGAAAGTGCCCAAGAGATCGCGATCCTGCGCGAAGGCGGGGGCAGTGAAGCCGAGAAGGGCCAAAACAAGGGCGAAAGAAGCGAGGGTAAAACGTGACATCTCTCTCATCCGATACTCATGGGTCAGGGGTGCGATAGTGCGCACCAGTTCATCCGGCCAAGTTGGCCAAAGTTAGACACTGTCGATGTTTTTGCCCCACGCGAAGGCGTCTATAGCGCATGGGGCCCGCGCCGTAAACGCCGCGCCCGGTAAGGATTTTGTTAATCTTTGGCGCCGCGCGGGGCATGGCTGCCGAAGAGGGGCTCGGACAGCGATTCGGGCTCCTGACCCGGCATCACCGGGCGGGGAGCAAAGCGGGTCATATTGAGCTGCCGGTCATACATGACGAGCGCCCCGGCAAGCCCCACATTGATGCAGAATTTGGTGGGAATGCGGATCACATGATCTGCCCTCTCGATCAATTCCTTCGAGACCGAGCCCCGCTCCCGCCCCAGCACATAGCAGGCCTTCTGCGGGTGGGTGAAGCTGGGCAGGTCCACCGCCTCGTCCAGCAACTCAATGGCCACCACCTGGCAGCCCCGGGGCAGGATCATGTCAGCCCCGCTGTCCCAGTCGTAATAGGGGACGTGGCCCAGGGCCTTGGACGTGTCGGATTTGTTGCTGCGCACACGGGGGTGGGCGTCGATAGTGAAAACGAAGCTTGCGCCAAAGGCATGAGCGGTGCGAAACAACGCACCGACATTCATGGGCTTTGATGCGCCCTCGATGCCGATACCGAAATAACCGCGCAAACGGGCCTCCTTCGCTTTGCGTGTTGTCTAGCAAAGTGTTCAGGAAATGGCCAATCCGGTGCTGGTGGAAATGGTGCGGGGCGATCTGGTGGAAAGCATCCACCGGGGCGCCTTTGTGGTGTGTCGCGCGGACGGTCATGTGCTGGCCGAAGCAGGCGACATCAGCGCGCCGGTCTATCCCCGCTCATCCTACAAGATGATGCAGGCCCTGCCGCTGGTCGCCACTGGCGCGGCGGATGCGTTTGGCGTGAGCGCGGAGGAGCTGTCTCTCGCCTGCGCATCGCATTCGTCAGAGCCCATGCACACGGAGCGCGTTGACGCCTGGCTTGCACGGCAGGGGCTTTCGGACGGCGATCTTGAATGCGGCGCGCATCCCTCGCGCCATGAACCAACGCGCGATGCGATGATCCTCGCCCATGAAGCGCCGCGCCGCGTGCACAACAATTGCTCGGGCAAGCACACAGGCTTTCTGACCGTTGCAAAACATCTAGGCGTGCCGACCAAGGGCTACGTCAAGATGGATCACCCGGTGCAGCAAGAAATCACGCGCCGCATCGCGCAAGTCTGTGAGATCGAAGAGGCGCGCCTTATTCCGGGTACGGATGGTTGCGCCGCCCCGAACCTTGCCATGCCGCTCCGCAACCTCGCGCTGGGGTTTGCAAAGCTGGCAACTCCGGATGTCCTACCCAACGATTTGCAAGATGCGGCGAAACGGCTCGCCGCCGCCGTGGCCGCACACCCCTTGCTCATGTCGGGGACGGGGCGCGCCTGTGCTGAACTGGTTCAAGCGACCAAGGCGCGCGCCTTGGTGAAGGTGGGTGCGGAGGGCGTCTATACCGGCATGATCCCTGAGCTTGGCCTCGGAATCGCCTTGAAAGTGGATGACGGTGCCACCCGCGGGGCGGAAACGACCATTGCGGCGTTGCTGGTGGCCCTCGGCCTGCTTGACGCCGAAAGTGCCGCCGCGAAAAAATGGATGTGCCCGCCATGGCTCAATACGCGAGATCAGATCGTGGGCGAACAACGCCCCTCTGAAATTCTAAGAACCCCCATTACGCATTAGGAGTTTTGCCATGCCCATCAAAGGACAAACAAACGGCCCACGTATCGGTCTTGTCCTGGGCAGTGGCGCGGCGCGCGGCTGGTCCGAGCTTGGCGTCATCGAAGAACTCGAAGGCATGGGCATCACCCCTGATGTTATCACCGGCTGTTCCATCGGCGCGGTGGTGGGCGGCTTCTATGCGGCGGGCAAGCTCGATGAACTGCGCGACTTTGCCGATGGGCTCACTATGCTCAAGATGGCGGAGTATTTCGATCTCACCTGGAAGGCGGGCGGCGTGATCGGCGGGCAGCGCCTGATCAGCTGGTTCGACTCTCACTTTGACGGCGCGATGGTCGAAGATCTGCCCACGCCTTTTGGCACTGTCGCCGCCGACATCCGCACAGGTCGCGAGATTTGGCTGCGCGAGGGCCCGCTGACCGATGCCATCCGTGCCTCCATCGCGCTGCCCGGTTTGCTCACGCCCTGGCCGCTCGGCGGGCGCTGGCTTACCGATGGGGGACTTGTAAACCCGGTGCCGATTTCCCTCGCCCGCGCCATGGAAGCGGACGTGGTGATCGCAGTGGATTTGAACGCAGGCGTCTTCCGTTTTGACGGTGGGCAGGCGTGGGATCACAAGACAGCAACGGAACTGGCGGAGGCGTCGCCGGGCAACTGGCTTGATGACCTTGCGGAACATCTGCCCAAGGGTCTGCAGGACAGCACACGCAAGATGCTGCGAGACCTTTTGCACAAGCGTGACCGGGGCCCGCAGCAATACGAAGTGATCAACAACGCCATTGCCATCATGTCCGACCGCATTACCAAGGCGCGCATCGCGGGCGAACCGCCGGAGGTCATGCTGACCCCTGACCTTGCGTCAATCGGCGCCATGCAATTCTACAAGGCCGAAGAAGCGATTGAAGCGGGCCGCCGTGCAACGCAATTGATGCGCCCCGCCATTGAGGCCGCTATTGGCTATTCGCGCGTCGAAGGGTTAGAGAATAAGTCAAAGCCGAGGAAAATCGCGGCCAAGACAAAAGCGGCCGCGCAGAAAAAGAACTGAGGAGAAGCCCGATGAAGGCTGTTCTGTGTAAGGAATATGGTGGCCCCGATACGCTGGTGGTGGAAGAGGTCGCGGACCTGAAAGCCGGCAAGGGCCAGGTGGTCATCGATGTGAAAGCCTGCGGCGTCAACTTTCCTGACGCGCTGCTGATCCAGAACCTTTATCAGTTCAAACCGGAATTGCCCTTTTCGCCGGGCGGCGAAGTGGCGGGCGTGATCCGCGAAGTGGGTGAAGGTGTCACGAACGTCAAAGTCGGCGACCGCGTCATCGGCTCCATAGGTTGGGGCGGCATGGCGGAACAGGCGGTCTGTGACGCGGGCCGCATCACGCCCATTCCCGATGCCATGCCCTATGACGAAGCCTCTGCCTTCCTGCTCACCTATGGCACGTCGCACCACGCGCTGAAAGATCGCGCGATGATCAAGCCGGGCGAGTCGCTTCTCGTGCTCGGCGCGGCGGGGGGTGTGGGCCTTGCCGCTGTTGAACTGGGCAAGGTCATGGGCGCGAAGGTCATCGCCGCTGCCTCGACGGAAGAAAAACTGAAAGTCGCCATGGATCACGGCGCGGACGCGGGCTTTGTCTATCCCGAACAACCGCTCGACCGGGACCAGCAAAAGGCGCTGTCGGAAAAGATCAAGGAACTGACGGGCGGCGAGGGCGCGGATGTTGTCTACGACCCCGTGGGCGGCGACTATTGCGAACCTGCCCTGCGCGCAACCGCATGGGAAGGGCGGTTCCTGATCGTCGGTTTCCCGGCGGGCATTGCGAAGATTCCCATGAACCTCACCTTGCTCAAGGGCTGTCAGATCGTTGGCGTTTTCTGGGGCGCCTTCACCGCGCGTCACCCGGACCGCAACAAGGAAAACATCGCCGAGCTGATGACCTGGTACGGCGAAGGCAAGATCAAACCTTTCGTTTCCAACCGCTATGACTTTGCCCACGCGGGCGAAGCGATCCGCGAGCTCATGGACCGCAAGGCCAAGGGCAAGGTCGTTGTGACGGTGGGTGATTAATCCATGTCAGTGATCGAGGAAGAAATCACAACCGGCTTCGTGGAGGGCGACATCAGCGATGATCGCTTTGCGCCGGTGCTCGATGTCTTTCTGCAAAATTTTGACCGCCGCGATGAAAAAGGCGCGGGCCTCTGCATCACAGTTGGCGGTGAAACGGTCGTCGACATCTGGGGCGGGGCGGCGAACCCGCGCGAGAAAATAGCGTGGGAAAAGGATACCCTCGCCGTTGTCTTTTCCTGCACCAAGGGCGTCTTGGCGCTGATCGCCCATATGCTGATCGATGAGGGCAAGCTCGACCCCTCCGCGCCGGTGACGGAGCTTTGGCCGGAATATGCCGCGCAGGGCAAAGACAAAACCACGCTGCAGATGATGCTCGACCATACGGCGGGGGTGCCGGTGTTCCGGGATCCTGTGCCAGACGGGAGCCTCGCGGACTGGGCCTGGGCGACATCGACCCTCGCCGCGCAGGAACCTCTGTTCGAGCCCGGCACGCGCAGCTCTTATCACGGGCTCACCTTCGCCTGGACGGTGGGGGAAATGATCCGCCGCGCGTCCGGCTCCACCGCAGGCGAGATTTTTGCGGACCGCGTTGCGAAGCCCTTGGGCCTTGAGTTCTGGATGGGGGCGCCTTTGGACATTGCGCCGCGCATGGCGCGCATCCTGCGGCCCAAGTTCAATGCCAACGATCCGCTTTCGGATTACATGAAGCAGCTCCTCAACGAACCGAAGTCGATCCCGGCTTTGTTCTTCAACAATTCGGGCGGCTTCAATGCCAACGATCCCACCTATTGGGGAACGGAGATTGGCTCCGCCGCTGGCGTTGGGAACGCACGCAGTATTGCCCGGCTTTATGCGGCGCTGGCGAACGGCGGCGCGCTCGACGGCGTAAAGCTCGTCTCCCCTGAAGCGCTTGTCCGCATGCGAACAGTGACGAATGCGAGCCACAAGGACGCGACCCTGTTCGAGCCCTTGCGCGTCGCCTCTGGCTATATGGTCACGCGGGAACGCAAGCCCGCGCTCGGGTCGGGCTATCATCATTTGGGTCGCGCGGGTTTTGGCCATGTGGGCGCGGGCGGGTCCATCGGCTTCGCGGACCCCGAGGCCGGCATGTCGTTTTCTTATGTGATGAACCAGCAGGGCAAGGGCGCCTCGCTCAACGAGCGTGGCCAGTTCCTCATCGACGCCGCCTATAAGGCGCTGGGCTGGACAATGACGCCCCACCACTGGAAACCGTAATCCGGCGATCTATCTCGGGCTTAGAGGAATGCGGCGGGAATGTCTGAAATGGCGCGGCCGGTCCAGACGATCAATCCGTTTTCGCTGGCAAGGCCATAACCACCAGCTTGCGTGCGGATCAGTTTGAAAGGTCCGCCGTTGCCGCCTTCGGTGAAGATAAAGGCGAGGGCGTCGTCGTAGGAACGCTTGGGCACCGCATAGCCGCACCAGGCGCTCGACAGCGACCGCGACTGGAACGCATCGCGCAAGGCCGCGCGCTCGTCCGCGACCAGCGGTTCAGCAGCGTCTTCCGCGAAAAGCCGTTCAATCATCGCCATGGCGATCCCTCACTTCGGCCCGGCGCCATTGCGGCTTTGGACCACCCCATCCCCTTCACGGGGGAGGCAAGTCTGACCTCACCGGGGTAAAGGACAGGTTAGGCCAAAGGTTAAGATCATTAAGAAGCTGACAAATGGTCAGTTGAGCCGTTAGGCTAGGAACCCCAGAGAACGAGGCACTTTTCCAACATGGCATTCCCACCGGTCCCCGAGGCGCAGAGCGCCTATCAGCGCCAGCGTCAGCGGATGCGCGCTGTGCCGCGCTGGGCCGTGGGCCGGTTCAGCCGCTTGCCGGCGAACCTGCGGGGCGCGCTGTGGGTGCTCGCCTCGGCGGTTTTGTTCACGGTGATGCAGGTGCTCGTGAAGCTCTTGGGCGGGGCGCTTCATCCCTTTGAGGTGGCCTTTTTCCGCGCGTTGACGGGCGTTCTGTTTATTGCTCCGGTCATCTTGAGGACAGGGGTTGCGGGGTTCAGGGCCTCGCGCCCGGGGCTGATGATCCTGCGCGGCATTGTCGGCTCCACCGCCATGCTCTGCGGCTTCTACGCTATTGCGAACCTTCCGCTGGCGGATGCGACGTCGATCAGCTTTGCGCGCGCGCTTTTTGTGGTGCCGCTGGCGATCCTCATGCTGGGGGAAACCATCGGCCCCCGCCGTATCATGGCAACGCTGGTGGGCTTCATCGGCGTGTTGATCATTTCCTGGCCCAGCGGCACCATTGAGCTTGGCACCCTTGCCGCCGTGGGCAATGCGTTCTTCGTTGCGCTCGCCATTATCTTTGTGAAGATCCTGTCGCGGACGGATTCCACATCGACGCTTTTGTTCTACTCCGGGCTTATCGGCGTTATCACCACGGCGATCCCCGCCGCCCTTTATTGGCAATGGCCCAATGCCAATGAATTTTTGCTGCTGTTCCTGATGGGTGGTGTGGGCGTTGCGGCGCACAGCTGTTTCATCCGTGCCTATGCGGTGGGCGAGGCCTCGGCCCTCGCGCCGCTGGACTATTCGCGGATCATCTTTTCTACCGCCGCGGGCTTTTTCATCTTTACCACGATCCCGGGCTGGCAAACTGCGGTGGGCGCGGTGATCATTGCCAGCTCTACGCTCTACATCACCTTGCGGGAAGCAAAAGTTTCGGATGTGGACACTGCCCCGCCGGACGAAACCGGCACCCCGGCGGAACCGCTCGCCTATGCCCTCCGGCAAAAGGAAGAGCGGGATATGGTGGATCGCGACGCGGGGAAATAGGCAGCAGCCCTGTCCCCACCCTTGACGTGGCTCAAGGAGCGGGCCAAGGAAATGGGGAACACTTGCGACCAATCAATTTCATGGGGGTCATATGACGCATACACCGCACGAACTGGGCGAAAAATTTCCTGACAAGAAAGACAAGATCCACGAGCTCAAAATGAACAACGAGCATTTCGCGCGCCTCGCGGACAAGTACCACGAGGTCAATCGCGAAATTCACCGCATTGAGGCGGAAGTGGAAGCGGCCTCCGACGTGCGCGCCGAGGAACTCAAGAAAGAGCGCATCCAGCTGCTCGACGAGATTGTGAATATCCTGAACGCCTAGTCGGCGGTTTCCATCTGCCGTTGTTCCAGCGCCTCGCGCAACCGATGCAGCACGCGGGCAGCGGTCTCCAGATCTTCAAGGCTCAGGTCGCCGGTCATATCGGCGGCCTGTTCGTTCATGAGCTTTGACTGCTCCCGGAAATAGGTCTCGCCTTTTGGTGTGGCCACTACCAGCTTTGAGCGCTTGTGCCGGGGGTTGTCGATAAATTCGATCAGCCCCAACCCCTCCATCTCATTGGCCATGGCCTGAATGTGCTGCCGCGATACGGGGCGCATGCGGGCGATATCGGGCACCGTGGTGGGCCCTTGGGTGACCACGGTATTGAGCAGGCCCCAATAGCTGGCATTGCCTTCACTGACCGCGCCCAGGTCCTTGCCCATGGCGCGCAGCCGGAAAAAGAGCCGGATCGACTCCATCCAGATATCTGTAACCTGTTCTGCCCGTTTATCTTTTTCCATGGGGGCCCTGCCTATCCGATTCCCTCTTGAAATGACAACCCAATTGTCATATATGACAAGTAAGTTGTCAACTAGAGGCAGCGGATGTCAGAGAAGGAGGCCAAGATGGCCGTGACATGCACAGAAGACGGGTCGATCCCCCAATGGGGCGATCCGCGTGGGGGCTGGGGCCGGGTGGCGCTGGCGCTGATGGCCGCCAAGAACGGCGGCAACAACAATGCGGCGCTGGATTCGCTGCAGCCCCAACCCGGCGAAAGCATTCTGGAAATCGGCGTGGGTCCGGGGCTGGCCCTGAAACATGTGCTGCGTCATGTGGGGCGCAAGGGCTTCGTCGGCGGGATCGACCATTCCGCGCTGGCCGCGGAACGCACGCGGCGGCGGCTTTCCCGCGCCATCCGCGATGGCAGAGCGCAGGTCTATGAGGCGAGTGTTTCCGATATTCCGTTCAAGGATGAAATGTTCGATGGCGCTTTCGCGGTGAACAGTTTTCAGTTCTGGCCGGACCTTGCGAGCGATCTTGCGGAAGTTGCGCGCGTGTTGCGCCCCAAGGGGCGGCTGGTGCTAACCCAGCGCGCGGCGAACAAGGATGTGAAGATGGACCTCGCCGGTGCGAAGGGCGGCTGGGCACGCATCGACATTGGTGCCGACGCGTTACCCAAAGCGGGCTTTGAAGTGGTGGAAGTGACAGATCGCCCGGTGGGGCGCCTGGTAGCGGCATCGATTATCGCGCGGAAGATTTAGTCCACATTCCTGGGTTTGATCCAAAGCGCTTCGGATTTGGCTTTCAGGTTGCCTTCGGCGTCGAACAGCGCCGTGCCCGCCCAGTGCTTGCGGCCCTCGGAACGGATCTGCCAGCCGATGACGATATGCGTCTCATCCACTTTCACTGGCGCCACCTGTTCCACCGCCATGCGGCCGGTAAGGATCTTTTCGCCCTTGCTGCCCATGGCATTGATCACGGCGAAATAGCCGGGGCAATCGAGTGCCGCCCAGATGAATTCCTGCCGCACAAAACCGTCCGTCCCCAAATCTTCATGCGGCGTCCACGGCGCGGCGACAATTTCCGAACCGTCCATAGGGCTGGCAAAGACGCGCAAGCCGTCGCCTTCGGCGCGGCCCGGCCCGCACACAAAACAAGTGGGCAGCGCATGGAAACTGAAACCGGCATACTTGGGCAGCGCCGCCACCACGTCGTCATAGGCGGGACAGGCGGGGATCTCTATATCGACGGATGCACTCTCGGCCTGGGCCACCAATGTACCGTCGCTCGTTTTCAGCAGTGCGTGGCCGTTCTCGCGGCTGACCTCAAGCGGCGTGCCGAGCGGTGGCGGCATGCGCAGCGACACCGCCGCAGACCCGCCCAGAACCGCGGCCAGCCGCCCGCCCACATAACCGCCGTTGCCGGAATTTTCCGGGCCGTTAAAGCGCGGGTCGATGGTGATCGTATCGGTCATCCGGCGAAATCATCCATTTGCTTGGCGAGCTTGATGTCGAGTTCGGTGAGCCCGCCCGCGTCATGGGTCGACAGGGTCACTTCCACCTTGTTGTAGACATTGAACCATTCGGGATGGTGGTTCATCTGTTCCGCCACCAGCGCTACGCGGGACATGAAGCCCCAGGCCGCGTTGAAGTCGGCGAATTGATAGGTGCGCGTGATCGCGTCACGGCCTTCAACCTCCGCCCACTGGGGCAGATTGTTCAGCGCGGTGACGCGGGCGTCGGGGCTCAGCTTTTCGGCCATGCATTTCTCCACTCAAAAGCCCCGGGCGGGGGCTCGAAACTCATCAGGCGGCACCCTACATTGAGATCATGCATTCGTCACACCCGCCCAACCTTGCCGAATTCGATGCCATCGCCCGGCGCGTTTATCAGGCCATGCCCGTAGAATTCCGCCGCATGTGCGACGGGTTGGTGATCCAGAGCGCCGATTGGCCGGACGAACAAACCCTCGACGAAATGGGGATCGATTCTCCTTACGGGCTTTTGGGGCTTTATCACGGGATCGACCTGACGCGCCGCTCGGTCATGTACCCGGCACCCAATCAGAACATAGTTTTTTTGTATCGCCAGCCGATCCTCGCTTTTACCAAACGCCGGGGGGAGGATCTGCGCCGCGTCATCGCGCACGTTCTCATTCACGAGATCGGCCATCACTTCGGGCTCAGCGATGACGACATGTATGCGCTGGGCGGGCACTAGCCTAGCAATCCCGCCACCCACTTGGGCACCACTTCGCTTGCCGGGCCGTAGTGCCGCTCAGCAAACAGGTAGTCGCCGGAGGACGGCTCGAGGTTGAGCTCCACCGTATGCGCGCCCACCTCCCGCGCCATGGCGACGAACCCCGCTGCGGGATAGACCTCCCCGCTCGTGCCGATAGAAACAAAGGTATCGCAAGCTTCCAGCGCCCGCTCAATCTCGCCCATGTGATAGGGCATTTCACCAAACCAGACGACGTCGGGGCGCAACTGCCCTTTGGTGCCGCAGGCGGTGCAGACGCTTTCAACGGTCAGGGGTGCGCCGGTTGGTCCGCGCCAGCCGCAATTGTTGCACAGGTCCCCACCCATGATGCCGTGCATGTGGATCACGTTCACCGCGCCTGCCGCCTCGTGCAGCCCGTCGATATTCTGCGTAACGATTAGCACCTCACCTGGAAAATCCCTCTCGAGCTTGGCGAGGGCAAAATGCGCGGGGTTCGGTTTCGCCTTGCCCGCGTTACCGCGCCGCGCGCCATAGAATTCCAGAACGAAGGCGGGGTTGCGGGCAAAGCCTTCGGGCGTCGCCACGTCGCGCAGATCGTATTTGGTCCAGAGCCCATCCTTATCGCGAAAGGTGCCCAGCCCGCTTTCGGCGGAAACCCCCGCGCCGGTCAGAATGACAATGCGTTCGCTCATAGCTCCTCAAAAGATGTAATAGCGTTCGGGGGTATAGACGGCGCCTGTCTCGCGCGTCTGCGAGGAAAAGAGCGTGAGCATTGTGGCCTCGAAGGGCGGGCAATCAAACTTGCCTTTTTCCTCGATCCATTTGGCAACGTCATTGTTCGAAAGGTTCGCAACGCGGCCCAGAGTGATATGCGGCGTATACTTGCGCTTGTCGGCGGGCAGGCCCAATTGCTGGAACAGTCGTTCGATCTTGGCATTGAGATTGATCAGCGGGTCCGACGGCGCAAGCCCGGCCCAGACCGAGCGCGCGCGGTTGCTGTCGCCAAAGGCGCCCAGATGCGTCACCTGAAGCGTGAAGGGCTTGGCTTTCAGGTGCGCGAGCGCGGCGTCCACTTCCTCTGCCATGCGCTCATCCACTGCGCCAATGAATCGCAAGGTGATGTGCAGGTTCTCCCGCGCCACCCAGCGCGCGCCGGAAAGCCCGCGCTGCACCGGCTGCAGGCAGGCGGCGACCTCGTCGGGGATTTCAAGCGCGGTAAAGAGCCGGATCATCTGCAAAGTTTGGGGGAGGCTCGTTGGCCGCGCAAGCCTAGAGCTTCAGCACCATCATCATCTCGCCGTGTTCGTCCTTTTCGCCAGTATGGGTGAACCCCAGCAACTTGTAGAACGCCGCGGCTTCCACATTGGACTCCACATGACTGAGAGAGAGTTCCTTGGCATTGGGCAGAATGCGAACGTATTCGATGATCTTCTCCATGGCGGCTTTGCCATATCCCTTGCGCTGGTGCTCGGCGCCGATCATGAATCGCCAGAGATAATATTCGGCTTTGTCTTCCATAATTGACAGCATGGCAAAGCCAACGGGCTCTTCACCGGCATAAATGCCGCGGTACCAGGCGTCGTCGTTGTATTCGCCCTGGGCGATAGACGACCCATTTGGCGCCACGAAATCTTCCTGCGCAGGGTGCACTTTCATGCGTAGAAATTTTCCAAGAGTGTCTTTGGTAATCTTACGAAGAGAAATATCGTTCATGAAGGTTCCTTATTGACCCGGGCCTAACGCGCGGGGTTCGGGCGCCAGCGATGAATGGCGCTGATGCCTTTCATCACGTCTTCCGAAAGCTCAACGTCGAAGGCATCGATGTCGGTCTTCAGTTGTTCAAGGCTGGTTTGCCCGATGATGGTCGAAGCCGTGAAGGGCCGCGTGTCCACGAACTTGAGCGCCATTTGCGTGGGGCTCAGCCTGTTGTCCTTGGCCAGTTTCACATAAGCGTCGATGGCTTCGAGCGCGCCTTCGCCTTCATAGCGCTGCATGCGGTCATAGAGCGTCTTGCGCGCGCCTTCGGGTAGGGCGCCGTTCTGGTACTTGCCGGTGAGATAGCCTTGCGCGAGGGGGGAGTAGGCGAGCAGGCCCACTTTTTCCCGCAGGCAAACCTCGCCAAGGCCCGTTTCGAACTCGCGCACGAGCAGGCTGTAGGCATTCTGGATCGATTGCACGCGCGGCAGGCCGTGGCGTTCCGCCTCGCGCAGAAAGCTCATGACGCCCCAGGGGGTCTCGTTTGAGACACCGATCTCGCGGATCTTGCCGGCCTTCACCATGTCCTCAAGCGCGCGCAAGGTTTCTTCTTGCGGCGTCTCAGACTGGCGCGGATCGGGTTTGCGACCGAACAGCACCACGGGCCGGTCGGGCCAATGAAGCTGATAGAGATCGATATAATCCGTCTGCAGACGTTTCAGGCTGCCTTCCACCGCGCGCGTAATCTGGTCTGCGGTGAAATGGCGGGAGGAGCCGTCCTCGTTCAACCAGTTCATGGGGCTCGGCCCGGCGATCTTGCTGGCCAGATAAATCTTGTCGCGGTCGGACCGGTTTTTCAGCCACGTGCCGATGATGGTTTCCGTCGCGCCATAGGTTTCAGCGCGCGGGGGGGAGGAGTACATCTCCGCCGTGTCGATGAAGTTGATGCCGCGCTCCAGCGCGTAATTGAGCTGCGCGTGGCCTTGCGTCTCGTCGTTCTGGCTGCCCCATGTCATGGTGCCCAGGCAGACGCGACTGACCTTCCAGCCGGTGGTGCCAAGTTCTGTATATTTCACAAAATCGTCCTGTAGTTCGCTGAATTGCCCTGTTTGCAAAGGAAATAGCAGATGGGCGGCGGGGTTGAAACAGTTAACCGCCCCCGCGGCATCTCCGCTTCCCTCCTTGAAACGGAGGGCGATTCTGCCAATATCTCTCGCAAGTGGGGCCGGGGCGCCCCATATCAATGGGAAGGTCCCGACCAGGGACACGACGGAAGAGGAAGGGTAAACTCGTATGCAACCTGTTAGCCGTCAGAAAATGAATTACGGTGCAGGCACCCGCGCCCAAAGCGCGGCGGTCGATGCCGGCCTGCGCGCGCACATGCTTAAAGTCTACAACTACATGGCTATGGCGCTGGCGCTGACCGGCATTATCGCCTGGTACACGTTCAAGGCATCGTTCGTTGTAGGCGATACGGGCGAGATTGCTGGCGTGACCCAATTGGGCGCGACGCTCTTTGGCAGCCCGCTTGCCTATGTGTTGATGTTCGCGCCGCTTGGCTTTGTGCTGGTGATGAGTTTTGGCATCTACAAATTGTCGCTACCCGTCTTGCAGATTCTTTACTGGAGCTTTGCCGCCGTTCTTGGCGTATCGCTCGCGTCGATCTTTGCGACCTATCAGGGCGCCGACATCGCCCGGGTGTTTTTCATCTCGGCGGTGCTTTTTGGCTCGGTCAGCCTCTGGGGCTATACCACCAAGCGGGATATTTCTAGCTGGGGCGGATACCTCATCATGGGGGTCTGGGGCCTTTTCATCGCGCTGATCGTGAACACGTTCTTTTTCCAATCGTCCCAGTTTGACTATCTCATGTCCTTCGTGGGCGTGGCTTTGTTCACGGGCCTGACCGCCTGGGACAACCAGATGATCAAGAACCTGTATCTGGGAAGCCGCGAGAACGAAGACAGCGTGGCGAAGCTCGCCGTCATGGGCGCGCTGCACCTCTATCTCGATTTCATCAACATCTTCCTGTTCCTGCTGCGCATCATGGGCGGCAGGCGCTAGAACGAGCTGCATTTCAAATGAAGACGCCCCGGTTTTGCCGGGGCGTTTTTGTTTGCGGCTAGCTCATCACCGGCGTGCCGCCGCGCTCGATAGCGCGCGCATAGGCGGGGCGGGAGTGGATCATCTCGATGTAGCGCTTGAGGTTCGGGTATTGCTCCAAAAGCCCCATGGCATAGGGGTTTTCGAGCACAAAGCCGTTCTGAATATCCGCCCCGGTCAACGCGTCGCCGACGAGGAACTCGCGGCCTTCCAGCTCCTGGTTCAGATAGCTGAAGTGATTGTCGATCTCGCCGAAGATACGCTCGTGCAAGGGCTTGCCCGCATCGCCGAGCCGGTTGGTGTAAAGAAAGAGCATCAGCGGCAGCATGGCGGAGCCTTCGGCGAAATGCAGAAAGTGCTTGTAGCGCCAATACTCATCCGTGCCGGGGGCGGGCATCATTTTGCCCTTGCCGTAGGTTTCGGTCAGGTACTCGATGATGGTGCCGGATTCCGCCACGACGCGGCCCCCGTCTTCGATCACCGGCGACTTGCCGAGCGGGTGCACCGCTTTCAGCGCGGGCGGCGCCAGGCGCGTTTCGGGGTCGCGGGTGTAGGGCACGATCTCATAGTCGAGGCCGAGTTCTTCGAGCAGCCACAACACACGTTGCGACCGCGATTGGTTCAGGTGATGAACTTTGATCATGTCAGTCGATGAGGCTCAGTTTGCGTTTCTCGAAAATGCGCAGAACGTTGGCAAGCTCGTGCCCGCGCTTGAGGACCTGTCCCGTCGCGCTGATCACCGCATACATGCCCTGGCGTCGCGCCAGGCTGGGGCGTTTCACGATGCGATAGATGGGCATCTCTGACGCGCGGCGAAAAATCGAAAAGATCGCTTCGTCCTTCAGGCCGTCGATGGCGTAGTCGCGCCATTCGCCTTCGGCAACTTTGCGGCCATAAAGGGAAAGGATGGCATCCAGCTCCCGGCGCTGGAAAAAGACCTGTTGCACTTGCGGGCGGGGGCGGCCGCCCGCGGGGCGCTGTGAGGCGATATCGGCATCCGTCATGAAGAAATGGTGACAAGCAAAGGGCCTAATTGCAAGCGTTTCCGAGGGCTTTTGGCCCTTTTCGCTAACGTTTTTGCGCCAGGGTCAGCCCGTCGCCGATGGGCACCAGGGTCATTTCAACCCTGTCATCATCATGGATTTTCTGGTTGAGCGCCTTGAGCGCCAGCGTATCGGCGTCGGTGGCGTCATCATCGGCCACCTTGCCCGACCACAGCACATTGTCGATGGCGATCAGCCCGCCGGGGCGCAAGAGCTCGAGGCACGCCTCATAGTAGGCGTCATAGCCGGTCTTGTCCGCGTCGATGAAGGCGAAGTCGAAACTGCCCGCCGCGCCATCGTCGATCAGCGCTTGCAGGCTTTCGGCGGCGGGGGCGATCTTCAAATCGATCATCTTGTCGACGCCGGCTTCCTTCCAATATTTGCGCGCGCGGGATGTGTACTCCTCGCTTACGTCAAGTGCGGTGATGTGCCCATCACCGGGAAGCGCCAGGGCAACCGCGAGCGACGAGTATCCGGTAAAGACGCCCACCTCGATGCAACGGTGCGCGCGGATCAGGCGCACGAGCATTTGCATGAAACCGCCTTGTTCCGGGGAAATCTGCATGATGGCGTTGGGCATGGCCGTCGTTTCCGTGCGGCATTTTGTCAGTATACGGTCTTCTCGCACGCCGACATTGGCAAGATAGTCGAGCACGTTTTCCGTCATGGTCATGGTGTTGCGGGACATTCTGCCTCTCAAGATTTTCGGATGAACTTTTGTTCATGTTGGACCGGGCAAATGCCAATCGCAATGGCGTGATCGAAAGCCATGAAATTGCCCTGTTCCGGACACGCGCTTGCCCGGAACGACCACCATCTTTGAACCTGTCGGAAGCCGGTCCGGTGCGTATATCGGGTCCGGATGAAACAGCCCCCCAGCCCCTACGACGGGCCCGTGGCGGGCCGGACCGGTCACCGACGCGTAAGTCCCCTCAAGCGTACCTTTAAGTCCAACGCTTATCTGGTACCAACTGACGCCCGGCACCTCTCTGACCCCTCGAGCAGCTGCCGGGCGTCACTTTATCCGGGCTTCGCCCTTGGCCGTTAACCGATGAGCGCTTGATAACGACCCCAGATTTGATAAACACCTCTGATGCCTCTTCTCATGCGAGTGCCTCATATTTCATGACTGACGCCTTTATCGAGATCAGCGGCCTGGTCAAACGCTTCGGCCCCTTTACCGCGGTTGACGGGCTCAGCTTCCGGGTTGAGAAGGGCGAGGTGCTCGGCTTCCTCGGCCCCAATGGCGCCGGCAAATCCACCACAATGAAAATGATCACCGGCTTTCTCGCGCCCACCGCGGGGCATGTGTCGGTATGCGGCTTCGATGTGGAAAGCCAGCGTATGGCGGCGCAGAGCTTGATCGGCTATCTGCCCGAAGGCGCGCCCGCCTATGGCGACATGACCCCGCGCCAGTTCCTCGGCTTTATCGCCGACGTGCGGGGGCTGCGGGGCAAGGACGCGCTCAAGGCCATCGATCGCGCCGTGGAACGCACCGAGCTTGAGCACGTAATGGATCAACAGATCGAAACCCTGTCCAAGGGCTTCACCCGGCGAGTGGGGTTTGCGCAGGCGATCCTACACGATCCGAAAGTCCTGATCATGGATGAGCCCACCGACGGGCTCGACCCCAATCAGAAACATTCCGTGCGCAGCCTGATTGCCTCCATGGCGCCGGAAAAAGCGATCATCATTTCGACCCATATTCTTGAGGAAGTGGATTCGGTGTGCAGCCGCGCGCTGATTATCGACCGAGGGCACATTGTGGCCGACGGCACGCCGGACGATCTCATCGCCCGCTCGCGCTACCACAATGCGGTGACCGTGGTGGTGGGCGCGAAAGATGCGCAAGAGCTGCGCGCGCAAGTCGCCGCGCTGCCCATGGTGGGCGATGTGGAAGAAACCACCGATGCCAATGGCACGGTTGAAATGACAATATTCCCGAAAGTCCACGACGATATTGTTGTGGACGACGTCAGCGACCTCATCACTCATAACAATTGGGATGTGCGCGCGCTTTATGCGGAGGCGGGCCGGCTCGACCAGGTGTTCCGGTCACTGACCACCGCCGATACGGTTGAGGATGAGGGCGAACGCCTGTCGCCCGAAGAACGCGATCGCGTGGGGAGGGCCAGTTTCGAATGAGCCATCTCGTCTCGGTCTTCAAACGCGAATTGCTCGGCTACTTCATTACGCCGCTCGCCTACGTCTTTATCGTGATTTTTCTTTTTGCGACGGGTCTACTGACGTTCCAGCTTGCGGGCTGGTACGAGGCGGGCCGCGCGGACCTGCAGGCCTTCTTTGTTTTCCACCCCTGGCTTTATCTTTTCCTGATCCCCGCGGTTTCCATGCGGCTCTGGGCCGAGGAGCGCAAAACCGGAACGCTTGAACTTCTGCTCACGCTGCCGGTGCCGACCTGGGCCAGCGTCCTTGGCAAGTTCTTCGCGGCCTGGGCCTTTACCGGCATCGCGCTCACGCTCACCTTCCCCATGTGGATCACGGTCAATTATCTCGGCAACCCGGACAACGGCGTCATTCTCGCCTCTTACTTCGGCAGCTTTTTCATGGCGGGCGGCTATCTCGCCATCGGTTCATGCCTGTCGGCGATCACCTCGAACCAGGTGATCGCCTTCGTGCTCAGCGTCGTGGTGTGTTTTCTCTTCACCGTCGCGGGCCTGCCCATGGTGGCCGAATGGGTCTCCGCCGTGCCCTTCGTCTCCAATGCACTGGTGACGACCATCGCCTCGTTCTCTTTCCTCAGTCACTTTGAATCGATCATGAACGGCGTTATCGACCTGCGCGACTTGATCTTTTTCGCCTCGGTGATTTGCTTCTGGCTCATGGCCAATGTCCTTGCCATCGAACTCAAGCGGAATGGGTGAGGGCATGACGGATAAGTCCCAAAACAAGTTTTCTCTCGGCTGGTCCCCTTCGGGCTATGCCGCTGCCGCCATCGGGCTTGGCCTCATCATGTTCCTGGCCATCAATGTGTTTGCGTCGGTTGCGTTCCGCGCCGCGCGGCTCGATTTGACCGAACAGCACCTCTACACCCTCAGCAGCGGCACGATGGAAACCCTGTCTGACCTGCGGGAGCCCATTACGCTCAGGTTCTATTTCTCTGAAAGCCTGATTGCTGAAAGCCAGCTCCTGCAAACCTATGGCGCGCAAGTGCGCAGTCTTCTGGGGGAATATGTTGCCCATGCAAATGGCAACCTGATCCTCGAAGTGATCGACCCCGAACCCTATACCGAAGCTGAAGACGAAGCGGTGGCCTCGGGCCTTGGCCGCGCGCAGCTGGGCGGTGATCAGGTCTTTTTTGGCCTTGTCGGCACCAACTCAATCGACGGGCGGGAGATCATCCCCTTCTTCGTGCCGGATAGGGAAGAGTTTCTCGAATACGATCTGACGCAGCTCATCAGCCGCCTCAATGAAACCCAGCGGCCCAAGCTCGGCATTGTGACCAACCTGTCGCTCGATACGGGCATTGTGGATATGGGCGCGGTGCAACAAGGCGTCGCCCCGCAGCCCTATTATGTCTATCAACAACTGCAAAGCGCCTTCGAGATCGTTTTCCTCGAACAGGACTTTGATCAGGTGCCCGACGACATCAGTGTGCTGATGATCGCCCATCCCCGCGAGCTTGATGAAGGCACGCAATACGCCATTGACCAGTTTGTGTTGGGCGGCGGCCGGGCGCTGGTCTTTGTCGACCCCTATTCGGAGGTTAGCATGGTGCCGGGCCCGAGTGGCATGCCCATGCGCGGCGCGACAGAAAGCTCAAGCCTGCCGCGTCTTCTCAATGCCTGGGGCGTTGACATGGACGGCGCGGAAGTCGTTGCCGACCGCACCTACGGCGCGCAAGTGCCCGCGAACTTTGATCCGCGCCGGGGGGAGATTACCTATGTGGCCTGGCTCAACCTGGGGCCGGAAAGTTACAGCCCGGACGAGCTGGTAACCGAACCCCTGCAGCGCGGCATCAACCTGGGCACCGTCGGTCACCTGGAAGCCGTGCCCGGTGCGACCACGACCGTTATTCCGCTCGTTTCGTCTTCGACCGATTCCATGCTGATCCCCGTCGATGAAGTGCAATACCAGCCCGACATGGACCGGCTGCTCCGCGACTTTGAGCCGACGCCGCAGCACTATGTGATTGCCGCGCGCATTACCGGCCCCGCGCAAACCGCCTTCCCGGACGGCCCGCCCGCCGATGATGAAGATACCGAAAGCGATGAACCGCAGGACCTTTCGGCCTCAACCGTTGATCCCGCTGATCAGCTGATGGACTCCGATGGGCCCATCAATGTGATCGTCATGGCGGACACAGACATTTTTGACGATGCGATCTATGTGCTCTCGTCCAACATGGGCAGCGGCACTCAGCGCGTTTCGGGCCGCGACAATGATGCGTTCATTTTGAACGCGGTTGATTTCCTGATGGGCACGAACAGCTTGCTCACCTTGCGCGCGCGCGCCATTTCCGACCGGCCTTTCGAGGTGGTGGAAGACCTGCGTCGCGGGGCCGAGGCGAGCTTCCTTGAAGAAGAGCAGCAACTGCAAACCCGCCTCGATGAAGTGAGCCAGCGTTTGCGCGAACTTCAAGGCCAGGTGCGCGGGTCGGGGTCAGAGGCCGCGCCGGATCTCAATCTCCGGCGGCAGCAGGAACTTGCCCGTTTCCGTCAGGAACAAATTGAAACGCGCCAGCGCTTGCGTGAGGTGCAACGGTCCTTGCGCGTTGATATCGAAAGTCTCGGCTTCTGGATCAAGGCGCTCAACATCACGCTGATCCCGGCGCTCATCTGTTTGCTCGCCCTTGGGCTGATCGTCCTTCATCGGATGCGCCGGGCTGAGCGTCTGCGGCGGAGGGGCTAGGCCATGCTGAACATCCTTTCCCGCTTTGAACATTCCACGGGCCGCATTGTGGTGCTCGCCGCGGTCACTTTGCTTTTTGTGATCCTCGCGGCCTGGGTGGTGGCGCTCGACGCCTCCAAGGTGCGTCCGGCCATCGACCCGCGACCCATGTTCCCAAACCTTGATATTGGTGAGGCCTCTTCGCTGACGATTGAATCGAGCAGCGGCGAGATCGAGATCACCAAGAACGACAGCGGTGACTGGGTGGTGCCCGCGCGCGATGGTTATCCCGCGCGGCGTGCGCCACTGGTGCAAACCGTGGGCGGGCTCGCCGATCTGGAATTGATCGAGGCAAAAACCGCGCGCACCGACTGGCATCACTTCCTGGGGCTGGTCGCGCCGGAAGACGGCGGCGACGGCGTGCGCATTACCTTGCGCGGCGCCGAAGGCGAAGTGATGGCGGATGTCATCGTGGGCAATATGCCCGAAGGCAATGCGACCGAACCCGACGGGCGGGGGCGCATCCATGTGCGCCGCGCGGACGAAGACCAGACCTGGCTCGCGCGGGGCTCGCTCAGCCTGCATACGGATGTGACGTCCTGGCTCGCGACGCACCTTTACGACATTGATGCCGACCGGGTGCGCGAGGCCCATGTGACCTCGGCGGCAGGGGATGACTACACGCTCACGCGGACGGACCCGGCCCAAGGCTTCACCTTGGTAGAGCTGCCGGTGGGGCGGGAACTCCTCAGCCCCTATTTGGCTGAAGCGACCGCCACGTCGCTGACGGATATGGAAGTCGAAGATGTGCGCGCGGAAAGTGATGTGGATCTGACAGGCGGGTTCCAAGTGGTCTTTCGCACCTTCGACGGGCTCGAGGTGACGTTCAACGTTGCCGACCCCGATGGCGCCGACGCGGGCTGGGCGACGATCCTTGCGCGCTTTACCGGCATGCCGGACGCCGAACCCCGTGAGGCCGCGGCGGTGGCCGAAGAAGCCGCGAACATCAATGTGCTGGCCGATGGCTGGGCCTTCCAGCTGCCCAGCTTTCAGGCGCGGCAGATGACCCTGAACCTTAATGACCTGTTGCGGCCCCTGCCCGAGGACGGCGGCTAAGCCGAACCGTCAGTCAAGCGCCTACAATTTTTCCATTATATATCAGCGCCTTATCGGATCACTACGAGATGAGCCGTGGGACCGTGTGTGTTCTCGAATTGTTGAACAGGGGATGTCCCCTTCCTGGGTTAGGGTTTTTGTGCCGTCTTAGGGGCGGCATTCATAACGGTCTGGAGGGCATTATGAGAAATCTACTGAATTGTAGAATCGCGTTCGCCGGGGCCTTGATGCTGGGGGCGGCGGTTGTTGCCGGTCCGGCTATGGCGCAAGAGGCCACTGAAGTAAACCAACCCCAGGAAACACAAATGGCAGCGCAGACGCGCGAACCCACCGTGCTTGTCTGCAAGGTCTTTGCGGTCACCGGCACCCGGATCGAGCGGGAATATTGCCTGACCGAAGATGACTGGGAGCAGATCCGGGAAGATTCCCGCGAAACGCTTGAGCGTTTGATGGGTATCGGCTCTGCGATCTAATACTGCGGCACGCGGTGCCGTTTAGCGAACGGCCACCGCGTCCCAGACCCGCTGATCACGGATCCGTGAACCGGGTTGGTTTACGGTGACATAGGTTTTGCTGCAAAACCTTCAGTTGTTGAGCTAGGCTGATTTGAAGTTGTGGGGCTGCTTGGCTGATCAAAGGTGATTTTATGCAGAAAATTTTGAATTTGAGCGCTTTGGCGCTGGGGATTGCGTTGCTGGGGACCGTGCCGGTTTATGCGGACGATGCTGGCGACGAAGGCGTTGAAGTTGCAACGCAGGAAAATCCCAACGAGCGGGTTTGCCGTCGTGTGCATGTGACGGGCTCGAACATTCCGCAACGGGTGTGTATGTCGCGTGCCGAATGGTCGGAACTGCGGGAAGAATCGCAAGAGGCCGTCCGCGAGAATAATCGCGATACGAATGCCAATGCGAGTACCGTTGGCGCACAGTAACATTGAGTTTTTTGGGGACTCGGGAATGGCGCTTCTTTGAATCAGAGAGGCGCCTTTTCTATGTCTGCGTGACAGTTATTCCGTGGTGGCGGCGCCATCCCAGCGGAGTTGAACCCGTGCGGCGCCGAGGATGGGCCCGTTCCGACGCTCTTGCAGCAACACCACATAGCCGTCGGGCCCGTCGCCTAGGGGCGGATTGGGCTCGTGCCGTAAGATCACAGGTGACCCGGCCCATTGGCTGATAGGTTCGGCCATCTCCGCCACATTGACATAAGAAAGCGTGCGCCCAGCGTTTGGCCCGGCGCCAACTTCCAGATCGTTATGGTCGCGGTAGGGGATCAGCCAAATGGTGCCGAGGGTATCCACCATCCCGTCCGGTGAGCTTCCCACATTGATGACCAATCGCCCGTCATCCATGCGCACGCGCAGGGGCACACGGACACGGGCCTCAGTACGCGCCTCTTCGATGCGGGCGAGCACCTGTTCGCGCTGATTGCCGGCAAGGTGGCTGCGACCGTCAACGACAAGCTCTGGCGTATAGGGCCAGCGCAGGCCGAAGTGCCCATTGTACTGCGCTTGGCGGCGGGTGTTTTCAGTGCTGGCGAGGGTGTCTTCCCAGCCGAGATAATCCCAAATGTCGACGGGCCAGGAAAGCACAATGGTATCGGGGTTAGTATCGAGCTCCGCCGCGATAACATCCGCATCGGGGCAGGATGGGCAGGCTTGGCTGGTAAAGAGTTCCACAACGACCACGGGGCCGTGCGCAACGGGAAGGTCTTCCCCTTGCGCCCATGCCGCCTGCGCGCCCAAAAGCCCGAGCGCCAGTGCCAATGCCAGCAGCTGTCTCACCATGATCCGCAGAATAGCCCCTCCGCCTGCTCCCGCCCTAGTCACGTTCGGTTGAGAGCCGTCACAGACAGGTTAACAGGCCGCGGTGGCACACAGCCAGTCTAAAGCGCTAAAGCGTGGCGCGGGTGGGCTTAGCTCGCCAGATTGCGCAGGACGTAGTGCAGGATCCCGCCGTTGCGGTAGTAGTCCATCTCATCGGCGGTATCGATCCGCACCAGCAACGGCACCTCGGCCGAGCGGCCATCCGCATAGGTGATGGTTGCCGTTACGCTGCCGCCCGGCTTCAGCTTGGCCAGGCCGGACAGGGATACGGTTTCCTCGCCCGTCAGGTTCAGCGTCTTGCGGTCGGTGCCCGCTTTGAACTGCAGCGGCAGCACACCCATGCCGATCAGGTTCGACCGGTGGATGCGCTCGAAACTCTCCACGATCACCGCGCGCACGCCCAGAAGGCGCGTGCCCTTGGCGGCCCAGTCGCGGGACGAGCCCGTGCCATATTCCTTGCCGCCGATCACGACCAGCTGCACACCTTCTTTCTGGTACTTCATGGCGGCGTCATAGATCGCCATCTGCTTGCCCGAGGGGTGGTGCACGGTCACGCCGCCTTCAACGCCCGGCACCATTTCGTTCTTGATGCGGATGTTGGCAAAGGTGCCGCGCATCATCACCTCGTGGTTGCCCCGGCGCGAGCCGTAGGAGTTGAAATCCACCATCTCGACCCCGTGGCTCGTCAGGTAACGGCCCGCGGGGCTGTCTTTCTTGATCGCGCCGGCGGGGCTGATGTGGTCGGTGGTGATGGAATCGCCGAACAGACCCAATACCCGTGCGCCCGCAACATCTTCCGGCGCGTCGGGGGTCATGGTCATGCCGTCGAAATAGGGCGGATGCTGCACGTAGGTGGACTTGGCATCCCAATCGTAAGTCAGCCCGCCCGTCACCTTGATCTTGCGCCACTCACGGTCGCCCTTGAAGGCTTCGGCGTAGCGGTCGCGGAACATCTTGGCGTTGATCTTGCGCATGGCGGCTGCGATTTCCTGGCTCGTCGGCCAAAGATCTTTCAGGAACACCGGGTCGTTCTTCTTGTCGTACCCGATGGGGTCCTTCGCCAGGTTCACATTCATCGTGCCGGCAAGGGCATAGGCGACAACGAGCGGCGGCGAAGCAAGATAGTTCGCTCGGCTTTGCGGGTTCACGCGGCCTTCGAAGTTTCGGTTGCCCGACAGCACGGAGGCGACGGCAAGGTCGCCTTTGGTCACGGCCTCGCTAATGGCGGGGGGCAGGGGCCCTGAGTTACCAATGCAGGTGGTGCAACCGTAGCCCACAAGATTGAAGCCGAGCTTGTTCAGGTCACCTTGCAGGCCCGCGGCCTTCAGATAGTCGGTGACCACTTGGCTGCCGGGGGCGAGAGATGTTTTGACCCAAGGCTTTGTCTTGAGCCCGCGCTTGACTGCTTTTTGGGCCAGAAGTCCCGCGGCCATCATGACGGAAGGGTTCGACGTGTTGGTACACGACGTAATGGCGGCAATAACGACGTCGCCATGGCTAATGGAATAGTCGGTATCCTTCACCTTCACGCGCTTGGCCGCCGCCGTGCCAGTGATTTTGTATTCATTCTCCAGCGTGCCGGCGAAACCCATGCTCGCATCTTTCAATGCGATCCGGTCTTGCGGGCGTTTGGGTCCTGCGAGCGACGGCACAACGGTGGACAGGTCGAGCTCAATCACGTCAGTGAAATCGGGGTCCGGCGTGCGAGAGGTGCGATAAATCCCTTGCGCCTTGGCGTAGGCTTCGACCAACGCAACGCGGGAAGGTTTGCGCGCGGTGGCTTTCAGATAGCGCAGCGTGTCGTCATCGATGGGGAAGAAACCGCAAGTGGCCCCATATTCCGGTGCCATGTTAGCGATGGTGGCGCGGTCTTCGAGGGAAATGTGGTCGAGGCCCTTGCCAAAGAACTCGACGAATTTGCCCACGACGCCCTTCTTGCGCAGCATTTCGACGATGGTCAAAACCAGGTCCGTGGCGGTTACACCTTCTTTCAGAGAACCGGAAAGTTTGAAGCCAATGACTTCGGGGATCAGCATGGAAATGGGCTGGCCCAGCATGGCAGCTTCGGCTTCGATACCGCCCACGCCCCAGCCCAGAACCGAAAGGCCGTTGACCATGGTGGTGTGGCTGTCGGTACCGACCAGCGTATCGGGATAGGCGAATTCCACCGTGCCTTTGTCGGTCTTGGCTTTCGTGGTCCAGACCGTTTGCGAAAGATATTCGAGGTTCACCTGGTGGCAGATGCCGGTGCCGGGAGGGACCACGCCGAAATTGTCAAAGGCATCCTGGCCCCACCGCAGGAAGGCATAGCGTTCGCCGTTGCGCTCGTACTCGCGCGCCACATTCGCCTTGAAGGCGCCGGCGTTGCCGAACTGATCCACCATCACTGAGTGGTCGATGACCAGATCTACGCGGGACAGGGGATTGATCTTGGTCGGATCGCCGCCCAGGTTCACCATGGCGTTGCGCATGGCGGCAAGGTCAACGACCGCGGGAACGCCCGTGAAATCCTGCATCAAAACGCGCGCGGGGCGGAAGGCGATTTCGCTCTTCGACTTGCGCTTGCCCAGCCATTTCGCCATGGCTTCGATGTCCTTGGCCTTGACCGAGCGCCCATCCTCAAACCGCAGCAGATTTTCAAGCAGCACTTTCAGCGAGAACGGCAGCCGTGAAATCCCTTCCAGCCCGGCCTTCTCGGCGGCCTTGAGGCTGTAATAATGGTATGTCTTGGAGCCCACGTTGAGCTTGCGGCGGGATTTGAAGCTGTTCTGGCTGAGAGCTGTCACGGAAATCACCTTTCTTCGGTTCGGTCGGCGGCGTCACGGGCGGGGATGCAGCGGCGCGCGAGAGTGCTATAGAGAGATCTCTCTATAGGGGACGGCGACGCGCCCGGGGGTAAAGTTGGCGTCCCTATACACCAAGCCGCCAGAGATTTGGAGGGCCCAGAGTGACAAAAGAGCAAGCAATCGACGCAAGTCAGGTGCGCGTCACTCAGGACGGCCCGGTCACGATTGTGACCCTGTCCCGGCCCGACGTCCGAAACGCCGTGGATAACGTCACGGCAAGGGCGCTGGGGGCCGCATTCACGGCCTTTGAGAAGGATGATAGGGCGCGGGTCGCGGTTTTCCACGGCGCGCACGGCACCTTTTGCGCCGGGGCGGACCTAAAGGCCGTGGCGAGCGCGGAAGGTGCGGGGCAATTGCGTGCGCCCGCGATGGGCGATGTCTATGACCCGCTCGACACAACGGCCCCCATGGGCCCCACGCGCATGCAGCTTTCAAAGCCGGTCATCGGCGCGATCTCCGGTTATGCTGTGGCAGGGGGCATGGAGCTTGCCCTTTGGTGCGACATGCGGGTGGTCGAACAAAGCGCTACCTTCGGCATCTTTTGCCGCCGCTGGGGTGTTCCTCTGATCGACGGGGGCACGGTGCGCCTGCCGCGTCTCATCGGCCACAGCCGCGCCATGGACTTGATCCTCACGGGCCGCCCGGTTGCTGCGGACGAGGCGCTGCAGATGGGTCTTGCCAATCGCGTGGTGCCCGATGGGGAGGCATTGGCCGAAGCGACCAGGCTCGCCCATCAGATTGCCGCCTTTCCGCAAAAGTGCCTTTTGAGCGATCGCAAGTCAGCTTATGAGCAATGGGACTATCCTTTTGTTGAAGCCATGGCGCGGGAGTTCGCCACCGGCGAGGCGGTGATCCGGTCGGGCGAAACGCGCGACGGCGCCAAACGATTTGCCGGCGGCAAGGGCCGTGGCGGCGATTTTGGAGACATATGATCCGCGTATGAGCCTTTCCCTTTCCAACATCACTTGCGCGCGCGGCGACCGCATCTTGTTCAGCGGGCTCGACCTCAACCTTGCGCGCGGCGAGGCGCTTCTGGTGCGCGGCGCGAACGGGTCTGGCAAGTCATCGCTGCTGCGTCTCATCGCGGGGCTCTTGCGCCCTGCCGCGGGCGACGTGCGTTGGTCGGGGGACGAAGACGATGCATCCCTGCAAACGCGGCTTCATTATCTCGGGCACCTGGACGCATTGAAGGCGTCCATGTCGGTGGCTGAGACGCTGGCCTTCTGGACGCGCATGTTGGGCGGTGCGGGCGACATTGGCCCCGCCATCAAAGCCTGGCACTTGGAACAGCTCGCTGATCTGCCTTGCGGTGTGCTTTCCGCCGGGCAGCGGCGGCGCGTGGCGCTGGCGCAGCTTTCCCTCACCCAGCGGACCCTTTGGCTGCTCGATGAACCCACCGGCCCGCTCGATGCGGCGGGAGTGGCGTTGGTTGAAAATGCCATCCGCCATCATTGCGGGACGGGCGGCATCGCCGTCATCGCTACTCACCGCGCCATGGACATCGGCGAAGCGCGCGTGCTGGACCTCGGTCCGGGCCTCGGCGCGGCAAAGGGGGATGCAGCATGAGCGCGGCCTGGGCGCTGTTCCGGCGCGATCTTGTGCTGTCCTTGCGCATTGGCGGGGGCTTCGGTCTCGCGCTCGGTTTTTTTGTTCTGGTCGCGGTTCTGCTGCCGCTGGGCGTGGGGCGCGATCTTGTGCTGCTCGAACGGCTCGCGCCGGGGCTCATCTGGCTCGGGGCCGCACTGGCGGCGCTGCTCTCTCTCGACCATCTATTTCAGGCCGACCTTGAAGACGGCTCCCTCGACCACTTTTTCTTTGCCGATGCGCCGCTTGAGCTGCTGGTGCTGGCAAAGGTCGCCGCCCATTGGCTGACCACGGGACTGCCGCTCGTCATCGCCGCGCCGGTGCTCGCCATTCTTTTGAACCTCAATATGGAACAATGGCTGCCGCTGATCGTTTCCTTACTTGTAGGCACGCCCGCCCTGTCGCTGATCGGCGCGGCGGGGGCGGGGCTTACGGCGGGGCTGAGGCGCGGAGGGTTGCTGCTGTCCTTGCTGGTGCTGCCGCTCTATGTGCCGGTTTTGATTTTTGGTGCGGCGGCCGCAACGGGCGGCCTGGGCGCGCCGGAGCTCTTGTTGCTCGCGGGGCTCAGCCTCTTTGGGCTTGTCGTCGGGCCGGTCGCCGCCGCGGCGGCCTTGCGGCTTCACGTCTCATGAGCGAGCCAAATGTTGCCCGTCCCGGGCGGAAGGAGTAGCAAACCCCCATGTTCGGATTTGCAAACCCACAACGGTTCTGGCGCCTGTCGGGCGCGCTGCTGCCTTGGGTCTGGGGCGCGGCGCTGATCCTGCTCGCCGCCGGGCTCTACATGGCGCTGATCGGCTCCCCCGACGACTATCAGCAAGGTTCATCGGTGCGCATTATGTATGTGCATGTGCCCGCCAGCTGGATGGCCATGGCGTGCTACGCGGCCATGGCGGCGGCAAGCTTTGTCGGTCTCGTCTGGCGTCATGTGATTGCCGACGTGGCGGCAAAGGCAACCGCGCCCATCGGTGCGACCTTCACCGCGCTTGCGCTCTTTACCGGCTCGCTCTGGGGTAAACCCATGTGGGGCACCTGGTGGGTGTGGGACGCGCGGCTCACTTCTGTGCTCGTTCTCTTCTTTCTCTATCTGGGGTACATGGGGCTGTGGGCCGCCATTGAAGACCGGACGAAGGCCGCGCGCGCCGCCGCGATCCTCGCGCTCGTCGGCGCGGTGAACCTGCCCATCATCAAATTTTCCGTCGACTGGTGGAACACTTTGCATCAGGGCTCCAGCGTCATGCGCGCGGATGGCCCCACGCTCGACCCCGCGTTCCTCTATCCGCTGCTCGTCATGGGGCTGGCCTATACGGTCCTCTATGGCGCGCTCCTGCTGGTTGCCATGCGGACAGAGATTTTGAATCAGCGCATCACGGCCGATCAGCGCCGCCGCGCGGCCAGTGAACAGCTTCACGTGCGCGCGCAGGAAGGGGCGTGATTATGGACGGGCTTTTCTCATTTGGGTCCTACGCCAGCTACATCTGGTTTGCCTATGGGGCGAGCGCGCTGGGCCTCGGCGGGCTGACGTATCTTACCTGGCGCGCTTACGCCCGTGCCAAAGCGCGCGCCCGCGCGCTGGAAGGCGGCGCACCGTCATGATGTTTCTGCGCTGGGCGCCCTTTTTGACCTTTGCGGTTTTGGTGGGTGTTTTTGCCGTGGCCCTGTTCATTGAACGGCCGAGCGAAGGCTCCCTCGCCCTGGTGGGCGAGCCCGCGCCGGAATTCATTCTGCCCGCGCTTGATCCAGCGGGGGGCGTTGGCCTTGCCCACGCGGATCTTATCGGCGGTCAGGTGAGCATTGTGAATGTCTGGGCATCCTGGTGTGCGCCGTGCCGCGTGGAGCAGCCGCAGCTGATGGAGCTTGCCCGTGACCCGCGGGTTCAGGTCCTGGGCATCAACTATCGTGATGCGCCGGGGGATGCACGCGCGTTTCTTGAGGAACTGGGCAACCCCTTCGATCGCATCGGCGTCGATGCAGACGGTCGCGTGGGGCTCGACTGGGGCGTTACGGGCCCGCCCGAAACGTTCATCGTGGCGCCGGACGGCACTATCATCGCCAAACACATCGGCGCCATCACGCCAGAGGTTCTGCGCCGTGACTTTGAGCCGGCGATCGAGGCAGCCCTGGCCACGCAATAGGTTCGCGGGATTTCGCATTGCGCAAATGAAAAGCCCCGGTGGTGACACCGGGGCTTTCCGTTTTGAGGTTCAGGACCTCGTTACTTCTTGGCGGTTTTCCACTTAGCCGTTTTGCGCTTTGCAGCTTTCCGCTTCGGCGCCTTCTTGGCGGCTTTGCGCTTAGTGGCCTTTTTGGCCGTCTTGCGCTTTGCAGCTTTCCGCTTCGGCGCTTTGCGCTTGGCGGCTTTCTTAGCCGTCTTGCGCTTCGCAGCTTTCCGCTTCGGTGCCTTACGCTTGGCGGCTTTCTTAGCCGTCTTGCGCTTCGCGGCCTTCCGCTTCGGTGCCTTGCGCTTGGCGGCTTTCTTAGCCGTCTTGCGCTTCGCGGCCTTCCGCTTCGGTGCCTTACGCTTGGCGGCTTTCTTGGCCGTCTTGCGCTTTGCAGCTTTCCGCTTCGGTGCCTTACGCTTGGCGGCCTTCTTGGCCGTCTTGCGCTTGGCGGCTTTCCGCTTTGGCGACTTCTTTACGGCTTTGCGCGTCGCCTTTTTGGCAACCTTCCGCTTAGCGGTCTTGCGCTTAGCGGTCTTGCGCTTGGCGGCTTTCCGCTTCGGCGCTTTCCGCTTGGCAGCTTTCCGCTTCGGCGCTTTGCGTTTGGCGGTCTTGCGCTTGGCGGCCTTCCGCTTCGGCGCTTTGCGTTTGGCGGTCTTGCGCTTCGCAGCTTTCCGCTTCGGCGCTTTGCGCTTGGCGGCTTTCTTCGCGGTCTTCCGCTTCGCCGTCTTCTTTACTGCTTTGCGCTTGGTGGCCTTCTTGGCAGTCTTCCGCTTGGCGGCTTTCCGCTTCGGCGCCTTACGCTTTGCAGCTTTCTTGGCGGTCTTGCGCTTGGTGGTCTTTTTGGCCGCCTTGCGCTTCACGGCCTTTTTCGAGGACCGCTTGGTTGCTTTCTTGGCAGCCTTTTTGGCGACCTTGCGCTTGGCGGTTTTCCGCTTAGCAGTTTTTCGCTTGGCGGCTTTCCGCTTCGGCGCTTTACGCTTGGCGGCTTTTTTGGCCGTCTTGCGTTTGGCCGCTTTCCGCTTCGGCGCCTTGCGCTTGGCTGTCTTACGCTTCACCGTTTTCTTGGCGGCTTTACGCTTGGTGGCCTTCTTGGCTGTCTTGCGCTTTGCTGCTTTCCGCTTCGGCGCCTTACGCTTGGCGGCTTTGCGCTTCACGGCCTTTTTGGCTGTCTTACGCTTCGCGGCTTTCTTTGCGACCTTACGCTTTGTCACCTTCTTGGCGACTTTGCGCTTCACGGTCTTCTTCGCGGCTGCCCGCTTGGTTGTCTTTTTGGCTACTTTTTTCTTGGCCGACTTTTTCACGGCCTTTTTCGACGATCGTTTCACGGCTCTCTTGCTCGCTTTCTTCGCAACGCGGCGTTTTTTTGCCGCCTTCTTGGCTTTACGCTTGGTCGCCTTCTTGGCGGTCTTGCGCTTGGCCGTCTTCTTGGTGGCCTTCTTGGCGGCTTTCTTCTTTGCCGCTTTCTTTTTGGCCTTGGGCGCCGGGGTCTCGCCTTCCGACGTGGCCTCGGCTATGGCGGCAAGAGCCGCCATGAATGATGCCCGATGCTTGGCCGGCACCGCACTGAGAATTTTCTTCTCTGCGGCAGCGACTTTCGGCAATGCCTTGCTGAGCGCCGAACGGCCTTTGGCCGTCAGGTGCACAGCATTGGCTCGTGCATCATCCTTGGTTCTGCGGCGACCCAGTACGCCACCCTTGATCATGCGGCTGATCATGTCCGCAAGCGTAGAGCGGTCGATACCGGTAAGCCGGACGAGATCCGTCTGGCTTAGCCCTTCGTTTTGACTGACGGTCACGAGGACCGCGAACTGGCGTGGCGTAAGCCCCCCTGTTCCAACCTCTTTCGAAAAAAGGTCGTACGCATACTGAGACGCGCGCCTGAGCATATGCCCCGGTGCTTTGTCTAAGTCGAATTTACTTCCAGCCATTGTTGCCCTCCGGAGGTCAATGGTTTCACGCGAAGTGATTCGCGTGTAATGCAAGATACTAGAATGCCAGATAGTTGCAATGTGGTTTATGTCTATGCACCCGTTTCAATTACGCTTTCTGTTCGTGTGATGATCGAATTACCCCGTCTACGGATATTCCGAGTCCCGACGAATGTGCACATGCATCGTTCGGGTCTTAACGAGGTGTTAAAATCAACGATGCGCACGACGCGTGACATGCAAATTGGTTTGCGAAACGCGACAGGCAAAAGGGTTTGACGATGAGTGATGGCGAAAGTTTTCCGCACGCGCCAAATTTCATAAAAGCGCGTCCTGACGGGGATTTGTTGGAACGCGACGTTTGCGAACGCTGCGGTTTTGTCGACTATCAGAACCCGAAAGTTGTTGTCGGCTCGGCTGTGTTGCACGGCAGCAAAATCTTAATGTGCAAACGCGCGATCGAACCGCGCAAAGGGTACTGGACTCTTCCCGCGGGCTATTTGGAGCTCTATGAGACGACGGAAGAGGGCGCGCGTCGCGAAGCGATGGAAGAAGCCTGCGCGAAGATTGAAATCGATCGTGTGCTTGCCGTGTTTTCGGTTTCGCACATTTCGCAAATCCAGGTTCTTTATCGCGCGCGTCTCGTTGATTCGAACATTGCGGCAGGACCAGAAAGCGAAGAGGTCGCGCTCTTTGAATGGGATGAAATACCGTGGAACGAGATCGCTTTTCCGAGTGTGGTGTGGACTCTCGCGGCGCTGAAAATGAATTGGGGCCGGAACGATTTTGCGCCCGCGCAAAACCCGCCCGAGGGAAAATTTCCCTTTCCGCTCACTACCGTGCCGGAAATTTAGGCGGCGGTTTTATTCACTCGTTTCGGAAGCGATCTGATTTTTGGTGATGAATGGCACTTGGGACATTGTGAACAGGAAGATCGCGCCCATGACACCCCAAACCTTGAAGTTCACCCAGATATCCAGTCCCCAATAGACATAGACGGCAACGTTCGCGGCCCCCAGGAAAAGGAAGAAGAACATCCAGCGCCAGGTGAGCAAGCGCCAGGCGTTATGCGGCAGTGCAAAAGCGCCGTTGAAGATGTATTTGATGAACGGTCGGTCCATCATCAGGCCCACGGCGAGGGCCGTCGCGGCCAATCCATAGAAGATTGTGGTCTTGAGGATCAGATAAACCGGATCGTGGAGGATAAGAGTCACTCCGCCAAAAATTGTGATCAAAATACCACTCACGAGAGGCATGGGCGCGATCTTGCGTTCAAGGACGTAAGTAACGATCAGCGCGACCAGGGTCGCGACGATGATCGCCCCCGTCGCCGGCATAATGCCCGCCGTATAATAAGTGCCGAGGAAAATGAGCAGCGGGCCGAAATCGGTCGCCGATTTGATGCGCGGATCCATCTTTTTCTGCTCACTCATTCAATCGTTCCTTTGTCGGTGCCATCTGCCCCCACCAGCGCGCGCGCGAAGTCGGCGGGGGTAAAGGGCTGCAAGTCCTCAATGCCTTCGCCCACGCCAATCGCATGAATGGGCAGGTCGAACTTGGCGGCCAGCGCCACCAATATGCCGCCCCGCGCGGTGCCGTCGAGTTTCGTCATCACGATGCCGGTGACGCCCGCGATCTCCGTAAAGACCTGCGCCTGGCTGATCGCGTTCTGCCCTGTGGAGGCATCGAGCACCAGCACCACCGAATGGGGCGCGCTCTCATCTTGTTTTTTGAGCACGCGCACGATCTTGGCGAGCTCGTCCATCAGCTCCTTGCGGTTCTGAAGCCGCCCCGCGGTGTCGATCATCAGAACGTCCGCGCCTTCGGACTTGGCGTGCGCGAGTGCATCAAAGGCGAGCCCCGCCGCGTCCGCGCCGATATCGCGCGCCATCACTTCGGCGCCGGTGCGGCTCCCCCAAACCTTCAGCTGTTCCACCGCCGCCGCGCGGAACGTATCGCCCGCGGCGAGCACAACGCGCTTGCCCTCGTCGCGATAACGTTGCGCCAGCTTGCCGATGGTTGTCGTCTTGCCTGCGCCGTTGACGCCCACCATCAGGATGATGTGGGGCTTTGCGCCCGCATCTAGTTCCAGCGGCTTTGCAACGGGTTCCAGGCGTTCGGCGATGATCCCGGCCAGAATTGATTTCACTTCCTCGGCGCCGATCTCTTTGTCGAAGCGGCCCTCGGCGAGTTTTTTCGTGACCTCGCCCGCCGTCTCCACGCCCAGGTCGGCGGTGATGAGCAGGTCTTCAAGCTCCTCAAGTGTTTCCGCATCCAGCTTGGCCTTGGTGAAGATGGCGCCGATACCATCGGACATGCGGGAGGATGACCGCGCGAGGCCCTTGGTCAGGCGCGCGAAGAAGCCGGGCTTTTTGTCTTCGGCTTGCGGGTCTTCAGAGGCGGTATCTTCTATAGGTGCCGCGACCGCTTCCGGCGCATCGGCCTCCGGTGCTTCAACTTCAGGCGCGTCTTTCTTCTTGCCCCAGCCAAAGAGCCCGCGCTTTTCCTTGCCCTCGCTCATTCGGCGAGCTTCCCGATAAGGCGCTTGGGGTCCACGCCCACAATGCGGACCTTGTGAATGGTGCCGGGCGCGAGCGCGCGGTCGAGGGTGACTTGCGCGAAGCCTTCGGTGCGGCCTTCGAGGCCCCGCTCCACAAGCACGCTTTCGGTCGCGCCGATACGAGAAGCGAGATAGGCGGCGAGGCGGTCTTCGCCGCGTGCGCGCAGCTGCGCCGCGCGCGCCTTGATCGCATTGCCGTCCACTTGCGGCATCTTTGCCGCCGGTGTGCCGGGCCGGGGGCTGAAAGGAAAGACGTGCAGATAGGTCAGCCCGCAGTCGTCCACCAGCCGCATGGTGTTCTCAAACATCTCGTCCGTTTCGGTGGGGAAGCCGGCAATCAGGTCGGCGCCAAAGGTAATGTCGGGGCGCAGCTCCCGCGCGCGATTGCAAAATGCAATGGCGTCCTCGCGGGCATGCCGCCGCTTCATGCGCTTGAGGATCATGTTGTCCCCCGCCTGCAATGACAGATGCAAATGCGGCATCAGGCGCGGCTCGCCCGCGATGAGCTCGAATAGCGCCTCATCCACTTCGATGGAATCGATAGACGACAGCCGCAGGCGTTCGAGCCCCGGCACGTCTCGCAGAATGGCCTGGCACAAATGCCCAAGCGTCGGCGCGCCCTCAAGGTCCGGCCCATAGGACGTCATGTCGACACCGGTCAGCACGACTTCCTTGTAGCCATTGGCCACAAGCCGTTCGACTTGCGCCACCACATCCGCAATGGGAGTGGAGCGGGAATTACCGCGGCCAAAGGGAATGATGCAAAACGTGCAGCGATGGTCGCAGCCGGTTTGCACTTGCACATAGGCGCGCGCCCGGCCCGTCAACCCGTCGACGGGCGCGGGGCTGGGGGCAGGGGCTTCCATAATGTCGCCGACTTCGACGCGTGCGTTTTGCCCGCGCGCGAAGGTATGGGCCCGCAGCTTTTCATCATTGCCGATGACGCGGGTCACTTGCGGCATTTTGGCGAAGGCAGCTGGGTCGATCTGCGCGGCGCAGCCCGTCACCGTGATGGGCGTGCCCGGGTTCTCGCGCGCCGCCTTGCGGATCGCCTGACGCGCCTGACGCACGGCCTCATTCGTTACGGCGCAAGTGTTCACGATGATGCCGCCCGCCATGCCGCCTGCTTCGCCGCCCGCGCGCGCATGGGCGCGCATCACTTCGGACTCGTACGCATTCAAGCGACATCCGAAAGTGATGATCTCCGGCTCATCGCCGGGGCCGTCGCCTTGGGCCCCCGCTGGGGCCCGAAGGGGGCGCGTGTCATCTATCGTGGTCATGGCGCGGGTTTTAGGTTGTCTCGGGGTCGGGCGCAAACTGCAAGTGAAAGGGTAATATGGGCGCGCCGCCCCAAATTGCCATCGTTTCGGGGGAATGGTACCGTTTGCAGGGCCGATTGGATACATCTTGAAGTTGAAGCAGGGCGGGTGATGGATCAGGAAGGATCAAATCACGGGGGTATTTTCGGCGACGCGTCGCGCATTGCGCTCCTGAAGGTGCTGCGGCTCTATGCAATAGCCTATATTGCAATCTGTGCCGTTTTGGCCTTGGCACTCTTGTTCATTCTGTAGCGAGAGCTTGTAGGGGAGCCGATGAAAAAGCAGGATGTGGATTACTGGTTCATTGCCTGGGCAACTGTGGGACTGTTCGTCGTAGTGGGGTCTGCGCTGTTGTTTCCAGAGGCTGCCCCAAAGGTGGCATTTGGCTGGATTATAAACCTCTTCAATTGATCGACGGCGAGTGACGCTTGCGCCAAATGAGAATGCCCCACTCAAGGACGCGTTTCCTGAGTGAGGCATGTACTCATGACATTGGCAGTTCCGGATGAAGTGCGCAGTTGCTGCTACTAAACTTGTTTCCTAGGTTTTCCGATTCCAGTTGCAGACGCTCCAGATTGGCTCCCAGGTCTCTGAGTTCATGGAGAACATGACCGATTTCCAGAACGTTCTCCACAATTCGTTGTGCTGTAAGGACAACAGCAAAAACGCCTGCTGCTTCAGCCAGCAATATTGCAATTGTCGCGAAAGGGTTTTCGTTAAGTCCTCTGCGAACAGCACTCAATATTGACCTTATAATGCCTCGAACACGGGCTATTCTCGCAAGAGGTATCGCCATCGTAATCAGTTCCGCGGTGAGAAACCCAGCTTGCACGACCGCATCCAGCTGAAGTTGACCCATGCGGGAGCGCAGGCGCTGTGCCTCCTGTTCCAAACGACCGAGCTCATTTTCCAACTTCTTCAGAGCAACCGTCACCCATGCGCACTCTGCTGCATCGGGCAATGGGTATCTGCCGGTCAGGGTGCCCGTATCAAAATTCTCACCACGCACTGCTTTCTGAATTGCTTCCTTTAGTGTTTCACCTTCGTAGAGGGGCATTTGCGTTCTCCTTTGCTTGCCAGTCGAATTGAGCGGTAAGCATGGAGCCCTCGGACGGTGAGGGGCATTCCTATCCCTCGAAGTGGGAAAGATCGAGCGTGCCTTCGTAGTTGAGATCGGCGGGGCCGGTCATGTGCACGTGGTTCGTGTCCTCGCGCCAATCGATGTGCAGCGTACCGCCGTCAAGCTCCACATCCACGGCCCGGTCCGTCAGCCCCCGCCGGTGCGCGGCAACCACGGCGGCGCAGGCGCCCGACCCGCAAGCCAATGTCACGCCCGTGCCCCGTTCCCACATGCGCAGGCGGATGGCGTGGCGGCCCTGCACCTCGGCGAAACCTACATTGGTTTTCTCGGGGAAGAGGGCGTGGTTCTCGATCAGCGGGCCAAAGCTTTCAATGTCTTTCGTCGGCGCGCGGCGCACGAAAAAGACGCAATGGGGATTACCCATGTTCACCGCGCCGGGTTTGGACAAGACCGGTTCGTCCTCCGGCCCGACGGTGAGGTCGAGCGTGCGCGTGTCCATCTCGCGCGCGAGGGGGATCTCATCCCACTTGAGGCGCGGCGCGCCCATGTCCGCTGTGACGAGGCTGTCGGCCGCGGGCCAGACGCGCAGCTTGCCCGCCACGGTTTCCACCACCGCTTCGCCCTTGCCCGTTTCCTCGAACACCATGCGCCCGACGCAGCGGGTGGCGTTGCCGCAGGCCCCGGCCTCGGACCCATCGGGGTTGAAGATGCGCATATAGATGTCGGCGCCGGGCCGACCGGGCTCGATTACGATCAACTGGTCAAAGCCGATGCCAAAGCGCCGGTTGGCAAGCTTCTGGATCACAGCGGGCGTGGGCGCATGGCCGCCGCCCCGGGTGTCGAGCACCACGAAGTCGTTGCCAAGGCCGTTCATCTTCAAAAAAGGGACTGTCATGGGGACATATATAAGCGCCCATTTGGACCAAGGGAAGGCGCGTGCTAAAACCCTCTCCCAGGGGAAGAACCATCTAGGGAATATTGCCATGCGTGGACTGTTTGTCGTTCTTGCCGTCGTCATTCTGGCGGGGCTTGCTTACTTCTTTTTGTGGCCGCAAGGGGGTGGGGACACCGCCGACACCGCGGGCGATATGACCGCCGCCGATACCTCCGGTGACGTCATGACCGATGAGGACGCATCAGGCGATGACGCCATGGATGAAATGGCGGGGGATGAAACCGACATGACGAGCGACGAAGACCCTTACCTCTGGCTGGAAGAGGTCGAGGGCGAAGAGGCGCTGGCCTGGGTGCGGGAACGCAACGAGGTAACGCTCGAAGATCTCAAGTCCGATCCGCGCTACGAGGAGCTCTACCAGGCGTCCTTGGAAGTCTACACGAGCCAGGACCGCATCGTGTCGGGCGCACCGCGCGACGGCTATCTCTATAACTTCTGGCAGGACGAAACCCATGTGCGCGGCATCTGGCGCCGCGCGCCGCTCGATACTTATCTCGCCGGCGCGCCGGAATGGGATGTGCTGCTCGACATGGATGCCCTTGCCGAAGAAGAAGATGAGAACTGGGTCTGGGCCGGCGCGGATTGTTTGCGCGGTACCACGCGCTGCATGCTGGGCATGTCCCATGGCGGTTCGGACGCGAACTTCGTTCGCGAGTACGATCTTGAAACGCGCGCCTTTGTCGAAGACGGCTTTTCTCTGGGCGAGGCCAAGCAAGGCACCGACTGGGTGGATGAGAACACGCTGATGGTCGCCACCGACCGCGGTGAAGGCACCATGACCGATTCCGGTTATCCCAACACTGTGGTTCTGTGGACGCGCGGCACGCCGCTGGCCGATGCGCCGGTGGTGTTCGAAGGCGACACGCGCGACGTGGGCACCTTCGGCAGCACCTATGACACGCCCGAGGGCAGCTACAATGTAGTGACCCGCGCGGTGACGTTTTTCACCTACGAACATTTTGTCCTGGTCGATGGCGAGCTGGTGCCGATCCCCGCACCGGCCAAGGCCGACCTGCAAGGCTTCCATGCGGGTCAGGTGATCTTCGGCATTAATGAGGACTGGACCGTCGACGTTGACGGCACGCCGCAAACTTTCGCGCAAGGCTCCGTCATTTCCTACGACCTCAACGACTTTGTCGACGACAATGCGCTGTCGGCCGTGCATGTGCTTTATGAGCCGCAAGAGCGTGTGGCGTTCCAGGGCGCGGCGGCGAGCGGCGGCGCGCTCTATCTCACCTACCTCGACAATGTTGTAGGCCGCGCGGACCGGGCGACCTTTGACGGCGAAGCTTGGTCCATGGAACCGGTGGCCCTCCCCGACAATGGCAACGTGGGCATCTCGGCGACCGACGACATGTCGGATCAGGTCTTTTTCAGTTACGAAAGCTTCCTGATCCCCGACAGTCTCTATTTTGCGGAGGACGGCGGCGAACCGGCGCAAGTGCAATCCCTGCCGGAATGGTTCGACGCCTCGGACCTCGCCGTGGAACAGCACATGGCGGTCAGCGCTGACGGGACAGAAATCCCTTACTTCCTCGTCCACAGCGCGGATATGGAACTCAACGGCACGACGCCAACCATCCTCTATGGCTATGGCGGGTTCCAGATTTCGCAGGAACCGTTCTACTCCGGCAATGTGGGCCGGCTGTGGCTCGAACGGGGCGGCGCATTTGCGCTCGCCAATATTCGTGGCGGCGGCGAGTTTGGGCCCGCCTGGCACCAAGCTGCCTTGCGCGAAAATCGTCAGCGGTCGTTCGATGACTTCATCGCCATTGCCGAGGACCTGATCAACACGGGCGTCACGTCACGTGAACACCTTGGCATTATGGGCGGGTCGAACGGCGGGCTTCTGGTCGGCGCGGTCTTTGTGCAGCGACCCGACCTGATCAATGCCATGGTCTGTCAGGTGCCGCTGCTCGACATGCTGCGCTTCAACCAATTGCTGGCGGGCGCGAGCTGGATGGGCGAATACGGTAATCCGGATGTGCCGGAAGACCGCGCCTTCATCGCGGAATATTCGCCGTATCAGAACCTTGCCCCGGATGCGGATTATCCCAATGCGTTCGTTTACACCTCCACACGGGATGACCGGGTGCACCCGGGCCATGCGCGCAAATTCGTTGCCCGGCTCGAGGAGCAAGGCCACCCGGTGCAATATTTCGAACGCATCGAAGGCGGCCATTCCGGCGGCGCGAACCTTGCGCAATCGGCCGAACGTGTCGCGCTGGAATATGTCTATCTGTCACGCCAGTTGATGGACTGATCCAGCAGCGCAAAGAACCAATGAGAAGCCCCGGGTGAAAAAATCACCCGGGGCTTTCGCTTTTTGAATTGGGCAGCGCCAATTTGGCGCGTTACGCGCCGGGGTCCAGGGCCGTGTCGTCGAGGCCTTCGCCCGTCAACCGCGCCAGGCCGACTTTCGCTTGCACGTGACCGGGGTTGAGGTCGAGGATGTCGCGATAGGTTTCTTCGGCGTCTTCTTCGTTGCCGCTGTTTTCCTGAACCCAGCCCAGCACATAAAGCGGTTCGGGCTGATCGGGGCGCAGCTCCACCGCGCGGCGGGCAAACTCCATCGCCTCGTCCCAGCGCTCCATCTGGCCCAGTACATTTGCCATGTCGAGGATCGGGGGATACTGATCGGGTGCCAGTTCAAGCGCCGTTGTGAAACACTTTTCCGCGTCTTCGTACTGGCCCTGCATGGCATAGGACTGACCCAGGAAATAATGGGCCATGTGAAAGCCCTTGTGTTCGTGCAGCGCCTTTTTGAAGGACTCAATTGCTTCCGACGGGCGGCCCTGGCTTTTCTGCGCAAGACCCAGGTTGAACAGAATGTCGCCCCCTTCGGGTTTCAGTGCGAGCGCTTCAAGAAACAGCTTTTCCGCCGCGGCCCACCGCTCGACCTGCATCTCCATCGCGCCGAGCTCGTTCAGCACATGGGGCTGGTCCGGCTTGGTGCCGAGCGAAAGGCGCAAGTAATGTTCCGCCGCCGGACGGTCGTCAATGTTGCGGCAGAGAAGGGCGAGCATGTAGCAGACATCCGGTTGGCCCGGCGCGAACTCGAGCAGGCGCTTGTAGGCGGTTTCCGCTTCGCCCAGGCGCCCCTGTTGATGCAGCTCGCGCGCGGCGGCGAATTCCTTGTCCAGCTGGCGGATGACTTCCATCTTCCGCTTGTTCTTGTCGAACTCTTTTTCCGCTTTCCGCCGTTCCTGCCGGTTCATGTCTGCCTCGTAAAACTTACGCGAATTCATATGGTTAAGGGCCAGGGCCCGAAGAGGGGAGAGGACCTAGCACTTTTCGAAAAGCCAGCATAGGCCCGCGCGCCCGGGCCCGCCACTTGCCGTTGGAAACGGGGTGAACGAAGCGCGTTGTGCTATCCCTAGGCCACAGGCGGCACAGCGGTATAGGACGAAATCCCCAAGGATTTTGTGTCTGGTTGTGGTCCGGTTGTATCCGGGCCTTTCAGCCAGGAATAGGACCAGAAACCCAGTAAAAATCCGTCAGGTTGTATTCCGGCTGTAGGGTGCGAGCCCAGGCTACGCGAATGGGCTTTATGCCGCTTTCTTGACTTCCGCGCCCCCGCGGGCCATAACCCGCCCGCTTCCGGACAGGGCTTTCCCGTCCGGTCTCCCCCGAGGGGGGAGATCGCCACCCACCAGCGAGTTTCGCCCGTGGGTGCGAATTGCGTTTGGGTTTTGACGACTTGAGGTTTCGGCTTGTTCGACACGCTGAGTGACAGACTGGGTTCCGTTTTCGAGCGCCTGCGTGGCCGCGGTGCGCTCACGGATTCCGATGTGGTCGAAGCGCTGCGCGAGGTGCGCGTGGCGCTGCTCGAAGCCGACGTCGCCCTGCCGGTGGTCAAGGACTTTATTGAACGCGTGCGTGTGAAGGCGGTGGGGCAAGAGGTTGTCCGCTCCGTCACGCCGGGTCAGCAGGTCATCAAGATTGTTCATGATGAGCTCGTTGAAACGCTGGGGCAGGACCCGGTGCCGCTCGACCTCAATATGGCGCCGCCCGCGGCGATCATGATGGTGGGTCTGCAGGGCTCGGGTAAAACCACCACCACGGCAAAGATCGCCAAGCGCCTTCAGACCCGCGACAAGAAAAAAGTGCTGATGGCGTCGCTCGACACGCGCCGCCCCGCCGCCATGGAACAGCTGAAGGTTCTGGGCGAACAAGTGGGCGTGGCGACGCTGCCCATTATCGAGGGGCAGAACGCGGTCGATATCGCCAAGCGCGCCATGGAGGCGGCAAAGCTCGGCGGCTATGACGTCGTAATGCTCGATACCGCGGGCCGGGGCCATGTGGACGAAAGCCTGATGGCGGAGGCGGTTGAGATCCGCGATGTGGCGCGGCCTATTGAGACGCTGCTCGTCGCTGACAGCCTCACCGGTCAGGACGCGGTACATGTGGCCGAAAGTTTCGGCACGCGGCTCTCTATTACGGGCATCGTGCTCACGCGTATTGATGGCGACGGGCGCGGCGGCGCGGCGCTGTCCATGCGTGCGGTTACGGGCAAGCCCATCAAGCTGCTTGGCGTTGGGGAAAAGATGGACGCCCTTGAGGAATTCCATCCCGAACGCATCGCGGGCCGCATTCTCGGTATGGGCGACGTTGTCAGCCTGGTTGAAAAAGCCGCCGAGACGATCGATCAGGCGAAAGCCGAAAAGATCGCCAAAAAGATGCGCAAGGGCGAGTTCGATCTCGACGACCTTGCCGAACAGCTGCGCCAGATGAAAAAGCTCGGCGGGATGCAGGGCATCCTCGGGCTCTTACCTGGCATGGGCAAGATGAAAAACCAGATCGCGGATGCCGGGATTGGCGACGATGTCTTCAAGTCTCAGGAAGCGATCATTTCGTCCATGACGAAAAAGGAACGCGCCAACCCGAAGGTTCTGAACGCCAGCCGCAAAAAGCGCGTGGCGAAGGGCTCGGGCACTTCCGTGCAAGAGATCAACCGCCTGCTCAAGATGCACCGCCAGATGGCGGACATGATGAAGAAGGTCGGCAAGAAAGGCATGAAGGAAATGTTTGGCGGGCCGGGCGCGCAGCTCGACGCCATGCCCGCGGGCGAGCTGCCCCCCGCCGCGCCGGGAATGCCCGGCGTTCCCCCCGGCATGCCGGGGCTACCGGGGCTGGGCGGTATGCCGGGCATGCCTGCCCGTGGCGGCAAGAAACGCAAGAAGTAACAGGTTTTAGGTTCAACGAATTGTCCGCTTACGGACAGTACTGAAAAGAAGGAAGTCAGAAAATGGCTCTCAAAATTCGTCTCTCCCGGGGTGGTTCGAAAAAGCGCCCCTACTACAACATCGTGATTGCGGACAGCCGTTCGCCCCGCGATGGCCGCTTTATCGAAAAGATCGGCGCTTACAATCCCATGCTCGGCAAGGACGATGAAAACCGTCTGAAGTTCGACGCGGACCGCGCCAAGCATTGGCTCTCGGTCGGCGCCAAGCCGACGGACCGCGTGGCGCGGTTTCTTTCCGGCGCGGGCCTTGTGGAATGGAAACACGGCAACAACCCGAACAAGGCGAAGCCGGGCCAGAACGCGCTCGATCGCCTAGAGGCCAAGCGCGAGAAAGAAGAAGCGGCGAAGGCAGCGGCGGAAGAAGCTGCTAGCGCTCCGGCGGAAGAAGCACCGGCTGAAGAAGCGGCCGCTGAAGAAGCGCCTGCCGAAGAAGCCGCTGCGGAAGCCAGTGAAGAAAAGTCCGAGTAGTCCATCCGGCCTTGTGCTTCTGGGCGCCATCACGGGCGCGCAGGGGCTCAAGGGCGAGGTAGTGCTCAAGGTCTTTACTGAAACGCCGGAGGCCATTGCCGCCTATGGCCCGCTTCAGAATGAAGATGGGTCCATCACGGTGGAGATCGAAGGCTTGCGGCCTGTAAAGGCGGGCTTTGCCGCACGGCTGAAGGGCGTACGCGACCGCAATGCCGCGGAGGCCCTGAAGGGCATGGGGCTTTATGTGCCGCGCGCGGCGCTGGGCGACCCGGGCGAGGAAGACGAATTTTTCCACGCCGACCTCATCGGACTTGAGGTCTGGGAGGAGGGCAAGGGCCGCATCGGCACCGTGACGGCGGTGCCAGACTTCGGGGCTGGCGATCTTCTGGAGATCGCCCTCGAGGCGCGGCGGAAGACGGTGCTTCTGCCTTTCACCCGAGAGGCGGTGCCGGACGTGGACCTGGCGGCGGGCCGGATTGTGGTGGTGCCGCCTGAAGGGCTCTGGGATGAAGACCAGAAACCGGGGCCAGAGGAGGGCGGCGAAACGTGAGCGACAAGCCCGGGCAAAGCTGGAACGCCAGCGTTCTGACCCTTTACCCTGAGATGTTCCCGGGGTCTTTGGGGGTTTCGCTGGCCGGAAAGGCGCTTGAGAGCGGAATTTGGGCGCTGGAAACCCTCGACATCCGGGCGTTTTCAGGTCATAAGCACCGCTCCGTGGACGACACCCCCGCTGGCGGTGGCCCCGGAATGGTGCTGCGGCCCGAAGTGGTGGCAGCCGCCGTGGACGCCGCGAAGCCCCAAGGGGACGCGCGCCCGGCTATTTACTTGAGCCCTCGCGGCAAGCCGCTGACGCAAGCGCGCGTCGCGGAACTTTCCCAAGGACCCGGTGTGGTCCTTTTGTGCGGAAGGTTCGAAGGGGTGGATGAGCGTGTGATCGAGGCGCGCGCGTTTGAAGAAGTGAGCCTCGGAGATTTCGTGCTGTCGGGCGGTGAGCCCGCGGCACTCGCGCTGCTCGACGCATGTATCCGGCTTTTGCCGGGCGTCATGGGCGCGGAAGCCTCCGGTACGGAGGAGAGTTTCAGTACGGGGCTTCTCGAGTACCCCCATTACACCCGTCCGCGGGAATGGGAGGGCAGGGAGATCCCAGAGGTTCTGCTGTCAGGCGACCACGGCAAAGTGGACAAATGGCGGCGCGAAAAAGCAGAAGCAATAACCCGGGAACGTCGGCCCGACCTCTGGTCGACCTATCAAAGGGAGCAACAAAAGGATCAGAGCAATGAATCTGATTGACGAACTGAATAAAGAAGAAATCGCCCGCGTCACCGAGGGAAAAACCATTCCTGAATTTGCGCCCGGCGATACGGTCCGCGTCAACGTGAAAGTGGTCGAAGGCAGCCGCGAACGCATTCAGGCCTATGAAGGGGTCTGCATTGCCCGTTCGGGCGGCGGTCTGAACCAATCCTTCACGGTGCGGAAAATCTCGAATGGCGAAGGCGTTGAGCGGATCTTTCCGCTCTATGGCCCGCTGATCGATTCCATCGACGTTGTGCGCCGGGGCCGTGTGCGCCGTGCGAAGCTTTACTATCTGCGTGGCCGCCGCGGTAAGTCCGCGCGGATTGCGGAAAAGCGCGACGTCCGCACCAAGAAGACCAAAGACTAATCCACACGGACCTACGACATTCGTGAGCGCGGTCCGTTTGAGTACGGGCCGCGCTTTTTCTTTTTGTAAAGGCGATAGACAGATGAGTTACCGAGTTGCAGTTGTTGGCGCGACGGGGAATGTGGGGCACGAAATGCTCAACATCCTGGCAGAGCGCGGTTTTCCCACCAGTGAAGTTGTGGCGCTCGCTTCGCGCCGCAGTTTGGGGACCGAGGTGTCCTTCGGCGACGCGGACCTGAAAACCAAGGACCTCGCGGATTTCGACTTCGCCGGTGTCGACATCGCGCTTTTCGCGGCGGGCTCGGATGTGTCGCGTGAATTTGCCCCCAAGGCCGCCAAGGCCGGCGCGGTGGTGATCGACAACTCTTCACTCTTTCGCATGGAACCGGACGTGCCGCTGATCGTGCCAGAGGTGAATGCCGATGCGATTGCGGGATATACCCAGCGCAACATCATCGCGAACCCCAATTGTTCCACGGCGCAAATGGTGGTGGCGCTAAAGCCCTTGCATGACAAGGCGCGCATCAAGCGCGTTGTGGTCTCGACCTATCAGTCCGTTTCCGGGGCAGGCCGCGAACAAATGGATGAATTGTTCAATCAGACGCGCGGCATTTTTGTAAACGACCCGATCGAGAAGGAACATTTCACCAAACAGATCGCCTTCAATGTCATTCCGCATATCGACGTCTTCATGCGCGACGGCGACACCAAAGAAGAATGGAAGATGAAGGTGGAGACGCAAAAGATTATCGACCACCGCATTGAAGTGACGGCGACTTGTGTGCGCGTCCCGGTCTTTGTGGGGCATGCGGAATCCATCAACGTGGAATTTCATGATCCCATCACCGACGATGAAGCGCGCGATATTCTGCGCGAGGCGCCGGGCTGTATGGTCGTCGATAAGCGCGAGGACGACGGCTATATCACCCCCGTTGAATGCGTGGGCGACTATGCCACTTACATCAGCCGCATTCGCACCGACCCCACGGTCGACAATGGCCTCAACATGTGGGTGGTGTCTGACAATCTGCGCAAGGGCGCGGCGCTCAATGCTGTGCAGATCGCAGAAACGCTGATCAACAAATATCTCAGCAAGGCGGCGTAACTCTAACCGTCACCCTCCGGCTCGACCGGAGGGTCCAGAGCGTGTTTCGCCGGATGCTCCGATCAAGTCGGAGCATGACAACTGTGATTGCTACCCCCAGATCTCCATGCGGAGCCCCCGGCCATCGCGGCCGGGGTCTTGCGGCAATTGCACCGCCTCGCCCTTTGCGATGCGCGCGGCCGCATAGGCGCAGGCACAGGCGTCGAGAAAATCCTCGGGCCCCGCTTTTTTGCGCGGCAGGTTAAAGCTTGCAAGGAACCTCACTTCAAAGCCATTGGCCGCGAGCAACCCGCGCCGCGCATCAAGGCCTTCCGCATGGGGAACATGTTTGACGCGTTTGGGTATGGCGACGGGGCGTTCCCCGTTCATGGCCCAGAAGGATACTTCCGGGTGGCTTTCAAAAACGCGCACCTGATCCGCTGGGGTCAGGGCGTCGTCTACCTCGCGAATATAGGGAAAGATTCCAAAGGTGTGTTTGGAGACCTTTCGTGGCGGGACGGAGTGTTTGAGGTTCACAGCTGACGCCTCGTTAAAATCATGCTCGGCCAGGGCGGCGCGCGCGGGTGGTGTGAGCACGGTCGAGCGCCGCTCCCCCAGCCGCGCCCGTGCCGCCGTATCGCACCGTCGCCCGCCCCGCATTGCCACATCCGGCAGGCCGATGGGTACGCTGGCGGTAATGACGGCGGGCTGTTCCTCAAGGGCGAGCACATCCTTGAAGGTTTTGCAAAGCCGGAAGCGCGCGGCCATGTGACCCGACAGATCGACCAGCACGGCCAGCCATCCGCCGGGGCAGGGGCTCGCGCCCGCAACCCATTGCCCTTCGGCGCCGGCGCCCAGCGGCGTCAGCGTTACAAGGGACGATGGGTGCATCAGCGTTTCTTGCCCCGATATGAGCGGCAACTCATTAAGTTGCGTGGCGACCGAGAGGCCGATCAAGTCGGTCAGGGTGGCGCTCGTCCGGTTCAAGGCGGCGGGCACCGGCATCTGGTTCAGCACATGGCCGAGCATGAGCGCGGCGAAAAGATCCCCTGTACCATGGGGCGCGCTTGTGTGTTTGGGCACAGTGGCGAGCCAGCTGCCGGTTTTTTGCAGCCCGCCGCGCCGTCGTCCCTCGCCCGGGCGTTGCCAGGCTAATGTGCCCACATCGCCCCATTTTTCATCGTCGGCGGGCACAGAGGTAATGAAAACATTGGGGGGGCCGAGCTCCGCCGCCGCGCGCAAGGCGCTGGCGCGGTCGAGTATCTTGCGCCCTGTGAGGTCGGCGGCTTCGAATGCATTGGGTGTGGCGATATCGGCGAGCGGCAACAAATGCTTTGCGATGGCGTCGATGGTCGCCCGCGGCAGATAGGCGCCGCCAGGTAAATCGCCGAACACGGGATCGCAGAGATAGAGCAGCTCCGGGTTCGCGTCTTTCATGCGGGCAATCGCTTTGGCGACAGGCGGGATTTGCTCCGCACTCCCGAAATAGCCGGTGACGACGGCGGCGCAATCTTTCAGCCAGCCGCGTGCTTCGAGGGTCTCAAGCCAGGCTTTGATTTCCTCAGGCGGCGTCGGTTTGGCTTTGACGCGCCCGTGCCCTGGATGATGCGGCAGCACAACGGTTGGCATGGCCAGCACTTCATGGCCTAACCGCTCCAGCGCAAACGCCGCCGCGCTGTTGCCGACGTGGCCATAAATCACCTGGCTTTGGATCGAGAGGATGCGAGCCATGGCGCGGGGGCGAACCTTTCGCTGGGTCAGGGCGCGTGCCCCGGGAAGTGGAGCACCACTTTGCATGGATTCTTGGGGCGAGTCCCGCGTGCACCGCAACACGAGACTTGCATCGCCGCGCGGGGCCGTTACTTTCGGCCCATCACCCAAGGAGTAAGATTATGACGTCCCCCATCCGCCCCCGCCGCAGCGTTCTTTATATGCCGGGCTCCAACGCGCGCGCGCTCGAGAAAGCAAAGAGCCTTCCCGCCGACGCGCTGATCCTCGATCTCGAAGACGCCGTGGCACCTGATGCCAAGGCTGAAGCGCGCGATCAGGTTTGCGCGGCGGTTCGGGACGGGGGCTATGGCCATCGCGAGCTCATCATCCGTATCAATGGGCTCGAAACGCCCTGGGGCCTGGACGATATCGAAGCCGCCATTGAGGCCGTACCGGACGCGATCCTGGTACCCAAGGTTTTTAGCGGGCAGATGGTGATTGCCGCCGACAAGCTGCTGGCGGATGCGGGCGCGAAGGACAAGACCAAGCTTTGGGCCATGATCGAAACGCCGCTCGCCATCATGCATGCGGAAGAAATCGCCTCCATGGCGACGTCGACGCGGCTCACCTGTTTCGTCATGGGCACGAATGATCTGGCGAAGGAAGTGCGTTGCGCTCAGACGCCGGACCGTCTGCCCATGGTGGCTTCCCTCAATTGGGCGCTGCTTGCGGGCCGTGCTTATGACCTCTCCGTCATCGACGGCGTCTTCAACGGCATCGGTGATGAGGAAGGTTTCGCCGCCTCCTGCAAACAAGGCGCAGTATTTGGCTTTGACGGCAAGACATTGATCCACCCCAGTCAGGTCGCACCCTGCAACGCGGCCTTTTCCCCGCCTGCGGAAGACGTCGCCTGGGGGCGGCAGATCATCGCTGAATTCGACAAGCCTGAAAATTCATCGAAGGGCGTTCTCAAGATTGAAGGTAAAATGGTCGAGCGGCTCCATGCGGAAGCCGCGCGACATGTGGTGGCCATGGCCGACGTCATTGCCTCGCGCGGGGAATAGGAACGAGAAAATGCATGCGGTTCTGATTGAGGCCGTTGGAGGAATTGCGGGGCTGCTGACCACCATCGCATTCCTGCCGCAGGTCGTGCGCACCTGGACCACGAAGTCCGCGGGCGATATCTCCTTCGCCATGCTGACCATTTTTGCAGTGGGTGTCGCGCTGTGGTTCGCATACGGCTTGATGATCGTCTCCTGGCCCGTGATTGGCGCAAATGGTGTAACCCTGCTTCTAGTGTTGACCATCCTTGCATTGAAGGTTCTCGAAACGCAGCGCCTGCTGGCGGCGGAACGCGCGCTGGTGCCCCACGAAATGGAAGGGCCACATGTCTAAGACGAACGAAGGCAATTTTTTCGAAGACTACGCGATCGGCCAGGTGCTGACCCACGCGACGCCGCGCACTGTGACGGCGGGGGACCAAAGCCTTTACACCGCGCTCTATGGCTCGCGTTTCGCGCTTCAGTCCTCCGACGAATTCGCAAAAGGCTTGGGATACGGTCGCGCGCCGCTGGATGATTTGCTCGCGTTTCATGTGGTCTTCGGCAAGACGGTTCCCGACATCTCGCTCAATGCGGTGGCGAACCTTGGCTATGCGGAGGGCAAGTTTCTGTGCCCTGTTTTTGCGGGCGATACGTTGACCGCGACGTCCGAGGTGATCGGGCTCAAGGAAAACTCAAACGGCAAGACCGGCGTTGTCTACGTGCGCACCACGGGCCGCAATCAGGCGGGCGAAGTCGTGCTGACCTATGTGCGCTGGGTGATGGTCCGCAAACGGAATGAAGCCTCTCCCGCGCCTGACCCGGTGGTGCCGGAGCTTGCGAAAACTGTTGCGGTGAGTGACCTCAAAGCGCCCAAAGGCACCGACTGGTCAAATGCGGACCTCGCTCTCGCGGGCAGCTCCTACAAATGGGGTGACTATGCGGTGGGCGAAAAGATCGACCACGTGGACGGTATGACCGTGGAAGAAAGCGAGCATCAACTCGCAACGCGGCTTTATCAGAATACGGCGAAGGTGCACTTCAATCAGCATACAGAGGGGCAGGGCCGGTTCGGTCGCCGCCTCATCTATGGCGGCCACGTCATCAGCCTCGCGCGCGCGCTCAGTTTCAACGGTCTCGGGAATGCCTATACCCTTGCGGCGATCAACGGCGGCACGCACGTCGCCCCGCTGTTCGCGGGTAACACGGTTTATGCCTGGTCGGAAGTTCTGGACAAGGCGGAAGTGCCGGGCCGGTCCGACCTTGGCGCGTTGCGCTTGCGCCTGGTGGCGACAAAGGACGAGGCCTGCGCGGGCTTTCCGCTCAAGGGCGAAGACGGCAAATACGCCGCCCCTGTCATTCTGGACTTTGATTATTGGGCGTTTGTGCCGCGCTAGTCGGCGGACACGTCATCCACTGGGTGGAACGTATCATCATCGAGCGTGCAGCAATAAAGAATGCCGTGCGCGATGGAAAAATGCCCGCCCACGAGTTCCAGCTTGCCTGCCTCGACCCGTTCCTTGATCCAAGGGTAGGTCATCAGGTTCTTTAGCCCCATGCGGACATTTTCTTCTTCCAGCGCCAGCAATTGCTCGTCGCGAGGGGCGTCGGCCATTTCCGCTAGAATTTTTTTGCGTGCGTCCTGGGCCAGTTCCATCCAATTGTGAACATAGCCCATGGTGCCCGTATCGCCGTTATCGCCATCGAGCAGCGCCTGAATGCCGCCGCACTTGCCGTGGCCCAACACCATAATGGTGTCCACTTTCAGGCCCAGCACCGCAAACTCCACCACGGCGCCGATGCTCTGATAACCGGCTTCAGCGTTATAGGGCGGGACAATGTTCGCCACATTGCGTGCGACGAATATCTCGCCCGGATTTGCTGAAAAGAGCCGCCCGGGCTCTACGCGGCTATCGGCGCAGGAAATGATGAGTGTTGAGGGGTTCTGCCCGTCCGTATCGAGATCCTGATAGACGCGTTTCAGGCCGGGATACACCTCTTTGCGGAACTTGTAATAGCCGTTCAGAAATTCCCGATAGGGCATTCAATCCATCCGTCTTAGTCAGCCCAAATCAGCAGCGTACCCATGGGGCCGCCGCTGCACGCCGGTGCGTTGGGCACTATCTAGTTCGGGTTCTTGGCGCGTTCAATAATGCGGGCAAAAGATTCCGGGCCGACTTCCATGGCCTCGGCGGCCTTGCGCAAGGTGGAGGCTTCGGAATCGTCGAACACATCGTTGGCCAGCGCAATCAGGGCGCCCGCGTGGATGATGTTTGCCTTGTCAGTGGGCTCCAGCTGGTCCGCAACTTTGGAAAGGGCCGATTCGATGGGCTCTTTGCTGTCCAGGGCCACCTGAATGCCGGATTTGATGGCGGTACTTTCCACATGATTGCCCGTGACCTTGTTATAGATCTGGCCCATGCGCTTGATTTCATCTTCGTCCACATTGCCGTCGGCATAGGCCACAGCGGCCATGGCTTTCACCATGGCATCTTGAACCAGGTCCAGATGCTCGAGTTCCTGCTTCTCGACGTTTTCGTACTTCTTGTTTCCGAGAAAGAATTTCCAGAACGACACGGCGGCCCCCTCCTGAGCGATCCAAAGTAAATCCGGCGGACTATAGGGCGATACGATGGCAGAGCCAAGACACCCTTTTCTTGGCCGCCGCGAAGGCGTATGTGAGGTTCAGACACCTCGCCGCACCCCAAAGGCCTTGTCCAAATTGACTTGGGCCCCCGCGGCGTTCCATCTTGTGGGCCGCAGTTCGCCGGGAATCACATTGCCGCGAACCGTCGCGCCGCCACCCTTCGGTTGTGATCCGCCCGGACCGCAAGAAAGGGGTGGCTACAAAAGGGGAAGTGAATGACCACGTCGAAACGCGCCGCCGGGCGGCCGCTCTCACCACATTTGGGAATCTGGCGCTGGTCCGCCACCATGGCCAGCTCGATCCTTCACCGCATGACCGGGGTGGGGAACGCTATTGGCCTCGTCCTTCTGACCTGGGGGCTGCTCGCGCTGGCAAGCGGGCCCGAAGCCTTTGCCCAGTTCACGGGCCTTGCAGGCAGTATGTTCGGGCGGCTCGTGCTTTTCGGCTTCACCCTCAGCATCTGTTACCACCTGCTCAACGGCATCCGGCATCTCTTCTGGGATGCGGGCAAGAATTTCGACGTGCGCGGCTCGGTGATCTGGAGCTGGTTCAACATCATCGGCACCATCGTCCTCGCCGTCGGGGTCTGGGTGCTCGCCTACGGCATGGGGGCTTGATCATGGGATTGCGCACACCTCTTTCTCGCGTTCGCGGCTCCGGCTCGGCCCACGAAGGCGCCCACCACTGGCTCGTGCAGCGCGCCACCGCCATTGCGCTGGTGCCGCTGGTTCTGTTCTTCCTCGTTGCCGTCATTTCCATGGTTGGCATGCCGTATGAGGCAGCGCGCGCCTTTGTCGGCCAGCCCTTGATCACGCTTTGCTTTGCGCTTCTTGTGGTCGCCGGGTTCTGGCACGCGCGGCTCGGCCTTGCCGAGGTGGTCGCCGACTACATTCAAAAGCACAGCACGAAAGTGTTTCTGCTCTTGCTCATCAACTTTCTTGCCTTCGGGCTGGGCGCGGCATGCCTGCTTGCGCTCCTTCGCATTACGGTAACGGGGTAGCTGCGCCATGACATCCTACGAAATTGTCGACCATACCTTTGACGTTGTTGTCGTCGGGGCGGGTGGTTCGGGTCTGCGCGCAACGCTTGGTGCCGCGCAGGCGGGCCTGCGAACGGCCTGTATCTCCAAGGTCTTTCCCACGCGCTCGCACACGGTCGCCGCGCAGGGCGGCATCTCCGCCGCGCTCGGCAACATGGGCGAGGATGACTGGCGCTGGCACATGTACGACACGGTGAAGGGGTCGGACTGGCTAGGCGATCAGGACGCCATCGAATATTTGTGCCGTCACGCGCCGGACGCGGTTTATGAGCTGGAACATTGGGGCGTGCCGTTTTCCCGCACCGAAGAAGGCAAGATCTATCAGCGCGCCTTTGGCGGCATGACGCGCAACTTCGGCGAAGGGCCGGTGCAACGCACTTGCGCCGCCGCCGACCGCACGGGCCACGCCATGCTGCACACGCTTTACGGCCAGTCGCTGCGCAATGACGCGGAATTCTTTATCGAGTTTTTCGCGCTCGACCTCATCATGGATGACGAAGGCGCCTGCGTGGGCGTCATGGCGTGGAACCTTGATGACGGCACCATCCACCGTTTCCGCGCGCAACGGGTCGTGCTGGCGACGGGCGGGTATGGCCGCGCGTTCTTCTCTTGCACCTCGGCGCATACTTGCACGGGCGACGGCAACGCCATGGTCCTGCGCGCGGGGTTGCCGCTTCAGGACATGGAATTCATTCAGTTCCACCCCACGGGCATCTACGGGGCGGGCGTTCTCATCACAGAGGGCGTGCGCGGCGAGGGCGGCTACCTTACGAACTCCGAGGGCGAGCGTTTTATGGAGCGCTATGCGCCAAGCGCGAAAGACCTCGCCAGCCGCGACGTGGTCTCGCGCTCGATGACGATTGAAATTCGCGAAGGGCGCGGGGTTGGTCCGGACAAGGATCATATCTATCTGCACCTCGATCACCTGGATCCCGCGATCATTCACAAGCGTCTGCCAGGCATTTCCGAAAGCGCCAAGATTTTCGCGGGCGTTGATGTGACGAAGGAGCCGATCCCCGTGCTGCCGACGGTGCACTACAACATGGGCGGCATCCCCACGAATTATCACGGTGAAGTGCTGACCCTGAAAGACGGTGATCCCGACACGGTGGTGCCGGGCCTGATGGCGGTGGGCGAGGCGGCGTGCGTCTCTGTGCACGGCGCGAACCGGCTGGGCTCCAACTCGCTCATCGACCTCGTTGTCTTTGGCCGCGCGGTTGGATTGCGCTGCGCTGAAACCGTGGAGGCGGGGGCGACGCAAGCTGAATTGCCTGCGGGCGCGGGCGATGCGGCGCTTGCCCGGCTTGATCACTTCCGCAATGCCAAGGGCTCAACACCCACGGCGGAACTGCGCCTTGAAATGCAAAAGACCATGCAGAACCACTGCGCCGTGTTCCGCACGGGCGAGGTTCTGGAAGAAGGGCAAAAGCTAATCCGCGAGGTGATGGCCAAAAGCGCTGATGTGGGCGTGACCGACCGGTCGCTCGTCTGGAACTCCGACCTTATGGAAACGCTCGAATACGACAACCTGATTGCCCAGGCCGTCGTGGCAGTGGATGGCGCGTCAAACCGCAAGGAAAGTCGCGGTGCCCATGCCCGCGAGGACTTTTCCGACCGCGACGATGAGAACTGGATGAAGCACACGCTCGCCTGGTTCGACGGCAAGGACGTGAAGCTCGATTACCGTCCGGTGCATTCCTATACGATGTCCGACGACATCAAATATATCGAACCCAAAGCGCGGGTGTACTAAGCGCGGCGCGAACGTATCGTCACGGGGCCGCCGCAATGCGGCCCCTGACTTTCCCTCTTTCGGCCCTTCCCCCTCCCCATTCCCTTGCAACAAGTCATGCGCTGGTTAGGCGGCATGTGGGATGCCGTGGACGGGAGGACCCAATGACAGCGAAAAGACTATTCAACACCGGGCGCGAGCCCGGCCTTAAATCCATTCTTGTGGGCGCGCTTGTGATTCTCATGGGCGTGCCCTTGTTTTTTGTGGCGCTGATCGCGGGGGAACGGCAGGACCGCGCCCGCGATGTGGTGCAGCAGATCGGTTATGAATGGGGCGGCGCGGCGCAAACCGTTGCCGGCCCGTTCCTGGCGATCCCCATCGACAGTGAAACGCGTGTGCGCACGAATGGGCAGACGACTGTCAATCAGGTGCGGCGGCATCTGATCGTCCTGCCGCAAGACCTTTCCATTGAGGCCGATGTGGCGAGCGATGAGCTGCATCGCGGCATCTATGATGTGCCGGTCTATGCGGCGGATGTTCACGCGACGGGGCATTTTCCCGCCGTCGATATGTCCACGCAGATCGGCCAGAACGATAGCGTGCGCTGGGACGAAGCCTTTGTGGTTCTGTCGCTCAGCGATACGCGCGGCATCCGCAGCGCGATTCCGTTCACCCTCGAAGGGCAGGCGCATACCTTTGAGCCTGGGCCGGTCCTGAGCCTGCTTGGTACCGCCGGGGCGCACGCGCCACTAATGCCACGGACCCGGGCGGGGCTTGAGCCCGACAGCCGCGCGCGTTTTGCGGAAGAACAAGCCTTCGATTTTACTTTCAGTATCAATGGGACCTCGCGGCTTCGGTTCGTGCCCCTGGGTCGCGAAACGCAAGTGGCAGCGACGTCGGACTGGACCTCCCCCAGTTTTCGGGGGGCCTTTCTGCCTACCGGTCGTGAGGTGGGGGACGAAGGGTTCCGCGCCGCCTGGAGCGTGCCGGATCTCGCGCGCAGCCTGCCTGATCACTTCATACTGTCGGGCACCACCACGCATAGTCTGGCCGATGACTTCACGCGCGCGGCGTTTGGCGTCGATTTTCTGGTGCCGGTGGATTTCTATCAGCTTGTCTTCCGCGCGTTACGCTATGCGCTTCTTTTTATTGGCGCCTGCTTTCTGAGCTTCTTTCTGGTGGAGCTTGCCCTCAAGCGGCGGCTGCATGCGGTCCAGTATCTGATGGTGGGCGCGGCGCAGAGCATTTTCTATCTATTACTCTTGTCGGCGGCGGAACACATTGGCTTCACACTGGCCTTTGTCCTGGCGGCGACTGCGACGGTGGGGCTGACGACTGCTTACGCCTGGGTCATTACCCAAAGCCGGCGGGCGGCGGCTGTGCTTTTCGCGGTGATGGGGCTCATCTATCTGCTGCTTTACAATCTGCTGAAAGTGGAGGATTTCGCGCTGCTCTATGGCTCCATCGCGGCTTTCGTCGCCCTGGCGGTGACCATGTTCGTCACCCGCAACGTAAACTGGTATGGTGAGTCCCAGGAACTTGACGCCGGGGCAACTTCGGAAATCACGGAGGGCGCGGCAAGCTAGAAGGGGCACCATACGTTGGACCTGTCACCGCTTCTCGAAGCATCGTTGCCGATCAAACTGCATCTGGCGACGGTGCTTCCCGCCTTTGTTATCGGGACCTGGATGATCTTCTTTTCCGCGAAGGGCGCGCCGCTGCACCGCTTCTTTGGCTTTATCTATCTGGCGCTGATGTCGGTCACCGCGGCGGCGTCCTTCTTTATCCGCAGTTCAACAGGCGGATTCAGCTTGATCCATCTGTTCATTCCGCTAACAGTATGGGCCGTGTTTTCCGCTCTTTGGGGTGTTCGCACCGGCAATATCAAGGCGCATCGCGGCGCCATGATTGGCCTTTATATCGGCGGCATCCTGATCGCGGGGGCACTGACGCTCCTTCCCGGGCGCCGCATGCATGCAGTCTTTTTTGGAGGTTAGGGGCCAATGGTCGAACTTGTATTGCCGAAGAATTCGAAAGTCCGCGCAGGCAAGCAATGGAAGGCGCCGGCAAAGGCCGACGGCACGACCCCTACAAACATTCGCAAATACAAAGTCTATCGCTATGACCCGGGCAGCGATGAAACCCCGCGTCTCGACACCTATGAGGTGGATCAGGATGATTGCGGGCCCATGGTTCTGGACGCCATCATCTGGATTAAGAACAAGGTCGACCCGACGCTGACCTTCCGCCGCTCTTGCCGCGAAGGGGTCTGTGGGTCCTGCGCCATGAACGTGGACGGGCGCAACACGCTGGCCTGTACCAAGGCGGCGGAGGACGTGTCCGGTGCGGTGACCATCTATCCCCTGCCGCACATGCAGGTGGTGAAGGATCTGGTGCCCGATCTGACTGACGCCTATGCGCAGTATCAATCCATTGAGCCCTGGCTGCAGACCGACACGCCCGAACCGCAAGGGGAATGGAAGCAGAGCATCGAAGACCGCGACAAGCTCGACGGGCTCTATGAATGCATTCTGTGTTTCTGCTGCACGACCTCGTGCCCCAGCTATTGGTGGAACAGCGATCGCTATCTTGGCCCCGCGACATTGCTTCAGGCCTATCGCTGGCTTGCGGACAGCCGGGACGAAGCGACGGGCAAACGCCTCGACAATCTGGAAGACCCGTTCCGGCTCTACCGCTGCCACACCATCATGAATTGCGCGACCGTGTGCCCCAAGGGCCTGAACCCCGCCAAAGCCATTGGCGAGATCAAACAGATGATGGCCGCGCGCATCGTCTGACCGCGACGGAAAATCGGCGCCGCTACATCACTTTTCCTTTGTCCGTGACCTCAACGGCTATCGTGCCGAAGCGGTTGTATAGACAGACCAACCACACCTTGTGCTAGCATCGTTTGCGCGCGCCCGTCGCGCAGCGGACGCATCAATGGACAAGCGGGGGACCGATATGGATCAGCAACCTTGGGACTGGACTGGCGTGGTCCTTGTCGTCGCCTTGGCTGTCATGCTGGTCATGGTCATCTTTCGTCCCGGCGGCGCGCATCTGAAAATATACGGATGGATTGCGGTCGCACGACGCAACTCGATTACCTTCGATGCTTTTTTGGCGGCGCTTGAGCGCATTGGCCATCGGTGGAAGCCGCTCGCCCCCGTGGTCTTGATCTGGTGGGTCGGGGTGCAGCTCATTGATGGCGGCTTCAGATATTTGGTCCGGGAACAGATCCTAACCACGGATATGTCGGGGCTCTTCTTTTTTTGGGGCTTTGTTGTTTCGGCATGGCTGGTCGGATTTTCGCTTTGGGCGATCCGTATACTGATCGCCGAACGGGATGTGCGCCCTCTGCCGCGTTGGCCCCGGATTACGGTGTTGGCTGGCGCATTTGCAGTTATGTATGCCTACTATTATGTGGGGGAATATGGCGCCGCCATGCTCGCGGCATCGGTTGCCCGCGTTGCGTTCGGCGTAAGCAGTCTATCCTCGGAATGGATGTTCTACTCATCCCAATTCTTGGTATCGCTTTGGCTGTTCGTATTGGGCATCTGCGCGTGCCTCTTGGCCATTTGGGCGCCGCAGCCCCTGGCGGGGCGCGAAGCGCGCTTCGGGCCCTTTGTGGGGCAGGGGGTTGCCTTTGGTGTGCGGTTTGCCGTTTTTGTCATGATGGTTGCGGTGGTTAGCGTGGCGTGGCGCGAGGCCAATTTCTGGTTCCAGGGCGCGCTCGTCGATTACTGGCCTTTTCCGCGGGATGGTTTCATCTTCGACGCGATGTTCAGCCTGCCTGATATAGTAAAACGCATTGTGATGACGCTGTGGATTCTGGCGGGTCTTGTGGAGTTGAGCGAAGGAGCCCGCCGCCGGATCACAGGCGCGTGAGGGGCCCATCCGGCCCCGCCGCCGCAATCGTGATTGGGGCCCCGTGACCAAGGGCGTAAACTCCCCCTCAGGAGAAAACATCCGAGGGAGGACCTGATGTATCGAGCAATCCTTTTTGGAGCGGCGCTAACTGTTGCCGGTCTCGGTGCGGTACCAGCCATGGCCCAAGACGAAACACCGCCGCCGCCTTGTTCAACGGAAGAATACCGTCAGCTCGACTTTTGGGTTGGCGAATGGGACGCCATGTGGGTCGACGCGGATGGCACCGAACAGCACGGCCACAATTCCATCACGCTTGATCTCGGCAATTGTGTTGTCCTGGAAAACTTCAACGGCAATCCGGGGAACACGCTTCTGGGGCGCAGCATGTCCATGTATGCCGCGCGGCATGGTGCCTGGAAACAAGTGTGGATGGACAACCAGGGCAGCTACCTGCCTTTCACCGGCGGGCCCGAGGGCGAGCGCTTCATCCTGACCATGGATCGCGCGTCGGATGAGGCGCCGTACCTGCGGATGGTTTGGGAAAACATCACGCCCGAAGGGTTTGACTGGCGCTGGCAAGCCTCGCAAGACGCGGGCGAGACCTGGGCCGATCAGTGGCATATCCATTATACCCGCGCTGAATAGCGGCGGCGGAAACAAGAGCGCCCGGGCGTCATGAAAATTTCATGCTCGGGCGCTTTGCGTTTTCTTAAACCTTTGATAATTGTCGAAATATGGAAATTGAAGATGCCGCCACGGCACTTGCCGCACTGGCGCAGGAAACGCGCCTCATGGTCTTTCGCCTGCTTGTCGAGGCGGGTAGCGAGGGGCTGAGTGCGGGCGAGATCGCCGAGGCGCTGGACGCGCAGCCCGCCACGCTGTCCTTTCATTTGAAGGAACTGGTGAACGCGGGACTGATTGACCGGGAACGGGAGGGTCGCTCGATCTACTACACGGTCAATGCGGCGGGCATGCGGGCGCTGATGGAGTTTCTGACGCGCGATTGTTGCGATGGGCGGCCGGAACTCTGCGGCGGCTTCCGCAAAAGGGCGCGCGCAAAGGCGTGAGGCAGAAGATGGTAGAGGAGGGGGCATGAATCCGTCGGAACGCACTTACAACGTATTGTTCCTGTGTACTGGCAATTCCGCGCGATCGGTGATCGCCGAGGCGATCCTGAGCCGCAAGGGCGGCAGCCGCTTTCGCGCTTTTTCGGCTGGCAGTCACCCCAAGGGCGAGGTGCATCCCTATACATTGGATCTTTTGGAAAACCGCGGCTTTGACATCTCAAGGTTTCGGTCAAAGAACTGGAGCGAATACGCCAACCCCAGCGCTCCGGTGATGGAGTTCGTCATCACGGTTTGCGATTCAGCCGCTGGTGAAGTGTGCCCCATCTGGCCGGGCCAGCCCATGACCGCACATTGGGGGTTCCCGGACCCCGCCTCCTTCGAAGGCACCGAAACCGAAACGCGTGCCTTTTTCGCGCAGGTCTATGGGGAGATCGAACGGCGCATTGAAATCTTTCTCAACCTGCCGCTGGAAGCACTCGACCGCATGTCCCTGCAAAAGGAAGTGCGCGACATTGGCAAGACGGAGCTGGGCGAATGAACATCACGTTCTCTCGCAAGCTCGTGGCTGAACTGCTGGGCACTATGATCCTGGTGGGCACCGTGGTGGGGTCCGGCATCATGGCCGAACGGTTGACCGATGATATCGCGGTCGCGCTGCTCGGCAATACGATTGCGACGGGCGCGATCCTTGTGGTTTTGATCCAGATCTTTGGTCCCTTGTCCGGCGCGCATTTCAATCCGGCGGTGACCTTTGCCTTTTGGCTCAAACGGGAAATCGGCGCGGCAAGAGGCGCGGCCTACATCCTTGCGCAGGTCGTGGGTGGATTGCTCGGCATGCTGCTTGCGCATCTGATGTTCGGCGCGGCTTTGTTCGAAGTAAGCCAGCATGCGCGCGGCACCTCCGGCGAATGGGTGGGGGAACTGGTGGCGACTTTTGCCCTGGTTGCGGCGATCCTGGGGGCGCTCAAGTTCCGGCCCGAGGCGGTTCCCTATGCCGTGGGGCTCGTCATCACGGCGGGTTATTGGTGGACGTCTTCGACCTCTTTCGCGAACCCCGCAGTTACAATCGCTCGCAGTTTCACCGACAGCTTTTCAGGTATTGCGCCGGCCCATGCGCCCGCGTTCATTCTGATGCAGTTCGCAGGTGCAGCGCTCGCTGTTCTCACCATGGGCTGGCTCCTTGCACCCCAGGCCGAAGCCGTGCCCCCGCGTCCTTGAGCACCGATTGAGCTAGCCGCCCCACTCTGATATGTGATGCGCCACGCCATCACCGCCCCGCCAAGAGGGCGCCTCACGCACATCCGAGGGTTTCAGAAGGGAACGCATCATGACACGCGAAATTCAGCACTTCATCGACGGCAAGCTCGTCTCCGGCGCAAGTGGCCGGTTCCTCGACGTTTTTAATCCGGCGACGGGCGAAGTGCAGGCGAAATCGCCTCTCGCCAGCGGCGATGAAGTCCGCAAGGCTATCGACGCGGCGGAGAAAGCGTTCCCCGAATGGCGCGCGGTAAACCCGCAGCGCCGCGCGCGTGTGATGTTCAACTTCAAGCAATTGCTCGAAGACAATGTGGATGAGCTGGCTGAACTGCTTGCGTCCGAACACGGCAAGGTCCTGGCCGATGCGAAGGGCGATGTGCAGCGCGGCCTGGAAGTGATCGAATTTGCCTGCGGCATTCCGCATCTAATGAAGGGTGAGTTTACCGAAGGCGCGGGCCCCGGCATCGACATGTATTCCATGCGCCAGCCGCTTGGCGTATGCGCCGGCATCACGCCGTTCAACTTTCCCGCCATGATCCCCATGTGGATGTTTGGTATCGCCATTGCCTGCGGCAACACCTTTGTGTGCAAGCCGTCGGAAAAGGACCCCAGCGTTCCCGTGCGCCTGGCCGAGCTGTTCATGGAAGCAGGCGCGCCTGCCGGTGTTCTGAACGTTGTGAGCGGCGACAAGGAAGCGGTGGACACAATCCTCACCGACCCGCGCGTTCACGCTGTCAGCTTCGTGGGCTCCTCCGCCATTGCGCAATACATCTATGCAACGGGTGCGGCGAACGGCAAACGGGTGCAGGCCATGGGCGGGGCAAAGAACCACGCCATCATCATGCCTGATGCGGACATGGACCGCGTGGTCGACGACCTGATTGGCGCGGGGTATGGCTCGGCGGGGGAACGCTGCATGGCGATCTCCGTGGCCGTGCCGGTGACCGACGCGGTGGGCGATGAACTGATCAAGCGGCTGAAGCCGCGCGTCGAAGCCTTGCGCGTCGGCACACAGATGGACCCCAACGCCGATTACGGCCCCATGGTCACCGCCGAACAGCGCGAAAAGGTAAAAGGCTACATTGACCTTGGCGTGAAAGAAGGCGCGGACCTTGTGGTCGACGGGCGCGGGATAACGCTGCAAGGCTATGAGAACGGTTTCTTCCTGGGGGGCAGCCTGTTCGACAAGGTCACCACCGACATGGAGATCTACAAGGACGAGATTTTTGGTCCGGTCCTGTCGGTCGCGCGCGCGAAAGATTTTGAAGACGCCATCGCCATGCCCTCAACCCACCAATACGGGAACGGCGTTGCGATCTATACCCGCGACGGCGATGCGGCGCGCGAATTTGCCTCGCGCGTGAACGTCGGCATGGTGGGCATCAATGTGCCGATCCCCGTGCCGCTCGCCTATCACACCTTTGGTGGGTGGAAACGGTCGGCCTTTGGCGACACCAATCAGCATGGCACCGAGGGTATAAAGTTCTATACTCATGTGAAGACAGTGACCTCACGCTGGCCCTCGGGCGTTCGTGAAGGTTCAAGCTTCGTCATCCCGACGATGAAATAGATTGGAATTGGTAATGTCGCCTCTTCGTATTTTTCTCGTCGTCCTTGGGGCTTCGCTTGTGTCTGCCATCTGGTGGTATGTAGCAACACCATCCTCTGACCCCGAAATCGCTGCTGTCTCGGCGCCAATGGCTTTGGCTGAAGAAGAACCCCTTCCTGAGGTCGTGACGCTCACCACCAATGTGGACGAGATCGTTTCTCTGTTTGAGAACGCCTCTTGGGTGCACCGGGGCGATACGGGCCCGGTGCTCTATGTGGTGTCGTTCCGGTCTTGCCCCACGTGCCTGGCGTTCAAGGAAGGTGAGCTTCACGGGCTGGAAGACGCCGGCGTCGATGTGCGCTGGATCATTTACGCGCGCCGTGATCGTGAGGGGCGCGAACGCTCCAGCCCGGCGGAGCGCGCGGTGCAGGCCGAACTTGCTCTGACACGCGACTGGGCGCTGTTCGAAGATTGGTACGCTGTTGATCCGGCAACCTATTACGCCACCGCGGACCTGCCGCCGATGGCTGAAGGCGACCCCGAACGGGAAGCAGCGGTCGAAGAGGCGCGCGCCTTTGTCGAGCGCCTCTCCGATCTTTATGCAGAGAATAATGTGGATCTCTATATCCCGACCTTGCTGTGGCAACAGGACGGGGAATGGAACACTTACGTCGGGTATGAGGAAACCAGCTTCACTCCCGTGCGTGAGTTCCTCACCGCGCCGCGTTAATTCGCGGCATCCACGCGGCCTTCCAGATCTTCGCGGCTGGGGGGCGAATACATCAGACCATCCGGCGGGTTGTCCCAATCAATCGGGCCGTTGGCCGCCGCGTATTGCAGCCGGCCCAGAACCACTTGCCAGGCGCCTTCGAAATAGGCGCGTGTCAGGGCCCATTCCTCATGCCGCCCGAATGAGCCGTGGGTCAACGTGACCAGCGTTTCGTTGTCACTCAGCGCGTCGAACGTTACTTCCACCGTTGCCATTTGAGACCGCGCGTGAGGCAAGTTCGGCGGCGCGTTCCAGGTAAACAGCAAACGGTCGCCCGGTTCGATGGCGAGAATACGCATGCCTTCCGCGCCGCGCATTCCCGGCGCATTGTCCGGAAAAAAGTGGATCGAAAACTCGCCGAGGACTTCGGGCTCGATGATGGCTTCACGGGCGAAGAAATTCTCCAGGCCCGCTTCCGTGGTCCACAGCGCCCAGGTTTCATCGAGCGATACCGGCACTGCGGCTTCATATTTTATCGGCGCTGATTGTTCGGCCTCGGCCGCATGGACCGTGGCGAGAGACAGGGCCGCCGCTGCAAACCCAGCTTTGATCTTGTGTGACTTGAACATTTTGTTCTCCCTAAAATGATGGGATACACGTAAGTCAACACTAACGGTAAGTCAAGACTTAAATATAGATTAGTTGTCTAATTGGCGGATTTGGCCCACTTTACGGCGGGTTTCTTGGGGGATCAGGTGTCGAAAGCGGGACCACAATCAGGATATGACGCGCTGGTGCGGCGGGGGGAGATCACCGCTGACCCGGCGCAGGTCGAGGCCGTTGGCTGGCTGCAAGGGCTCCATGACGAGCTCAATGGTTATCGCCCGGGCCGGGGCGGGCTCTTTTCCGCCTTCCGCAAGCAGGTCGCCCCGCGCGGTCTTTACATCAGCGGCGATGTGGGGCGCGGCAAATCCATGCTGATGGATTTGTTTTTCGACACCGCGCCGGTCGCTGCCAAACGGCGCGTTCATTTTCTCGAGTTCATGGAAGAGGTGCATGGCGCGATCAAAGCCTGGCGCGCGCTTGATGCAGCAGGCAAGCGTGCGCGCCTTCGCGATCTCAAATCAAAAGGCGACAGCGACGACCCCATTCCCCCGGTGGCGAAACAGATCGCCGACAAGGCGACGCTGCTTTGCTTCGATGAGTTTCAAGTTGAAGACGTCGCGGATGCGATGATCCTTGGCCGTCTGTTTGGGGCGCTGTTTTCCTTTGGCATTGTCGTGGTTGCCACATCGAACCGCCCGCCGCATGAACTCTATCTTGACGGGCTGAACCGCCAGCTCTTCCTGCCAACCATCGCGCTGCTGCAATCAAAGCTCGACATCTATCAGCTGGATGCGGCGGGGGATTATCGCATCGACCGGGTGAAGGGCATGGAGGTCTATTTCTGCCCCCTCGGTACCGAAGCCGACACCAAGATGGATGACGCGTGGGAGGCGGTCACGGGCTCAGCGGCAAGCGGGCCCTGCGATCTCAAGGTCAAAGGTCGTCGTTTGCGCTTTGCGGCCTGCGCGGGCGGCGCCATGCGCGATAGCTTTGAGAACCTATGCGCCAAGGCCCACGGCCCCGCGGACTATCTCGCCATTGCCGAACGCTTTCATACGGTCTTTGTCGACCACATTCCCGATCTCACGTCGGCGCAGCGGAACGAGGCAAAACGTTTCGTGACACTCGTGGACGCGCTCTATGACCGGCAGGTGAAACTCATCGCCTCCGCCGCCGTGGGGCCGGGGGCGATTTATCCCTCTGGCGATGGCGCGTTTCAATTTGCACGCACGGCATCGCGCCTTCAAGAAATGCAGGCGCAGGATTATCTCAGCAAGCCCCATCGCACGGGCGCGATGGATGTGACCTAGCGGGTCTGCCAGCTGGCGGGAATGAGGCGGGGGGCAGGCTGCGCGCTCGCCCATTCGCTTGCAGAGGGCAGAGTGGCTGCGGCCGGAAGGCGCGTGGTCGGCGTATTGGGCGCGGCCAGCTGTACCGGTTCGGCCTCGATCAGATCCTCAATAGTCCGCGCGCGCGATTGCCGCTCGGTGCGGGCGAGCGCTGGGGGCGCTTCGCTGGCCAGCCCGGCATAGAGTACTTCGGGCGCGGCTTGATCTTCGGTTTCCTCGGGCCCACCGCGCAGCATCACCACAATACCTCGAAAATCATCTTCAGTGGCGGGGGAGCCTGGCTCCTCGCAGACGTGGCGATTACGCCGGATGATCCCTTCCAGAAGGCGGCAATCCTGCCCGGTCACGGCGGAAAGGGCGTGATCCTGCAGGCCTTTGCCCGTGGTGCTGACCGAGGCGATCCCCGCCGCGGCGGAAATCTCGCCAATGGTGATCCCCCCGATCACGGCGGTGGCGCAGCCCGAAAGGGCGAAGGAAACAAGGCACAAACCCAGTAACACTGCGGTTTTCCGGCCCATTGCCTTCGTCCCTTGCTTCAAGTTGTTGCGTTGTAAAGACCATGATGAAGCCAGGGGGTTTTCAAATCCTTACCAATTCCTTGCGATCCGGCCCGCGCGGTTTGGTGCGATAGTGCCGCTCCCTTGCGGGCCCCCGGGATTCGCGGTAACAGGCGGGCGAATTTCCCAATGTTCAAGGTGGCGGGGCCGTTCCGGCAGCCCGCCCCTCATCTCTACCCAAGGAGCTCACCCATGGCGCGCAAAAAGATTGCCCTTATCGGCGGCGGAATGATCGGGGGCACGTTGGCCCATCTCGCCGGTCTCAAGGAACTCGGGGACGTGGTGCTCTTCGACATCGTCGAAGGCCTGCCCCAGGGCAAATCCCTCGACATCGCGCAATCCTCCCCCGTCGCGGGTTATGACGCGAACTTCAAGGGCACGAATGATTACGCCGACATCAAAGATGCGGATGTGGTGATCATCACGGCTGGCGTGCCGCGTAAGCCGGGCATGAGCCGCGATGACCTGATCGGCATCAACCTGAAAGTCATGAAGGCCGTGGCCGACGGGGTGAAAACCCACGCGCCCAACGCCTTCGTCATCGTCATCACCAACCCGCTTGATGCGATGGTCTGGGCCTTCCGCGAGTTTTCGGGCCTTCCTGCAAACAAGGTCGTGGGCATGGCGGGCGTTCTTGATAGCGCGCGCTTCCGGCTCTTCCTGGCCGAGGAATTCAATGTCTCCGTCGAAGACGTGACGGCCTTCGTGCTCGGCGGCCACGGCGACACCATGGTGCCGCTGCTGCGCTATTCCATGGTGGCGGGCGTGCCGGTGCCGGACCTCATCGAGATGGGATGGTCCACGAAAGAAAAAATGGATGCCATCGTTCAGCGCACGCGCGACGGCGGCGCGGAAATTGTCGGGCTCCTCAAGACGGGCTCGGCCTTCTATGCGCCCGCGACCTCCGCCATCGAGATGGCCGAGGCCTATTTGAAGGACAAGCGCCGGGTGCTGCCCGTCGCCGCCAACCTCGACGGCGCCTATGGCGAAGACGATCTCTATGTCGGTGTGCCGGTGGTTCTGGGCGCGAACGGCGTTGAAAAGATCGTTGAAGTGAAATTCACGCCCGAGGAACGCGCCATGTTCGACAAATCCGTCGACGCGGTGAAGGGCCTCGTGAAGGCGTGCAAGGACATCGACTCCTCACTTGCCTAGGCAGATCGATCCTATCCCCGTTCCCGTGCCGCGGGTTGAGACCGAACGGCTCATCCTGCGCGAATGGCGGCATGAGGATCTGGACCCTTACGCCGAATTTGTCGCCGACGAGGAAGCCATGCGCTTTCTCGGCGGCGAGGCATTGGATCGCCAGGGTGCCTGGCGGCAAATCGCCGCCTTCGTGGGCCACTGGGCCATGCGCGGGCACGGCTTCTGGGCGGTCGAGGAAAAGGCAACAGGCGAATTTGTAGGCCGCGTCGGCATCTGGGAGCCCGAAGGCTGGCCCCAGACGGAGGTGGGCTGGTCCATCCTTCCGCGCCATTGGGGCAAGGGGTTTGCCACCGAGGCGGGGCGCGCGGCGGTCCAATGGGGGTTTGAGACACTCGGCCTAGACGAGATCGTCAGCCTGATCGACAAAGATAACGTTGCGTCACAGGCCGTTGCCAAAAAATTGGGCGAAACCCCGTCTGGCAACTGGAAGATCGGCCCCTTTGACGTGGTCATCTGGAAGGTTTCGCGCGAGGACTTTATCGGCGGCTGAGTGCCCTTGCGCGAGGGCTTTCGGGTGCTATAACCGCCAGCGAACTTCAGGGCCGGGGCTCCCGCCTGCCCGATCGGGCATTTTGGCACGACAATCGAAAGCAAGACGATGAATATTCACGAATATCAGGCGAAGGACGTTCTGAAGAGCTTTGGCGTGCCGGTGGGCAACGGCCTTCCGGCGCTTAGCGTCGATGAAGCAGTGGCGGCGGCCGAAAAACTCGGCGGCCCGGTTTGGGTGGTGAAAGCCCAGATCCACGCGGGCGGGCGCGGCAAGGCGGGCGGCGTGAAGGTGGTCAAATCCATCGACGACGTGCGTAAAGAAGCGGACCGCATTCTTGGCTCGACCCTCGTCACGCACCAGACCGGCCCCGAAGGCAAACAGGTCAATCGCCTTTACATCGAGCAAGGCTCGGCGATTGCGCGCGAACTCTACTTGTCCGCGCTGGTCGATCGCGAAACCAGCCGCGTTGCTTTCATTTGTTCCACCGAAGGCGGCATGGACATTGAAGAAGTGGCCGCGAAGACGCCGGAAAAGATCCTGACCCTGACGGTTGATCCCGCCACCGGCATCATGCCCCACCACGGGCGCAGCGTTGCGAAAGCGCTTGAGCTGAGCGGCGATCAGGCAAAGCAATGCGGCAAGCTGATCACCGGGCTCTACAATGCCTTTGTGGGCAAAGACATGAGCATGCTGGAGATTAATCCGCTGGTGGTCACCGAGGACGGCAATCTTCTTTGCCTCGACGCGAAAGTGGGTTTCGACTCAAACGCGCTCTACCGTCACAAGGACATCGTGGAGCTGCGCGATCTCACCGAAGAAGATCCGATGGAAATCGAAGCCTCGAAGTACGACCTGTCGTACATCAAGCTCGATGGCGAGATTGGCTGCATGGTGAACGGCGCGGGGCTGGCCATGGCGACCATGGACATCATCAAACTGTTCGGGTCGGAGCCTGCCAACTTCCTCGATGTGGGTGGTGGCGCGACCACGGAAAAAGTGACCGCCGCGTTCAAGATCATCCTCAACGATCCGAACGTCAAAGGCATCCTTGTGAATATCTTCGGCGGCATCATGCGCTGCGACATCATCGCTGAAGGCGTGGTCGCGGCTGCTCGCGAGCTCGGCGTGACCGTGCCGCTGGTGGTGCGCCTTGAAGGAACCAATGTGGAGCAGGGCAAGCAAATCATGGCCGACAGCGGCCTGCCCATTATCTCTGCTGACAATCTGGCCGACGCGGCTGAAAAAGTCGTCGCCGCGGTGAAGGGGGCCTGAAGCATATGAGCGTACTCGTCAACAAAGACACCAAAGTCATCACCCAAGGGTTCACTGGCAGCCAGGGCACGTTCCACTCCGAACAAGCCATCGCTTATGGCACCAAGCTCACGGGCGGCGTTTCCCCCGGTAAGGGCGGGCAGACACACCTCGACCGTCCGGTCTTCGACACGGTGCTTGAGGCCAAAGAAAAAGTCGGCGCGGATGTGTCGATGATCTTCGTGCCGCCGCCGTTTGCGGCCGACGCGATCCTGGAAGCCATCGACGCGGAAATCGAGCTTGCGGTCTGCATCACCGAGGGCATTCCCGTGCTCGACATGGTGAAGGTGAAGCGCGCGCTGCAAGGCTCCAAGACGCGGCTTGTGGGTCCCAACTGCCCGGGGGTCATCACGCCGGACGAATGCAAGATCGGCATCATGCCGGGCCACATCCATAAAAAGGGCTCGGTGGGCATCGTTTCGCGCTCGGGTACGCTGACATATGAGGCCGTGGCGCAGACCACCGCCGCGGGGCTCGGCCAGTCGACTTGCGTGGGCATCGGCGGGGACCCGGTGAAGGGGACCGAATTCATCGACGTGCTGGAAATGTTCCTCGCTGACGATGAGACGACCTCCATCGTCATGATCGGGGAAATTGGTGGCTCGGCTGAAGAAGACGCCGCCGAATTCCTGACACAGAACAAGATCAAAAAGCCCACCGTCGGCTTTATCGCCGGTGTCACGGCCCCTCCGGGCCGCCGCATGGGCCATGCTGGCGCCATCATCTCTGGCGGCAAGGGCGGTGCGGGCGACAAGATCGAAGCCATGAAGGCGGCGGGCATCGCTGTTGCCGATAATCCGGCGGCCATCGGGACCACATTGGTGGACCTTTTGAAGGGCTAGAAAAGCATTGCAATTCGCCTATGTGCATGGGCGGGCAATGGTGTTAAGAGACGGGCCCTCCGGAGACGTGGGGGCCCTTCTTTCGGGCAAAAAGCCCGGAAATCGGGCCCGTGGGAGGACCCGTTCGGCATGTGAGTGCCGGGCAAGAAACGAGGTGGGGCGGGCGAATTAGGGGCGCTCGCGACCGCGATCAACCAGGGGACGGGCAAACCGTCCCGAGGCACGATGACTGACCAGACCGCGAAAAGCGCGCTCAACCAGATTTTCGACGAAACGTCATTTCTCTTTGGCGCTAACGCCGCATTTCTCGAAGACCTCTACGCCCAATATGCCGCCGACCCGATGAGTGTCGATATGAGCTGGCGCAACCTCTTCATGGAGATGGGCGACAGCGCGGCGGATGTGATCGCCGAGGCGGGCGCGGGCAAACCCAAGATCGATATTCACGCCCCGGAATATGGCGACCTTCTGGGCGCTTATGAAAATGGCGCGCTGTCAAACGGCGAGCCGTCGCCAGCGCTCCTCCGCGCCAAGGCCGCCCGTCGCATGCCCGGCGCGAGTGTGGAAGAGCTCCGCGCCGCGACCGTGGATTCCATTCGCGCGCTGATGCTGATCCGCGCCTACCGTATCCGCGGGCATCTGATCGCGAACCTCGACCCGCTGCAACTCGACCCGCACGGCTATCACCCCGAGCTCGACCCCAAGACCTATGGGTTCAGTGACGACGATTTCGACCGGCCCATCTTCATCGACAATGTGCTGGGGATGGAAACCGCCACCCTCAACGAAATCCTGGATGTGGTGCAGCGGACCTATTGCGGCACCTTCGCGGTGCAGTTCATGCACATCGCCGACCCAGAGGAAAAAGCCTGGATCCAGGAACGTATCGAAGGCCCAGACAAGGAAATCGCGTTCACGCCGGAAGGCAAGAAGGCGATCTTCAATAAGCTGGTGGAATCCGAAGGCTTCGAAAAGTTTCTCGGCCTCAAGTATACAGGCACCAAGCGCTTTGGTCTCGACGGTGGCGAGGCGCTTATGCCCGCCATGGAACAGATCATCAAACGCGGCGGCGCGTTGGGCGTGAAAGAGATTGTGCTCGGCATGCCGCACCGGGGCCGCCTCAATGTGCTTGCCAACGTGATGGGCAAGCCCTATCAGGCGATCTTCAATGAATTCAAAGGCGGCGCGTCGCACCCCGACGATGTGGAAGGGTCAGGCGATGTGAAATATCACCTCGGCGCTTCTTCGGACCGCGGATTTGACGAAAACAATGTGCACTTGTCGCTCACGGCGAACCCCAGCCACCTTGAAGCGGTGAACCCCGTGGTGTTGGGCAAGGCGCGCGCCAAGCAAAGCCAATGGGCAGAGGATAAGCCGCTGGAAGAAGCGCCGGACCGCGCGACGGTTCTGCCGGTGCTGCTCCACGGTGATGCGGCCTTTGCCGGCCAGGGCGTTGTGGCGGAATGTTTCGCCATGTCGGGGCTCAAGGGCCACCGCACGGGTGGGACGATCCATATCATCGTCAACAACCAGATTGGCTTTACCACTGCGCCGCGTTACGGGCGCTCGTCGCCTTATCCATCGGATGTTGCGCTGATGGTGCAGGCGCCCATCTTCCACGTGAACGGCGATGACCCCGAAGCTGTCGTCTATGCCGCGAAAGTTGCCACCGAGTTTCGGCAATTGTTCGGACGCGACGTGGTGATCGATATGTTCTGTTATCGCCGCTTCGGCCACAACGAAGGGGATGAGCCGTCCTTTACCCAGCCGCTCATGTACAAGCGGATCAAGGGGCAGCCGACGACACTGAAGCTTTATTCTGATCGCCTGATCGAAGAAGGGCTGATGACCCAGGACGAAGTGGATGCGGCGATCAGCCATTTCCAGGAATCCCTGCAATCCGATTTCGAGGCGGCCGAAAACTTCAAACCCAACAAGGCCGACTGGCTTGATGGTAAATGGTCGGGCTTTGGCCAGGCCGTGGGCGATGATCGGCGCGGGGAAACCGCCGCCGAATTGGACTCGCTGAAAGACATCGGCAAAGTGCTGACGAAAGTTCCGCAAGAGTTCAATGCGCACCGCACGCTCAAGCGTATCCTGAAGCAAAAAGAAGCCATGTTCGAATCCGGCGAGGGGATTGACTGGGCCACCGCCGAGGCGCTCGCCTTTGGCACGCTGATTCTCGAAGGCAAATACGTGCGCCTGTCGGGTCAGGACTCCGGTCGCGGCACGTTTTCCCAACGCCATTCCTATTGGGTCGATCAGGAAACCGAAGACCGCTACCACCCGCTCAATCATCTGGCGCGAGGTCAGAAGGGCGAATATGAAGTGGTGGATTCGTTCCTTTCTGAATTCGCCGTGCTCGGGTTTGAATACGGTTATTCGCTTGCCGAACCCAAAGCGCTGATCATGTGGGAAGCCCAGTTCGGCGACTTTGCCAACGGAGCGCAGGTAATGATCGACCAGTTCATTTCCTCAGGCGAGCGCAAGTGGCTGCGCATGTCGGGTCTGGTGATGCTGCTGCCCCACGGGTACGAGGGGCAGGGGCCGGAACACTCCTCCGCGCGGCTTGAGCGTTACCTTCAGCTTTGCGCCGAAGACAATATGCAGGTGGCCAACTGCACAACGCCCGCGAACTACTTCCACATCCTGCGGCGGCAAATGCACCGCAACTTCCGCAAGCCGCTCATCCTCATGACGCCCAAGTCGCTTTTGCGGCACAAGCTGGCGGTCTCGACGCTCGAGGACATGGGCCCGGGATCGTCATTCCACCGCGTGCTGCTGGATGATGCGGAGAGCAAGCCGGGCACGTCGGTCGAGCTGCGCCCCGATCCCGAGATCAAGCGCGTGGTGCTGTGTTCGGGCAAGGTTTACTACGATCTCTTTGAGGAACGTCAAAAGCGTGGGCTGGACAACATTCAGCTCTTGCGCGTGGAACAGTTCTATCCCTTCCCCGCGAAGTCACTGATGAACGAACTGAGCCGTTTTCCGGAAGCAGACGTGATCTGGTGTCAGGAAGAGCCCAAGAACATGGGCGGCTGGACCTTCATGGAACCCAACATCGAATGGGTGCTGGACAAAATTGAAGCGCGCACCAAACGCGCGCGGTATGTGGGCCGCGGGGCCATGGCCTCGACCGCGACCGGTTTGATGAGCCGGCATTTGAAAACAATGGAAGCGTTTCTTGACGAAGCGCTGACGCTTTAGCAGAAAGCGCAAGGGCACGGGCGCCCGGCGCAAAAGAAGGACAGCCAGATGGCGACGGACATTACGGTACCTCAGCTGGGTGAATCGGTCACCGAAGCGACGGTGGCGAGCTGGATGAAAAAAGTGGGCGAGGCGGTCAACGCCGACGAGCCTCTGGTCGAGCTTGAAACTGACAAGGTAACGCTTGAAGTTCCCGCGCCGGCCAGCGGTGTCCTGACTGAGATCATGGCGAACGAAGGCGACAACGTGGAGGTTGCCGCGCTGCTGGGACGCATCGACGCGAACGCCACGGCGTCCGCGCCTGCGAAGTCGAACGGTGATGCGAAGCCCGCGCCCGCTGCCAATCCGGCGCCTGCCGCGAAACCGGCGCCCGCAACCTCCGGCGCCGCGCATCCGCCCGCGCCGTCGGCTCAACGCATTATCGAAGAGCGCGGGCTCGATGCGTCAAAGATCGCTGGCACTGGTAAGGACGGCCGCGTGACCAAGGCCGACGCCCTTGCGGCGCTTGAAATGAAGTCCGTTCCGAAAACCGAACTGCCGCAGCCGTCGTCCACGCCGCGCCCCAATGCGGACCGCGAAAAGCGTGTGGGCATGACGCGCCTGCGCCGAACCATCGCGCAACGTCTGAAGGACGCACAAAACACCGCCGCCATGCTCACCACCTTTAACGAGGTGGACATGAGCCACGTGATGAAGCTGCGCGCCGACTACAAGGAAAAATTTCTTGAGCAGCACGGCGTGAAACTCGGCTTCATGGGCTTCTTTGTGAAAGCTTGCGTCAACGCCCTGCGCGAGCTGCCGGACGTGAATGCGGAGATCGACGGCACCGACGTCATCTACAAGGACTATTACGACATCGGCATCGCCGTGGGCACCGAGAAGGGCCTTGTGGTGCCGGTGGTGCGCGACGCGGATCGGCTCTCGCTCGCGGAGATCGAAGCCACCATCGGTGACTTCGGCGCGCGGGCCCGCGACGGCAAGCTGACCATGGACGATATGACTGGCGGCACGTTCACCGTCTCCAACGGCGGGGTTTATGGCTCGCTCATGTCGACGCCGATTTTAAACCCGCCGCAAGCGGGCATCCTCGGCATGCACAAGATCGAGCAGCGCCCGGTGGTGGTCGATGGCGAAATTACCATTCGCCCGATGATGTATCTCGCGCTCTCCTATGATCACCGTCTTGTCGACGGCAAGGGCGCGGTGACGTTCCTCGTGCGCGTCAAGGAAGCGCTCGAAGACCCGCAACGCCTTATTCTCGAACTCTAGTTTTCAGGAAGGACGGACCAATGGCCGAGCCTCACGACGTTATTGTTATCGGCGCCGGACCCGGCGGCTACAATTTTGCCATTCGCGCGGCGCAACTGGGCCTGAAGGCCGTTGTGATTGAAAAGCGCAGCTCGCAGACGTTGGGCGGCACCTGCCTCAACGTGGGTTGCATTCCGTCCAAGGCGCTGCTGCACGCTTCGGAAGTTTTCGAGGAGGCCAACCACGGCTTCGGCAAGATGGGGATCGAGTCCAAAGGCGTCTCGGTGAACCTGCCAGACATGCTGGCGTTCAAGGATCGCGCGGTGGATGGCCTGACCAAGGGGATCGAGTATCTGTTCAAGAAGAACAAGATCGATCACATCTGGGGTGCGGGCAAGATTGTGGCGCAAGGCAAGGTCGAGGTGGACCTTTCTGATGGCGGCACGCAAACGCTCGAGGCGAAGAACATCGTCATCGCCACGGGCTCGGAAGTTGTTTCCCTGCCCGGCATTGAGATCGACGAAGAGCGCGTGGTCTCCTCCACCGGTGCGCTGGCGCTGAAACAGATCCCGGAAAAAATGATCGTGGTGGGCGGCGGCGTCATCGGGCTGGAGCTTGGCTCGGTCTGGCGGCGGCTCGGCGCGGAAGTGACGGTGGTTGAATTCCTCGACCGCATCACCCCGGAAATGGACGGCGAGGTGTCCAAAAATTTCCAACGCATCCTCAAAAAACAGGGCATGGCGTTCAAGCTGAGCTCCAAGGTCACGGGCGTGGATGCCTCGGGCAAAAAGCTGAAGGTCTCCGTTGAGCCCGCCGCCGGCGGCGACGCGGAAAAACTGGAAGCCGACGTGGTGCTCGTTTCCATCGGGCGCAAGCCGTTCACCGCGAACCTCGGCCTCGACAAAGTGGGCGTTGCCATGGACGATCGTGGGCGCATCATCGTGAACGATCACTGGCAGACAAATGTTCCCGGCATCTGGGCCATCGGCGATGTGATCGAGGGCCCCATGCTCGCGCACAAGGCCGAGGACGAAGGCGTTGCCTGCGCCGAACGTATGGTGGGCAAGGCAGGGCACGTGAACCACGACGTGATCCCCAACGTCATCTACACCTACCCGGAGGTTGCCTCTGTCGGCAAAACCGAAGAGCAGCTAAAGGCCGACGGCGTCGAATTCAAGAAGGGCAAATTTCCCTTCACCGCGAATGCCCGCGCCAAGGCGAACGAAACCACCGACGGTTTTGTGAAGATCCTCACCGACGCCAAAACCGAACGTGTGCTCGGCGTGCACATGGTGGGTGTCAATGTCAGCGAGCTGATTGGCGAGACGGCCTTGGCCATGGAATTCGGTGCGGCGGCGGAGGACATCGCCCGCACCTGCCATCCGCACCCGACGCTCTCGGAAGCCGTGCGTCAGGCGGCCATGGATGTGGACGGCTGGACGATGCAGATGTAATCTGGCGGGATGCTACTAGAGAGTTTTCTGGATCCTGATGAGCAATTGATCTGGCGCGGCAGACCGCCAACGGGGCTTATGCTCCGCGCCAATGATATTTTCCTGATTCCCTTTTCGATTCTTTGGGGTGGCTTCGCCATCTTTTGGGAGTTTGGCGTCTATATGTCCGGTGGGCCGTCGTTCTTTCTACTCTTCGGCGGCGTCTTCGTGGTGATCGGGCTCTACATGATGGTGGGTCGATTTTTTGCTGATGCGCTATTGCGTGCCCGAACCGAATACGGGCTTACCACCAAACGAGCATTGATCGTAGCAGGGCTTGCCGGCCAGACGGTCACGTCCTTTCCCATCGAAAAGTCATCACAAGTGGAATTCACCTCTGGTGCCTCTGGTGCGGGAACTATCAAGTTCGGCAAGTCACTTCCATTTGGGCAGGGCGGCATGTACCGGACGACCTGGACCGGGGTGAGTCATCCCTTCTCTTTTGAGAAGATCAAGAACGCGAAGTCAGTTTATGAGCAGGTTCGGTCGATTCAGAATCGAAACTGACTTCCAGCATCAGATCCGAATGCCGAATGCACCCAAGACCTGCAGATAGATCCAGTAGCCCGCGCCTGTCGCCAGCACCGACAGGGCGAAGGCCGCCCAGGCGGGCAGCTCCGTGCGCAAGAGAAGCGGCAGCGCGGCCAGAAAAATCAGCGACGGCGGGATCAGCCAGAAGATGGATGTGCTGAGTTCCGCCACGCGCTCGCGATTTCCCGTTTCCACCTGAAGCCAGGCCAGCGCCAGCAGCGATGTGAGCGGGATCGAGGCAAGCAGGCCGCCGAGTAGCAGCGAGCGCTTTCCCACTTCGCTAACAGCGACCACCAGTACGGCGGTCAGCACAACTTTGAAAATCACGTAATACATCCGTCAGTCCCGATTACGTTTCGCCGCGTCATAAACGTCGAGCAGGCGTTTGGTGTCCACTTCCGTGTAGACCTGCGTCGCGGCCAATGAGGCGTGGCCGAGCAATTCCTGGATGGTGCGCAGGTCCCCGCCGCCTGAAAGCAAATGCGTTGCGAAACTGTGGCGCAGGGCGTGGGGTGTCGCGCTGTCGGGCAAGCCAAGTGCGGAACGCAACCGTTGCATCAACGTCTGGATCGTGCGCGGGTTCAGCCGCCCGCCGCGCACGCCGATGAACAGGGGGTCGCCCGCGTCCATCTCTTTCGGCACACGCGCCAGATAGTCGATGATCGCCTCGCGCACCACGGGCAGCACCGGCACGATGCGTTCCTTTGATCCTTTGCCCAAGATGCGGAGCGCGTCGAAGCTCTGCCACTTCACACCGCCCGCGCCGGGGGGCACATCACCGCGATTGAGCGAGAGCGCCTCGGAGATGCGAAGCCCCGCGCCATAAAGCAGTGTCAGCACGGCCACGTCGCGGGCGGCCATCCAGGTATCTTCTTCGCCGACGATGTCGAGCATCGATTGCGCCGCTTCGGGCGTTACGGGCTTGGGCACCGAATGAGGCAGCTTGGGCGCGCGGATGGCTTCTATAGCGGGGTTGGACACCAGCCCCTCCCCATCGAGGAAGCGGAAAAAGCCGCGCAAGGAAGAGAGCTGCCGCGCCACCGACCGGGACGACAGGCCCTCGCGCCGCAATCCCGCAAGCCAGGCGCGCAAGTCGCGGACGGTCAGTTTGCGCAAAGACTTGAGTGAGGGCGCTTCGCCTTCGTATTCGCCAAGGAAGCCGAGAAAGCCGCTCACGTCGCGGGTGTAGGCGGCGAGGGTGTGGCGGCTCACCTGCTGCGCGCCCGCCAATGACGCGCGCCATTGTTCCACCGCAAGGCGCAGGTCATCCGTGATTGCCAATTGGGAGAGGGGTTGGCTTACGCCTCTGGCAGGCCGAGCCATGCGCGCACCTGACGCTCAATGACGCGAGCAAGAAATTCCAGAAGATCCGTGCCCTGTTTGGGCTCGAACGTATCGGGGTCGTGGCTGCCAAGGGCCAGCAGGCCCGGAGGCGCGATGGGGCTGAACGCGAGCCGCACCAGCGCATAGGATTTGACGTCGCGGCCGGAGGGGCCGAACAGCATGGCGGGGCCGCGCGTATTGGCCTCGAGCAGCGCGTTACCGCCTTCGCCCAGCATGGCATCGACGCCACATTCGGGCACGATGCGCACGCCAAGCTTTTCCGCCTCGGTCAGGTTGTCGATCATCCCTTCATGGGTTTCCTCGACGCACATCTGAATGCGGTCCACATCAATGATCCCGGCGAGACGCGTGGTGATCATGCGGATCATTTCTTCGAAGTTTCGCGCTTCGAGAATGGCGAGCACGGCGGTCTGCATCCGCGCCGTCACGGCGGCGTTTACGCGCAAGGAATTCATCGCGCGGTCGCGCTGACGGATCAGTTCGTCCGATTGCGCCTTCAGCCGGTCGATGGCGAAGCGCTGCATGTCAAAGGCGGCGCCGTCGCTGGCATAGATTTCGGGAATGATGGTGCCGAGCAATTCGATGTCTTCGGCAACCACTTCGGGGTGGGCGCGGATGTAGTCGCGCACCGTATCGGCGTTTACGCGCGGTGCCAGATTGGGCTTGCCCAATGTTCCTACGTCGGGTGTCGCGGGGTTGATCGCGGTCTCGTCGTCTAGCGGAAGGCGGTCAGATGACATGCGGCGCTTAGCCCTTTTTCAAAATCGATTGGCCCGTAGTTTCCCAGTCTTTGAGGAAGGCGTCGAGCCCCTTGTCCGTCAAAGGATGTTTAACGAGCTCATGAAGCACTTGTGGTGGCACCGTTGCAACATCGGCGCCGGCCAGCGCCGCATGTTTAACGTGATCCGCACTTCGAATCGAAGCCGCCAAAATTTCAGTGTCGAAGCCGTAATTGTCGTAAATGATTCGAATGTCTTCAATTAAGGCCATGCCATCTTCGCCAATGTCATCTAGTCGGCCGATGAACGGCGAGATAAACGCCGCACCGGCCTTTGCCGCCAAAAGAGCCTGATTGGCGGAGAAGCAAAGCGTCACATTCACCATAAGGTCGCGTTCGGCGAACGCGGCGCAGGCTTTCAGGCCCTCAAAAGTCAGCGGCACCTTGATTGCAATATTGGGCGCGATATCGGCAAGAAGCAGCCCTTCTTCGATCATCTGGGGCGCTTCGGTGGCGGTGACTTCCGCGCTGATGGGGCCGGGCACAAATTCGGCGATCTCGCGCACAACCTCCACAAAGGGGCGGCCCGATTTGGCGATCAGCGAAGGGTTGGTGGTCACACCATCGACGAGGCCGGTCGCCGCCAGCTCCCGAATTGCCGCCACATCCGCCGTATCCACAAAGAACTTCATACTCAGACCTTTCGCCGCGAAACGCGCTCTGCCAGATTGGGCATTGGAGTACATACCCTGAACAGACACCTTGCGGCCCCCGGCCCCGATGTCAAGAAAGTCAGCGCCCAATCGTAAAATGGCTGAAACCCTGACCGATCGTCTGAACGCAAAGACCGCCCCGCGCAGCGTGGCGGTGGCGGTGCCCCTGCCAGTGCCTGCGCCATACGACTATCTGGTGCCGGAGGGGATGAGGCTTGCCCGCGGCGATGTGGTGGAGGTGCCGCTGGGCAATCGCCACACCCTGGGCATTGTCTGGGGGCCCGGCACGGGGGACGTGGACCCGGCCAAGCTGAAACCGGTTGCCGGGGTCCTGTCGGACAAGCCTCTGCCGACGGTGCTGTGTGATTTTCTTGAATGGCTCGCGAGTTATTCCCTCACCCCGCCAGGGCAGGTGATCGGCCTTGCTGTGCGCTCAAGCGCCGTCTTCGATCCGCCCAAGATGCGCACGCTCCTAACCCCCGGCGGGCCGTTGCCCAAACGCATGACCGACGCGCGGAGCCGCGTGATGGATATCGCGAACGATGGCTTTGCGCGTACGGCAAATGATCTTGCGAGTGAAGCGGGCGTCGGCGTGGGCGTGGTGCGCGGGCTGATCGAGGTGGGAACGCTTGTTGGCCATGACGTGCCAGAGGATGATGCCTTCGATGTGCCCGACCCCGATCGTGCCGGACCGGACCTTTCAGCCGATCAAGCCGCAGTGGCAAGCGAGCTGCAGGCCGCCGTGAATGATGCAAGCTACAGCGCGCATCTGATCGATGGGGTCACGGGCTCGGGCAAGACGGAAGTTTATTTCGAAGCGGTGGCGGAGGCGCTGCGCCACAACAAACAGGTCTTGATCCTTGTTCCCGAGATCGCACTGACGGTGCAGTTCCTAACGCGCTTTGAAGAACGCTTTGGCTGCCGCCCCGCCGAATGGCACTCCGATCTAAGCCAGAAGGAGCGCCGCCGCGTGTGGCGCGGTGCGGCGGATGGCAGCGCACGCGTCGTTGTGGGTGCGCGCTCCGCGCTCTTTCTGCCTTTTCCGGAGCTTGGGCTCATCATCGTCGATGAAGAACATGAAAAGGCCTTCAAGCAGGAAGACGGCATCGTCTACCACGGGCGCGATATGGGCGTTGTGCGCGCGCACCTGGGCGACTTTCCCATCGTGCTCGCCTCCGCGACGCCGTCGCTTGAGACGGTTATCAATGTGGAACAGGGCAAATTCCATCGCCAACGCTTGGGCGAACGGCATGGCGAGGCGGTGCTGCCCGACATTGCGACCATCGACCTGCGCCAAAACAAATTGGGCAAGGGCGAATGGCTCGCCGATCCGCTGGTCCATGCGGTTACGGAAAATTTGCGGCGCAAGGAGCAGTCGCTGCTTTTTCTCAACCGTCGCGGCTATGCGCCGCTGACCGTGTGCAATGCCTGCGGCCACCGCATGATGTCGCCGGAAAGTTCCACCTGGCTTGTGGAACACCGCTACACGGGTCGCCTCATCGATCACCTCACCGGTTTTTCCATGGCAAAGCCGAAGCTCTGCCCGGCCTGCGCGGCGGAAGACACGCTTGCCCCTTGCGGCCCGGGTGTCGAACGCGTGGCCGAAGAAGTGCAGAAGCGCTGGCCCACCGCGCGGCTCGCCGTCATGTCATCGGACGTCATTCACAGCCCGGCCGAGGCCGAAGCGTTAATCGAGGCCATGGCGGCGGGGGCCATCGACATCCTGATCGGCACGCAAATGGTGGCGAAGGGTCACAACTTTCCGGGGCTGACTCTTGTTGGCGTGGTGGACGCGGACCTGGGGCTGAAGGGCGGCGATCTGCGGGCGGCGGAACGAACCTTCCAGCTGCTGCAACAGGTTTCGGGCCGCGCGGGGAGGGCGGGCAAGAAGGGCCGGGTCCTGCTCCAGACCCGTCAGACCGAAAGCCCGGTCATTGAGGCACTGGTCAAGGGGGACCGGGATGCCTTCCTTCAGGCGGAACTTGATGACCGCCGGGACGCGGGCATGCCCCCCTATGCCCGGCTGGCGGCAGTGATTCTGTCCAGTCTCGATGCGCAGGCCGTGGAGGAGGTGGCGAGCCTTCTCGCCCATGCCGCCCCCAACGCCCGCGGGGTGGACGTCTGGGGCCCCGCGCCCGCGCCCTATGCCGTTGTGCGCGGGCGTCACCGGCACAGGTTTCTGGTGCGGGCCGATAAATCGGTCGATCTTCAGGCCTTTCTGCGCAGCTGGCTGGCCAAGGTGACGATCCCCGGCAAGGTGCGGCTGAAGGTCGATATCGACCCTTATTCGTTCCTCTAGGCACCTTCCCTTGCTGGGAAGCGCGCGCCGTAGTCTTCAAGATCAATGGCAAAGGCGCGCGTGACAAAAGAGACCATGTGGTAGAAGCCGCACAGCACCACCATCTCCATGAGCTGGTCGGGTTGCCACGCCCCGGCGAGCCGCTCCCACAGATCATCCCGCAATGTGGCGTCGGCGTGCAGCGCCTCGGCGAGCGCGAGAAGATCGCGTTCCCCATCGCTCCAGCAAGCGTCCGCCGACGCGGTGGCGCCTGCCGTGCTGGCCACTTGCTCTTCGGTGAGCTTTGCGTGGGAGGCGAAGATCGAAACGTGCACGCCCCATTCGTACTCCGAACCGCACAGGCCGCAGGTGCGCAGGATCAGGATCTCGCGGACGCGCAGGGGGATTGAGCCCTTGTCGAGCAGGCTGGCGCGCGAGAACCGTTCAAGGACGCGGGGGTTATGCCCCACCGTGCGGAACAGGATGAGCGGCTCCATCCCCTCGGGCATCATGCGGGAAAGGGTCCTTTGGACATCGGGCGCGTAAGGCGGGGCAAGCGGGGAAAGACGTGACATGGGCGGTCTCCTTTGCTACGAAATACGTAGCGTACAATAGATTGCTACTAAAATAGTAGCAAGTAGTTTTGGAGACTCCCAATGGCCCAGACCCCAAGCCCTGGACAGCCGGTCCGCGGCTCAAGTTCCGGCCGGCCCATCATGGCAGCGCTCGACCTCATGGGGCAGCGCTGGGTCCTGCGGATCATCTGGGAATTGCGGGACGGGCCGATGACGTTTCGCGGCCTTCAGGATGCGTGCGAGGGCCCCAGCCCCACGGTTCTCAACACGCGGCTGAAGACATTGCGCGGTGCGAATCTGATCCTCCACGACCGGGCAACGGGCTATCAGCTGACGGAGCAGGGCGAGGCGCTGTTGGCTGCTTTGGGCCCCCTTCTTTCGTGGTCCGAGGGATGGGCTAAATCCCTTGAAAACAAGAGCGATTAGAGCGGCCTCCCCCCTGCGGCCAATTGGCAGAAATCCCTCTGTTGCACCGCCCATATCCCTATGCTAACAACCCGCGCGACTTACGAAGGGGCGGGCCCTGTTGAGCCCCCTTTCTCCCTTCATTCTCAGGGGCAAATAGCTTGCTTTTCCGCGTTTCAGGAAAGGCGGCACCACCAAGAAGCGGGTTCCACGTGGCCGGAAAAAATTCGACATCAAGCGACATCGCGAAACGTTACGCGACGGCGCTGTTCGAGCTGGCGGAAGAGACCGGTGCGCTCGATACCGTTGAAGGTGATCTGAAAGACCTCGGCGCGATGATTGATCAGAGCGCTGATCTTTCGAAATTCATTGCAAGCCCGCTTTATTCCCGTGAGGAACACACGCGCGCCCTTGATGCACTGCTGGGCAAAACCGGCGCCTCGGCGCTGACCAAACAATTCATCGGCACTGTGGCGGGGCATCGCCGCCTTTTCGTGCTGACGGATATGATCAAATCCTTCGGTGAAATGCTGGCGGCCAAGCGCGGTCAGATGTCGGCGAAGGTGGAAAGCGCGCATCCGCTCAACGACGCGCAGCTCGCCAAGATCAAAGAAATTCTCAAGGGTCAACTCGACAGTGACGTGACCCTGGAAACGACCGTGGATCCGGAACTTCTCGGTGGTCTTGTTGTCCGTGTGGGCAGCCGGATGATCGACAGCTCCCTCCGCACCAAACTCAATCGTCTTCAACTTAACCTGAAAGAGGCGTCCTGATGGATATTCAGGCTGCGGAAATTTCCGCCATCCTCAAGGAACAGATCAAACGTTTCGGCACTGAAGCTGAAGTTACCGAAGTGGGCCAAGTGCTCTCTGTCGGTGACGGTATCGCGCGCGTTTACGGGCTCGATAATGTTCAGGCCGGCGAAATGGTCGAATTCCCCGGGGGCATCAAAGGCATGGCGCTGAACCTCGAAACCGACAACGTCGGTATCGTGATCTTCGGTGATGACCGGGCCATTAAAGAGGGCGACACCGTTAAGCGGACCGGCGCCATCGTGGAAGTGCCGGTGGGCAAGGGCCTTCTGGGCCGCGTTGTTGACGCGCTCGGAAACCCGATCGACGGCAAGGGCCCGATCGACGCTACCGAACGCCGCCGCGTGGACGTGAAGGCGCCGGGCATTCTGCCGCGGAAGTCGGTGCACGAGCCGGTGCAAACGGGCCTCAAGGCGATTGACTCGCTGATCCCCGTGGGCCGTGGCCAGCGCGAGCTGATCATTGGCGACCGTCAGACGGGCAAGTCGGCCATCGCCATCGACACCTTCATCAATCAGAAGGGCGTCAACGCCGCGGGCGACGACAGCAAGAGCCTTTACTGCATCTACGTTGCCGTGGGTCAGAAGCGCTCCTCCGTTGCGCAGTTGGTGAAGACCCTCGAAGAAAAAGGCGCGATGCAATATTCCATCGTTGTCGCCGCCACCGCGTCGGAAGCCGCGCCGCTGCAATACCTCGCGCCCTTCGCGGGTTGCGCCATGGGCGAATACTTCCGCGACAACGGCATGCACGCCGTGATCGTTTATGATGACTTGTCCAAACAAGCCGTCGCCTATCGCCAAATGTCGCTGCTGCTTCGCCGCCCGCCGGGACGTGAAGCCTATCCGGGCGACGTGTTCTATCTTCACTCTCGCCTGCTCGAACGCGCGGCGAAGATGAATGAAAGTCACGGCTCGGGTTCGTTGACGGCGCTGCCGATCATTGAAACGCAAGCCTCGGACGTGTCGGCCTATATTCCGACCAACGTGATTTCCATCACCGACGGCCAGATCTTCCTGGAAACCGACTTGTTCTTCCAGGGCATCCGCCCGGCGGTGAACGTCGGTATCTCGGTGTCTCGCGTGGGCTCCTCGGCGCAGATCAAGGCCATGAAGCAAGTGTCGGGCACCATGAAGCTCGACCTCGCGCAGTATCGCGAAATGGCGGCCTTTGCGCAGTTTGGTTCCGACCTCGACGCCTCGACCCAGCGCCTGCTGGCCCGCGGTGAGCGTCTGACCGAACTGCTCAAGCAAAGCCAGTACTCGCCGATGCCGGTGGAAGAACAAGTCGTGTCAATCTACGCCGGTACCAAAGGCTATCTTGACGGGCTCGCGACCAAAGACGTCCAGCGCTATGAAAAGTCCCTGCTCGGCCACGTTCGGTCCGATCACGGCGCGCTGCTCGACACCATCCGCACCGAGCAGAAGCTGTCGGACGATACCGACGCCAAACTCAAGGACGTCATCACCAAGTTCACCGAGACCTTTGCGTAATGGCGAACCTCAAGGATCTTCAGACGCGGATCTCGTCGGTTAAATCGACGCAAAAAATCACGCGGGCCATGCAAATGGTGGCGGCGGCCAAACTCCGCCGCAGCCAGGAGCGGGCCGAGGCGGCGCGTCCCTATTCGGCGCGGCTTGCCGGCGTTCTGTCGAACCTTGCCCAAAGCACCAAGGGCAGCCCCAGCGCACCGAAGCTTCTGGCGGGAACGGGCAAGGATGATGTGCATTTGCTCATCGTCGCGACCGCCGACCGGGGCCTGTGCGGCGGCTTCAACTCGTCGATTGTCCGCAAGGCGCGGGAACACATCGCGGCCCTGCGCGCTGAAGGCAAAGAGGTGAAGCTTTATCTCGTTGGCAAGAAAGCCAACGACATGCTGAAGCGGCAGTTCAAAAACCTCATCATCGAGGCGCGCGACTTTGCCGCCATGCGCGAAGTGGGTTTCGACTATGCGCAGGACATCGGCGAACAGGTGCTGAAGATGTTCGCGGACGAAGAATTTGACGTCTGCACCATCTTCTACGCGAAGTTCCAGTCGGTGGTGGCGCAAGTGCCCACGGCCCTGCAGCTGATCCCGCCGACGCTGACCGAAACAGAAGTCGCGGAAGAAGAAGCCGCGGTGCCATATGAATACGAGCCTGATGAGGAAGAAATCCTCGCCAAGCTTCTGCCGCTTAATCTGAATGCGCAAGTCTTTCACGCCATTCTGGAAAACGCCGCGTCCGAGCAGGGCGCGCGGATGAGCGCAATGGACAACGCCACGCGGAACGCGGGCGACATGATCGACCGTCTGACGACCGAATTTAACCGGACGCGTCAGGCGATCATTACGACCGAACTCATTGAGATTATCTCCGGCGCTGAATCGCTGTGAGGAATTGAGGAGCTTAGAAATGAGCAGCACTTCAAAGGGACGTATTTCGCAGGTGACGGGTGCCGTCGTCGACGTCCATTTCGACGGCGACCTTCCCGCCATCATGAACGCGTTGGAAACCGACAACCACGGCAACACGCTGGTTCTGGAAGTGGCGCAGCACCTGGGCGAGAACACGGTGCGCACGATCGCCATGGACTCCACCGAGGGTCTGACCCGCGGTCAGGACGTCAAGGACACGGGCCTCGCCATCGCGGTGCCGGTGGGTGAGGGCACCCTTGGCCGCATCATGAATGTGACGGGCCAACCGATTGACGAAGCGGGCCCGATTGCGGGCGCGGAACGTCGTCCCATTCACGCCCCCGCGCCTGACTATGTCGATCAGTCGACGGAACAGGAAATTCTCGTGACGGGCATCAAGGTCGTCGACCTGATGTGTCCTTACGTGAAGGGCGGCAAGATCGGCCTCTTTGGCGGCGCCGGCGTGGGCAAGACCGTGCTCATTCAGGAATTGATCAACAACATCGCCAAGGCGCACGGTGGGTATTCCGTATTCGCGGGCGTGGGGGAACGGACCCGCGAAGGGAACGACCTCTATTGGGAAATGATCGAATCCGGCGTGAACAAGGAAGGCGGCGGCGAAGGCTCCAAGTGCTCGCTGATCTTCGGTCAGATGAACGAACCTCCGGGCGCGCGTGCGCGGGTCGGCCTTGCCGGTTTGACGGTGGCTGAATATTTCCGCGACCAGGGCCAGGACGTGCTGTTCTTCGTGGACAACATCTTCCGCTTCACGCAGGCCGGTTCCGAAGTGTCCGCGCTTCTGGGCCGTATTCCTTCGGCCGTGGGTTATCAGCCGACGCTGTCGACGGACATGGGCGCGCTGCAGGAACGCATTACCACGACGACCAAGGGCTCGATCACCTCGGTGCAGGCCATTTACGTGCCGGCTGACGACTTGACCGACCCGGCGCCTGCCACCTCCTTTGCGCACCTTGACGCGACGACCGTGCTGAACCGCGCGATCTCCGAGCTCGGGATTTACCCGGCCGTGGACCCGCTCGATTCCACCTCGCGCATCATGGACCCCAACATCGTTGGCGAAGACCACTACCGCGTGACGCGCCGCGTGCAGGAAATCCTGCAGAAGTACAAGTCGCTGCAAGACATCATCGCCATTTTGGGCATGGACGAGCTTTCCGAAGAAGACAAGCTGACCGTGGCCCGTGCGCGGAAGGTTCAGCGCTTCATGTCGCAGCCGTTCCACGTGGCCGAAGTGTTCACCAACACGCCGGGCGTTCTGGTGCCGTTGGAAGAAACCATCAAGAGCTTCGACGGCATCTGCAACGGCGACTATGACCATCTGCCCGAAGCGGCCTTCCTGATGTGCGGCGGTATCGAAGATGCCATCGCCAAGGCCGAAAAGATGGCGGTGGAAGCAGCTTAAGTTAGAACGGAACCCTTCCGATGGCGGACATGCTGAAATTCGAACTGGTCTCTCCTGAACGGCTTCTTCTTTCCGAAGAAGTTGAACAGGTCACCGTGCCCGGCACGGAAGGTGAGTTCGGCGTTCTCGCTCATCACGCCCCGGTCATGACCGCGCTGCGGCCCGGCCTGATCAAGGTGACGGGCGGCGAAGCGGGGACGCGTAATGTCTTTGTCTGGGGCGGCTTTGCCGAGGTGAACGAGCACGGGCTCACCATCCTCGCCGAAGAAGCGCAGATGCTCGAAGACGTTGACTTCGAGGCGCTGGCGACGCGCATCAAGAACCTCGAGGAAGACGTCGCCGACTACGAGGACGCGGAAAAGAAAGAAGAAGCCCGCGACCGCCTGTGGCACATCCAACAGATGGTGGAAGCCGCGCAACGCGCGTAAGCCTTCGGAAGTCTGGAAATTTGAAAGCGCCCGTTGGTTCCACCAGCGGGCGTTTTTGCTATCCGCGCATTTTCGCAATCACCGGCGTAAACTCCGTGACCACGCGTTCATAGACCTCGCGCTTGAAGGGCACGGCCAGGTCGGGCAACTCGGCAAGCTCCACCCAGCGCCAGTCGATGAATTCGGGGTGGTGCACCTCGAGGTCGATGTCGGTTTCGTCCCCCAAAAACTTCAGCGCAAAATATTTTTGCATCTGTCCGCCCCAGGTGTTCTTGCGCTTGCGGGCCAAAACCTCGGGCGGCAGGTCGTAGTAGAACCACTCCCGCGCCTCGGCGATGATTTCCGCCTTGCGGGTTCCCACTTCTTCCCAAAGCTCGCGCATGACAGCTTGCCGTGGGCTTTCGCCCTTGTCGATGCCGCCTTGGGGAAGCTGCCAGGGATAAGTCGGTATGTCCTCGTCACCCACGCCTTCTTTGCGCAACCCCACCCAGACAAGCCCGGCGTTGTTGATCAAAACGATGCCCGCATTGGGCCGATAGGGCAGGCCCGCGGGGGAGAGGCGTCTGTCGGCCATTGGTTTTTTGCGAGCCTACTGGCTCACCTCCGGTTGCGGCGCGTCCTGCTCGGGTTCGGGCACGGCGTCTTGGGTCGCGGCGCTGAGCGGCGCCAGGGAAAAACCCTTCACCGCCAGCGTATCAACCCAGCTCATGATTTCACTGACCGTCACCGGATAGGCGAAGCCGACGCCGATGGCAACCCTGCTCTCTGTGGCGGTGGTTTCCAGATGGCGCAAGGCGGAGGTAATGGCAGGGCCATTGCGGCGGGAATCGATGCGGCGGCTGGCGACGGCCCAGGACCCGCCCGTGTCCGCGCCAATGCGCGCGGTCTGGCTGCGCGCGGAGGTGCCGTCGTCGAGATAGAGCAGTCCCCGGTCGGCAATTTCCTGCAGCACAGGGCGGAAGCTGCGTTCCGAGGCGGTCATCCGCGCGCCCTGATAGTTCATAAGGCCCACATATCCACCGGCGCGGCTCATGATCCAGCTCAGCCGGATGGCATTATCTTCGGGCGTGCTATCGGTCAGCAACGTGGCGGGGCCGGGGTCATTGTTGGGATAATCAAAGGGCTCGAGCGGCAGCTCAACAAGGACTTCGTGGCCCATTTCGCGAGCCAGGTCGATCCAGTTCTGCAGGTTCTCGGCGTAAGGGACGAATGACAGGGTCACCTCGCCGGGCAGGGTGTCGATGGCATTCTGTGTCGCTTCGTCATTGAGGCCCAGCCCGCCAATGACAAGCGCGATGCGCGGCAGGTCCTCGGGGTTTGAATAGGGGCGCGCATAAACCTCCGCCGCTTGTTCGCCGTTCGGGCCCATCTGCGGCACGGGGCCGTATTCGCCATAATCAAGCAGCATGGAAACGGGCGCGGGCGACAGGGGCGTGTGAGAATCGACGCTGATGGTCGCGACCACATCGTCTTCCAGAACCAGAAGGTCGTCCGCGCCATTGTCTTCAAAAATGCGGATGGCGCCTGTGTCGACACTCGCTACATCGGGCACGTTGGGTGCGATCACGTGGGGCGCGCCATTGCTCGCCGCCGCAATCCTGTCCGGAAGGGTGAGCGAGACGCGCGGCGCCCCACCATAGGGGTCGCCGAAAAACTGCAGCGCCATGCCCATCAGAAAGAGCCCGGACAGCAAAACAAAGCTGCCCGCCGCAAACGGATGCGGCCCGCCAGGGGCGGGTTCGGGGGGCTCTGCGGCCAGGGGGGACAGGCGAAGTCGGTTAACCATGGCCCATTTATGCCGTGCGCCCGCCTAACAAAGAGTTGCCAAATCCGGGTGGCGCGGGCGCAGGCACAGAAAAACGGCGCCTTCCCGGGTGGGGAAGACGCCGTCTTGTTCGTGTGGGTCCTAAGAGGACCTTAAAGCTGGATCAGCTCGCCGGTTTCCAGCTCCCCGGTCAGCATCTGGATGGCTTGTTCCAGCTGCAGGTCGCGGGGGTTGCCATCTTCATCCAGCGGGATTTGCGGCTCTTCCTCGGGCTCAGCCTCGGTATCGACAGCGGCGGTTTCTTCTTCCTCAACCACGGCATCGGGGGCCACTTCGCCATTTTCATTTTCAAGGTGGCCAGGCAGGTCCGCTTCGCTATAGCGCTGGCGACCCGCACCCCGCCGGCCCGAGGGATAGATTTCCACGTCCGGTGAAATGCCCACGGCCTGGATGGAGGCACCCGAAGGCGTGTAGTAGCGCGAGGTGGTCAGGCGCAGGGCGCCGTCCGCACCGCCCGACAGTGGGATGATGGTCTGCACCGATCCCTTGCCGAAGGACTGCGTGCCCACCACGGTGGCGCGGGCATGGTCTTGCAGTGCGCCCGCCACGATTTCCGAGGCACTGGCCGAGCCGCCGTTGATCAGTACGATCACCGGGGTGCCGTCTGTGTCATCGCCCCGGCGCGCGTTATAGCGCTGGGTATCCGCCGGATCGCGGCCGCGCGTGGAGACCACTTCGCCGCCATCCATGAAGGCGCTTGAGACGTCAATTGCCTGCTGCAGCAGCCCGCCCGGGTTGTTGCGCAAATCGATGATGTAACCGGCCAGCGGTCCCTCGGCCTCATTGCGCAACTCGCGAATGGCGCGATCAACACCTTCGCCCGCCCGTTCGCTGAAGGTGGTCACGCGGATATAGCCGATGTTCTGCTCTTCGCCTTCCAGGCGCGAGCGCACGGTCTGAAGCTCGATCACTTCGCGCACCAGGTCCACGTCAAAGGGGGCGTCTTCGCCGCGCACCACGGTTATGGTGATGGGCTCGCCCGGTTCGCCGCGCATCAGGTCGATGGCTTCATTCAAGGTCATACCCTGAATCGGCGTGCCGTCGATTTGAATAATCAAATCGTTCGATTCCATTCCAGCGCGAGAGGCTGGCGTGTCGTCCATGGGCGTGACCACGCGCACGACGCCGAGATCCTGGTCCATGGTCACTTCAAGGCCCAGCCCGCCGTATTCGCCGCGAGTCTGGATTTGCATTTCCTGGAAATTGCGCGGGTTCATGTAACTCGAATGAGGGTCGAGCCCGGCGAGCATGCCCTGGATCGCGTCTTCCATCAGCTGTTCGTCTTCGACCTCGGTCACATAGTCGGCGCGCACGCGCTCGAAGACCTCGCCAAACAGATTGAGCTGGCGGTAGGTTTCTGAATTCGCCGCTTCCGTGGGCGTCGGCATGGTCAGGGACCAGGAGAGGACGAAGCCCAGAATAGCCGCCGCGGCAAAGGTCGCCAGATATGCTTTTTTCATGATCCGTCCGTTCTCCATTCGTCTTCCCTGAACCAGGGAAGGGGGTCTACCGGTTCGCCGTCTTCTCGCATTTCCAGATAGAGGACGGGTTCACCTTCCTCCACCCGGTCGGACGAGACGGCCCAGCGCCGCACATTCGGCGCCAAAATCTCGCTGCCCATTATGCCCACGGGCTCGCCCGCGAGCAATTGCTGGCCCACAACGCCATCAATCCGCGCCAGACCGGACATAAGGATAAGATACCCATCCCCCGGTGACAGGATCAACAACTGCCCATAGCCGCGATAGCTCTGGGCAAACACAATCTCGCTATCAAAAGGTGCGGTGACGCGAGCGCCGGGGCGTGTGGCCACCGCGACCCCCTGGCTGTGGGTGCCGGGCTCCAGTGTATCGCCAAAATGGGCCAAAAGGCGGCCCGCCGCGGGCAGGCGCAGATTTCCGATGGCCTCCGCAAAGCGGCTCACCACCGGCGGAGCGTTGGGGGAAGGGCGCAAAATCGGAAAAGCGCTCGAAAATTGCCGGGTTAACCTGTTAATCAAGCCGCGAAGATTTTCCGCCTCCGCCGCATATCCCGCGACCTCCCGCCGGTCGCTTTGGGCCTGTTCAGCCAATTGCCGCGCCACCTCGCCGCGCTCTGTGATCAGCGCATCAAGGTTGGCTTCCTCCGTGGCGAGGCTTTCGCTCGTTGCGGCAAGGTCCGCCTGTTCGCGCTCGATGTTCTCGCGCACTTCGGTCAGCGCACTTAGTTGCACGCGCAAGCCGGCCATCTGCGTTTCAAGCTCGGGAAGGACCGAGCCCAGCAACATGGCCGACCGTGCCGCCTCCACCGCATCGTCGGGACGCACCAGAACAGCCGGGGGCTTGTTGCGTTCAAGGCTTTGCAGGGCGGCAAGAATATCGCTCAGCGCGACCCGGCGGGTGTCGAGATCGGCAACCGTTTCCGCTTCATCTTCGCGCAGGTTTACAAGGCGCGTCTCAATCGCGGACAGGCGGCGCTCAAGCGCTTGCACTTCGCTGGCAATCGCCACCGCGTGTTCACGCATGGCTTCAAGCTCTTCGGTCAGCCGAGCATATTCAGCTTCGGATTGCTGCGCGCGGGTTTCGCCTTCGTCGATCTGTTGTTCGAGTTCTTGAAGCCGGTCGGCGGGCAAGGTGGTTTCCTGTGCCGCGCTCGGGAATGAGATCCCGCAGGCAAGAGCGATAAGGGCGAGATTATTCCGCCGCACGGCCGCCCTCGCGGGTTTCCGCTTTGTCTTCCAGCAGGGATGTCCCCGTCATTTCTTTTGGGACGGGCAGGCCCATAAGCTCCAGCACCGTGGGCGCCAGATCGCTCAGCTTGCCGTCCTTGATGGTGGCATCGCCATCGAGGGCCAGTACCACCGGCACCGGCGTAATGGTGTGCGCCGTGTGGGGGCCACCCCCTTCGGGATCGACCATCTGTTCCAGATTGCCGTGATCGGCAGTGATGATCATGGCGCCGTCCGCGTCCCGTGTTGCCGCCTCGACGCGGCCAATGCAAGTGTCGATGGTTTCAGCCGCTTTCATGGCGGCGGACAAGATGCCTGTGTGCCCCACCATGTCCGGGTTCGCGTAGTTGACGACAATGCAGTCGTATTTGCCCGACCCGATGGCTTCGACCAGCTTGTCGGTGACTTCCGGCGCGGACATTTCGGGTTGCAGGTCATAAGTCGCGACCTTGGGGCTGGGCACCAGAATGCGGTCTTCGCCCTTGAAGACCTCTTCGCGCCCACCGTTCAGGAAAAATGTGACGTGGGCATATTTTTCCGTTTCCGCGATGCGCAGCTGGGTCTTGCCCTTGGCGGCCAGCCATTCGCCCAGCGTGTTTTTCAGCGATGCGGCACCAAAGAGCGCGGGCAGGTAGGGGTTCAGCTCATCTGAATATTCCACCATGCCTGCTTGTGCGGCGAGGTGGATGGGCGTCCGCGCAAAGCCCGCAAAATCAGGATCCACGAAACAGGCGAGAATTTCCCGCGCGCGGTCGGCGCGAAAATTGATCATCAACAGGCCGTCGCCGTCTTTCATGCCCTTGTAAGGGCCGACAACGGTGGGGGCGACAAACTCATCGGTTTCGCCGCGCGCGTAGGCCGCTTCAATACCGTCCACCGCGCCGTCCGCTGCCTCGCCTTGCGCAAGCGCGATGGCGCTGTAGGCGCGTTCAACGCGATCCCAGTTCTTGTCGCGGTCCATGGCGAAATAGCGCCCGGCAATTGTCCCGATATGGACGGTCGGGGTCAGCATCACATCACCGATGAATTTTTCCACATAGCCAACGGCGCTTTGGGGCGGCGTGTCGCGCCCGTCAAGAAAGCCATGGACCCAAACCTTGAGCCCCGCCTCCGTCGCAATCTTTGCCGCGGCGGCCATATGGTCCTGATGGCTGTGCACGCCCCCAGGCGACAAAAGCCCCATGACATGCAGCGCGCCGCCCGCATCTTTTACCTTGTCGAGCAGGTCGTTGAGCACGGGATTGGTGGCAAAGCTGCCGTCGGCAATGGCCGCATCGATGCGCGGCAGGTCCTGCAGCACGACGCGGCCCGCGCCGATATTTGTGTGGCCCACTTCGGAATTGCCCATCTGCCCGTCGGGCAGACCCACATCCAGGCCGGAGGTTTTCACCAGCGCATGGGGCGCGTTCGCCATCAGACGATCCCAATTGGGGGTCTGGGCAAGCGCGATGGCGTTGTTCTCGGTCTCTGCCCGCATGCCCCATCCATCAAGGATGCACAGGACCACAGGTCGGGGGGGATTGCTCATTGGGCTGTCCTCTTTGAGACAGGAAAGATAGGGCGCGGGCGGCGCGCCGTCCAATAGTTTGACCAATGGTTTGGGCCGCGAATTTGGCCTTAGTTTCAGCGGTGATAGGGGTGCCCGGCAAGGATCGTGACGGCGCGGTAGAGCTGTTCGGCCAGCATGGCCCGGACCAGCATATGGGGCCAGGTCGCCTTGCCAAAGGAAAGGGTCAGCGCCGCGCGGTTGCGGATCTCTTGGCCATGGCCATCGGCGCCGCCGATCAGGCAGGCGAGAGACGGGGCGCCATCGTCCCGTAGGCGCGCGATGAAGGCCGCGAAGTCTTCACTGGAAAGGGATTTGCCCCGTTCATCCAGGGCAACAATCACCGCGCCGGCGGGCAGGGCGCCGAGCAGCAGTTCCCCTTCGCGGCGTTTCAGTTCTGCGGGCGGAAGCTTTTTGCGCTCCTCCACCTCAATCAGGTCCGCACCGGTCACGCCGATGGGCCCGCCCGAAGCGCGGGCGCGGTCAAGATATTCTGTTGTGAGGTCGCGTTCGGGCGAGGGCTTGGCGCGCCCCACCGCGGCGATGACAAATTTCATCGAGCTGGTCCCCGCGTCAGGCGGGTTGTTCCGCCGGCAGTTCCACCGACCACATGCGTTCGATCTTGTAGAAGTCACGCACTTCAGGGCGGAACAGATGCACCACCACGTCGCCCGCGTCGATCAGCACCCAATCGGCATGGGGCAGACCTTCCACTTGTGCGCGGCCAAACCCCGCTTCCTTGATCTTGCGCAGAATGTGATCGGCCATAGCCGCCACATGGCGCTGGCTGCGGCCGGAACAGATCACCATGGCGTCCGCCATCGGGCTTTTGCCTTTGAGGTCGATCTGGACCACGTCCTGCGCTTTGTCGTCGTCGAGTGAGGTGAGGATGAGGGGCAGCAACACATCGCCGCCGGGCTCGTTGAGAGTGAGGTCATCCATTTCAGATGCGCCGTGCGTTTCCGCCGGGCTCTCAGTGGGCTGTGTATTCAGCGTCGGCTCCTTCCGCTACTCGCGTCCCTGGTAAGTCCCGGGATGCGGGGGAAAGGTCAAAGCGCTGAAAATGGTCTTCACAGCCTGCGGCATGCGCCGCCCGATCTCCCTTCGCATCACGAAACGCGCCCGATGAACGCGTGGGGGTCCATCTACGGACCCGAGGCGCAAAGTCTAACATGCTTCGCGCATTTGCCCAGTGCCCTGAAAGTCGCAGTTGCCGGGGATTTCCGCGCCCTGCCTCAGGCAAGGGTGAGATAGTGGAGGGCAAAGAGGCCCCCCTTGTCGGTCCAGACCGCATGGGGGGCAAAGCCCGCCTCGCCCGCGATTTTCTGAAAGCCCTCAACGGTGAACTTGTGGCTGTTCTCCGTGTGGATGGTCTCGCCCTTCTCAAAGGCAAAACTCCGCCCGCCCACATTGATCTCCGTGGGGCGCGTGGCGCGCAGATGCATTTCGATACGGTGGTTCTGCGTGCAATAGACGGCTTCGTGCTCAAAGGCGCTGACGTCGATTTCGGCGTCCAGTTCCGTTTTCATGCGGTCGAGCAGGTTCAGGTTAAAGGCTGCCGTCACGCCGCCCGCGTCATTGTAAGCGGCGAGCAGGGTCTTTTGGTCCTTTTGCAGATCCGTGCCGATCAATAGCGCCCCGCCGTGGCCCAGCAACGCCGCCGCGCGCCGCAGGATCTTCGCGGCCACTTCGGGTTCGAAATTGCCGATGGTCGAGCCGGGCAAGAACCCAAGCCGTCGTCCCGTTCCCACCAGCGCCTCATTGGGTAGCTCGATATGGGCCAGAAAGTCCGCACAGATCGCGCCCACTTTGACGTCCGGGTATTGTTTCGCGATTTCCGCCGCCGCGGCGATCAAATGATCGCGGCTGATGTCGATGGCGATGTATTCGGCGGGCGCGTCAAGAGCGTCGAGCACTTTACGGATTTTCCAGCTTGAACCCGACCCCCACTCAATGACTGTCGCTTCCGGCCCTGTAAACGTCGTGACCTCGGGCAAAACGCGATCGAGCAGCTCTAGCTCCGTACGCGTGATGTAGTATTCCGGCGCGCGGCAAATCTCGTCGAACAGCGCCGAACCCTTCTGATCATAGAAGTACTTCGGCGACAGGGTCTTTTGCTCACGGCTGAGCCCCTCAATCACATCGCTGAGGAAATCGTCCGTAGGCGGCTCATAGTCGGCGAAGAAGTGCAGAAGTTTTTCATCCCCCTCGCCTGGATGTCTCGTTTCTGGAAGCATGTCCATTTCGATGTCAGAGTGTTGGCTGGGGTTTCAATGGGCGGCATCCTAACGAAGCACCGACACCATTCAAGGGCGGAACAGGTAAATGTTCTACCATTTGCCCTTTTGACGGATTTGTGTCGCGGACGCCGAGTGCAAGGGGATGGGACAGAAAACCCATGCCGGGGGCTCAAGCCCCGCAAGCAGAGGTGCATCCTCATAAGACAGGCGATGGTGTTCGAACCGTTTGGCCGCCTTGCCCAAGGGCGCGGCCCATTCAAAGCCGGGGCGCGCCATCACCGCCACGGGCACGGTTGCCATTAGGTCCTGCCAGTCGCGCCACTCAGGCAGCTGAATAAAATTGTCCGCCCCCATCAGAAAAACAAAGTTGAGGTCCGGCCCCAGTTCCGTCAGCCGGTTCACCGTGTCCACTGTGAAGCGGGTGCCAAGTTTTTTCTCGATCTTGGTGACGTGAATGGCTGGGTGGCGCGCCATTGCTTGCGCGGAGGCAAAGCGCTTTTTGAATCTCGCCATGTCCTTTTTGGGCTTCAGCGGGTTTCTGGGCGACACCAGCCACCACACCTGATCGAGCTGCAGACGGCGCAGGGCCTCGATGGAAATATGCAAATGGCCTTCATGCGCGGGGTTGAATGACCCGCCGAGCAAGCCAATACGCAGGCCGGGCGCAAGCGGCGCACCCATGAGCGCCGCAAGGCTATGGCCGCTTACGGCCGCCATTCGGGATCATCCACTTCCAGTTTTTTGGGCTCCCGGGATTTCAGGATGATGCGGTACAGCTCGCGCAGCACCTCTTGCACCCCTTGGCGGGAGACGCCGGATATGACGTACACGGAATGTCCAACGGCCTCTTCCAGCTCAGCGCGTTTCTCAGCGATCACATCATCGGTCAGCGCGTCGCATTTGTTCAGCGCGACGAGTTCTTTCTTCTTCCACAGGCCGTGGCCATAGGCTTCCAGCTCACCGCGCACCGTGTTGTAAGCGCCCGCCACATCTTCTTGCGTGCCATCGACCAGATGAAGAAGCGCGGTGCAGCGTTCCACGTGACCCAGGAAGCGATCGCCAAGGCCCGTCCCCTCGTGCGCGCCTTCGATAAGGCCCGGAATATCAGCCAGCACGAAACTATCCGCGTCCACGGTCACAACGCCGAGCCCCGGGTGCAGCGTGGTAAAAGGATAGTCCGCGATCTTCGGCTTCGCGGCGGTGACAGCAGCGAGGAACGTGGACTTGCCCGCGTTGGGCAGGCCGACTAGCCCCGCATCGGCGATCAACTTCAGCCGCAGCCAGATGGTCATCTCGATGCCTTCCAGGCCCGGGTTCGCGTGACGCGGCGCCTGGTTGGTGGAGCTTTTGAAATGCGCATTGCCAAAGCCGCCGTTGCCGCCCTTGGCCAGCAGAAATTTGTCGCCGATATTTTTCAGGTCCGCGATCAGCGTCTCATTGTCGTCTTCAAAGACCTGCGTGCCCGCCGGCACTTTCATGATGACGTCCGCGCCCGCGGGGCCCGACCGGTTCTTGCCCATGCCATGGACGCCGGTGCCCGCCTTGAAGTGCTGCTGGTAGCGGTAGTCAATCAGGGTGTTCAGCCCGTCCACGGCCTCAATCCACACGTCGCCGCCCTTGCCGCCGTCGCCCCCATCGGGGCCGCCGAATTCGACATATTTTTCCCGCCGGAACGAGACGCTTCCCGCGCCGCCGTTTCCTGAGCGAATATAGACTTTGGCCTGGTCCAGAAATTTCATGGGCGGGTTATCCCAATAAAAGAGGGGCGGGACAATGGCCCCGCCCTCCAATAGTTATGGGCTTTATCCCGCCGCGGCTTTTGCGAGGGATTTCGGCGCGCAGGGCCCTTTGGTATAGGCCTCCCACTTGGCACGACTGAGCTCCACCTCGGGGCAGTCCACCTCGTGGCCGCGGGCCTCGCACCAGCGGCGGCCCTCACCGGAGTACTCAAAACCGCAACGCAGGAGCACCCGGGCCGAACCTTCATTGCCCACAAAATGCCCAGCCGTCAGCAAGTCGATGCCCAGATCCTCGAAGGCATAGGCCACAACGGCGGGTGCCGCCTCGCTCATGTAACCGTGCCCCCAATAGGGTTCGCCCAGCCAGTAGCCCAGCTCCCAATCGCCATCTTCTTCACGCAAATGGAGACCAACAACCCCGACAATCCCGTCAAAGGGACGGTTCTTCACGAAGATCCCAAAGGCATAACCGCGTGCCATGGCGGTTTCGCGCTGCATGCGCTCTATCCACTCGGCCGCAGCCCCTTCCGGGTACGGCCAGGGAAGGCGGCTAAGCCATTTGGCAATCTCCCAATTGGCAATAAGGGTCTGCACCCCATGCGCATCCGCCGCTTCGGGTTGTCGCAAATAAAGTCGCCGGGTTTCCAGCTTCAGCTCATTGGTCTGAAGCATCTTTGCCTCCATCTTGGTCCCTACAGCAGGACCCGACGGGAGAGATAAAAAAAGGAGAGATGGCAATCCATCTCTCCCTTGGTGAAGCTTTGCTTCGGATCGCCATCTACGTGGCGACCCTTTATCGCCACTATCTATTCAGCCGCAGTCATCGCCATCTGCTCGACGGAGACATAGGAGCGGCCAAGTTTGCCTTTGTGGAATCGCACGTTGCCTTCCACGGTGGCGAAAATGGTGTGATCCTTGCCAAGGCCCACGCCCGCGCCCGGGTGCACTTTGGTGCCCCGTTGGCGAATAATAATGTTGCCCGGAATGACGTGCTCGCCACCGAACTTTTTCACGCCAAGGCGCCGGCCTTCTGAGTCGCGTCCGTTACGCGAAGAGCCGCCTGCTTTTTTGTGAGCCATTGTGCTTGTCCTTCGTTACAGAGGGTCCCGGTCCGCTTAAGCGGGCAGGCCCGTGATTTTTACGCGGGTCAGCTGTTGCTTGTGACCGGCCTTGCGACGGTAGTTCTGGCGCCGCTTCTTTTTGAAGACGACGATCTTTTTCGCGCGCCGTTGCTCGACGATTTCCGCCGCAACGCTCGCACCATCCAGAAGCGGGGCGCCCACTTGGGGCTTGCCCTTGCCACCCACCATCAAAACTTCTTCAAAAGCGACCTTGTCCCCAGCGCCGCCCTCGAGCTTTTCCACATCGAGGATGTCGCCATCGCGGACCGTGTATTGCTTGCCGCCTGTCTTAATGACTGCGAACATTGTTCTTATCCGTCCATTTTTTCGCAGAATTCCGCCCAAAACTGGGCCCCGCCGGAAGCCGTAGCCCCAGCGAAGGCGCGCACTATACTGCCAAAGACGCCCAAGTCAACCGCAAATCCCGGCAGATTTCCTCGGGAAATGAGGGTTGTTGCTAGGGGGCAATCCCGATCTCTTCCAGCCATTCTGATGCCAGCTCATGGACCCAGAATTGCTGTACGCCGTCCGCGGCTTGGACCTGGAAGTTGTGATCCATACCCTCGATCACCATAAGGTCATAGTTTTGGTGCCCAGCCGCCCGATGAGCCTCAATGCGGGCAATCGAAGGGAAGGTCGGAATCACCCAATCAGCGGTTCCAAATATCCAGAGCATTGGAATGTCCAGCGCCTCCAAAATCGGATGCGGGTCGTATCCCATGAAGCCATTGTAGTTTGAGATTTCTTCGTCCGCCTGAGCAATTGTGCCGCCGCTAATGATGACCTGCTCATGAGCATTTTCCGGCCCCGCCGCAAGCGGTGTCCCTGCTCCAGCAATAATGAACGAGGCAGTGCCCGTGTCTGAAGCGGCTTGAGGCATGATCCACCCCGCCTGACTGCCCCCCATATAGCCAACACGTGTGGCATCAACTTCCGGTCGATCGGAGAGCCATCGCTGAACGGCGGCCGCGTCACGTGATAGCTCATGAATATGGATCTCGCTGTCGGCAGGGTTCCACGCCCAATACGTACCGCCACTTTCTCCGACACCACGTTTGTCATAGGCGACGGCTGCGAGGCCCATCTCAAGAGCGGAACGGAGATAGAAGCCCATGTCATCCCGGCCGCTGGGGCCGGAGCCGTGCACGAGAACGGCAGCCGGAACGGGAAGTTCAACGCCTTCCGGCACATAAAGCGCAGCACGTATCTGAATATCTCCAGCATCAATCCAATGCTCCGTTATGGTGGCCCTACTTTCTGGCGGGGTGGCGGAAGTAGTTGAACAGCCGACCTGGGCGACTAGCAACGATAGGCAAATAGCGGCCATGACACGCTTAGAGGCAGTCATTTAGGGATTCCTTTGGGTTCAAAGAAGTTGTGGTCCTAAAGGTATTTAGGCAAAATTTTTCCTAAATGTGCAAGGGCTTACTCTCTTCCTTTAAGAAGCGCACGAAAAAGTGAATGAAATCGCGTTTTGGCTTGAGAAATTGTCTTCCAGGGGCGTGGATTATGACCAGAGTTTAACTTGCATCCGAGGGGGGCTCTCGGCGACTCTATATATTGTATCGAACGGGAGTGTTGCCGCCCGTTTCGGCGAGAGAGGGGCTAGCGATAATGCGACTTTTGCCAATCTTGGGAGCGACCGCCACCCTATGGGCCGCGTGTGGGGCGGCGCCCGCCCTGGCGGACGAGCCCCGCAGCGTGCCCATTCATATGTCCGATTCCGGCCACATCCTCACCGACGTCACCATCAATGGCGCGGGCCCTTATACCTTCATCGTCGATACGGCGGCGGGGTCTACGGTTGTCTTTGACGAATTTGCACAAAGCGCCGGGCTCGCGCCCGTGGAAGGCCACGACCCGATCATGGTGCAGGGGGCCAGCGGCATTGTAGAAGCGCAGCTGGTTCGCGTGGGCGATGTGGTGGCGGGGGAATGGGCCTTTACCCTCGACACGGCCATTGCTCTCCCCGGGCCGCCGCACATTACCGACGCGGTGGGCGTGCTCGGCGTCAACGCGCTCTTTGCCCAGCCGGTGGGCTTTGCCCTCGGCGAAGGTGAGATTCAGATCTATGAGGAAGGGGCCAGCGTCCGTGACAGCCAGGTGCTCAGCGACAATTGGTTCGCGGTCCCGATTGACCGGCGACTGCCCCAGGCCCCGTTCTATTGGACAACGGTTATTGTGGACGGCGTTCCCATAGATGCGGTGATCGATACCGGCGCACGGCGCACAACCATCAATCCCGCCGGCGTCCGCGCCCTGGGGATTAACCCGGACACGGCCGCACTGGCAGAGGCCGACCCCATCCGCGGTGCAACGGATGATGCAACGCCAGCCTATTCCTTGCCTGTCGCGACAGTGCAATTGGGCGAGCGCGTCTGGGGCAGCCGTCTTCTGACGCTCGCCGATTTGCCCCTGTTCGGCCGCATGGGCCGGGGGGACACGCCGACCATCGTTTTCGGCGCGGATTTCCTTACCGAACAGAACTTCATCATTGACCCGGTCGAAGAAGTGCTCTGGGTCATGAAGCGCCAGTCGGCGGCGCTGGGCTTCCTTCTGCGCCCGACGTCCGAGGTCAGCGCGGCCAACCGCTAACCACCTGCTGAAAATGGCGCGCCAAGCCCGCTTGCCCCGCCCGCGGCCCTTCGCTATGGTCCGCGCCGCCTGAGGTGACCACAGCACTCAGTCAATTGCGGAGAGATGCCGGAGTGGTCGAACGGGGCGGTCTCGAAAACCGTTGTGCGCGCGAGCGTACCCAGGGTTCGAATCCCTGTCTCTCCGCCATGACACCTTGAAGTCGCTAGAATTTTTGGGCGAGTTGCTGGCCATCCGATTTTTGTTATGTCCCCCTTCAATACGCAAAATGACCTGCACCAATCAGATGCATCCGGTTCCCAGTGTTTAGGCATCTCCTATATGAAACTAGGAGGGGTTCCGCATGCTGCGCTATGTGTCCGTTATCGTGACAGTCTTGATGGCCGTGTCGCATGTTCGGGCCGCCGACCTTGAGGATCAGGTGAATGCTTGGCACGCCCGGACTGGCGTGCTTGGCCTCTCGGTTGCAGTTTGGGATGGCGAACGTCTGGAGACTGCTTTCGCTGGATTGCGGTATCTTGGAGGTGAACCGGTTACCGTGGAGGACCGGTTTGCTATCGCAAGCGTGACCAAAACATTCACTGCCGCCGCGATCCTAGCTTTGAGTGAGGACGGGGCGATCAGACTGGATACCCCCGTGTCAGTTGCTGCGGGGCTGGACTATGGTGCCGAGCTGACGGTTGCCTCGCTGCTCAATCATAATGCCGGTGTGCCAGAATACATAGGCGGCGCGCTGAGTTTCGATGCGTTTCTGAGTGAACACGCACGTGGGCGGTCCGCCTGGTCTAGCGATGAGATCGTAAGCTTTGCCACCGAAATGCCAGGCACGGCCGACACGGGTTTTGGGTATTCCAATTCCCACTATGCCATTTTGGGGCGCATCATAGAACACCAGACAGGTCTAACACTTGAGCAGGCGCTGGAGACACTTGTTTTCGCTCCTTTTGGTTTGGACAGCGCGGCGATCATTACAGCAACATCTGAAACACCGGATGCCCTTGGCTATTCGGCGATGCTTAGCGAGGCTGTTGGCTCGCCACAGTTTGACAGTCGGCTTGCCCGGGAACTGGGCAGCTTGGGATATGCTGCTGGAGGGGCAATGATAACCGCGGGCGACTTGGCAATATGGGGCCGCGTGTGGTTGTCAGGCGGTACGACCGTGAGCCAAGTTTACAATGGACCCGCAGGAGGGGCCGCCTTCGGTCTCAATGCTGAGCTCATCCAAGTGGGTGCCGGTGCATATGACGTGATCTATGGACATCGGCACTATCGGCTTCACGGCGGTGACGGCTTGGGCGTGACGGCTCTGGTGCTCTATGATCCAGAGACCAATGTCTCAATTGCCATTCTCCAGAATGACGATGCGGTTCGGGCGCTTGGTTTTGGGGCGAGTGGCTTTCTTGATGAACTTGCGCTTGAGATCCTGGCGGGCAGGGCCGATTAAGGGCACGCTGTCAAAGAACACAACTTTTCCTATTGAGTGTGCGTTGAGAGGAGACCGGTTCGCTCCTGCCGGCGCCCACCGCCACGCAGTCTCGTCTCCGAGACGCGGTCTCCACTTTCCCTGAAAACCCCCGGCTTTCCCGCGACTTTACGTGCCGTTCTTGGAGGCAACCGTACCGGCCATCGAGCCGCGCCCGCTCAAGACCGCTTATACCATCGGGCTCGAAACCGAACCCGAAGCCATGGCAGAAAAGACCCGCCTTGCCGCCCACTATCCCGTGCTCAAGATCAAACTCAACGCCGACCGGCCGGTGGAGCGCATGCTCCTGATCCGTGAGGCTTCGCCCCGCGCCGAGCTGGTGGTTGATGTGAACGAGGGCTGGAGTTTCGATCAGCTCAAGGACGTTGCGCCTGAGTTTGCGAAGCTTGGCGTCAAGATGATCGAGCAGCCCTTGCCGCGCGGCAGCGATGCAGCGCTCGAAGGCTACACGCCGCCGCTTCCACTCTGCGCCGATGAATCGTGTCTGCACACGGGCGAGCTTGAGGAGGCGAAGCGCCGCTATCAGATGATCAACGTCAAACTCGACAAGACCGGCGGCCTTACCGAAGCCCTGGCGCTTGCAAATGCGGCGCGGGCGGCGGAACTCGGCCTCATGTTCGGTAATATGATGGGAACGTCCCTCGCCATGGCACCGAGTTTCGTAGTGGGCCAGCTTTGCGACTTCGTCGATCTCGACGGGCCGCTGCTGCTCGCCCATGACCGCGGCCCGTGCATGAAATATCGCGACGGGATCGTGAGTCCGCCGGTGCCCGAACTCTGGGGCTAGGCGCATCTCTGTCTCGGGAGGCAAAACCGAGGCGAGATCTGTCTCGGGAGCCCCTCCCTGTGGAAGTATTTGTGTTAGACACTTCTGTGCATCTCCCTGCATCTCAGCGCACGAAATCGACATCCAAAGTGTCTAACGCCGTTGATTTCATTGGAATCTCTGAGAACTCTAAATCAGCGGGTCCGGGGTTCGATTCCGATCAGGTGCACTCTTTTTTGCCCGACTGATTCGGCCTAACATCCTCGGGGGGCCATTTGAGATTCCCCGGAATCGGATAGAGTGGCGGTTCCTGCTATTGAGGGGTGAGTGATGTCGGTTTGTTATGCAAACGGGCTTGCGCATGTCCAGGGCATAAACGCGGCGTACGCCCATAGTTGGTTTTATCGAGATCCGATTCGCGGCCTTGAGTATGTTCAAAGCAAATTTGGTAATGCTGTGCGCATTGAAGATGCGGTCCCTTGGGGTAAGGCGCCTCCTGCGTTCCTGTTGGTGGGAGCGGAAGCAAACAAAGCCGTTCTTTCCGACGTCGGAAGCATCAGGCCAACAGGGGTGTGGCCGGTCAGGGGCCCGCAGGACTCAGCCCAGGAAAACCTGCGCAGCAACAACCTGACAACGCACGGCGTAGACCGAATACCGATTGCCAAGGCGATTGCCAACCAAACCAATCAGCGACGCGTGTCGGATCGATTTGCGCAGGCGCGCGACATTGCCTTAGCCGAGGTTGAAACGTGGCCGTTGGATCAGCCAATTGATCTGTATGCGCGCGTGCGCCGGTTGAGTCAGCAACATTCATTTCAGATTCTATATGGGGAAAATCAGCCGAACCGTCTGGATCAGTTTGGCGAACTGATCGAACGTTACCATCAATCCAATTGGTCAATCGCGGCGCTGTTCATGCGGTTCGACTTTCCTGGCATGGCTTATAGGCAAGTGCTTAAGAACGCAGAAGAACTCGAAGCGTTCGTTTCCGGTTGGGCTTTGGAACAACAAGGGTGCCCCGCAACCGCAAACATGCGTTCGGCGATGGTCAATGCGCGCAATCAGGCTGGCGAAGTCATCAGCCTTCGCAAGAGTGTCGCAAATCTATCGGCTACGGCCCTCGCGTCCTACGAAACATCGTCATTGACGCTGACGTGGGCGCTCTATCTGCTCGCTCATCATCCTGAAGTTGCTGCCACGCTATTGGATGAAATCGCTTCAGCACCACCAATTTCCGATTGGAGCGATGTGCAATTTGAGCAAATGCCGTTTTTGAACGCGGTCGTGAAAGAAACGCTGCGATTGATCGCGCCTGTTCCTTTTCTTGGCTTTCGCAGCCTTGTCGATACGCAATACCTGGATCACGAGGTCCCAGCTCGATCCCTCATTCTGCTTAGCCCGCATTTGACTCACCGTGATCCGTCGATATTCAAAAGTCCGCGCCGGTTTCACCCGGCGAGGTGGTTTGACATCGATCCTACTGAATATGAGTATGTGCCTTTCAGCGGTGGGCCGCGCCAATGTCCGGGTCAAGGGTTTGCGATGAACAATTTGCGCGTTTCCCTGTCTGCAATCATGAGCCGGTTTGTGGTGGGGCTCATCCCGGGTCGGCGGATCGATCGCACCTATTGCGGGGTCACAAGACCTAAGTCAGAGGTCCCCGCAATGTTGCGTCGTCAAGACGGCAAGTTTGGATCCGCACGGGCAACGGGATCAGCGGCTGACCTGTTTGACCGCCCTGATGTGGCCTGACGCGAGCCGGGTTTCTACGTCAAATCATTGGGTTTGCGCGTCGGTACGCGGTCGCGCGTTAGGGGAGGAGGGCCGGCGGGCGAGAGGATATGCAGCACAGGCCGAACTGCACCACGAGTACGTCAGAATCTAGTTTTTGGTAGGGACAGGGACAACTATTCGAGCGAAGGATTAAAACCAAGGGCAGCATCAGCTCAATGTCTCACCTCGGCGGCCTGCACCACGAATATGCAAGAATCTAGTTTTTGGTAGGGACACGTCTACGAATCTGGGGGCTACTCAGTAGTCCAATTCGAATCACGAGCTCAAGCCGATTTCCTCTGACAACAACGCGAGTATGATTGAAAACTAGTTCGGTCCAAGTTGATAGGTCACATCCATAAACTGAACCCAACCATCGTCGCGCAGCGCCCAATCGATCACACGTAGACTGCCGTCATTGGCGAGCCGATACTCTGTTCGCCCTTGTGCCGAACCCGCGGTGCCCCAATGGGTGATGAGCGCGTCGCCGTCCCAACTCGCGCGAAGGGGGTGAATGGCGCCGCTACTGTCGGACCAATAACCTTCGAATCCGTATCCGGCAGGGCGATAGACGCCTGTTCCACGGAAAACATCCACCTCTTCTTCGGCATCAATGATTGCATAGCTGACGGTAAAGTGATCCGGATGAAGACCAAGGGCCCAGTCGAGCTCGCATAGCATCTCGGCTCCCCATGCGTCGCACTGGCCGCGCCATTCGCCAAACAACGCGTCCGGGCCGGGCGCTTCTTCGCCACGACCTTCGGCTACAGCTGGCAAAGTCGCACCAACAAGAAAGGAAAAAATGAGGGCAGCAATGGCTATCATGTGTCGCAAGGGTGCCTCCTGACTGCAAATGCGATTGGCGGTAATGCCCACCACTCGCAAGGTGCTATTGAGATTTACTTTCCAACTTGGCTGTCCCTACCAAAAGCTCTATCCATTCGTGCATTAGAGGAATCACGCAATACTTCTTCATCATGTTGAAGGTGATCAAAGAGGATCACCCTAGTTTTGGACCTCTTCCACGAATGCCGAGATGACGTCCGCCACTTGCTCCGGGTAGAGCATATGCAAATCGTGTCGCGAGCCCTCAATGATGTGGAGCCGCCCGTTCTGCAGTTTGTCCTGCACCACTTGCGCGGCCCAGAGCGGGATTTCCTCGTCATCGGTACCGTGGATTTGGAGCACCGGAACTTCGATGCCCGCATGTGCGCCGTCCATGAGTTCAAGCCCATCCACCGAGTATTGGCGGCGAACGAAGGTCATCATGGCGTGCCGCGTGCCGCGCATGCGGTAAGCTTGGGCCATTCGCGTGCGAAAGGACGGCGAATACTCAGGCACAAAGGGCATGGGGCCGGAAAAGACCAACTCGCCAACCCCGGGCAATAGCATGGGGATTTGGGGCGGGGCGATGGCAATGCCGTGGCTCATCAGGATGACGCCGTTCACTCGCTCGGGATAGCGCGCGGCAAATATTGTTGCGGTCGCCGCGCCCGAGGAATGGCCCGCAACAAAAATCGGCCCGTCGATGCCCAGCGCGTCCAGCACGTCCTGCCCCTGATCTGCCCAATGGCCAAGGCCATAGGCAAACCCGTGGCCACGATCGGAAAGCCCAAACCCGTAGTGATCGATGGCGATGACGCGGTAGTTCTCTGCGAGCAGTGGCCCCAATGCCTCTTGCACGTCGGCGAGACTGCGGCCCGAGCCGTGGAAAAAAAGAATGGGAACTCCCTCGCCTTGATCATAGATATGTGTGCGACCCGAGCGGGTTTCGACAAAGTGCGTCTCATCGGACCAGGGTTCTGCATCACCCACACGGTCGGGCTCATTGAGGCGAGAGCGCACCAGGCCGACCACCAAAAGCACCAGCAACAAGACCAAAACCCCAAGGGCGATCTGTCCGATCATTTTCATGCCCCTTCTCCTCTTGTGGTGCTGTCAGACAAAACGAAGCAGTTTCCGGAACCCCATGATTTCCCCGGCTTTCGCACGGTGAGAGGTCTTGGCAGGGACAACTGTTTGACCTCTTGAAGGATGCGCTGAAGCGCATTGCGGCTCCTTGTTTGCTGGAGCGTTCGCACCCTTTAACCCTTGCTCAAGGGGCACCACACTAATATGAATATATATTCTCGTTCATATATCTTTGATTTGTCAAACAAAAATTGCTTGGGAAAGAAGTCCGTGACTTCAATGCCCGAGGCACATTCACGGCAATCTTTGGGGCGGCGCTGCCTGCTCGACCTATCCCTCACGCCTAGTCACAAAAATGGCGCAGAGTTCTTAGGATAATCCACTTTCATCTGGCGCCACCGCTGGGAAGCATCAAGTCTGTATCGGACCTTGGTGGGCATTTTTATGACCCATGTCAGGATCGAGGTTTGGTGGGAGGGGATTTGGATATTGGGGTTGACGAGTTGAAAATATGAACTAAAATATGTATTCATATTATAGGGAATGATAGGCATGAGTGCGTCACAAAGACTACGGGCACCCCAGCAGGCAAGGAGCCGGGAATCGCTTGAGCGCATCTATCAGGCGGTCAATCTGATATCGGGCGAAAAGGCATTTGACCGCCTGACGGTGTCCGAAATCGCCAAGGCCGCGGATGTCGCCGTCGGAACGATCTATCAGAGGTTTGCCACCAAAGATGACCTCTTGCTGGAACTCTATGAGCACTACATTCGCGAGGCCGTGAGTGCAGTGGACAATCTGATCTTCAGTACTTCGACCGCCACGAGAAATGAGCGCGTGAAGAACATTATCCAGATTGTCAGCGACCTGTTTCTCTCACACCGCGGAATCGTCCGTTCCTTCGTTCTCAAATACCGCAGCGATCCAAATGAAGTACCGGATAACTACTACCGGGAAATCGATGCCGTAGTCGGCCGCGTCGACAAATATCTTCAGGCAGGTGAAATCTCCCAGCGACAGGCTGAGATCTGCCGATCATTCATCATTGCCAATTGTCGGGAACATGTGCTGTTCGAGAGTTTTCAGGGATTCGCCAAGGACAATCCAAACGCCGAGTTCCGCGGGATGCTGGAAACAGCTGCGATCGCAATTTTGGCAATGGATCGAGACGGGCAATGAACGACAACACAGAAGTCCAAAGCAGCGCGAACTGGCGCACTTCCACCATGACAGTGCTTGCGCTTGCAACTGTGCTGGTGGGTTACCCGGCATTCCGCATGATCGTGGCCTACTTCGACATGTTTCCAGAAAGGGGCGGCGTATCCAATTGGTGGGCGTTGTGGGGCGTCATGTTGGTTGGCCATTGGCTGTGCGTTGCCGTGGTGTTCTCGGCGATAGCGTCTGAGCGGGCCGGTCTGGAGAGTATTGGGCTCAAGTTTGGTGTGTTTGTCCGGGGACGCTTGCTCTTCCTTGCTCTGTTGCTCGCTGCCCTGGGCATCGCGATTTACGTGCCCGGGTACTTTTATGGCGATGCCCTTCCAGGGCAAATGGAAAGTCATCCGCTCGGCCCCGTCGATAGCGCGCAAAGAGTCTTTTGGATTCCTATGGCAATAACAGCAGGGTTTGCCGAAGAGGTCATCTTTCGGGGTTACGCGCTTACGAGATTGCGCCGATTTGTTGGCGCCCCTCTTGCCGTGGCTATTGGTGTTGCTTCCTTTGCATTGATGCATGGGCCAAGTGCATTTATTCCGCAATTCGCTGCTCTCTATATTGTTTCCGGGCTTCTTTTCTCAGCTGCTTTTCTCATTCTCAAGAGTCGGAGGCTGGAGATGCTGATAATCGCTCATGCTGCGCTTGATCTCGTTCTTATTGCGGCGCCGTGATCCAGGCAAATACAGATGTACATTCTTGGAGCAAGACAATGATAAACCGGAAATTCATACAGATACTGTCGTGCACGATCCTCTGTCTGTTCGCCGCGCCGGCCTTTGCCCAAGCGCCAACCATCTTGCAAGTGGCCGATAGAACTTCGGTAGATGGAGGGGCGACAAAGCATCAATCGCGATTGGCAAAGTCTGATGGGCAGGGTGACTACATGGAGGAAGCAAACATGAGTGCGTCAGAACAAACATCCGATTCAACGCCCCTGATCACTGGAATTGGAGGGCTCTTTTTCAGAAGCGAAAATCCGGAGGTGTTACGCGACTGGTACGCCGAGCTACTCGGCATTGCGCCGCCGCCAACATCCTATGATCAGGAACCTTGGATGCAATCGGCCGGGCCTACCGTATTTGCACCGTTCGAACACGATACAGATTATTTCGGTGATCCAAGCAACCAGTTCATGGTGAATTTCCGCGTGCGTGACCTTGATGCAATGGCCGAGGTGCTGCGTGCGCGGGGCGTCGAAGTCGCTATTGATCCGCAGCAGTATCCAAACGGCAGATTTGCGAGGATCTATGATCCGGAGGGCAATGCGATTGAGTTGTGGGAGCCAGCTTCCTCGTCGGACGAATGATGTGCCCGCCAAAATCTACCGGTGTGAGTGCGCTCGAAGACTGTGGTCTACGTCGTTCCTTGCGTTCCTGTTTCAATCCTGATTGTGGGTCGTTGATCCGCCCTCTTTGAGTGGGGCTCATGGGAGTATTTGTCAATGCCAACAGCCCTTAAGAAAACTGCCGGGCTCTTGTTCGCAGTGGTTGTATCCCTGGGGCTCTATGGGGCGATCAGTTTTATTCAGCCACTCCTGCCTGACTTTGCATTTACTGAGGGGCTCTACCCCCAGCCTCGCGGCACGATTGCTAACTCAGTGACGCAAACACTTATCGTTATGTTTGCCTACGTGGCTTTCCTTGCTTTGATATTGAGGTTGCCGGTTATAAGGCGCTCGATTAGCGAGATTTGGGAGCGTGTTCCAATCCAGGGGTGGATTGCAGCAGCGATCACGGTCGCTATTCAGGTGGGAATTATTCTGGCTTTTTTTATCGATGATCCGCACGTCATATTCGAGCCCTCACTTTTCAATCTTCACATGTCACTTGCGACGGCACTTGGTGGCGGCGTGGTGGAGGAAATTATATACCGGGGCTTCGCTATTCTTACCTTGTTGGCCTTCGGTTTCTCGCGTTTCACGGCAGTTGTTGTTTCAGCGCTCTTGTTTGCATTCAGTCATGTAGGCTGGATTTCGTTTCAGGATCTAAGCGTCGCCCAAGTGTTCATTCAATTGTCCCCTGTATGGGGGACGCTAATTCTTGGTCTGGCGCTGGGCCACACTTTTCTGGCCAGTAATTGCCGTCTTGGCCCCGTGATTGTCGCGCATGCCTTGATCAACATTATCATCGAACCGTGGTTGCTGCTGGCCCTGTTGGGGGGCTCTTTGTGATCGAAATCGCCCATCGGGTGGGAAGGCTCGCTTGCGGGTCAGTTCAAAAATTCTCCGCCTTTGATATCAATGATAGAGCCCATTTTGCGTTGGGCTTTACAGGTCCGAGCATCAGGTTTTCACGAGCCCGCAAAAAGAACCAACTCAGATTGTGGGGGCAAACATGAAGAAGCCGGCTTCAAGACGTTCCTCCAACTCGCCTGTTCACGGATATTCTGGAAAACCACTCTACGAAAAAATGGGGATCAAGCCGGATATGACATGTCTCGTCATCGGGGCACCCAGTCACTATCAAGAACTTATGGCCGGTGCTGATGCCGTTCAGTTTCGAGGGCGCGCAAGAGCAGCTGATCTCGTTCATCTGTTTTGTCCAGACCGCAGGACCTTAGAGAAGAAGCTAAAGAGTGCTCTTGAAAAAGTTGTGGTTGGTGGCGCCTTCTGGGTTTCCTGGCCCAAGAAATCCTCACCTTACTTTAAGGACCTGACAGAGGATGGTTTACGTGAAGTGATTCTGCCAACAGGCTGGGTTGACGTGAAAGTTTGCGCTGTCGATGAACACTGGTCCGGCCTAAAGTTTTTGAGGCGAAAACAGCAGTTGCAGAAGTAGGTGCTGTCCCCACCGAAACACGAACCGCGCGAAGGGCGGGGAAGTGAAGGAGGGTTTGAAGGCCAGGTCGCCGTGATCTGACAGCACCCGCGGAAGTGTTTGTTCAATTGTCCCCTGTATGGGGGAAACTAATTCTTGGTCTGGCGTTGGGTCAAACTCTTCTGGCCAGAAATTGCCGTCTTGGGCCCGTGATCATCGCGCATGCGCTGATCAACATCATCATCGAACCCTGGCTACTTCTTTCCTTCTATGGTGCTCCCTGATGATGGAGGTGGGCTCTGGTTCAGCTGTTCAATTTCTTTTCCTGCATCAGCTGGGCAAGGTTGCCTTCCGAATCACGGAACCCTGCCATCCATAGCTCGCCGTCTTCGGTTTTGTGAATGGCCCTGGGTGGGCTGAGGAATTCAACGCCAAGGCGCACCAGGTTTTGGTATGAATTGTCTATGTCGGCAACATTGTAATAGAGAAACGAATTGGAGGCATACTCAGGACTTGAAGGGATTGCGAGGTAGATGCGCACGCCGCCACAATCAAAAAAGGCCATGTTTTGATCTGGAACCTCGAACAGCATGGGAAGACCAAGTACATCTTTGTAGAATGCTTTTGCCCGTTCAAAGTCTTTCGCACTGATGTGGATCTGGCCTATTGCCGTTATCCCGCCGGGTGAAGAAATGTCTTGCATGACGTCATGTTCCCATGGTTATTATACTTAATACTGTTAAATAATAATAGGTGGGCTCACGATGTCAATCCCTCCGTTACCCAGCGGCGTCGAAGACAGTGAGGTGATGCAGACGGCCAATGCGTTGCATTCCCTCTGCATTCATATATTGCGGCGAGCCAGTCAGGCGGATCGGGAAAGTGGTCTAAGCGCGGAGCGTCTCTCTATTCTCTCCGTGCTCACATACGTCGGTCCGCAAAGCATTGGCGGCCTTGCCGAGATTGAGGGCGTTTCCGCCCCAGCCATTTCGCGGCATGTTTCTGAATTGGGTAAACTGGGGTTGACCAAATCAAATCGTGAAAAACGCGACGCCCGTTCCGTAAAGGTATCAATTACCCGAAAGGGCATGAAGCTGGTTGAAAAAGGCAGGCGCCGACGGCTCGAAATTGTTGCGGGAGAATTGTCAGGTCTCAATACGCGGGTGTTGAAGAAAGTACAGGAGGCGAGCCGCCTGCTGCGAGATATTGACGACCGGGCAAAATGATCTGCGGTTCTATTCGCATCGACGCAATCGTGAGCCGTCAGGCCGTCCTTTCAAAGCCTCGAAAGAGAACCACGAGCAATAGTCCAGCAATAGATGCAATCAAAATCGCGCCGCCGTAGATCATGAATTGCAGAGCCCAAACTTGACCGAGCATGTTGCCGAGGAATGCAGACCCAGCCATTCCATAAGCGCCCGCAATAAACCCAAGGCTGAGCAGTTGGCGAGCAATGGCGTGGACCGCCAATTTGCCAAGAAACAAGCCAACCAGGATATTCAACATACCTTGCAGATTCCCATGTGCATGAGTGAAAGTCACGTTGTCACGACGGAAGTTCGCAAATGTATAGTTCACATGGGCTCGGGTCGCCCGTGTTGCTGCGAGTGCCAGAGCCGAGACGTCTTGCAGTTTTGGCGCGCTTTGTTCCGAGATGTCATCGGCCTCACCACCGCCAGCATCGCGCATAGAAATCGCATTTTCAGAGGCTCGCAAGGCGGCGAATGACTGCATCAGCTCTGTTTGAGCGTCAACCAACGCTTCCTCATTTTTGAGACCGCGCATCATGTATGGGCCAAGGGAGATCGTAATCAAGAAGAGCAATAGACCCGCAATTATGTTCTGACGCATCATTGTCGAATTTCCCCACCAAGTTGACGTTCACCTGCGAACGGAGAGGCGTCAGGAAACAATGGGGGCATTCCTCGCCCGACGGCGAATGTATTCATCTGTATTTTTTCTAGACGACGTCTGAGCGACAATGATCGCGGTCGCCAGCACGGAATTTCAGTGTAGAGTTGGGTATGGAGAACGGTTCTCAGGATCGCAGATTTGGCAATTTTTCATTCGACATCGACCGCGCGGTGTTGCTGCGGGACGGCGCCCCAGTCCAATTGAAGCGCCAATCGGCGGAAGTGCTGGCGATGCTTCTAAGGGCAGAAGGCCGAATTGTTACGCGGGATGAGATCCGTCAAGAAATTTGGCCGGATCGAACGATTGAGTTCGATCACGGAATCAATACGGCAATCAAAGATATCCGAACTGCGCTGCACGATGACTCAAAGGCGCCGAATTATATCGAAACGCATCCTAAGATGGGCTACCGTTTTATCGCCCCATTGAAGCAAACAGATAGGTCTATTCCTTGGTTTCAGAGGAGGGCGATTGAGGCTCTTGGCCTGGTTGCTCTTGGCGTGGTGTTGTTGGCCGCAGGAACCATTTGGGGCGTGTATGCGGGGCGTTCAACGCCTTTGCCTCGACTTGCGGTCATGCCGGTACAAGTGGCTCCGGCGGATAGTTCCGAACTTTATCTAGCGGATCGACTAACCGCGCTGCTGGTGCGTGATCTCTCCGAGGGCCAAGACCAGGCGCTGATTATTTCGGCGGGCGAACTGTTCGGTGGGGACCGGCCAGATCCTTCCATGGCCGATATGTCACGATGGTTAGAGGCTGACTATCTGCTCGCCGGTACGCTGGCGCCAGTTGAGAATCGCCAAATTCTAAGTCTTCGTCTCATCCGCACGGATGGATACATTCATGTTTGGGCTCAGAGCGTTGATGTCACCGATCTTGACGAACATGCTTTTGCGTCGGTGGTTCGCGAGATCGTGTCTACTCTCAGTGTAACAACAAGCTAACGAGAGTCACAGCTTTTGACATCGCATGTGTATTTTGGACAATCACAAATGAAACCCTAGTGGTGAATAGGCCTTAGATTTGCAGACGCCGTCTCCTCCAATTTTGAGGCAAGGAGGCCATGATGGTCAAAGTCCAATACAGTGACGAGTTCAAACGGGATGCGGTGGCCAAGATCACCGAGCGGGGCTACCCGATTGCCGAGGTTTCGAAGCGCCTGGGGCCACGAAGCTTGGGGGGCAAAACCCCCGGAATTCTGGGGGAAAATTTCTAGATCTTGAAATTAGTAGTAGTAATAGCTACTACTATTGCATGACCCAAATGCTACCCATCGCTGCGCTCACTGCCTTTGGTTTCACCGAAACCGAGGCGCGCATCTATTGCTTCCTGCTTGAGGAGAGCCCCGCCACCGGCTATCGCATCAGTCATGCCATCGGAAAGGCAGCGGCCAATACCTACAAGGCGCTCGCGGTTCTGGAGCAGAAGGGCGCAATCGTTGTCGAAAGCGGCGAGAACCGCCTCTGTCGCGCGACGCCGCCGGATGAATTGCTCGCATCGCTGGGCCAAAGGTTCGATGCCCAGCGCGCCGAGGCGAAACAGGCGCTGGCATCCCTTTCCACGGCAAAGGCCGACACCCGCGTCTATCAGTTGACGAAAGTGGATCAGGTGTTGAACCGTGCCCGGGCAATGCTGGAGAATGCCGAAGAGATTGTTGCGTTCGACATTACGCCCGGGACGGCCAAATTGCTCGCTGCCGATGTCACGAAACTGGCGAAGCGCAAAGTCAAAATCGCCGCTGTTACCTACGCGCCTGAACCGGCATTCTCATCACCTTACTCAACGGTGACGCCGCATGCGGACCGGGTTCTGGACTCCTGGCCGGGTCAACAAATCAATATGGTGGTGGACGCGCGCGAAACGCTGCTTGCCTTTCTGTCACAAGACTGCAGCCGCGTTATCCAAGCCGTCTGGACCAACAGCCGCTACTTGTCGGTCATGCAATACAACTCCTTGACCGCCGAGCTGTTGTCCTATCGCTATCGCGAACTTGCGGGCGACCGCGCCCATGAGGCCGCCGAACTTGAATCCATTTCCCTGACGCAAGGTCGCCCCCTTGGCCTTGCCGAACTTTTTGAAGAGTCGGGCGAGGTTTGATCCGCCCGCAGTAGGAGACCTGCCATGCGTACATTGATCTCGACCTTCTTTGTCGCTCTGTTTGCCCTCATCACAGCGTCGTGTAGCGCCGCGACGGAAGCGGACCGTGACGAGCTGATTGCTGCCTACCTCAACTGGCGCGGCGGCGAGGCGTTTGAATCGGCGACCTCCATTGTGCAAGAAGGCACGGCCACCACCTCGGGCCTTACCGGTCCCATCCAGGTGATTGAAACGCGCGACGGTTACAGCCGCACCGATATCACACTCGACGTGTTCCATGTGCTTGAGGTGCTGACGCCGGACGGGGGTTGGCAGCTCAATCCCAATGGCCAAGCTGAGGATATGGGCGAGGCCACGGTGACTGATGCGCGGCGCGCGCTGGAACGCAGTTTTGCGCTGCCTCTAATTGCGGGCGGAGATGATGTTACGCGGCTCGCCGATGAAAACCATGATGGCACGACGTGGGGTGTTATCCGCATCGCATATGACAATGGGGATTATGTGGATCGTTTCATCGAACCCGAAACGGGGACACTCGGCTGGACGCGAAACCATCAAGACACGGATGACTTCTGGGTGCGCTACGACGATTGGCAAGAAGTTGACGGTGTCCGCCTTCCAGGCCACACGGAAACGCTTTTTGATGACCCCATCCAGAACGTGACCATTGATTGGGAAACTGCTTACGTGAATGCGCCGATCCCTCCTGCCGCCTTTGAATGGCTGGACGGCGCGGACCGAGTTGCTATCGCGGGCGGCGCGGCCTCGACGGGCTGGATACCCATCGACTATTTTCGTCAGCAACGGATATTCCTGCCTGCAACCCTCAATGGGTACGAGACACAAGTGATCCTCGATTCCGGTGCGGAAATGACCGTGGTTGATGCTGGCCTAGCGCGCGCGGCGGGGCTTGAAAGCGTGGGCAGCGTTCAGGCCCGAGGCACCGGCGGGACGCAGGAAGCAAGTTTTGCTTCTGGTGTTGACCTTATCGTTGGTGATTTGGAGCTTCATGATCTCACTGTTGCGATTGTCGATCTCTCTGCGCTCGCGCCGCGTTTGGGTCGCGCGCTTCCCATCATCTTGGGCAAGGAAGTGTTTAATGAAACCGTCGTCGATATCGACTATCCCAATCGACGCATCGCCTTCCACGATCCTGACCAATGGTCCTATGAAGGCGTCGGCGCGCGCGCGCGCTTACTGGAGGCCGAAGGCGGGCGAACCGTCAGCATCGCCGTTGAGGGCGGCGCGCCCATAACGGTTGCCTTTGACATCGGGCAGGGCGCAGCGCTGACGCTCTTTGAAAACTACATCGATGCAGCGGGTCTTGTTGATGGCCGTCCCATGAGTGATCACCTCGGCGGCGGCGTTGGCGGTGCGCGCGTCAGCCCTCTGGGCCGGGTAGCAAGCCTCACCTTTGGCGGGGTCACGTTCCACGATGTGCCCACGACCTTTGCCATCGACGCGGAAGGGGCATTCGATACAACACGCGAGGCGGGCAACCTCGGCACCGACATTTTCAACCGTTTCCATATGATCGTGAACTACAGCGCCGACGAACTGATCCTTGAATCGGACGCAGCAATGTTGGACACGCCGTTCGACACGAACACCGCGGGAGTGCAAGGCGCGGTGACGGATGAAGGGCTTTCGATCAGCCACGTCATGGCAAGCTCGCCCGCATTTGCCGCGGGGCTTACCGATGCGGACGTCATCACTGCCATCAATGGTGCGGCGGTAACGGCGGACTATTGGGAAGATGATCAGTGGCGCTGGGTCTATGGCGACCCGCACACGGAAGTGATGCTCTCTCTCGCCGACGGGCGGGACATGATCCTGACGCTCGTGCAGTTCTACTAGGTGTCCCTACCAAAAACTCTATCCGTGCGATGGTAGGGGGAATCGCGGCATGATGTTGCGCGATGAAGAACCTTTTCATGGTACTTTTCTACTACATCAGAGCTTGCTTCAAGTCGCAGCAAGAACTTGAGGCTGAGAATGTCGTGCTTCGGCAGCAGCTGGGTATTGCCCGCCTTAGGGCGCCAAAGCGAATCAGAGTGGGGTTCTGGGATCGGTTGATCCTGGTTTTGCTTTATCGGTTCAGCCCATCAGTTCTGGATGTGATCCATATTGTGACGCCGGAGACAGTGGTGCGCTGGCACCGGCAGGGGTTCAGGGCCTATTGGCGCTGGAAGTCCCGGCCGAAAGGTGGGCGACCAAAAGCAGACCCAGAACTACGTAATCTGATCCGCCGGATTAGTATTGAGAATCCGCTCTGGGGCGCCCCGAGGATCCATGGTGAGCTGCTCTTATTGGGATACAAAGTCTCACAGACAACCGTTGCCAAGTATATGTCGAGGCGGCGCGGCAATCCTGGCGGTCAGTCCTGGAAAACGTTTCTGGAGAATCATCGCGATGGCATCGTGTCGATGGATTTCATCATTGTACCGACCATCCGGTTTAAGCTTCTCTATTGTCTCGTGATCCTTGGTCATGCAAGGCGTAAGATCATCCACTACGCGGTAACTACAGTCCCCACTGCAGTATGGGCCGCGCGACAAATCTCGGAGGCATTCCCATGGGATGAGGCGCCTGACTATCTCATTCGGGACAACGACCCCGTTTTCAACGCTTTGGTTCAGCGAAAGCTAAGGCTTGTTGGCATCAGAGACCGACCAACCACGCCGCACTCTCCCTGGCAGAATGGCCATTCCGAAAGGTTGAACGGATCAATCCGACGGGAATGTCTCGATCACATCATTATCTTCGGCGAAGACCATCTTCGCCGGGTTATGAGAGCGTATGTCCACTACTACAATAATGTCCGCACACATCTCACATTGAGTAAGAATGCACCGTTAGAGCGAGAGATTCAGAGAAGAGGTTGCTTGAAATCAGTTCCCCACCTCGGCGGATTGCACCACGAGTACGCAAGAATCTAGTTTTTGGTAGGGACAGGGCGCCTTTATGGAATCGAAGAAGGCAACGAGACCGATGTGTACTGGACCTATGCAGAGTTCTGGCATCCTGGCACGAGGAAAGCGGTCTTGGAGCAATGGGGTGGCGATGGACGCTACGGGTTGGGTGAGACGACCTCGCCAGGTGAAAACTGCGGTCAGGTTGATCAGTTCTTTTGGCTCCCCGACGGCCGTAGCTGGCATGAAGGTCATCGTACCGTTGAAGACGGTGACATATACATAACTGACACGTTCGATATTGATGCCAATGATGTCTGGACCCAAAGCGGATCATTCACGTGGCACCGCGAAGGCGCGACAACGGTCGAATGAACAAGTCTTAGGTCTGGCCGATTCATGAACCCTATTGTTCAAGTGGCTCGTTCACATATGTCCGCGCCCTCTGCCATTGAAGTGATTCCGATATCTACCGCTCAATCTGCCCGTCCTGTTCAGCCGACAGTAGCTCCCGCCGCATTGGTACGCCCGCCAAGATGACCAGCTCGATCGTGTCATAGGCAGCAACGTCCTCGAGCGGATTGGCCCTCAGGATAAGCAAGTCTGCTCGCTTGCCTCTCTCGATTGTTCCGATCTCCCCATCAAGGCCAAAGGCGCGCGCATTATTGATCGTCAGGGAGCGAAAGAGGGTGGCAAGGGATATCCCCACGCGTTGCCAATCTTGCATTTCCCAATATTCCGCCAGCCCGGGCGGAGAGGCCCATCCGAAACCACCGACGGCAGTGTCGGACCCGAAGATAAAATGCGCGCCGTCGGTGTCCATTGTTCCAATTAGTTGCTCATAGCGGCTTGAATAGGCGGCCTGTGCCTGGGGCATGTCTGACATATCGAGGCCCTCTCCCAGGATGGCTTCTGCGAACATGTCGGTGAAGCGCTCGCGCTGCACCTGAGCGTCACCGCGCAGGTAATCAAGATACGCTGAAGGCACCACGTCGCGCCATCGGGGGTCTTCCAACACATCGGGCCGAAACAGACTGGCGGTGTTTTGTATTGTCTGAAATGTAGGTTGAACCGCGATATGAGACGCCGCAACTTGCCGGGCGATTTCCCGGATTGTGACTGAGGGTTGGGGGTCCGTAAAGGACTGGCCGGTCCATTCCCACATTCCATGGGCGAGCACATCGACCCCGGCGGCAAGGCCGACGGCGTGGCCTTCGGGGGTTGTCGCATGCAGTAGAACAGGTAACCCGCGGGCGTGAGCCTCGGCTACGACGTCGCGCAGAATCTCTACCGATGGAAGACGAAACGGCGGCGCGCCGCCGGGCCACCAGTTGGCCTCTTCGTAATAGAGTTTGATGCAGCTCCCACCCTCGGCAATGACGTGGTCCACAACTGCGCCGGGTGTGTGCCTGGTGGGATCGGCGCCTTCGGGGATGAACCCACCTGCATAGTGATCGATCAGGTATCCTGGATAGGCCTCGCCCACCGGTGTTCCGTCCAGTTCCAGCGCCATGAAGCCATCGGAAAGAACGATGCCCTGACCGCAATGAACAAGGTGGGGGTGGACCGGTGCGACTTCGAACCGCTGATTGGTTGCGGCATCTGCGTTGAGCTCAACGACAGTGGTGAACCCATAAAACAGGAAACTACGGGGCTGTTGCGCCATGTACCCCTGATAGAGAGAATCGTAGTCGGTCGTATATTGGTGCCGCAAACCCGTCGCATGATAGAGGTGAACATGGCTGTCGATCAGCCCGGGAATGACATAGGCATGGTCGGCATCGATGATGCGCGCCCCCGTCAGAACGGGCTCGCCTGTTCCGATCGCCGCGATACGGTCCCCGCCGATCCTGATCCAGGCATTGTCCAGGGGGCGGGATCTTTCCGCGCTGATCAAAGTGGCATTTACGATCAGCGTATCGGGTTGTGGCTGCGCCTGGGCACAAGATGCTCCCTCAAGTGAAAGCAAGACAAGGGTGGCAAGGATAAGCGCTTTGCGGATCGGGATTGGGATCATGGGTTTCTCCTGTTTGAGCACTTCAATGTCTCAGGTCGCGGAGAGACGTGTCCTCGAACACGATCCAGGACTTCGCAAATTGTGATTTTGGACATTGCCCGAAAGATGCCTATCGTCGCGTGATGACAGTCTTTCTGCCGATATCGGCGACGCTTTCAGCGATCATTGCGGTCTATCTTGCTGGCTTGCCCGCGCAATCGCGTTTGGGCCACCGGTTGCTCGCCGTGGTGTTCGGCCTTTTCGCCGCCCAGCAGATTCTGACGTCGATGGCGATTGGCGGGACATTTCCCTTTCTGTCTTGGTGGCGCCCAGTTCTGGCCGTCTGCATTCCGCCGCTCCTGTACCTGCATTTGCGGTTTCTTGTGCAGACCGACGCCCGGCTTCGAATTTACGATCTGGCCCATCTCCTTGCACCGATCTTTTTGGCGGGCTCTCGTCTTGTGATTGGTGGCGGCTCCTATATCGACGGGGTCATCATGCTTAGCCAGCTTGCCTATGCGGGCACGATCCTTTGGCATTTGTCCCCTGAACCCATTGGATTGCGTCGCTGGAAAATGGCACTGGTTCTCTGGTTGCTTGCGATGGCCTTGGCCGACTTTTTGATAGGGATAGAGGTAGTTGGGGCTGCCGATCTTGCCGACTCGCGAATATTATTCACCAGCGTTAATGGCATGGTCGGAGCACTGGCCTACATTCTGATCACAAGTCTTCACCAAAGCGGACCATTGGTGTGGATGTCCGCCCGTTTGAACCGGTCCGCGCCGCCGCCGGCCGATGTTCAGGACCGGTTGGTGGCCCATATGAACTCAGCCCGCCCGTGGCTTGATCCGGAGCTGACGGTCGGGCGTTTGGCGCGGCAACTTGGTGTCCCGCAGCGTCATGTTTCCAATGTTGTGAATGGCGCCTTCGGTATGAGCGTCAGCCGGTGGGTCAATACGTATCGAATCGTCGAAGCCAAACGCCTGATCGAGGAAAATCCGGATCAACCGCTTATTGACCTGATGTTAGATTGTGGTTTTCAGACACGATCAAACTTCAATAAGGCGTTTCGGGAAATCGCCGGTGTCCCGCCGGGGGAATGGCGCACAAAGCATTTGGCAACCAGGAAGGGGGCGTAGCGCGAAACCGGTTCGCAACTGGCTGCACCCGCCGCCATAATCTGTTGTTCCACTATATCTGTTGTTTCACTATTCGCACTGGCCGAGTACTCCAACCGAGCGCATCAACAAATCCACCCGGCCAATTTGTCTTGTTCACGCTACCGTACTCAGTGAGATTGATCTTCGTCATGTGATGAGGACGTGTGTTCCCCACCACAGCGATGTTCGGACACAATTCGTATTGATTGAATGCGCGTCAGACAGGCAGTTCTCTCAATTCTGCGATGAGATCGCATCGGAGCCGCCGTTTGGCGCGACCTAATATGTGCACGCAGCGTTCATGTTTTTCGCCCTAACAATTTGAGTTGAGTTATGAAGTTAATCAATATGCTCCGCGTCGGTTTGGTTTTGGTCTCTGGCCTTGCGGTGCTTTGGACCGCGCGTGATCTTCGCCAATTTGCGCGGCTCGACCAAAATGCTTCGACGGCAGAGATCAGCGCAAGGCTTGATGATGTTCTGGGCCGCGCCATGGAAAAGTACTCAATTACCGGAGTGGCCGCGGGGGCGATCCGCGATGGTGAGATCATCTGGTCGGCCCGGATAGGCCGTGCCTCTACAGGGGGTGATCCCGTTACGGGTTCAACGGCGTTTAACGTGGGTTCGGTTTCCAAGCCATTGACGGTTTGGGCGGTGCTCGCTCTCGTTCGGGATGGATTGATCGATCTGGATGCCCCGATCGGTCGCTACCTTAGACAATTCGCGTTGCCCACTAGTGAGTATGACCTTGAGGAGGTCACGATCCGGCGATTGCTCCGCCACACTGCCGGTATAAATATGCATGGCTATGGCGGCTACGGTGCACATGAAGATCAACCTGCCGATGCCGTTGAACTTTCAACAGCGTTTGAACCTCTCGCCGTTGTAGCGCCGCCTGGCGCGCAGAGGATGTACTCAGGGGGCGGATATGTGCTTCTTCAGATGATGATTGAGGACGTGACCGGACAGAGCTTCGAAGCAGCGGTGCGGGATCTGATATTTGGACCCCTTGAGATGACGGATAGTGGATTTACCGTCGCGCAATTGCCAAATCCTTCCGAAGCATTTTCCTATTTCGGCAGGGATATTGAAGACCTTCGAGATGTCGCTTTGGCGGCGGCGGGGGCTTATATATCTGGCGACGATATGGCTCGTTTTCTGCTCGCCCACAATACGGGCGGCGGTGTATTGGATGCATCAGTGCTTGAAGCCGCCTTTGCCCCGACAGAGCTAAATGCCGGTTTTGCCATGAGTTACTCACGCTGGGAGACACCTTTGGGTCTGCTTATGGGGCATGGCGGAAACAACTCTTCCTGGAACACGCAGATATATGTGCGGCCTGAAACGCAAGATGGATTTTACTTCCTCACAAATTCGACCAGCGGCGCCCAGCTGGACTTTGAGCTCAGTTGCGCCTGGCTTTCGATGATCAATGTTCAGGAAGGACGGGACCGCTGCGCCGAGGCGATCACCCTCACCCACAAAATCAGTTGGATAGCTTGCGGGGTCGGCCTGTTGAGCGTGGTGGTGTTATATTGGCTGCTTGCGGGGATGATCCTTGGCAAGCGCTCGCTTTCGATTCGTCCGCGCAGTTTCGGCCCGCTCCGTTTGGCGCTTCGTATGATCATCTTTGTTTGTGTAACGGGTTTGTTTGGGGTTGCCATTACCATTTTCTACACTGATTTATTGATGTGGCGCACCGAAGTGACCTTGATCGATGAGATGCCAGTGAATGAAATTGGAAGACTGCTTATCAGCACGACGATTTTTCTAGTGTTGCTCGGTGCGGCTCTGTGGTCGAGCCCCATAAAACCGTCGCTCAAAGGGAATGGGCCGGTTTCTACTTGAGCCCGGCAGTTCAGGAGACCGGTTCGCTACTGACTGCTTCCACCGCCATCATCTATTTCACGCCCGTTCGCGTCGCTCATGGCGCGCACCGGGCGGCGGCATGTGATGTTTGCAACGCCCTCAGTCAAGGGTAGTGTGAGCGAATGCCAACAATACCTGTCGTTGATGACCTCCATGAGATACCCAGGTCCGAACGCATCCGGATCAGGTCGATCCAGATGTTGCTCGACACGGGGCTGTTCCCCGCCGTCATGCACATCGCCATTACGGTGGTCGTGGGCTTTGTCCTTTGGGACGTCAATACGCCCGCCGAGGTGATTGGCTGGTGCGTCGCGCTCTCGTCCTTCGTGCTGTTTCAGGCGGTGCTGGTTGCCAGATGTGGTGGGCAGCGGTTTCGTGCCGACCAAGCCCAAAAATTGCTGCGGCTGTTCGCAACGGCGGCCCTGGGTGTGGGGCTTTCCTGGGGATTTGCGGGCTGGTTTCTGTTTCCCGAGGGCGAACCCGGACGTCAGATCTTTCTGACCTTTGTGATGGGCGGCATGGCCATGAGCGCCGTCAGTACGCAGCATGTGCACATTCTCACATGCCTGTTTTCTGTTGTGCCGGGGATGGTGCCCCTTGCCCTCCGGTATATGACGGCGCCGGTTGAGCAGCACTATGTCTTCGGTGGGTTGTTGCTTGTCTACACGCTGGTCTTGATTGGGATGATGCGACGGCAATGGCGCTTCGCCATGATGGCGTTCCGCTTGCAGATGGAAAACGAAGAACTGCTTGAGGAAGCCTCGCGCCAGGCCATTGAGCTTGATGTGGCGCGCCAGACAGCCGAGGCGGCCAATGCCGCCAAGTCGCGATTTCTTGCGCAGGCAAGCCACGACCTGCGCCAACCGCTCCACGCCATCAGTCTTTATGTGGAGGCGCTTCCGGTCGATGGAAAGGACCGCACCGCGATGCGTATCATGGGCCGCGTGCGGCAATCGCTCGACGTGCTTTCGCGCCTGTTCAATTCCTTGCTGGATGTCACGCTGCTCGACACCGGGCAGATCGAAGTTCGCCCGATTGTCTTCCGCCCGCGCGACTTGCTGGGCCAAATTCGTAACGAGTTTTCCGGCATTGCGGAAACCGCGCACGTGGAGATCCGTATCCATGCGCCGGATCTGGCGGTGCGGGCCGATCCGGTGCTGCTCAGGCGCATGCTGCAGAACCTCTGCTCCAACGCTTTGCGCCACGCGGAAGGCGGCGCCATCCTGCTTGCGGTGCGTCGTGCGCAAGGGGCTGCTGTCATAGAGGTCTATGATACGGGCGACGGCATTCCGAAAAAGGATCAGGGGCGGGTCTTTGAAGAATTCACGCGGCTTGATCCGGCGCGCATGGGCGGTTCGGCAGCGCCGGGGCTGGGTCTTGGTCTTGCCATCGTTCAGCGGCTCGCCGGCGTGTTGGGCCTGATGGTCACCATAACGTCAGAGGAAGACCGCGGCACGCGTTTCCGTATTGCGGGCCTTCCTGTTGCGCGGCTTGAAGATGCGGTGCCGTTGCAGGAAGAGCATTCGAGTGATGGAAAAGATGTTCTGGCCGGGCTCCGTGTGCTCTTCATCGATGATGATCAGGAAACATTGGATGCGGGAACGGCGCTGCTTGCCCGCTGGGGGTGCCACGTGGAACCCAGACTGGATTGGACCGGCGCGCTTGAAGCGATGCCGGACATTGTCATTTGCGACTATGAGCTCAGCCCGGGATTCACGGGCTTTGACGCCTTGGATGACCTGTATGACAAGGCGGGGCGAAAAATTCCTACGGTAATGATCTCAGGCAATTCATCGCCGGACTTGCGCGCAAAAGCGAAGGATGCGGGTCTTCCCCTGATCAACAAACCGGTTCGACCGGGCCAATTGCGTTCGGCGCTACTTCACGTGGCGACGGCGTCAGGAAATACCGCGTGAGGAGCCAAACGCCGCCGCGGCTGAGCGGCTGCTCACCTTCAGTGCGGCCATCATGGCCGATACGTGCAGCCGCACCGTGTAAGGCGAAATGTCGAGCTCGCGTGCGATCTCTTTGTTCGACAGCCCGCGGCACACAAGGGTCAGAACATCCATTTGGCGGGGCGACAGCGCGGTGAACGGATCGGCGTCTGCGGCTTCATTAATTTGCGGCCCTATGGATTGGCGCACCAACACTTCGCCATCGGCAATGGCTCTCAATGCTTCGGCCATGGCGTCGGGGGGAACGGACTTTGAAACAAATCCGTTGATCCCCATGGCCATGATGCGCTTCACCATTTCCCGGTCGCTCAGCATCGACACGATGGCAATAGGTGTTAGCGCAAGTTCCTGACGCAATTTGGGTAAGTCCCGTTCGACTTCGAATCCCGGAAAGTAAACGTCGAGGACAAGCATGTCGGGCGGCGCGCCATCGTCAAGCGCTCGGCGAACGCCTGCCATGTCACCCGCTTCAACAATCTCCGGCCGGTCGAAAACCTTGTCGATGATGCTGCGCAACCCGCCCCGAAAAACCGGGTGATCATCCGCGACCAGCACCATGAATGATGTTTGCGTCATTCAAAGAGGGGCCTCCCGCGCCAAGCATACCGCCAAGCGCGCGAAGTTGGAACTAGTCCATTTGTACTAGTTGTATCCGAACGGCCCGGGCCGCACGCTGCCTGCTCAAAGAAGGGGTGGCGAAAGCCCCGATCAGGGAGGGAAATCCATGCGCAGCATCGGATCAATCAAAGTCGCGGCCGGGGTTATCGTGGTCGCGGGCCTGTTGGGCGCGGCGTCGGCTTCTGCTGACTATATGTCGGAATGTGACGCATTAATCGGGGCATGGAATGCCTGCCGCGCAGCGGGCGCGGATTGCGCCGCCGCGGAACAAGCCATCGTGGACCGATGCCGCTGTCATGAACGCCGCGGGGATCGTTGGGTTTTCAATGAAGGCAGCCTCGATTCAGGTGTTTGCAACGCACCCACGTCGACCACGATCATTATTCCGCCGCCTCCGCCCCCGCCGCCGACGAATATCAGGGAAGCCGATCCGCGAGGTGGTGATGGCGGCCCCAGGCGGCATGATCAGGGGCGCAACGGCGGTGATGACGGCAGTGACGGCGACGGAGATGGCCAGGGCCGCGGTGATGACGGGGGCAGCGCCATGCGGTCGGACAACGGCGGTGCCGGCGCATCGGTTTCTTCATCCGCAGCTGCGCGGCCGGCGACGGCGGAAGTGCGACCCGCAACGGCTGATTGATGTCGATGAAGCATCTGCCCGTTCTTGTCTGGTTGGCGGCGTTGTTCGCCATTGCGCCCGCTGTGTATGCGTCTGACGAAGCTCCTGGGCTCTACGTCATTTACGACAGCTCAAACTCCATGTGGGGGGAGCTCGCGGACGGCACACGAAAATACGAAGCGGCGCGGGAGGCGATTGGCAGCTTCCTTGAAAGCGACTTCGGCGATCAAGAATTAGCCTTGCGGGTCTATGGCGCCGCGCGGGCAGGGGACTGTACCGACAGCGCGTTGGCGGTGCCCTTTCAGCCGTCGGCCTCGGCGGCTTCGCTGATCGGTGATGCGGTCTCGACTTCGCGGCCCACCGGCCGCACGCCAATCCATCTGTCACTCATTCAAGCACTTGAAGATTTCGGCGATCGTCCGGGGCGCATTCTGCTGATAAGCGACGGTATTGAAAGCTGCGGTGCCGATCCTTGCGAGCTCTTAAGGGAGTGGCGAGACCGGAACGTCAATATCGATGTGCATATCGTCGGATTTGGATTGCGGGAACAAGAACGACCGGCTCTGGTTTGCATGGCGGATGCGGCGGGCACGCCGTTCGTGGAAGCGGACTCGGCCGGCGAACTGGCGATGGCGCTGCGAGATGCAGAGCATGCCGAGGTTGCGGGCACTGCCGATGAGCCGGTAGCGAGTGAGCCTTCGTCCGCTGGCTCTGCCGCGCCGCCCGCGCTGATCCTCCGCTTGCGGAATGCTGACGGCGAATCTGTGAGGGGGCAGGGCGTCGCATTCCTGATCGACAATGCGGGTGAACAGATTGAGTTTTCCGAAACACAGGACATCGAGACCCATAGCCGGAATGCCATCATTCCGGGGCGAAATCTGGTTCATGTCGGGATCGTCACGCGCAATGGCGACATTCCCCACCCGGTCGAACGCGCCGTTGACGTTGCCGCGACTGGGGAAACAATCGTCGAGTTCGAAGTGGTGGAGCCGCCGCAAGTCCGAGTGATCTTGCGGCAGAACGGCATAGATCAGCATCCCATAGGTACTGTCGATGCGTTGATAGACGGCGATCCGGCATTCAGCTTTCGCACCCAGGATACGGTTTATGTGAACGCGGGGACCTATGTGTTCCGCACCTCGCCCAATGACTTCAATCAGAATGCTGAAGTTGAGATGGTCGTTCCGGCGAGCGGTGTTACGGATGTGATTTTCGATCTTACCGATACGGTTCGCACCACGCTCCGCTTCTTTGCGGCGCCATGGGGTGAGCGTGTAACGGGCGCGATCCGGTTTTATCGCGACGGAGAAGACATTGCAGGCGCCAATTCGACAAATGCTGTCACGCTCGCGCCGGGCAGTTACGCCTATGCGATGGACTATCGTTTCGGCGCAATCGAAGGAGATGTCGAAATCACTTCGGACGTTGCCGATACGATCGACATCCAGGTTCCCATGACCCGCGTCGTGCTCCGCTATCAAGACGTCTCCGGCGTGGCCGAAAGTGACAAGCGGTCCTTTATCACTGCCGAGAGCAGTGGGCGTCGACGGACACAACAGTCTGGAACGACATTATACCTCGCACCGGGGGCCTATGTAGTGGAAGGCTGGGGTGGCACCTATGAGCCGCTGCAGATCGAGGTGTCGGCTGGGGAAGATCTCGATCTGGTGCTCCGCGCAACCGAATAGACTGAACAGCAAAGGGGAAGAGAATGAAAAGCGTTCAAGCGATCATCGGTGGGGCGTTGTTGTTCGCTGCCGGGTGCTCTCAACAGGCGGTCGCCGACAACAAGCTCCATCCGGTCCAAGCGGTTTGCGTGGATTATGAACAGACGGGCTCCATGGCGGGTACCACAACTGAATGCCATCGCGACTGGGGGCATCAACGATACACGATCGAAGATCTGTCCATGAGCATGATGGGCATTCAACAGACGCACAACCGTCATACGATCACCACCGACGATCAGATCACATCATGGGACCGCGGCACTTTGCAGGGCACGGTGACAACCAACCCCAACTACGATGCTTGGGCCAATGCGTCATCGGACGATGTTGAAACGTTTACTGACAATATGCTCTCGGGCATGGGCTTCAGCCCGACCGGCCAAACCAAGACCATCGCGGGCGAAGATTGTAGTGTCTGGAGCAGCGCGCAAATGGGGCAAATGTGCTTCACCCACGACGCGATTGTTTTGGAGCAGGTCATGGACATGGGAATTGTCAGCTTTTCGCGCCGCGCCGCCAGCGTACGCCGGGGCGATTCCGGCGATGCCTCGAACTATGAAGTACCGGCCAATGTGACAATCTCGGACGGCCCCAATCTCGACGCCATCCTGGGCGGCCTTGGAAATTGAACCGATTGAAATCGCAGGAGATCAGAACATGAAAATTCACACAGGACTTTCCATCACCGCCCTGGCCCTCTCAGCGGCGCTCCTTGCCGGATGCGGCCAGTCGGGCGGCGTGTCGGGGCGGGACCAAAACCGTTTTGTGCAGGCCTGTCTGGAGCAGACGAATATGGAACGGCCGCTTTGCGAATGCATAGCGAACCTTGCCGCGGATGAGCTCACGCCCGGTGGATTTGCCATGCTGCTCGCCAGCATCGAAGAAAATGATGCACGGTCGGCGCAGCTGCGCTCGCAGCTGACAATGGAAGAGCTGACCCAATCGGGAATGTTCATGGTAAGCGCACCTGGCCGGTGCGCCAGCAATACGAACTAGCGGTTTCAGGTCGATATCAATGGCAGCCTTGTAGGTGGTTCCGACAACTGATCGGATAAGTCCGCTGTAATGGCTGGCGTACCTACCCGCACTATCTGGCCTTGTTGACCGTGCGATCCAATGCGGAGAGAAAATTGGATCGATCCTTTTTGGAGAACGCAGCGCCCCCGCCTTTGATCTCACCGGCCTCGCGCAGATGTGCGTTGAAATTGCGCATGGCCAGATCCATGCCGATGGACGCATCGGAAAAATCTTTCCCCGTTGGTCCAATGACAAAGGCCCCGGCCTTCACGCAGCGGGCGGCAAGGGGAACATCGGCAGTGACGGCAATGTCTTTGGCTTTGATGTTCTCGGCAATCCAGTCATCCGCCGCGTCAAATCCGTCCGACACAATAACTTGGTTCACGGATTTGCCGGGCGGCAACCGCATAAATGTATTTGAGACCATATGAACGGTGAGGCCGTATCGATCAGCCACGCGCACGACTTCTTCCTTCACCGGACAAGCGTCTGCATCCACATATATCTCGACCATGGCTTACTCCTGCGTTGTCGCCGGGGAAATGAAATCTGCCAGCAACCCTCGATCCCGATAAGACACCATGCTACCAACATAGGTAATGACTTCCTATGACTACATAATTGTCGGCGCAGGCTCGGCGGGGTGCGTGCTCGCAAATCGCCTATCGGCTGACGGGACACATCGCGTCTTGCTCCTTGAAGCGGGCGGGCGCAACCGCGACATTCTGATCGATATGCCGACGGCCTTGTCCTACCCAATGGCAAGCGAGAAGTACAATTGGGGCTACGAGACGCAGCCGGAGCCCGGCGCGCTCGATCGGCGGATCACCTGCCCACGGGGGAAGGGGCTGGGTGGCTCATCTTCGATCAACGGCATGGTTTACGTTCGTGGTCACGCCTGTGACTTTGACGAATGGGTGGAAGCGGGTGCCAAAGGCTGGGCCTACGCCGACTGCCTGCCGTATTTCAAACGAGCCGAGTCCTGGCAAGGCGGGGCGGATGAATTTCGCGGCGGTGACGGCCCCATGGGCGTCACTGGCGGCAATAACATGAAAGGCAATCCACTTTATCAGGCTTTCATCGATGCCGGCGTCGAAGCGGGATACCCGCATACGGACGATTACAACGGATATCGTCAGGAAGGGTTCGGCCCCATGCATATGACGGTGCGGGGTGGTGTGCGCGAGTCGACGGCGCGTGCTTACCTCGACCCGACGCGGCGGCGGCCCAACCTCACCATTTTGACCCATGTGCTTGTGGACAAGCTGGTGTTCGATGGAAAGAAGGCGATTGGGGTTGCCGCCCGGCGCAAGGGGCAGGATATTGTTCTAAAGGCGGATAAAGAGGTCATTCTTTCGGCGGGCGCGATTGCCTCGCCAATGATTCTGCAACGATCAGGCATCGGGCCGGAACCTGTCCTGAAGCAAGCTGGCGCTTCCCTCTTTCATCAGCTTTCCGGCGTGGGGCAAAACCTGCAAGACCATCTTGAGGTCTACTTCCAATACCATTGCAAACAGCCGATCAGCCTCAACAACAAGCTCGACCTGTTCAGCAAGTTCCTGATTGGCGCGCGCTGGTTCTTCTTTAAAGATGGCTTGGGCGCGACAAACCACTTTGAATCCTGCGCCTTCATTCGATCTCGAGCGGGGCTGAAATCTCCCGACATCCAATATCATTTTCTGCCCGCCGCGATGCGCTATGACGGAACTCCCTCTCTCAAGGGGCACGGGTTCCAGGTTCATGTGGGGCCGAACAAACCAAAGAGCCGCGGCGAGGTTTCAATCGTGTCCACCAATCCGGAAGAAGACCCGGAAATCATCTACAACTATCTTCAGCATGAAGATGACATTGCCGCGTGGCGGCGCTGCATCCGGCTCACGCGCGAGATTATCGCGCAACCAGCAATGGACCCATTTCGCGGCGAGGAACTTCAGCCGGGGGCTGCTGTTATGAGTGATGCAGAGATCGACGAATGGGTTCGGGAAAATATCGAGAGCGCCTATCACCCTTGTGGGACGTGCCGGATGGGTCCTGCGGAATCGGATACGAGTGTCGTGGACGAGGCTTGCCGCGTTATTGGTCTTGACAGTCTTCGCGTCGTTGATGCCTCGGTCTTTCCAACGATTCCGTACGGCAATATCAATGCGCCCACGATTATGGTTGCCGAGAAAGCATCGGACTTGATTCTTGGCCACCCGCCGTTGCCGCGCGAAACAACTGCGACTTGGCTGCCTGCGGACTGGGAAACGAAACAGCGGGAGCGGTCCCCAATAAGAAATCACGCCCAACGTCCTTGATGCCTATAAGCCGGGGAGCCCGCCTGCTCCTGGCGGCGGTATTGGCCATAATGGTCAAACCGGCTATTCCTGAGTGCAGATATTTCGTATCGGAGACGGGCCCAGTGTTCCAATGTATTTCCCCGCGAGATGGCGCGGTTCTCTATGAACGCCGGTTTCCCAGCGCGGGCGAAATTGAATCCTCTGTTGCTCGGGCCCGCGCTGCGCAGGCGAGTTGGGCGGCGACTGACCCGACGGTCCGTCAAGAAGCATGCCGAAAATTCGTCGCTGCTTTCGTGAAAGATGCCAGCACCCATGCGGAGGATATCGCGGCGCAAATGGGCCGCCCCATCCGCTTTGGCAAAGGCGAGGTTGCGGGATTTGAAGAACGCGCTGCGCGCATGATTGATCTCGCGCCGGATGCGCTTGCGAACCTTCCCGCGCCTGCCAAACCAGGCTTCACGCGGTTTATACAAAAGCGCCCCCTGGGGCTGATCCTGATTATCGCGCCTTGGAACTATCCTTATCTGACGGCGGTGAATTCGATTGTTCCCGCGCTTCTCGCCGGGAACGCCGTGATCCTGAAACACTCGCATCAGACCGCCCTCTGCGCAGAACGGCTTGTTGCGGCGGCGGCGGAAGCGGACTTGCCGGATGGGCTTTTCCAGTATTTGCACATGAGCCGGGAACAAACGGCTGCGTTCATTGCGGGCGGACATGCCGACGGCGCCGTGTTCACAGGCTCGGTTCAAGGCGGCGCTCAGATCGAAACGGCCGCCAAGGGGCAATTCATTCCCGTAGGGTTGGAGCTGGGCGGGAAAGACCCGGCCTATGTCCGCGCCGATGCAGAGATAGCCTCTGCGGCGGCGCAAGTCGCGGACGGCGCGTTCTTTAATTCAGGGCAAAGTTGTTGCGGCGTTGAGCGGGTTTACGTCCATGCCGATATCTACGACGACTTCGTCGACGCGCTTGTTGCTGAGGCGAACCAGCTCAAGCTGGGCGACCCTTTCGACCCGGCGACCACTTTGGGGCCGATGGTGCGATCGGCGGCCGCTGATTTCGTGCGCGCGCAGGTTTCAGACGCATGTGGCGCAGGTGCCCGCTGCCTGATTGACGAAACGAAGTTCTCGGCGAGCGCCCCGGGCACGCCCTATCTCGCGCCGCAAGTGCTGGTGGATGTCGATCACAACATGGGTCTTATGCGCGATGAAACCTTTGGTCCCGCGATCGGCGTGATGAAGGTAGAAAACGATGAAGAAGCCATCGCCCTGATGAATGACAGTGACTTCGGGTTGACGGCCAGCATTTGGTCGGCTGACGTTGAACGCGCCCTTGATCTTGCCGGCACGATCAATACGGGAACGGTGTTTCTTAATCGATGTGACTATCTGGATCCTGACCTCGCGTGGACGGGGGTAAAGCAATCCGGGCGCGGCGTCTCGCTCTCCCCCCTTGGCTTTGATCAATTGACGCGGGTAAGATCAATTCACTTCCGCCACCTTCAGGAATGAGGCCGCCCATGGACCCCAACGCCATCAAGAATCTGTTTGAGGAGAAGGGCGTTGCGAATGTCAAAATTGGGGTCTTTGATGTAGACGGCATTCTGCGCGGCAAATATATGAGCCGCGAAAAATTTCTCTCCGCACTTGAAGGTGGGTTTGGCTTTTGCGACGTGGTGCTGGGTTGGGACAGTAATGACCAACTCTATGACCGGTCGAAGTATACCGGATGGCACACGGCCTATCCTGATGCTCCCGTGCGGCTCATTCCTGAGTCCATGCGTGCGCTCCCTTTTGAAGAGGGCGTGCCGTTTTTTCTGGGTGAGTTTGGCGGCAAGGCAGAAGAGATCTGCCCCCGCGGCACGCTCCGGCGAGTAATCGACCGGGCCCAGGCAATGGGGTTTGTGCCAGCCGCCGGGTTCGAGTTTGAATTTTTTCTATTTGAAGAGACACCGCATACCCTGCGCGAAAAGGGATATCGCGATCTCAAGACTATTACGCCGGGGTTCTTCGGTTACTCGGTCCTGCGCAATTCCGTTCATGCGGAGTTTTATCATGAGCTGCTTGAGATGTGCGGCGACATGGGGTTCCCCCTTGAAGGGCTTCACACCGAAACCGGCCCGGGCGTCGTCGAGGCCGCTATTCAGTATTCAGATGCTCTTGAGGCGGCGGACCGTGCCGCACTTTTCAAGACCTTTACGAAAGTGCTGGCCCAGCGACGGGACTGGGTGGCGACATTCATGGCCAAGTGGTCGCTGGATTGGCCAGGACAGTCTGGTCACATTCACATTTCGCTTCAGGACAAAAATGGCGCGAATGCGTTTTTTGATGCAGACGGCGTCCATACCATGTCCGATGTGCAGCGCTGGTTTGTGGGTGGCCAACAGGCTTTGCTTCCCGAATTTCTTTCGATGGTCGCGCCGACGGTAAACAGCTTCCGCCGCCTCATTCCTGGTTTCTGGGCGCCTACAGAGGCCACTTGGGGAATTGATAACCGCACTTGTGCATTAAGAGTCATTCCGGGCGGTTCCAAGTCGCAGCGCGTGGAATACCGCATTTCGGCCGCAGACATTCACCCCCATATCGCGCTCGCGGCGGCCCTCGGATCGGGGCTTTGGGGCATCGAGCACAAGATTGAGCCAACCGAAGCGGTTATGGGCAATGCTTATGAGCAGGATTTTCCTGAAGCGCTTTCACTGCCCGCAACACTCTATGAAGCCGCCTCGCGGCTGGAAGCGTCAGATGCCGCCCGCGAATTGTTCGGGGCGCCGTTTGTCGAGCACTACGTCCAATCGCGGCAATGGGAGGAGCGGGAGTTCCGCAAAGCCATTACAGATTGGGAACTCGCTCGTTACTTCGAAATTATTTAGTTCTTTCGACCGGCGCTCATCAAGCAAAGCGGGATCTGCAACGGCTGGCAGGCGACGCCCGAGCGCATTCCAGTATGCCATCGCTATTGAAAGGCCGGTGCTTGTGCCTAGTCTTCCGCACCATCTGCAGTCTGCCGCGTAGCGACATAGCGCCATATGCTTTCGATTGTCGGGCCGCCGACGTATTCGTGATTCATCGAAACAACAAATCGATCTTCGGTAATGTCGTACAATGTCAGCGTAACTTCATATTGACCGTGTTGATCTTCGGCTTGAGGCCACGTTTCAACCATACGGTCGTCTTGCCACGTTGCAACGGCACCAGCGCTAGTCTGCGCGCCCGCCGGCACCCACGACACGGCCCAATTCTCATTGGCAGCGTCATACGTCCGCATCGTCGAACCGACAAAGCCGGTGCCATTGTCAAACTGAACCCGCATATCGGCCTGCAAGGTATGACCATCGTGAATAGCGTACACATTCATGACGCCCGTTCCCGGCAACAGCGACTGATCCGGTAGCAGGGTCGCAACCTCAAGGTCCCAGTTGCCGAGTATGAAATCATACTGTTCGGTCGCAGGCACTGTGCGAGCTTCGTCGCTCATCGCTGTCGTTGAGAAAGCGATTACAATCGCGACGACGAAAATAGCGATGGTGTTCATGGCGTTTGTCATATGGACAATCCTTATCATTGAATGCCGTCAGACTAAACAACCTGGGCCTTGAGAGCTCTTCAAATCACCGTGTAGGCATCGACAGCGAAATGACCTGGCACCCTTGGCGGCGCACACCTACCAGTGGATAAGGTAGGAAGCAGACCCATTCGCCCCAGCTGCTTCCTATGGCTCGCCATATTTGCGAACGATCTCGACGCCCATGTCCTTGAGAAGGCCCGTGGGCAGGATGCCGCCTGCGCAGACAATGACATGGTCGTTGGGAAGATCAGCTTCGCTGTCTTCGGTGCCGAGGCGAATATTCGCTTCGCCAATCTCCAACACATTCGATTTGAGCAGAACCTTTAGCTTGTCCGTGGCAGCGAGGGCTTCGACGCGCGCGCGATTTTTGCGCCGGGCGCGCTGAAACGCATCACCGCGATAAGAAAGCGTGACAGTTGCGGTGGTCTCATCAGCCAGCGTTGCGGCGGCTTCGAGCGCGCTGTCCCCGCCGCCGACGACCAGTACTTTGCTGCCTGCGAACTGTGCAGGGTCGGAAAGACGGTAGACAACTTTTGGCATATCTTCCCCTGGCACACCCAGTTTGCGCGGCGTGCCCCGGCGCCCAATGGTCAGGAGCACCGTGCGCGCCTCAATCGGGCCCTTGCCCGTGGCGACGCGGAACCCTTCCGCTGTTTCTTCCAATCCATCGAAGGGGTGTTCGAACGAGATGTTGAGATCGTGAGTTTCGCGGATCTGGCCCCAAAATCCCAGCAGGTCTTCTTTTGAGACCTCGCGAAAATTCACCTTGCCCACAAGCGGCAATTCCACCTGTTCGGTCATGACGACCTTGCCGCGCGGAAAGTGAGCGACCGTGCCGCCGAAACTTTCCTGCTCGATCGTCAGATAGTTGAACCCTTCCGCCTTGGCGCCAAGGCTGGCTGCCAACCCCGCCGGCCCGGCGCCAACGATGAGCAAATCCAAGATCCCATCGTGTGCAGGTGGGCGATTGCGCGCAATCGCTTCCACCGCTTGCCGCCCTTGGGTAATGGCATTGCGGATCAGCCCCATGCCGCCAAGTTCGCCCGCGATGTAGAGACCAGGGATGTTGGTTTCGAATTCGGGCGAGACAACGGGCAGGTCGACGCCGCGCGTTTGCGAGCCGAACACAAGCTCAATGGCATTGGTGGGGCACGCGGCGGCGCAAGCGCCATGGCCGATGCACGCGGTGGGGTCCACCAACGCGGCCTTGCCCTTGATAATGCCGATGACGGTTTTTTCCGGACAGGCGGCAACGCAGGCGCCAGCGCCGCAACAAAGGGCATAGTCGATGTGGGGGTGAAGCGAGGCCGGTTCCGTTAGTCCCGCTTCGACCGATTCATTCAGGATGGCGCTCGCCCGCTTTGTCGCTCGCCCGCGCATCAGCAGATATGTGCCGAGGATCAACACAAGTGGTGTTCCGTAAACGAGAGCGATCATCATGGGCGTCACGGCGCGACCTCGCGGGAAACAATTGGATTATTGCAGGGTGGAAAGGGCCGCCACTTCCAGGTCAGCGAGGGCGTCTTCATCATGGAGGAACGCCAGTTGCGCGCGGGCATAGGCATCCTGCGCGCGGTCGGCGTCATTCAGCACGCGGTAGGAGCGAATGAGCTGTACCCATCCGGCAAGGTCATTGGGGTCATCGCGCAGGCGCGCGTCGAGCCCCGCCACCATGTTCTGGATCATCGCCGCGCGATCCTCGGGCGGCAGGGCTTGGGCAGCGGCGACATCTGCTTCGCTTGGGCCGCTTGCGGTTACGGGTGCGGCGGCAGCCTCAAACCCTTCCGGCAATTCAGCGCCGGTCAGTGCGGCAAGCTCCGCAACGCGGCTGCGCACGTCATTCGCCCAATCATCGCCAGGATTTGCAGTATCGAGCAGCGCCAGCCAGTCTGCAATGGCGCCTGCCGGGTCGCCGTCCTGTTCCTTGCGCAGGCCGAGCAGGAACCGCGCGCGCGGATCATTCGGCACGCCCTCCAGGGCATCATTGAAGGCGGCGACTGCCTCATCTGTGACGCGCCCACCGGAAAGCCGCACAAGAACTTCTCCGTAGGCGGAGGATGTGCCCGCGTCATCCGGCGCGAGCTCAAGCGCGCGCGCATAGGCCTCTTCGGCGCGCTCAAGGTTGCCAGTGCGGAAATAGGACCAGCCTAGCATGCGCCAGCCCTCGACATCGTCGGGGTCTTCTTCAAGGCGCGCCTCGACGCGCCCGATCATGTCATCGACCGAGGCGATGGCTGCACTGTCACCTGTGGGGGCAGACTCCGCTGTGGCTGTTTGGGGATGACCTGCGGGGGCGGCGGCGTAAGTGGAGAGCGCGGGCGATCCAATCACCGTATAAAGCCAGACTGAACCGAGACAGACGCTCGCGACCACGGCGGCAAGGGTGATTTGTTCTGAGCGGCGCATGGCTTCGTTTCCTTTTTCTGCGGGCCCGTCCTCTACGGCAGCGAGGCGGCGCTTGATCTCAATGCGGGCTAAGCGGGCGTCCTCGGCGCTCATCAGACCGGCGGCCACTTCCTGCTCGATCTCGATCAGTTGCGCGCGGTAAACGTCGGCCTCATCGGCGGCGGGGCCCTTGCGCCGGGCAATGAAACTAAAAGCCAGGCCCGCTGCGGCGAGGGCGAGGGTGAGGGACAGGATGAGCCACATCATGATGTTGGCGGCTCCTTCCGGGCGAGGGCCGCATCAAGGGCGGCTTCTTCGGCTCTCAGGTCAGTGCCGGGGGGGGCGGGGCTGATCGTGCCGGACCTCAGATAGATGTAGGCGGCGGCCAGCGCACCTGAAAGTGCGATAAAGGGCCCGAACCACAACAGAAACGTGTCGAGCTGGAGCGGCGGCTTTAGCAAGACAAAGTTGCCATAGCGTTCGACCATAAAGGCACGCACTTCCTCTGGGCTGTCGCCTGCGGCAACCCGCTCACGCACAATGCGACGCATGTCGGCAGCGAGGGGGGCATTGGAATCTTCAATGGACTGGTTCTGACACACCACACAGCGGAGCGATTGCCCCACCTCTTGCGCCAGTAGCTCGACCTCTTCGGGCGAACGTGGGCCTTCCGTTTGTGCGTGAGCCAATGAGCCAAGCCCGACGGTCAGCGCAAATGCGAGCGAAATCATGCGGAAAAGATCTTTCATGACGACCGCTCCAGTTCCCGGATCAACGGCAGCAATGTTTCGCGCCAGAACTCAGGTGTGATGGGGCCGATGTGTTTGTAGCGAACGGTCCCCGTGCGATCGACGAGAAAGGTTTCCGGCGCGCCGGTGACGCCCAGCTCCACGGCCAGACGGCTGTCGCTGTCGACGCCGATGTGGTCATAGGGGTTGCCATATTCGCGTAGCCAGCTCGCGCCCACGCCGGGCGGGTCGCGCCAGTCGACCCCGTGCAAGCGGACAAGGCCACTTTCACCGATGTCCATCAGCATGGGATGTTCCGCCGCGCAGGCAACGCACCACGATCCGAAGACATTGATCAGGCTCACCTCGCCTTGAAGGTCTTCCGTCGTGAGCAGCGGCGTTTCGCTATCGATGGGGTCAAGCGCGAAGGCGGGCATGGGCCGGTCGATCATGAGCGAAGGCAGCTCGTGAGGGTCGCGCGTCAGGCCATAGGCAAAAAACCCGGCAATGACGGCGAGCGTTGCCACGGGCAGAAAAACAAACCAGCGGGGTAAGCCGGAAGGCGGCTTGGCTGCCTCGGTATTCATGGGCTGTTCGCTCATGCTGCGACCTCCGGTGCGGGCTGTGCGGCCACGCGCACTTTATGCGGCGCGCCCACGCGGAAGCGGCGGTCGGCGAGGGACACAAATCCGCCAAGTGCGATCAGCAGCCCGCCCATCCATATCCATAGGGCAAACGGGTGGCGACTGATGCGCACGCCGTACCGGCCGTCATCATCGACGCGCCCATAGGCGATGAAGATGTTTTCGAACAGGCCGCCGCGAATGCCAGCTTCCGTGGTGTAGCTTCGCGTCTCTGGATAGAAGCGGCGCTCGGTGGTGATTTGCCCCGCCGCGCGGTCGTTGCACATGACATCGAAGGTGAGCTGCTCGCGCTCATAGTTCGGTCCAAGCGATTGCTGTGCGTCGACAAGGGTGAAGCTGTAGGCGCCCAGGGCGGCGGTATCGCCTGGGCCCATGGCGGCGGTGGCTTCCGTCTCCCATGCCGACATGGCGGTGATGCCGATCATGGCGACGGCAAATCCCGTATGAGCAATCAGAAAGCCCCACGTCCCGCCGGGAAAATTGCGCGCCATGGCGAATGAGGCGTTAAGGGGCGCGCTGCCGATGCGCAGGCGCTGGATCAGCCACATGCCGATCCCGGCAAGGATGAACATGGCCGCACCCATGCCAAGGCCGCCTACCCAGCTCTTGCCAAAAACAAACACGGCGACACCGGTCGCAAGGGCGAGGACGAGCGGCGCGCGCATGGGCCGCGCAACGGTCCTGGGTTCATCCGCGCGCCAACGGATCAACGGCCCGAAGGCCATCAGTACGGCAACCCCCAGCATCAAGGGGGCGAAGGTCATGTTGAAATAAGGCGGCCCCACAGAGATCGTGTCGTCGGTCAACGCGTCGATCACCAGCGGATAGAAGGTGCCGAGAAAAACCACGCCGGTCGCGCAGAGCAGAAAGACGTTGTTCATCAGAATGCCGCCCTCCTTGCTGACCGGTGCAAAGGGCGGCCCGGCGCGCAAAGACGAGGCGCGGATGGCAAAGAGCGTGAGCGCCCCGCCCGAAGCGGCGAGGATCATGGCGAGGATGAAAACGCCGCGCGCGGGATCGACGGCAAACGAATGCACGCTTGTAAGTACGCCGGAGCGCACAAGGAACGTTCCGATCAGGCTGAGCGTGAACGTGAGGATGGAAAGGAGGATCGTCCAATTGACGAGCCCATGCCGTCGTTCAACCACCAGCGCGCTATGCAAAAGCGCGGTGCCGATGAGCCAGGGCATCAGCGAGGCATTTTCCACCGGGTCCCAGAACCACCAGCCGCCCCAGCCAAGCTCGTAATAGGCCCACAGGCTTCCCGCCGTAATGCCGAGCGTGAGGAAACACCACGACGCCAATACCCACGGCCGCACCCAGCGCGCCCAGGCGGCATCCACGCGGCCTTCGATCAGTGCGGCGACAGAGAAGGAGTAGGCGATAGAGAAACCAACGTAGCCGAGATAGAGCGTAGGTGGATGAAACGCGAGACCGGGGTCTTGCAATAGCGGGTTGAACCCGTTGCCCTCGAACGGTGCAGGAAACAGGCGCATGAACGGATTAGACGTGAATAGAATAAACGCAAGGAAGGCAACGCCGATCAGACCCTGAATGCCGAGCGTACGCGCCTTGAACGTGACGGGAAGATTGCGTCCGAAGAACCCCACTGCCGCGCCAAAGAGTGCCAGGATCAAGGTCCAAAGTAGCATGGAGCCTTCGTGCTGCCCCCAAGCGGCGGAGACTTTGTAAAGCATGGGAAGTTGCGTGTAGCCGTTCGCGGCGACGATGCGGACGGAAAAGTCGCTCTTCACGAAAACGGTGATCAGGCATAGGAACGCCGCGCTTAGCAGAATGAACTGTATCAGGCTCGATGCGGAACCCGCGCGCATGAAGCGTTCATTGCGCAGTTGCGCACCCGCGAGCGACAGACCGGACTGCGCAAGGGCGATGAGGAAAGCCAAAATAAGAAAGAACTGTCCGATCTCTGCGATCATTTTTTAACGCCGCGCTGCTACCGCTTGTGTCCCGAACCTATGCACGCCCGTTTGGGCGAGCAAGCGTGAATAAATATTTTTGCGACAGAGGAATTTTTTTGTCGCTACCGCGTTCCTATAAGTTTGGGGCAAATTTTATATAAGGTTGACAGTGCGCGTATGACCATGACGTCCACTACAGTTCGGCAAGTGAACGGCAAAGAACGATCGACCGATTGGGCCTCGCCCATCATCGGGATTGTTCTTGTTGCCGCGCTTGTTTATGGCTGGACCAATCGCCAAGGCTTGCCGTGGGAGTCGGAAGTGGGCACGGGCTATTGGCTCGGCATCGCAGGGGTAAGCCTTGTGGGGCTCTTGCTCATCTATCCCTTGCGCAAACGGCTGCGTTTTCTCGGGGTCATCGGCACAGTGCCCGTGTGGTTCCGTCTGCACATGTTCGCGGGCGCCTTCGCTCCGGTCCTGATCCTCTATCACTCGCGCTTTCAGCTAGGGTCCATCAACGCCAATGTGGCGCTCTATTGCATGTTGGTCGTGGGGGGCAGCGGCATTATCGGGCGCTATCTCTATGTGCGTATTCACCGGGGTATCGCGGGCCGGCGCATGGAGGCGCGGCAGATGATTGCCCAGGCTGATGCGCTTCTGGACGAGCTAAGCGAGGGCCTGCGCGAGGCCGTGCGCATTGCGCAGGACCTTGAGGATTCGCTGACGGTGCGCAGCTCAGGGTTCTTTTCCGCCATCTTCCGCGCGGTGCGGGAAAGCTGGCGCATCAACGCGGCCCGGCGGGACATGCTTGCCGTCGTGCGCGCCGAGCCCAATGCAACGCCCAGGCAGCGCAAGCAGTCACGACGCCTGATCCGGCAATATTGTGAGACCCTGCGGTCCGCGATCCAGCTTGAGATTTTCGAACGGTTCTTCGCCCTTTGGCATGTGGTGCATCTGCCGCTCTTTTTCCTCATGGTGCTGGCGGTGATCGTTCATATCGTCGCGGTGCATCTCTATTGAGCGATCGTTCATGACACGCGTTTGCATTCTTCTGTGTCTTGTTCTCGCCGCGGCAACGCCGGCGAGGGCGCAGAATGTGATCGAACGGCTGGTCTCGCCCGGGCCCCTGTCGGAGGCGCACGAGGGCGAGGCGACCTGCAACGAATGTCACGTGTCCTTTGATCGCGGGGCCCAAGCAACCCTTTGCGTGGAATGCCACGAAGAGGTCGGGCGCGATATCGAGGCTGGCACTGGCTTTCACGGTCGCGCGCCGGAGGTGGATGGCGCCGCTTGCCGGGCGTGCCACAGCGAACATCTGGGCCGGGATGCCGATATTCTCAACTTCACTGCGGAAGGCTTTGACCACAGCTTCACGGATTTTGCGCTCACCGGCGGGCATGCGGAAGTCGCTTGTGCCGACTGCCATGCGGCGGACACGCGCTATGCCGAGGCGCCGCTCGATTGCGCGACCTGTCACCGGGATGATGATCCGCACGAGGGTCGCCTTACCAAGCCGTGCGAGAGCTGCCATACAACGAGCGCCTGGGACGCGGAGATCCGCTTTGATCACGCGACCACGTCGTTCGATCTTCGTGGCGGGCATGCGGAAACGGACTGCATGTCCTGCCACAAGGGCCAGCAATGGGAAGGTCTCGCCGCCGATTGCGCCAGTTGCCATCGGGAAGACGATGCACACGAGGGGCGCTTTGGATATGAATGCGAAAGCTGCCACACGGAAACAGGCTGGACTGAGGTGCGGTTCGATCATCGCACCACGGGCTTTGCCCTTGTAGGCCGTCACGCGCCGCTGGAATGCGCGGCCTGTCATGGGGCGGACAAGCCGGACCCCGCGCCCACCACCTGTATCGGCTGCCATCGGGCCGATGATGCCCACGAGGGATCATTGGGAACGGACTGCGCGGATTGCCACTCGGCGGCGAGTTGGACGCAAACCTCCTTCGATCACACCCGCGATACGGATTTCGCCCTGCTTGGCGCCCATGCGAGCGCCGAATGCGCCGCCTGTCATGAAGTCTCGCCCGCTTTCACCGTGCCGGGCATGAATTGCGCCGAGTGCCACCGCGAGGATGATCCCCACCGGGGCCAGCTGGGCGATGGGTGCGGGTCCTGCCACGGTGTTGCGAGCTGGACCGGGAACGTCCGCTTTGACCACAATTTTGCAGCCTTTCCGCTGCTCGGCGCCCATGCGGAGGCCGAATGCGCCGATTGTCACGCGACCGCCGCCTATCTCGATGCCTCAACAGAATGCGTTGATTGCCATCGCGAAGATGATCGTCACAACGGGAGCCTCGGCCCCGACTGCGCGACCTGTCACGCTCCCGTCGACTGGGCCCGGGTGCGGTTCGACCATGCGGAGGATACGGGCTTTGCCCTTACCGGCGCGCATGAACCGCTTGCCTGCGCGTCCTGCCATCTGCGGGCGGCGGCCGGAGAATATGAAGCCTCGCCGCGCTGCATTTCCTGCCACGCCTCCGAAGACAAACACCGCGGCAGTTTCGGCACCGATTGTTCCCGCTGCCATAACACCGAAGCCTTTTGGGCGGTTGAAATGCGGCGCTGAACCGCTGTGCGGATCGCTAAAGTTTTCAGCGAATTGACGCGTGAGTCCTTGAATCGAATTGCCCCATTTTTTTTATGAGTACCTACGGGAATAAGTCGGACCCTAGGCCGTTATCCCTCAGTAGTAGGTGGAGAAGGGCAAATGGTTGAGGCAAGGCGTAAACCGACCCCGAGGATTGCTCCGCGTTGAAAACCGCTGTTCTCCTTCGATTGCTGACCGTCTGTTGCGGGGTCTGGCTTGGCCTGGCCCTGCCAACAGGCGCGTTTGCGCAAAGCGCTGACGGTGCCGCCGGGTTCGACCACCTGCAGACGGGATTTGCGCTCGAAGGCCGGCATGCGCTGCTCGACTGCGCGGACTGCCACACCTCGCCGGATATGAGCGCGGCCTCGGCGAATTGTTCGTCCTGCCACGACGGCACGACGGCCGAAGCGCGCCCCGCCACCCACATCACCACCACGGCGGCCTGTGCCGACTGTCATGTGGCGCAGGGTTGGACCGTGGTGACCTTCAGCCACGAAGCGGTGACAGGATCTTGCGTTAGCTGCCACAACGGCACGGTGGCGGAGGGCCGCTCGCCCACACACGTTGCATCTTCGACTGACTGCGCGACCTGCCACATTACGTCGAGCTGGATGGCAGCGACGTTCGATCATGACGGCATTACGGGCAGCTGCGCTAGCTGCCACAATGGCACGACGGCGGGGGGCAAGCCCGCGGCGCATATTCCGACGACAGCCGATTGCGCGGACTGCCACGTGACGAACAGCTGGCTCAGCGTGACCTTCACTCACGATGGGATCACCGGCAGCTGCGCGAGCTGTCACAACGGTACGACGGCGATAGGCAGGCCCGCGACGCATATTCCGACGACGGCAGATTGCGCGGACTGCCATGTAACGAACAGCTGGCTCAGCGTCACCTTCACTCACGACGGGATCACCGGCAGCTGCGCCAGTTGCCACAATGGCACATCGGCGGAAGGCAAGCCCGCGACCCACATCCCGACGACGGCAGATTGTGCGGATTGCCATGTGACGAACAGTTGGGCCAGCGTGACCTTCACTCACGACGGCATTACGGTGAACTGCGCCAGTTGTCACAACGGCACCACGGCAGAGGGGCGTCCGGCCGGTCATATGCCCACCACAACCGCGTGCGCCGATTGCCATGTCACCAGCTCCTGGACGGCGGTGCAGTTCGATCACAGTGCGGTCAGCGGATCCTGCGCCACGTGCCACAACGGCACCACGGCGGACGGCAAGCCCGCGACCCACATTCCGACCACCGCCGATTGCGCGGACTGCCATGTGACGAACAGCTGGGTTAGTGTGAGCTTCAGCCACGATGGCGTCACGGCGAGTTGCGCGACCTGTCACAATGGCACCACCGCGACCGGAATGCCTGTGGTTCACGTGCAAACGAGCGCCGCCTGCGACGACTGCCATGTGACCACAAGTTGGACCAATGTGCAGTTTGACCACAGCGCGGTGAGCGGTGCCTGCGCGAGCTGCCATAGCGGCACGACATCAGAAGGGATGCCCGCCGGCCACGTTCAGACCACAGCCGCCTGCGACGACTGCCATGTCACCACGGGATGGACCACTGTGCGGTTCGATCACAGCGCGGTCAGTGGGTCTTGCGCCACGTGCCATAACGGAACGACTGCAACAGGCAAGCCCGCGACACATATCCCGACGACAGGCGCTTGCGATGATTGCCATGTGACCAGCAATTGGACGAGCGTGAACTTCAGCCATGACGGTGTCACGGCGGCTTGTTCGACCTGTCACAACGGCACGGCGGCGACGGGCATGCCCGCCGGGCACATTCAGACCTCTGGCGCGTGCGATGACTGCCATGTGACGAGCAGTTGGACCAATGTGCGGTTCGACCACAGCGCGGTCAGCGGGTCTTGCGCCACCTGCCACAACGGGACCACGGCGACGGGCAAACCCGTGACGCATATTCCCACCACCGGCGCCTGTGATGATTGCCATGTGACCAGCAATTGGACCAGCGTGAGCTTTAGCCACGACAGCGTTACGGCGGCCTGTTCGACCTGTCACAACGGCACGGCGGCGACGGGCATGCCCGCCGGGCACATTCAGACCTCTGGCGCATGCGACGACTGCCATGTGACGAGCAGTTGGACCAATGTGCGGTTCGACCACAGCGCGGTCAGCGGGTCTTGCGCCACCTGCCACAACGGGACCACGGCGACGGGCAAACCCGCGACGCATATCCCCACCACGGGGGCGTGCGATGACTGCCATGTCACAACGAACTGGACCAATGTGCGCTTTGACCACAGCGCGGTCACCGGGTCTTGCGCGTCTTGCCACAATGGGACGACGGCAGAGGGGATGCCGGTCGGGCACATTCAGACGACGGCGGCCTGCGACAATTGTCATGTGACGACGAGCTGGACCAATGTGCGCTTTGACCACTCGTCGGTCACGGGCAGTTGCGCCACCTGCCACAACGGCACCACGGCGGAAGGCAAACCCGCGACCCATATTGCCAGCACATCGACCTGCGATGATTGTCACCTGACGTCCAGCTGGACCAGCGTGCGCGTGGATCACACGGCGGTCATCGGCACTTGTACGAGCTGTCATAATGGGACGACGGCCACGGGCATGCCCGCCTTCCACATCACGACCACAGCGCAATGCGACGAGTGCCACTCAACCCTTGCCTGGATCCCGGCGACTTTCGACCACAGCCTGGTCAGCGGATCCTGTTCGAATTGCCATAACGGCGTTACCGCGACGGGCCGCCCGGCGGCACACTTCCAGACGACGTTGCAATGCGACGAATGCCACACGACCACCAGCTGGACCAGCGTTCGCTACTCGCACATTGGTGCGGGATATCCCGGCGAACACCGCAGCCGGTTCGCCTGTACCACCTGCCACCAGTCCAATGCGGAAACCGTCACCTGGCCGTTCCCTGCCTATCAGCCTGATTGCGCGGCCTGCCATGCGAATGATTTTGAACCGGGCGAACACCGCAAGACCGATACGCCAACCACTTACTACACGGCGTCGGAACTGCGGGACTGCACGGGCTCCTGCCACGTCTATACGGACACCACGCTCACCACCATCACCAGCCGCCGCAGTTCCGAACATCGGGTATCGGACGGCAGCTTCGACTGACACGGCTCACAGAGGGACTAATCGGGATGCTTCAACAGATCATGGGTGCGGGGGGACGCCGCGTTGCAGTGCTGGGCGCAATGGGGCTGTCGGCGGCATTGCTGACCTCTCATGCCAGCGCACAGGTCGTACAGGATAGATACCTGTCGCGGGTCGAAGCGGTGGAGCACGGCAATTGCTCTACCATCACCATCGAATTCAACACGCCGGTGCAGTATCAATCGCACTTTCCCGAAAGCCACGGCACGGATTTGCAAATCTCCGTCGCACCGCTGAACTTCAATCGCCTTTCGGTTGATGGCGCCTCGGCGGAAAGCGCCCGCCCGCCGCGCAGCAGCGGGTCACGACTTTCCAATGTTCAATACGATATCGCAGGCCCGTCCGGGCCGGAGCTTTTGCTTCAGTTCGATCGCGACATGTACTGGGCGGTGCAGGCCGACAACGAAGTGACGCGCATTCTGGTGGAAGTGTCCACATCCGATGTCTCAGCGTGTTTTTCCGATACCAGCGTTGAAGGCGCCGGGGCGGCGTCGCTTGCCGATGCGGTTCTGTCGGTAACGCAGACCATTCCCGACGCGGTGGACCCCAATGGCTATTACGCCATCAATCTCGCCTCCACACGTGGTGATCGGCTAGACCCGGGTGCGGTTCATCAAGTCGATGCCTTCCGCAGCTATGTCGCCTACACCTATTCGACGGAAGAAAATGGCGCGCAGTGGAACCGTCTGCGTCTGGGGGCCTTTGCCACGCGCGGCGAGGCCGAAACCGTTCTGGACCAGGTGCGCACTGCTTATCCCGATGCCTGGATCGTTCGGCTCGACCGGCGGGAACGCGACTTTGTGTATCGCGCCTGGGCAGCCGCAAAGGCGCAACTGACCTCTGGTGCGGAACAGCCTGATGTTACACGCCCCATCGACCCCGAAGCGGACTTGATGATCGAACAGGCGCGCACGGCCCTTGCGGCACAGGATTATCCGCAAGCGATGCAGCTTGCGCGCCAGGTGCTTGGGCGGGCCGAAAGCACGGCCAGCCCGCAGGCGCAGGAAATTCTCGGCATTGCGCGGGAAGGGGCGGGGCAGCTTGCCCATGCCAAGGCCGAATATGAAATCTTTCTTCAGCGCTATCCTGACGACCCCGCCGCGGACCGCGTGCGCCAACGGCTGGCGGTTCTGCTCGGCGGCGATGAAGTGCAAGTGGGCGAAGCCGAAGAGGGCGAGGGCGGCCGCGCGCGTCGCCCGATCCGGTCCGATGTGTCGGGCAGTCTTTCGGTGCTTTACCAGCGTGATGAAGTGGGCACGCGCTTTGATGAGACGCCGATTGTCGGCAACGTCAATCCGGATCCGGTGGAGGAAACCCGCGTCAATCTCAATGAAATGCTCTATGGCGCGGATGTGAGCGTTTCGCTCGGTACCGATCGGCACGAGGCCCTGTTCAGGTTCTCCGGCCTCTATACCGATGATTTCCGTTCCGAAGACCCAAGCGACGACGAAGCCATCAGCTCGCTCTATCTCGATCTGTCCGATCGGGAATGGAATGCGAACCTGCGGCTCGGGCGGCAGACACGCAATTCAGGCGGCGTGTTCGGCCGGTTCGATGGGGCCTACGCAGGGTATCAGGCGACAGACCGCATGCGCGTCAACGCAACGGCGGGCTTTCCGGTTCAATCCTCGCGTGACCTCGATGTCATGACCGACCGTTATTTCGGCGGGGTCAGCGTCGACTATGCGCTTTTCGCGGACCGGCTGGACGTGACCGTCTATGCCCTGGAACAACGCTATGGCGATTTGATCGACCGGCGCGCGGTGGGATTTGAGTTCCGCTATTTCGATGCCGCGCGCAGCGCCTATGGCATCTTTGACTATGACATTCACTTCAATGAGCTCAATCTTGCGCTGTTGAACGGGTCCTATCGTTTCGAGGATGATTCGAGCGTCAACGTGTCTTTCGACTATCGCCGTGCACCGTTTCTGACGTCGCAGAACGCCATCATCGGGCAGATTGTGAACGGTGTGGGGATCGAAGATCCGAATGATCTTAGCCTCTACTACACGGATGATCAGATCTATGATCTGGCGCGGGATCGCACGGCGGAATCGCGCACGGGTTTTATCAGCTACACAAGGCCGCTGACCGAACGGCTTCAAGCGAGCCTCGATGTGATCGCCACCAATGTAGGGGGGACGGTGTCAACGCCCGCCTATCTCGATGGTATGATGGTCGAGATCATTCCCGAAATTGCCGCGCAGCCCTCAACGGGAACAGATTTCTATTACTCAGCCCAGTTGATCGCGTCGGACTTTTTCCGTCAGGGAACGATTGTGACCACGGGCCTGCGCTATGCGGACCTGTCCGCTTCGACCCAGACCACGTTCCAGGTTACGGGCCGCTATCCGGTGACGGGCAACTTGCGACTGACGCCGCGCTTCCGCATTGATGATCGTGAGGCGCGGGATGGATCATCGTCACGGCTTTCGGGACGCACATCCCTCAAAGTGACCTGGACGCCCATGCGCTTTACGCAATTCGAGTTGGAAGTGGGCGGGGTCTATTCGGATGAAACCCGTGCGACCGGATCGACCGAGGAACGAGGCTATTTTCTGATGATCGGCGCGCGGCGGGATTTCTGATCCCGCGCGCCCCTCAAAGGCTGAGGCGGATTTGCCCCAGCACCGCAAAGCCCGACTCGCTCGGGCCCATGGTGTAGTCGTCGGTAAAGCCCACAACGTCGGCGCTGAGGGAAATATAGTCGTTCACCTGGAATGTACCGCCGATGCCAGCAAGATCGCGGCTAAGGTCGGAGCGTTCGATATGCGCGGCGGAGGCGGCGACGCTCCACCGGTCTTCCAGCCATGCCGCGCCGAGGTTGACTTCTTCCTCGTCGCGGCCGGCAAAGGAGTTGCTGTCCCCGCGCGACACAAAGGCGCCGCCCACGCGCAAGTGTTGCCAGCGCAGCTCCGTGCCGGCGCTCCAGGATGAAATGTCTTCATGCATGGTTGCGGCGTCCGCGTCCGCATGGACATAGGCGCCACTGACCCCCAGAACCACGCCGTTTACCGGCACCTGATACTGGGCGGCGAGTTCCACGTGATTGTCCTGGATGGTTCGGCGCAAGGGATTGGGGTCATCTTCATTGACGCGCATCTCTGGCCCATAGGAGACGCCAAAACGAAAACCACCAATGGGCGGCGAAAGATAGATTGCTTTTGGTTCGTTCTGGGAGTCATAGGCGGACAGGCTGGCGGGGCCGCTGACGTATCGCGCAAAGTCGCCGCGCACTTGGCCCATGCCCACTTGCGGCGCATGGAGTGACAGCGTGTCCGCCGGGCCGTCTTGCCGACCGATCTCGACGCGGCCCCAGGCCCCCGCCGCATAGACGTAGATTTCATCAAGCTCGGTTTTTGAATTTGGCCCGTCCACGTCTGTGTCGGTGTCATAGGCGTCGGAGTATTCGGCGCGCAGGCCCACGGTCCAGCCGGAATCAAGAATGCGCTCAAGGTTGAAGCGGACGGTCCAGTCGATATTGCTGCCCGTGTCAGTGTCGCCCACGCCGTCGTCAAAATAGGCGCCTTGCGCATCGGCCTGCAGCGTCAGGTCCGCCTCCAGTGGCCCGAGCTTGAACTCAAGGGCGCTCGCCGGAAGCGCAAACGCAAGGGGCAAAGCCAGGCTCGAAAGCAGGCACGTTTTCAACTCCGGCATCGGTTTCCCTTCGCTGGTCCCGCGTGCGCGATGAGGGTTTCCCGGTCGCGCCGCACATACATCTGGATGGACTTCCTCGATGCCGGAAGGAGGGGCATTCGCTGCGCGGTCGTGATTGTTTCTTATCCGTCGACAGCACCCTACCCGGCGAGGGGCAGTCTACTGCATCGCGCGGCAAGCTCAACCGATTCGAGCATTCGCCAAGATGAATTCGAAGTGAGATGGAAATCAGACGAAGGGGGACGGCACGTCAAGGCACTCACCGGTCAAACCTGGTGGAGGGGTGACCGAAATGGCACCAGTAAGACGAGGCGTGCCGCCCCCCAACGTCCTTGCTCGCCTGGCTAGAGACGAACGAAGGGTCCGCCCGCTCAAGACTTCGGACACCTCGCGCGGGCGTTGGGTTAAGGGTAAACGGGGCGGTGGGAAACTTATTCCGAACTTTCTTGGCGCCAGCCTGAATTGATGAGCGCGCGTTCGCTTTCCGCGTCCAGTGGCTCGCCCGCGCCCATGACGTCGAGCATGGAATCAAGCGTGGCGGCCCCTGACCCGGCAGGAACATAAGTGCCGGACTGGGCCGGGGCGCCACTCGCGACCGCAAACTGCACCTGCCATTCGCCCCCATCCCGGCAGGCGATGCCTTGCTGCGACGAATTCTGATATGCAAGGCTGAACTCGCGGCAGGTCGCGCCGTCTTCGGTCTCGAACGTCATGACCGCTGTGGCGACAACGCCCGACGCGCTGTCCACCGGAACGGCGCTGGGGGTGCGTTCCAGGGCGGCATAGAGCGCGCCATCCGGCGCGACGGGCCCAAGCTCCGCCGACAGGTTCTCTGCAGGGCTATTGCCGATCAGCATCACGCCGACACCCAGACCCACGGCGACCACAACGCCTGCTGCCGTTGCCAGGGGCAGGAAGGGCAGGTGGCGCCTGGCGCTTTGCCGTGCGGGCTGTAGCGGGACAATGTTGTCATCTTCTGCGGCGACACCGGCTTCGGCCCTCGATGCGGCAATCATAGACATGACCGCCTCTGGCACCGGTGTCTTGTCGATCTCGCTAAAAACCGCCCGCAGGTTTTGATCAGCCTGTTTCAAAGTCTCGAGGCGCGATTGCAATTGCGGGTCGTCCGCAAGTGCAGTCTCGAGGCGCGCGCGTTCTTCGGCGTTCAGTTCGCCATCGAGATAGGCGCTCAATTCTTCTTCGGTGCGATTCATCGCTCTGATCCTTTGGCATTGGCCGTTTCCCCGGCGGCGCCCTTGCTCAATTCGTCTTGCAGGGCGGCCCGCGCGCGGGCGAGGCGGCTCATCACGGTGCCGAGAGGAATGTCCAGGATTTCGGCGACCTCGCGGTAGGAATGGCCCTCTACCGCCACAAGGGCGATGATCTCGCGTTTGTCTGCGCCAATTCGTTCCATTGCGGCATTCACTTCAGCCAATTCAAGATACCCACTCAATACGCGTTCACCATCGACAGATCGGTCCGGGCCTTCTTCGTGGTCTTCCAGGCTCTCCGTCCGACCCCGTGCGCCGCGCCATTCGTCGATCCACAGGTTCCGGCAAATCCGGAACAACCAGGCGCGCAGGTTCGTACCGGGCTCAAACCGGTCCTTATTGCGCAACGCCTTTTCCACTGTGGCCTGAAGGAGGTCATCCGCATCATGCACCGCCCCCGTCAAACTGAACGCGAAACGGCGCAATTGCGGCACCAGTTCGACCAGTTGGTCGTGCCAATTGTCCGATTCTACGCCCAATCACTTCTCCAACGGTTTGCGGCGGCGACCTATTCCCAGAATAATGGAATAGGGTGGCAGCCTAGCCGTTTATGTGGGTGAAACCATGGGAAAATTGCCGCGTCGGGGACGCCATCAAATGACCGCCGGAACCTTATCTCAGACCCAGCACTATTGGGTCGCGGGCGCGCTCGGCATTGCGCTGGCGGCGCTCCTTGTGCTGCCGGCGGACGCGGCGCCGCTGCCGGCTCGGCCCATGGCCTTTCAGGTGACGGGGCCTTTGGTTCCCGTATCCCATGAAATCGAAATGGATGAGCCGGACGAGTATGAAGGGCCGGAGTACGAGGAACCCGAGTACGAAAACCCCGAGTACGAAGACCCCGAATACGAGGAACCGGAATACGAGGAGCCCGAATACGAAGAGGAAGAGTACCACGAAGAAGAGTCGTCGGACGAATTCGAGGGTAGCGATATCGAGTTCGAAGAGTTCTCGGTTGAAGACGGTTCTGAGGACAGTCACGAAGATAGTGAAAACGAGGAAGACGAGCAGGAGGAGGATGATGGTGACGACGGGGACGATGGCGAACATGAAGAGTCGTCCTATGGCCATCATAGTGATGGCGACGACGACGATCTTGAGTTTGGCTTTGAACTCGATCATGACATCGAGCTTACCGACGACCTGACCGAGGCGTTTGATGAACACGGCTACGCCGCCGTCTCAACCGAGTTTCTGATCCTTGTGGACGAGACCCGCGAGGAGTTGCCCGATCTTGGCGCCTCGCGCGTGGAGGAAGCCTATCGCCTGGAAGGGCTGCAGATGTCCCTCTATCGTGTGCAGGTAAGCGGTGAAGGCGATATCGCGGAAATCGCGCTCGAGCTGAGCGACTACGGCGATGACGCGGCGGCGGACTATAACCACATTTATGAAACCGAGAGCGGCGGAGCCGATGCGGCTGCTGCCGGATGCAAACCGCTCGATTGCGCCCGCGCCATGCATTGGCAGGGGGGCAGCGGGGCGGGCCTGCGACTGGGGTTGATCGATACGGCGATTGATCGGGGGCACCCTGCGCTCGAAGGCGCCCAGATTGAAACGCAGTCCTTCCTGGTTTCCGATGCTCTTGCGCCCGTGGACCATGGCACCGCGATCGCTTCGTTGCTTGTGGGGCGGGATGGAACCGCCTTCGAAGGGCTGACGCCCGATGCAACATTGTTCGCCGCCAGCGTTTTCACATCCGGGAATGAGGGACAACGTTTCGCGACGACGGAAAGCCTCATCCGCGCGCTTGACTGGTGCCTTGCGCAAGACGCGACAACAATCAACATGAGCCTTGCCGGACCGCCCAACCGGCTTTTGGAATTTGCGATCCGCCGCGCGCGGGATCTCGACCGGCATGTTGTTGCCGCCGTAGGCAATGCGGGCCCAGCGGCGCCGCCGCTATTTCCTGCAGCTTACGACGGCGTGACGGCGGTAACGGCGGTGGACGGCGCGGGCCGGGTCTATCGCCGGGCGAACCGGGGCGAACATGTTGACTTCAGCGCTCCCGGCGTGGATGTGCTGGCCGCGACACCGGGCGGGGGCTACGCGACGGTTTCAGGAACGTCCTTTGCCGCCCCCTTTGTCATGGCCTTGATCGCCGCGCGGGAGGCCGCGCAAACGAGCGGCGCGGATGTGGAAACCGAAATGCGGCGCGTGGCGGTGGATCTGGGACGCGAAGGTTTTGATCCGGTTTATGGATACGGCCTTGCGCAGTGGTTTGAAGAAAGACCTGCCTATGTTCAATAGGCGTTCGTTCTTGCGCGGCTTTGCATTCATTGCGCTTCTGGTCGCGGTTGCGGTTCACGCCCAGGCACAAGAGACTTTGGCGCCATCCTATGAACCGGGCGACACTTTCATTTACTCGAATGGCGCGGTCGAACGCTTCGTGGGGGAAAGTGCGGAGGGCCTGAGCTGGCAAACCCTTTCCGGGCGAACCTATGTGCGGGACCGGAGTTTTTTCGCGCCCATCCTGGGATGGGAAACATCAACGACGCGCGGCGCGCGCCAACTGTCCGGCAATCCGCACAACGTTTGGCCGCTTGAGGGCCGTGGGCGCGCGCGCTTCACCGTCGCAGGTGATGTTGAAATCCGCGAAGGGGATGAGGGTTGGGCGGATGCTGTCTCGCACCGCGAAGTTCAACATTGGCGCTGCCGCGCGGGCGCGATCGAATACATCACCGTGCCCGCCGGGGAATTTGAAACCTATCCCATTGTCTGCGACCGCTACTCGGCATCGTCCATGCGCGTTCTGCGGCGGCAAACGTGGTACTACGCACCGGACGTTGGCCATTATGTGCGCCGCGTCGATGTGAGTTTCTCCAGCGGCGATGAAAGCTCCCGCGACCTGCTCGCCGCCTTGCCCGCGCGATTTGCAAATGCAGCGCGCGTGCGGGCCATTCTTTCTGAATGGCGGGACGGTACAGATTAGGCGCGGCCTTGGCCGTGAATGTTTTCTCCAGCGCTTATTGTTGGTCGAGTTCCTGAAGCAAGGTGTCGACGGCGACGTTCAGCGGAAGGTCCTCACCGTTCGCCGCAGCCTCCGGCGGATTGTCCACCACAATATTCGGCTCGAGCTCCTGGTTCTCCAATGGCACGCCGTCCTGGTCCAATTCACCCACTTGCGGAATGCCGAAATAGAGGTCGCCGGTCTGAAGCCATTCCCACCACACGGCCGTGCCCGTTCCCGGCACGGGCATACCTACGGTCTGGCCGATGCCGAACAGCTCATAGGCGTAAGGGAACATGAAGGCATTGGAGTAATTGCCTTCGTTCATGACGACGATGGACGGGTTGGTCCAACGCTCGACCGGGTCACCGCGCATGGTCCGCCCGCGCACCCGCACACCGAAGTAGGGTTCACCGTCGAGCAGCTGGATCAACTGGTCATGGAGCCAGCCCCCGCCGTTGAACCGAGTGTCGACGACCACCGCTTCCTTGTCGAAGTTGCGGCCAAAAAGGTCGGTGAAGATCTGCCGGTAGCCGGCATCGCCCATACCCTCGATATGGACATAACCGATGCGCCCGTTCGACCGCGTTTCCACGATCTCGCGGCGGCGCTCGATCCAGCGGTGGTAAAGCGCTTCGTTCTCCTCGGTGCGGGAATAGGCGCGCGCCGTGATGCTGCGCTCCGCGGCGCCGCGCCCCGAACCCACGACCGTCAGGCGGATACGCTCGCCCACGCGCCGGTTCAACAGCGAATAAGGATTCGTGTTGGGTCCGATGCGCGTGCCGCCGATGGCGACGATGCGGTCACCCGGCTGAAGGTTAAACGCTGAGTGGTCCAGCGGCCCATCGGGAAGGACTTCGGAGATGATGAGGTCGGGCTGATCATCGGTGGAAAAGATTGCTCCCAGCACACCCGTTTGGTCATCCGCCGAGGCGTCGTGGCTGCGATAGTACATGCCCGTGTGGCTGGCGTTCAATTGCCCCAGCATTTCAGACATCATGGTGGCGAAATCGCGGTTATTGTTGATTGCCGCGACCATGGGCCGATAGGCATCGCGCACCGCGTTCCAATCGAGCCCGTGCATGCCCGGGTCATAGAACTTGTCAGCAACCTGACGCCAGACGTGATCGAACAGATAGAGCCGCTCCTCGTCACCATGGATCGTTACTTCACCGCCGACTGCGACGGGTTCTAGCGAGATTTCATCGCCCAGCTCCCCTTGCAACAGGGAACCGTCGGCCAGCACGATGATGCGCGAGTCATCGGGGACGATTTGCATCGCCGCCGACGAGGCGCCGATGGCTGCGACCTTGGTGGTCTCGTCCTTGATCAGGTCATGACGCCACAGATCATACCCCCCGTCATAGGCCGCCAGATAATAAAGCGCGGACATGTCGCTGGTCATCGCCGCCCCCGAAAGGTCAGACGAGGTGTCAGTGAGCCGCACCGTGCGATATTCGATGGCGTCGAAGTCGATCTGAATGGGATCATCCTCCCCCCGAGGCGGGGAAAGGTTCAGAAAGGCATTGATATCCACCGTATGGGCGGCATCGTCGCTTTCTGCACTGTCATCGTCGCTCGCGGAATCGGCGGTCTCTTCCTGCGCCGCCAGAAGCGCGTGCTCCTGTTGGGTCAGGTTGAAGCGCCGCCACCCGGATTCGGTCAGGAAGGCCGCTATAACATCGCTTTGCGATCCCCATTGCCCTTCCGATCGCATGCCGTAGCGGTCGGAGTAGTAGAAGATCATGTCGCCGTTCGCGTGCCAGGTGGGGCCACCATCGTGGTAACCGTTCAAGGCGATGTCGCGGGGTGGGGCGGACCCGTCTGCCGGTGCAATGCCGATGTCCATATAAAAGTAATAGCCGCGTGCGGAGTAATCAGCAGTGATCCAGTTGCTGTCCGGCGACCAGCCGAAACTGATGTCACCGTCGGAATAGGAATAATTATAAGTCGCGGGGAAGACATCATGGGCATTCGTGCCGTCGCGGTTTACGACGCGAATGGCATCGCGGTCTTCCAGGAACGCCACCTTTTCCCCATCGGGGCTATAGGCCGGCTGGAAGGCGTCGGTGCCGTCGGCGCGATAGATCAGGCGCTCGTTGAAAGCGCTTGCGGCTGAGAAGCGCGGCTCATTATCGTCGGCAAGGCCGGACTCATAAATCGCCCAACCGCCGTCCCGTTCGGCGGCATAGAGCAGCGAGCGGCCGTCGGGCGAGAACGAAACGGAGCGTTCCTGTTCCGGCGTATCGGTCACCCGCACCGTGTCGGCGAACTGGGTGTCGGTGACAAAGATCTCGCCCCGTGAAACGAAAGCAATCTCCGCGCCGTCCGGGGAGACCGCGAACTCCGAAATATCACTTGGCGCCCCCAGCGGTATCGGCACATCGGCCAGATGACCGCCCGAAAGCTGAACTTGTACCTCTTGCGGGTCTTGCCCTTCGCGCACGGTATAAAGCGCGCCATGGAAGGAATAGGCGAGCAAGCCGTCCCCGCTCATGGAAAGGTTGCGCGCGGGCTGTGGGCCCTGCTCAGTCAAATAGATGCTGTCGCGGGTGGCAAGGTCGAGGCGGCGTACGTTGAAGCTCGCGTCATCGGTTTCCGACTGCATGTAAAGCGCCGTGCCATCAAGGCTCCACACCGGCGAATGATCGCCATGGGGATTGTCGGTGATCTTGGTGTGCGTTCCGCTGGCGATGTCATAGATCCACACATCGCGCGCGAAAGCATGATTGTCGCGCTGACGGAACTCGCTCTCGTATGCCTTTTCCTCGCGGTAAACAATTTGCGTGCCGTCGGGGCTGAAACGGGCTTCGCGTGCGGGGTTGGTGAAAACCATGTGCGGCGCACCGCCTTCGATGGAAACTTCATAAAGTTGCGGCAGGCGACGGGTGGGAAAATAACTCGACTCAGCACTGCCGGTACGGCCAGAGGAAAAGAGCACCTGCGTGCCGTCGGGGGTGAAGTCAGAGGGAAAATCGTTAGCGTCGAAATAGGTGAGGCGCGTCACCGCGCCGCCATCGGCGTTCATGACGAACACATCGAGGTCACCAAACCGATCGGACGCAAAGGCGATATGCGACCCGTCCCGGCTCCATACTGGATAGCCTTCCCAACCATCATCGTGGGTGAGCACCGTGGCGGCACCGCCCGCGGACGGTACAGACCATATGTCCCCATAAGCAGTGAAAAGAATCGTCGAGCCGTCGGGCGAGATTGCCGGTTGGCGAAACCAGGTTTCCAATGGTTCAGCGGCGACACTGTTTTCGGCGGACCCGAAAATCATGCCGCACGCGGCAACACATAAAAGACTCAGAATGGCAGCTGGTCTGCGAAACAGCATTGGTCTCACCCTAATTTTTGATAGCCCTCAGATTGGGCAAGACCTTATCGCAATCTGTGGGGTTGGGAAGCTCTCCACAGCCAACATTACCTGAACTTCATTTTTGAGGAGATTGTCGCAAACCAAGTCTGATTGACCGATTGGGCGGTTTAAGACGAGCATTTTCAGCACGGATAGACGGAAGCCATTGAATTTTCTCAGCTAACAGAAATATGGGCAGAGATCGCCTCGTTCATGCTTGCGCCCTCAACAGCCATTGAGGCCGTAAGCTCGTCCTGACGACCCTTGGGGCTCAAGCAACCTGCACAGCACATTTTCTAAAAGACGAGAACCTCCGCCTTTTACTACATCGCCTTGTTGACCATGTGATCGAGCACAGAAAGAAAGTTTGACCGGTCTTTCTTTGAAAATGTAACGCCGCCACCCTTGATCTCGCCGGTTTCCCGCAGATGAGCATTGAGATTACGCATGGCCAGATCCATGCCGATTGAGGCGTCGGAAAAGTCTTTTCCATTGGGTCCTATGACGAACGCCCCGGCCTTAACACAACGCGTGGCGAGCGGAACATCGGCGGTGACGGCAATGTCCCTTGGCTTGATATTCTCGGCAATCCAGTCATCCGCCGCGTCAAATCCGTCCGACACTACAATCTGGTCTACTGATTTGCCCTGGGGTAGTCGCATGAAAGTATTGGAAACCATGTGGACGCGGAGCCCGTATCGATCCGCCACGCGCACAATTTCTTCCTTTACTGGGCAAGCGTCTGCATCCACCTAGATTTCGACCATGTTCACTCCAGCTCAATCGTGGCGGCTTAATCGTCAAAGCCAACAAAGGTTACGGCCTCGTCAACCGGTTTGCGGCGGGAGACGACGGCGTTGGCGGGAAAGGTGTCATCGGGAAAACCCATGGCGACGCAGATCATGATCACCTGATCCTCGGGGATTTGCGCGTGTTCGCGCACCACGGGCGACTGCATGATCCCTTGGCTGTTGATAACGCAGCCCAGCCCGCGCGACCAGGCGGCGTTGACCAGCGCATTGGTGACCGCGCCGCAATCAAAGGGCGCGATGTCGCCACCATGAATGGACCGGTCATAGGTCACCACAATGGAAACCGGCGCGTCGAACTGACGAAACCCGCGCAGCACCCAGCTGAGGCGTGCCTCTTTGTCATGGCGTTCGATGCCCATAACGGCAAACAGCTGTTTGGCGATCTCGATCTGCCGTTCCCGGTGCGCGCCTTCATAAGCGCCGTGGGTGCGAAACTCACGCGACTCTGGCACGCCGGCGAGATTGCGCTCGGTATTGCCTTCGCGAATACGATCCAGTGGTTCACCGGAAACCACATAGAAGTTCCAGGGCTGTGTGTTCAGGGAGGAGGGCGCGCGCATGGCAAGGCCGATGACCTCCTTGATCAGATCCTTGGGTACCGGCTCTGGCTTGAAGCCGCGGATGCTGCGGCGACCAAGCACCACCTCGTCGTAATTCATGCCTACCTCACTTTCATAGTCTGGAAGGCGCCGCCGGCCTATTGTCCCAGGGCGTAAGTTGCATCGCGCAAAGCCGCGACAATGGCTTTGCGATTGGGGAGCGCCGCGAGGGTATCGGGCGCAATTGGCGCGCCGATCCGTACCTCGATCCTCGCGCCGATCCGGCGGTGAGTTTCGTGGAACAGAAGTGCGAGCCGCAGCGTTTGATTGACGTGGCTTGCGATTTGAAAGGCGCGGCTGTTCTGACCCGGGAAGTAGAGCGGCACCACGGCGGCGCCGGATTGATGAACGAGACGGCCGACGAAGGACTTCCAGTCCGCATCAAGGGCCTGCCGGGCAAAGGGGCCGGGGGTGGTCGAGACGCCGCCTGCGGGAAAAATCACAACACAACCACCGTTCCCGAGGACCTCAACCGCCGCCCGCCGGGTCGCAATATTTGTGGCAAGCGCATCGCTTGTATCGCTGAAGTCGACGGGCAGAAGATAGTCTTTGAGCTCTGGCGCGCGGCTGAGCAGTGAATGGGTCAGGATGCGAAAATCCTGACGCAAGCGCGAGACGACATATCCGGCAAGCAGGCCATCGACGATGCCGTAGGGATGATTGGCCACGATCACCACGGGGCCGCTCGCGGGCAGGGCATCGAGCCCCGCGCCGTCAATCTCGATATCGAGGTCCAGATAATGGATCGCCGCATCCCAGAACGACGCGAAACGCGACGGGTCATTCGTGTAGTCGCGATACATGGCGCGCAGGCGCGGCTGGCCCGTGGTGCGCTCAATCGCGTGGATCACCGCGCGGCGGGTCCAGGGGTCTTCGGGCGCGGCATAGGAAAAATCATCCAGGGGGGCGAGGCGTGTGGCCGCGGGTCGCGTAGGGGCATGGCGGCGCGTACTCGGCCCGGCGGCAAAGGCTGGTTGGGATTTCCGTCGCGCCATGGGGCGAGCTCCGAAGGGTCAACAGGTACGCCATTATGTTTGCCCGATCGGGGGCGGTCTACCACTTCCTGCGGAAGAAAACTCTCTTTGCCCGCACGGCGATGAAGTCTTTCACAAACGTCCCTTTGTTGTCGTCCTGGCGTAGACCTCAAGGCTGCCCGTCCCCTAACATCGCTGCATGACTGATCAAGCGATTGAACTGACGACAGGCGGCTACAAGGCGGTTGCGAAGCTCTGCAACGCGCTGATGACGGGGCTTGTGCTCACGCTCGTGACGAGACGGGGCGAAGATGACGCGGCCCGTTTTGTCTTCGGGCATTTTCGGCGGCAGCATCTGGAAAAGTTTCTGCCGGGCCTGACGAAACTGGGATTGGGTGGCCTTCCCGATGCGGTGGCGTGCGCCCAGTATCATTATTTCTCCAATGCCATGGGCGGCGTGAAAACAGAATATGTTCGCGAAAGCGATGAAAAAGCCTGGGTGCGCTATCCGCCGCCGCGCTGGATCTGGCAGGGCACGGCGATCTGCGGCGTGCCGCTGTCCGTCAACGAAGCGATCTTGCACGGTTGGCATGGGCACAATGGTGTTTCGCTCGGCAATCCCCGATTGGGGTTTGTGTGTACGGGGCAGACGGTCGCGGGCGACCCGGGGCTTGAGGGTTATTACTTCGACTATGGCCGCGAGATCGGCGAGGACGAGCGCGTACGCTTTGCCCCTGATGAGCGCATGCCCGATTTCGATCCTGCTCTCGCGCCCGCGCTTGATGTCGCGGCCTGGCCCGATGACCGGTTGCGCAAGGTGGAACGATCCTACGCGATGGAATATGTGCGCTCGCTTCTGCCGGTGATGGGTGAGCTTTTTGGCGAGGCGGCGACCGAAGACCTGCTCGGCATCACGGCGCGGCTTATCGGCATGCAGTATCGCGATGACGTGGCGGCGCTTCTGGGTATCGAAGGCACATCCGCGTCGGCCTTTGCTCAGATGCTGGCGCAAGTGCTGGCAGCGCAGGGGGAAGAGGTGCGCATCGACGGCAATGTGGTGCGTCAACAGGGCTGGCGCCTCATGCGGGATCTTGATGTGCCTGATGCGGGGGCCCGCGCGTTGAACCGGCTTTGGGAAGGCATGGCCGCCGCCCATAACCGCCATCTTTCCCTGGCGTTCGAGCTGGACGCGGACGAGTTCGTCTGGCGGGTCGGCTGAGCCCCGCGCTACCAGCGGTTTGCCACTTCCTCCGCAAAGCCCATGACATCTGTGAAGGCGAAAGGCGTGCCGTCATCAAGGATGACTGTGCCGGAAAACTTTCCAAACACCTGATGCGGGATGGAATGAAGAAAGCCGAGGTTCACACTGTTGTCGCGATCGAACATCGGCTCGAAGGTCACTTCAAAGCGGCCGTCATTGCTTGAAAAGATCCACGGCGCGGCGGTGTAGCCCTCGGGCGGAATGGCCCAGGTCACTTGATCGAGCTTGTGCGCGCGGCCGTCGACGAAGACCATGTTCTCGGTCGCCGCGCTGGTGTCGCCAAAGCCGTGCCCGATATTGAAACCGAAGGGCTTACCGTTTGCGATGCCCGAGGCCGAGCCCCAGTACCAGAGATTGTCATAGGGCCAGACGCCGCGACCCCAGTCGAGCACGGCGAAATGCTCCTCGCGGCGGAACATATAAGTGTCATCGCCGATGGTAATCCGACCGCTCGCCGCCATGCAGTTGATCTTTTGATTGTAATAGAAAGCGTGCGGCCGCCCCTCAAAAGGTGTTGCAATGACCATGCGGTCCATGGGCGGCTGGCTGAGCGTGACTTGCCCTACCGCACCCTTGCCGCGATCAAAGCCGGGGCAGTTGAACGTAAGCCGCCGGAACCCGTCGCCCACTTCGAAATCGAAATCCATCTTTTTGCCGTGAAGCGAAAGATCGCCCGTGTCGGGGCTTGAGGGCATGCCCAGCTTTCCGCGCGAGAGAAGCCCGATGTCGGTCGCGTCCACCAGCTGCTGACCCTTGAGGTCGAGCCAGGTCATCGCCTGAAGCGACATATAGCTATTGTCGGCAATGACGAGGGCGAGGCCATATTCCGGCCCGAGGACGCAATAGTAGTCCCACTCCTTGATGCGGTACCACGGCGCCTTGATGGCGGCGCGGGCATAGCGGCGCATATCTGCGCGGGCCCAGCCGGCCTCGGCCAGCGTGCCATCTTCGTTGTGAAGCGGTCCTTCGGTCAGCTCACGCTGCATTGTGTCCCCCTCGCGCGGATCAGTTTGACCACGTAACTTTGCCGAAGGCGTCGGCGATACGCAATGAACCTAAGTGCCTCGCGATCTACTTCTTTTGATACGGCAGCGATATGGTTTCGCGCGTTGCGAAGCCCCCGTCGTCAAAGCTGCGCACATGAATGTCAGCGCCCGCCGTGGTGACATCAATAAGGTTGTACTCGTTCGGCTGATTCCTCAGGCGCGATGACGTGGCTGTGCCGGCTTCCACGGCATAAAGACCGGGTGCCACGCCGGGATAGACGGTGCTGACATCGGTCACACGCGAATGATGGAGGTGCCCTGAAAGCGCGAGATGAAACCCGGCCCCCGACAGGGCGGCGGCAAAACGTTCCGCGCGACCCACGCGTTTTTGCGATGCGCCCGGCGGGGGCGGGATCAGCGGGTGGTGAAACATGGCGATCTTGGGAAGGTCGCGCGCCGCGTTCGCCACACCGTGAAGCGTCTCGAATTGGGAGCGCGAGATGCGCCCGTGCGCCCAATTCCAATGATAGACAACGCGGCGCGCCGTATTGAAGCCGACCAGCGCGATGTCGCTTGCGACGTGTACCGGATTGATCTCCATCTGGATGTGTTCGCGGTAGCGGCCATAGGGGTTCAACATGCGGCGCAGCATTTGCCACCCGGGAATGTCGTGATTGCCCGGCACCACAAACAGCGTACCCGGCGCCTCGGCAAAGAAGGCTGCGGCTTCAGCAAACTCCACCGTGCGCGCGGATTGGGTCAGATCGCCGCTTGCCAATACATAGTCGGGCTTGGCGGCGTGCAGATCATCGAGCAACAACTGCGCGGCATCCTTCGTGATGCGTCCAAAGTGAAGGTCAGAAATGTGGGCGAGGCGGGGCATGGCTTACGCGCCTCCCAAGATCTTCAGCGCGCCTTTGGCGGACCGGAACTTGAGCGGGCTCTTGATAATGTGGACCTCGCCGTCGACGCTGGCTGGAATGGCCGTGCGCTTGGTTGAGATCGAGAGAGCTTCGCGGCAGAGGGACGTGACAGTGGGGTCTGTTGGCATGCCGCCCAGCAGTGCCTGGATCGATGCCTTCGCAAACCCGAGTTTCGTGCGGCTGTGATCGATATAGCAGCCCAATGTGCCCTCGTTGAGTGACGTGCGTTCGGGCAGGGGCAGTAATGAGGCGCTAAGCGGATTATTGGTGACCTGAATGGTGCCTGCGCGCACGCGTTCGTTTCGCGAGCCGTCATCCACTTCAAATGTGCGGCGGCCATAGCCGCTGAATTCGCGCAGCGCCTTGCGGATATGAAGGTAGTGACCGCGCACGTCCGATGCGTCGCGCAGCTCTTCCCGCCGCCGGGCGAGGCGGGCGAAAGTGCCCAGAACAACGCTGTTGAGAAAGAGCCTGTCATTCACATAGGCAACATCCACATCCCGTACCGCGCCGTCCTTGATGGCATCAAGTGCGCTATCTAGATCGAGCGGCAGCCCCAGGTCGCGGGCAAAGACGTTCATCGTGCCAAGCGGCAGTATTGCGAGAGGAATGTCGCGGGTTATGGCGGCCCCGGCCGCAGCAGCAATTGTGCCGTCGCCACCGCCGGCGATCAGCAGCGCCAGATCGGCAGGCAGCGCCTCGAGCGCGGGACCAAGGTCCTCGCCGGTGACGAGGTGGATGTTGTGGTCCCAGCCCCACGTGGACAGCGCCCGGTCAACCTGCGCCGCGAGGACGTCGGGTGCATGGTTCTGTGCGGCGCCGGAGGCGCGGTTTAGAAGAACGGCAGTTTTCATGGCGATTTTGCTACTTGGGCCTCAAGAATCACTCGGAGGTGCATTTGTTGAGAACCTAGGGGCCAATCAGCCCATTGCAACTGAAGAAGCAACTATAAGCTGTATTTATGTCGACTTGAGCGACTTTAAGTATCTTTTTGGCATTGGCGATGAATGTGAATCGGTGCCTTGCGGCCGCCGGCCAAGACGCTCTCTTGCCTCCAGACCTACGCTTCACGGATGACAGTTCAGGGTTGTTTTTCGTTGATTTCCGCGCCTCTCAGGCGAAAAGGCCGTGGTGTGCGTGTGGCTGGGGCTGGTGCATATCACCGGTCGGCAACAAAAAAGTTCCGGATTTTTGCCGTTTTTGCTGTGACGGCTAAACATTCCAGGCCCTTACAATTCTTTGACCCGACCTCACATTTCGTTCATCTTAAGAACTGCCAACCGAGGGAGGCACGGGTTCAATGTCAAACAAATTAAGCCGCAATGCTACGCTAGGCCTAGGGGCCATGGGCGCAGTCGCAATAGTTGCTGTAAGCGTATATTTCGTCGCTCAAAGTGGTTCGTCCGTTGACGGGCTGTCCGCCGGCACCATCGCGCCGGTCGAGCGCTACCGCGATAATCAAGTTACCGAAGCCGACGTTTCGACGGGTGATCAATCCGTTGCGCGTCTGATGCAAACCGATGCGTTCGAACTGATGGTCAATGATCCATCGTTCCGGGCGCTCGCCACCGACGCCAACTTCGCGGCCCTTGCGCAAAATCCGCAAGCGCTGATGGCTATGGCGCAAAACCCGCAAGCGTTTGCCGCGCTCGCTCGTGATGCCCAAGCCTTTGATGCTCTGGCCCGCAGCGCGCAAGCGTTCGATGCCCAAGGTCTGGACGCACAAGCGTTCGGCGCTTTGGCTCGCGATGCCCAGGCGTTTGATGCCTTGGCGCAACATCCGGCGGCCTTTGAAGCAATGGCCAACCATCCGGCGGCTTTCGACGCCATGGCGCAACATCCGCAGGCCTTCGCGGCTCTGGCCCAACATCCGCAAGCCTTTGCGGCGCTGGCTCAGCACCCGCAAGCGTTCTCGGCTCTGGCCAGCAACGCCCAGGCGTTCACGGCCATGGCGCAAAACCCGCAAGGTTTTGCAGCGCTTCTGCAGGATGCCCAAGCATTTGAAGCTCAAGGCTATGACGCGCAAGCGTTCTCAGCCCTGGCCAATGATGCCGCGGCCATGAATGCGCTCGCCACGAATGCTCAGGCGTTCACGGCGCTCGCTGCTGATGCGCAAGCCATGAATGCTCTTGCCATGGATGCCCAGGCGTTCAGCGCTCTGGCCACCAATGCGCAAGCGTTCTCGGCTCTGGCTCATGATGCCCAGGCGTTCAACGCACTGGCTTCAAACGCTCAAGGCTTTGCCGCTATGGCTCGCAACGCGCAAGCGTTCTCGGCTTTGGCGCGCAATGCTCAGGCGTTCGATGCCCTCGCTCGCGACGCCCAAGCGTTCGGCGCTCTGGCCCGCGATGCTCAGGCGTTCGATGCTCAAGGCTTCTCGGCTCTTGCTCAAAACCCGCAGGCTTTCGCCGCAATGGCGCAAAATCCGCAGGCTTTTGCAGCTCTGGCCAATAACGCCCAGGCGATGAGTGCTCTTGCCAACAACGCACAGGCCTTTACGGCGCTTGCTCAGAACCCCGCTTTCGCGGCTCTGGCAAATGATCCGGCTTTCGCCGCAATGGCGCGGGACCGGAGCTTTGCAAACGCCATCAACGCCCGATAGCCAACACGATCAATAGTGTTGGCGGGGCAAGGGCGTAATGCCTGGCAAAAAATAGGGTTTGTCCGGGTCTTCTTTCTCTCAGTGCTTCTGGCTTTACCGGCCGGGGCCTGGGGGGAGGAGGGCCCGGCCCCTTCTATTGAGGGGGCCTCTGCCAGCGACGGATCTAGCAACCGTCCTCAAGAGGCGCCACCGCCGGCGGAGCCCGCAGAGCCCGAACCCGCGGCACGGGCGCCGGACCGGGTCCCCATCATCGACCTGGCCGCTCTGGAAACCGAAAACCTCCGCCTTCTCTATTTCTCACCTTCCGAAGATTATCTGACACCTTATGTGGGCCGTGCCTTTGAAAACGCGCTGGCCTTCCATCAGGATATTTTCGATTGGGAGCCGTGGGAACGTACCACCATGCTGCTGAAGGATTTTGGCGACTACGGTAATGCCGCCGCGCGGTCATCGCCCAATGATGCGGTGCTGTTTGATATCGCACCGCTCAGCTTGACGTTTGAAACCTTCAGTCCGGGTGAGCGCTTCTTCACGTTAACGAACCACGAGTTGACCCACGTCGCCACCATGGATGTGTGGAACGAACAGGATGCCTTTTGGCGCCGCGCGTTTTTCGGCAAGCCCATGCCGGTGCAGGAACACCCTGAATCGATCATCTACAATTATCTGACCGTGCCGCGCGTGACCGTGCCGCGCTGGCTGCTCGAAGGCAGTGCCGTCTTCATGGAAACCTGGATGGCGGGCGGTTATGGCCGCGCGCAAGGCGGCTACGACGAAATGGTCTTTCGCGCCATGGTGCGCGACGACGCCTATTTCTATTCGCCGCTGGGACTGGAAAGCGAAGGCACCCACGTCGACTTCCAGGTGGGCGTGAACAACTATCTCTATGGCACACGGTTCTTCTCTTATCTCGCGCTGACCTATTCGCCGGAACAGGTGATCGAATGGATGCGGCGGGACGAAGACAGCGCGGCCTATTACGCAACACAATTCCGTCGCGTGTTCGGCTTGCGCCTTGATGAGGCGTGGGATGACTGGATCGAGTGGGAGCACGGCTTCCAGCAGCGCAATCTTGAAACCATTGCTGAGTATCCGCTGACACCCACAACGCCGATCTCGGACCGGCCGCTGGGGTCGGTCTCAAGATCTTACGTGAACCCGGCGACGGGCGACATTGTCGGCGCCTTCCGTTATCCGGGCACCATTGCCCATGTGGGCGTTCTGTCGCGCGAGACAGGCGATATTCGCCGCCTTGCGAACATCAAGGGGCCGATGCTCTATCGCGTCACCTCGCTTGCCTATGACCCGGGCACCGATACCGCCTGGTACACGACCGACAATTACGCCTTCCGCGATCTCATGCAGATCAATGTGGACACGGGCGAGCGCGAGATGCTGCTGCGCGATGCCCGCATTGGCGACATTGCCTTTAACCCCCGTGATCGCGCCATTTGGGGCCTCAGGCATCTCAATGGCTATGTGACGTTGGTGCGCCTGCCCGCGCCTTACGATGGCTGGAACCAGGTGCACACTTTTGATTTCGGGACCACAGCCTTTGACCTCGATGTCTCGCCTGACGGGATGCTGCTTTCGGCCAGTGTGGGCACCATTGATGGTCGGCAATCGGTGCGCGTCTATCGCATTGCCGATCTCGAACGCGGCATTGTTGAACCCATTCAGGTCTTCGAGCTCGGCCAGTCAACGCCCGAAGGCTTCGTCTTTTCTACTGACAGCCGGTACCTCTATGGCACCTCGTATCTCACCGGCGTGTCCAACGTTTTCCGCTTTGACGTGGTGAACGGCGGCTGGGAAGCGGTGACCAATGCGGAGACGGGATTTTTCCGCCCGATCCCGCAGGCCGATGGCTCCCTCATCGTCTTTGAATATACGGGCGATGGCTTGCAGCCCGTGTTGATCCAGCCCGATCCGACGGATGATCTCAACGCGGTATCTTTCCTCGGAACGGAAGTGGCCAATGAGCATCCGGTAGTGCGCAGCTGGACCGCGGGCTCGCCCAATCGCGTTGACTTTGATAGCCGCGTCACGCGGCGCGGTCGCTATTTCCCGCAAGATGAAATGGGTCTCGGTACTGCTTATCCGGTGATCGAGGGCTATCGCGGTTATACCGCCTTTGGCTATCACGCGGTCTTTGAGGACCCGCTGCAGTTTGGGCAATTGAGTGCAACGGTTTCTTACTCCCCCGAGGCAGGGCTCGAGGATCAGAACTGGCACTTGGATATGGAATACCGCCTGCTGTCGTGGTCATTCCGCTTCCGCCACAATGATGCGGATTTTTACGATCTCTTCGGCCCGACGGAGCGGTCACGGCGCGGCACGGCGCTGAGCATGAACTATCATCAGTCAATCATTTACGATCCGCCTCGCGAATTGCAGATCGACTTTGACGCGGCCTATTGGTCCGACCTCGATACGTTGCCCGGCGCGCAAACGGTTTCGACCCAGTTCGACAGTCTCGCCACCGGCGGCATTTCATTGCACTACACCAACACGCAGCGGTCTCTGGGCGCGGTGGATCATGAACGCGGCATCGAAATGGATCTTGTGGGCGGGGTCGATTACGCCAACAATGAAGCGTTTCCCTCTTTGCGCGTTGGCTTCAATGGCGGAATGCCTTTGCCCATCGATAACTCATCGGTGTGGATCTATACCGCCGCGGGCACCGTGGGGGGCAGCGAGAACAGCCCGCTCTCAAACTTCTACATGGGCTCTTTCCGCAACAACTACGTCGATGATCGCGAGGTCAAACGTTATCGCGAGTTCGACAGTTTCCCCGGATTCGACATTGACGAGATCGATGCCCGCCAGTTTGTGCGTGCGGTGGCGGAGGTAAACTTTCCCCCTGTGCGGTTCCGCGAAGTCGGCGTTCCCGCCGCCTATCTCAGCTCCATTCGCCCCGCGGTCTTCGGCGGTGTGCTCGCGACCGAGCCCAACATGGGCGACACACGCATTTACGAGACTTTGGGCGCACAGCTCGATCTCAATTTCACGGTCGGTCACCGATTGCCAATGACGCTTTCTGTCGGATACGCTCTGGGTTTCGAAGAAGGCGAACGGCAAGGGGACGAGTTCATGATCTCCTTGAAAATCATGTAATGGATCTGATCCTACTGCTGAAAGCGTTCATGGCCGTAGTCCCGGTCCTGGCGTTTCTGATCATTTTTGATCGGCTTGATGTATTCGACCTTATCTCGACGCGGGTGATCGCCGTGCTCGTGGCCGCAGGCGCGGGGATTGCCTTCCTGACGCTGCAGATCAATACCACCCTGACGTATGTCACGCCGCTCGATGGCGAAGGGCTGAGCCGGTATGTCGCGCCGCTTCTTGAGGAAGCGTTGAAGGCGATTCCCATCATCATCCTGTTTCATCAGAACAAGCTCGGTTACAAGCTTGATGCGGGCATTGCCGGTTTCGCCGTGGGCTCGGGTTTTGCCGCGTTCGAGAATATTTATTTTCTGCAGGAAATGGCGGGCGCCTCGACGGCGACCTGGCTCGTGCGCGGTTTTGGCACGGCGGTGATGCATGGCGGCGCGACCGCCGTTTTCGCGCTTGTGTCGCACACCATGACTGGGCGGCAGACAGCGGGCAGTTCCGCCAAATATGTGTTCGGCATGTCCTACTTCATACCGGGGCTGATTGTTGCGGCGGTCTTGCACGGGATATTCAATTGGTCCGGCACGCACCCGCTCGTGATCATGGTGCTGACGCTGATCTTTGTACCGTTGGTGCTGTTCCTCACCTTTGCCTTTGACGAAAAATTCACCAAGAACTGGTTGAAGCAGGATTCAAACGAGCACCGCAAAATCCTCGAGGACCTGGAAAGCGGCGCCTATATGGACAGCAAGCGCGGGGCCCGTGTGCTGGCGGTGGTTGACCTTTCGCTAACCGCGACACTCGATGACGTGCTTGCCTATATCAAGCTCAAAACCGAACTGGTGCTGCGCGCCGAAGAACTGATCCTCGCCAGTCAGGAGGAGGAAGACTTTGCTGTAGGTGAAGAAGAAATGGACATGTTCGAGGAATTGCTAGTGCTTGAGGGTCGTATCGGCGTGCTGACGCTTATGGCGCTTGAGCCGCACCTGGGCTTCAGCCGCAATGATTTGTGGGAGCTTTCCCGCCTGCGACAACAAGTCGACAAGCTGCTATAGTCACGATCTCGCCCCATTGGGCCCTGAGGCTTTGCCCCGGTCTGAAAGAGGAGTGACAAGGATGCGACAAACCACTCTTGCAACACTTGCCTTGCTGGCGCTTGGCTCTTTGGCGCTTGGCGCCTGCGCGACGGCAACCCCCTATGGCCCCACCGATGGCCGCTATGGCTATAGCGAGCAACGCATCGAGCAGGACCGTTTTCGCGTGACCTTCAGTGGCAATATCTCCACGCCGCGCGAATCGGTGGAAAATTTTCTGCTCTACCGTGCGGCGGAACTGACGGTGCAGGAAGGTTATGACTATTTCATCATGACCGAACAGGACACCGAAGCCGACACGACCTATCGGTCCCAACCGATTTTTCATGCGGGCTACACGCACGGCAGTCGCGGTTTTCCCTATTACGCTTACGGGTTTTCCTGGGCGCACAATGAAACGACGACTGAGACGCGCCGGTATGAGGCGGTGGCCTTTATCGTGATGCGGGCGGGGGAAAAGCCGGCCGACGATCCAGATGCCTATGACGCACGGTCAGTGATGGACAATCTTTGGCCCATCGTCGAAAGCTCCCTGCCGCAGTAGAACTCAGAGCGAGGTTCGCACGGTCCAAAGCTCGGGGAAAAAGCGCAGCTCCAGCGCCTTGACGAGATAGGACACGCCCGCGGTGCCGCCCGTCCCTTGGCGGTATCCGATGATGCGTTCCACGGTCTTCATATGGCTAAAGCGCCATTGCTGGAACTTGTCTTCCAGGTCCACTAGCTTCTCACCCAACTCATATTGCTGCCAATAGTGTTCGGGATCCTGATAGATTTCGCGCCAGACCTCTTCGATTCCCTTGCTGGCTTTGTAGGGCTCGGCCCAGTCGCGCTTGAGCGCGGCCTCAGGGACCGCGAAGCCCGAGCGCGCGAGGTAGGCCAGCACTTCATCATAGATGCTGGGGCAGGTGAGGGCCGCCTGCACCATCTTGTCGGCAGGGGCGTTGCCTTTATGCACCCGCGCCATAGCGGGGTTCTTGTTGCCGAGCGAGTATTCGAGCGTGCGGTACTGGAACGACTGAAATCCCGAGCTGTGCCCCAGCGCGTCGCGAAAAGCGAGATAGTCCGATGGCGTCATGGTGCTGAGCACGCGCCAGGACTGGATCAATTGTTCCTGGATGCGCGAAATGCGCGTCAGCATTTTCAGCGCGGGGCCCACGTCATCCTTCTGAATATGAGATATCGCGCCGGTCAATTCGTGAATGCAAAGCTTCATCCACAGCTCGGACGCCTGATGAATGATGATAAACATCATCTCGTCATGGGCGTCCGACAGGGGCTTTTGCGCGGAAAGAAGCGTGTCCAACTGGAGATACCCCCCATAGGACATGTCTTCGCTGAAGTCCCAGTGAATGTTCTCGCCCGAGACATCCACGTGTGACTTGTAATCTCTGGACATGATGCGTCGCTCCCTTGTGCCCGCGCGGCTCTTCGCGGCCGCGATTCATGGGGAACCCTAGCACTTTGCGCGGGCGCTCGTCAGGCCGGGATCAGGAACTTGAGCAGATAGGCAAAGGCCCCGACGGCCAGAACGCCGCCGATCCATAGAAGGACAAACCAGCCCAGTTTCTTCCAAAGAGGCACGTCCGCCGCCGGCTCCATTAGTGGTAGCCCTCGCCCTCGCGCACCTTGCCGCGGAACAGCCAATAGGCGTAGCCGGTGTAGCCGAGGATTACTGGCAAGAGCACCAGCGCCCCCACGAGCATGAAAGCAAGGCTGCTATCCGCATTGGCGGCCTCCGCGTAAGTAATGCTGGGCGGGATCATGTAGGGGTAAAGGCTTGCGGCCAGTCCAGCGAAAGAGAGGGCAAAGAGCGCAAGGGCAAGCACAAAGGGCAGGATTTCGCGCTTTGCCTGCACGGCCAGGAAAAAGCCGCCCGCGATCAGCGCGGTTATGATGGGAATAACCCAGAGGAAGATGAAGGAGCCGAGCTCGAACCAGCGCGCGCGCACGGCGTCGTTTTCAATCACTGTCCCGAAACTGACCAGCGCGATGAGAGCGACAACCGCGGCGCCCAGCGGCAATTGCAGACTGCGCATGCGTTGCTGCAAGACGCCATCTGTCTTGATCACGAGCCATGATGCGCCGAGCAGGGCATAGCCCACAACGAGCGCGACACCGGTCAGCATGGAAAAGGGTGTCAGCCAGTCAAACCACCCGCCCGCATAGGCGCCGCTCTCGACCGCGACCCCTTGTACAAAGGCGCCGATCATTACCCCTTGGAAAAAGGCGGCGCCGGTGGACCCACCGATAAAGGCAATATCCCAATAGCGCCGCCAGCGTTCGGTGCGGAAGCGGAATTCGAACGCCACGCCGCGCAAGACCAGCGCCAGCAACATGGCGATGACGGGGGCATAGAAGGCCGTCAGCAGAACGGAATAGGCCATGGGAAAGGCAGCGAAGAGCCCGCCACCGCCGAGGACAAGCCAGGTCTCGTTCCCGTCCCACACGGGCGCGACCGTGTTCATCATCGTGTCGCGTTCTTTGCGGGTGCGTCCCAGGGGGAACAGGATGCCGACCCCTAAATCGAAACCGTCGAGGATCACATAAGCGAGCAAGGCGACGCAGATGAGAACCGCCCAGATGGTTGCAAGGTCAAACATCGGTCGGCCCGCCCGCGGTTGACGCTGGCGTCACGGGTCCCGCGCTGCGCAAGGGGCCGGACTTGATGGGCTCTGCGTCTAATACCTCGGGTGTCCGCCCCATCAGGCGCAAGATGTAGAACGTGCCCGCCGCAAAGACGGTGAGATAGACCACCACAAAAGCAAACAGCGAGCCCGCAACGCCGGGCGCGCCCACGGGGGAGGCGACGTCCGCCGTGCGGATCAACCCGTAAACGAGATAGGGCTGGCGGCCAACTTCGGTGACGAACCAACCTGCCAGCACGGCAACAAACCCGGCAGGGCCCATCAACACGCCCCAGCGGAAGTACCAAGGGTGGTCATAAAGCTTTTTGCGCCAGGCAAAGAATGCACCGGTAAGGCCGTAGAGGATCATCAAAACGCCGATCCCCACCATGATACGAAAGGCCCAAAAAACGATGGGCACATTAGGCCAGTCTTCGCGCGGAAAGGCGTCGAGCCCCGTGACCTGACCGTTCGGATCATGGGCCAGGATCAGGCTGCCAAGCTTTGGAATGCCGACCTCAAATCGCGTTTCGCCAGCGTCCATGTCCGGCAGACCGAACAGGATCAGCGGTGCGCCGTTTTGGGTGTGGAAGTGGCCTTCCATGGCGGCGATCTTCGCGGGCTGATGCTCCTGCGTGTTGAGCCCATGCGCATCACCCACCAGCAATTGGGTAGGCGCGACCACAGCAGCCATCAACACTGCCATGCCCAGCATGACGCGGGACGAAGCATTGGCTTTGTCTTTGAGCAAATGCCAAGCCCCCACCGCACCCACGGCAAAGGCGGTCGTGAGGTAGGCGGCAAGCACCATGTGGACAAAGCGGTAGGGGAAAGACGGGTTGAAAATAGCTGCCATCCAGCTTGCGGGTTCATAGCGCCCGTTCTGGAAAATGTAGCCCGCGGGCGTTTGCATCCAGCTGTTGGCGGACAAGATCCAGAACGCGGAAAAAAGCGTGCCGATGGCGACCAGAAGAGTCGCCGTGAAATGCAACTTGGGGCCAACGCGATTGAGCCCGAACAGCATGACGCCGAGAAAACCCGCTTCAAGGAAGAAGGCAGTAAGTACCTCATAGGCGAGCAGGGGGCCGAGAATCGGTGCGGTCATTTCCGCGAACGGTCCCCAGTTGGTGCCGAACTGATAGCTCATCACAATCCCGGAAACGACGCCCATGGCAAATGCCACCGCAAAGATGGGCAGCCAGAACTTGTAGGTCTGCAAATAGACATCGCGCTTGGTGGCGAGCCACAGCCCCTCCAGAACGGCGAGGTAACTTGCAAGGCCGATGGTGAAGGCCGGAAAGATAATGTGAAAGCTGACGGTGAAGGCGAACTGGATCCGGGCCAGAAGTACGGGATCGGGAAAATCCATTGCCTGAGTCCTTTCGGCGTGGCGGGCACGCCATCAATTAGATGCGCTTGTTACCCCAGACGAGTGACGCGTTGTCGCGTGCGTCAAAGGCAGCAATAGATGCCGTGAAGAACTTCGATCACCCGCTTCGCTTCGTCGCCCTTCAGGGAATAAAAAATGGTCTGTCCCTCGCGCCGGGTCTGGACAAGGCCATCCTTGCGCAAGATGGCGAGCTGTTGCGACACATTTGACTGGCTCAGGTCCAGGGCCTCGGCCAAGGCGCCCACGCTCTTTTCCCCCTCTACCAACTGGCAAAGGAGCATGAGCCGCTTCTCATTGGCCAGCGAGCCCAGCAGGTGGGCGGCCTGTTGCGCGGAGTTCTGAAGGTCCTTCATATTCATACTTGCAAATATGCGATAGTACGAATATATTGTCAATTACGAAGTTTGATAAAACCGATGCAGACCGCAGGAGGACTAGGCGGCCCCGCATCGCCCACAATTGATTTCCCGGGAGGAACCCATGGCACATGTAGTCGTTCTCGGCGCCGGACTTGGCGGCACCATCATGGCGTATGAGATGAAATCGAAGCTGAAGGATGGGGACCGTCTGACGCTGATTTCCGACACGCCGACATTCCACTTTGTTCCGTCGAACCCCTGGGTCGCCGTGGGCTGGCGCGAACGGGCGGCCATTGAAGTTGACCTCGCCAAGGTCTGCGAAAAGCGCGGCATCGATTTTGTGCCAGTCGCAGCAAAGCGCGTTCACCCGGAAAAGAACGTGGTGGAGCTCACCGACGGCCGCGACGTCGAATACGATTATCTGATTATCTCCACCGGGCCGGAGCTCGCCTTTGACGAGGTTGAGGGCCTGGGCCCCCACGGCGGTCACTCCCATTCCATCTGCCATGTGGACCATGCGGTTACCGCGAATGCTGATTGGGATGCGTTTGTGAAAGATCCCGGGCCGATTGTGGTGGGCGCTGTACAGGGCGCATCTTGCTATGGCCCCGCCTATGAATACGCCTTTATTCTCGACACGGACCTCAAGCGCCGCAAAATCCGCGACCGTGTGCCAATGACCTTCATCACACCTGAACCCTACATCGGGCATCTGGGCCTGGATGGGGTGGGAGATACGAAGTCGCTGCTGGAGAGCGAACTGCGTGACCGGTCCATCAAATGGATCACCAACGCCCGCACCACCAAGGTCGAAGCGGACAAGGTCTTCGTCGAGGAAGTGGATGACCAGGGCAACGTCAAGGCGACCCACGAAGTGCCCACGAAGTTCACCATGATGCTGCCCGCCTTTCGCGGTGTGCAGGCGGTTTTTGGCATCGAGGGTCTGACCAATCCGCGCGGCTTCATCGTCACCGATGATTTCCAACGCAATCCAAATTACCAAAATGTCTTTGGCATTGGCGTTTGCATCGCCATTCCCCCCACGGGGCCGACGCCGCTTCCCGTTGGCGTGCCGAAGACGGGCTTTATGATCGAATCCATGGTCACGGCGACGGCAGAAAACATTCGCGCCTTGATCGACGGCAAGGAGCCGGACGCCAAGGCGAGCTGGAACGCGGTCTGTCTTGCCGACTTTGGCGATGGCGGCGTAGCCTTTGTGGCGCAGCCGCAAATCCCGCCGCGCAATGTCAATTGGGCCAAAAAAGGCAAGTGGGTGCACTACGCCAAAGTGGGCTTTGAAAAATACTTTCTGGGCAAGGTTCGCGAAGGCAAGTTTGAAACCTTCTATGAAAAACTCACCCTCGACCTTCTCGGGATCGAAAAGCTCAAGCCCTGAACCTCGCAATAATGGGGATGCACATGCGTCATAGACCACACCGATTGTTGGCCCTTGCACTGGCCACCGCCTCAATCCTTTGGGGCGGGGCCGCCCTCGCGCAGGACCGTTTCACCGTTACGGTTGAACCTGTGATGGATTGGAAGGCGGTCTATGCCACGGTGGAAAGCGCGGACGTTATCGCCGCCCGCGCGCGCATCGGCGGTACGGTGGCCAGCCTGACGGTGACGGAGGGTGACCGCGTCGAAGCCGGTCAGGTCATGGCCGTCGTGGTGGATGACCGCCTCGCGCCGCAGGTCCGCGCCCTGGATGCTCAAGTGGCCTCGTTCGAAGCGTCCGCGCGACAGGCGCGGGCGGAATTGACCCGCGTTCAACAACTCTTTGACCGGGATGTGGTGGCGCAGGCGCGGCTCGATGATGCGCAGGCCCAGTATGATGTGGCGCGAGGTCAACTCGATGCCGCCCGCCAGGAACGCAGTGTGGTGATCCAGCAGCAGCGCGAAGGTGAGGTACTCGCCCCCACAACGGGCGTCGTGCTCAGCGTTGCTGTAACCGAAGGCACCGTCGTGTTCGCGGGGGAGGCCATGGGTGAAGTGGCCTCGGAAGATTATGTGCTGCGTCTCGCTCTGCCCGAACGGCACGCGCGCTATCTAGCCGAAGGGGACGAGGTTCGCGTGGACCAATCGGCCATGACTGAGGATGTGGCGGCCATGGGCACCATTCGGCAGGTTTATCCCCACGTGGTTGATGGTCGCGTCATGGCCGACGCGGCGGTGGAAGGGCTTGGTGCTTACTTCGTCGGTGAACGAGTGCGCGTCTGGGTTTCCGCCGGAATGCGCGACACGATCCTGATACCCGATGCTTACGTTCACAGCCGCTACGGCGTCGATTTTGTCACCGTGATTGGCCCTGACGGCGAACCCCAAGAAGTGGTTGTTCAGCGCGGGCGCGGCGAAGAAGACGGCAGAGTGGAAATCCTTTCCGGCCTCGCCGCCGAAGATGTGATTGTCGCGCCATGAAGTTGGGGCTCTCCGGATTTCTGACCAAGGGGTTCATCGGGTCCAAGCTGACGCCCTTGATCCTGCTTGCGTCCTTCGCGCTGGGGCTCGTGGCGCTCGTCACCATTCCGCGCGAGGAAGAACCGCAAATCAGTGTGCCCATGGTGGACATCTTTGTGCGCGCCGACGGGCTTGCCGCCGATGACGCCGTGGAGCTCGTTACCGAACCGCTCGAAGCCATTGTGGCGGGGATCGACGGTGTCGAACATGTCTACAGCCAGACCGGTGATGATCAGGTGGTGGTCACGGCGCGGTTTTATGTGGGCACCAATGAAGACGACGCGATCTTGCGCGTGCACGAAGAGATTCGCGCGAACTACGACCAGATCCCTTATGGCATTCCCGAGCCCCTGATTATCGGGCGCGGCATCAATGATGTGGCGGTGGTGGTTGCGACCATCAGCCCGCGGCCGGACGCGGTGGACAGCTGGACCGGCACCGCGCTCTATGACATCGCCGAGGAACTGCGCGCCGAAGTGACCTCCGTCCAGGATGTGGGATTGACCTATATTGTTGGCGGGGAGCCCAACCAGATTCGCATTGAGCCCGATCCCGAACGGCTCTCCATGTATGGCGTCACCCTGCAACAGCTTGCGGGCAAGGTGATGGCGGCAAATGAATCGTTCGTGGCGGGCCGTGTGCGCGATCTCGACCGCAGCCTGCCGGTGGTGGCGGGACAGACCCTGGAAGGCATTCCCGACATCGGGCTTCTGCTCATTACAACGCGCGATGGTCAGCCGGTCTATGTGCGTGACGTGGCCGATGTGGTGGTCGGCGGCGCTCCGACGGACGCTCGCGTCTGGAATCTTACGTTGAACGAAGACGGCACGGATTGGGATCAAGTACCCGCCATCTCCCTCGCCATTGCCAAGCGCGAAGGCGCGAATGCGGTGCAAGTGGCCGAGCACGTCCTGGAACGCATCGAGAGCCTGCACGGCACGCTGATCCCCGAAGGGCTCAATGTCGATATCACCCGCGACTATGGCGAGACCGCGAACGAGAAGGCGAATGAGCTTCTGTTCCACTTGGCATTGGCGACTGTCTCAATTGTGCTGCTGATTACCTTTGTGATTGGTTGGCGCGAAGGAGTGGTGGTCTTCATCGTCATCCCCACGACGATCCTGCTCACGCTTTTTGCCTCGAACCTGATGGGCTACACCATCAACCGGGTCAGCCTGTTTGCGCTCATTTTTTCCATCGGCATTCTGGTGGATGACGCCATCGTGATGATTGAAAACATCGCGCGGCACTGGGCCATGAAGGATGACCGCACGCGCACGCAGGCGGCCATCGAGGCGGTGGCAGAGGTGGGGAACCCCACGATCCTCGCAACGCTTACCGTGGTTGCGGCGCTGTTGCCCATGCTTTTTGTCTCCGGCCTGATGGGCCCCTATATGGCGCCGATACCGGTGAATGCTTCAGCTGCCATGATCTTTTCCTTCTTTGTGGCGGTCATCATTGCGCCGTGGCTGATGCTGCAACTTGCAGGCCGCAAGGGCGGCAATGTGGTCAGCCACGACGAAGACGAAGGGGGCGGGGTTCTGGGACGCATGTATCGCAAGGTGGCGCGGCCCCTTATCGCGACCAAGAAACGCGCATGGTTGTTCCTCATCATTACCGGCGTCGCGACTTTGGCGTCCATGTTGTTGGTCGCCTTTGGCCTCGTAACCGTGAAGCTTCTGCCCTTTGACAACAAATCCGAGATTCAGGTGGTCATCGACCTGCCCGAAGGGGCGAGCCTTGAGCGCACGCAGCGCGTTTTGCGCGACGCGGCGGACTTGCTCGTCGATGTGCCGGAGATCACGTCGATCCAGTCCTATGCGGGAACGGCCGCACCGTTCAATTTCAACGGTCTTGTACGGCACTACTACTTGCGCCGCTCGCCGGAGCTTGGCGATCTGCAAATCAATTTGGCGCCCAAGGGCGAGCGCCGCCGTACCTCCCACCGCATTGCGCTCGAATTGCGTGAACGACTTGCCGCTTTGGAAGTGCCCGAAGGCACCGCCGTTTCCGTGGTGGAGGTGCCGCCCGGACCGCCGGTTCTGGCAACCCTGCTGGCGGAGGTCTATGGCCCTGATGCGGAAACCCGCCGCGCCGTGACGGCGGAACTGCGCCAGATCTTCGAGGACATTCCCTTCATCGTGGATGTAGATGACAGCATGGGTGCGCGCGCCCCCCGACTGCATCTTGAGATCGATCAGGACAGCCTTGAGTTTTTCGGCGTTGAGCAATCGGATGTCTACGACACGCTCGCCTTGTTGATGCAGGGGCAAACCGTTGGCTATTCCCATCGCGGCGGCGGGCGCAGCCCCGTAGAGATTGCGGTAGAACTTCCCTCTAGCGATCTGGAATGGGGCGAACGGCTTGCCTCGACACCGGTCCCGTCCAACGCGCTTCCGGGGGACCGGCGCATCGCGGAACTCGGTGATGTCTTAAGCGCGCGGGAAGAAGAAGGCAGCCACAATGTCTTCCGCCACAATGGCCGCTATGCCGACATGGTTCTGGCCGATCTCGCGGGCCGCTATGAATCCCCCATCTACGGCATGCTTGAGGTGCAGGACCGCATCGCCGCGCATGATTGGCCCGAGGGGCTTGAGCCCGCTATCCGCCTGCATGGTCAGCCGTTCGATGACGCCCACCCCACGCTGCTCTGGGACGGGGAGTGGGAGGTTACCTATGTCACGTTCCGCGACATGGGGGCAGCCTTCATGGTGGCGCTGCTCGGCATCTATTTCCTGGTGGTGATGCAGTTCGGCTCATTCAAACTGCCGCTGGTGATTCTTGTGCCGGTGCCGCTGACGCTGATCGGCATCATGATCGGGCACTGGATTTTTGGCGCGCCGTTTTCCGCCACTTCGATGATCGGGTTCATTGCGCTCGCGGGCATCATTGTGCGGAACTCGATCCTGCTGGTGGACTTCATTCGTCATCGCCAGAGTGAAGGCGCGGACTTGCAAGAGGTGCTGCTGGAAGCGGGCTCCATCCGCTTCAAACCGATCCTGCTCACGGCCATTGCGGCGATGATCGGCGCAAGCGTGATGCTGTTCGACCCGATCTTTCAGGGCCTTGCGATCTCGCTGCTCTTCGGTCTTGCCAGTTCGACCTTGCTGACGGTGCTGGTGATCCCGGCGATCTACCGTATCTTCCGCAGCTGAGGGCGCCTTAGGGCATCACGATTTCAAACCAGAAGTCGAAGACATCGAGCAAATCGACAAGGGCGGCAAGGGCGTCCTCTGCCCCTTCCGCTTTTGCCTCGCCCGCCGCAATCAAATTGGCCACGGACTTTTCCTTGAGCACGATATCGACCAACGCATTGCGCGATAGCGTTACCGTCTGATCCGCATCTGGGGCGGTTTGGCCCTCGAAGGAATGGAAGACGCCGTTCACAACGCGCACGAGAAAGCTTTGGCCCGTATCGAAGATATTGAGATTGACCGAAAGCGTCGCATCCCCGGCCTTGGGGCCGTTGAGGCGAACCGACAAAGAATCGAGCAGTTGATCCACTGGCAGGGCGCGAACGGTGCCATGGCCGCCGGGGCGCGGCACGGCGGACGGCGCGCGCGGATTTCGTAGCTCCTGCGCACCGGTGAGGTAGAACGCGCGCCAGGGCCCGCTTTCGGCCTGATAACCCAATTGCTCCAGCGCATCAGCCTGAAGGTTGCGCGCCGCTTCGTTTGACGGGTCGGCAAAGACGAGATGGTTCACAATCTCTGCCACCCAACGGAAATCCCCAGCCTCATAAGCGTTGCGCGCCTTCTCCATCAAGGCATCGGCTCCGCCGGCAAGCTCAACATAGCGCTTGCCGCCTTCCACGGGCGGATGCTTGTGCAAGTTCGCCGGGTTACCGTCGAACCAGCCGAGATAACGTTGGTAGACCGCCTTGGTGTTGTGGCTGAGCGTGCCGTAGTAACCGCGCGTGTACCATTCGGCGGCCAGCGTCGGCGGTAGCTCGAACTCTTCCGCAATCTCAAGCGGCGTGCGCCCGTGATTGGCGAGCCGCAACGTCTGGTCATGCACATACTTATAAAGGTCGCGCTGCTTGGTCAGGAAATCGCGCGCGCGCGCCTCGCCCCATCGGGGCCAGTGGTGGCTGGCGAACAGCACGTCGGACTTGTCCGCGTAAAGGTCCATTGCCTCGTTGATGTAATAGCTCCAGGCCTTGGCATCGCGTACCTGCGCCCCGCGCGGCGTGTAGATATTATGCAAATGGCAGGAACAATTTTCCGCCATGCACAGCGCTTTGTGTTCGGGGAAGAAAAAGTTCATCTCCGCCGGTGCTTCGGTGTCCGGCGTCACCTGAAAGATGATGTCGACCCCGTCGACAGTCAGGCGCTCGCCCGTTTCGCAAATGCTGCGCGTGGGCGGCACCAGGCTCACTTGCCCCATGGACACCATCTTGCCCAGCCCCGCATCCACATGGCCGCGCGGCCCTGGGGGCAGCATGGCGCCATACATGTATGTCGCGCGGCGGCCCATGGCGTTGCCTGCAAGCACATTCTCGCTGACGGCGGCGTCGAGAAAACCCTCGGGTGCGATGATCTCCAGTCCCGCCTTGATGTCTTCGTCGCTGATCACGCCGCGAATGCCGCCGTAATGATCCACGTGCGAGTGGGTATAGATCACCGCTGTCACTGGTTTGTCGCCGCGCTGTTCCCGCATCAGCTTCAGCGCCGCGGCGGCGGGCTCGGCGGAGATCAGCGGGTCGATAACGATGTAGCCGTCTTTGCCCTCGATGAAAGTGATGTTGGAAAGATCGAACCCCCGCACCTGATAGATACCTGGTGTGACCTCGAAAAGACCATGGATCGCGTTGAGCTGCGCTTGCCTCCAGAGGCTCGGGTTCACGGTGTCGGGGGCGGGCGCGCCTTCCTTGATGAAATCGAACTTGCCCATGTCCCAGACGGCGTGACCGGCTTCGTTCTTGACCGTGGCATTGGGGATGGTGGCGATGAAGCCGCGCTTGGCGTCTTCGAAGTCCTGCGTATCGGGGGCAGGCAGAGTTTTCGCCATTGCCGTCAGGGCCGCCTTGGTCGCCGTGGTCGCGTCTTTCGGTGTCGTCATGGATGGGCCTCCGTTTTACAGGGGCCATCTTGGGCGAGATTGGGCGCCCGGCGCAATGCCGGGCGCTATCCTGTGGCCCCATCGGTGCGACGCTGATAACCTGCCGAAGCGGCTACCCCCTACGGCAATGCAAAGGGACACGGCAGACCTATGGACGATGCGACATCGCAAGACAGCAAGCACGACCTGCACGACGGAGGCCACCTGAAAGCCCGTCGCCTGGGCATCGATACCTCGCAGGAAGCCATCATCTATATGCGGCAAGATTGTCCGGTGTGCCGGTCCGAAGGGTTTACCGCGCATCGCCGCGTCGAAGTGCGCAACGACGGTCGCCGCATCGTCGCGACCCTGAATGTCGTGACCTCAGAGATTCTCAGCCCCGGTGAGGCGGGGCTATCCGACGCCGCCTGGGTCGCGCTCGGGATCGAAGAGGGCGATCACATCTCAGTTCACCATCCCGCGCCCGTCGCCTCGCTGGCGCTCGTGCGATCGAAAATTTATGGCAACCGCCTCGATCTTGCGGACTTCGATCACATTCTCGATGACGTGGTGGCCGGGCGGTATTCGGATATTCAGCTTTCGGCCTTTGTGTCGGGCTGTGCCGGCGCGCGCCTCGACCTCAATGAAATGATTGGCCTGACGCAGGCAATGGTTGATGTGGGCGATCGGCTCGATTGGGGCGAGGGGCCTATCGTCGACAAACACTGCGTTGGCGGTCTGCCGGGCAATCGGACCACGCCCATTGTCGTGGCGATTGTTGCCGCGCGGGGGCTCACCATCCCCAAGACGTCTTCACGCGCCATCACCTCGCCCGCCGGTACGGCGGACACAATGGAAATGCTGGCGCCCGTGGATCTCGACGAAGCCGCCATGCGCCGGGTCGTGGAAAACGAAGGGGGCTGCGTCGTATGGGGCGGGGCGGTGCGGCTCAGCCCCGCCGATGAAATCCTTATCCGCATCGAACGTGCCCTTGATATCGACAGCGAGGGGCAGTTGGTCGCCTCCGTGCTCTCCAAAAAAATCGCGGCGGGTTCAACCCATGTTGTGCTCGACCTGCCCGTGGGGCCTACGGCGAAGGTGCGGTCATCGGATGCCGCGCGCGAGCTGGGGGACGATCTTGTCCGCGTTGCTCACAAGTTCTCGCTTCTGGCGCATACGGTGGAAACCGATGGGAGGCAGCCGGTGGGGCGCGGTATCGGCCCGGCGCTTGAAGCGCGCGATGTGCTTGCCGTGCTGCAAGGCAAGGCGGGCGCGCCACAGGATTTGCGGGAAAGGGCCGTGCGGCTCGCGGGCGAAATATTTGAGATGGTGAACATGGCGGCAGCGGGAGAGGGCATCGCCCTTGCTGAGACCACAATCGACGAAGGTTTCGCCTGGAAAAAATTTCAGGCGATCTGCGAGGCGCAGGGGGGCATGCGCTCGCCGCCAACGGCGGACTACACGCGCGCGGTGGTCGCCACCCATGGGGGGCGCGTGTCGGCCTTTGACAATCGCAGGCTGGCGAAGGTGGCAAAGCTGGCCGGTGCGCCGAATGTGGGGGCTGCGGGGCTCGATCTGCATTGCGCGCTCGGGGCCACAATCGAAAAGGGTGAACCGCTCTACACCATCCACGCGGAATCGCCGGGGGAACTTGAATACGCCTGCGACTTCGCGGCGGCAAACCCGGGCATCATTCATTTGGAACCGGCGCAATGACCCGGGCTCTGCTTCCCCTTGCCGATTGGGACGGCATCGCCGGACGGCTGGGCAATGCCCTTGACGCCGAACTTGGCCAAGTTGCGACGCGGCGTTTTCCCGACGGGGAAAGCTATGTTCGCATCGAAAGCGATGTGAAGGAGTGCGAGGTCATTCTGCTCGCCTCGCTGGCGGACCCCGATGACAAGATCTTGCAGGTGCTCTACACCGCCGCGCTGGCAAAGGATTTGGGCGCGGCATCGGTGAAACTGGTCGCGCCCTATCTGCCCTACATGCGACAGGACACGCGCTTTCATCCCGGTGAAGCCGTGACGTCCACCTATTTCGCGCGGCTCTTGAGCAACTGGTTGGACGGGCTGGTTACAGTCGATCCACATCTGCATCGGCGATCATCGCTGGGTGAGATCTATTCCGTTCCCACGCATGTGGCGCATGCAGCGCCGCTTATCTCTGCGTGGATCAAACAGAATGTAGACATTCCGCTGCTCGTTGGCCCGGATGAGGAAAGTGCCCAATGGGTTGCCGCCGTGGCTGAGGATGCGGGTGCGCCGCATGTGGTGCTGACAAAGGTGCGCCACGGGGATCGAGACGTTGAGGTCTCGGTTCCCGATGTGGACAAGTGGCGGGACGCAACGCCGGTACTGGTGGACGACATTATCTCCACCGCGCGCACCATGATTGAAACCGTCGGGCATTTGAAACGCGCGGGCCTCGCGCCGCCGGTCTGCATCGGCGTGCACGGCCTCTTTGTGGGCCAAGCCTATCAAGAGCTGCAAGAATCGGGTGTCGCGCGCATCGTCACGTCGAATACAGTGCCGCACGAAACAAACGCCATTGATGTGTCGGGCCTGCTCGCCGCGGGTCTCAACCAAATTTGAGGATCAAATTTCATGACAACGCAGCTTGAAAAAGCGGATGCCTTTAAGGCCCTTCATGAGGGCGAAGCCTTCATCATTCCCAATCCTTGGGATGCGGGCTCGACCGTGCAATTACAGGAAGCGGGGTTCAAGGCGCTGGCAACCACCAGCGCGGGCTTTGCCTGGACCTTGGGGCGCAAGGACGGCGAAGTGAGTTTGGAAGAAAAGCTCGGCCATTGCCGTCAGCTGTGCGCGGTCACTGATATTCCCATCAACGCGGACTTTGAAAACGGCTTTGCCGATGCGCCGGAAGAGGCGGCAGCGAATATCATTAGCGTTGCCGAAGCCGGCGTTGTGGGCGCCTCTATCGAAGACTGGTCCGGTAGCGCGATTTATGATTTTGATCTGGCGGTGGAACGCGTGGCCGCTTGCGCCGAGGCGGTGGCAAAACTGCCGTTCCCCTTCATGCTGACGGCACGGTCGGAAGGGTTGTTACGGCAAGTGGCGGATCTCGATGAATCGATCCGCCGTTTGCAGGCGTTCGAGAAGGCGGGCGCCGATGTGCTCTATGTGCCGGCACTGAAAACGCTGGATGAAGTGAAGACAGTTTGCGACGCGCTTTCAAAGCCAGTGAATGTGCTGGGGGTCTTTATCCCCACGGCGACGCTCGATGATTACAAGAAGCTTGGCGTGGGCCGCGTCAGCGTGGGTGGGGCGTTGGCCGCGCACGCAAAAAAGGCGGCGAGCCACGCCATGACGCAGCTCGCCGCCGGAACCTTTGCCTGGGACTAGTGCTTACCGCGGCGCCATGCGGATCGCGCCATCAAGGCGAACATCTTCACCGTTGAAGTAACCGTTGCGGCACATCTCCACCGCCAGCGAGGCATATTCAGTGGGGTTGCCGAGACGGGCCGGGTGCGGCACCTGCGCGCCCAGCGCTTGCTTCACGTTGTCCGGCGCGCCTTGCAGAAGCGGCGTATCGAAAATGCCGGGCAGGATGGTGTTTACACGGATCATCTCGCGAGATAGATCGCGCGCGATGGGAAGCGTCATGCCCACAACGCCGCCCTTTGAGGCGGAATAAGCGGCCTGGCCGATTTGGCCATCCTCGGCGGCGACCGATGCTGTGTTCACGATTGCGCCGCGTTCCCCGTCCACCAGGTCAAGGGTCATCATGCCCGCCGCAGATTTCGCGATACAGCGGAAGGTGCCAACGAGGTTGATCTGAATAATCAGGTCGAACTTGTCGAGCGGAAAGTGTTTGATCTCACCGGTCTGCTTGTCACGACTCGCGGTCTTGATGGCATTGCCGGTGCCGGCGCAATTGACAAGGATGCGTTCCTGGCCGATAGCCGCGCGCGCCTTTTCAAAACCGGCGTCGACGCTTTCGTCGGACGTTACGTTCACTTTGCAAAAGACGCCGCCCAGTTCCTTGGCGAGGGGCTCGCCCTTTTCTTCATTGAGGTCGAAGAGGGCGACTTTCACACCGTGGCTGGCGAGGGCGCGCGCGGTGGCGGCGCCGAGGCCGGAGGCCCCGCCGGTGATGACGGCTGATACGTTCGAGTCGAGTTTCATTGATCTGTTCCCTTTGATTGTCTGCGGGGCGGTTGTTTCGGCGCGACCCTAATGGCTGGGCGCGCGCCTCGCAACTACACCCGTTCGATGATGATGGCCGGGGCCATGCCGCCCGCCGCGCACATGGTCACGAGCCCGCGCTTCAGGTCGCGGCGTTCAAGTTCGTCCAACAGCGTGCCGATGAGGATGGAGCCCGTCGCACCGATGGGGTGGCCGAGCGCGCAGGCCCCGCCGTTCACATTCACCTTTTCGCGGTCGAGCCCGAGGTCACGAATGAACTTTTCCGCGACCACGGCAAAGGCTTCATTGATTTCCCAAAGGTCGATGTCGTCCTTGGTCAGGCCCGCTTTCGCCAGCACCTTTTGCGCGGCGGGGACGGGGGCGTTGAGCATCAACGTGGGGCAGTCGCCCATGTTCGCCGTGGCGACCACGCGGGCGCGCGGCGTCCAGCCGTTCTTTTCCGCATAGGCCTCAGATGCCAGCAGGATGCCCGCCGCGCCGTCAACAACGCCGGACGAATTGCCCGCATGGTGGATGTGGTTCATGCCGTCTTTCAGCTGCGGATAGACATTGGTGATCAGCCCGCCATAAGTCGTCCCGCTTTCATCCACGGGAATGCCCGCCCACATGTCGAACACGGTCTTGAGGCCGCCAAGGCTTTCTATTGTAGTGCCGGGGCGCGGGAATTCTTCATGGTCGAGCGCGACCGAACCGTCCTCGTTGTAGACGGTGACGAGGGATTTATCGAAACGGCCTTCCTTGATGGCTTGCGCTGCACGTTCCTGAGAGGTGACAGCCAGCTTGTCCACGGCCTCGCGGTCGATACCTTCCAGCGTCGCGATGGCATCGGCGCAGACCCCCTGCTGGCTCTGCGGGTGCACCTTGCGCAGGTGCAGGTTGCCCGCGTCCATCATGGGCGGGGTTTTGGGATTGGCGGTGGCGGCGGTGTAGCTCATCATTTCCGTGCCGCCTGCAATGACGCAATCTTCCGCGCCGGATTTGATCTGCGCGGTCGCCAGATTGACAGTGGTAATGCCCGAGCCGCAGAACCGGTCCAGCGTCATGCCGGAGGCCTTCACATCATAGCCCGCGTCGAGCGCCGCCATGCGACCCATGTCGCAAGATTGCGCGCCGCGCTGGGAGCTTGTGCCCCAGATGATGTCTTCGACTTCGGCGGTGTTGAGGTCGTTGCGTTCCTGCAGCGCCTTCAAAACCGTGGCGGCGAGATGTTGCGGGTGCAGGTGCGCCAGCGCGCCCTTGCCTTGTTTGCCGATGCCGCGGGGCGTGCGGCAGGCGTCGATGATATAGGCTTCAGACATGGCTCTTCTCTTTCCTGTCAAACGTATTGAACAAGGGCGGACGCGTTACTGCGTCTCGCCAAACTTTGCTTCGCGCTTCTCAAGCGCCGCCATCACGGCTTCGATCTGATTGGGCTTGCCGATCACTTCGTCCTGCAGTTTGGATTCTTGCAGCAAGGCTTCTTCGGCGGTCATGGTGCCGATATTGTTGAACATCTGTTTGTCGCGGCGAATGGCGTCGGGGTTTTTCCCCGCAATCTCCCGCGCCAATGCCATGGCATCGTCGTATGGCGTTTCCGACAGCTTCGTCGCGAAGCCCAGCTCCTTGGCCTCAGCCCCGAGGAAGATGCGGCCCGTGTAAGTGAGCTCGCGCAACACATCGTCGCGTACCAGGTCGCGCATGATCACTGTTGCCGCCATATCGGGCACAAGGCCCCATTTGATCTCGAGGATCGACATCTTTGTGTCGGGGTGAACGATGCGAATGTCAGGGCCGAGGGAGAGCTGGAACCCGCCCCCCAATGCCACGCCATGCACGGCGGCGATCACCGGCACGGGGCAAGCGCGCCAGACCCAGACCGCCTGTTGCGGTCGGTTGGCGATGCCGTGCGTCCGCTCCGCCAATGTGCGGCGCCCACCGGGTTTTTCACCATCACCCGCGCTCGCCATCTTGCCAAAATTGCCCATGTCGAGCCCGGCGCAAAAGGCTCGGCCTTCGCCAGACAAAACAACACAGCGCACGTTGGGATCGTTTGAGACTTTTTCACCCGCTTCGATCAGCCCCTCGAACATGGCCTCATCAAGCGCGTTCATCTTGTCGCCGCGCGTCATCCGCACATCGGCGACACCATCCTTGACGGTAATGCGTACGCGCTCAGTCATGGGTTGCTCCCTCTAATGTCGCGCCGTGTTCGCTGGCGGAAATGATTGTGCTCGCAACCAGCGCGGGGTCCTGCATTGGAATAAAATGCGTGAGCTGAGGCAAGTAAATATCGGTTCCCCTGGGGAAGGCGGCGGCGAGCCCCGGCCACGTTGGAGAAATGGCGAAATCAAAGCCTTCTGGCGTTTCCGCGTCGCGACCCTTGGCGCGCAAAATTGTCACGGGGCAGGTGACGCCTTCGAGGCGCGGCAAAAGGTTGACGCGCGCCGAAGCGATGTAAATCGATGCCTCGGTCGCCGGCGGGCAGGCAAGTTCCATCTCCACACCGTCCGCGGCGGGCAGAACGCCGAAGCGGCAATAGTCCTCGAGTACGCTTTGTTGCCACAAGGAATAAGGGTGTTGGTTCTCGAGCCGGCGATAAAGCTCCTGCCAGTTCGCCCATTTGTTCCGTCGCCGGGCAACCGGATGCTCCCGCACGCTCCCAACCGCGCCGTAGGGATCGGCCTCATAGGTTTCAGGGCGGAACATGACCGGGTCGAGAAGCACGAGCCCATCGAACCGTTCGGGAAACATGAGCACCACTTGCGTTGCCACGTGGCCGCCCATGCTGTGCCCCGCTGCGACAATGTGCGTGAGCTTCAACCGTTCGATCAGCTCCGCTACATCGCCCGCGGGTTCTTCCCATGATTTGATGATGCCTGTTTTACCGCTCAGGCCATGGCCGCGCAGGTCCACGGCGATAACGCGGAACCCCTCGCCCAGATGCGCGATGGTGCGATCCCACACGCGCGCGTGAAATCCGGTGGCATGTAGCAGAAGGATGGGCCGCACGTTCTTCGGGCCCCATTCATAGTAGGATATTTCGGCCGCGTGGCCCTTGATGATGTGATGGTCTGGCGTTCCGAACATTCAAATTGTGTGTCCTAGAGCTCGATCATGTCGAAGTCGGATTTCGGCGTGCCGCACATGGGGCAGACCCAATCGTCAGGAATGTCCGCCCAGCGCGTGCCGGGGGCGAGCCCCTCCGCCGGGTCCCCCTTTTCTTCCTCAAAGATGTAACCGCAAGTGCGGCACTGCCAGGTCTTGAAGTCTTTGTCAGCCATCGCTTGCCTCAATTCATCTCATAGCGGATGGGAACCGATTTCGGTCCGCACACGAAATTCGCTTCAGTGCGTTTGGGCGTACCGTTCCATTCGATGGATTTGAGACGCGGCAGCAGTTCTTCCCACAGGACGCGCATCTCCATACGGCCCAGGTGCTGCCCCAGGCAGATGTGCGCGCCATAGCCAAAGGCCACGTGCTTGTTGGGGGAGCGTTCGATATCGAAGGTGAAAGGATCGGTGAAATGGTCTTCGTCCCGGTTGCCGGAGGGGTAGCAGAGCATCAACCAGTCACCCTTTGCGATCTTTTGCCCGCGCACTTCGGCATCATCGGTCGCCGTGCGCATGAAGTGTTTCACCGGCGTGACCCAGCGGATTGATTCTTCAATGTAGCTGTTGATGAGGCTGTGGTCCGCCATCAGCTTTTGCAACTGGTCGGGGCTGTCGAGCAGCGCCCAAAGCCCGCCGGTCGTCGTGTTCGAGGTCGTGTCGTGGCCTGCCGTCGCGACAATGATGTAGTAGGACATGGCGGCAAGGTGATCGAGGGGTTGGCCGTCGATCTGGCCATTCGCGATGATGCTCGCGATATCCTCGCGCGGGTTGGCGCGGCGATCCTCGGTCATTGCATTGAAGTATTCCATGAACTCCGCGACGGTTTCGAACACGGCATCAAAGCCCGCTTTGGGATCAACCATCACGTCTTCACCGGTGCGGTTCACGTCGGGGTCGGCAGGACCGAACAATTCCTGCGTCAACTTCAGCATGCGCGGCTCGTCCGCTTCGGGCACGCCGAGAATTTCCATGATCACATGCAGGGGGTAGAGCAGCGCGATATCGCGCGCGAAATCGCATTCGCCGCCCATGTCCGCCATCTTGTCCACAAAGGTGCGGGCGATCTGACGAATACGGTCCTCAAGGTTTTTCAGATTCTGCGGCAGGAACCAGCCTTGCGTCAGCTTGCGATAGTTGAAGTGATCGGGATTGTCCATCTGCACGAGGGAGCGCACGAGGTGGGGTGAGCCGCCCATGGTGTCGCGTACCCATTTGTCCGCTTCGATGGTGGTCAGCACCGCCGACCGGTCGCCATTGTGAAACAGCTCGTTCTGCCGTTCGATGGCCTGGATGTCATCGAACTTCGTTACCGCCCAAAAGGGATCGAAACCTGCGGGGTGCGCAACGCCCAGGGGGATGTCGCGCCGCAGTTTGGTAAAAGCCTCCTGCACGGCATCCTCATCCGCATAGGCTTTCGGGCTGATGATGGTTTCGGCAATGTCCTGGGGGATTTTCATGGGGTGCCTCACTTGGTTCGATAACGCTAGCTCGCCTGACGGAACTCCAGGCCTTCATAATCGCCCGACTGGCGCCAGGCTTCGATGTAGTCGAAATAGGCTTTCGCGCCCTCCGGGTATCCAACAAACAGATTCGTGGAGGGCCCGGGCGCCTGGCCTTCGTTGTTATAGTAACCCGGCGTGCAATCAGGACCGCCCAGCATCATGCCCGTGCCGGTGAGCAGTAGCTCGATCCATTTGTCTTCCGCCTCTTTGGTAACCTCAACTTCATTGGCGCCGACCTCGCGCGCGTGGGTGACGATTTTCGTAATGGTCTTGGCTGAATCCACAATGTTGTGCGGAATGTTGGAGATCAAATTGCCCCCTTGGGTGGGCTGCACGATGAAGGCATTGGGAAAGCCGTGAACGTGAATGCCGTGTTTGGTGCGCATGCCGTCCGCCCAGTGTTCGGACAGTTTTTCACCGTCGCGGCCCACCAGGTCAAAGCCCGCACGGCGGGTATAGGCCGTGCCGACCTCAAAGCCCGACGCATAGATGATGCAGTCGACCTCGTATTCCTTGCCGTCAACGACGACGCCTTTTTCAGTGATGCGCTCGACGCCCTTACCTTCGGTATCCACCAGTTCCACATTGGGGTTGTTGAAGGCCTGCAGGTACTCATCATGAAAGCAGGGGCGCTTGCACAGCTGGCGATACCAGGCTTTCAGCTTCTCCGCTGTATCGGAATCCTCGACGATGGTTTCCGCCCGCTTGCGGATTTCTTCCATCTTTTCAAAATCCGCATCCTCAAAGGCCGCCATCATGTTTTCCGGCGTCATTTCTTCTGGCGGCAGGGCAAAGACCTTTTCACGGATGCGGCGTGAAATTTCGGTCCACCCATCCTGCACAAGGTCTTCCTCAGGCGGGATGGGGGACTGGTTGCCCACGAAGTTCTCGTACCAACGTGTCTGCCAACCGGGCGTTGCGATCTCCTTGAACCAATCGGGGTCGATGGGCCGGTTGTCGCGCACATCCACCGAGGAGGGCGTGCGCTGGATTACGTAAAGCTTCTTTGCCGCCCGCGCCAAATGCGGCACGCATTGAACGGACGTTGCACCCGTACCAATGATGGCGACGCGTTTGTCGGTGAGCTTTGTCAGCGGCGCGCCTTCGGGCGTTCCGCCGGTGTAGTCATAATCCCAGCGACTGGTGTGGAAGCTGTGGCCCTTGAAGTCCTCAATGCCGGGAATGCCCGGCAGCTTGGGCACATGAAGGGGGCCGGTGCCCATGCCCACAAAGTCGGCGGTAAAATCGTCGCCCCGGTCGGTACGGATGTTCCACCGATGTGCCGCCTCGTCCCATTCCATTGCGGTGACGCGCGTGTGGAACAGGGCATTGTCATAGAGCCCGAAGTTTTTGCCGATGTTCTGCGAGTGGGCAAGGATTTCCGGTGCGTGGGCGTATTTTTCCGTGGGCATGTGGCCCACTTCCTCCAGCAGCGGCATATAGATCAACGAGGCCGTGTCGCACTGCGCGCCCGGGTACCGGTTCCAGTACCATGTGCCGCCGAAATCGCCGCCCTTTTCGATTATGCGCACATCATCAATGCCGGCTTCTTTCAGCCGCGCGCCGACCACGAGCCCCGCAAAGCCCCCGCCGATAAAGGCGAAAGTCACATGGTCGCGCTTGGGCTCGCGTTCCCGAAAGGGCGTGTACGGATCATCGGCATAGTGGGAAAGCTGGCCCTTGAGCTCGAGATATTGCTCGTTTCCGTCAGGGCGCAGGCGTTTCTCCCGTTCCTCCGCATATTTTTTGCGTAGGGCTTCCTTGTCGATGGCCATGAGCCGTCCTCACTTGCGCGATTGGTATCGCACAAATGCTAACGCGTCAGGGGGCGCTGTGCCAGCGTGCGGCCTTGCCGCAACGGAAGGTGTGATCAGGCTTTTTGCAGGACCGAGGCCAGGATTTGGTCGGCCTTTTTGAAAAGCGCTGAATCGATCTTCAGGTCTGCCGCCGCGGCATTTTCAATCACCTGCTCGGGCTTGCTTGCCCCGATGATGGCGGAGGCCACGTTGGGTTCGCGCAAAACCCAAGCCAGCGCGAATTGCCCTAGAGTCGCGCCCGCTTCGTCGGCGAGCGGCTTCAACTTTTGCACGGCGGTCAGAATGTCTTCGCGCATCAGGCTTTCCATGAAGCCGCCCATTTCGTCCGACGTGGCGCGGGTGCCAGCGGCCGGCGGCTGACCGGGCATATACTTGCCGGTCAGCACACCTTGCCCCAACGGCGACCAGACGATCTGCGAGATGCCGTTGGCGGCGCACAGGGGAATGACTTTTTCTTCGGGCCGCCGCCACAGCATGGAATATTGCGGCTGGCTTGAGACGAATTTTTTGACGCCTTTGATGTCGAGCGAGTCCTGAATTTGTTGCGGCGACCATTCGGAAAAGCCGATGTAGCGGGCCTTGCCCTGTTTCACCACCTCGGTCAGCGCCTCCATGGTTTCCTCAAGGGGCGTTTCGGGGTCATAGCGGTGGCACTGATAGAGATCGACGTAGTCGGTCTTCAGCCGCGCGAGGGACAAATCGATCTGTTTGTAGATCTGCGCCGCCGAAAGCCCCTTGTCCTCTTCGGTCATTGGCGCGAACAATTTTGTCGCGAGCACATAGCTGTCGCGCGGGCGGCCTTGCAGCACATCGCCGAGAAAGCTTTCCGCCGCGCCCTTGCCATAGATATTCGCCGTGTCGATGAAATTGATGCCAGCGTCAAAGGCCGCCGCAACGCAAGATTCGCCCGCGTTCCCGTCCACGCCTAGGCCATAAGTGAGCCAGGAGCCAAGAGAAATGGTGGAGACTTTGAGGTCGCTGTCGCCGAGTTGACGGAATTGCATGGAAAATCCTTTCGAGGGGGAGGAAGGGTGCTTGAGACCATTCTTCCACGGAAAGTGATGCCGCATCAATCCCGGTTGCGAGGGGCAGGCGCGCGTGCTCTGGTGCGACCGAACGAATTCCAATCCGGGAGGGACACAATGGATCTTGGTCTTCAAGGAAAACGAGTGGTGGTCACCGGCGGGTCGAAAGGCATCGGCCGTAGCATTTGCGAGACCTATTTGCGCGAAGGCGCGTCCGTTGAATTCTGCGCCCGTAATCCAGAAAGCGTTGCCGCCACGGAGAAAGAGTTCAGCGCCCTTGGCAGCATCAAGGGCACTTCCGTTGACGTGGCCGATGGGGTTGAGCTTGCCAAGTGGGTAAATGCGGCCGCGCAGCGCATGGGTGGCATCGACTACGCCATCTCCAACGCCAGCGCCCTGGCCAATGGAGCAAGTGCCGAAAATTGGCAGAAGGAATTCAACGTCGACATCATGGGTACGCAAGTGCTCTTCGATGCGACGCTGCCGTACCTCACCGAGGCGGCGAAGGCGTCGGGCGATGCGGGGATCGTGGTGATCTCGTCGGTCTCGGCGGCGGAAACGAGTGCGCCAAATGCCTATGGCGCGGCCAAGGCGGCGCTGATCCACATCGTCAAGGGCCTCGCGCGGCAACAGGCACCGATGAAGATCCGTTGCAATGCGGTGTCGCCCGGTACGGTTTGTCTCAAGGGCGGGGTCTGGAACATGATCGAAGAGAACATGCCCGACGTCTACAGCCAAGCCATGGAACGCAATCCCATGGGCCGCATGGGCACGCCGCAGGAACTTGCCGATGCCACCGTGTTTCTCGGCTCACCAAAGTCCACCTTCACCACCGGCGCGAACTTGGTGGTGGACGGCGGCATCACCTCCCGCGTCAACTTCTAGGAGCTCAGTTCCTCAAGGTCTTTGAAGAACGCGAGCGCTTCGGGGTTGGCGAGGGCTTCCTTGTTCTTGATGTCGCGCCCGTGCACCACGTCGCGCACGGCAAGCTCGGTGATCTTGCCTGACTTGGTGCGGGGAATGTCCGGCACGGCCACGACTTTGGCTGGCACGTGCCGTGGCGAAGCGCCGCTACGGATCGCGGATTTGATCTTTTTTATCAGCTCATCGTCGAGCGCCACATCGCCCGCCAGCACGACGAACAAGACGATGCGCACATCGCCATCCCAGTCCTGCCCGATGGCGATGGCTTCCTTGACCTCAGGCAGTTTTTCCACTTGCGCATAAATTTCTGCCGTGCCGATGCGCACGCCGCCGGGGTTTAGTGTCGCGTCCGAGCGGCCATAGATGATGATGCCGCCGTGCTCAGTAATTTCGGCAAAATCCCCGTGGCACCACACATTGTCGAACCGTTCGAAATAGGCGGCGTGGTACTTCGCGCCGTCGGCATCGTTCCAGAACCCGGTGGGCATGGACGGGAACGCCTTGGCGCAAACGAGCTCGCCCTTCTCGCAAGCGATGGGCTTGCCATCTTCGTCCCATACATCGACCGCCATGCCGAGGCCATTGGCCTGTATTTCCCCGCGCCACACCGGGCCAATGGGGTTGCCGAGGACAAAGCAGGAGATGATATCCGTCCCGCCGGAAATGGAACACAGCGCCACATCGGATTTGATGTGCTCGTACACATAATCAAAGCCTGCATCGACCAGCGGCGATCCTGTTGAAAGGATCATGCGCACCGTATCGAGCTTGTGAGTTACGCGAGGGGAAAGCTCGGCCTTGTTCAGGCTGTCGATAAACTTTGCCGATGTGCCAAATACGTTGATGCCCACGTCATCGGCGTAATCGAACAGGACATTGCCGGTGGGATGAAAGGGCGAGCCGTCATAGAGCGCGAGCGTCGCACCGCAGCTCAGCCCCGCGATGAGCCAGTTCCACATCATCCAGCCGCAAGTGGTGAAGTAAAACAGCACCTCACCGTCTTTGAGATCGCAATTGAGCCGGTGCTCTTTTGCCTGCTGGATCAGCGTGCCGCCCGCGGAATGGACAATGCATTTGGGCGCGCCGGTCGTGCCACTGGAAAACATAATGTAGAGCGGATGGTCAAAGGGCAGCTGCTTGAACGGAATGTCGCGGGGCGTGAACCGGCCCAGCACGTCTGGCAGACGCGCTGCCTTCGGCACATCGCAAGGGGCATCGATAAACGGCACGATGATGGTCTGGGTGACGGACGGCAGGTTCGCGACAATCTCTTTCAGCTTGTCCTCGCTGGGCAGAACCTTGCCCGCATAACGGTACCCATCGCAGGCGATGAGCACTTTGGGCTCAATCTGGCCAAAGCGGTCGAGCACACCGCGCACCCCAAAGTCCGGTGAGCATGACGACCATGTCGCGCCGATGCTGGCGGCGGCCAGCATTCCGACAATGGTCTCAGGGCAATTGGGCATGAAGGCCGCAACCCGGTCGCCGGGTGCAACGCCCATGTCCTCGAGGCCTTGCGCCAGTTGTGAGACCGCATCGTAAAGTTGGGCCCACGTCCAGTCGCGTCCACGCGTGCCTTCGCAGGAAAAATGGAGAGCCACCGTATCGTCGCGTTTGCGCAAAAGGTTCTCGGCAAAATTCAGGGTCGCGTCGGGAAAGAACTGCGCGCCCGGCATTTTGTCCCCGTCGATGAGGGCGCGCGCCCCGCGGGTTCCGATGATGCCGCAGTCGTCCCATACGGCGGTCCAAAAGGCCTCGCGGTTCGCGACGGACCACTGCTGCAATTCCTCATAGGTGGCGCATGAGGCGCCATGGTCCGCCGAAACGCGGTCCATGAAGGCGGCGAGGTTGCTGGTGGCGATGCGCGCCGGATCGGGGCGCCAGATGGGGTCGGACATGGATTTCCTCAGCAGCACATTCGGGGCTCTTGGCTCGGCCCTCTTGGAAGCCTCAGGAATATGGCCTTGCGCCCGCCGGTGCAAGGCGGCGGAGGAATGAGAAAGCCCGCCTTCACCTTGCCACAGGTGTTCGTTAGGTTTGTCTCATGAGCAATGAAACAACCTATCTCGGCTGGAAAGTGGATTTCGCATCGCCCGTGGGCGAGCCCGCGCTGCTGGGCCCTGGCAGCGTGGCCTGGCGGGTATATAAGAACCCCGTGGCGCTTGCCATCGGCGGGATCTGCGCGGTGCTGCTCGAATTCGCCGATGCGCGTATCCGGTCCGGTGTGTGGGATCATTCGGTGTTCAAGACCGACCCTATCGGCCGGTCCAAGCGCACAGGCACCGCCGCCATGGTGGGCGTCTATGGCCCGGCCAGCGCCGCGCGCCGCGTCATCCATGGCGTCACCAATATGCATGCGCGGGTCGAAGGCGAAACGCCGGGCGGCGAAGCCTATCGCGCGCTCGACGTGGAACTGCTCGACTGGGTCAGCGCCACGGCGGGGTTTGGCTTTCTTACCGCCTATGACCGCTTTGTTACGCCGCTCAGCCATGCAGACAAGCGCCGCTTTTTCCAGGAGGGCGAACAGATCGCGCGACTATATGGTGTCGAACATCCGCTGCATTCCCTTGAAGATTTCGACGCGATGATGATGCACCTCGCGCCGCGGTTTGAACCGCATCCCATCAATACGGAATTTCTCGATATCATGGCGTCGGGCCGCGCCGCGCCGGGTGTGCCGCGCGGCTTGCAAAGCGCGCTCGTCCATGCGGCGGTGGCGATCTTGCCGCCTTTGGTGCGTGCGCGACTGGAACTCGGCCCCCAATATGACCTGCACAAGAAAGGCGAACTCACGGTCAAGTTGATGGCCCAGGCGGCAGAGCGCATTCCTGCGCTGAAGAGCCCGGCGGCAGAGGCTTGCGCGCGTATCGGCCTGCCGCGCAATTTCCTGTGGAAGTCGCAAGCCGCACAGGCGCGTCTGCTTCACGACTGGAATGCGGTGACCGCCAGCGCGAGTTGATCATTTGTCAGAAACTTGCGGCAGACGCCGGTGGACCGCGCGTCCGATCTGGATATGATCGCGCCAACTTTTTCAGCAGACGGTTTTTGAATGCTCAGCGTTCTTGATATTTTCAAAATCGGCATCGGGCCATCGAGTTCCCATACGGTGGGGCCGATGGTTATTGCCCGTCAGTTTCTTGATGACGTGGCGGCGACCATGGACCTTTCCAATGTCCACGCCCTAACGGTTGACCTTTTTGGGTCGCTGGCCTTTACGGGCGCGGGGCACGGAACCGACCGGGCGATCCTTCTTGGGCTATTGGGCTTTACGCCATCGGATGCCGATGCGGACATGTGCGACATTGCTCTCACCAAGCTTGAAAACAGCGGCGAGCTGCCCCTTCACGGTGGGGCGCTGATCCATTTTGCGCCGAAGGACCATATTCGTTTCCGCATTGATGCCGAACCGCTCGCCCATCCCAACGGCATGCGGCTCCACGCCTATGACGCGGATCGGAATGAGATTTTTTCAGAAACCTATTTTTCTCTCGGCGGCGGCTTCACCTGTCGCGAGGCGGAGTTCGGCACCAAGGCAGCCGCGCCGGAAACAGCTCTCGTCAAAGTGCCTTATCCTTTCAAATCGGGCGAAGACCTGTTGCTCCAGGCAAAGGGGGCGGGGCTGACCATCGCTGAGCTTGTGCTCGCGAACGAAGATACGTTCCGTCCGCGCGAGGAAACGCTGGCCGCGCTCGACAATATCTGGCGGGTCATGAATGCCGCCATCGATCGGGGGCTTCGGACCGAAGGTGTGCTGCCCGGAGGGCTCAAGGTGACGCGCCGCGCGGGCCTGCTGCAGGGCAAGGCGAACGACGCCGAAGGCGGCGGCAACGAACGCGAAGCCATCTTTGATTGGCTCAATGCCTTTGCCATGGCGGTGAACGAAGAAAACGCGGCCGGAGGGCAGGTAGTGACCGCACCCACCAACGGGGCGGCGGGTATCATTCCCGCGGTCATTCGCCTCTATTGCACGGGCGAGGGGAAAGGCCGCGATGCCATCCATCGCTTTCTGCTGACCGCCGGCGCCATCGGCATGCTCTACAAGGCAAAGGCCTCGATCTCCGGCGCGGAGATGGGCTGCCAGGGGGAGGTGGGCGTAGCCTGTTCCATGGCGGGGGCGGGGCTCGTTGCCGCCTGGGGTGGGTCGAATGAGATGGCCGAACACGCCGCCGAGATTGGCATGGAACACAATCTGGGTCTTACCTGCGATCCTGTCGGGGGTCTCGTGCAGATCCCTTGTATTGAACGGAACGCCATCGGCGCGGTGAAGGCGGTGAACGCCGCCCGGCTCGCTATGCGCTCGACGGGCCCGCACCGCGTTTCCCTCGACCAGGTTATTGAGACCATGCGGCAGACGGGAATCGACATGAACAGCCGCTACAAGGAAACAAGCCAGGGCGGCCTTGCCGTCAATGTGGTGGAGTGCTGAGGTCTTAAGCCCCTGGTCGCCGCGCGCTGTCGTTCTATGTCAGACTGAACCTCATTTGGACTTCAGGAAGGCCCCTTCATGCAGCCCACCATCGTCTGGTTCCGGCAGGACTTAAGGCTGGCGGATAATCCCGCCCTCAGCGCCGCGGTGCGGCGGGGGGCGCCCGTGGTGCCGGTCTTTATTCTCGACGACGCGGCGGCGGGCGAATGGCAGCCGGGCGGGGCAAGCCGGTGGTGGCTGCACCAATCCCTTGAAGCCTTGGCAAATGATCTTGTCGCGCGAGGGGCCCAACTGGTTTTGCGCGCGGGCCGGGCGCGCGATGTGCTTGATGATCTTATCCGCGAGACGGGCGCGGATGCGGTGTTCTGGAACCGATGCTATGAGCCCTTTGCCATCGCGCGCGACAAGGACATGAAATCACTTCTAACCGCACGCGAAATTGATGCGCGGTCATTCAACGGCGGACTGCTGGTTGAACCGTGGGACATCAAGTCCAAGAGCGACAGGCCCTTCCGCGTTTTCACGCCATTCTGGAAAACCGTGTCGGCAAGTTTGATCGTTGAGAGGCCGTTGCCCGCGCCCGACAAGACACTTGTGCCCTTTGCAAAAAGGATTGCGAGCGACGATCTCGCCGCCTGGAATCTGACCCCCTCAAACCCGGACTGGGCCGGGGGCCTGCGCGAGGCCTGGACCCCGGGCGAAGCGGGGGCGAAGGCGCGGCTTGGCAATTTTCTGGATGAGGCTCTGCCGTCCTATGCCAAGGGTCGCGACGTGCCGGGCAAGGATTATACTTCACGCCTGTCACCCCATCTTCATTGGGGTGAGATCAGCCCCCGTCAGATCATTTATGCGCTTGAGGCCAGCGGGCCGGAAAGCGCGGCGGCCACCAAGTTCAAGGCCGAGATCGGCTGGCGTGAGTTCAGCCACCACTTGCTGTATCAGGCGCCGGAACTGCCCGACAAAAACTTGCGCCCCGAGTTTGATGAATTTCCGTGGGCGGATGATCCCGCGCATCTCAGCGCCTGGCAGCGGGGCATGACGGGTATCCCATTTGTCGATGCCGGGATGCGCCAACTCTGGCATACGGGCTGGATGCACAATCGCGTGCGCATGGTCGCCGCGTCCTATCTGGTCAAACACCTGCTCCAGCCTTGGCAGGCAGGCGCGCGCTGGTTCTGGGATACGCTGGTGGACGCTGACCTCGCCAATAATTCGGCGAGCTGGCAATGGGTCGCGGGCTGCGGCGCGGACGCCGCGCCTTATTTCCGCGTGTTCAATCCCGCGCTGCAGGGGGAAAAGTTCGACCCGGATGGCACTTATGTCCGGGCTTGGGTGCCCGAGCTTGCCGATGTGCCGAGAAAATACATGCACAAGCCGTGGGAGATGGCGTCGCCGCCCGCGGGCTATCCCGCGCCCATCGTGGGGCTTGCCGAGGGGCGCGCCCGCGCACTTGAGGCTTTCGAGGTTATCAAACGCAGGTGAGGGGCGTCACTGTGCCCGGGCGAGCTGTTGTTCGGCCAGCGTCACCCAATAGCGCACGCCGGTTTCCAGAATGCGGTCGTTAAAATCGTAGTGCGGATTGTGGATCATGCATGACCCCTCGCCATCACCATTACCAATGAAGATGTAGGCGCCGGGCTTTTTCTGCAGCATGAAAGCAAAGTCTTCCGAGCCCATCACGGGCGTCACGTCGGTGTTCACATTGTCTGACCCGGCAACCATGGCCGCGGCTGCCGCGGCGTTTTCCACCGCGAGCTCTTCGTTGATCGTCGCGGGATACCCGTGCTGGTAGTCAAGTTCATAGGTCGCGCCATGGGCGGCGCAGATGCCGGCGCAGATCTCGTTCATGCGGCGCTTCACCATGTCCTGCACGTGCGGTTTGAAGGTGCGCACGCCGCCGGCAAGATGCGCTTCCTCCGGGATCACGTTCAGCGCGTGGCCGCTATTGAACATGGTGGTGGAAACCACCGCGCACTCAAGCGGATCAAGGTTGCGCGACACGATCGTCTGCAACGCCATCACGAGTTCTGAGCCGATCACCACCGGGTCGCGCCCCTGGTCGGGTTTAGCGCCGTGGGCGCCCACGCCCTTGACCGTAATGCGGAAGCGGTCGAACGCCGCCATGATCGGCCCTTTGCGCATGGCGAAACTTCCTGCGGGCAGCCCCGGCATGTTGTGCATGCCGTAGACCGCATCAGCGGGAAAAAGGTCGAACAGGCCGTCCTTGATCATCACGTCGCCGCCGCCTTCGCTTTCTTCGGCGGGTTGAAAAATGAAATAGACGGTGCCGTCGAAGTTTTTCGATTGTGCCAGCTCACGCGCCGCGCCCAGCAGCATGATCGTGTGCCCGTCATGACCGCAGGCGTGCATCTTGCCGTCGATTTTTGATTTGTGGTCGAAGTCGTTTTTTTCCTGCAAGGGCAGCGCATCGAGATCGGCGCGGAGGCCGATGGTGCGTTTCGAGTTCCCGGCGCGCAGCGTCCCCACCACGCCCGTTTTGGCGAGCCCGCGATGAACCTCGATACCAAACTCCTCCAGCTTCTGCGCCACGAAGTCAGCGGTGCGGTGCTCCTCAAAGGCAAGCTCCGGGTGCTGGTGAATATCGCGCCGCCAGGCGGTCAGTTCTTCAAGGGTTGCGCTGTCCAGTTGGTCATTCACGTGCCGGTCCATGGGTGTCCTCGACGATTGGCGTTTGGTGTTGGGCCAGCTTAACGGCGGGGGCGGGCGCCGCGCCAGCCCCTTCGGTGCCGTAACGGCAACGCTTCGGCCTTTGTGGGGCCGCGCGCGGTTGCTATAGTCGCGGCCCCAGACACGCGAGGAGGCCCTCATGAAAACCCGCATTACCGAGCTTTTTGGCATTCAGCATCCCGTTATTCAGGGGGGCATGCACTGGGTCGGCTTTGCCGAAATGGCCGCCGCCGTCTCGAATGCGGGCGGGCTGGGCATCATCACAGGCCTGACGCAGCCCACGCCCGAAGACCTCGCCAAGGAAATCGCGCGCTGCAATGACATGACGGATAAGCCCTTTGGCGTGAACCTGACGTTCCTGCCGGGCTTTCGCGAACCGCCGTACCCGGAGTATATCGAAGCGATCATTGCGGGCGGCGTTCGAATCGTTGAAACCGCGGGTCGTAGCCCGGAACAATATATGCCGGCGTTGAAGGAAGGCGGAATCAAGGTCATCCACAAATGCACCTCCGTACGCCACTCGCTGAAAGCGGAACGCATCGGCTGCGACGCGGTCAGCGTCGATGGTTTTGAATGCGGCGGCCACCCCGGTGAAGACGATATTCCGAACTACGTGCTGCTGCCGCGCGCGGCGGAAGAATTGAAAATCCCCTTTGTCGCCTCGGGTGGCGTGGGCACAGCCTCGCAGCTTGCCGCGGCGCTTGCGCTCGGCGCGGACGGGGTGAACATGGGCACGCGCTTTATTGCGACCAAGGAAGCCCCCGTGCACCAGAACGTCAAAGAGGCACTCGTGAAAGCCTCCGAGCTCGACACAACGCTCATCATGCGGCCCTTGCGCAACACCGAACGGGTGCTCAAGAACAAGGCCGTTGAGAAAATTCTAGAGGTCGAGAAGGAAAAAGGCGCGGACCTCAACATCATGGATATTGTCGAACAAGTGGGCGGCGTTTACCCGAAGATCATGAAGGACGGCGATCTCGACGCGGGCGCGTTCAGCGCGGGCATGGTCGCGGGGCTGATCCACGACATTCCGACGTGCAAGGAACTTATCGAGCGCATGGTCTTTGGCGCCGAAGAGATTATCAGCAAACGCCTCGAAGGCATGGTCGGCTAGGCGAGAGGCCTAGACCGCCGCTGCCGCGTAGCATGCCTGGTTGATGGCGCGCTTGGCATCGAGCTCCGCCGCTTCAAAGGCGCCGCCGATCAAGGTGACCGGCGCGCCGGTTTCCTTCAGCTCGTCATAAAGATCGCGCAAGGGTTCTTGCCCCGCGCAGACGATGACCGTGTCCACGTCCAGAATGTCCGGCTGTCCACCGATGACAACGTGAAGCCCGGCGTCATCGATCTTTTTGTATTCGACCCCATTGACCATCTTGACCCCGCGCCGCCGCAGCGCCAGCCGGTGCGTCCAGCCCGTGGTGCGCCCAAGACCCCGGCCCACGGGTGTTGTCTTGCGTTGCAGCAGCGTGATCTCGCGGCCCGAGGTTTCCACGTGCGGTTCAACACCCGTAACGCCGCCGCGCGGATGGTTCTTGAAATCAATGCCCCACTCGCGAGCGAAGACGTCGATATCAAGCGCGGCGCTTGTGCCCTTGTGGCTGATGAGCTCGGCCACATCAAAGCCGATGCCGCCCGCCCCCATGATGGCGACGCGTTGGCCCACGTCCGCCTTGCCCTGTATGACGTCGATGTAGCGCACCACCTTCGGGTGATCGATACCTTCGATATCCGGCGTACGAGGCGTGATACCCGTGGCGACGACAATCTCGTCATAGCCTTCGTTTTTCAGCATCTCGCCTGTGACGCGCGTATCGAGCCGCAGGTCGATGCCGAGCTTGTCGATCATGCGCCCGTAGTAGCGCAGCGTTTCGTAAAATTCTTCCTTGCCAGGGATGCGCTTGGCGAGATTGAACTGCCCGCCGATCTCCGCGCCCGCGTCATAGAGCGTGACCTTGTGCCCGCGCTCCGCCGCCGTCGTCGCGTAGGCGAGCCCTGCGGGGCCCGCGCCCACCACTGCGATCTTTCTCGGTGCGGCGGTAGGTTCGTATTTCAGTTCCGTCTCGTGACAGGCGCGCGGATTGACGAGGCAGCTTACCTTTTGCCCTGTGAAGGTATGGTCGAGGCAGGCCTGATTGCAGCCGATGCAGGTGTTGATCTCATCCTCGCGGCCTTCAAGGGTTTTGTTCACCAGATCCGCGTCGGCGAGCATGGGCCGCGCCATGGAAACGATATCGGCATGGCCCTCCACCAGAACCTGTTCGGCCACCTCGGGCATATTGATGCGGTTCGACGTGATACAAGGGATCGAGAGTTCTTTGCGAAGTCGCCCCGTAACAGAGGCAAAGGCCGCGCGCGGCACCATGGTGGCAATCGTCGGGACCGCGCTTTCGTGCCAGGTGAAGTGAGTAGAGATGATGGACGCGCCCACTTCTTCCATGCGCTTGGCCAGCGCCACCACTTCGTCCCAGCTCATGCCCCCTTGCAGCATGTCCATGGCGGCAATGCGGAAGATGACGATGAAGTCGGGACCGACCGCTTCGCGGCAGCGGCGCACCACCTCAAGCGGAAACCGCATGCGGTTCTCATATGATCCGCCCCAGCGGTCGGTACGCTGGTTCGTCTTTTCCACAAGGAAGGTGGAGAGCAAGTATCCGGCGGAACCGATGATCTCGACCCCGTCATAGCCCGCTTCCTTCGCGCGCGCCGCGCAATTGGCGAAATCGCTGATCTGTTTTTCGATCCCGTCTTCGTCGAGCTCGTGCGGTACAAAGGCGCCGATGCGACTGCGGATGGCCGACGGGGCCACGCAGTTTTCCGTCCAGGCCAGTGGCCCCGTATGCAGGATCTGCATGCATATCTTCACGTCGGGAGCCGCCGCATGAACCGCCTCAGTGATGATGCGGTGCTGGGCCGCCTCTTCCGCGGTTTGCAGTTTCGCGCCGCCGGAGCCTTCGATGTTCGGCGCGATGCCGCCGGTGATGATCATCCCGACCCCGCCGCGCGCGCGTTCGGCGAAATATTCGGCCATGCGCGGGAAACCATCCGGCGCTTCTTCCAGCCCCGTGTGCATGGACCCCATCAGGATGCGGTTCTTGATGGTCGTATGCCCCAGGTCGAGGGGTGCAAAGATGTGTGGATACTTTTCAAGGCCCGGCTGCGCGCTCATCGGTCAAGGCCCCGCGCGATCAGTTCCTTTTGAATCTCATTGGTGCCGCCATAAATTTTCTGCACCCGCGCATCGGCATAGGCCCGCGCGATTGGGTACTCCATCATGAAGCCATAGCCGCCGTGAAGCTGCAGGCATTCATCGATGACCTCGCATTGCACCTGACTGCCCCACCATTTCGCCATGGAGCCGTCCTCGGCTGTCAGCTTGCCGTCGATCAGCTTTTGCACACACTTGTCGATGAAGGCACGTGTGACTTCGATCTTGGTGGAGCATTCGGCGAGCTTGAAGCGCGTGTTCTGAAAATCCATCACGCGCTGACCGAAGGCCTTGCGCTCTTTCACGTAATTGAGGGTTTCGCCCAGGGCGAAGTCGCAGGCGCCCAGCGCGCCGATGCCGATCTGTAGCCGTTCCCACGGCAGTTGCCGCATCAGCTGATAAAAGCCTTGTCCCTCTTCGCCACCGAGCAGGTTCGCGGGTGGTACGCGCACGTCCTCGAAAAAGAGCTCCGAGGTGTCTTGCCCCTTCATGCCGAGTTTTTCGAGATTGCGCCCGCGGCGAAACCCTTCGGCCTCTGCCGTTTCCACAACGATCAGCGAGACGCCACGCGCGCGCGCTTCGCGATCGGTCTTTGCCACCACGATGATGATGTCCGCGGTCTGGCCGTTGGTGATGAAGGTCTTGGACCCGTTGATGACGTATTCGTTGCCGTCTTTTGCAGCATAAGTCTGAACCGATTGAAGGTCCGATCCCGTGCCGGGCTCGGTCATGGCAATGGCGGGCACAATGTCACCGGACACAAGCCCGGGCAGCCAGCGTTCCTTCTGTTCCGGCGTGCCGTAATTGACGATGTAATGGAGGCAAATGTTGTGAACGCCCCAGCCCCACCCACTGTCGCCGGACCGCGCTTGCTCATAACCGATGATCGCGTCGCCCGCCTGGTTTGCGCCCATGCCGCCAAATTCTTCCGGCACGGCGACGCCCAGCAATCCTTGCGCGCCCGCCTTTTTCCAGAAGTCACGATCGACGATGCCCGCCTTGCGCCATTTGTCGAGATTGGGTTTCAGCTCCGCATCCATGAATTTGCGCACGGAATCCTGAAGGATCAGGTGCTCTTCTTCCATCCAGGGGCCGGTCCAGCTGGCGGTATCACTCATGGGGTCGTTCCTTGTCGCAATGGGGATAGTTGATTTTGGACCAGCGCGGCGGGTCCGCCAAGCTCTCGCTAGGGAAGGCGCAATGCCCGCGCGGGCTTAGCGTATGTCGCGCAGAATCTCCCGCGCCGCATTGTGTCCCGGCGCGCCGGTGACCCCGCCGCCGGGGTGCGCGCCAGCGCCGCAAAGATAGAGCCCCTTGATGGGCGTGCGGTAATCGGCATAGCCCAGCATCGGCCGGGCAGAGAACATCTGGTTCAGCGTCAGCGCGCCGTGGAAGATGTCCCCGCCGACAAGGCCAAAGGTGCGTTCCAGATCGAGGGGGCTCATGATTTGCCGCGCGATCACGCTCTCGGCGAAATTGGGTGCATAGAGGTTCACGGTTTCGATAATGCGGTCGGCGGCTTCCTCGCGCGCGTCGTCCCAGGACCGGCCGCCCTCAAGTTCCGGCGCGAACTGCTGACAAAACAAGCTCGCCACATGTTTGCCGGGCGGCGCGAGTGTGTCATCCAGCGTTGAGGGGATCAGCATTTCTACTATCGGGTTTTGCGACCAGCCATAGTCGCACGCGTCCCGATAGGCGCGGTCGAGATAATCCACGTCCGGTCCGATGATGATGCCCGCCTGGTGATGTTCGGCAAGCTCCTTGCCTGGCAGGCAGGTAAAATCGGGCAGCTCCTCCAGTGCCACATTCATGCGGAACGTGCCCGACCCGCACTTCCACACATCCATGCGGCGGCGAAAATCGGGCGGCAATTGCGCCACATCGCCGATCATCCGCCCGAAGAGCAATTTGGGATTGACGTTGGCGGCGATGCCGCGTGCGCGGATGATTTCACCGTCTTCGAGTTCGACCCCTACGGCTTTGCCGCCCTCCACAACGACCTGTTTGACCGGCGCATCAAGTGAAATTGAAACGCCGCGCGATTCCGCCACCCGCGCCATGGCCCCCGTGATCGCGCCCATGCCGCCGATGGCATGGCCCCACATGCCCTTTTTGCCGTTCACCTCGCCAAAGGCGTGATGGAGCAGGACGTAAGCCGTGCCGGGCGTATGGGGACTGCCGTAGAATCCGACAATGCCGTCGAAGGAAAAAGCGCCGATCACTTCGGGGTTCTCGAACCAGCGCTCAAGAAACTCGGCCGCCGAGAGGGTGAAGAGGTCAAGGAGCAGCCGCTGGTTCTCAAGCTTCAGCTTGTTGAGGCGCCCGCCCAGCTTGATGGCGCGCCAGAGGTCCAGCAATCCGCCCCCCACATTGGGCGGCGTTTCCAGCACGAGCCCGCGCAGGGCGTCGGCGGCAACCTCCAGCGTGTCATAGAAGTCTTCGAGGTTCGCGGCATCGCGCGGACTGATGCGCGCGAATTCACGCTTCACCTTTTCAAGGCCGAAGGGGAGTTTCAGATAGCGCTTGTGATCGAGGGGCCAGAAGTTCGCGATGGGGCGCTCAACGATTTTTAGGCCATTGTCATAGAGCTTCAGGTCGTCGATCACCTTGGGGTTCAGCAGACTGACGGTGTAGGACGCGACGGAATTGCGAAAGCCGGGATGGAACTCTTCCGTCACCGCTGCGCCGCCCACCACGTCACGGCGTTCGATGACTTTTACCTTCAATCCGGCATCGGCGAGATAACATGCGCAGACGAGCCCATTGTGCCCCGCGCCGATAATGATGATGTCGTAACTGCTCATGGGGCGAGCTTAATCGAGTGCGCCGCGCGCGCCCACATCTTTCGTGACTAGCGGGACACGACGACGCGGCCCATCCATGTGCCGTCTTCACTGAGGGGCAGGGTGGTGTCGTCCAGCACGAACCAGCGGTACTGGCCGATAATATCGATGGTGCCCCGGTTTCCGTCGCCATACCAGAACCGCAGGTCGAGCCCCAGCCCTGCTTCGCCGAGGGCATTGTGATCGGTATCGTCTTCGCTGTAGCGCATGGCGGCGACACCATGGGGGATCAGCGCGACCCCTTCGGTCAGGGGAAGTGCGAAACCGAAGGTCGTTTCCGCGCGGCCCGAGACATATTCGGAAAAGCCATCCCGTTCCGGCAACCAGGCCCCCGTAAGTTCCGTGGTCGCGACAATCCAGGGCGCCGCCAGGCCGCGCCAGTCACCGCCGACGCCCCATTCATGGGCGGCGGAAAACATCCACCCTTCGCGCGCATTGGCGCCGATGGGAAAGAGCCACTCGCCGCGCAAGGTGAGGTCGAGCCCGTCGAAGGGTTCAAGCCGCAGGCCGACGCCCCCTTGCAGGGAATCGTCGTCCATTTTCACGCCATCGGTTTCCAGCGCGCCATAGGCACGCACGAACAGGCCAATGTCGGGAATGCTATCCGCAACGCCGCGCAAGGGATACCAGCCCAGCTCCGCGCCGATATGCGGCTCACTCAGGTCCGCCATGGGAACGGGCGGGGTGAAGGTATCGTTCATGCGATAAAGCGAAGAGGCATAGAGATAGCCGTTGGGCTCGCGCAAGGCGGGCGGGTCTTCAACAGCGGCAACTTCGGTGGCGTCCGGTTCAGAAGCGGGCGTCAGGCGCGCCAGCGTCCTTTCGATATAGGCGCGTTCACCGGCGCGGGCTGATGCGTCATGGTCCGCCGCCCAGGCAAAACCTTCGCGGGCAAGGTCCTCGCTTCCCGTTGCGGCATAACAGTCGGCGCGAGCGATCAGATAGTAGACATTGCCGCTTTCGTTGAAGGCGATCTGGAACATGGCGTCGGCGGGAAAACATTGTCGCTCGCTGACAAAGTCCTGCCCCAGATGACCAAGGCGCAGGGCCGGTGCCACCCCCTCGTCAGTGAAGGCCAGGCACGGGCCCGCCAGCGCGCTGCCCCAAAAGGCGAGCGCGGCGATCAAGCTGCCGATCGGGCGAGAGCGTTGCTGCACCGAACCTGGTCCCCATTCGAATCTCCCATCGTTTCTAAGGGAGCAAAGTTGCCGCGATAGTTAACGAATGGATGAATTCTGGGACGGAGCCTGTTAGGACTCTGTTAACGAATGCGGCAGGGCGGAAAGGGCGCGCGATGAAGATTGCAACATTCACCGATGCAGGCGGGCAGCGCCTCGGCGTGGTACGGGACGAGGGGCTCGTTGATCTTGCCGCCGTCGCACCGAATCTGCCGCGTGACATGATCGGCTTTCTGGCGGGCGGGGAGGCGGCCATGGCCGCGGCGCGTGACGCGGCAAGGGGCGCGCGCGAGTTGATCCCGCTCAACAAAGTCACGCTCAACGCGCCTGTACCGCTCCCGGGCAAGATCCTTGGTATCGGACTTAATTATGGGGAGCATATTGCGGAGACGGGGCGCGAGCCGCCCAAGTATCAGGTCTGGTTCAACAAGCAGCGCAATTGCGCGAATGGTCATCATGGACCGGTCAACAAGCCCGTCGTCTCTGATGCGGTGGATTATGAGGCCGAGCTCTGTTTCGTCATCGGCAAGCGCTGCAAGCATGTGCCGCGCGACCGCGCCCTTGAAGTGATCGGCGGCTATTTCTGCGGCAACGATGTCACTGTGCGCGACTGGCAGCGGCGCAGCCCCACCATGCAGATGGGCAAGTCCTTTGATACCCACGGCCCCATGGGTCCTTGGCTGGTGACGCCGGACGAAGTGGATGACCCGCAGAACCTCGACATCAAGTGTTGGGTGAATGAAGAGCTGCGGCAGAACTCGAACACCAAACACATGATCTTCGACATTCGCGATCAGATCGAACACCTGAGCCAGGCGTTCACGCTGGACGTGGGCGATGTGATCTTTACCGGTACCCCGGACGGAGTGGGGGTTGCCAAAACACCGCCGCTGTTTCTGAAGGCGGGCGACAGGGTACGCATCGAGATCGAGAAACTGGGTACGCTCGAAAACGAAGTGGTTCTGGAAAAGGCCGAAACGCACATCGGCTAAAACGAACGGCGGAGAGGCAATGCCTTCCGCCGTTCATTGGTGCACTTCAAAATGTGCCGATCAGACGATAGCGCGGCAGGTAAAGGTGCCGTCCCAGGCATAGGTCTGAAGGCTTGCTTCGTAATTGCCATCGGACGAAAGGTTCATTTCCGAAAGCAGTGTCGCGCCATAGTCGAGCGACTCGAACTCACCGCTTTGCGAGATTTGCGACGACCCGCCCGGGCCTTCCTGGCGCAGGGTCAGGACATATTCGCCTTCCAGCCCTTCGGCGGCATATGCGGCGAGATAGGTGCCCTCGACGTTTTCTTCCAGGTAGATGCCGCAAAGCTCGGACGATTCATCCAGATAGGCGGCGTCATAGACGTAGCTGTCCTGAGGGGCCGGGTGGCCAGCAGTGGCAAGCCCGGCGATGACAGCGAATGTGGCGGCGATTGATCCTTGCATTGTCCTTCTCCCTAATCTGGTGGTGCAGGAGAGAGGTGGGAGGGGCGAGGGGACACCCCTCCCAGATCTCTGGCCAGACCTCTGGCCGTTAGTGACCGCCCTGGATGATCAGGCTGACGTTGCCGCTACCCGACTGATGCACGTCGGTGTATTGGCCGTTGCCCACCTGAATGATGCCGAGGGCGTTGTTGTTGCCGTCTTGCGTGGCATAGGCATCGTGGTTGTTGCCGATCTGCGCGACACCGATCAGGTTGCCGTTGCCGTCCTGAACCACCGTGGTGTTCAGGTCGTTGCCGTATTGGCCCACAACGCTGTCGTTGCTGTTGCCGTATTGCGAAACGGACGTGTCATTCCAGTTGCCGTCTTGCTCAACGGTTGAGTCGTTGTAGCGACCATACTGGCGTGTGGTGGTTTCGTTATAGCGACCCCGTTGGCCCACACCCGACCAGTTCCGGCGACCGTTCTGCTCGGTCCGAATGTACTGACGCCGGCCGCGTTGGTTCAGGCGCACTTCGTTGCCGCGGCCTTCCTGTGCGACGGCCAGTTCATTGGCGCGGCCGCTCTGGTTGATGTCGACCCGGTTCGAGCCGGCATGGGCCAGTGAGATGCTGCTGACGGTGGTGAGAAGCGCAAAGGCGCCTGCGATAAAAATGCGGTTCATGTTACTTACTCCCTATCTCTGGTCTTCAATCTCGAAAGCCCCGAGCGCCCTTTTGCGCTTGCCTGGGTGTAGGGATAGCGCCCCCCGCATGAGCGCCACATGAACCACCGTTTCAGAAATATTCATTTTGGGTAGCGTTTTCGTGATCGGGCGATTTTCTATGAAAGGCCGCTTTTGGCCCCCGATTAATCCGCCTGCGGATGATTACCTCACGCTCGTGGAGTGTCTGTCGGGTCCCGCCCGCTGGTGACAGGAACCCGCAAATCAACTAGAAGGTGAGCGAACATTGTGGAGGGCCGCTCGACGTGTATACGCTCATCGCTGTTTTGGTGATCTGGCTGTTTGTCGGGCCCATCGCCTTTTTTGTCCTTCTTGGCCAGATTGGCGGCTTGAAGCGGCGCGCCGGCGCGCTGGAAGAGCTGGTGGAAAATCTTAGAAGGGGCCGTCCCGGGGAACCGGAGCCCGTGCTTCACCGCCCGCCACCCGCACCCTTTGAGGAGGCTCGGCCTGCGGAGACAGCCCCGCCCCCCGAACCACCCAAGGCCCCTGAACCACCCAAGGCCCCCGTGGCGGAGCCTCCGGAAATTCCCGTCAGTACAGTGTCACTTGCAGCGGCGGCTGCCACCGGTTCGCTGGCATCAACTGATGGCACCGGGGCCGGCGCGGCCCAAAAGAACGCCTTTGAGCGGAGCGAGGCCCAATTCGCCACGCGCTGGTTCATTTGGCTCGGCGCCATTGCCATCGCACTCGGGGGCGGGTTTCTGATCAAATATTCGGTGGACGTTGGACTATTGGGGCCGACCCAACGTGTGGCGCTGGCGAGCCTTCTGGGTCTGGCTGCCATGGCGGGCGGTGTGTGGCTGCGCCGCAACCCGCGCAAGATCGGCGCGATCGAGGTGGCGGGTGAACGCATCCCCGCAGCGCTGTCCGCTGCCGGTCTCTTTATTGCGTTCGCCGCTGTCTATGGGGGGCATGCGCTCTATGGGCTCTATCCGCCGCTTGTGGCCTTTGTCGCGCTGGTCGTGATTGCAGGTGCTGGCGTGCTGGTCGCCATCTTCCATGGGCGCTATGGGGCGTTCATTGCGGGGCTGGGCATGCTCGGCGCCTATCTTGTGCCATTCCTCGTGCATACGGGGGAGCCAAGCAGTCTTGCGTTGTTCAGCTATCTTGGCGTGCTCAATGTCTTCACATTGTCGCTGCTCCGCTGGCGCGGTTGGGCGTGGCTCGGGTGGGGCGTTCTGGCCGGCGCTGCTGTTTGGCCATTGCTGTTTATTGCCAATGCGCCGCTGGAGGCCTTTGATGCCATTGTCATGGCGCTTTATGCCGGTGGTTCGGCCGTCCTCATTGGCCTGGTGATGGGGACAGGGCATGGCGAGACGGTGGAACAGTCCTCCGAGTTTTCCGTCTGGTATGAGCAAGGCGTCTTTCCCACAATTCTTGTTTCCTATGTTGCGGCGGGGGCGGCGGGGCTTCTTTTCCTGCTCTTGATGGACCGCGTTGACTATGCGCCCACGCCCGTGATGGCGGTCATGTTGGGCCTTGCCGGTTTGACGATCCTTTCGTTGCGCGTCTGGACGCTTGCGCCGCTCGCCGCGATTTCAGGCGCTACCGCCTGCGCCTTGCTCTACCTGTGGGCGTTCGCCGTCCCGCCCGAGGCAAAAGGCGAAAGCATGGGTCTGCCGCCTGGATCGGGGCTGATGTTTGCGTTCTACGCGGCCACCAGTCTGATCGCCTTCGCGGCGGGCACCTGGATGATGTGGCGCAGCCGTCCCGGGTACTGGGCATCGATCGCAGTGATCGTGCCGGTCGCGGCGCTTGGCGCGGCCCATTTCAATCTGACGCCCCGGGATGATCTGTTTCCCTGGAACCTGATCGCCTTTGTGTTGTTCTGCGTCTATGACATTCTCGCGGGCGGCGTCATCCGGCGCTACGATGGCCCGGGCAAGACCCACGCCCTTGGTGCCATCGCGGTGGGGGCGACCGCTGCCTTCACCCTTGCGGCAACGCTCACATTCGATCAGGCCTGGTTGACGGTGACGCTCGCCCTGCAAGTGCCCGCCCTGGCCTTTATCGAAACGAAGTACCGCTTGCCGATACTACGTTGGCTTGCGGGGATTGTGACCGCAGCGGTGCTGGTGCGGCTCATCTTCAATCCCGACGTCATGACCTATCCCCTGTCCCAGACCCAGCCGCTTTTGAACTGGATGTGGTACGGCTATGGCGTCCCGGCAATTTCATTTGCCCTGGCCGCATATTGGTTTGCCATGGGCCGGGACCCTGACGACAAAAAGGTGCAATGGCCCATCCAACTGATGCAGGCAGCGGCATTGGTGCTGACCGTTCTTTTGGCAACTTTCGAAATCCGTGCCTTCGTCGGAACCAGCATGTGGGATTGGCAAAGTTACACGTTTGCTGAATCGGCGCTCGACGTGATCGCTTGGATGAGCATCGCCGTCGCGCTTTATTGGCGATTCGACAAGGACGGCCCCGCCGTGTTCCGCATTGGCGCGCGCTTGCTCCTCGGCTACAGCCTTCTCCACCTCACCTTTGTCAATCTGCTTTGGCTCAACCCGCTCGGCCACCGGGTTCATGTGGGCGAGGTTTTCATTTTCAATTTACTCACGCTCGCCTATTTCGTGCCCGGGCTGCTCTTGATGGGGGCGTCGATCATTTCTGCCGGACGGGCGCAAAGCGACCGCATCTTGCCGCTGGGGCTCACCAATTTTGCGGTCTTTGTGCTGCTCTTCACATGGCTGAACTTCCTCGTCCGCCATTTGTTTGGCTGGCCCGAGGTCTATCTGTCGCGCGGCAATCCGATTACGGAGGCCGAGCTCTATACTTATTCCGCGGCCTGGTTGGTGGTGGCGGTGGCGCTGATCATCTACGGGCTGCGGGCCAATATCCGCGCCGTGCGGGTGGGCGCCCTGGTCCTGCTCGGGATTGTGGTGGCGAAGGTCTTTCTCGTCGACATGTCGGAACTTGCGGGTATCTACCGCGTCATTTCCTTCCTTGGGCTCGGGGTGGGGCTTCTGGGCCTCGGCTACGCGTACCAGCGGTTTGTGAGCGGGCGCGACAATCTCGCACCGGAGGATGACAAGCCCGAAGCGACGGACTAGAACAACGGGCAATCCCTCAGTTCTAATCGGATGACAGACCCATGAGTGAAGCCGTCGAAAGCCTTCTGCAAATCCTCGATCTCGAACGGATCGAAGAAAACATCTATCGCGGCCACAGCCCCGATGTGACATGGCAACGCGTTTTCGGCGGGCAGGTGATCGGCCAGGCGCTAGTCGCGGCCTATCGCACGGTGGAAGACCGGGTGTGTCATTCGCTTCATGCCTATTTCATCCGGCCGGGCGATCCGAAGGTGCCGATCCTTTACGAAGTTGACCGCTCGCGCGACGGGCGCAGCTTCACCACCCGCCGCGTGGTGGCGATCCAGCACGGCAAGCAGATCTTCAATTTGGCCGCCAGCTTCCAGATCCAGGAAGACGGCTATGAGCATCAGATCGACATGCCTGATGTGCCGGGCCCGGAAGAAGTGCCCAGTGAGCGCGAACAGCGGGAAAAAGTGATCGATCGGCTGCCGCCGGAAGTGGCGAAACATTTCAACCGCCCGCGCCCTGTCGAGATTCGCCCCATCGATCAGCCCGACTATCTCAACCCCGAGCCGCGCCCGCCGTTTCAGAACATCTGGTTCCGCGCGCGCAAGGACGTGGGCCCCGACGTGGCGCTGAACCAATGTGTGCTCGCCTACGCCTCGGACATGACGCTGCTCGACACCTGCGTGCGCCCCCACGGGGTCAATTGGCTGTCGGGCAAGGTGCAGATGGCGAGCCTTGATCATGCCATGTGGTTCCACGGCCCATTCAGCGCCAATGACTGGCTGCTCTACAGTCAGGATAGCCCGAGCTCCTCGGGCGCGCGCGGGCTTAACCGGGGTAGTATCTTTACCCGCGATGGGCGGCTTGTGGCCTCCGTCGCGCAGGAAGGGCTGATCCGGCCCACGCGCCCCCGGAAATAGGGGCTTTGATACAGGTCATGGGCGCGATGGCGCGGTCCGGGCAGGTTGGGCGCGGCTGAAATCAACCCTTGAGTTTGTTCCATGACTGCGTCCCTTCTTGCCCGCTACGACCGGCAGGTCCCCCGCTATACAAGCTATCCCACCGCGCCCCATTTCCATGACGGCATCGATGCCGCCACCTACAAAGGCTGGCTCGGCGCGCTGACAGATGCCGACACGCTCTCACTCTATTTCCATGTGCCGTTCTGTCAGGAGATGTGCTGGTTCTGCGGGTGCCATACCAAAGTGACCAAGCGTTACGACCCGGTCGCGAAATACGTGGAACACCTTCTGAAGGAAATCGACCTTGTGGCGGATGCGATGGCCGCTAGGCCGAAAGTCACAGCCGTTCACTGGGGTGGGGGTTCGCCCACGAAGCTCAGTGCCTACGATTTTCGCCGCCTCATGGCCCGTGCGCGGCAACGTTTTGATTTTGCAGAGGGTGCCGACATTGCGGTGGAGATTGATCCGCGCACGCTGACGCCGGATTTTGTGACGGCGATGGCTGAAGCAGGGGTCAATCGCGCCAGCCTCGGCCTTCAGGATTTCAACGACCATGTTCAGGCAGCGATCAATCGCGTGCAACCCTTCGAGATGGTGGAAGACGCGGCGGACGCGCTTCGCGATGCCGGGATCAACGCGATCAATTTCGATCTGATCTACGGCCTGCCGCATCAGACCATGAAAGATATTGAGCGCAGCGTTGACCTCGCCGCGATCCTGGAACCCGACCGCCTGTCCGTCTTTGGCTATGCCCATGTGCCCTGGATGAAGACGCATCAAAAGATGATCCCCGATGAGGCGCTGCCCGGCACCGAGGAACGTTATGAGCAATGCGAAGCCCTGGGCGCGCGGCTCGTCAAGCGAGGGTTCACGCGCATTGGTCTCGACCACTTTGCGAAGCCGGACGATACGATGACCCGCGCCCTCAATGAGGGGACCCTGCGCCGGAACTTTCAGGGCTACACTGTGGACGAAGCGACGGCGCTTCTCGGCTTTGGCGCGTCATCCATCGGCAAACTGCCGCAAGGCTATGTGCAGAACCATGTGCCCATGAAGGCCTATGGCGATGCGGTGGAGGCGGGGCAACTTGCCACGGCAAAGGGCGTCGCATTGAGCGATGATGATTGCGTGCGGGGCCGTATCATCGAAAAGCTGATGTGCGACTTGGCCGTCGACCTTGCCGACTTTGGTGGCACGGAGGAATGGCTTGAGGAACTGCGCGCCATTGAGCCGCTCGTGGAAGATGGCCTTGCGCGGCGAGACGGTAGCCGCATTGAAGTGACCGACCTTGGCCGCCCCTTCATGCGTCTCGTTTGCGCCGCTTTCGATGCCTACCTGAAGCCCCAGCCAGCGCGTTACTCGAAAGCGATTTAGGCAAAGGCATCGACGCCGGTTAGCTCCGCCGAGAGACGCCACAGCTGGTCGGCGGCCTTGGGGTCAACCGCATAGCCCGAAACGCCCGCGAAGCGCGCGTCAGGCCCTTCCATGATCTCGGCGATTTCGCAGTTCTCGCAATAGACCCCGCCCATGCCGTCCAGTTTCGGCGTGGTCGCGGCCCAAACCGATGTGCTTGCCCCTTCTTCGGGGGTCTTGAACAGCTCGTTGACGTTGCCCTCTTCATCCATCCAGCCCGCGGCGATCATCTCTTCCTTCGGCAGATGCCGTTGCAGCGGCGTCATGATCCCGCCGGGGTGAACGGCAAAGGCGCGCACGCCGTCTTTCTGGGCCCGTTTGTCTAGGCCGACCGCAAAAAGCGAGTTGGCGGTCTTTGCCTGGCCATAGGCGACCCACTTGTCGTACTCGCCGCTGTTGAATTGAAGATCGGTAAAGCGGATGGGTGATAGCTTATGCCCGGTGGACGACAGGGCGACGACGCGGCCCTTGCCCTCTTTGATGGCGGGCCAAAGCCGGTTGACGAGGGCAAAGTGTCCCAGATGGTTCGTCGCGAACTGCGCTTCCCATCCGGGCCCCACGCGCGTCTCGGGGCAGGCCATGATCGCCGCGTTATTGATCATGATGTGAATGGGTTGCTTGCGCGCAAGGAACGCATCGGCAAATTCCTTGACGCTGTCGAGATCGCCGAGGTCGAGCTTTGCCACGTCTACATTCGGAAGGCCTGCGAGGTTTTCTTTCGCCACTTCGGGGCGACGCGCGGGAATCAGCACATGAGCACCTGCGCCAACCAGCGCCTTGGTCGTTTCAAGGCCGAGCCCGGAATAGCCGCCGGTTACAACGGCGAGCTTGCCGGACAGGTCGATGCCGTCGACAACCTCGGCGGCGGTGGAGCGATATCCGAAACCTGAATTGATGGGCTTTTGCGCGGTCATGGAAATGCCTTTCAAAAAGGGGAAGGAGCAATTTGGAAAGAGTTTAGGCCAAAACAGTGGCGCGAGTCACTTGGCCGGGCGTAACGCCTTTGCGATGGCGCCGTCGACCTGGCCGCGCACCAGCCCCGGCGCGATGCGGCGCAGGAACTCAATGAACCGGCTTTCACGGTTGGAAAGGATCAGAAAAGGCTTTGCACCAATTTGCGCGATGCACCGTTCGGCCACGTCACTTGCGGTCATCAGGCGGGCCCCTTCGGACAGGGCGGCGGTGATGGCCGGTTTGGTTTCGTTCTCGCGTTCAAATCCGGGTGTTTCAGTATCGGGCGGGCAAAGCACCTGAACGCTGACCCCATGGGGCTTCAGCTCCGACCGTAAGGCATCGGAAAACCCGATGATGCCCGCCTTCGCCAGCGTGTAGTCGGTATAGCCGTAAACGCCGACGAGCCCCGCCATGGAGGATATATTGACAATGGCGCCATGCCCTCGGCGCTTCATCAATGGCGCGATTGCCCGGCACGGATACCAGCAGGAATAAAGATTTGCGTTCAGAGTCCAGGCGAGATCCTCGCCCGTGACCTTTTCAAACTCCTGCGGCTTGGCCCCGCCCGCGGCGTTGATCAAAACATCCGGCACACCAAGCTCCGCCACCGCGCGGGACAGAACCTCTTGCGTTTCGCTTTCGTCGGCGGCGTTTAAGGCAAAGGCATGCAGTTGCCGTGTTGTCTTCACGTCTTCAAGGGCCGCGTCGAGCATCGCGCGCCGCCGTGCGAAGATCGCAACGCGCGCCCCGCGCCGCGCAAGCCCCCGCGCGAGTTCGCGGCCAATGCCGCTTGATCCGCCGATAATGAAAACGGTCTTGCCGGAAAAGTCGATGCTCATAGGCCGAAGACGGACCGCATATAGGGCGTCAGCATGCGCCCTTCGGGGTCAAAGGATTCGCGGATACGGCGAAAGTCATCCCAATGGGGATAGAGCTCTGAGAAATTTTCCGCCGTCAACGTGTTCATCTTGCCCCAATGCGGACGGCCCCCGTGGGCGAGGAAAATGGGCTCACAGACGTTCTGCAGGGGGGTGGGGTCTTCCTCATAGTACCGGTGCACGGCGATGGAGCAGCGGTCACCACCGCCAAAGGGAGAGAGCCAGGCATCATCGCCCTTGATGAAACGGAACTCGAAGGGGAAGAAGACGCGCACACCCGCTCGTTCCACCGCCCGCACAACTTCGCGTAAGCAGTCCTGCGCCGCCTCTGCGGGGATGTGATATTCCATCTCATTGAAACGCACCGCGCGCTGTTCGGATGACAGCACCCGCCAGTATGTATCCACCTCGCTGGAGGTCCCAACGTCGGACATCAACCGCCGTGACATGAAACGGCGCAGGGGCGGTGCCCACCAGGTGAGCCCCTCCAGCATGCGCAGGTCGGCCATGTCCTTGTTGTCGTCGCGTTCGGGGTCGCGCCAAATCTCGTCTTCGGTTTCGTCATTGGTGATGACCAGCGACATGCCGGTGTAGGGCAGATAATAGCTTTCCCAGTGAAGATGTTCCGCCGCGCGTTCGGGGGCGTTGGCGACCACATCCTCGAAGGGTTCGAACCATTGGGTCTTGCGCAGGCGGTGGAGCGGACGGGTGCGCGTTTCAATCTCGGTCAGAATGCCCAGCGTGCCAAGCGACACTTGCGCCGCGCGAAACACGCCCGTGTTCTCGGTCTCGCTGCATGAAACAATCTCGCCCGCTGGCGTCACGAACTTCAGCGCAGTGACATAGCCGTGCAGCGCGGTCAGGTCGCGGCCCGTGCCGTGGGTCGCCGTGGAGATGGCGCCCGCGAAAGTCTGCTTGTTGATGTCGGGCATGTTGAAGAGCGCGCGCCCCTCGGCCTCCAGCGCCTCGGCCACTTGATAGAGCCGCGTGCCCGCTTTGAAGCGCGCCCGGTTGGTCGCGGCGTCATAGCTTACCAGGCCGGAGAGGCGGTCGAGACTGACAAGCGTTCCGTCCGTGGGCACAATGTTGGAAAAAGAATGTCCCGCACCCACCGCGCGCAAGGCGCCGGGCTTGCTGGCGATCAGATTTGCGAGTTCAGCTTCATCTGCGGGGGCCCAGCGATCCTCTGGTGTGCAAGACCGATAGCCCGACCAGTTGCGCCATTCGATGATGAAATCTTCATCGCCCGCTTCTTCGGCGGCCTGGGCATAGGATTTCGCGGTTCCGGCGAAACCGGCGGCGGCGGCGCTGGCCGCGGCAAGGGAAAGGGCTTCGCGCCGCGTCAGTTTCATTCACTTGTCTCCGCGTCCGGGTCTGTTGACATAAAGGCGATCAGCGCGCGGAAGTCGGCAAGGTCGCAATCGGGGCACATCCCTAAGGGCGGCATGCCGTTGAACCCGCGAATGGTGTGATCAAGCAGGGTGCGGCTGCCTTGCGCCACACGCGGGGCCCAGGCCTCTCCGTCGCCGGTCAACGGCGCGCCGGATGCGGGGTTCGCGTGGCAGCCCATGCAGCTGCGCTCGTAGATTTGGGCGAGGGCATAGTCATCGGGGCGCAGCTCGGCGGCGCGGGCAACGACCTGTGCGCTTTCATCCTCGCTGCGCGTGGCGGACCCGTTGTCACCGCAGGCGGCGAGCGCGAGACCCATCAAAAGGACAGAGATAAGTGAAAGCCGCATGTTTGAACTCCCCGGTGCTGTGCTGCCCGGCGAAGTCTAAGGCGCGCCGCGCGGGCCGCGCAACTATTCCGCTGGGGCAGCGGGCGCGTCGGCGTTGGCAAAATCGGGTAGGGGCGCCCCTTCGCGGGCGAGCTGAGCCTTTACCGTTCCCGGCAGGCGCGAGCGGCGCCCAAGGATCGAATAAATCGCCGGGATGACGAAAAGCGTGAGCAGGGTGGAGGCACTCACCCCTGCGAAGACCACGACGCCGATCACGATGCGCGATTCCGCGCCCGCACCGACAGCAAGGATCAGCGGTATAGCGCCGGCGGCCGTGGTGATGGCGGTCATCAGGATGGGGCGCAGGCGCACGAGGCAAGCCTCAATCAGCGCTTCTTCGAACTCCTTGCCCTGGCCGCGCAACTGGTTGGCAAACTCCACGATCAGGATGCCGTTTTTCGAGGCGAGCCCGATTAGCATTACAAGGCCGATCTGGCTGTAGATATTGAGCGTGTTGCCCGTGAGATAAAGCCCATAGAGCCCCCCGGCCATGGCGAGCGGTACGGTCAGCATGATGATCACCGGGTGCATCCAGCTTTCGAACTGGGCGGCCAGCACGAGGAAGACGACAAGCAAGCCCATGAGGAAAACAAACATGGTGCTGCCCCCGGCGGTCACGAGCTCAAGCGATTCGCCCTTATAGTCGATCACCGCATGTTCGGGCAGATTCTCGCGCACCAGATTTTCCATGTAGTCGAGGGCATCGCCCAAGCTGAGTGAAGGGTCGAGGTCAGCTTCAATGGTCAAAGCGCGCACGCGATTGTAGCGATTGAGGGATGTGGACGCGGCCACTTCCTGAAACGACACAAAGTTTGCAAGCGGCATCAGCTCGCCTGTGCGTTCCGAGCGCACATAGATGTTTTCCACGCTTTGCGGCGTGCGTTGCAGGTCGCGCTCGCCCGCCATGATCACGTCGTATTCAAAGCCATCTTCGATGTAGGTGGTGACGCGGCGCTGGCCCAGCATGGTTTCCAGCGTGCGGCCGATGGCGCCGACACTGACGCCCATTTCAGCGGCGAGGTCATAGTCCACCTCGACGCGCAATTGGGGGCGGGTTTCGTTGTAGTCCCAGTCGATTTCCGTCAGGCCGGGATTATCCGCATCGATGGCTTGCAGCAGAATATCGCGCCACAGGGCGAGTTCCTCATAGGAGCCGCCGCCAACGACGAACTGCAACGGTTTTTCCGATCGCCCGCCAATACCGCGCGGCGGAATGGGAAAGGCTTGCACACCCGGCAGGTTCGACAGGCGCTGCCGCACGTCGTTCATGATCTCCATGGCGGGCCGCCGCTCACCCCAAGGCGCCAGGCCCACAATGACAAAACCGCTGTTGAAGGTAGACGTCGTGCCAAACGACCCCGGCGTGCGCACGAGCAGGCGGGTAATCTCACCCCCCTCGACCAGCGGCATCAAGCGGGCTTCGACCTCATCCATATATTCTTCCATATAGGAATAGGTCGCGCCTTCGGGGCCGGAGACGAAAACGAAAAACGATCCGCGGTCTTCGGTGGGCGTGTACTCGGACGGGATCTGATCGATCAGCCAGCCGGCAAAGGCGGCCGAAGCGATGAGCGCGCCAACGGCGAGGCCGGGCAGCTTCACGATGATGATCAAGAAGATGCGATAGATGAAGCGCACGATCCCAAAGATGCCGTCCACCAGATGAACCAGTGAGGCCCGCTTGCTGCGCGGTTTGAGCAGCTTGGACGCGAGCATGGGCGCAAGCGACAGGGCGACAAAACTTGAAAAGACCACGGCGGAGGCCATGGTCAGGGCAAACTCTGAAAAGAGCCGCCCTACGTCCCCTTGCAACAGGGCGATGGGCACAAACACTGCCACCAACACAGCGGTTGTGGAGATCACGGCAAACCCAACCTCGCGCGTTCCCATGAAGGCCGCAACGAGGGGCGTTTCCCCCAGATCCTCGATGCGGCGGTGAATGTTTTCCAGCACCACAATGGCGTCATCCACCACAAGGCCGATGGCAAGCACCAGCGCAAGCAGGGTGAGCAGGTTGATGGAAAAACCAAAGACATAAAGCAGGATGAAGGTTGCGGTAATAGAGACGGGCACCGTGACGGCGGGAATTAACATGGCGCGTACGCTGCCCAGGAAGGCAAAGATGGTCGCGATCACAAGGCCGATGGCGATGAACAAGGTTTTGTAGACCTCGTTGATGGCGCTGGAGACAAAGACCGAGCTGTCATAACTCGGCACGATTTCCATCCCGTCAGGCAAGTTTTCGTTCAGTCGCTCCGCCTCGCGCCGTGCGCCCCGCGCCACCTCGATGGTATTGGCGGTCGACTGCCGCGTGATGCCGAGGCCCACCATGGGCACGCCGTTGCCGCGGAAGAATGTGCGTTCCTCCACAACGCCGCGTTCAACGCGCGCGACATCGCCCAAACGCACGAGATAGCCCGTCGGCCCGCGCATCAGGACGAGGCTGCTGAAATCGTCCGCATTGCGGAAAGCGCGGTCCACCCGCACGGTGAATTGCCGGTCAACGGATTCGATTGCGCCGGCTGGCAGTTCCACGTTTTCCGCGCGCAAGGCGCTTTCCACGTCCATGGCGGTCAGGCCGCGCGCGGCAAGCGCATTGCGGTCGAGCCAGATGCGCATGGCGTATTCCTTGCCCCCGCCCACGCGGACGCGCGCAACACCGGGCAGAATGGAAAAGCGATCAGCAAGATAGCGTTCGGCGTAGTCAGAGAGCTCAGAAACCGAATGCCGGTCACTGCGCAGATTGAGCCACATGATGGTTTCGGCATTGGCGCCGACCTTCACAACCTCGGGGGTGGTGGCTTCTTCCGGCAGATTATCGAGCACGCCGGACACGCGGTCACGCACGTCATTGGTGGCGCCTTCGATATCGCGGCCCGTGCGGAACTGGATGGTGATCTCCGACCGGCCATCGGAACTTGAGGATTCGATGAACTGGATACCCTCGATACCGGCGATGCGTTCCTCAATCACCTGCGTGACGCGGGTTTCGACAATATTCGCCGCCGCGCCGGGATAGCCCGTTTCAACGGAAACGATGGGCGGGTCGATGTCGGGATACTGGCGCAGGGGCAGGCGGCTGAAAGTCACAAGCCCAAAAGCGATCAACAGAAGGGCGATCACCGAAGCGAACACGGGCCGCATTACCGATATGTCGGAAAGGACCATCTCGCGCGTCCTATTCGCTTATGTTTTGCGAAAGGAGATCGGAAAGGCTGTCACCGCCGCCGTCAGTGCCCAGCACCTCGACCGTGTTGCCGGGGCGCAGGCTCGAGCCGCCGCGTGTGACGATACGTTCGCCCACGTCAAGACCGCTGGTGACTTCCACAACGCCCGGCTGGCGCGAGCCCGTCACGATCACGCGACGTTCCACGGTGGTGTTGTCATCGGCCACGACCCAAACGAAAGTCTCGCGGCCTTCGGTAATCGGCGCGTCCTCGGGAATGACAATCGCCATGCGTTCGCCGCGCAGAATCTCGATGGTCATCATCATGCCGGGGATCAGGCGATGCTCCTCGTTCGGCAGGATGGCGCGCACGCGGATCGACCGTGTGACAGGGTCAATGGCGGTATCGGTCGCTTCAATTTGGCCGGTGAAGGTTTCATCGGGATAGGCGCGCGCCACGGCTTCAATGGGCTGGCCTGTTTGTACGGCGGCGAGGTGCACTTCGGGGATGGAAAAATCGAGCTTCAGAATGCTGTCGTCATTCAGCGTGGTGATCAGTTGCCCAGGGGAAACATAGGCGCCGACACTGACATTGCGCAGGCCCACGACGCCGTCAAAGGGCGCGATGACCAAACGGTCCTGAAGGCGTGCCCGGGTTGTTTCATAGTCGCGGCGACGCGCATCCAGTGTCGCTTGGGGGACCGAGCCACTTTCGGCGAGCTCGCGCGCGCGATTGTATTGGGCAAGGGCTTCGTCGAGCAGCGCGCGTTCTTCAACGTTGGTCATCTCAACCAGAACATCGCCCGCTTCAACGCGCGCACCATCATCAAAGTTGAGCGCGGTAATGGTGTCCGCCACGTTGGCGGTGAGGGCGACGGTTTCATTCGCCTGCAGCGTGCCGATGGCTTCAATACGGTCGGAGTAGGGAACCAGCCGCGTCTCATAGACGATGACGGGCACGGTTCGCCCTTGCGCGCTGGCGTGGTGAGCGGCTTGCAGCAAAAAAGCGCACAGCAAAACTGCCAGCGCAACGCCAAGCCTGCGCCGCGTGGACAAGAAGCCACGACTGCCAAAACTGCTCATATGCGGAAACCCCGAAAACACCCCATTTACCACCGGGGCAAAGGGTAGCTCAAATCAGCCGCAAGACCAGTGATGTTTGGTTAATCGGTGAATAAATAATTGCGCGGCGGGACATGGGTCACATATCCCGCCTTTTCGTGGGTCAGACGTCGAACGACACGCCTTGGGCGAGGGGCAATTCCGTACCGTAATTGAGCGTATTGGTTGCCCGCCGCATGTAGGCTTTCCAGCTGTCGGAGCCTGCTTCGCGGCCCCCACCGGTTTCTTTTTCGCCGCCGAACGCGCCGCCAATTTCCGCGCCCGAAGGGCCGATGTTCACATTGGCGATGCCGCAATCGGAGCCTGCATCAGAGATGAAGCGCTCGGCCTCTTGCATGTCACGCGTAAAGATTGAGGACGACAGCCCCTGCGCCACGTCGTTCTGCAGCGCGATGGCTTCATCCAGCGTTTTGTATTTCAAGACATAGAGGATCGGCGCGAAAGTTTCGGCCTTCACGATGGCGGTCTGCGCGGGCATTTCCACCAGGGCGGGGCGCATGTAGTAGGCGCCGTCGCCGGCTTCAGTGTTGGCGCGCTCGCCGCCCGTAACTGTGCCCCCTTGTTCGCGGGCCTGGGTCAGCGCGGCTTGCGCATGATCATAGCCTTGCTTGTCGATCAACGGACCGACCAGCGTTTTGGCATCCAGCGGATTGCCGATGCTCACCGTGCCATAAACTTTTTGCAGGCGGCCGACGAGATCGTCATAGACGCTTTCGTGAACCACAAGACGGCGCAAGGTCGTGCAGCGCTGTCCCGCTGTGCCCATGGCGGCAAAAGCAACGCCGCGCACGGTGAGGTCAAGATCGGCGGAGGGGGCGACGATGGCCGCGTTGTTGCCGCCAAGCTCCAGGATCGCGCGGGCGAAGCGCTGCGCGAGGCGGGGCCCGACTTCACGGCCCATGCGGCACGACCCCGTGGCAGAGACGAGCGGGATGCGCTTGTCATCGACGAGTTGTTCACCAACGCCGCGTTCGCCGACAATGACGGACAGGAGGCCTTCGGGCGCTTCGTCGAAGTCTGCAATCAGGCGGTCGCAAATGGCTTGCACGGCAAGAGCCGTAAGCGGCGTCTTCTCCGAGGGCTTCCAGATAACGCTGTCCCCGCACACCAGCGCGATGGCCGCGTTCCAGCACCACACGGCGACAGGAAAGTTAAAAGCAGAGATGACGCCGATGGGGCCGAGCGGATGCCAGGTTTCCATCATGCGGTGATTGGGGCGCTCCGTCGCAATGGTCTTGCCGTACAGCTGGCGCGACTGGCCGACGGCAAAGTCGCAGATGTCGATCATCTCTTGCACTTCGCCCAGACCTTCGGAATAGACCTTGCCGCATTCGATGGTGACAAGACGGCCAAGCTCATCTTTGTGCTTGCGCAGCTCTTCGCCGAGCAGGCGGACGAGTTCGCCGCGCCGCGGGGCGGGCACATTGCGCCATTTCAGGAACGCGTCCTGCGCCTTGGCGATGGTGGCATCCACCGTGGCCGTGTCATCCATGGCCACATTGGCGATCACCGCGCCATCGATGGGCGAGGTGACCTGTAAATTGCCGCCAGACAGCTTGTCCGCGAAGCCGAGGGTCTTAGCGATGTCGAGGGTTTGATCGGTCGTCGTCATAGGAACTCTCTTTGTTCTGTCTGGGTGTTAGCTGGCGATGGTGTTGTGCGCGACGGGTTCGGCATAAATGCGCCCGAAGCGATTGGCAAGGAAGGCGTCGAGATCAATGTCTTCCTGTTTCACAAAACCCGCATGGGGTAACTCGCCCGCGGCCAGCATGTCCAGCACGGCGCAGATGGCGCCCGCTGTGGTTGCTTGAATGCCTGTGCGGAACGTCCCGTCCACCGGGCCCGCATAGACTTTGCGCACAAAGGTTTCTTGCATGAAGGCCTCGCCGCGCCAGCCGGTAACGGTGACGAAGATAATCACCACGTCCTGCAGGGTTGAGGGCAGGGCGTTTTCAAAAATGTCGTGCAGCACTTCGCGGCGCTGGGCGAGACGCAGATCGTGCAGCAGCGCCTTCATCAACGTACAGTGACCGGGATAGCGGATGGAACGGTAGTTGAGCCGCCGCACCTTGCCCGCCAGCGTATGACAAAGGGTGCCGAGCCCGCCGGAGGTGTTGAACGCTTCATAGCGCACACCATCGATGGAAAACTCCTCGCGCTCTTGCAGCGCGGGCACTTCGGTCAGCTTGCCTTCGACGATGGCTTCGCAGGGTTCGATATATTCGTTGATCACCCCGTCCGTGGACCAGGTGAGGTTATAATTCAGCGCATTCGAGGGATGCTGCGGCAGCGCGCCCACGCGCATGCGCACTTCATCGAGGCGGTCAAAGTCTTTCGCAAGGTGATTTGCAGCGATGGAGATGAACCCCGGCGCAAGGCCGCATTGGGGGATAAAGGCGGTGTCCGCGTTTTCGCCCAGTTCCATTACCTTTTTGGTGCTCGCCACATCTTCGGTGAGGTCGAGATAATGGGTGCGCGTGCGCGCGGCACTTTCGGCAATCAGCGTGGTGAGTTGGAAGGGAAGCGCATTCAGAACCGCATAGGCATCGGTCAGCGCCGCGTCGAGGGCCGCTTTGTCCGCCACATCAACGGCTTTCCATTCAACACCGGTGGCCTTTGCCACTTTGGCGAGGCGGGTCTCATCCCGGTCCACCAAGGTGACCTGATAGTCGCCTGTCTTTTGCAGCATGTCTGCGATGGCCGAGCCGATATTGCCCGCGCCCATGACCGTGATGTTTTTCATGTTCATAACTCCCTCAACCGATGGGGCTGTTCCGCGCCCTTTTGAACCCCCTTTGTCGCTGAAGGACTTGTTAATTTACAGGTGCAGTTTAAGCGATATTATGGTATCAAATATGCAAATTAACTACTGTTGGTGTTAAATTGGCGATTTCTGAACAGGACGAGCACCTGCTGGCGCTTTTGCGGGACAATGCTCGGCTGTCCACATCGGAGCTTGCGCGCCGGATGGAGGTGAGCCGGACCACGGTGCAAAACCGGCTTGAGCGGCTGGAACGGGACGGGGTCATCGCGGGTTACACGGTGCGCACAGGGGAGGCCTATGAGCGCAGCCTGATCCGCGCGCAGGTGATGATTACTGTCGCGCCGAAAAAGACGGGGGGCGTGGTGGCCGCGTTGCGCAAGATGGACGAGGTGCGCAAGCTTCACTCCGTTGGTGGATCGTTTGACATGATTGCCGACGTCGCCGCGCAGGATGTTGGCGGGCTGGATGAGATTATCGACTCCATCGGCGCCCTCGACGGGGTGGAGCGCACCATGTCGTCGATCATTCTGTCGACGCGGATCGACCGCTAGAGTTTGAGGGCGCGTTGGTAGGCCGGGCGTTCCTGGAGCCGCGCAAAGTAGGCTTTGATGTTGGGCGTGAACTCCTCCGCCATGCCTAGATTGCTGGCGAGCAAGAGCGCATACCCCACGGCTACATCGGCCATGGTGAACCGTTCGCCGCACAGATAGTCATGCCCTTCAAGACCGCGCTCGACAGATTTAAGCCGCCCAAGAAACCAGGCCTTGTAGTCTTCCACCACTTGCGGGACGCGGCGTTCCTCGGGCTCGAGTTGCGAGTAGCGCAGCACCAGTGTCTGCGGAAAGGTCAAGGTCGCATCGCTGCGGTGAAGCCAATTGAGATAGGTACCGTATTCCGGCTCCTCGGGCGTTACGCCAAGCGGCGTTGGCCCGTAGACGTCGGCGAGATATTGGCAGATGCCCGCGCTTTCCGTCATCACCACGTCCCCGTCGATCATGCAGGGGATGGTGCCGAGCGGATTGATCTCCTTGTAGTCCTTGTGGAACACACGCGGCGGGAATTGCATGACGTGCAGCTCGTAAGGAAGGCCCATCTCTTCCAACGCCCAAAGGGGCCGCATGGAACGGGCCTGTGTGCAGTGATAGAGCTGGATTGTCATCAGGGGTCTCCTCAATTTCGCGGCATGGGGCGCGTCAGCCTTGACCGCGCGGCACCCGTTGCCGATAGTTCAAAAAATCCAGCTGCAACGCAACAAAATTGCTTGAGGGAGCAAGGCGTCCGGCTGTCCGCGTTCACCCCGGGGGGAGATGGGAAAACACTACAATGCATCACTTTGCCGACGTTTGGGAAATCATCGCCGACGCCGTACCGGAAAACGAAGCGCTCGTGCATGGCGACACGCGCCGCACCTGGGCTGAATACGACGATCGCGCCGCGCGCCTTGCAAATGTCTACGCGAAAGCCGGCCTCAAACCCGACAGCAAGATCGCGCTCTGCGCCTATAACTCGAATGAGTATATGGAAGCGCAATACGCCGCGTTCAAAATGCGCGGTGTGCCGATCAATGTGAATTATCGCTATTTCGAGAACGAACTTGTTTATCTCTTCGACAATGCGGATGTAGAAGCGCTCGTCTTTCAGGCGCACTTTGCCGATCGCATTGCGGCGATCCGGGACAAGCTGCCCAAGCTGAAACTCTTTATCGAAATCGATGACGGCAGCGGCAATCATCTTGATGGCGCGCTTTCCTATGAGGATGTGATTGCGTCCACCGATCCCATGCCGCGTATTGAGCGCTCGCCTGACGATATCTACATGCTCTACACGGGCGGGACGACCGGCATGCCCAAGGGCGTGATGTACCGCCACGGGGATTTCACCGAAGGGCTGAAGCTCGTCTATGACATTCGCGGGTTGCCGCGTCCCGAAACGGCGGAGGCGCTCACCGCAACCGTCAAACAGATCAGGGATGTGGGCGCGACCCCGCGCGGCATTCCCGCCTGCCCGATGATGCATGGCACGGGGATGTGGCTCGGCGCCATGGCGATGCACAGCTTTGGCGGCACGGTGGTGTCGCTTTCGAATATGAACTTTGACCCGCACGCCCTTTGGCAAGTGGTGGAAGACGAAAAAGCCACTGACATGGCCATCGTGGGCGATGCCTTTGCAAAGCCGATGCTCAAAGCGCTTGAGGCGGGCAAACCCGGCGGCGGCAAATTTGACCTCAGTTCCATGGTGCTGCTGATTTCTTCGGGCGTCATGTTCACGACCGACGTGAAACGCGGCCTGCTCGAATTTGGCGACTTCACCATTGTGGACACCATGGGCTCCACCGAAGGCGGCATGGGCTCATCGGTGATGAACCGGCAAACGCCGGAAAGCGAAACCGCCAAGTTCCAGATGAATGAAACGACCAAGGTCTTTACCGAGGACGGCCGCGAAGTCGAGCCGGGCTCGGGCGAGATCGGCATGGTGGCGAACGGCGGCATGACGCCTGTTGGATACTTCAAGGACCCGGAAAAAAGCGCTGCCACTTTCCGCGAAATCAACGGCGTGCGCTACAGCTTCCCCGGCGACCACGCCACGGTGGAAGCGGACGGCACGTTGGTCCTGCTCGGTCGCGGGTCCCAGTGCATCAATACAGGCGGCGAAAAGGTCTTTCCCGAAGAGGTGGAGGAAGTCGTCAAGTCGCATCCGGCGGTCTATGACTGCCTTGTCGTGGGCGTGCCGGATGACCGGTTCGGCGAACGGGTGACGGCGGTGCTTTCATACAAGGAAGGCGAAGACCATCCATCAGACGCGCAAATGACCGAATGGATGCATGGTCGCATCGCGGGCTACAAAATCCCGCGCACCATTATCGCGGTGCCGGTTGTGCAGCGTGCGGCGAACGGCAAGGCCGATTACAAATGGGCGAAAGCCACGGCCAAGGATTTGGCGCAGGCGAGCTGATCGGGCCTATTTGCAGTAAAGATCAGACAGGGTTGAAAGCACGGCGGTCGCTTCTGCGCTTGCCAGCGAGTAATAGATCGATTGCGCCACGCGCTTTGTCTTGACCAGTCGTTCGCGCCGCAAGACGGCCAGATGTTGTGAAAGGGCCGATTGGCTGAGCGGCAATCTGCTCTGCAATTCGCTGACTGACTTTTCGCCTTCGACGAGCTGGCAGAGGATCAGTAGTCGATTCTCATTCGCCATGGACTTGAGCAGCGTTGACGCTTCTTCAGCGTTCGCCTGCATTTTGTCGAAACTCATTTCCATAACGTCAGCCATAATGACGTGCCTCGCTGAAGGTGGCGCGGAAGGGCGAAGCGGGGGTTGTGCCACATTCGCGCCGCGCCGCCAAGCCGCTCTCAGGCGTCGGGCCCGCGCCGGCCCAGCGGATAGCCAGAAGTAGTCCCCCGCGCAGGTTGGGTCAGCATGCGGTCGATCAAAAGCTCTCGCGGCTCGCGAAACTGTTCAATTCCAATGGTCATACCGTCGTGGCCCTCGCGCGGCTGGGCCTTGTAAGTGCCGCAAAGCCTGTCCCAACAAGGAACGTTGAAGCCAAAATTGGAATTGGTTTCCGCCGGGATCACTGAATGGTGAACGCGGTGCATGTCGGGCGTCACCACGATCAGCCGCAATACGCGATCAAGCGCAAGGGGCAAACGCGCGTTCGAATGATTGAACATGGAGGTGGCGTTCAGCAGCACTTCGAACATCACAACTGCAACAACCGGCGGGCCGAGCGCCGCGACAGCCGCAAGCTTGATCAGGATCGACAGGATGATTTCCACGGGGTGAAAACGCGCGCCGGTGGTGACGTCAATGTCGAGGTCCGCATGATGCATACGATGAAAGCGCCACAAGAGCGGCACGGCGTGGAATATCACATGCTGCAGATAGATGACGAAATCGAGAATCAGGATAGCGGCGACAATCGACACCCACGAGGGGAGATCGACCGCGTTCAATAGTCCCCAGCCTTGCGTCTGCGCGAGCAGCGCCAGCCCCACGACGCCGGAAGGAAGGACCACGCGCAGGACCAATGTGTTGAAAACGGAAATGGCAATGTTGCTGGGCCATCGGGCAAGGCGGGAATGTGACCGCTTGCGGCGCGGCGCAAAAACCTCCCAAACGGCCATCGCGAGAAATATTCCTGCAAAGAAACCAAGGCGGATGGCAGGTTCATTGCTCAAAATGAAATCGGTCACGGGCGTCCCTTCCGGTTGCGGCCATCATCGCATTGGATGCGCCGGGCGCAATGGCGTTTCACCACAAAAAGGGGATGCATGGCCCCTCAGAAAATGGTGAACTCCGCGCCAATTGTCCCACGAAGAAAGACAGACGAGGAAACCTATGAGCAGCGCCGCCTTTTACGCCCGGGTCGCGAACGAGTTGACCGACATTGATGCCCAGGGGCTGACCAAGCCCGAACGCGTGATCAGCTCGCGCCAGGGCGCGGTGATCGACGTGGCGCAATCCGACGGCAGCATGCGGCAGGTGCTCAACTTCTGCGCCAACAACTATCTCGGGCTTGCGGGGCGCGAAGAACTCGTGGAGGCAGGCAAGGCCGCGCTCGACAAGTGGGGCTCCGGCATGGCATCCGTGCGTTTCATTTGCGGCACCCAGGATCTGCACAAACAGCTCGAACGCGCGGTGGCGGATTATCTCGGCTATGAGGATGCGATCCTTTTCGCCGCCTGTTTCGATGCGAACGGCGGCGTGTTCGAACCGCTCCTCGGCGAAGAAGACGCGATCATTTCCGACAGCCTCAACCACGCCTCCATCATCGACGGGGTGCGCCTCTGCAAAGCCAAGCGCTATCGCTTTTCGAACTCCGACATGGACGAGCTGGAAACGCGGCTCAAGGAAGCCGATGCCGCGGGCGCGCGGACCATGATCATCGCCACTGACGGCGTCTTTTCCATGGACGGCTATATCGCGAAGCTGCCGGAGATCACCAAGCTCGCTGAGCAATATGGCGCACTTGTCATGGTGGACGATTGCCACGCCACGGGCTTCATGGGACCGAAGGGGGCGGGCACCCCGGCGCATCACGGCGTGACGGACAAGGTGGATATCCTCACCGGCACGCTGGGCAAGGCGCTGGGCGGGGCCATGGGCGGTTACATTGCGGCGCGCAAGGAAGTGATTGATCTTCTGCGTCAACGCGCGCGGCCCTACCTCTTTTCCAACACGTTGGCCCCGGCCGTTGCGGGCGCGAGCCTGAAAGCCATCGAGATGGCGGCGGCGGGCGATGACCTGCGCAAAAAGCTTTTCGATAATGCGAACCGGTTCCGCGCGGGCATGGCAAAGGCGGGCTTTGACCTTCTGCCCGGCGAACACCCGATCATCCCGGTGATGCTGGGCGATGCGAAGCTCGCGCAGCAGATGGCGGCTAAACTTTTGGATGAAGGCATCTACGTCATTGGTTTTTCGTTTCCGGTGGTGCCGCGCGGGGCCGCGCGCATCCGCACGCAAATGTCCGCCGCGCATGATGCGGACCATATTGATCAGGCCGTTGCCGCCTTCACAAAGGTGGGCAAGGAATTGGGAGTGGTGTCATGAGCGACACGATGAAGGCGCTGGTCAAGGCAAAACGCGAACCGGGCATCTGGATGAGCCAGGAACCCGTGCCGACCATGGGCCCCGATGACGTGATGATCCGCATCAAAAAAACGGCGATCTGCGGCACGGACATTCACATCTACAATTGGGACCAGTGGTCCCAGGAAACAATCCCCGTGCCGATGATTACGGGGCACGAGTTCTCGGGCGAGATTGTGGAGATCGGTTCCTCCCCCCACCGCGATGATTTGTTCATCGGCCAGCGCGTGTCGGGCGAAGGCCACCTTGTGGGCACGAAATCCCGCGCGGTGCGTGCCGGGCAGTTCCACCTCGATCCCGATACGCGCGGCGTGGGCGTCAATCGCCCCGGCGCCTTTGCCGAATATCTGGTGATCCCGGCGTTCAACGTGATCCGCCTGCCGGATGCGGTGGATGACGAGATCGCCTCGATCCTCGACCCGCTGGGCAACGCGGTGCATACGGCGCTCGCCTATAACCTCGTGGGTGAGGATGTGCTTGTGACCGGCGCGGGGCCCATCGGCATTATGGCCGCGGCGGTGGCGCGCTTTGTGGGTGCGCGGCATGTGGTCATTACCGATATCAATCAGGACCGGCTCGATCTTGCGGGCAAGGTCGCGGATGTTATTCCCGTGAATACGGCAACCACGGACCTTAAAGATATTATCGCGAAGCTAGGCATGATCGAAGGCTTCGACGTGGGGTTCGAGATGAGCGGCGCGAAGCCCGCCTTTGACGAAATGATCGAGCACATGATCATGGGCGGAAAAATTGCCATGCTGGGCCTGCCGTCCGAACCCTATCAGACCAACTGGCCGCGCATCGTTTTGAAGTCGCTGACGGTGAAGGGCATCTATGGCCGTGAGATGTTCGAGACCTGGTACCGCATGCTTGCCATGCTGGAGTCCGGTCTCGACATGAGCAAGATCATCACCCACCGTTTCCCGGTGGATGACTACAAGGAAGCCTTCGAGACCATGCGCTCGGGCAAATCGGGCAAGGTCATTCTCGACTGGACGAAGTAACGCGCAAAGAACGCGCAGGAATAGAGGGGCGTCATGCCATCGGATATTGAAATCGCCCGCGCGGCGAAGCTGGAACCCATCGCCGATATTGCGGCGAAACTTTCCATTCCGGCGGAGGCGATTTCTCCCTACGGGCATGACAAGGCGAAAGTCTCACTCGACTATATCGAGAGCCTCTCGGATCGCCCCGATGGCAAGCTGATCCTCGTGACCGCCATCTCCCCAACGCCCGCGGGCGAAGGCAAAACCACCACCTCCGTGGGCCTCACCGACGGTCTCAACCGCGTCGGCAAGCGGGCCATGGTTGCCTTGCGCGAGCCCTCGCTCGGTCCGTGTTTCGGCATGAAGGGCGGGGCTGCGGGCGGTGGCCGGGCGCAAGTGGTGCCCATGGAAGACATCAATCTCCACTTCACGGGCGATTTTCACGCGATTGAGGCGGCGAACAATCTGCTCGCCGCACTGATCGACAATCACATCTATTGGGGGAACGGCGCGGGGCTCGACAGCCGCCGTGTCACTTGGCGGCGCGTCATGGACATGAATGACCGCGCGCTCAGGCAGATCACCTCGTCCCTCGGCGGTGTCGCGAATGGCTATCCGCGCGAAGCGGGCTTTGACATTGTGCCCGCGTCGGAAGTCATGGCGATCTTTTGCCTCGCTGAAAACTTCGAAGACCTCACGAACCGCCTCGGCAATATCATTGTGGGCTACACGCGGGAAAAAGAACCCGTGCGCGCGCGGGACCTCAATGCCCATGGAGCGATGACGGTTCTGCTGAAAGACGCGCTTGCGCCGAATCTCGTGCAGACGCTCGAAGGCAACCCGGCCTTTGTGCACGGCGGGCCCTTCGGCAACATCGCGCACGGCTGCAATACGGTGATCGCGACCAAGGCGGCGCTGAAGATGGCGCCTTACGTGGTGACGGAAGCGGGCTTTGGCGCGGACCTGGGTGCCGAAAAGTTTTTCAACATCAAGTGCCGCAAGGCGGGACTGAAACCCGACGCGGCGGTGCTGGTCGCCACCATCCGTGCGCTCAAGATGCATGGTGGCGTGGCCAAGGGCGACCTTGAAACGGAGAACGTCGAAGCCGTGCGCAAGGGCTGTGCGAACCTCGCGCGCCATATTCGCAATGTGAAGGGCTTCGGGGTGCCAGTGATCGTGGGCATCAATAAATTCACTGCCGACACGGATGCGGAAATCGCCGTTGTGTGCGAGGTGGTGAAGGAATTGGGCAGCGAGGCGATCCTCTGCGATCACTGGGCAAAGGGCGGCGAGGGAACCATGGAAATCGCGGAACGCGTGGCCGCCATTGCCGACAGTGGCGCGGCGCAATTTTCCACCCTCTATGACGATGCCATGCCGCTCTGGGACAAAATGGAAACCGTTGCTACACGCATCTATGGCGCCAATGAAATTCAGGCGGACAAATCCGTCCGTAGCCGGATCAAGGAGCTGCAGGACACAGGCTTCGGTCATCTGCCCATCTGCATGGCAAAGACGCAGTATTCCTTTTCCACCGATCCCCAGCTTATGGGCGCGCCGTCCAACCATTCGGTGACCGTGCGCGAGGTGCGGCTGTCGGCCGGGGCGGAGTTCCTGGTCGCCATTTGCGGGGACATCATGACAATGCCCGGCCTGCCGCGCCGCCCGGCGGCGGACGCCATCCACCTTAATGCGGCTGGTGAGATCGAAGGACTGTTCTAAACCCGCGCAAGTCTGGGAAAAACCTGTTGCATTGCACCATTTTCCGGCGTGTACGGGCCATGTCTTATTAGGGTTTACGCGACATTTTTGCGACTCGCGCCCTATGCCGAAAGTTGCTCGCCCGGGCCGGTTCTTGGAAACAAAAAAACAAGTTTTCAGGAATGATTTTGGCTTTCGCTCAAAGGTCGATTCGGCTCTGGCGCACCCCCCGGGCCCCCATTATATGCTGCTTTCATCTTTGCTTTGAGTCGGTTTGAAACCGGCGCAAGGCGCCCAATCAAGCTCGCGGGCATGACCCGCACAAAAGAGAGCGACAAGGGGGAAGCATGGTCCAACATTACTACACTGGCGATGGCGACACGCCCGCGAAGCAAGCTGAAATCGTTCGCATGAAATTCGGGTCGAAAGGCCTGCATGTGCCTGCGCCTGCGGCGCGGCCGGGGGATACCCCTGACTTCAGTCGGCTGAAATTCGCGGATGCCGGTGCAGTGACGCGGCCCGAACCCACGGTGGAAGCGCGCAAGACCTTTGATCTTGCCTTCGACCTTATTCGGGTGCTGGACGATCAGGGTCAGGCCAAAGGCGAGTGGGCCCCGGAAATCGACCCTGAAGCCCTGCGCAAGGGTCTGAAGGTCATGATGACTGTGCGGACCTATGACGCGCGTATGCTCCGCATGCACCGTCAGGGCAAGATGAGCTTCTACATGACCTCGACAGGCGAGGAAGCCACCTCCGTCGCCGCCGGCATGGCACTGCGCGATGACGACATGCTGTTCCCCAGCTATCGTCAGCAGGGGCTGCAATTGCTGCGCGGGGCGGATCTCGTCGATATGGCGAGCCATTGCATGTCTAACGAGCGCGACAACCTGATGGGGCGTCAGCTGCCGGTGCACTACACCCGCGTGGACCTCAACCTGTTTTCCATCTCCGGCAACCTCTGCACCCAGTTCCCCCAAGCGGTGGGCTGGGGCATGGCGAGCGCCTACAAGGGCAGCACGGCCATCGCGGCGAGCTGGATCGGTGAAGGCTCTTCTGCGGAAGGCGACTTCCACACGGCCTGCACCATGGCGGGCGTTTATCACGCGCCGGTCATTCTGAACGTTGTGAACAACCAGTGGGCCATTTCGTCCTACCAAGGTATCGCGGGCGGTGATGAAACCACCTTTGCGTCCAAGGCAATCGGCTATGGCCTGCCGGGTCTGCGCGTTGACGGCAATGATTTCCTGGCTGTCTATGCCGCGACCAAATGGGCGGCGGAACGGGCACGCAAGGGCCTGGGCGCGACGCTCATTGAATTTGTGACTTACCGCGCCGGTGCGCACTCCACGAGCGATGACCCCGCGCGGTATCGCCCGAAGGAAGAAGCGCAAGCTTGGCCGCTGGGCGATCCCATCGACCGGCTGAAGGCGCACCTTATCGCTCTTGGCGAATGGTCGGATGAGCAGCACGAAGCACTTGAAGCTGAGCTTTCGGACGAAGTGCAGAAGAAACTCAAGGAAGCGGAATCCTATGGCTCGCTTGCCGACCACAAGTCGGTGCCGCCGGAAACCATGTTCGACGACATCTTCAAGGAGATGCCGAAGAACCTGATCCGGCAGCGCGAGGAATTCCTCAGCCTTCGGTAAACATCGGAGCCTTGCCCCATGCCCCAACAGAACATGATCCAGGCCTTGCGGTCTGCTCAGGACGTATTGCTTGAACGTGATCCGAACGTCGTCATCTTTGGTGAGGATGTCGGCTATTTCGGCGGCGTGTTCCGCACGACGGACGGCCTGCAGGAAAAATACGGTCGCGACCGGGTGTTCGATGCGCCGATCACCGAGGCGGGCATTGTGGCCGCCGCCATCGGCATGGGCGCGAATGAGCTGCGCCCCATCGCGGAAATCCAGTTCTCCGATTACATTTTCCCGGGCTTTGACCAGATCATTTCCGAGCTGTCGCGCCTGCGCTATCGCAGCGCCGGGCAGTTCCATTCGCCGGTCACGATCCGCAGTCCCTGGGGCGGTGGCATTCACGGCGGACAAACCCACAGTCAGAGCCCTGAAGCATTTTTCACCCACATCCCAGGCGTGAAGGTGGTCGTGCCCTCAACACCGCACGACGCGAAGGGGCTGCTCATCAGCTCTGTCGAAGACGACGACCCGGTGATCTTTTTCGAACCCAAGCGGCTCTACAACGGTCCCTTCGATGGGGACTGGCAGGGCACGTCGAAAAGCTGGGCCGCGCATCCGGGCGGCGATGTGCCTGACGGCCATTACGCGATCCCCCTCAGCCAGGCGAAGGTTGTGCGCCCCGGCACCGCCGCGACCATCCTTGCCTACGGCACCATGGTGCATGTGGCCCAGGCCGCGGTGGAAAACGCCGGCATCGATGCAGAGATCATCGACCTGCGCACTCTGGTACCGCTCGATCTCGACACCATCGTCTGGTCGGTGCGCAAAACGGGCCGCTGCGTCATCGTGCACGAAGCGCCGCGCACCAGCGGCTTTGGCGCGGAACTTTCCGCCCAGGTGCAGGAAGAATGTTTCTATCACCTCGAAGCGCCGATCCAGCGCGTGACGGGTTGGGACACGCACTATCCCCATGCGCACGAATGGGACTATTTCCCCAGTCAGGCGCGCATCACCCGCGCTCTGCAGCGCGTTATGGAAGCCTAAGACCATGACCAAGTTTGTTTTCAAGCTCCCCGATCTGGGGGAAGGCGTCGTCGAAGCCGAAATCGTCGAGTGGCATGTAAAGCCCGGCGACGTGGTGAAAGAAGACGATAATCTTTGCGACGTGATGACCGACAAGGCGACGGTGGAAATCCCCGCGCCGCACGACGGCAAAGTGCTCGCCATTTCCGGTGAGCCCGGCGACATCATCTCCGTGGGTGCCGAACTGATGGCGCTGGAACTTGAAGGCGTTGCCGCCGACGAAGAAGTTGAAATCCATCCCCACAAGCATGTGGAAGAAGAAGCGCAAGTGACCGAAGCGCCCGCCAAGACGCCGGAACCGGCTGTGGCGGCATCCGCGCCTGCCGCGAAAGCGGCTCCGGCTGCGCCTGCTCCCACTTCCGCGCCCGAACCCAAACGCGAAGGCGTCGTCGCGCCGGTACGTGCGCTGGCCTCTCCTGCCGTGCGTCGCCGCGCGGCGGAAGCGGGCATTGACCTGATCCAGGTGCCGGGGACGGGCCCGCAGGGCCGCGTGACGCGCGAAGACTTTGAAACGTTCCTTGCCGGCGGCGGTCGCACCGTGGTCAGCGGGCGGGGCAAGACAAAGCTCACGGGCACGAACGAGATCAAAGTCATCGGCCTGCGCCGCAAGATTGCGGAAAAAATGCAGACGGCAAAGCGGCACATCCCGCATTTCACCTATGTGGAAGAAGTGGACGTGACGGAGCTGGAAGCCCTGCGCCAATACCTTAACGAGAACCGCTTGCCCAATCAGCCCAAACTGACAGTGCTGCCGTTCCTCATGCAGGCGTTGGTGAAAGTTCTTCAGGATTTTCCCGAACTGAATGCCACCTACGACGATGAAGCGGGCGTCATCACCCAATATGAAGGCGCGCATATCGGCATCGCGACCCAGACCGACAACGGCCTGATGGTGCCTGTAGTGCGCCATACCGAAGCGCTGGATATCTGGGAAAGCGCCGCCGAAGTCGCCCGCGTGTCTCAGGCCGCGCGGGGCAACACCGCAAAGGTGAACGAGCTTTCGGGCTCCTCCATCACCATTACCTCGCTCGGCGCGCTGGGCGGTATCGTCTCGACGCCTGTGATCAATCACCCGGAGGTTACCATCATCGGTGTCAACAAAATGATGGACAAGCTGGTGATGGAAAATGGCACGGTGGTGCAGCGGAAGGTGATGAATATTTCCACCTCTTGCGATCACCGCGTGGTGGACGGCTTTGTCTGCGCGCAAGCCATCCAGAGCTACAAGGCGCTTCTGGAACACCCCGCCACGATCTTCATGTAAGCCACTTCGCAAACCCAGGAAATTCAAGCTTTTTGGCCCGTGCCTTGGGAGAGGCGCGGGCCGTTTCTTTGCGTTGGCCATTAATGAGAAATTTGGTGTTTGACAAATCATCTGTAAACGTATTGGTTACATATAATGAAACCTGAATCGCTAGATGCCGTCTTTCATGCCCTTGCGCATAAAACCCGCCGCCGGATCCTCGACATCGTGAAGGATCGACCGGGATGCACGGTAGGGGAGATTTGCAGGGAGTTCGACGTGAGCCGGATCGCCGTCATCAAGCACATAACTGTGCTGACCGACGCGAACTTACTGATCACGGAGAAAGTGGGGCGACGCAAAACGGTTTACCTGAACGCTGTGCCGATTCAGATGATCTATGACCGCTGGACCACCGAGTTCAGTTCCTTTTGGACTGAGCGACTGACGGAAATCAAGTACCGCGCGGAACGGACCGCGGCAGAGGGTTGATTGAGGAAAGGGAAGATCAATGAATGACGTCGTGACCAAAACGGATGGCGACTTGCGCAAGTCCATATATCGTGTGGTCATTCGCGCACCTATCGATATAGTTTGGGCGGAAGTGGTGCGTGTTGATCAGCCGCTGCCATTCTTTTTTGGTGCGAAATGCGAAACGCCGGGCCTCGCGCCTGGAGCGCCAATCCGCATGCGCACAAAAAGCGGCAAGTATACCTCGGTTGTGGGGGATGTTATCGCCTTTGAACCGCCGCACCTTTACTCCCACACGTTCCGTTTTACGACCAACGAAGATCCGCCTTGCAAGGTGACCTACGAATTGAAGGAAGTCGCCGAAGGTGTGGAGTTCACTCTGACCAGCGAGTTCCCGGCAAGTGCCGAGGTAACAGAAACCGAGAAGTCCATGGCGCGTGGCAGCAAATTCATCGGGGACAATCTCAAGGCCGTTGTCGAAACAGGCAAGCCGACTTTTGGTGGCGGGATGATCCTTGCGCTCATCCGACTTTTGGAACCGCTGACACCAAAACAATGCCGTAGTGAGAACTGGCCTTTGTAGTGGAATTGCCTACCCAAGCTCGAAGGTGGTGACACCGAAGGTCTTGTGGTGCGCGACGTCTGGCACGGGGCCGAGGTACATGCGTGCGCAACCGAAGACTTCTTCCATGCCATGGCGCCCGACCAGTGCCATGGCATCTTCGTTGTTTTCCGGCGCATCGAGAAACACCGGCCCGCCCGCGGCAAAGGGCAGAAGCTGCGTGAAGAGTGTCTCGGCGATTTCCGCATCATCAGCAAACAGGGGGCCGATCTTGCATCCTTCCCCGCAGCGGCGAATGACGCCGTAGCCGCGCAAGGCTCCGCCTTGCACAAACCCGAGCGCTTGTGCATCGCGCAGACAAATCCATTTTTCGAGGAACACCTCTCGCGCGGCGGGAAAGCACGTGCGGTCATAGGCTCTGACTTGCTCGAAGGGAATGTCCGTCAGCGCGACGATATTACTGGTCGCTTGCGCCGTGGTCCCCGCTGGCACCTCCATGCGAAAGCGCATGTTGCGGTGGGAAAAGGTGAACCCGCCCTTGGCGTAATAGGGCTGCATGTCAAAGACGCCGTCCATGCCAATGGGGGCGCCCGGTTTTAGCCGCTTGATGAGGCGGTCGCGCCGCGCATGCCAAAGGGTATTGCCAAAGCCCCGTCCGCGAAATTCCGGTCGGACGATGAAAAATCCCATGAAGCCATAGTCGCCGCCATAGGAGGTGATGGCGCCGCCGCCGACCAGCTCGCTGTCGAGGTCTGCTGCGATGAAGGCGTCCGGGTCTGTCGCCCAGAACACATCGGCATCATGCAGGCCAGGGTTCCACCCCTCCGCTGCCGCCCAGGCGACGAGCTCGCCTACCTCGGCGTGCGTCATGTTGCGGATGGTCAATTGATCGGACACAGGGGAGGGCTCCGCCTTCGGAACGGGGAAACGCAGTGCCCACAGATTGGGCGGCGCGCGCGCGGCGGTCAACAGGGCGCGGAATGCCGCGCGGGGCCGTCATTGATCTTTTACGTGGGGCACTTAGGTTGGGGGCAGATCAACCGCACCCGGAGCCTTCCCCCCATGGGCCCAAGCCAACTTGAAAAACTGTTCAACCCCGGCGCCATTGCCGTTTTTGGCGCGAGCGAATCTGGCCGGTCGGTGGGGTCGCGCGTGTTCTCGAACCTGCGGCGCGCGGGATTTGAGGGTGCGCTTTATCCCATCAACCCCAAGCACGAGCGTGTGGGGGACCTGCCTTGTTTTGCCGCCATCGCCGACGCACCGGGCCCCGTTGACCTCGCCGTTATTGCCACCCCCGCCGATACGGTGGTGGGCATCATCCGCGAATGCGGTGAAGCAGGCATCGGCCATGCCATCGTGCTCACGGCGGGCTTTCGCGAAATGGGTGAAGAGGGCAAGGCGCGCGAGGCGGAACTGATTGAAACCGCGAAACGCTACGGCGTCCGCTTTGTCGGTCCCAATTGCGTGGGGCTGGTGCGGCCTTCCATCGGGATGGACGCCTCTTTCCTCAATGCCGCAACGCCCAAGGGTCGGCTGGCGCTGGTTTCGCAATCGGGCGCACTTTGTTCGGCCATCTCCGATTGGGCGGAACCCCATCACCTCGGGTTCTCGGCGCTCGTGTCGCTCGGCAATTCCGGCGACATCGGTTTTGGCGACATTCTCAACTATCTCGCCCACGACAAGGAAACCAAGGCGATCCTTCTTTATGTGGAAGGGGTGCGGGATGCGCGCTCTTTCCTCAGTGCCTTGCGCCTTGCGGCGCGGCTCAAACCCGTGATCGTGCTCAAGGCCGGGCGCAATACGGACAGCTCCAATGCGGCGCACACGCACACGGGCGCGCTGATGGGCTCGGACGATGTGTTTGATGCGGCTCTTGCGCGGGTCGGCGCGGTGCGGGCGCAAACCTTCGGTCAGTTGTTCGCCGCCGCAGAAGTTTTGTCCGCCGGCATTCACGCCAGCGGGAACCGGCTCGCCATTGTCACGAACGGAGGCGGGGCAGGGGTCCTCGCCGCTGACCGCGCGGGCGATCTCGGCATCCAATTGCCCCGCCCCGCGCCGGAAACCCTTGCCGCGCTGGACGAGGTGTTGCCCGCCTATTGGTCCCGAGCAAACCCCGTGGACATTCTGGGCGATGCCTCGCCGGAGAAATACAAGGCTGCGATCGAGGCCTGCCTGAAGGATGACACCTTTGACGGTGTGCTGGTCATGCTGACGCCGCAAGCAATGACCGCCGCGGGGGATGCGGCGCAGGCGGTGATTGAGGTTGCCGGGCGACGGCCGCCCAAACCCGTTCTTGCTTGCTGGATGGGGGAAAGTTCCGTTGCCGATGCGCGGCACATGCTCAGCGCCGCGGGCCTTCCCGACTTCACGACGCCGGAACGGGCGATTGAGGCCTTTTCCTATCTCGCCTGGCATGAACAGAACCGACGCCTCGCGCTGGAACTGCCGGGCAGCCAATCCCACGCGGGCGCGCAGGATGTGGACGGCGCACGCATGATCATCGACGCGGTCCTCGCCGAAGGGCGCGACATGCTGTCGGACATTGAGGCAAAGGGCGTGTTACGCGCCTTTGGCATTCCGGTGAACGTGACTATTGAGGCGGACACCGCCGCGAAGGCCCTGGTGGAAGCGGAGACCCTGGGCTTTCCCGTCGCGGTGAAAATCAACTCTCCCGATATTTCGCACAAATCCGATGTGGGCGGCGTGCGCACCAATGTGCTCAGTGCCGCGGACCTGCGCACAGCCTATAATGAGGTCATCACAGGGGCGAAAGCAGCCCGGCCCGATGCGGAGATAAAAGGCGTCACCGTGGAAGCCATGAGCCGCATCGACGACGCGCGCGAGCTTGTCATTGGGGCGAGCCGCGATCCGGTCTTTGGCCCGGCGATCCTGTTTGGCGCGGGCGGCACGATGGTGGAGGTGCTGCGCGACAGCGCGGTGACCCTGCCGCCACTGAATGAGGTGCTCGCACGGCGGCTGATCAAGCGCACGCGGGTCTCGCGCCTGCTCGAGGCATTCCGCGACCGCGCGCCGGTGGATCATGATGCGGTTGTCGATGTGTTGATGCGGGTATCAGATCTTGTTTGCGAGCTGCCCGAGGTGGTGGAACTTGACATTAATCCCCTGTTCGCAGGGCCGGGCGGTGTGATCGCGGTCGATGCGCGCGTCAAGATCAAGCGCCTGCCCTCGCGCGCGCGGCGGCACGACCATATGGCCATCGCGCCTTATCCGCGCCATCTGGTGCGCAAGGAGTTTCTGACAGATGGGACGCCGGTGACGATCCGGCCCATACGGCCATCGGATGCGGAAAGCGAACAAGCCTTTGTGCGCGACCTGTCGCCAGAGGCAAAGCGCTTTCGCTTTCTTTCAGCCCTGCGCGAGCTCAGCCCCAAGATGCTGGCCGAATTCACGCAGATCGATTACAGCCGCGAAATGGCGCTGATCGCTCTGGCGGAGGACAACGGCAAGCTGGTGCAGCATGGGGTTGCGCGCTATGCCATAAACGGCGATGGGGAAAGCTGCGAGTTCGCCATCGTCGTGTCGGACCGTATTCAGAAAAAGGGCCTGGGGACCCTGCTCATGAATGCCCTGATGGATACGGCGCGAGAATATGGCCTTAAGTCCATGGAGGGGACGGTGCTTGCGGAAAACGCGGGCATGCTCCAGCTTATGCGCGAGCTGGGTTTTTCCATCCGGCCGTCGCAGTATGAGATGGCGGTGATGGAGGTGGAGCGCCCGCTCTGACCTTACCGTCTTGAGAACCGGAACAGATGCTCGCCTATATTTCTCATTCTGATTGCCTGAGTCATGACACCGGCCCCATGCACCCGGAACGGGCCGCGCGGCTGCACGCAATCAATGACGCGGTGATTGCATCGGGGCTTGAGATGGCGCTTCAGCACTTTGATGCGCCGCTCGCGAGCCGGGAACAGCTTGATCTCGTTCATGACCCCGCTTACGTGCAGCAGGTGTTCGACGTGGCGCCCGACAAAGGCTGGGTGCAGCTCGACGCGGGCGATACGCTCATGTCGCCGGGCACACTTCAGGCCGCTTTGCGCGCGGCGGGGGCGGGCGCGATGGGCGTTGATCTTGTGATGGCAGGCAAGGTGGCGTCCTCGTTCTGCGCAGTGCGACCGCCGGGGCATCATGCGGAACGGGCAACGCCCATGGGCTTTTGTATCTTCAACAATGTGGCGGTGGCGGCGGCGCATGCAATGTCCGTCCATGGGCTTGCGCGCGTTGCTATCGTCGACTTCGACGTGCACCACGGCAACGGCACGGAAGATATTTTTGCGGGCGATGAACGCGTGCTGGTCTGCTCCAGCTTTCAGCACCCCTTTTATCCGTTCTCAGGGCATAACTCGGGCGCGGCAAACTTGATCGATATCCCGCTGGAGGCGGGCATGCGGGGCGAGGATTATATGGCGCTGGTGGCGGACCGGTGGTACCCGGCGCTACGGGACTTCGCGCCACAGTTCATTTTCATCTCCGCCGGTTTTGACGGTCATGCGGACGACGACATGTCCGGCATCGGTCTGGTGGAACGGGACTATGCCAATATCACGCGGGAGCTGGTCACCATTGCGGGTGAGCACGCGCAAGGGCGCATCGTTTCAATGCTTGAAGGCGGTTATGAGCTTGCCTCACTGGGGCGCAGTGTCGTTGCGCACCTGAAGGCGCTGCTTGGTTAGGCTTTCTGACTAGCCTGGCATCTTGTCAAATTTGGCAACGCCTTCCGGCACCGTATGGAACGGTTGCGCATCGCACATGTAAATCGCCATCTGCGGCATGCCGTAATCCTTGGCCGGCTCATCAAGGCTCCCCACTTTCAGGATGACGACGCCCGGTGCGCCGGGGGAGGTGGTCATAATGGGTGCGCCGCATTTGCCGCAGAAATCGCGCGTCACCGGATTGTCGATGTCGTCGCGTGAAAACTGCGCGGGTGTGCCCTTGGTGTATTTGAAGTGCGCTTCGGGAATACCCATGAAAAAGTTCGGGCCCCCGCCGGAAATATGCTGGCATTCGCGGCAGTGGCATTCGCCCTTGAACACCGCATCGCCATCAATTTCATAGCGCAGCGCGCCGCAATAACATCCGCCTTCCATGGGGCTCTCCTTCAAATGCTGAGGTGCGCCAAGCCTACGCGTTTTGGGGCCCGATGCAATACAATCATCGATTGATCACACGTGACCCGTGCCTGTTGGCGCTACGGCAAATCAGTTAGGCTTCGGTCAGGCCGCGATTCAAGAAGCGGCGAGGGAGGAAATATGATCCGTCTACTGAAATCATTTGTGATGCTGGCAACGGCTTTGCTTTGCATCTTCTATGCGACCAATAATGTCGCCAATCTCAACAACATGTATGGCGCCCTTGCCTATGTTCTGGGCAATCAGGACCACACGGTCTATCCCGCCGCATTTGGGCCAGCTGTTACGTTCGGCCCGCTGATCTGGGTCGCCGTTGTAATTGTGCTGATCGGCGAATATGGCGCGGGGCTTTTGGCGCTGAAGGGTTCGTGGGACATGTTCCGCGCGCGAGGCAAATCCGCGGACGAGTTTCAGAAATCGAAATCAACGGCGCTTGTCGCGTGCCTTGTGGGCATTCTTACCTGGTTCGGTCTTTTTATGGCCCTCGGCGGCGCGTACTTCCAGATGTGGCAGACGACGGTGGGGCAGGGCTCCCATGGCGATGCCTTCCGTTTCGCGGCCATGCTGGGGATCATCTTTTTGATCGTTCAGTCACGCGACGACTAGGCCAACGTCTAACGTTCTATATACCATCTCCTCGCGGACAAGATCTCTGGGGTCCTTGTGCCTTCGACCACGCGCGAACTCCTGCTTCTCCCGCAGGGTCCGCCGCGCGCGAGCGAATCACCGAAAATCGCCCCGTGAGCGGGTGACAACCCATACGCGCAATGGCATCCTCGCGAGATAGATTCTGTTGGGAGGATTTACATGAGCGATCAAGACACGGGCGCAACAACGCAGCCCCTGACCGTTGGCGGCGTTTTGGGCCGCACCATGAGCATCGTCGGCAAGAACTTTCCCGTTCTTCTCGGCGTCACCGTCCTATTCTATCTGCCGTCACTGGTCGTCGGCGTCGTTCAGGTCAATGCACTCAGTTCAGGTCAGATGGATCTTGCTGTCTGGTCTGGTCTGGGCAACATCATCGCCGCCGTGTTTCAGTTTGCCCTGGTTGGCGGCATTACCTATGCCGTCTACAAAGCCCTTCAAGGCGGTCAGGCGTCCTTCGGCGAAACCATTGGCAAGGGATTTCGCTTTCTGGGCCCGGTCTTCGCTGTCTCGATTCTCTCCACAATCGCCGTTTTCGTCGGTCTCATTCTGCTGATTGTTCCGGGCATCATTGCGATGATCATGCTCAGTGTCGCCATACCGGCCTTGGTTGCTGAACGGACCGGCATTTTTGAATCCCTCAGCCGCAGCGCGGATCTGACCAAGGGTTATCGCTGGTCCATTCTGGGTATTTTTCTGGTCTGGTTGGTGATCGTGGCTGTCCTTCTGTTTGTGGGCGGCGGACTGGTCGGCGCAATCACCTATGGCATGGGCACGATGGCCGCCGTGATCTCGAACTGGGTGTTCACGGTTCTCTATGGGATGGTGGGCGCGGTTCTGGCGCCGGTAATCTATTTCGAATTGCGCATCGCCAAAGAAGGCCTCGATCTGGGTCAGATCGCCAGTGTCTTCGACTGACGCGTTACACGTCGGTTTTGGATTCCTTGCGTTGGCCCATGATCATGGAGCCTTCGAGCTGCTTGCGCAGGGCGCGGTAAAAGGCCGTCAGGAAATCCAGATTGCTGTATCCTGGGACCTCGGCCGGGTCCCAGGATATTTTCTTTTGGATGCGCTTTGCGACTTCGTCCTGCATGGGCCGCACGTGTTCGCCCTTGTGACGCAAGACGTCCTCAAGAACCTGAAGCTCCTTGATGCCATAGATGCTCAGCTGCGCTGCCGTGAATTGGTAGGGGCTTACCTTGCCCTCCGATGATGCCTGACCCGCGGCCAGGTCCTGCATCATGATGGTCTTGGGGTTTCGGATGACCCAGGTCCCGGCCACCAGATCGCCCACGCGCAGGCTGTCCCGATTGAACAGGGGCAGGAAGGCAAAGATGCACACCCAGATGCTGAGCAGAAGGGTGCTGAGCTGCTGGCCCGCGTTCGTGGCTGTGGTGGAAAGAATCGACAGGGGCAGAAAGATTTCCACCTCGCGCATGAAATTACGCGTCAGGATCGCCTCGGGGGTCAGCGTGCCGCCATGACGGTCGATGACCCGCAGCCCCAGGGCGCGCTTGCCCGGAGTGCGTCCTTTCCAGGTGAGCTCAAAGAACGAAAAATAAAATACCCGCAGCAGAAAATAGACAAAGATGATAATCGCGAAGGCCCATCCCGGGCCAATGGCCGGACCAAGCGCAACGAACAGGGCGATGGAAAAAATCACGATGGCAGCAAATTGGATGATGATGTCGAACAGGAAAGCGGCGGCCCGTTCGCTGCGCGCGCCCAGGAAAATATGAAGCGGTACGCCCTCGGGCGTTAGCAGAATGCGCTCCAGCTTCTTGTCGTAATTTTCCTCAAGAATGGTCATTCGCGGCCCACCCGCATGAAATAGATGAGCCAGAGGGCGAGAGCGCCGAAGCCGATGAGCAATCGCAATTCGGCAACCTGCACGGTCTGCCGGCCGATACCCTCGATTAGGCCTGCGGCAAACAACATGATGATAGCGGCAATGATCAACAGGCCTGCGCGTTTGCCCGCGATAGCAAGGTTTTCAAACCGCGTGTGACGACCGGGAAAGATGATTGCATTGCCGATGATGATGCCGCCCGCCCCGCACAGGATGATGGCAAACAACTCCGTCGTGCCGTGAATGCTGAGCCAGGCGAAAAAGTCGAACCCGAGCCCATGCATGGCAAAGACACGGAACATCGCTCCCAGCAAGAGGCCGTTGTAAAACATCAACAGGATAGTTGGCGCCGTCGCCGCAAAGCCGAGCGCGAAGGCAAAGATGCCGACAATGGCGTTGTGAGTGAAGAGGGTGGAGGCAAAAGCCGTCAACGACGCGGCGTCGTCTGATCCATCACTATAGATTGTCGCGCGCAAGGTCTCCGCGTCGGTATAGGGCGTGCGGCCCTGGGCCAATCCTTCGGGGACGATGGCGAAATATTGTTCCGGGTCGGACAGCACCAGCCAGTATCCGGCAATGGCGCCAAGCGCCATGAACAATGTGGCAAGAAGGATGACAAAGGCTGAGCGGCGCACCGCGTCGGGGACCTGATGGCCGAGCAGTCGTGAAAGGGCCTGGGCAAATGTTTGCCGGCTGCCATAGAGCGCCATATAGGCGCGCGCCGAAAGAGACTCGAGATAACGGACGATGCCCTTGTCGAGCGAAATGGCGCGCGCGACCGACAGGCCCGACAGGGTGGCGCGATAAAGATGGGGCAGGCGGTTCAGCTCCTCGAAACTGAACCGGCTGGTGCGGCGGCGTTCGAGCTTCTCAACAAGGGTTTCAAGCTCACGCCAGCTTGCTTCGCGTTCCTTGCGGAATTGATAGCTTCTAAGGTCCTGGTCCATGGCCTAGATCAGCTCCCGCGATTTGATTTCCAGATATTTGTTCAATATGGCGGGGCCAAAATTGTCCCGCGTGGTCTCGATAATATGGACGCCCATGCGTTCCAATTTTTCAAACACCACCTGCCGTTCGTCGCTCAGTTCCGATGTAATGACCGACTGGGCAACGTCGCCGACCTTTGCCGGGTACTTGTTGATGGTCTGCGCCAGGTAGGGGTCGCGCAAGGTGGTGAACACAATGACGTGCCGCTTGGACAGGCGGGACAGGCTGTCGAGCATCATCTCTGCGGTGATGCTGTCCACAAAGTCGGTGAACAGAATGATCAGCGAGCGCCGTTGCAGCTGTGTTTGCAGGGTCGACAGGCCAAGGGTGAAATTCGCTTCCTCACGGCTATAGTCAAGATCCGCGCTCGCCAGCTGCATTTGGGAAAAGGCGCGCCGGCCCGGGCGCGGCTTGATGAAGTGGCGCACCTCGGAATCAAAGGCAAACATTCCCAGCTGGTCTTCGTTGAGGACAGCGAGCAGGCCGATCAAAAGCCCCGCGTTGATTGCGTGGTCCAGCTTGGGTACCCCCTTGTGGGGTTCGGCCATCAGGTGGCCCATGTCAAAGGCGACGACGATCTGGTGGTTTCGTTCGGTGCGGTATTCGCGGCTGAGCAGCAGCCGGTGGCGTGCCGATTGTTTCCAGTCGATGGAATTGACGTCAAAGCCGGGCTGGAATTCGCGCAGGGCTTCGAACTCGCTGCCGTCGCCGCGCCATTTGTCGAGCTTCACCCCGAAAAAGGCGTCGCGGCTGGAAAACTCGATGGCTGCCTGCTTTGCCGCGCGCACGTCGGGGATGATGCGCACGATGTCATCAAGAGCGATTTTCCTCACCTTGACGATCAGCCCCAGGGGTCCTGCCCACCGCATCCACAGGGTTTCAACCTGGCCTGTGCCGCGCCGTCTGGCCCGCAGGGGAAGGGTCACGGTCGTGGCGCGGTCCTCGGCCAGAGGGACCTGTTGATCATCCAGGGGCTCAAGCAGCGCATTGGTATCAAATGCCAGATCAAGCTGTTGCGGCGGCACGCCGCGCACCGGGGAAAATACGAAAGCTGCTTCTTCCGCGCTGCCGATATAGATGAGCTGCGGCAGCTTGATATCGACCTGAAAAGAAGAGGCAAAGGGTGTGAGCGCTGCGTCCAGAAGCAACACAGCAATGACGATGACCACTACGGCCAATGAGTAGCCCCATGCCTGAGGTGCCGCCGCGACCAGAAAAACGGTCACGAGCGTGCCGGCAAGGGCAAACCAGATGGCGCGGGCGGTGGGGCGGATCATCGCGGGGCCGGCACCGTATCCAGGATTTGGCTCAAGACCTCGCTTGCGGTCTTGCCTTCGATCTCCGCGCCCGGCGCCAGCACCACCCGGTGGCGCAAGGCGGGCAGGGCCAGTGCCTTGACGTCATCGGGAATAACAAAGTCGCGGCCGTTGAGCGCGGCATAGGCTTTTGCGGCGGACGTCAGCATGTTGGCCGCGCGGGGCGAGGCGCCAAACAGGAAGGACGCGTGCTCTCGCGTTGCGCGCACCACGTCCACGATGTAGCGCACGATCTCCGGCGCCGCGCGCAGGCCGGTGATGTAATCGCGGATCGCCACGATGTCGTTCAGGTTCAGAACGGGCTCGACCCCCATCGCCGCGATGTCGGGCATGTCGGTCTTGTGGCCGTGACGTTCGACAATGGCGTATTCTTCCTCGACGCTGGGATAGTCGATCACGATCTTGAACAAAAACCGGTCGAGCTGCGCCTCGGGCAGGGGGTAGGTCCCTTGATGCTCGATGGGGTTCTGCGTGGCGAGGGTGATAAAGCCCTGACCCAACGGATAGGTCGTGCCGTCGATGGTCACCTCGCGCTCGTGCATGGCCTGCAAAAGCGCCGCTTGCGTTTTGGGCGGGGTGCGGTTGATTTCATCGGCGAGCAGGATCTCGGTAAAGATTGGCCCCTTGGTCAGATGAAATTCATTGGTACGGAAATCGAAAAGATTGGTGCCCAGAATATCGCCAGGCAACATGTCAGGCGTAAACTGGATGCGCTTCATCTCAAGGCTCAGGGCCGCCGCGAAGGTGCGCGCCATCAGCGTTTTCGCGGTTCCGGGAACGCCTTCGATCAACACATGCCCGTTGCACATAATGGCAAGCAGGATCAGGTCCACTGCGCTATCCTGGCCGACAATGACTTTGCCGATCTCGGACCGCAGGCGATTGCCCGCGTCATTCAGGTCATTCAGATTCATCTAGAATCTCCGTTCTCCAGTCATAGAAGTCCCGCACCAGCACGACCAGTCGCGCTTGGGACAAGTTCGGATTTGCGAGGGCCTCAGTCACCGCGCGGGGCACGCGCGCTTGGGCCTCGGTCAGGCCGCGCGCCACAGCGAGCCGTTCCAGCCAATCATTGGTGGCGGCCACATCCCCGCGTGGCGCATTGAGCTGGCGCGTGGCGCGGCGCAACCCGTTCGCCAGATAACGGCGCATCAGTTCGCGGTTGTGATCGCCCGCCAGCATCAGGGTCGATGCGGTTTCCACCAGCGAGCGCTTGCCCTCCTCAATCACCGGCGGCACGCGGATCGCGCCGCCGAAGCGGTATGTGGTGGCAAGCAAGAGGATGCAAAGCGTCAGGGTCGCGGCGATGGTGATGGCGAGCAGGGGCGGCTCAAAGGCGCTGCGCCAGACGTTTTCGGAAATCTCGAACCCGTGGATGGTTTCATCCCACAAAATCGTGCGCCCACCGACCATATCCATCAGCTGCGCAAAGATCGCGGCATTGTCCCCTTCGGCAAGGCCATGATTGGCGATGAGGTCCGGGTCCGAGACGATGATCAGCGTATAGGCATCGAGGGTTGCCGCGCCGATTAAGATGCCGTCTTCGGTTTGAAGCAGCGGCGTTAGGTCCGCCGATTGCACCAACTGAAGGTCGGGCAATTCGGGCACCAGCTGGGCGAAATGGTTCGAGGTCCACGTCGGGCTCTCCGTCGGACTGACAAGGTCTACCTCATCCAGAAAGGGCCTTGTGGCGGAGGTCACGAAAATGGGCGGCATCACCGGCGCGCGGATCACACGATTGGGGTTCAGCGGGTCCGGTATGCCGCTCCGCTTGGGCAGGATCAGCACAACCGTGGGAAAGTGCGCGAGCGATTCAAGCCGTTCAGGGCTGAAGGCGCCGGGGCGTGGTTCGGCAAGAACAAGCGTCGCGCCCTCGACACCCGTGCGTTCAAGATTGCGGCGGTTGGTGATCAGATCAAATCCCATGTCCTCCAGAAAATCCGCGGCGGCGCGATGCCCGATGGCGGATATGGAAAACGTGCTGGTTCGCGCTTCGCTGTTGGGGCTGAACAGATCGGAAAAGGCCATGACGATCATGCCGCCCACAAAGGCGGACAGGCCGATACCGATCAGCAGGATCACCGTGCGGCGCGCGAAAGGTTGCTGCTCTTGCGTTGCTGTCGCCATCACGCCGCCTTCTCGGGTTCGGCGAACTGAAGAAAGGCGCTCCGGCAACTTGTGAAGACCGGCTCGCTCACATCCTGGCCACCGAAATAGCTGATCTCCACCGACCCGATGATCAGGGACAGGGCATCGCGCGCACGGGGGGACATGCTGATGCGCTGCACGATTTCGCGGCTGGTCAGCGCGGGCGGCAGGGTCGCCGCGCGGCGCGCCTTCAGTTCGCCAAAGCTGCCCAGCAACAGGACGTGGATCGCCTCCGAAAATTCTCCCTGCCGCGCCAGCGCATCGGCACGAGCAAGGGCATCGCGGCTCCACAAGGGTTCTTCCTCGTCATATGTGACTTCCGCCTGCTCCAAATGTGCCCGCCGACCGATGCGAAAGTTCGCAAAGTTCATGTCGGTGAACATGAGGAACAACAGGAGAAGCAACCCCAGGATCAGCCCGCCCAGCAAGATCCAGCCCAGGATCCGCAAGATCGGCGTGAGGTGCCGCAAGATAAAAGCCATCAGCTCTGAGCGTTCCTCTGGCCGATCAAATTCGGGAATGTCGGTCTGGATGTTGCCGCTTTCGGAAACGCGCTGCGCGGTGCGCAGGGCCTCCGCCGCATCAATGTCGCTGGGGGTGAAGACCGGGGTGTGGGCGGTCGCCGCGTCTTCGGCCGCAGCGGGCGGAGAGGCCTCGCCTTTGTCCTCCACCGTCTGGGCGGCGGCGGGCCCAGCCAGCGCCCAAAGGACGCCCAGCGCCAAAACAAGGGAGCGAACCGTCATGGCCAATCCCTGTGGCATGGATTTCCGCATTGGCATGTGAACTTGCTACTCGCGCGTTGCCCTTGGCAACAACTGTGCGGGATCGGCGCCCTGAATTCAACCTTTGCGGGCTTTGTCGCGGGCAGCAAATGAAGGGGCCGTGTGCAGCGAATGGGGCGATTGAGCGGGGGAGTAAATATGACGGACGGGGTGGGATGTGCTCGGCTTGGCCGGGCCAAGCCTGCGCTGCCGTTGCTAGGCGCGGCGCGCGCGCCAAGCGTCCGGTCGAACCTGGGGTCGTTCACCTCCCCCCATCTGCATATGAAAAACCGCCCCGCGGGCGGCTTGTTCATATGGCGGACGGGGTGGGATTCGAACCCACGAGACGGTTCCCCGCCTACACACTTTCCAGGCGTGCGCCTTCGACCACTCGGCCACCCGTCCTTGCCTGCCGCGAGGAGGGACCCCCTCGGGCGAAGGCGCGCACTATAGCGAAGGAGCGCGCCCGCGCAAGACCGTCAAAAGGGCCTATTTCCGCCCGCCTTGCCGCCCCTCGCGGGCTCCCGTATCCTTGGGCGGCGCAGGGGCATCCAACCGGATGGTCCTCGCCCAAAGGGCTCACCCGGCGTGAGGGCGGGCCGGGGAGGCGACAGTGTTCATACTTCGTGTCATGGCACAGCTTCTGATCGCCGCGGCGGTCATGGTCCTTGGCTACGATGCGCTTAACGCGCTCGAAACCCGGACAGTGGACCCTATCGCGGGGGGCGAACTTGCGGCCCTCATCGCGGGGCTAGCAGGACTTGCCGAGGGGCTCGACATGGAACGGATACTGGGCGTGGCCGAAGGCTGGCCCGGGGCCCTGGCGGCGCCTTATGCCTTTTTGGTCGCGGCGCCGGCCTTTCTCATTCTGGGCGTCCTTGGCGGCGCAATGGCGCTCCTCTTCCGGGCGCGAAACTAACAGGTAGATAGATGGACGGTCAGCGGACCATTTTTGACTGGGTGAAGATTGGCATTGCCGCGTTCTTCATCGTGATTGCCATTTTGGCATTGGGCCATGATGCGCAATTGACCTTTGCCGCGGCGGAGCCGGATTACAAACCCATCGGCGCCTATTGGTATGAACTGCATCGTGGCAGCTACAATGGATTGCAGGTTCTGCTCGAACGCTACATCTGGCCGCCCCTGTGGGACCCGGTGATGCTGACCTTCATTCAATGGCCGGTCTGGGTGGTCGCGGGTCCGATTGGCATCTTGCTCTTTGTTTTCGGACGCAAAGGGCGCTAACGCATCGCGGCCGCTTCCACCGCGCGCATTACCCGCAAGACATTCCCGCCCCACAGCTTCGCCATGTCATCTTCGGAATAGCCGCGAGCGAGCAGTTCTTCGGTGACGCTCATGGTCTCCGCCGCATTGTCCCACCCCAAAACGCCGCCGCCCCCATCAAAGTCTGACGCGTTGCCCACATGGTCGATGCCGGCGACCTCCACTGCGTGGTCGATATGATCGGCAAAGTCCTGCACCGTCACATCCGGATAGCGCGCGTCGATGGCGTGGGCGGCAGTGCGATAGGCTGCCTTTTGCTCATCGCTCAGGTTCATCCAGTCGAGTGACGAGGCGATGCCGTATTGTTGGCGCAGGTCATTGCGTTCGGTTTCGTGTTCGGGGCTGCGCGTGCGCAGGTATGACCGATAGGCAACCATCTGCGCCACCCCGCCATTTTCGGCAATGGCGCGAAGCTGGTCATCATCGAGATTGCGCGGATTGGCATTCACGGCATGGGCGCCCGAATGCGACGCGATCACCGGCGCACGGGAAAGCGCTACGGCCTCCATCATTGACGCGCGGCCCACGTGGCTGACATCCACCATGATGCCCAGATCGTTAAGGGCGGTGACAAGCTCGCGGCCCAGCGGCGTCAGCCCCTCATCTTCGCCGTCGTCACGTGCTTCAACGGGGTTGGAGCTGCCGCCGAATTGATTGTGCCCGAAGTGGGTGAGCGAGACGTAAGCCACGCCCCGGTCGCGCCACATCTCAAGCTCATTGAGCGTGGGTCCGAGGGGGTAAGCGTTCTCCATGCCGATCAGGGCCACAAGCCGTCCGCTTGCGGCAATCTCTTCCACCTCGTCCGCCGTGGTGGCAAGCGCGATCTGGTCCGAATAACCGCGCACCATGCGCGTGATGGCCTGGTATTTGTCCTCGGCAGCGACGCGTGCGGCGGCATAGCCCTCGTCCGTCAGCGGGCCTTGCGCCGTGTAGACGATGAAGAAGGCGGCATCGACGCCGCCCGCCCGCATCTTGGGCAGGTCCACCTGCGCAGCCGTAAAACCGCCGGGATCGAGCGCTTCCGTGGCGTAGCCCTCACCAATATCCACATGGGTGTCGATGATCAGGAAGCCGTCATGCAGCGCTTGTACATCGGCGGCATCGTCGCGGGGCCCACAGGCGACAAGCAAAAGAGCGAGGAGGGCGGTCGTGGCGAGACGCATGGCGAGGCTCCTTTCGGGCAAGCGGTTCCTGTCCATCCTAAGCGGATTGACAAGGGCGTCACTCTAAAACTCGACCCTGCAATTTTGTTCCACTGGCTGTTCGGCATATGGAGCCATTAAGAGCAACCTTCGTGCATGCAATGGAAATCTCTGGAAGGCACTTGACGGTGCGGCCCCGAGGTCCGAAAATGATTTACGCAAAAATTTTCTTAAGTGAGATTTTTCAAAATTGGGGGCGCATGCCTTGAAAGCTGGGAGGCACCCCTCGGGGTTTGGCGAAGGGCTCCAGGGTGTTGCTTACGTGTGGAATAGCTGGGTCATGAATCAGAAATATCGCATCTATTTTTAAGGGTCATGCCATCATTAATTGGGGGGGAATATTCTTGTTTAATCGAATTGCGACAGCAGTAGTGGCGACGGCTTTAGTTTGTAGTGGGTGCGCCAGGGCAGAGGATCAAACAACCATTGCCGATGATCGGTCTGCTGAGTTGGCTGAGCACCTTCTCCCGAGTGTCATTTTCAGTACCGAAGAACCCGGGACCATGCGGATGGAAGATCGCATGGCATTCCACAATGTCCCCGGTGTGAGTGTTGCCGTGATTGAAGATGGCGAGGTGGTATGGGCAAGGGCCTGGGGCGTGGCGGATGCTGCAACCGGAGAGCTGGCTGCCAGTGACACCCGCTTTCAGGCGGCGTCTATCTCAAAACCACTGACGGCGGCGGCCTTTGTGACACTTGTCGAAGATGGCCTGGCGTCGCTTGATACGGGCATCAACACCTACCTTGACGGTTGGTCCATTGAGGCGGAACCGCCCCTGATGGCCAGCGAGATTCTGTCCCATAGCGCCGGCCTCACGGTCAGCGGGTTTCCGGGATATGCCGAGGGGGTAGACCTGCCGACGGTGATTGAAGTTTTGAATGGAACGCCGCCGGCAAACACCGATGCCGTCGCCTATGACGCCGACGAGCGCGGCGGGTTCAATTATTCCGGCGGCGGCTTTGTGATCATACAGAAGGCGATTGAAGACATCACCGGCCAGCCCTTTGCCGATGTGGTGGATGAGCGCGTGCTCGGCCCGGCCGGGATGACCCGCAGCACCTATCATTATCCGTCGCGGGATGCGGAAGGATTTTCAACCGGGCATACGACCGAAGGTGAACCCATCGAGGGCCGCTGGCATGAGTATGTTGAGTTGGGGGCCGCGGGGCTCTGGACCACGTCCGAGGACCTCGCCAACTTCGCTTTGAATATCATCGGGCACAGCCAAACGGGCGAGCTTGTGGTCAGCCCCGAGGCAGGCGCGGACATGTTGGTGGAACGCATTCCTGAAACCGCGCTGGGTTTTTGGATTTTGCCCGGCGATAACTACGACGGTGTCTATCACACGGGCCGGAATGAAGGATTTCAATCCAACCTGTTCATGTTCGAAGACGGCAGCCACGGCGTCGTCGTGTTGGCCAACAACTACATCAGCACGGGACTGATCTATGAAATCATCCGAGGCGTGTCTGACCTCTACGACTGGCCGGAATTTCATAAGCCCGATCGGCGTGAGGTAATGGATTTGCCGGAAGGTGTGGTGGAAAGCCTGGCTGGCAATTACGAACGGCGAAGAGCGACCGGTGTGATCCGCCTAACGGTGGATTGGAACGGTGAAACCCTCGGGTTCGACAATGACGAAACGGGCGCACGTGAGGAGCTCTATCTCATTGAGCCGGGCGTCCTTATGACCCATGGCGGCCGGTTTCTCTGGTTCGAGGTGCCGGAAGATGGCGGGCCGGTTTCCGATATTCGCTTCGGTCGTGGTCAGGGGAACGATGTGGAATTGCAGCGGGTCGTAGCTGAATAAGCCGACGCTGGCATTCGTTTTGGAACGAGCCGGGGGATTACATCCCCTCGGCTCTTGCTTTCTGCCAGAACACCAAGGCCAGCAAGCTGGCGGTGATGGGCAGCATGAAGCCGTACTCGCCGGTCCATAGCGATGTGGTCTCGCCGTAAGCGGTGAGTGGATCGAAGATCTTGTCGAAGTAAACGTTATGGGCGGCGTGAAACATGATCGCGGGCCACAGACTGTTTGATTTGAATGTGAAATAGGCGAGGATCACCGACATGGCGGTGATCATGACGGTGAAGTTGGCGATCTGTATGATCGGGTCCCCGCCGCCATAGGTATAGACAATGGGCCAATGCCAGGCGGACCAGATGAGCCCGCTAACCAAAGCGACGGCCCCAAAGGGCATGACCTTGCGCAGTTCCCAAATGAAAAAACCGCGCCAGCCAATTTCTTCGCCGACAATTGTGCTCATGGCGCGAATGCATCCGATCGTGCCGACAATCAAGATCATGACAATTGCAGCGGTGCTTGGGCTATAGCCTTCCAGGCCCAATTCCGCGGACCATTCGGAAAGGGTTTCTGAATTGGGAAAGTTGCCCAGGCCTGTTCCCCATATCACGGCATAGGCCAGCGCAACGTAGAGGACGGGAACAAGGAATGCGCCCACATTGTAGCGCCACTTGCCCCATTGCCACGGCAGGGAGGAGATCTTTCGCCTTTGAATGAGCAGCGTCAGCATTGCTGCAATCGCCGGGCTCCACATGAGCGGCCCGACGTAGAAGCTCGTCGGCATCAAGTTTACAATGGCATAGTGAAATACAGAGCTCAGGGCCGTGGTCAGCAAAAGAAAGATAGCGATGGCTGACCACGCCTCGCGGCGCTCTTCTGCATTGTCGGACATTTGATGAATTTCCCCACGCGCTTGGGTTCAGCCTAAGCCGCCAAGGGTAACGGTCGAGACCTCAATTGGACAACAAAACGCCGCGCGCTTTTAGTTCTCGTCCATCTTGAGCGCTTTGATAAAGGCGTCTTGCGGAATTTCGACCTTGCCGAACTGCCGCATTTTCTTTTTGCCTTCCTTCTGCTTTTCCAGAAGTTTCTTTTTCCGCGTGACGTCGCCGCCATAGCATTTCGCCGTCACGTCCTTGCGCAGGGCGCGGATGTTCTCCCGCGCGATGATGCGCCCGCCAATGGCCGCCTGCACCGGGATCTGGAACATGTGCCGCGGGATCAGGTCTTTCAGCTTTTCGCACATGCCGCGCCCGCGCGCCTCGGCGCGGGAGGCGTGCACGATAATCGACAGCGCGTCCACCGGTTCGGCGTTCACGAGGATCTGCATCTTTACCAGGTTCTCGGTGCGATAGCCGATGATCTCATAGTCGAAACTCGCATACCCGCGCGTAACCGATTTGAGCCGGTCATAGAAATCAAACACCACCTCATTGAGCGGCAGGTGATAAATCACCATGGCGCGCGTGCCCACGTAAGTCAGTTCCTGCTGAATGCCGCGCCGGTCTTCGCAGAGCTTCAGGACGGCGCCCAGGTATTCGTCGGGCACAAGTACGGTTGCCTTGATCCAGGGCTCTTCGATCTGCTCGATCTTCACCGGGTCGGGCATATCCGCGGGGTTGTGCAGTTCAATCTCGCTGCCGTCGGTCATGTGGATCTTGTAGATCACCGAGGGCGCGGTGGTGATGAGGTCGATGTTGAATTCGCGCTCGATGCGTTCGCGGATGATCTCAAGGTGCAGGAGCCCCAGGAACCCGCAGCGGAAGCCGAAGCCGAGCGCGGCGGAGGTTTCCATCTCGAACGAAAAACTCGCGTCGTTAAGGCGCAACCGGCCCATGGCATCGCGCAGGTCTTCGAACTCGGAACTGTCCACCGGGAAATAGCCGCAAAAGACCACCGGCTGCGCGGGCTTGAACCCGGGCAGGGCTTTGGCGGTTTCTTTCTTGTCCTCGGTGATGGTGTCGCCCACGGCGGTGTCGGCGACCTCCTTGATGGAGCCGGTCAAAAAACCGATCTCCCCGGGGCCAAGCTCCGGCACTTCGACGCCCTTGGGGGTCATCACGCCGACGCGGTCCACGCCGTGAACGGCGCCGGTTTGCATCATCTTGATGCGCTGGCCCTTTTTCAGTTTACCGTCGATGATGCGCACCAGAACCACAACGCCCAAATAGGCGTCGTACCAGCTATCCACCAGCAAGGCTTTCAGCGGCGCATTCGCATCGCCCGCAGGCGCGGGGAGGCGGGTGACGATGGCTTCCAGAACCTCGTCCACACCCATGCCGGTCTTGGCGGAAATTTCCACCGCGTCGGAGGCGTCGAGCCCGATGACATCCTCGATCTGTTCCTTCACGCGCTCGGGCTCGGCGGCGGGCAGGTCGATCTTGTTGAGGACAGGAATGATTTCGTGGTCGTTCTCGATGGCCTGATAGACATTGGCGAGGGTCTGGGCCTCAACGCCCTGGCTCGCGTCCACCACCAAGAGGGAGCCCTCCACGGCGGCGAGGGAGCGCGACACCTCATAGGCAAAGTCCACGTGGCCGGGGGTGTCGATCAGGTTCAGCGTATAGGTCTCGCCGTCCTGGGCCTTGTAGATCAGGCGGACGGTCTGGGCCTTGATGGTGATGCCGCGCTCGCGCTCGATGTCCATGGAATCGAGCACTTGTTCCTTCATCTCACGGTCCGCCAGCCCGCCGCATTTCTGGATGAGGCGGTCGGCCAGTGTGGACTTCCCGTGATCGATATGAGCGATGATCGAGAAGTTCCTGATGTGGACAAGGTCAGGCATGGCGGGGATGTATCACTTGCGGACCGGTTGGCCAAGAGGCGGGTGAAGGGAAGGCGCGATGAAAAAAGTTTCGGTCAGGACCCTTGAGGCGAAATTTCCGCTAACGGCCAGATCGCATTGGATGTAAAATGCGCAACTGAGGGAAGTGCCCTCGGTTTATATATGGAGCCAACAATGGCCAAAACCCAAAAATCTGCCCCTGCCAAATCAGCCGCGAAACCGGCGAAGGCAGCGAGCAACCCGAAAGCCGCGAGCGGCAAGAAAGCTGCCGCCCCTGCGAAACCCGCAGCCGGCAAGGGTAAGCCCAAGAAGAAATAACGGGCTTTAACGCAAGGCACGTTGGGGCCGATCATGACCTCAACGTGCCGCCCGTCGCCTTGGCGACCTGGGCAATGACTTTCTCCGCCACCACATCAATCTCTTCATCGGTCAGCGTTTTGTCGAAGGGCTGCAGGGTCACCTCGATGGCGAGGGACTTTTTGCCCTCCTCGATGCCCTTGCCCTCATAGACGTCGAACAGCTCCGCCGCCACAATCAGCTTCTTGTCCGCGCCCTTGGCCGCGCGCAGCAGCGCCTCGGCGGTCACATCCTTGTCCACCACAAAGGCAAAATCGCGAGCCACCGCGGGCAGGTCGCTGGCGTTCAGCGGGGCCCGGGTCTTGGCGCCTTTCTTCTTAGGCTGGGGCACATTTGCAGGGATCACCTCAAAGGCGACCATGGGGCCCTTGACGTCGAGCAGGTCGAGAATGGCAGGGTGCACCTCGCCAAAGGTGGCGAGCACATTTTTCGGGCCCAAGCGGATGCAGCCCGACCGCCCGGGGTGATACCACGCGGGCGCGTCGGCGGTGACTTGCACACTACCTAGCGGCGCGCCGGCCGCTTCCAATGCGGCGAGTGCGTCGGCCTTGGCGTCAAAGGCGTCCACAGGCCGGGTCTTGTCTGCCCAATGGCGCGTGCCAGCCGAGCGGCGAATGCCAGAGATGGCAAGCGACTGATCCTCGGGGGCGTCGCCCGCGTATTGCGGGCCCGCCTCAAAGAGCGCCACATCATCGAAGCCGCGATCCATGTTCCGGCCCGCGGCCTTGATCAGCCCCGGCAGGATCGAGGGGCGCATGGTGTTGAGGTCCGCCGAGATGGGGTTTTCCACCGTCAACTGCGCGATGTGGTTTTCCGCGCCAAAGGCCCGGGCTTCCTCCTCGGGGATGAAGGACCAGGTCACGGCCTCGTTCAGCCCGCGCGCCGCGAGTGCGCGCTTGGCAAGCCGCAGGCGGTTCTGGTTCTCGGTCAGGATGGGCGCGGCCACCGCCACATGGCGAGGCAGGGGCGCGGGCAGCACATGTTCCAGCCCATGAATGCGCACGACTTCTTCCACGAGGTCCGCCTGCCCATCCACGTCCGGCCGCCAAGAGGGCACTTCCACCACCAGCTTTTCGCCGCCGAAACCGGCAACGCCAAAACCAAGCATGTTCAGAATGTCGATGATGCGCTGTTCCTCGAGCGCAAGCCCGGTCAGGCGCTTCACACGGGTGTGGTCGAACTCGATGGATTTTTGCCAATGGGTCCCGTCGCCCGCGATGACCGTTTTGGAGGGCTCGCCGCCGCACAGGTCCTCGATGAGACGCGTGGCATATTCTGCGGCTTGCGGCAGGTAGGCGGGGTCGACGCCGCGCTCGAACCGGTAGCGCGCATCGGAGTTGATGCCGAGCGCGCGGCCCGTGCGCGCAATGCGCAAAGGATCGAAGTAAGCGACTTCCAGAAAGACGTTTGTCGTTTCCGCCGTGCAGCCGGTTTCAAGCCCGCCCATGACGCCGCCGATACCCACCGGGCCGGAATCATCCGCGATGACGCACATGGTGTCATCCAGCTCATATTCCTTGTCGTCCAGCGCGAGGAGCTTTTCGCCCTTTTTCGCCAGCCGCACGTGGATGTTGCCGGAAAGCTTGTCCGCGTCAAAAACATGCAGCGGGCGGCCCCGGTCATATGACATGTAGTTGGTCACATCCACCAACGCAGAAATGGGGCGCAGGCCGATGGCGCGCAAGCGGCGCTGCATCCAGTCCGGCGAGGGGCCGTTCTTCACGCCCTTGATGTAGCGCCCGATGAATTGGGAGCACGGCGTGACGTCGCCGCCATCGAACTTCAGTTCAACGCCCACCGGCGATTTGCCGTGACCCGCCACCGGGTCAACGTTTCCGTCTTTGAGCGTCCCCAGCCCCGCGGCGGCCAGATCCCGCGCGATGCCGTAAACGCCCAGCGCATCGGGCCGGTTCGGCGTGATGCCGATCTCGATCACCGGATCGTTGAGGCCCATGAGGTCGGCAAAGGGGATGCCAACGGCAGTGCCTTCGGGCAGCTCGATAATGCCGTCGTGCGCGTCGGAAAGTTCCATCTCGCGCTCCGAGACGAGCATGCCGTTCGATTGCTGCCCGCGAATTTTTGTTGGTTTCAGGGTCAGGTCGATACCAGGCACATAAGACCCCGACGGCGCGAACACACCGATCAGGCCCGTCCGCGCGTTGGGCGCGCCGCACACGACTTGCACTTCGCCGCTCTCCGTTTCCACGCGGCAGAGGCGCAGCTTGTCCGCGTCCGGGTGCGGCTTTGCCTCGATCACGCGCGCGGATTTGAAGGGCGCGAATTTTTCCGCCGGGTTGTCCACCGCCTCGACCTCAAGGCCGATCATGGTGAGTTTTTCCACGATCTCGTCGAGGCTCGCATCGGTGTCGAGGTGATCCTTGAGCCAGTTCAGCGTGAACTTCATTTTGTTGCGCCTTCGGTCGAAGTGGACGTGTCAAATGTTGCCGGGGCGGGTGCGCTTGTAGCGCTCACCGCTGTGTCGCCGGGGCGATCGAAAATCGTTGAGATGAAATCGGGCGAGGGCTCGCACGACTCAACGCGTTCGTGGTCCCGGCCTACGGCTTGAATGTCGGTTCGGCCCCGCCAGCATCGCCCATAAACCGAGCAATAACAGACCTCGATCCCGATGATGGGCGCAGTGCCAGAGATCGCTTGCGTCAGGTAGCTGGAATAGGCCTGACTGCCTTCTTCTTCGTCGCGCGGCCAATTGAGCCGAATGACTTGTCGCTCTTCGCCAACGGCCAGAACGCCCATGGCAGATTCGGCGCCGCCGAACTCGATGGTTTGCAGCAGGTCATCGGGGAACGTTTGCTGGGTCAAATCAAAGAGGTTGGTGACGCGTTGGTCGCCGGCGAGCAGATAGGCCTCTCGCACGATGGCAGGGCCAACGCCGGGGTTCGCCAGGCGGATTTCGATGTAGTCGAAGTCTTCGTCGCCCTGAAAATTCGTTTCTATGTTGGCATAAGGCCAGGCGCCCGCGTGCTGTTCCTGGCGCATAACGACCGCTTGATCCCACGCGATATAAAGCGCGGCGACCGACACGATGATCGCGCCGATGGACCCGAAGGTTTCGAAGTTGAGGAAAGGAACTTTCATCGATCTCTCCCTAGCGGCTCAATCCGGTGGCAAGGTTCGGCATGTCGAGCGCGGCAAAACCGTAATGGCGGAGCCAACGCATGTCGGCGGCGAAAAAATCGCGCAGGTCGGGAATGCCGTATTTCAACATGGCAAGCCGGTCGATCCCCATGCCAAAGGCCCAGCCTTGATACTCATCGGGGTCGAGCCCGCCGGACTTCAGAACATTTGGGTGCACCATGCCGCAGCCGAGGATCTCCATCCAATCGGAGCCTTCGCCGATCTTGATGTTGTCGCCGGACCGGTCGCACAGAATATCCACTTCCATGGAAGGCTCGGTGAAGGGAAAATAGGACGGGCGGAACCGCATGGGCGCTTCGGGCACTTCGAAAAACGCTTTGCAGAATTCAGAGAGCACCCATTTCAGCTCGCCCATGGTGGTCGTTTTGTCGACGGCCAGCCCTTCGAGCTGGTGGAACATGGGCGTGTGGGTCTGATCAGAATCGCAACGATACGTGCGACCGGGGATGATCACGCGGAGCGGCGGCTTTTGCTGCTCCATGGTGCGGATCTGCACAGGGCTCGTGTGCGTGCGCAGGACTTTGCGTTCCCCCGCCTCATTCGGCGTCATATAGAACGTGTCGTGCATTTCCCGCGCGGGGTGGCCTTCGGGAAAATTGAGGGCGGTGAAATTGTAGTAGTCGCTTTCGATGTCGGGCCCTTCAGCGACGGCAAAGCCCATGTCGGCGAAGATGGCGATAATTTCGTCGGTCACCTGGGTAATAGGGTGGATCGTTCCTTGCGGCAGGGGCCGCGGGGGCAGGGTGACGTCGATGGTTTCCGTCGCCAGCCGCGCGTTCAGCGCCGCGTTGCGCAGCTCGGTCTTTTTCGCCGTAATGGCATCGTTCAATTCCGTGCGCACACCATTATAGAGCGGGCCTTTTTCCTGGCGCTCTTCGGGGCTCATCTTGCCGAGTGTCTTCATGAGCTCGGAAAGTTCCGCTTTCTTGCCGAGGAACTGAACCCGCGCGGCCTCGAGTGCGTCTTCGCTGTCGCAGGCGCCAATTGCGGCCAGCGCGGCGGAGCGGATGTCCTTGATGTCTGCCATTTTCAGGTCCCCTTAGTTCCTTTGCCCTTGGCTGGCGCAGGTGACGTGGTTGCAACGCAAATTGCTCCCCCGGTCAAGTCCCGGGGGAGTGCGGCCCTGCTCGTGACGGAGGGTCGGGCAGTAACGGTGTTGGTGCTTACTTCAGCGCCGCGCTTGCCTGATCGACCAGGGCCTTGAAGGCCTCGGGCTCACGGACGGCAAGATCGGCCAGGACTTTCCGGTCAACCTCGATACCCGCAAGGTCGAGGCCGTTGATAAATCGACCGTAGGTCAGACCGTGTTCGCGCACCGCGGCGTTGATCCGCTGAATCCAGAGGGACCGGAACATGCCCTTGCGCTTCTTGCGGTCGCGATAGGCGTATTGACCGGCCTTTTCCACAGCCTGATTGGCGATGCGGAAGGTGTTCTTCCGGCGGCCGTAATAGCCCTTGGCGGCCTTGATAACTTTGCGGTGGCGGGCGTGGGTGGTGACGCCCCGTTTCACTCGTGACATTTCGCTTCTCCTTGAGGCTGGTTCTTAGAGGCCGTAGGGCGCCCAGCCCTTGACCATCTTGGCATTGGCATCGCTGACCGTGGACGTGCCACGAAGCTGACGAATCTGCTTGTTCGAGCGCTTGATCATGCCGTGCTGCTTGCCGACCTGACCTGCCTTGACCTTGCCTTTAGCCGTAATTTTGAAGCGTTTTTTCACGCCGCTCTTGGTCTTCAACTTGGGCATTTGACTTTCTCCTTTTTGGCGGTTTTCCGCCATTTTTTTTGGGGCTGAAGACCCTCGTCGCGTGCGACGGCGGGATGGCCCCTTGCCTTACGCGCTGCCCAAGGCATGCCCTGCCCGGCGGCGCTTTTCGAGGCGCGGGTTATAGAAGAGGCGGGCGGGATGCGCAAGGGGGTGTATGGGGCCGGTTGAAGGCCGCAGTTTCCCTCGGTTTTTTGATCCTATTCCGCCGCTGCGAGGCTCGCTTGCGGCAGGGCCCCCAACAGGTCCGCGATGATGTCGGCGGGAGTCTCAAGTCCCACCGAGAGCCGGATCAGCCCGTCGGAAATTCCGTGGGCGGCGCGCTCCTCTGCCGTGTAGGTGGAATGGGTCATGGAGGCGGGATGCTGGATCAGAGTTTCCGCATCGCCGAGACTGACCGCGCGCAAGATCATCTTGAGCCGGTTCATAAAGGCGATGCCGCCCTCGACGCCGCCGATGATTTCAAAGGCGATCATGCCGCCCGGCAGCGCCATCTGCTTTTTCGCAAGGTCGTATTGCGCGAAGCTTTCAAGGCCGGGATAGAACACCTTGGTCACGGCGGGATGCGCTTCAAGAACGCGCGCCACTTCCATCGCGCTTTGCGAATGGCGTTCCATTCTGAGTTCGAGCGTCTTCAGCCCGCGCAGAATCAGCATGGCGTTGAAAGGCGCGAGCGCCGCGCCGGTCATGTCTTTCACGCCCACCATGCGGATCTCGGTGATGAGGTCTTTTGATCCGGCGGCGAGCCCGCCGATGAGATCGCCGTGGCCGCCGAGATATTTGGTGGCCGAATGCACGACGAGATCCGCGCCCAGCTCGATGGGCCGCGTGATATAGGGTGTCGCATAGGTATTATCGACGATAACGGTCGCGCCCGCACCGTGTGCGATCTTCGATACCGCTTCGATATCCACCAGCCGCATGTTCGGATTGGCGGGCGTTTCGAAATAGACGATGCGCGTCTTGTCTGAGATCGCGGCGGTAAGGTTCGCCGGGTCCGTCAAGTCCGCGTGGGCAATGGTGATGCCGAACTTGGCGAGCCCGTGGGTGAGGAAAGCGTAGGTGCAGCCGTAAAGTGTTTCATCGACGATCAGCTCGTCGCCGGGCGAGAGCAGCGTCCACAGCGCGGCGGTTATCGCGCCCATGCCGCTGGCGCAGGCAAGGCCCGCTTCCGCGCCTTCAAGATCGGCGATGCGATCCTCAAGCAGCGCCAGCGTCGGGTTCGAGATGCGGGTGTAGATGTGGCCCTCGGCTTCGCCCGCGAAACGCGCACCGCCCTCTTCGGCGGATGGGAAAGCGAAGGTGGAGGTGAGGTGGAGCGGCGGCGTCAGTGCGCCCTCGTGATCGAGGGGGTCATAGCCTTTGTGAATGGCGCGGGTGGCAAACCCGGCTGTAAGCCCGTCTTCGTCTTTCATGATGGTGATCCTCTCTCCCCAGAGTCTCTATGGAGGCAGGATGGCAAATTTTTTGGGCAATGTGCTGCCAAACTATGCTATAATAAGATGGCAAATTAGCAGATTATACCAATTGGAGCCATTTGTGGATCCTATCGACCGCAAAATTGTGCGTGAGCTGCAGGCTGACGGACGCCTGACCAATCAGGAACTGGCAGACCGGGTGGGCCTGTCGCCCTCGCCCTGCCTCCGCCGGGTGCGCAATCTCGAAAAGGCGGGCGTCATCACCGGCTACGCGGCGCTGGTGGACCCTGCGGCCTATGGGCTCGCCATTACCGCCTTCGTGCGCATCCGGCTCGAAAGGCACACGGGGGCCTCAGTGGTGGAGTTCGAGAAAGGCATCAGCAATGTGGACGAAATTCTCGAATGCCATTTGATGACGGGAGAGTACGATTACCTCTTGCGCGTAGTGGTCGCCTCGCTTGAAGCCTATGAGGATTTCATGCGGAAAAAGATCCACGCCATTCCCGGCATCGGCTCTATCGACACGAGCTTCTCGTTCAGCACGATCAAATCCACTCACGTTTATCCGCGCGTGGTGGAGTAGGCGCTACTCTAATGCCCCTTGCGTGACCCAGTACTCGTGATTTTCGAAATCAAAGGTAATTACCAACTGCTCAAGGGTCGCCGCGCTCACTACCCCGTCATAGATGATATCCACTTCCGTGGCGGCGGTATCCGGGTAGCCCTCACTGCCAAGCGTCAGGTCAACCGTAAGCGAGTCTTCCGCGTCTCTGAGCAAAAGACCATTTGCCTCAAGAATGGCCACGGAATGGGGAGCGAGATATATGGGCCCCAAGTGCCCACTATCCACGAGAAACCAGAGAGGGCCAGGCTCCGTGGGGATAGGAACGAAAGTGGTGAGCCCCACGCCGGTGAGTTCCCGTTGGAGGCGCAAGGGATAACCTTCCGCATCACCTACGCGCGTCGCGAGGCTTTCTGCTGATTCCACGATCAGCGCGCGCGCCCCGAGGTCGAGCGTGATCACGCGGTCTTCGAATGCCGACATGGCGAGAATTCCGCCGACGGGGGGCAAGTCGGGCGGCAGCAGCGCGCCTAGGTCGAAGACACCAACCTCATCGGATGTTGCGAAGCCCTCGATCTCCAGGTCCATGGGACCGCAGACTTGTGCTTCGACCTGATCACCGCGCATGCGAAAACCGACGGCGCGTCCCCAGGGAGTACAACCCGCTTCAGCCGCGAATTCCGGCGTCATCAAAGTCGCGCCGCCGCCCGTATCAAAAATCATCGGCTGCGTTACGCCATTGATGGTGACATCGGCGGTGACAAGGCCACCAACATAGTCCTCAAGTTGAATGATCGTCGCGTGGTCGTCCGTCTGGGCACAAGCCATTGGCGCGCCCAGGCATAAGATGAGTGCGAGCCGCATGGCATTCGTTCTGATCATGGCGAGCCTCCCCCGATTTGTGATGAAATTCACATAGGGAAAGATTAGGGGCTTCACGAAAGGCCGGCAAACAAAACGGGCGCCGGCGTTTGTTACCGGCGCCCTTAGCTACATCAGAACGTCGCCCGCACAAAGAGCCGCACGTTCCGCCCCGGCAGCAGGACGTCATCCTTCTTGAAGGATGTGTGATTGCGCATGTCCTCGTCGAGCAGGTTCGAGGCGGCAAGGCCCACTTCGAATTCGGTCTCCGCATTGGGTAGGTCGAGCCGATAAGCGATGCGCGCGCTCACATCCGTATAGCCGTCCGTCTCGGTCTCGAAAGCGCCGAGGTCATCCTGATCGCTGACGAAGGTCACGCGCCCACCAACGGTCAGGTGATCGTCCTCATAGGTGGCGCCGCCGCCGATGCGGAAGGGCGGTATGCGCGGAACGTTCCCGCCGCTGTCGAGCTCGGCGCGGACATAGTCGGTCATGGCGTCGAGCGTAATGACCCCGCCGTTCGCGAGCTCCACCGCATCCCATTCAATGGACCCTTCAAAGCCGCTGAAGGTGGCGTCTTGTTGGCCATAGGCAACTTGCCGCAACTCATCCTCCACCCCGCAGGTGTCGAACTCTTCGCCGCATTCCACGCCGGTGTAGTTCTTGAAGATGAAATCCTGGAAGCTGGTGTAGTAGGCCGCAGCTTCCCACCGCACCGGGCCGTCGATGCGTTCCAAGGTCAGCTCGATCGAACGCGCCGTTTCGATGTCGAGATTCGGATTGCCGATCTCAAAGGTCTCGGTGGCCTCGTGCGGTCCTTTGGAAAACAGCTCCAGCACATCGGGCGCCCGTTGTACCACCTGCGCCGTGCCGCTGAGGTAAATCTCGTTTCCAAGATCGAAGATCAGTCCAGCCGATCCGCTGACAGGTGTGAAATCCCGCGACGCGGGGAATTCCATACCCATGGGGCCGATGGGCAAGAACCCGGTCCCTTCGATTTCCACGTGCTCCACCCGCGCCGCGAATTGCAGCGTGGCCGTGTCCGAAAGATCCGCCTCCTCGAACAGGAACCCGCCAATGCTCCGGGTTTCCGAAGGCGCGACAAGTTCGCCCCCTTCGCCGCTGGCGGCAAGATCACGTGCGCGGCCTTGTACGCCCACAGCGCCGGTGAAGGCCCCCACCGGGTTATGGGTTAGCTCAACCCGGCCTTCGTATTCTTCATTATTGAAAGTCGAGCCGATGTCGCCCGTGTCCGTGGCCACCTCATCGTGGGTGTAATCGGAAAACCCGCCTGAAAACTGCACCCGGGAAAGGCCAGGGAAAGGGTCGTCGAAGTCACCGCCGATCTGAACCTTGGTTTGGTTCATGTCGATGAAAATATCTTCTTCACCCGCGGGTATGCCGTATTCGCTTTGGAAGTAAGACACGGATGCGCCGATATGACCGGTGGGAAAGAGCAGGGACCCTCCGGCTGAGCCACCCGACTGAGTGACATAGGTGTTGTCTTGCGTGCCCTGAGGCGTCTCGTAATCTTCTGCGTCGCGGAAAAAGGCGTCGAGATGTCCGGCAAACCCTTCGCCGCCAAAGTCAGCTAGTCCGCCGGCCTGCCAGCCGTTGTACGCGGTGGAGTACATGGCAAAGCCTTCGCCGGTGAAGCTGTCCTCGGGCGCGGCGCCGGGGATGCGATTGTTGATGACATTGACGACGCCGCCGATGGCTTCCGAGCCGTAGCGCAAGACTGCGGGGCCCCGCACCACTTCGACGCGTTCCGCGGCCAAGGGATCAATGGCCACGCCATGGTCCTCGCTGAGCGCCGAGGCGTCGTGGCTGCCGATGCCGTTTTCCTGGATGCGGACACGGAAATTGTCGAGCCCGCGGATAATGGGGCGGCTCGCCCCGCCCGTGAAGGAAGATTGCGCAATGCCGGGTTGATTGGCCAGAAGATCGCCCAGCGTCGCCGCGCCGCTTTCTTCGATTTCCTTGCGGGATACGGTTGTCACGGCGGGGGTAGATTCCGCTGCCGTTCCCCCGAGCGGAGAGCCGGTGATAACAACCGTGTCGACGTCGCGGGTTTCATTCTCTTGTGCAAATGCCGGTGCGGCAATGCACAGGCTTGCGGTGCCTGCAAGCAGCAGGGCTTTCATACGCATATTCATTTGTTGCCTCACATGTGGGCGCACGTCGGGCGTGCGTCCCGGTCAGTTGAAAAAACAGATTCAGACTGACGCGGTGAGGCGGGGTGGTTTGTCGATTGATGCGGTAGGGCCGAGGGGCGGCGCGCCGCGTTCCTCAGGCGGATAGGACACGGGTGTGGTGTCAAATGCGACCGTAGCAACGGCAACCGGCGGCGCGAGACAACCAATGGTCAGGCTCGCCGCGTGGCTGCGGTCGTGGTCGTGGTCAAGCGCGCAGGAATGTTCCGCGTCGCTGTCATTCAGATGGTCGCTGTCGAGGTCGGCGGAAAAATCAAAGGCATGATGGTGATGGGATCGGGCGTTGTGAAAGGCGTCCCCCAAAAGGTGAATCCCAAGCCCCGGCCCCACGGCAAAGCCGAGAAGCATGGTCAGCATGAATGTGCCGATCGCTTTTTGCCGGAACCGCCGAAGCATTACGCCCTTCCCCGAAAACAGAACGGGCCGACTGTAGAGCCGGCCCGTCGTTTACGTCAAATCAGCATTGGCTCACAGTGTCGCGAGCTTACTTCGGCGCCAGCACCATAATCATCTGGCGGCCTTCCATCTTGGGATAGCTTTCGACTTTGGCGAGCTCTTCCAGTTCCGCTTGAACCTTTCGGAGCAGTTGCGCGCCTAGTTCCTGGTGCGCCATTTCACGTCCGCGGAAACGGAGCGTGACTTTGACCTTGTCGCCGTTTTCGAAGAACTCATGCATCTTTTTCATCTTCACCTGATAGTCGTGAGTGTCGATGTTGGGACGCATCTTGATTTCTTTGACTTCCACCGTCTTCTGTTTCTTGCGGGCTTCGGCGGCTTTTTTCTGCGCCTGGAATTTGTATTTGCCGTAATCAAGAATTTTGCAGACGGGAGGTCTGGCAGTGGGAGAAACCTCAACAAGATCGAGCCCGGCCTCGGCGGCCATTGCGAGGGCTTCGTCAAGGGGAACGGTTCCTTGTTTCTCTCCTTCTGCGTCGATGAGCAGGACTTCCGAAACGGTAATCTGTTCGTTGATGCGCGGGCCCTCGTCTCGCTGAGGCGCCGGCGCGCGGTGCGGTCTACGTGCTATGTCTGTTGTCTCCTTGTTGTCGCCGGTCCGGGTCTCATGCCCCCCATACGTGGCAGGGCGGTCGGGTCCGGGCGGCGGGCGTCACTCGCCATTGGCTCGTTTACATGATGGCCGATAACATATGAAGGGCAAAACCTCCGGGCAAGGCGGCAAAACCGCCTTACCACGGAGAATCTTCACAATTTGTGCGATTTGGTGGCCCAAAGGGCTCATGAGCGCTTGAGGTCGGGCGGGGTCGCCTCGTCCCGAAGCGCCGCGATGGCCGCCTCAAGGCTTTCCGAGGTCTGCCCTTGCGAGCCCAACCGGCGGATCGAAACCGTCCGTTCCGCCGCTTCCTTTTTGCCCACGACAAAGAGCGCGGGCACCTTGGCGTGGCTGTGTTCGCGGACCTTGTAGTTGATCTTCTCGTTCCGCAGGTCAAGCTCGGCACGCAAGCCCGCCTTATTGAGCGCTTCGACCACTTCCTGGGCGTAGGCGTCGGCATCGGACGTAATGGTTGCCACCACCACCTGTTGCGGCGCCAGCCAGAGCGGGAACTTGCCCGCATAGTGTTCAATCAGGATGCCGATGAACCGCTCATAGGAGCCAAAGATCGCCCGATGCAACATGACGGGGCGATGGCGCGCACTGTCCTCGCCGATGTAGGACGCATCGAGCCGTTCGGGCAGCACCCGGTCGGACTGGATCGTACCCACCTGCCACGTGCGGCCAATGGCGTCGGTCAGGTGCCATTCAAGCTTGGGCGCATAGAAGGCGCCTTCGCCCGGCAGTTCTTCCCAGCCGTATTCTTCGGTGGCTAGGCCCGCCGCCTTCACCGCGTTGCGCAGTTCTTCCTCGGCAATGTCCCAGATCTCGTCGGAGCCGTAGCGCATCTCGGGGCGCAGGGCGAGCTTGATGCCATAGCTTTCAAACCCGAGATCGCGATAAACGCGGTCGGCAAGTTTGCAGAAGCTTTTGACCTCTTCGACGATCTGGTCTTCGCGGCAAAAAATATGCGCATCGTCCTGCGTGAACTGACGCACGCGCATGAGCCCGTGCAGTGCGCCGTGCGGCTCATTACGGTGGCAGCACCCGTTCTCATAAATGCGTAAGGGCAGGTCACGATAGCTCTTGATGCCTTGCTTGAAGATCAGAACATGCGCGGGGCAGTTCATGGGCTTCAGCGCCATCCATTCGGCGGCGTCGGTGACCAGGGGGCCTTCATCCTCGGTATTGGGCACTTCGTCCGGGATGACGAACATGTTTTCCCGGTACTTGCCCCAATGGCCTGATTGTTCCCACTGGCGCGCGTCCATCACCTGCGGCGTCTTCACTTCCTTGTAGTCCGCGCCATCGACGGCGCGACGCATATAGGCTTCAAGCTCGCGCCAGACGATGTAGCCGTTGGGGTGCCAAAACACCGACCCGTGCGCTTCACTTTGCAGGTGGAACAAGTCCATCTCCACCGCCAACTTGCGGTGATCGCGCTTTTCAGCTTCCTCGATACGGTGGAGGTAGGCCTTGAGCTCTTTGTCGTCGCGCCAGGCAGTACCATAGATGCGCTGTAGCTGTGCATTCCGCGCGTCCCCGCGCCAATAGGCGCCAGCGAGTTTGGTCAGCTTGAAGGCCTTGCCGATATGTTTCGTCGACGGCAAGTGCGGCCCGCGACAAAGGTCGTGCCAGTCGCCGTGCCAATAAATGCTGATCGGCTCGCCCTCGGGCAGGTCCGCAATGATCTCGGCCTTGTAGGTTTCGCCGATGGACTTGAAATGCGCGATCGCCTTGTCGCGCGGCCACACTTCGCGGCGCGTGGGCAAGGCCTTGTCCACGATTTCCTTCATGCGCTTCTCGATCAGCTCGAGGTCGCTTTCATGGAACGGCTCGTTGCGCGCGAAGTCATAGAAAAAACCGTCTTCGATATTCGGGCCGATCGTCACTTGCGTGCCGGGAAACAGCTCCTGCACCGCCTGCGCCATCAAGTGGGCGCAGTCGTGACGGATGAGGTCGAGCGCTTCGGCCTCGTTCTTGATCGTGATGAGCCGGACGGACGCGTCTTTCGCGATCGGCGTGAAAAGGTCCTTCATCTCGCCATCCACCTCGATGGCGAGCGCGGCCTTGGCGAGCCCCGGGCCGATGTCGGCCGCGATGTCAGCGCCAGTGGTCGTGCCGGCAAAGGTCCGCTCGCTGCCGTCGGGCAGGGTGATCTTTACGGGTGACATCTGTTGTTCGTTGGCGCTGGACATTGGTTTTTCTCGCGTTGCCGCGGGCTCCTTTCCTTTGGAATTGCCATTCGGATCGCTGCAATGCAGCGAATGCCGCACATTATGGGGCCAAAAGGTTAAGTCAAGCCGGATGAGGCCGGGCGGGCGGGGCCCCGGGCCCTTCCCATCCGCGGGCCGGATTGGTTAAGGTCCCCTCGAAAACGATTGCCTTCCAAGGGGACATTGCCATGCGCCGCATTTTTCTGGGTCTGACCGGGATTCTTTTCCTCGGGCTTGGGGCCTGTGTCATGCCGGGGTCCGATGCGGCCTATCTGCTGGCCCGCGAATACCCGCGCGAGAACCTGTCGCCGCAAAGCTTCCTCGTTTGCCTGCAGCATGGCTGCAACAAAGAAGTCGAGGTCTCGCTGACCGAGGAACAGTGGCAGGAAGTTCGCGAAATTTTTGCCCAGCCCCCCGTGGTGGGCGAGGCCGGTACGCCGGAGGGGGAACGCGCGCAGATCGCCTTTGCCCTCGCGCGGATCGAACAGCTCGTCGCTCCTCTCGCCAATACAGGCGGTGACGTGGGCGGGTCTTTCTCGGGCTTCGGTCGCACCAATCAGCTCGATTGCGTAGACGAGATGGTCAACACCACGACCTATCTAACCATGATGTACAACGATGGATTGTTTCAGTTTCACCGCCCGGGCCATCGAGTGACCGAGGCCCTGTCCATTCGGGGGTTCTGGCCCCACACGGTGATGACGGTCTATGACACCACTGCGGGCGACAAACCTTACGTGATTGATACCTGGATCAAGAACAATGGCGAAGTGCCTTACGTCATGGCGCTCAGCGATTGGCGCGCAGGTGTGCATCACCATGACCTTGTCACGGGCGAAGAACTTACGCGAATGATCTACTGATTTTATTGCGCGGCTTCGACGGGTTGCTGATTGAGCAGACCCGTTTCGGTGAGCGTCGCCACGACTGTTTCCACTGGCACCGCGTCCAGATCGGGCGCTTCAAAGACCTGCACCATGCGGCCGCGCGGCGCGCAGCGGCGCGGGTCGGACTCGTCGGAAAAGAGTACGAGACTGGGGCACCCAGCCGCCGCGATCAGGTGCATGGGGCCCGTGTCATTGCCGATGGCGAGCTGCGCGCGGCCCCCCAAAGCGGCGATCTGCATAAAATCCGTCCTGTCGATCAGGCTCACCGCGCCGACGCAGGCGCCCAGAATGATATCCGCCGCGTCGCGCTCCGCCTTGGTGCCGATGACCACGGGGCGGATGCCGCGCGCCATCAACTCGCGGGCGAGGGCGCCATATAGTTTCGCGGGCCAGCGCTTGCCGGGCCGGTGGGCCGAGCCACCAGGAACGAGCAGGGCGAAAGGCTCGCCGCGCGTGTTGAACCCTAGCTCGCTCAAATTGGTGCGCGACGGCGTAAGGGCGAAGGAAAGATCCGTCAGCGGAACATCCGACACCCCCGCCATGGCGAGCTGTTCACGCTGGCGTTCCACCGTATGCATTTCGGCGCGGGTGTCGTTCTTGTGCGGATGGGAACAGCCCGGCGCAATGCCCGACCATTCGGGCCGGTGCGGGCCCATCAGGAAATAGAGCGCGCTTGAGCGGTCGGAGGTTTGCAGGTCATAGACCCGCTCAAACTCGCCCGCGCGCAGGCGCTTGATCATTTTCAATTGCCGGGTGAGGGGGCGTTCCCGCCCATCGGTCCAGATCGCATCGAAAATCCCGCTGGCCCATGCCAGCGGTGCGAAAGGCGCGGTGGTCAGCAAGGTGATATGGGCCGTGGGGTGATGGGCGCGGATCGCCTTCATGGGGCCCAGTGCCTGAACGAAATCGCCCAGCGCGCCGAGCTTGATGACAAGGATATGTTCCGGCCCGGTCAGCCCGCGCGTCGCCACGATGCGGCGTTTGGCGGCGGAGCCCCCGAGCCGGCGATAGACGCTGAGCGTCCGTTTGCACATCTCATCGAGCGAATAAGTCTCGCGCACATGGGCCTGACCCAAAGCGCCCATGGCCGCCCGCCCGCCAATCCCCTGATCGATGGCTTCTATCAGCGCGTCGGCAAGGGCGTTCGCGTCCCCTGGCGGGACGCGCCAGCCGGTGGCAAGACCTTCCGCCCCCGGATCATCCGACGTGGTGACAATGGTTTCGCGGGCGCCCCCGTGGTCGGCGGCGATGACCGGGCGGCCCATGGCTTGGGCTTCCACCGCGACGCGGCCAAAGGCTTCGGCCTCGATGGAAGGCGCAACCACAATGTCGGCAGCCAGATAGGCGGCGGGCATGTCTGCCGTGTGGCCCACGATGCGCACGCGACCGGCAAGCCCGTGGTTGTCGGCGAGGCGCGAAAGTTCATTGGAATAGGCTTCGCGGCCCTGATCGTCGCCCGCGAGGATGTACACCGCGTCGTCACCGCGCCCACGTTCCTTCATGATGGCGGCGGCTTCGATCAAGACTTGCTGGCCTTTCCAGCGCGTCAGCCGCCCGGGCAACAGAACGACTGTGCGCTCGTCGGCGGATTGCGAAACTGACAACCCCCAGCGTTCGCGCATGACCTTGACGCGTTGGTGGTCCACCTTGTCGGGGTCAAAGGCCGCCATGTCCGTGCCGCGCGGAATGGTGACGATATTGGGTTCGGGCAGGCCATAGGTGTCGTGCACATGGCGCGCAATGAAATGGGAATTGGCGATAACGAGGTCGCCCCGCGCCATGATGGAATTGTAGAACCGCTTTATCGGCAGGCGCGCATTATATGTGCCGTGATAGGTGGTCACAAAGGGTCGCCCCGACAGGCGTGCGGCGATCATGGCGCTCCACGCCGGCGCGCGGCTCCGCGCGTGAACGATGTCCACTTCGAAATGATCGATAATGTGCAGAAGGCGGATAACGTTCGCCAGAATGCCGTAGGGGTTTTTTGTGTGCGCGGGGATTTTGATGAGCTCGCCGCCCGCCGCGCGCAGTTCAGGCTCGAGCCGCCCCCCCCGGCTTGCAACAATGGCGCGCCCACCTGCCCGGGTGATGGCGTGGGCAATATCCACGGTTGTCCGTTCGGCGCCGCCGGTTTCCAGATCTGGAATGATCTGCAGCACCGTCAGACCCGGTCCTGGAATATCGCGCAAGGTGTTGCTAGCTTCGCTCACGATGTCTTTCGTACCTCGACCGGGGGACTTTATTCCATGACTGACGATGCGACCATTGCCGGGCCCGCGCCGGACCGGCTGACCACACCCGAAGGGGAAACCATCGCCTACCACCATTCGCGGGGGGAGGGAACCGGCCTGCTCTGGCTTGGGGGCTTCATGTCCGACATGGAGGGCTCCAAAGTCCTGACCCTCGAAGGCTGGGCGAAGGACGCGGGGCGCCCCTTCACGCGGTTCGATTATTTTGGCCATGGCGTCTCAAGCGGCGCATTTCGCGGGGGCACGATCTCGCGCTGGCGGGATGATGCGCTGAAAATTGTGGACGACGTGACGACGGGCCCGCTCATTCTGGTGGGCTCCAGCATGGGGGGCTGGATCGCCTCGCTGGTGGCGCTCGCCCGGCCCGAGCGCGTTGCCGGGATCATCTTCATCGCGCCGGCGCCGGATTTTACCGAAAAGCTCATGTGGGCGGATTTTTCGGACGAAGCCAAAGCCGCCGTCATGGAAAAGGGCGAATGGCTCAGCCCGTCCGAGTACGGCTATGACCCTTATCCCATCACGCGGCGGTTGATCGAAGACGGCCGCACGAACTGCATTATGGACGGGCCCATTGCGATCTCTTGCCCCTTGCGCGTGTTGCAGGGGATGCGCGATCCCGACGTGCCGTGGGGCCACGCGGTGGCCTTCGCGGAATTACTTGAATCAGGTGACGTCACCGTCACGCTGATCAAGGACGGCGACCATCGCCTGTCCGATGATCAGAATCTCGCGCGCCTGATCGACACGGCGGAAACGCTTTGCTGGGAACTTGAGGGGGAAGAAAGCGTCTAGCCCGCGGTCTGTTTGGCGCGTTCTTCCCGCGCATTGTTCAGCGCATCGTAGCCTTCTTTATAGGTCGGGTACTTCAGCTGGATACCGAGTTCAGATTTGACTTTGGCGTTTGAAACACGCCGGGTCTCGCCATAAAGGCTGACCATGGTCTTCGCCTTGTCTTCATCCAGAGTTTCATACTCAACCGTTGGCGGAACCGGCGCCCCGAGCAGCTGATAGGCATATTCGAGTGGGATCTCGGGGCCGGTCTGAAGGTCATCAATACAATTGTAGACCGATCCAGGGTTGGGATTTTCCATCGACGTCTTCAGAATTTGCGCGAGGTCTTCCACATGTATGCGGGAGGTGACGTGGCCTTCCTTGTGAACGAGATCGGGCGCGACGTTCGAGGCGCGCCGCAGGGCGCTGCGCCCGGGGCCATAGATCGCGCCAACGCGGAAGAGATGGAGGGGCAGACCGTGTTTTTTAAAAAGCTGGCGATGACGTTGTTCAACGCGCAGGCGCAACTTTCCCCGCGCCGTTCCGGGGTTCACGGCATACTCCTCGGTCGCAACCTCGTCGCCCGTGTCGCCATAGACCGAGACGGTGGAAAGATAGCCATACCATTTCAGATTGGGCGCGACGGTTTTCAGAATTTCGAAGTGGTTCTTCAAAACCGGGTCGCCTGCTGCCGTCGGCGGCAGGGAATGCAGGATATGCGTGACATTTTTCAGGACGCGCTGGGGTGCGGTAATCGGCCCCTGGTCCTCGGCCCAGATATGCGGTTCGACGCCATCGTCCCACATGCCGTTAACCTTGGCCTGATCCCGTGTGGTGCCCGCCATCTTCCAGCCCTCAGGCCGCAGCAGCCGCGCAAGAAACATCGCCGTGTAGCCATACCCGAAGAAAAAGACGCGGTTCATTGACACTCAAACCCTTTTAACGACATCACCTGGTTTTCACTTGCCAAAACGGCGTTTGTCGCGACACTTGGCCCGTGATGAAACGACACTCCTACACATCTTTCTCTATTGGGTCCACTTTTGCCAGTTTGCTGGCCTTGCTGTGGTTAATCCCGGGCGCGGCCCTGGCGCAAGGCGCTGCAGCGAGCGGCGGATTTGGCGATTCAGAGGCCTATGAACTGTGCCTGGGCGCCATCGACGATGACCCGCTGACGGCCTTTGACCGGGCGCTCGCCTGGCGTGATCAGGGGGGCGGGGCGCCCGCCGTTCACTGTTCGGCGCTGGCGCTGATCGCCCTTGGCCAGTATGGCGATGCGGCGGACCGGCTCGATGCGCTGGCGCAGGATACCCACAACGGTCTCAACGCCGCCATTCGCGCGCAACTTCTGGTGCAGGCGGGCAATGCCTGGATGATGGAAGGCATTCCCGAACAGGGTGTTGAGTCATTGAACTCTGCACTGTCCCTGAATGTGCCGAGCGATGCTCTCTCTGCGGAAATCTATTTCGACCGCGCGCGGGCCCGGTTCATGGACGGGCTGTGGGACGAGGCCGTTGACGACCTCAGCGATGCGCTCAGCTATCAACCCGGCGCAAAGGATGCGCGGACCTTGCGCGCTACGGCCTATCGCCTTGCCGGGGACATGGCCAATGCGCGGGCTGACGTGACCTTTGTTCTGGACGACGATCCGGACTATGCACCGGCGCTACTGGAAAGTGGCGTATTGCATATTGCCGCGGGCGACGAGGCGGCAGCGCGGGCGGACTGGGTCCATGTATTGCGGCTCGACGATGCGGAAGACGATCTGAAAGGCGCCGCGCGCGCCTATTTGCAGGAACTCGACTTTCCCGGCGGGCTTCAGGACTAGGGGCGGTCCCATTCGGCGCACACATCCGCGTCGGTCTCTTGCGGCTCATGGTTCGCACGCAAGTTTTCAAACTCATCAGATTTCAAAATGCGCGACAGGGCCCAGACCGCCATGGCGCGCACCAGCGGCGATGGATCAGTCAGTAGCGGCGTGACAAGACGCGCATAACCCGCATTCTTTGTATTGCCGACGGCGATCAGCACGTTGCGGATAAACCGGTCGCGCCCTGTCCGCTTGATAGGCGATCCGGCAAAGACTTCGCGGAATGCCTTGTCGTCGAGCATAATCAAATCGGCGAGAAGCGGCGCCTTTAACTCGATGCGCGCGTGATAGGCGGCCTCGCGGGCGGCTTGCGCGAACTTGTTCCAGGGACAGATGGCGAGGCAATCATCGCAGCCATAGATGCGGTTGCCCATGGCCTCACGGAATTCAAGCGGGATATGCCCCTTATGCTCGATGGTGAGATAGGAAATGCAGCGCGTCGCATCCAATTGATAGGGCGCGGGGAATGCGTCGGTGGGGCAAATGTCGAGACAGGCGCGGCATGATCCGCAACGATCATCGTGGGCCTCGTCAGGTTTCAGCTCCAGCGTCGTGTAGACGATCCCGAGAAAAAGCCAGGAGCCAAGCTCGGTCGACACAAGGTTTGTGTGCTTGCCCTGCCAGCCGAGCCCGGCGGCGGCAGCGAGCGGTTTTTCCATCACGGGGGCGGTGTCGACAAAAACCTTCACGTCCCCGCCGTGGGTTTCGACAATGGCGCGGGCGAGCTGTTTCAGTCGTTTTTTCAGAACGTCATGATAGTCCTTGCCGCGCGCGTAGACCGAAACGACGCCCCGTTCGGGCCGCTTCAAATCATCCAGCGGATCATGGTTCGGGCCGTAATTGTGGCCGACGGCGATGATGGATTTTGCTTCGGGCCATAGCACTTGCGGGTCGGCCCGTTGATCGGCACGCGCTTCCAGCCAATTCATGTCACCGTGACGATGTTCCCCCAGAAACTCGAACAGGCGCGCGCCCGCATCGCCTAAATCGGCGCGTGCGACACCGGCGGCATCAAACCCAAGCTTCAGGGCCTTCGCCCGGATACGCGCTTCGGGCGCGGGATCAGAAGTCGAGGTCGGCATATTGCTTCGTCGGCGGCATGCCGGGCACCCGGTCGGCGAGAATGCTGCGGAAGGAGGGGCGGGATTTCATTCGTTGGTACCAGTCCTTCGCCACGGGAAAGCTGTTCCACGGCACATCACCGCAATAATCAAGGGCGCTTAGATGCGCGGCGGCGGCGAGGTCGGCGTAGGTGAGGTCGTCCCCGGCAAGCCAGCGCCGCCGGTCGGCGAGATAGCTCAGATAGTCGAGATGAATGCGGATGTTGTGCAGCCCTGCGCGAATGCAGTTCATGTCGGGCTGGCCCGCGCGGCGCAGCCGCTTGTGCACTTTTTCATAGAGCAGCAGCTCGGTGACTTCCGTGTGGAATTTTTCATCGAACCAGGCGACCAGCCGCCGCGCCTCGGCGCGCGCCGCGGGGCCCGTGGGCCAGAGCTTGAGGCCGCCGCCGGTCTCTTCCAGATATTCGCAAATGACGGCGGAAGGGCTCAGCACCGTTTCCTCGTCCAGCTCAAGCACGGGCAGGGTGCCGGCGGGGTTCAGGGCCAGAAGCTCGTCACCCATGGCCCAGGGCTCAGCGGCTTCGATCTCCGCGAGCATTTCCTTCTCATGAATGGCGATCCGAACTTTGCGGCCAAAGGGCGAGAACGGAAAATGGACGAGGCGCATGGTCATGGGCGCGCAGTCTAGCTGCGTCGCCTGAAGCTGGCCATAGGGAAGCGCTTACTCCGCTGCTTGACCCGCCGCCGGGGCGTTGTCGTCGAGCGGGTGTTCGATCCGCGAGATCATCTCCTTGGGGCAGATCTGGACAAAGCGGTCTCGGGTCTGTTCCCAGTCGGCGAGGATGTCATGGGCGCGGACGGATTCCGTGCGGCGCATGTGCTCCTCGATCAGGTCGCGCAACACCCCTTCCCAATGGGCACTGCGGATCGGCACCGCCACCACGCTTTCGGGGTTGAGGTGCGGGGTCAGGTGATCATCCGGGTCATAGACAAAGGCCATGCCGCCGGTCATGCCCGCGCCGAAGTTGTCCCCCACGCGGCCAAGGATCGCGACCGTCCCGCCGGTCATGTATTCGCAGCCGTTCGCACCGCAGCCTTCGATGACGGCTGTCGCGCCGGAGTTCCGCACGGCAAAGCGCTCGCCCGCTTGGCCTGCCGCAAACAGTGCGCCGCTCGTCGCGCCATAAAGCACCGTATTGCCGATGATGGTGTGGTCGGCGGCATTGAGTGGGCTTTCGGGCGCGGGGCGTAGCACGATGGTCGCGCCGGACAGCCCCTTGCCGACGTAGTCATTTGCTTCGCCCAGCACGTCGATGGTCAGCCCCTTCACCGCGAAGGCGCCCAGCGACTGCCCGGCGGAGCCGCGCAGCTGCAACATCAACTGACCGTCATGCAGACTGTCCATGCCGAAGCGCCGCACGATATGCGCCGAGGTGCGCGTGCCGATGCCGCGATCCGTATTGCGCACCGTATAGGTGAGCTGCATCTTCGCGCCCTTGGCAAAGAAGGGCCCCGCGTCCTTGAAGATTTGCGCGTCCAGCCCCTCGGGCACTTCGTTGCGGCCCTCAAGCGTGCAGTAGCGCGGGTTGCCGCCGCTGTCGGCCTTCACGAGCAAGGGATTGAGATCGAGATCGTCGAGGTGGCTCGCGCCCCGGCTCGCCTGCGCGAGGAGGTCCGTGCGCCCGATAATCTCATTCAGGCTCTTTGCGCCCAGGGACGCAAGAATTTCGCGCACTTCCTCGGCGATAAAGGAAAACAGATTGATGACTTTTTCCGGCGTGCCGCCAAAACGCGCGCGCAAGTCTTCGTCCTGGGTGCAGACGCCGACCGGACAGGTGTTTGATTGGCACTGCCGCACCATGAGGCAACCCATGGCAACGAGCGATGCGGTGCCGATGCCGAATTCCTCCGCGCCCAGCATGGCGGCGACAACGATGTCGCGGCCGGTGCGCAGGCCCCCATCGGTGCGCAGGCGGATGCGATGGCGCAGGGCGTTGAGGGTCAGCACTTGATTGGCCTCTGAGAGCCCCAGCTCCCACGGCGCGCCGGCGAATTTGATCGAGGTGAGCGGGGAGGCGCCCGTGCCGCCCGAATGACCGGAGATGAGGATCACGTCGGCCTTTGCTTTCGCAACGCCCGCGGCAATGGTGCCGATGCCGGAGGAGGCGACAAGCTTCACGCAAACGCGCGCATCCGGGTTGATCTGTTTGAGGTCAAAGATGAGCTGCGCCAGATCCTCGATGGAATAGATGTCGTGGTGCGGCGGCGGGGAAATAAGTGTCACCCCCGGGGTCGCATTACGGAACTTGGCAATTAGCTCTGTCACCTTGAAGCCGGGCAATTGCCCGCCTTCGCCAGGCTTTGCCCCTTGCGCCACTTTGATTTCAAGTTCGCGCGCGTGGCTGAGGTATTCTGCGGTCACGCCAAAGCGGCCCGAGGCTACCTGCTTGATGGCACTGTCCGCATTGTCGCCGTGCGGATCGGGATGGAAGTGATCAGGGTTTTCCCCGCCTTCGCCGGAATCCGATTTCGCGCCGATGCGGTTCATGGCGATGTTGAGAGTGCGGTGCGCCTCGGGCGAGAGCGCGCCCAGCGACATGCCCGGCGTGACAAACCGTTTGCGGATTTCGTTGATCGATTCAACATCCTCAACGGGAATGGGCTCCGCATGGGGGCTGAATTCCATCAGGTCACGGATTGAAATGGGCGGCTGTTCGGCAACGCCGTCTGAATACTTTTTGTAAAGGGCATAGTCGCCGCGCGTGACGGCTTCCTGCAGCATGTGGATCAGTGGGCCCGAATGGCCATGGGTCTCCGCGCCCGCGCGGAAACGATAGAAGCCGCCATTGCTCAGGTGGTCTTCGCGTTCCGGTCCATAGGCGCGCAGGTGGCGGGCAAGCAAGTTGTCTTGCAGTCCGGCAAGGCCGAGGCCGGAGATACGGCTTTGAACGCCGGGAAAATATTCGGCGACCAATGCGCGGGACAGCCCCACCGCCTCGTAATTGAAACCGCCGCGATAGGACGAAATGACCGAGATGCCCATCTTGGACATGATCTTCATCAGCCCCGCATCGATCGCATGCAGATAATTGTCGATGCACTGGTTAAAGGTCAGGTCGCCATAAAGACCGCGCGCCTGACGTTCGGCGATGATCGCCTCGGTCAGATAGGCATTGACCGTGGTCGCGCCGCAGCCGATCAGCACCGCCATGGAATGGGGGTGCATGCTTTCCGCCGTGCGCACACTAAGCGAGGTGTAGGTCCTGAGCCCTGCCGCCACGAGATGCGTCTGCACGGCGGCCGTGGCGAGAATCATAGGAAGTCCCGCGCGCGTCGGCCCAACCTTCTCGTCCGTCAGGATCAAGTGGCCAAAGCCGCGCCGCACAGCATCTTCCGCTTCCTGACGAATATGGGTCAGGGTGTCGCGCAAGGCGTGGGCTTCGCAGGTGCCGTCCTCCGTCACCTCCATGGTGCAATCGATTTCATAAAGCCGGTCGCCCAGAACGCCGCGCAGGCGCTCGACCATGCCGTTTGAGATGGCGGGGCTTTCCAGCGTGTAGATCTGATCCTGCGGGGACTGGCCGGAAAGGATTGCGCGCAAATTGCCAAAGCGCGTCTTCAGGCTCATCACCCGGTCTTCGCGCAAGGGGTCAATGGGCGGGTTTGTCACCTGGCTGAAGTTTTGCCGGAAGTAATGCGCCAATGGGCGATACTCATCCGACAAAACGGCAAGCGGCGTGTCGTCGCCCATGGAGCCGATGGCTTCCTTGCCGGTTTCAACGAGCGGCTGGAGCACAAGCTCCATGTTCTCGCGCGTTTGCCCCGCTGCGATCTGGCGGCGCAACAGGTTTTCACCGGTGATGGTGACGGGCTCCGGCCCCGGGCGAATGCTTTCGTCCAATTCGACAATTTGCTTCGCCCATTTGTTAAAGGGCAGCGCGCCGCAAAGCTGATCCTTGAGCGGGCGATCGCGATAGAGCTTGCCGTCCTGCAGGTCCACGCCGATGAGTTGCCCGGGCCCCACGCGGCCCTTTTCCACAATGTCCGCCTCGGGCGCGGCCACCATGCCCGCTTCGGAGCCGAGCAATAGCAGGCCGTCACGTGTGAGGGAGTAGCGCATAGGGCGCAGGCCGTTGCGGTCCATGCCGCCGATGACCCAGCGCCCGTCTGTTGCCGCAATGGCGGCGGGTCCATCCCACGGTTCCATGACGGAATTCAAAACATCATACATGGCGCGGTGGCCGTCGGGCATGGCGCGCACTTTCTTGGACCAGGCCTCGGGGATCAGCGTCAGCTTGGCGAGCGGGGCGGGATTGCCAGCTCGCACCAGCGCTTCATAGACGGCGTCGAGCGCGGCGCTGTCGGACGAGCCCGCCTGGATCAACGGAAGGACTTCGCTCGCGTGTGATTTGGCGGCATCCGAAGCGATCATCGCCTCGTGGCTGCGCATCCAATTGGTGTTGCCCTTGATCGTATTGATCTCACCATTGTGGGCGAGCATGCGGAAAGGCTGCGCCAGCCGCCATGTGGGAAACGTGTTCGTCGAATAGCGCTGGTGGTAAATGGCATAGGCCGAAACGAAACGTGCGTCCGCAAGGTCGGGATAAAACGTCGACAGCTGTTCGGCCAGAAACATGCCCTTGTAGACGAGCGACTTGGTCGACAGTGAGCAGATGTAAAAGTCATTGATGTTGCGCTTGAGGATTTCGCGCTCGATGCGTCGCCGCACAATGAACAGGGTCCGTTCGATCTCGTCGAGGTCTTCTTCCTCGCCGCAACTGAACATGATCTGCTCGATCTCGGGGCGGGTAGCATTTGCCTTTTCCCCGATGACAGAAGTGTCCACCGGCACCTGGCGCCAGCCATAAATCGTAAGGTCGAACTTCAGCAGTTCCGTTTCCACAACCGTGCGGCAAGCTTCCTGCGCCGCGTAGTCCGTGCGCGGCAAAAAGATCATGCCAATGCCGATGCGGCCGCTCACCACATGGTGCGCGGTGCGTGCGATTTGGGCGCGGAAAAAGTCCTGACTGATTTGCAGATGCATGCCCGCGCCGTCGCCGGTCTTGCCGTCGGCATCGACGGCCCCCCTGTGCCACACGGCCTTTAGCGCGGCGATGGCTTTTTCAACGACTTCGCGGCGCGGCACACCGTCGACGGCGGCAACCAGGCCGACACCGCAATTGTCATGCTCGCTTGAAGGGTCATAGAGCCCCTCGTGCGCCAACCGGTCCCGTTCGGCGGTGAAATTTTTCACGTAATCGCTCATGACGCCTCCGCGTGAGAACCGGCTCGCAGCGCCGTCAGATAATGATCGATAGAGCGCGTAACCTCGCGCCCGTCGCGCACGGCCCAGACAACCAGTGACGCGCCGCGCGCAATGTCGCCCGCGGCAAAGACGCCGGGCATCGACGTCATGGCCGAATTGGGATCGATGGCAAGCGTGCCCCAGCGATCAACGCCAAGGGTCGGCTCATGAAACAGCTTGGGCAGGTCCTCGGGGTCGAACCCGAGCGCGGTGATCACCATGTCGGCGTCCAGACGGAAGTCAGACCCCACAATGCGTTCGATGCGCTGCCGCCCGCCCGCTTCGGGTGCGCCCAGCCGCATGCGTTCGGCCTTGACGCCCGTCGCTTTCTTGAGGCCCTCGATACCGAGCGGGCTTGCCAACCATTCGAAGACCACGCCTTCGGCCTCGGCATGGCCCACTTCGCGTTGGGAGCCCGGCATGTTCGCCCGGTCGCGGCGGTAAAGGCAGGTCACGGATTCTGCGCCTTGGCGGACGGCGGTGCGCACGCAGTCCATGGCCGTGTCACCGCCGCCGATGACGACGACGCGCTTGCCCTTTGCATTCATCAGCCCGCTGTCATAGTCGGGCACCGTGTCACCAAACCCCTGCTTGTTCGACGTGATGAGATAATCAAGCGCAGGGATGACGCCCTTGAGATTTGATCCGGGTACGGAAAGCTCCCGTGCGCCATAAACGCCAGTGGCGATCAGCACCGCTTCATGCCGGTCGCGCAGTTCGGAAAAGCTTACGTCCTCGCCGACGTCCGTATTGAGCTGAATGGCAACGCCCGCTTCGTGCAGGCGCGTGACGCGCCGTTCCACCACATGTTTTTCCAGCTTGAAGCCGGGAATGCCATAGGTCAGCAGCCCGCCCGCCCGGTCGTGCCGGTCGTAGATGGCAACGTCATAGCCGCGCGTGCGCAGCCCCTCCGCCGCCGTCAGCCCCGCGGGGCCCGATCCGATGATGCCCACCGATTGGCCCTTGGGCGCGCCGACGCGCACCGGCTTCACCCAGCCCTTTTCCCAGGCGGTTTCGGTGATGTAGCGCTCAATGGCGCCGATGGTGACGGTGCCGTGCTTTGATTGCTCAATGACGCAGGAGCCTTCGCACAGGCGGTCTTGTGGGCAGATGCGGCCACAGATCTCCGGCATGGCATTGGTTTCCTGGGAAAGCTCATAGGCCTCCTCCAGGCGACCCTCCGCGGTCGCGCGCAGCCAGTCGGGAATATTGTTCCCCAGTGGGCAATGGACCTGACAGAAAGGCACGCCGCACTGTGAACAACGGCTCGCTTGCTCGGCGGCTTTTTCGGCGGCGAACTCGCGATAGATTTCATCAAAGTCGGCGCGGCGCTCCTGTGGCGCGCGCTGGTCGGGGGGCGACCGGTCAAGGTCGATGAAATGGAGCATTTTCTGGGGCATTAGGGACTCTCACGTGGGCAGAATGTGAAATATCCGTGTGAGAACCGCGAGAGTCAAACATTTATCGGTCGATATGTCATAGAAGCTGACATGACTAACTTGTTTTGGACGCTGTGACGCAGGTCCCGTGGGGAGATCGTAAATGACCTGTAAATTTCCCGTCCTAATTATGTCATAAGACATGACGTACTTGCAGCCCTCGTCAGGCCACAACCAATGTGTATAGTGCGCCCCACGCGAAATCGGAGCCCCAGCGCATGCCCCTGGAACAGTTGATTCTTCTCGCCATTATTCAGGGGCTGACCGAATTTCTGCCCATTTCCTCCTCCGCCCATCTGATCCTGCTGCCCGAGTTTATGGGGCTGGAGGACCAGGGCCCGCTTATCGATGTGGCGGTCCATGTGGGCTCCCTGCTTGCCGTGGTGCTCTATTTCCATCGGGACGTGGGCGGGCTCTTCGCCGGGGCGCTCCACACGGTGCAGCGCAAGCGGACCCACGAATCTCAGCTTCTGTGGGCGCTGATTATCGCCACCATCCCGACTGTCGCCGTGGGGGGTGTGCTTTACCTCACAGGCGCTGTGGAGAGTTTGCGCAGTGCCGAAGTGATCGGCTGGGCGACGCTGATCTTTGGCGTGCTGCTCTACGAATCCGATCGCATCGGCATGCGCTTCAAATCTCTTTCCGATATGACGTTGTTCGGCGCGGTGGTCGTGGGGCTGTTTCAGGTGGTCTCGTTGATCCCCGGCACAAGCCGGTCGGGCATCACCATCACCGCCGGGCGGTTCCTGGGGCTGGAACGGTCAGAGGCCGCGCGCTTTTCCATGCTGCTCAGCCTTCCGACCATCGGCATTTTCGGGGTGCTGGCGGGGATTGAGCTCTGGCGGTCGGGCGAGGTCGTGCTGCAAACCAATGCGCTGATCGCGGCGGGGCTTTCGTTTGTGTCTGCCTATGCCGCCATCTGGTTCTTCATGGCGCTGGTTAACCGCATCGGCCTTCTGCCCTTCACCCTTTATCGCGTGGTGATGGGGCTCGGCCTTCTCGGTTACGTCTATTTCATTGCTTGATCGTCAGTAAGCTGACGATGCTCAGGCCGGTTCCTGTTCGAACTGGCCGTGGGGGCGATAGGCCCAAAGATAACTCGGCACAATCACATCCGGCGCGGCGGGCGAAATGGCGAGATCCTTGAATGTGCTCACGCCTTCCGACCCCACCACATTGTCTTCTTTGAGCAGCCGTACCTGATCCATGGTGAGCATGGGATTGGGCAGCAACTGCAGGAACATGGCCTTCATGCTGGCGAGGGCAAAGGGGACGGGAAGCAGCAAGCGGTTGCGATGCGTGACGGTGCAGATCAGCTGCATCAACTGTTTGAAGCTCATGACCTCCGGCCCGCCCAGCTCAAACGTCTTGCCCGCCCAATGGGGATTGTCGAGCACGCGCACCACAGCCTCGGCGATATCGCCCACATAGACCGGCTGGAAATTGGTCTTGCCGCCGCCAATCAGCGGGAGTACGGGCGAGACAGACGCCATCCACGCAAAGCGGTTGAAAAAACTGTCCTCCGGGCCAAAGACCAGTGAGGGACGCAGGATGGTCGCCTCGGGAAAGGCTTCGCGCACCAACGCCTCGCCTTCGGCTTTGCTGCGCGCATAGGCGGAGCGTGAATCCTTGTCCGCGCCGATGGCCGACATCTGGATGAACCGTTTGATACCAGCATCCTTTGCCGCACGGGCGATGCGGCCCGCGCCTTCGGCCTGAACGGCGGCAAATTTCTGGTTGCCTGCCTGGTGCAGAATGCCGACGAGGTTGATTACCACATCGGCGCCCTTTACCGCGTCGGCGACCGAGGCATCGTCGCGCACATTGGCGGGAAAGAGCTGGATCTGCCCTACGTTGCCCGCGGGCAAAAGGAACATGCCTTCATTGGGCCGCCGCACCGCCACGCGCACCCGCGCGCCCGTGCGCGCCAGCGCCTTGACCACATGGCGGCCGACAAAGCCCGAACCGCCGAAGACGCAGATCAATGGTTTCTGTCCCATGTCCAGCCCACCTGAGTTTGTTGTTCTTGTCATTTTTTGAAGGGCGCGCGGGGGCGCGCCCGATACGGATAGACGCCACTAGAAGAAGGGCACTTAAGCGACCCCATGAGTCTTACCCCAAAGCGGTGGCCTTGATAAGCGGATAAGGCTCACAGCCTGTGGATAGGGGAGGGACATATTGTTTCAGGGCCCAAGGCGCCCTTTCCGTGCTGCGTGCGCGAAAGAACCGTTGACAGGGACCATCGGGCGAGGCTAATTCACGCCCCTCGCCGATCCTGATGCCCAGGTGGCGGAACTGGTAGACGCGCTAGCTTCAGGTGCTAGTGATCGAAAGGTCGTGGAGGTTCGAGTCCTCTCCTGGGCACCACTTTTCTTCCCAATTGAATGTTGTTGCGACCCTGTCGGGCGCAACCACATGCTGCTAGGGTCGCGAGGTTTTTCTCCAGCCCAAGCGCACCCATGTCCCGAACTGAAATAGCTGACATCGCCGTCTGGCCCGAGGGGCAAAAACTCAGCCGTTGGGAAGATCCCTCCGTCGTCGTCACTCAATTTGCCGATCACGGGGCCTATCACCCGGCACTGATTGAAGAAGTGTTGTCGCGCACGGACGACCCGGATGTGTCGCGGCCCTATGAGCAAACTGACGGCATCGGCAAATACAAACTCTTTGATGTGGGAAACTGGGGCTCGCCCGCCGCGACGCTGATCCACAATCGCGCGCTCGCCATGTTTCGCCGGGTCTTCAAGACGCGCGAGCTGCATCTCGACCTGAGCTGGGCGAGCGTTTACGGCCATGGCGATCTTTGTTTGCCGCACAGCCACCCGCGCACCTTCGCGGGCGTTGTCTATATGCTGGAGCTTGGCGATCCGCCCAATGAGGAGTCGGGCATGTTCCTCTTTGCCGACCCGCGCATGCCCATCTGCTGCCGCGAAGAAAAGGGTTTCATGAGCACCCCTTGCGCGCCGCTGCTCACCCCCGGCACCATGATCATGTTCCCGGGGCAGGCGGTGCATTGCGTGACGCCTTATCTGGGGACCAAGCCGCGCATCACCATGTCATGGAACATCAATCGCGAGGCCGTGGCGGGTGATGCCCTGCGGCCTGCGAGCCGCCCGCCGGGGCAACGCTGAGTTTCGTGCTAGTCTGACCCATCAAAAGATTCGACCGAGGGGGAACGGCCATGGGCCTGATCGTTGGAAATATGTTCTGGATACTGATCGTTACCGGCGCGCTGACCACGCTGGTGGGTCTGGGCGCCTTGCGCCCGCGGCAGGGTTTGAAAGATGGTTTCGGCGGCGATACCGACGACGCGGCGGCGCTGCTGCTGATCCGTCACTGGAACTTTCTCATCGGCGTGACGGGCGTCTTGCTGCTTTACGCGGCATTCCATCCTGAGTTCCGCACGCTGATCCTCTGGGTCGCGGTTGCGAGCAAAAGCGCCTTTGCCGCGCTGGTGCTGGCGCAGTACCGCACCTTTGCGGGCACCTTCGCCGTGAAGGGCGCCATTGGCGACATCGTGATGGTGGTGCTCTTTCTGCTCTATCTTGTGGCGGCCTGACACTTGGCATGATTTCCAAAGACGATCTTCCCGCCGATTGGTGGGTTGATACGCCGGAGGCGATGTCGTTTCTCGCCCAGCAGTTGCAGGACGAAGCCCACGCCGGTCATGCCCTCAAGGGGCGGACCATGGTGGCGCTCGCCCGTGCCGATGGGCGGGACGATGTGCTTTACACTGATGCCGATGAAAGCCCACCGCGCTTTTACTGCATTCACCTGACGTGGTCGAAAACCAATGCGCCCGGTTATCCCGGGTACAGTGCCTTTGGCAGCCTCGCTGACTTCAAACGCTGGTGGGAATCCCTTTAGTCACACTCGAAGTCGTCTTCGCCAACAGGGTGGCACTGGGGCGGGAATCCATATTCTTGCCAGAAGCCGAGCGCGCCGAACTCGTGCGCCAGATCGTGGAACAGATCCGATTGGCGCGCTTCTTCAAAAAATGGGTACCAGATATTGATGTTGGAGAGGACGTCGAAGGTGAGTTCTGGCAGAGGTTCAATGCCGAGCCGGGCGGCGACATAGTACAGGCCGCTTGGTCCGAATGTCTCCGGGTTTGCAGCCGCATGCGCTTGTGCCAGGGCGTAGGCGTCTTCCGCGTTGTGGTTTTCGGGGTCCAGGAATGCATCGATAATGGGCCCCAATGGTGCATCGAAACCGATTTGGCCGCCTACAACAAACATCGCTTCCTCGCGGCGACCGTTTTCGATCAGCACGTCAAACGCGGCATTGCTCAATATCCCGTAGCCTTGTTCCAAGGTGCGGTAGAGCGCATCCAGCGCGAGCTGCTGTTCGCCGAGAACAAAATAAATTTCGATGAGCTCGCTCCGGCAACGGACGTATCCCGGGTCTATGTCGAGACAGTGCTCAAGGCCCTGCTGGGCCTGTTCAAAAAGCCCCATGGCGGCAATGTTTGTTGACCGCCAATCGAGGGCCACAACATTGTCAGGGTTCAGTTCAAGTGCGCGGTCGAACATTTCTATTCCCGCCGCGACATTGCCGGGGGAGTTTTCCAAGGCGCCGCCTAAGGCGGCATAGGCAAGGGAGCTTTCGGGGTTTAATTCCAACGCCCGGTTGGCGCTCTGGGTCGCCAGCGCGTTCTCGGTTTCTTCGGTGCGGTCGGTCCAGGCAGGTGCGATCACATGGGAGAGGGCCAGGATCTCCCATGCCTCAGCAAAGTCCGGGTCAAGCTCAACAGCATATTCGAGAAGCGTTATGGCTTCGTCGATCTGCACACGGCGCAGAAAGTATTCGCGCCCCTGGATATAGGCGTCATAGGCATCAAGGTTCGCGGTGACGGCCCGCACATCCACATTTGCGTCTTCCGGCGAAAGACCAAGCGATTCCGCAAGCGCCGCGACAATAGCGTCAGCAATCTCGTCCTGAATGGCGAAGATATCGGTCATGTCGCGGTCGAAATTTTCCGACCACATGTGCCGGTCGGTGCGCGCGTCAATCAACTGCGCGGTAATGCGCACGCTGTCGCCCGAGCGGCGCACGCTGCCTTCCAGCACATGACCGACGCCAAGTTCCTGGGCGATCTGATCGATCCCAAGGGGGCGGTTCTTGTATTGAAAGCTCGAGGTGCGCGAGGCGACTTGTAGTCCGTCAACCCGAACCAGGAGGTTCAAGATTTCCTCGGATATGCCGTCCGCGAAATATTCCTGGTTGCCCTCTTCACTGAGGTCCTGGAAGGCCAAGACCGCAATGGAGGTTTGGTCTTCGGTCGCGGTGGCGGTATTGGCCGACGAGGGGGCGCTCGAGGGCGCACGTGCAAAATTCAGCCAAATGCCGATGCCGATAACGGCGACCAGCGCCACCATGATGCCAATGTCGAGCCTGCTGACGCGGCCCTGCTCTCCCGGCGCAGCACTTTGTTCCCGCCGCAGCCCCTCGGGCGTCATCTCAAAGGCCCAGGCGCCGATCGCAACGAGGGGCAGCCCCCCGAGCAACAGAACCAGGGCAGCCGTCGCGAACCAATCGGGCAGTCCCAGAATAGGCGCCACGGTGGTAATCACTTGCAGGATGACCCAGCCGGCGACCACATAAAGGCCGGTTACCCGGATCACATTTCGGCGGCTAAGTTCGCTTAAGAAATTCAAACTAGGCTTCCCCTCAAAGAGCGGCCACGGCCGATCAGCGGCACGGGGTGCATATTCACATATTCGGGTCCTCCCGCAAGGCAAAGCGGGGACTGGCTTTTGTCGACCAAACCGGGCTAAAAGGCGCCAATGAGCAAGAAAGCCAAAATCCACCTCTATCAGGGTGACCTGCCGACAGGCCTCGACCTCGGCAAGGTAGTCGCCATCGATACGGAAACTATGGGCCTTAACCCCCATCGCGATCCGCTGTGCCTCGCGCAGCTGTCGAGCGGGGACGGGGAGGCGCATCTGGTGCAATTCAACCGCAGCTCCTATGACGCGCCGAATTTGAAGGCGCTGCTGGCGAACCAGAGTGTCCTGAAGCTTTTCCACTTCGCGCGTTTCGACGTTGCGGTGATGGCCAAATATCTGGGGGTCACTTGCGCGCCGGTTTACTGCACGAAGCTTGCCTCCAAGCTGGTGCGGACTTACACGGATCGGCACGGGCTCAAGGATCTGGCAAAGGAGCTGGTGGGCGCCGATATGTCCAAACAGCAGCAAAGCTCGGACTGGGGCGCGCCTGAGCTCACCCCGGCCCAGCTCGAATACGCCGCCTCGGACGTGCTCTATCTCCACGAAATGAAGGCCGTGCTGGACGAAATGCTGGCCCGCGAGGGGCGGACGGAACTCGCTCAGGCCTCTTTCGACTATCTGCCGACCCGGGCCATGCTGGACCTCGGCGGCTGGTTCGATCAGGACATTTTCTCCCATTAGATCACTCACGCCGATGCCCCGGGGCATGGCTCCGGGGGGGGCGGGCTAACCGCCCGGCGCGCCTTGCGCGCGTTTGAGTGCCAAATGCTTCCTTTGCCCGCCATTTCGCCCATCGGGGGTTGCGGTGCGTGCCTGATGCGTTATTGTGCAGTGCACAAATTGCCGCGGCGGACGGGTTTTCCGTTGATTCGCGCGGCCCCCATCCCCATAGTTTCTTTTGGGGTTAGGCCAGACTTGGCAAGGTAAATGCATGAGCGGGGGGCTCTTGTTAACCAGCCATAAGGCATAGCTGCCCTAACGGGTGGCAGGCGGATTACCTGGGGAAACACGTCGGATGGCGGGGTGCCCCCGCGGGTCCGGCTTGCCTTGCGGGTCCGGTGGAGAAGGACAAGAGGTGTCGAGCGAATACTTCATTCCTGATGAGGACGACGTGGCCCTGCGCCCGGCGGCGCCCGCGCGCGAACCGGCGCGTGAGGCCCCTGTAAAGTCGGCCTTCTACGGGATGCCCCTGCGAACGGGGGAAGATTACGAAGCGCACCGCAATCGCGTGCTGCGCTCGGCGGCGTCGTACAGCCGCTTTGTCAGGACGCTTAAGCTTTTGTTGCCGCTGTCCGCCTTTGCTGTTGTAGTCGCTGCGGCGCTCTTCGTTCTGATGTATGACGCGGACGATACGCTGACCTTGAGCTTTACCTCCGTTGAACATCTCGACAATGACTTGCGCATGGTCAACCCGCGCTTTTCGGGCATGGACTATGAACGCCGCCCGTTCCTGGTGACGGCGACCTCCGCCATTCAGGATGTGCGCGACCCGCGCAATGTGACACTCGAGGATCTGCAGGCCGACATGGCCCTCAGTGAAACGAGCTGGGTGGGGCTCAGCGCCGAACGCGGACGTCTCGACAGCGAGGCCCAGACGCTGGAGCTTGATGGCAACATCAGTCTCTTCACCGACGCGGGCTATGAATTTCATACCCAGCATGCCGTGGTGCAGCTGGAAGAACAGCGCGTGACCTCCAATACCGAGGTTACGGGGCAGGGCCCCTTGGGCACCTTGCGCGCTGATGGGTTTGTTGCCGAGGACGCGGGCGACCGCCTGCGGTTTTCGGGAAATGTTCGTATGCGGATTTATCCGCCAGGTTCGTAAGGCTGGGCAGGGAACGAGAAAGGCTCCATGACATGAAGCGCCCCTACCTGATCGTGATTTTGGCATCAGCCCTGATGCTGACCGCCCCTGCGTTCGCGCAGGAGGGCGGCTTTCTGGGCCAGATGGGCCAGCCCATCGACACCAGCGCCCCGATTGAAATTTCTGCGGACGCGCTCGAGGTTCTGCAGGCCGAACAGGTCGCGGTCTTTTCGGGCAATGTGGACGCCATTCAGGGCGATATGCGGCTTCAGGCCTCAAATATCCGCGTGCACTACAATTCCGGCGGCGGTACGGGCGGCGAGATTAGCCGCATCGACGCGACCGGCGATGTGCACGTCTCATCGGCCACCGAAACCGCGCGGGGCGACTCAGCGGTTTACAATGTGGTTGGCGAAGAAGTGACCATGGAAGGAAACGTGGTGCTGACCCAGGGCGGCAACGTGATCCAGGGGGATCGGTTGACCATCGACCTGGCCACCGGGCACAGCCGCATCGAAGGCGGCGCCTCCATGGTTTCGGATGGAAATGATTCAGGACGCGTTCGGGGCGTGTTTACCATCCCGCGTGATACTGACGGCGCAGCGGAAACGCCGCCCGCCGAAGAGACTGAAAGTGAAGCTGAAAGCGAAGGCGCCGAGTAGCGCGGGTTCACCTAAAATTAAGAGCGGCAGAGTGCAATGAGCGAGTTTTGGGGAGAAGACGAGAACGAAGGAACCGACGCGGGCGGACCGCGCCTTGTGGCTGAAAACCATGGGCTGGTCGTCGACCACATCGGCAAATCGTTCAAACGTCGTCCGGTGGTGCGCGGTGTTTCGCTTCGTTTGGAGCGGGGCGAAGTTGTCGGCCTTCTGGGCCCCAATGGGGCGGGTAAAACCACCTGCTTCTATATGATTACGGGGCTGATACCTGTGGACCAGGGAAGTATTGAACTCGACGGCCATGATGTGACGAAGCTGCCCATGTACCGGCGCTCGCGTCTGGGCATTGGGTATCTTCCGCAGGAATCGTCAATCTTCCGTGGGCTGACGGTTGAAGAGAACCTGCGCGCTGTTGTTGAGCTGGTTGAACCGGTCGCTGACAAGCGCCGCGCCATCGTCGATGACTTGCTTGCTGAATTTTCCATCACCCATTTGCGCAGCACGCCGGCCATGGCCCTGTCGGGCGGGGAACGCCGCCGTGTTGAAATCGCGCGGGCGCTGGCCACCAATCCGGCCTATATGCTGCTCGATGAACCTTTCGCGGGGATCGACCCCATCGCCATTAGCGATATTCGCGGCCTCGTCGGGCACCTGCGCGACCGCGGGATTGGCGTTCTGATTACCGATCACAATGTGCGCGAGACGCTGGACCTTATCGACCGGGCCTACATCATTCACGATGGCCAGGTGCTGATGGAAGGCAAACCGGACGCGATCATCGGCAACGAACAAGTGCGGCGGGTCTATCTCGGCGACCGCTTCCACATGTAAGCGGCGGAGGGGCAGACGATGGCACTCGCACCGCGGTTGGAGATGCGCCAGGGTCAATCCCTGGTCATGACGCCGCAGCTGCAGCAGGCCATCAAGCTGTTGCAACTTTCCAATCTTGAGCTCACGGCCTATGTCGAACAGGAGCTTGAAAAAAATCCCCTGCTCGAAGCGGCAAGCGAGGATGAAGGCCCCGCCGCGCGCGACAAGGACGAGGCGGGCGAAAAACCCGCCAAGGAAAGCGAAACCGACCCCACAATGCGGGAGATCGACGAGGCGGTGACGTCTGAGGACCGGCCCGTTTCATCCGACGATCTCGATGTCTCCGATGACAGCCTCTATGCCGACCGGTCGCGGGGGGAGGACAATCCCGCCCCCGATGCCGCCGGCATGCAGGACTGGTCGAGCGTGGGCAGCGGCGCCAGCAGTTTCGAAGGTCCCGACCGGGACTTTGAATCCACCATGTCCGAACAGATCAATCTGCGCGATCACCTGCAGGACCAATTGAATGTCACGACCAAGGACGCGACGGAGCGCCTGATCGCCTCTCACCTGATCGACATGGTGGATGAAGCGGGCTATTTCCGCGGCGACCTGGGCGAGGTGGCAAGCCGCCTGGGTGCGGAACGCGATCTGGTGATGAAGGTCCTGCGCCTGTGCCAGAGCTTTGAGCCCACCGGCGTCATGGCGCGGGATCTGGGCGAATGCCTCACGATCCAGTTGAAAGAAAAGAACCGCTTTGACCCGGCCATGGAGACGTTGCTGGGCAATCTCGAACTCCTCGCCCGGCGCGACCTTCAGGCGCTGATGCGCCTCTGCGAGGTGGACGCCGACGATGTGGTCGAGATGATTTCCGAAATTCGCGCCCTGAACCCCAAGCCGGGGCTCAGCTTCGGCGGGGAGGCCATTCAGCCCGTGGTGCCGGACGTTTATGTGCGCGAGGCCGCCGACGGCGGCTGGCGCGTGGATCTCAACACCGACACCTTGCCCCGCGTTCTGGTGAACTCGCAGTACTACGCAGAGGTGAGCGGACGGGCCAAGGACGTGGCTGACAAGACCTATCTCAGCGAATGTTTTGCCAATGCCAATTGGCTCGTCAAAAGCCTGGACCAGCGCGCGCGGACGATCCTGAAAGTTGCGACCGAGATTGTGAAACAACAGGACGCCTTTTTCGTCCACGGGGTGCAGCACTTGCGCCCGCTGAACCTGAAGACCGTGGCGGACGCCATCGAGATGCACGAATCCACTGTCAGCCGGGTGACCTCGAACAAATACATGGCGAGCCCGCGCGGCATCTTTGAACTGAAGTACTTTTTCACCTCGTCGATCCCTGCCACCGGTAATGGCGAGGCGCATTCGGCCGAGGCCGTGCGCCACCGCATCAAGGTGCTGGTGGATGCTGAAACGCCAAACGACATTTTGTCAGATGACGCCATTGTGGAACGGCTCCGCAGCGACGGAATCGACATCGCCCGGCGCACCGTAGCGAAGTATCGCGAAGCGTTAAAAATCCCGTCTTCCGTGCAGCGGCGCAGGCTGAAAAAGGCTTCTGCCTAAAGGGTTTACGCTGTCGTCATTCTCCAGGTTGACACGGCGAAGGGGCCGCGCCTATGGTCCGGCGCCTTTGCGGGGCCGGGCCTCACAATTGGGGCCTGGAAGGGCTATATAGTAATATATAATGGTGCGCCGAAAACGGCACACGACAGCGGCCAACGGAAGTTTTATGCAGCTCCAAATCAGCGGTAAAAACATCGATACCGGCGACGCTCTGAAAGAGCATGTTGCCGATCGCATCAAGGATGCGGTGGAAAAATATTTCGATCGTGCGGTCGATGCGCATGTCACCTTCAACAAGGAAGGCTTTGCCTTTCATTGCAATACGCAGGTGCATCTGAGCTCGGGCATGATGCTGCAGGCTCATGGCGAAGCGGCGGAGGTCTATGCCGCTTTCGACAATGCCATGGAGCGCATGGAAAAACGCCTGCGCCGCTACAAGCGCCGCCTCAAAAATCACCACGGCGACAAATCTGAACGCGCCGCTTATCTCGAAGCGCCGGCCTTTGTCATTCAGGGCGAAGAAGACGCGAACGAGGAACCTGAAACCCTTGAGCCCATCATCATCGCCGAAGGCACCGAGCGGGTGCCGACACTGACAGTGGGCGAGGCTGTGATGGCTATGGAATTCCAGGACGCACCGGTGCTGATGTTCCGCAACAGCGCCCATGGGGGCTTTAACGTGGTCTACCGCCGTCCCGACGGCAATGTGGGTTGGGTGGACCCGCCGCGCGACACCAATTAGCTATGGCAAACGTCAATTTAGTGCAGCCGGGCCGGAAGACGGTGGTTCGGATCGATCATAAACGGGCAGGACTTGGTACGATGGATCTTTCAGATCTCATAGTCGACAACGGCGTGCTTCCGAACCTCAAGGCGACCAGCAAGAAACAAGTCTTGCAAATTCTGGCCGCCAAGGCCGCGGATGTTTTCGACCTTGATGAGCGGACCGTGCTGGACCTGCTCATGGAACGCGAACGCCTCGGCACCACCGGTGTCGGCAACGGCGTCGGCATTCCTCATGCGAAAGTTCCGGGCGTAACGCGGCCTTGCGGTCTTTTCGCCCGTCTCGATGCGCCGGTGGATTTCGACGCTATCGACGACCAGCCGGTGGATCTGGTGTTCTTGCTACTCGCGCCCGAAGGGGCAGGGGCCGATCACCTCAAAGCCCTCGCGCGGGTCAGCCGCACGTTCCGCAATCAGGTCCTGTGTGAAAAGCTGCGCGCCAGCAGCGACGCCACGGCGCACTTTGCGCTGCTGACGGAACCGGCCGAAACCCACGCGGCTTAACCGCGCTCACTTTGTTTCCCTCACGCGAGCGCGCTGATGCGCGCCGCTCCGGGAGGCGTCGCAGGGGCGACGGGCCGCAGTCACGGCCTGAAGGTAATTTCAATTCAATTCGGATAATTCAGGCCACAAGCGTGGCCCGGCGATCGCTCGCCGCTCCCGCGAAGCCGTGCGCGTTAGCGCATCGGCGTGAGCGATATCAGTGCACGGAAACCGGTTCGTAGTCGAACTCGCGGGCCGCATCGAATGCCGCTTCCCGTTCGTCCACCAGCGCCATGGGGGTGCCATCGGCGGCGTGAACGGAAAAAAGCTTCGTGTCGGCAGCCAGGTCTTCAATGCCGTCCACTTCGCCCTGAAGGTCGCCCGCAACCACTTCGCGGATATAGACCACCTTGGGCGCGCCAAGCCCGCGCAGGGCCTCAACGCTGATGTGGATCGGGTTGGGGGTGTCCAGAATGTCTTTGCTCGTTTTCATGGTCACGCCTTTCTGCCCCTTACGCCTACACTCAAATCCTAATTCCGAAAGATGAAGCTTGCCTGAACCGTGTCGGGAGCCGCAGTTTCGCGCGCTTTCTTGCTATTCGCCTTGGCCGCTGGCGAGCTTGATGCGCGTTGCTTTTGGCTCATCCTCAACCGCGCCTTCGTCGCCTGCGTCGATTTCAATACGCTTCACGCTCACCTGCGGTTTGGGCCGCGCGAGGTCGATGTTGAGGAGCCCATTGGCGAGCGAGGCGCCCGCGATCTCGATCCCATCGGCCAGCACAAAGGCGCGACGAAACTTGCGCGCCGCGATGCCGCGATGGATGAAGGTGCGCTCGCCCTCATCGCTTTGTTCGCCGGTAATGACCAATTGGCTGTCTTCGACAGTCACGTCCAGTTCGCCTTTGCCAAAGCCCGCGACGGCCAAGGTGATGCGCAGCTGATCGTCGCCAATCTGCTCGATGTTATAGGGCGGATAGCCATCGCCCGCGGTTTTCGCCACGCGGTCCAGCACCCGTTCGATCTGGTCAAAACCCAGCAAATGGGGGGAATTGAAATAGCCTCGGCTCATTCTTTCGTCCTTCCTCGGGCGCGGGTTTGCCCCGGCCTCTCAAGCAACCTGCCGCGGCTGTCCGGCCCAAATCGGCCCCGGATGCGCGGGTTCTATAGCCTCGCGGCCCGGGTCACCCGGCGCCGCACCCTTTTAAGGTGGGGAGAAAGCGCGCCCAAATCAAGGGGTTCGCGCCCTGGCGCAACGGCAGGGCGGAGATGGGCTAAGCTGCCGGAAAACAAGAGGAGGCCGCCCATGTTTTCTCACGTCACTGTCGGAACCAATGATTTTGATCGCTCTATCGCTTTTTACGATCGGGTGATGGCGACCTTGGGCCAAAAGCAGCTCTTTTGTGTGGATGGGGCGGCGGCCTATGGCGAGTCGATGACAGGACCAAAGATTTTCGTGCTGCACCCTTTTGACAAGGGCAAGGCTGTGCCGGGCAACGGCATGCACATTGCGTTTCTCGCGCCTACCCGCGCCGCCGTCGATGCCTTTCACGCGGCAGCACTTGAAATGGGCGGCACATCGGAGGGCGAACCCGGCCTCCGCCCGCACTACCATCCCAATTACTACGGCGCCTATGTGCGCGACCCGAACGGCAACAAGCTGCAGGCCGTCTGTCATTCATCCAAGGGATAACAATGGAAGCGAACTTCTGGATCGAGCGGTGGGAGAAGAATGAGATCGGCTTTCACCGTGCCGATGCGAACCCCGCGCTGGTTGCACATTTTGGCAAGCTGAACCTTACGCCCGGTGCGCGCGTCTTTGTGCCTCTATGCGGCAAGACGCTTGATATCGCTTGGCTGCTGGGGCAGGGGTTCCGCGTCGCCGGGGCGGAGCTGAGCGAGCTCGCCATCCAGCAATTGTTCGAGGAGCTGGGCGCCCGCCCCACCGTCACGCCAGTTGGGGCGCTCAAAAGATACAGCGCGGACGGCATCGATATTTTTGTGGGCGATGTTTTTGAACTCGATGTGGAGGCGCTTGGCGCCATCGACGGGATTTATGACCGCGCGGCGCTGGTCGCCCTGCCGCCCGAAATGCGTTTGCGCTACACCGCGCATTTGCGCGCCATCACGGGCGGCGCACCGCAACTGCTCCTCACCTTTGAATATGATCAGTCAGTGATGCCCGGCCCGCCGTTCTCGATCCCCAAGGACGAAGTGCAGGACCATTATGCCAAGGCCTATGACGTGACCATGATGGCAAGCCACGATGTGCCCGGCGGCATCAAGGGCCTCGCCCCGGCGATGGAAACGATCTGGCTGCTTACCAGTGCGGACCACTAGGTAAGCCATTGATTTAACACATATTTATCTCAGGGCCGTGATAAAGCGCCGCAGTTATTGCAAATGACTCGCAAAAAGAGTTGCAACTGATTAGGGTCCTCCTGCAATTCACTCTTAATACCAAAAATATGCAGGGGATGTAATGTTCAAGATGAAGACGTCGGCGCTTGTGGCGCTTGTGCTTATGACCGGGGCGGCGTTCGCCGAAGAGCCAGCCACTAGTTCGTCTGTGGAATCAGATAATCCGGGCACGGATGAAACAACGAGCGCGGGAGAAGAAAGCAACGGGGCACATGGCGCGCTTGCAGGTGATGTGATTGTCATTACGGGCTCTGCTGCGGAAGCCTCGCGGGTCGGCGGCTCAGCTCACTTCATCGACGAAGAAGCCCTTGAGCAATTCAACTATGCCGACGTCAATCGCATCTTGCGAGACATCCCGGGTGTCAATATTCAAGAAGAAGACGGCTATGGCCTGCGCCCGAACATTGGCGTGCGCGGCACGGGTGTCGACCGGTCCTCGCGCATCGCGCTCCTTGAAGATGGCGTGCCCATTGCGCCCGCGCCTTACGCTTCGCCCAGCGCCTATTATTTTCCGCGCGCGGGCCGCATGGCCGGCATTGAAGTAACAAAAGGCCCTGGATCCATCGTTTACGGTCCGCTGACCACGGGCGGCTCGATTCACATGCTTTCCACCCCGATCCCGGAGGATTTCTTTGCCTACGCGGATGTGATGGGCGGTGAGGACGGGCGCTTTCAGGCTCATGCCCATGTGGGTGCGACGGAAGAAATAGCGCCGGGCATTGACGCAGGGTTTCTGCTCGAAACTTTTCACGATCAGGCAGGTGGGTTCAAAGACCTCGAAGCCGGCGATACGGGTTTCAACATTGACGACTACGTTGGCCGGTTCCGTCTTTCATTTGATGACCTGTTCGGCGTGCCGCAAAGCTTCGCCTTCAAGTTTCAAACCTCCGAGGAAGATTCAAACGAGACCTATCTGGGTCTCACGGAGGACGACTTCGCTGCTAATCCGTTCATGCGCTATGCGGGCTCGCAGCTTGATGAGATGAACAACGAACATGGCATCGCGCAGTTCACGCACACGGCCGATCTGACGGACAGTATCCGCGTCATCACCACTGCCTACCGCACCGAGTTCCAGCGTAACTGGTTCAAGCTCGACAAGGTGGTGGATCCGATCGAAGGCACCACATCCATCTCTTCAATCCTCGATGATCCTATGACCTATGCAGGCGCTTTGGAGATCCTGCGCGGCGGGGCCGGTTTTGTCTCGGCAGATGATGCGCTGCTGGTCAAGGCCAACAACCGCAGCTACTACGCCCAAGGTATCCAGAGCACCGTCCAGTTCGATTTTGACGGCCTCGGCGCGTCGCACTTTGTTGAGGCGTCGTTGCGCTATCACGAAGACCAAATGGATCGTTTTCAGTGGGTCGACCGGTTCCGCATGGACAACGGCACATTGGTGCGCACGACCTCGGGCGTGCCGGGAACCGATTCCAACCGGATCGACAGCGCTGAAGCCTGGGCAGGCTATATCCGAGACGAGATCAGCTTCGGCCCCTGGACCGTATCGCCCGGCGTTCGCTTTGAATCGATTGATTTGATGCGCGAAAATTACGGCAATGCCGACCCGAACCGCACCGGCGCGGCGCTTACCACCACCAGCAATTCGGTGAATATTCTGATCCCGGGCATTTCGGCGACTTATGACCTCAATGACCAGTTCATGCTGCTGGCGGGTGTGCACCGCGGCTTCACGCCTCCGGGGCCGGGCTCAAACTCGGACCCTGAAGATTCCACCAATTGGGAGGCGGGCTTCCGCTGGTTTGGCGATCAAGGCACCGCGGCGGTGATCGGGTTTTATTCCGATTACGACAACCTGTTGGGCACATGCACGGCCTCCACCGGCGGCAATTGCGTGATCGGCGATCAGTTCGACGGCGGTGAGGTTGAAGTGATCGGCGTCGAAGCCTCCTACGATGGTGAGTTCGATACACCTTGGGACGGCGTCACGGCGCCTGTGAGCGTCAACTACACCTGGTCGCAGACCGAGTTTCAGAACAGCTTCAATTCCTCGTTCGATCCATGGGGCGCTGTCACGGCAGGCGACGAGCTTCCTTATATCCCCGAGCATCAGTTCTCGGTCACCGCGGGTCTTCGATCCGAGGTGTGGCGCGCCAGCCTGACGACGAATTATGTCAGCGAAACGCGGTCTCACGCCGGGCAGGGGTCAATCCCCGCGGACGAGCGCATTGACAATCGTTGGGTGACGGACGCCGCTGTCGGCTATCAGCTAACGCCGGGTACGGAGCTTTATGCCCGTGTCGACAACGTGTTTGACGAAACCTATCTCGCCGCGCGCCGGCCTGCGGGCTTGCGCCCCGGCCAACCGCGCACCGTGATGGTGGGCCTACGCATTTCCTTTGGTGGGATTTGATTGGGTCGCTAACGCAGCCCGCTAGCGCTTAATGAAAAAGCCGCAGGGCGTAATTGCGCTTTGCGGCTTTTGCTTGAATTGGTGGAGCCGAGGGGGATCGAACCCCTGACCTCTACACTGCCAGTGTAGCGCTCTCCCATCTGAGCTACGGCCCCTTAAGTATTGCCCGCGTTCTGGGTTCCGCGGGAGGCGAAGGGAGCGGTTTATACGCCGCGTCCCCCGACTTGATCAAGTGTGCGCCGGGTGCCCCCGCCTTTAGCGGGGCCATGGGCGCTGTCACTTACTTGCTGTCGTCGTCCTTGTCGTCTTCTAGGTCGACGGCATCGTCGGCATCGTCGATACCGTCAAGCAGAACATCGTCGTCGTCATCGTCGTCGAGAATATCTTCGTCGTCTTCATCGACTTCGGTGAGGTCATCGTCGACCGACTCGGTCGTGCCCTTTTTCTTGGCGACAACGGGTTCGCCGTCATCATCTTCGTCGTCGTCGATCTCAAGCTCGGCGTTTTCGAGGTCGACTTCCTTGATTTCGTCGTCTTCGTCTTCGAGTTCGTCGTCATCGTCCGACGCCTTTGCCTTGGCGTCTTCGTCGTCGAGTTCTTCGTCGTCCTCGTCTTCTTCCGGCTTGGCTTTGGGCTCAACCGGGGCTTTGGCGCGCTGACGGCGCGGTTTCAGAAGAACCTCAGGCTCGAAGCTTTCGCCGCACTTGGGGCATTCCACAGGTTCTTTGTTGAGATCGTAAAAGCGCGCTCCACATGCGGGGCAATTGCGCTTTGTCCCAAGCTCCGGTTTCGGCACGGCGGTACCTCTTCAGGTCAAAAGGGTATTGAAAATTGGTGGGGTCACTTGCCACGGAACGCATGCCCTGTCAAAGGCAAATCTTGGGCCTTCCGCCGCATCCCCTTTGTGCTTTACGGGAGTGAGCAGGGGATGCGAAAACGGAGCGCATGACTCAACAACCTCTCACAGCCCGCAAGGGCGGCCCCTTGAAGGGCGAGGCCCGCGTCCCCGGCGACAAATCCCTGTCGCACCGGGCGCTGATCTTTGGCGCTCTGGCGGTGGGGGAAACGCGCGTGAGCGGCCTTCTGGAGGGCGAGGACGTTTTGGCGACCGCTGGGGCATTGCGGGCCTTGGGGGCGGAAATCAGCCGCGATGACGCTGGCGTCTGGCACATACGGGGCCGGGGCGTGGGCGGGTTTTCGGAACCCGACGGCATTCTGGACCTAGGAAATTCGGGGACAGGCGCGCGATTGCTGATGGGGGTGGTGGCCCAGCAGCCCCTTACGGTTGTTTTCGCGGGCGATGCCTCGCTGCAGAGCCGCCCCATGGGGCGGGTCATGGGGCCGTTGACGCAAATGGGCGTCGGCTTCGAGGCGCGCGAGGGCGGGCGTCTGCCCTTGACACTGAGGGGCCCTGAGCGCCTGCGCCCCATCCGCTATGAGCTTCCGGTGCCAAGCGCGCAGGTTAAATCAGCCGTGCTGCTCGCCGGGCTGGCGGCGCCTGGGATCACCACGGTGGTGGAGCGAGAAGCCACCCGCGATCATACCGAACGCATGGCGCGCGCTTTTGGGGCTGAGATTGACGTGAGCCAGGAAGAAGGAGCGACGGTCATTCGTCTGACCGGGCAGCGCGAGCTGCAACCGGCCGAGGTTGTCGTCTCCGCCGATCCTTCGTCAGCGGCGTTTCCGGTTGTCGCGGCGCTGATCACGCCGGGGTCGGATCTCACGGTGCCGGGGGTCTTAATGAACCCCGCGCGCATCGGCCTTTATGAAACCTTGCAGGCCATGGGCGCCAATATTGAATATGAGAACAGCCGCGAAGTGGCGGGCGAACCCGTCGCTGACATTCATGTGCGCGCCAGTGCGCTGAACGGCGTTGACGTGCCCCCAGAACGGGCGCCGTCGATGATTGACGAATACCCTGTGCTCGCCGTTGCCGCCGCCTTTGCTTCAGGCACGACCACCATGCAGGGCCTGGGGGAGCTGCGTGTGAAGGAAAGCGACCGCCTTGCCGCCGTCGCCGCGGGGCTGAAGGCCATTGGCGTCGCGGTGGACGAAGGCGCGGACAGCCTCAGCGTAACCGGTGGCGCGGGCGCGGTGCCGGGGGGCGGGACGGTAAAAACCCATCTCGACCACCGCATTGCCATGGCGTTTCTGGTGGCGGGGCTGGGCGCCGATGCGCCGGTGAAGGTGGACGACGGCGCCATGATCGCGACGAGCTTTCCGGGCTTCTTTGATCTGATGACGCACCTGGGCGCAAAGATTGAGCGGGCGAACGGATGAGTGACGCGCCTTTCATTGTCGCGATCGACGGCCCAGCTGCGAGCGGAAAGGGCACCATCGCCCGCCGCCTGGCCGATGAGTTTGAACTCGCCTATCTCGACACGGGCAGCCTCTATCGCAAGACCGCCTACCTGGTTTTGGAAGCGGGCGGCGACCCGGCGAACGAGGATGACGCGGTCGCGGCGGCCAGGGCGGTCATGGGCCATGAGGTCGCTGACGATCTGCTCCGCACCCGCGAGGTCTCGGACGCGGCCTCCAAGGTCAGCGCCATCCCGGGGGTCCGCGCGGCCCTTGTGGAGGTCCAGAGAAGCTTTGGGGAGCACCCCCCGAGCCTTGCGGGCGGGGCGCCCGCCAAGGGGGCCATCGTGGACGGGCGGGACATTGGCACGGTCATCTTCCCCGAGGCCCTGGTGAAGCTCTATGTGGTTGCAAGCCCCGAGGAACGCGCCCGCCGGCGCCATCTGGAGCTCCATGATAGGGGTCAAGCCGCTGATTTTGCTGATATTTTGGCGGACGTGAAGGCCCGGGACGAACGCGACGCCACGCGGGACATTTCGCCCATGAAACCGGCGCCGGACGCGCACTTGCTCGATACCACCGATTTGAGTATAGAAGCCGCGTTCGAAGCGGCGAGAGACATCGTCGCGGCCGCGTTCAAATAAGGAGCGAGCGACCCGGAAAAGAAGCTTGAGGACAACTTGAGCCGGATGTTGAGGGTAAGACGCGCGTCTTGCCCTTTTGTTTTGGGTCTTCCTTTCACGCAGCCATCCGAACGCATTGATCAACAGAGTTGATCCCTTAAGCACCGCGAGAAGCGGGGCGGGGGTTTGGCTTCATTAAAGACCGCCGGAGCCAACCGGCTGGCCAGAACAAGACGAAAGAAACAGGAGTTTACATGTCTGAAACCTCAACCGCGGCGGCGGGCTCGATGAATCCGAGCCAAGACGATTTCGCCGCAATGCTTGAAGAGTCCTTTGAGACTTATGGCGCGCCTGCCGAAGGCTCCGTCCTCAAAGGCAAAATCATCGACATTCAAAACGATATGGCAATCGTCGATGTGGGCCTGAAAACCGAAGGCCGTATTGCCCTGAAAGAATTTGGCATTGACGACGGCTCTCTCTCGATCGGCGACGAAGTCGAGGTTTACCTCGAACGCGTCGAGAACGAGATGGGCGAAGCCGTCCTCAGCCGCGAAAAGGCGCGTCGCGAAGAAGCGTGGGAACGCCTCGAAGCTTCCGCTGAAAAAGAAGAAAAAGTCGAAGGCCGCATCGTTGGCCGCGTGAAGGGCGGCTTCACTGTCGACCTCGGCGGTGCGTTCGGCTTCCTGCCGGGCTCTCAAGTGGACATCCGCCCCGTGCGCGACGTCGCCCCGCTGATGAACCTGCCCCAACCCTTCCAGATCCTGAAGATGGATCGCCGTCGCCAGAACATCGTTGTCTCGCGTCGTGCGGTGCTGGAAGAAACGCGCGCCGAACAGCGCAGCGAACTGGTGCAGAACCTTGCCGAAGGTCAAGTGATCGACGGCGTGGTGAAGAACATCACCGATTACGGTGCGTTCGTTGATCTGGGCGGCGTTGATGGCCTGCTGCACGTCACCGACATTGCGTGGCGCCGCGTGAACCATCCGTCCGATGTGCTGAACATCGGTCAGACGGTGAAAGTGCAAATCATCAAGCTCAACCCGGAAACCCAGCGCATCAGCCTCGGCATGAAGCAACTGGAAACCGATCCGTGGGATGGCGTGGAAGCGAAGTACCCGGTGGGTACGAAGCTCAAAGGCCGCGTGACCAACATCACCGATTACGGCGCGTTCGTGGAAATCGAGCCGGGCGTCGAAGGTCTGGTGCACGTTTCGGAAATGTCCTGGACGAAAAAGAACGTCCACCCGGGCAAGATCGTCTCCACCTCTCAGGAAGTGGAAGTCATGGTCCTCGAAGTTGACCCGCAAAAGCGGCGCATCTCCCTGGGCCTCAAGCAGACGACGCCGAACCCGTGGGAAAGCTTCTCCGAAAAATTCCCCTCCGGCACGCAAGTCGAAGGCGAGGTCAAGAACATTACCGAGTTCGGTCTGTTCATCGGTCTCGACGGCGATGTGGACGGCATGATCCACCTTTCCGATCTCGACTGGGAACGGTCGGGCGAAGAAGTGCTGAAAGAGTTCAAGAAGGGCGACATGGTCGAAGCCGTAGTGCTCGAAGTTGATCTCGAGAAAGAGCGCATCTCCCTCGGCGTGAAACAGCTGCAAGGCGACCCGATGGAAGCCCTTGGCTCCATCAAGCGCGGCGACCGCGTGACCTGCACCGTCTCGGCGGTTCAGGACAACGGCGTGGAAGTGAAAATCGGCGAGGAAGACTTCAAAGCCTTCATCCGCCGGTCCGATCTTTCCCGTGACCGTGCCGAACAGCGCCCTGAGCGTTACTCGGTCGGTGACAAGGTCGACGCCATGGTGACCCGCATCGACAAAGCCCAGCGTTCGCTGGGTCTATCGATCAAGGCGCTTGAAGTGGCCGACGAGAAAGAAGCCGTGGCGCAATACGGCTCCACCAACGCCGGCGCGTCGCTTGGCGACATTCTCGGCGCGGCGCTCAAGGGCGACGACGACGAAAAGTCGGACGACTAAGCTTTACGTCTCATTGACGGTGAAAGGCCGGGGCAGGCAGCTGCCTCGGCCTTTTTCTTTGGCGGAATCACTAGGATTCGTGTCCCTTGCGACATTCAGCCCCAAAAAACCCTTCTATTTGAATGGCTTAGTCTTGACGAGGGGCCCCGCCTTTGGCAGCTTTCCCTGCGAGATTGAGCCTATTGCTGAGGGGCCGCGCCAAAGGCGCGAGACACGTCATGATCAAGTCCGAACTGGTGGCCAAATTGGCCGAAGCCAACCCGCATCTTTTCCAGCGCGATGTGGAACGGATCGTCTCCACGATCTTTGACGAGATCACCGGCGCGCTGTCGAATGGCGACCGGGTGGAGCTGCGCGGCTTTGGCGCGTTCTCGGTCAAGCACCGCCCCTCGCGCATGGGCCGCAACCCGCGCACAGGCGAGCCCGTGGAAGTCGACGCCAAATCCGTGCCCTTCTTCAAAGCGGGCAAGGAATTGCGCGACCGGCTCAACGAAGATTACACGCCGGGAGAAGACGCTTGAGGTTCACCACCTGGCTCGCCGTCATTCCGGTGGCGGCGATTACCATTTGGCTTGCCCTTGCCAACCGGTCCCTCGTGACCCTCAGCCTAGATCCACTCAATATGGATGCGCCGCGCTGGTCGGTGGCTTTGCCGCAATTCATCGTCGTCTTCATCGGCATTCTGGTAGGCATGCTGGTGGGTGGCGCCATTGTGTGGTGGGGCCAGGGTCGCTGGCGGCGCGAAGCAAGACGCCGCGCTCGGCAAGTTGACCAGCTGACCCGGCGCGTGCCAGAAGACGGCTCGCAATGATTCAGAAAAACCCAATTTACTGTGCCATCGATACCAAAGAGGTTGAGGTGGCGAGCCGCTTGGCTGCGCGCGTGAAAGACCACGTTGGCGGGCTCAAGCTTGGACTTGAATTCTTTATGGCGAACGGCCCCCAAGGGGTGCGCGAAGTCTCGCAAGCTGGCGGGCTTCCCTTCTTCCTTGATGTGAAGCTGCATGACATCCCCAACACGGTGGCGGGCGCGGTGCGCTCGATCCTGTCGCTCGGGGCCCATCTCGTAACCATTCACACCAGTGGCGGCCCCGCCATGATGGAAGCCGCCGCCAAGGCCGCCAGCGAAGCGGGCGCGGCCCGCCCCAAAATGATCGGCGTCACCGTGCTCACCAGCCTCGATGACGCGGACCTCAAGGCCGTGGGCGTGACGCGCTCAAGCACCGATCAAGTGGTGGCGCTTGCAAAGCTCGCAAAGGAATGCGGTCTCGACGGCGCGGTCTGCAGCCCGCTCGAAGTTGCGGCGCTGCGCGACGCGTGCGGTCCTGACTTCACTCTTGTTGTGCCGGGCATCCGCCCCGCGGGCGGCGACGTAGGCGATCAGAAACGCGTCATGACACCGAAGCAGGGACTTGATGCGGGCGCGAATGTGCTCGTGATCGGTCGACCCATCACGCAAGCGGATGATCCCGCAGAAGCCGCGCGCACTATCGCAAGCGACATCGGTTTCTAGGCCGGGAGCTTGCCATGAGCCTTCTCATCAAAATATGCGGGCTGACCGACATTGCCGCGGCTGAGGCAACGGCACGCGCGGGCGCGGACATGGCGGGATTTATGTTCTTTGAGAAAAGCCCCCGTCATCTCGGCGACATGGGCAAAGCGCGAGACATTGCCGCAGCATTGGGCGAGGGGGTCAGCCGTGTCGCCGTGACAGTGGATGCGAACGATGCCGCGCTTGATGAAATCGTGACGGGGATTGAGCCGCAAATCCTGCAGCTTCACGGCGCCGAAAGCCCGGCGCGCGTTGATGAGGTCAAATCCCGTTTCGGGGTGCAGGTCATGAAGGTCTGCCCCATTGCGGGCAAAGCGGATGTGGAGGTTGCCCGTCATTACCAGGGCCACGCCGATTTGTTGCTGTTCGACGCAAAACCCCCTAAATCAGGCGCTTCACGGCCAGGGGGCCTCGGGCAGACGTTCGACTGGCCGCTGCTTCAGGGCACCAGCTGGACAATGCCCTGGCTGCTTGCGGGCGGGCTTACCCCGGACAATGTGGCAGATGCGATCCGCGCCGCCCACGCCCCCGGGGTCGATGTGTCCTCTGGCGTTGAAGTTTCTCCCGGTGTCAAATCGCCGGAACTGATTGAAAGGTTTGTGGCCGCCGCCAGATCGGCGTGAGGGCCCTCGGGAAGAAAAATGGCGGGCAAGAACTCCTTTAAAACGGGCCCTGATGAGAAGGGCCGCTACGGCATTTACGGTGGGCGCTTTGTCGCCGAGACGTTGATGCCGCTCATCCTCGAGCTTGAAAAGGCCTACGAAGAAGCAAAAACCGACGACGCCTTTCAGGCGAAGTTCGACTTGTTCATGCGCGATTATGTGGGCCGCCCGAGCCCGCTTTATTTCGGCGAGCGCATAACCGAACACCTTGGCGGCGCTCAGGTCTGGTTCAAACGCGACGAGCTGAATCACACCGGCGCGCACAAGATCAACAATTGCATCGGCCAGATTCTGCTGGCCAAGCGCATGGGCAAAAAACGCATCATTGCTGAGACCGGCGCGGGACAGCACGGCGTAGCGACGGCCACCGTTGCCGCACGCTTTGGCCTGCCGTGCGTCATCTATATGGGCGCGGTGGATATGGAACGGCAAAAGCCGAATGTGTTCCGCATGCGCTTGCTCGGCGCGGAAGTCGTGCCGGTGACATCGGGGTCCTCGACGCTGAAAGATGCAATGAACGAAGCATTGCGTGACTGGGTCGCGAATGTGGAAGATACGTTCTACATCATTGGCTCCGTCGCGGGGCCGCACCCTTATCCGGCCATGGTGCGCGATTTTCAGTCGGTGATCGGCACTGAGGCGCGACGGCAGATGATGGATCGCGTGGGGCGTTTGCCCTCAACGCTGGTAGCGTGCGTCGGCGGCGGGTCGAACGCCATGGGGCTCTTTTATCCCTTCCTTGATGATGCGGAAGTTGAAATCATCGCCGTCGAGGCAGCGGGCAAGGGGATCGAGACCGGCGAACATGCCGCCGCCGTTGCCAAGGGCACACCCGGCATTCTGCACGGCGCGCGGTCGTACCTCATGCAAGACGACGATGGGCAGATCATCGAGCCGCACTCGATTTCAGCGGGGCTCGACTATCCCGGCATTGGGCCGGAACATTCCTGGCTGCACGATGTGGGCCGCGTGAAATTTGAAAGCGCGACCGATCAAGACGCGCTTGATGCGTTCCAACTGATGGCAAAGCTTGAGGGCATCCTGCCCGCGCTTGAGCCCTCTCACGCGATTGCGCATGTGATGAAAATCGCGCCGAAGCGGTCCAAGGATGACATTATCCTCGTCAATCTTTGCGGCCGCGGGGACAAGGATATCTTTTCCGTTGCGGGTTATCTGGGGGCGGACATATGAGCACCAGGATCGATCGACGCTTTCAAAAATTGAAGGGTGAGGGCCGCGCCGGTTTTGTCGCCTTTGTCACAGCTGCCGACCCAGACATTGAAACCTGTTTTGAGATTGTGCGCGGGCTTCCCGCCGCGGGCGCCGATGTAATCGAACTCGGCATGCCCTTCACCGATCCCATGGCCGACGGCCCGGCGATTCAAGAAGCATCCTTGCGCGCGCTCAAGGCCGGTGGGCGGATGACCGTGACGCTCGATCTCGTGCGCCTGTTCCGTGAGACGGACCAGGACACGCCCATCGTGCTCATGGGCTACTACAACCCGGTCTATCACTATGGTGTCGACAAGTTCCTTTCCGATGCATCGGAAGCGGGCGTGGACGGGCTCATCATTGTTGATTTGCCGCCCGAGGAAGATGACGAGCTGTGCCTTCCGGCCCGCAAGGCGGGGCTCAATTTTATCCGCCTCGCGACCCCCACAACGGACGCGCACCGCCTGCCCGCTGTGCTCGCCAATACGTCCGGATTTCTTTATTACGTCGCCATTGCCGGAATTACGGGCACGGGAAGCGCGGATACCGGGAAATTGAAGGCAGAGTTAACCCGCCTGCGGGAAAGCACGGACTTGCCCATCGCGGTGGGATTTGGCATCAAAACCCCCGAAAATGCGGCGGAAATTGGCGCTTTTGCCGACGCGGTCGTGGTGGGCTCGGCCCTCGTCCAATGTGTGGCGGATAACCTTGACGAAGAAGGGCGGCCCAAGGCAGGACTTGTGCAAGAAGTCCATGATAATGTCAGGGCGCTGGCCACAGCCGCCCATAACGCCAAAAATGGCGAATAAGAAGAAGAAGGCCCCGGCCCGCGCGTTGGCTGGTGGGACTGTTCAAGGGAGTAGCGTATGAATTGGCTGTCGAACATGGTTCGCCCGAAAATCTCGACGCTTTGGAAAAAGCGCGATACGGCGGAAAACCTCTGGCAGAAGTGCGGCAATTGCGGCGAGATGATTTTTCACCGCGACCTGAAGGCCGCGCAGAATGTGTGCCCCTCGTGTGGCCATCACATGCGCCTCACCGCCGCTGAGCGGCTTGAGAGCATTTTCGACGACGGCGTCTTTGAAGAAATCGACGTGCCCGACGTTCAAACCGATCCCCTGAATTTCAAGGACCAGGAAAAATATACCGAGCGCCTGAAGAAGGCTCGGCAAAAAACCGGCGACAAGGATGCGGTGAAAGTGTGCTTCGGCGCACTGGAAGGCCAGCCCATCGTCGTGGCACTGCAGAACTTTTCCTTCATGGGTGGATCCCTTGGTATGGCCGCGGGCGAAGCCATTGTTAAGGCGGCTGAAACGGCTGTTGAGAAACAAGTGCCGTTGATCCTTTTTGCCGCGGCCGGTGGCGCGCGCATGCAGGAAGGCATCCTGTCGCTGATGCAAATGCCGCGCACCACCATTGCGGTTGAACGGGTGAAGGACGCGGGTCTTCCGTACATTGTGGTGCTAACCGACCCGACCACGGGTGGGGTAACGGCGTCCTATGCCATGCTGGGCGATATCCATATTGCGGAACCAGGCGCGCTCATCGGCTTTGCCGGCCCGCGCGTGATTGAGCAAACTATTCGCGAAAAGCTGCCCGACGGGTTCCAGCGCGCGGAATATCTTCTTGAGCACGGCATGGTGGACATGGTGGTTCACCGCAAAGACTTGCCCGGCACGCTCGCGCGCATCGTCCGTCTGTTGATGGACAAAGGCGTCGCGGCAAAGGCCAAGCCCAAGGCGGACAAGCCCAAGGCCGCAACCATGCCGGTTCCCATGACCCCGCCGGACGTGCCCTCCATTTCCGAAAATCCCGCGAACGAGGACATGGACCCGGCGGCTGAAAAAGACGCCGCTGAATGACCACCAAGAGTGCGGGCAGTGACGCCATCCTGGAGCGTCTGCTCGCCCTTCATCCCAAACGTATCGATCTGACCCTTGGCCGCATGGAGCGGCTATTGGCCCAATTGGGCAATCCCGAACGGCGCGTGCCGCCGGTGATCCATATCGCGGGGACCAATGGCAAGGGCTCCGTCACGGCCTATCTGAAAGGCATGCTGCAGGCCGAAGGCTTGCGCGTTCATGCCTATACCTCGCCGCATCTTGTCGCGTTCCGCGAACGGATCGAGCTGGGCGGTGCGCCCATTGCAGAGGCGGATCTGGCGGACTTGCTCGAAGAGGTCGAGCGCGTCAACGACGGCGAGCCCATCACATTTTTCGAAATTACCACCGCTGCGGCTTTTCTCACCTTCGCGCGGGACCCTGCGGATGCGCTCTTACTTGAAGTGGGGCTCGGCGGGCGGCTTGATGCAACCAATGTCATTGATGCGCCGAAGGTCACGGTCATCACGCCGGTCTCTATTGATCATCAGGAATTTTTGGGGACAACCCTCGGGCAAATCGCTTTTGAAAAAGCAGGCATTCTGAAAACAGATTGCGTTGCTGTGATTGGCGCGCAGCAGCCTGATGCGGAAGCCGTCATCGATGATCAGGCGCGAAAAATTGGTGCACCGCTGAAACTTTATGGTTCCGACTTTATCGCGCACGAGGAACAAGGCCGCCTGATTTATCAGGATACGGACGGTTTGATGGACCTGCCCCTGCCGCGTCTTGAAGGGCGGCACCAACTTGAAAACGCGGCGACGGCCATTGCGGCGGCAAAAGCATTTTTCGGTCACGCGCTGGAACCTGAAACCATCGCGGCGGGCCTGCGCACCGTCAATTGGCCGGGGCGTTTGCAACGGCTAAAGGAAGGCCCGCTGGTCGAAGGCATGGACGGCACGCGCCCTGAAACGGCGGACATCTGGGTTGATGGCGGCCACAACCCGGGCGCCGCCGCCGTGGTGGCGGGGGCCATGGCCGACCTCGATGAGCGCGTCTCGCGCCCGCTTTACCTCATCGTCGCCATGGGCGCGAACAAGGATGCGGCCGGGTTTTTCAAGCAGTTTCAGGGGCTTGCCCGCCGGGTCATCGCCATTCCCATGCCCGACGGGCACGAAGGGCATGAACCGCGCGCCCTTGCCGCGCTGGCTTCGGACGTAGGCATCGCCGCCGGGATCGCCGCCAATGCGGCGGACGGCATTGCGCAGGCGCTGACCGATGCGGGGACGGAAGAGCCGCCGCGCATTCTCATCACCGGCTCGCTCTATCTGATCGGCGACATTCTCAAAGAGAACTCATAAAAAAGGCCGGGCGTGAAACCCGGCCTTCTTCGTTTGATTTGATCCGTATACGTCAGATCGAGGAATCGATCCATTCCGAGATCTTGCCCTTGGGCAGGGCGCCGACTTTGGTCGCGGCCACCTGGCCACCGGAAAAGATCATCATGGTCGGAATGCCGCGCACGCCGTATTTTTGCGGCACGCCCGGGTTCTCGTCGATGTTGATTTTGGCGACGGTCAATTTGTCGCCCATTTCGGTCGAAATCTCTTCAAGCGCCGGGCCGATCTGTTTACAGGGGCCGCACCACTCCGCCCAGAAATCCACAAGCACGGGCTTGTCGGAATTGAGAACGTCTTGTTCAAAGCTGGCATCAGTTACGCTGGTGGTGGACATGGGATCTCCTTTTGGGGTTCTGGCCGCCCCCTTTTGTCCGGAGGGCGAAAAAGGCCCCTGCATGTGCCGGGGCCCTTGTTTGAAAAAAATGTAGGTAGGGGGTGGGGCAGGGTCAAGCGAGACCCGCTCACGATTTGGATTTACCAGCAATCTCAAGCCATTGGGCGTCCAGTCGGTCGTCAGGCAGGACCATAAGCAGGGGCGCGTGGGTCCAGACGAGGGCGCAGCGAATCGCGATTCGCGGGTAAATCTGGCGCAGCAGGGCGCGATAGCCCGCCATCTGTTTCCAATAGGCCGGCGCGACGTCGTCGAGGGTTTTCGCCGCTGGACGGTTGGTCTTGTAGTCCAGCACCCAGACGGCTTCATCGGTGATGGCCAGCCGGTCGACGCGGCCCTCGATACGCTCCTTCTTCCCGCCCATGTCTATGAGGCCGGAGATCGCCGCCTCCGCCCGGCTGCCAGGGCCGAAGAGGGGGCCGAGCTCGGGCAGGGCCATCAACTTCAATGTCTCGGCGGCCAGGTCCTCGCGTTCCGCCTCATCGAAATCTTCGGCAAAGGCATTGAGGAACTTGCGCGCCGCCTGCTCGCGAGTTGCGGGGGCAAGGTCGGGCAGGACTTCCAAGAGCCGATGGACCAGGGCGCCGCGCCGCGCCGCCTTGGCCGCGCTGCCGGTGGGGGCAAAGACGGCGGGCTCGTCTTCAAGGGCGGAGGGGGCGAGCCGCCGCGGAGCGTGTTCTTCAGGTGCGCGGGTGCGGGCCCAGTTTGGAATTTTCCCCGCCGCTTTCGCCGCCTCGCCCTTGTCCTTGTCGCCTTCGCGAACCGGCCCGTCTTTCACAAGCCTCAGCCCCGCACCGGTGGGCGCATCAAAGTCTTCGCCGATCACGCTAAGCGCCGTTTCTGCAAGTGCGTGCCAGCTACCCTCCTGCCGCCCGCTGACGCCGGTCCAGCCGCAGATATAGAGCCGTTCCTTCGCGCGCGTCATCGCCACATAGAAGAGGCGACGATACTCATACTCGGTCTCAAGGGTGTAGACCTCGCGCGCCACGGCGCTGATCGCGTCATCGTCCGCCTTGCGCGGCGCCCAGAGGAAAAAGGGCGCGCCTTCGGGTGTGCCGTCGCGCCCCCGCGCATAGGATTTCAAAATGCCGCCGTCGCTTTGCGCGCGCGGAATGGTGCAGGTGTCGGGCAGGAAGACGATGTTGCCTTCCAGGCCCTTTGCCCCATGCACGGTCATGACACGCACCTCATCGCGGCCCTTTTCAAGGTCGCGCTTGATCTCACCTTTTTCGCGCACCAGCGCATGAAGGAAGGCATGAAGCGACGGCACCCGCGCGCGTTCATGGGCGAGGGCCTGGCCCAGAAACTCATCGATGGGGTCTTCGGCGTCGGGGCCGAGACGGCCAAGCATTTTTTTGAGCCCGCCATCTTCGCCCAGCGCCTGCGCATAAAACTCGTAAGGCGGCATAAAGTCGGCGCGGTTCAGGACCTGCGTCAGCCAGTCGGCAGCAATGCGGCAGGCCACATCGGTTTTGGCATGAGTGCGCAGCGCATCCCACAGGGCGCCTTTGCGTCCGTGGGCGATGTTGAACAGCTTGTCATCGTCAAACCCGACGAGCGGGCTTTTTAGAACTTCAGCGAGAGTGAGGTCGTCCGACGGGCTGAGCGCGAAATGCCCGAGCGCAATCAGGTCCTGCACCGCGATGTGTTCAGCGATCTTTAGCCGGTCCGCCCCTGCCACGGGAATGCGCGCAAGCTTCAGGGCGCGGATCATGTGTTCCATAAAGGCCGAACGCCGCCGCACCAGGATCATAATGTCCGACGGCAGAATGGGCCGGCCTGCCCCTTTCAGTTCCTCGCCCGCGTCCAGCCAGGTGCGAATGGTTTCCGCGATACGCGCGGCGAGCTGGCCCTCGGGGCTTGTCCCGGGCGAAGAGCCAAGCGGGATGTCCCAGGGGACTTCCGCTTCTTCGTCTTGTGGTTCGATCACGGGCCAAAGCTCGACCAGCCCCGGCGCCTCGTCAAAATGGGCGGCGTGATGCAGCCCCGCGCCGTCACGCGCGGCCAGCGGCACTTCGCGAAAGACCTCATCCACCAGCTGCAACACAGGCGCGGAGGATCGGAACGAAAGATCAAGTTCCACCGGCTGGAACAGGCGTTCAGCCTCCGTCAGGCGCGCCTTGAAAAAATCGCGCATGGCGGCGAACTCTTCCGGCGCCGCGCCCTGAAAGCGATAGATGGATTGCTTTACGTCGCCCACGGCGAAGAGCGACCGCGAGCGGCCTTTGTCTTCCGCTGCGCCCAGGCCGCTTGTCATTTCATTGGCAAGTAATTTGATGATCTGCCATTGCTGCGGGCTCGTATCCTGCGCCTCGTCTACCAGGATGTGGTCAATGCCTTCATCAAGCTTGTAGTGCACCCAGGCATCGCCGGGCGGGGCGAGCAGCTCCCGCGTGCGCGTGATGAGGTCGTTAAAATCGAGCGCGCCTTGATGCGCCTTCAGCCTCTCATAGAGACGCAGGTAAGCATGACCAAAGGTTAGCAGCGCGCGGCTGCGTTCCGCCGTGTCGGCCGCCTTGAGTTTCATCATCACGCCCGTCAGGCGCGTCTGTTCCGCTCGCATCGCGTCTTCGGCGGCTTCCGCGCCCTTGGTGGTGACTTTGGCGCGCGGGTCGCCGTCTTTCTTCAGAAAGACATCAGTGAAGTCGTCAAACACCGCCGCGCGGTCCGGGGATCTGAGAAAGGCTTCAATGCGATCCGCCGCCGCTTGGGATGATTTCGCGCCGTTTCGCAGGGCGTGAGCTGCAGCCTCAAGCCCCGCACGGTCCAGCGCGTCGTCGGATGTTTCTTCTTCGATGATGCTGACGCGGGTCGCGCCGGGGGAAAGGCCCAAGTGCCGCCAAAGGGCGTCCCACAGGGATGCGCCCTCATGTTCCTTGAACAAGGCGTCCAGTTCATCACTCGCGTTACGAAACTTTTCAAGAAGATCCGCCAGTTGATCTTCGTCCCGTTCGCCGACCAACAGCGCGTGGGCCGCATTCAACTCCGCATTTTTGCCCGCCAAAACTTCGCGGAACAGGGCGCGGCGTGCGTCGGTCTGCAAATCGAGTGCGGTTTCTTCCTCCAGCAATTTGAAATCCGCAGGGACGCGCGCTTCCAGCGGAAAGCGCTTCAGGACCGATTGACAAAAGGCGTGAATGGTCTGGATCTTCAGCCCGCCCGGCGTTTCCAGTGCGCGCGCGAACAGCCGCCGCGCTCGGCGCAGGTCGTCTTCCTCTGGCCGTTCCCCTTGCAGGTCTTTCAGGCCCTTGCGCAGCACACTATCGGGCTGCAGCGACCATTCCCCAAGGCGACCAAAGAGGCGCGTTTCCATTTCCGCCGCCGCCGCCTTTGTATAGGTAATGCAGAGAATGCGTGACGGGTCCGCGCCAGCCAGCAACAGCCGCGCCACGCGGTTCACCAGCACATGGGTCTTGCCCGTGCCGGCGTTGGCCGAGACCCAGGCCGATGCCTCGGGCATGGCGGCGATGCGCTGCCGCGCGGTGGCTTCATCAAGGGTGGTGCGTGCGCTAGCCATCGCCACCTCCGCTGCCGCCCCCTTCGCCGTCGCCGCCGACGGACCATTCCAGCCGCCGCGCGAGATGATCATAGTCGCCATAGGAATTGGCAAACTGCGGACGCGGTTGCGAGGGATAGGTGCGATCCTTGTCGTCAAATTCTGCAATCAGGGCGCGGAAATTTTCAAAGGCCTCTTCGGCAAGCTCGCTCGTGTGGTCTTGCGTCTCGGTGACCTTGCGCACCTCGCCTTCCTTCACGCCGCCGGCAAGGCGGATGTAACGGAGGAGGCCGACAGGCATGTCTTTCAGATGATCGCCAAAGGCGCCGCGCGCGACCATGGCCGCTTCCAGCGTCAATTGCGGCTGCAATCCCGTCTCGCACCAGTCCTTGCGGGGCAGGGTGCCGGTCTTGTAGTCGGCGATGCCCAGCGTGCCGTCGCTCTTCACATCGAACCGGTCGGCCCGTGCGCGCAATGTAAAGTCACCCACGCCCGCGGGAAACGTCAGCTCGCCGCTTTGTTCGGCAATGACTTCGGACGTTGTTTCGCGATCTTTCGTTTCAAGGTCGATGATCCAGTCCACCAGCCGCTCAAACCGTGGCGCCCAGACGGCGAGTACTTGCGGCATGTCCGCATAGGCCGCGAAATGGCGCTTGCCGATTTCAATAAGGTGTTCATGCGCGCCGTCGGGCAAGTCCTTGGGATAGGCCTTGGCAAAATCTTCCATGATGTCGTGCAGCAGGTTGCCCCGGTCGGCGGGGCCGGGCTCGCGGTCGATCTCGTCAAGCCGGTCGAGATTCAGGATGTAGCGGGCATAGATTGAATAGGGATCGCGCAGCCAGTTCTGCACTTGCGTGACCGACAGCTTGCGCGGGCGCGCCTCAATGGGCGGTTTCGGCGCGGGTGGTTCCACGGCTTGGGCACCATTTTCCGGCACATCGAGCTTGCGAGCCCAATGGGCGTGCGAGAGCGTCAGGTCTTCGACGGTGGGCAGGCCAGACCCCTTAAGCAGGTTTTCAAGACGCAGCCACCAGCGCGAGGGGACAGCGGGCTTGCCCTCCACTTTGTCCGCGCGGCTCAGCACCACTTCGGGGCTCGCGGCGAGTTGCGCGAAATCATGCGCGGCAAGGCCGACCTGCCGCTCCGGCGAAGAAAGCCCCAGTGCCGCGCGCATGGGCCGCGACAGCCAGGGCTCAAAGCTCACATCGGCCGGCCAGACCCCTTCGGTAAGCCCGCCCAGGATTACAAGGTCGGCCTGTTGCAGCCGCGCTTCGAGCGGTCCCCAGATGGAAAGGCGCGGGTGCAGGTTGTCCTGACTGCGCACCAATTGTCGGGCCATCAGGGTACGGAGCAATCGGGTATAATCCGCCAGCGTCATCGCGCCGGGCGCGTCATGGGCCTCGCCCAGGCTCGCGATCAGCTCGCTCAGCTTTTCGCCGCTCATGCCGCGCCACAAATCATCCGCGCTGCCAGCTTCATCGGCGGCAAGGGCGGTAGCAATCTCCATATGCGCCGCGATCCATGCCGAAAGGGGCTGGGCGCCAGACAGGGCCTTGAAGGGCGCGGCCCCTTTGGTGAGCGCGTCCAGAAGATTGATCGCTGAACCAAGAGCGCGGCGCACGCCTTCGGGCTTTGTCTCCTCGCGCGCGGTTTTGAGTTTGGCGGTGAGGGCCTCAAGGCCCGTGGTCAGGCATAGCCCCCGCAGCCCGTGGCGTTCAATCGCATCAATACCCGCCCGCAGCGCGGCCCGGCTTTGGCCCAGGCGGAAAAAGGGATGCTTGAGTAGCGTCAGCAATGGTACCGGCGCCCAGTTCGCGGCGGCGGCATCGGCGAGGTGCAGCAGGAAGGCAGCCGGGGGCGTCTGATCAAGCGGCAGGCCCGCACTGTCGTCAATGTTGAGGCCGAAGCGTTTCAGCTCGGCTGACACGCGCCGCGCCAAGGTGCGGTCGGGCGTCACCAGCGCGGCGGTGCGATCCTTTGTCTCCACCGCCTCGCGCAACAAAAGCGCAATGGCGAGGGCTTCCTCACCCGAATGCTGGGCGACAAGAAATTTGAGCCCCTCGGTCGGGTCGTCCTGCGCCAACGTTTTGGCGGTGTCGATCCATTCGTCTGTTGCGGCGCTGGGGCGAAGCGCCTCGTGGATCAGCCGTTGGCGTGCGGCGGTGGTGTCGGCTTCGCCAAATGGCCAGGGCCCGATGTCCTTGCGTGCGGCATCCATATGTTTGATGAGCGCGCGCAGACCAAATTGCGGATGGCTCGGTTCCAGTGCGTCCCAAGCGCGGGTTGGCATCTGTAAATCGAGCCCCGGCAAAACGATGTGGCCCTGCGGTAGCCCCGCGATGACTTTCAGCAGATCGGCGGTGGCGGGAATGGAGCCAGTGGTGCCTGCCGCAATCACCGGATGGGCGGGAGGATGCGCGCGCCACCGTTTCGCGAGCGCGCCGAGCAGCATGTCGCGCCGCTCAGCCGGATCGAGCTTGTGTTGGGCCTTGAGATGTTCCGGCCACAAGGCGAGCACGATCTCGAGAAAAGTAATCGTCTCCTGCCAATGTTCGGCAAATTTTTCCGGCACCAATTTGTCGAGCGCCTCAAGCGAGACGCGTTCCGTATGCGCCGTATCGATGAACCGCGCGAGGCCATAGGCGAGACTGACGCATTGATCAGGCGTTGCGGGTGTGCCGCTCGCCTTCATCTTGCGGGCAACAAGTCTGGCGAGCTCAAACGCGCGAGTGAGGTCGCTGATCGCGGGGGGCCCGTCGAGGTCGGCTTCGGCATCAAGAGCGAAGCCTTCCAGCATCAAGGTTTCTTCGTCCACGTCGCCCAAGGGCTGAATGCGCGGCAAAAGCACAGTACCCATGCCGCGCTGTTCGGCCACGCGGCCGAAGGCCTCGGTCAGCGAGCGCACCGCGCGCCGCGTGGGCAACAGGATCAAGACATCGGTGAGCGCGAGCGGGTCGCCCGGATTGCCATAAGCTTCAAACACGCCGGTGGCGAGGGCGTCGGTAAAGGCGACGCCCGGGGCGATGGTTGAAAGGCGCGGGAGTTTGCTCACGTGTTTGCCAGAACCTCCTCCGCCTCGCGCACGCCCATAGGCGAGCCCACATGGCAACCGATGCCGTTGTGGACAAGGCCGAAGAGACGGCCTTCGGGGATCATGCGATCCCAAATGAGGTTGTTGGAAAAGGGCTCGTCCGGCGTGTCGGCATAGGCTGCCTTGGTGATGATCTGTAGCCCCATCCAGGCATAGGGCGCGCGCGGCGCGTCGCCGCGACGGGTGAGACGGCCTGCATCGTCCATGAAGAAATCACCGGCGCCTTCGAACCCCGTCGTCTTGTCCATGGGGCAAAGCAGCATGAGCGCATCCATTTTGTCCGCGTCCCAGGCTTCGCCCATGCGGGCAAGCGCGGCGCCGCCGCTTTCGGTCCAGATGAAGTCGGAATTGTAGGTAAAGAACGGTGCGTCACCGAGATGGGGCAACGCCTTTTTCACGCCGCCGCCTGTGTCCATTAGCTTGTCGCGTTCATCGGAGATGGTGATGCGCGGTGAGGTGCGTGCGCCCAAATGACTGATCAGCATTTCGCCCTTGTAGTGCGCATTGACGACGACGTGGGTAACGCGCGCGCGGCCCAGCGCGTCGATGACGTGATCGATCAGCGGCTTACCCGCCACATCAATCAGCGGTTTGGGCCGGTCGTCGGTGAGGGGGCGCATGCGCGTGCCCAGACCCGCGGCAAGCACCATGGCCTCGGTGGGGTGCGTGCTCATGCGCTTTCCTCCGCGGCTTTCCGCGCGAGAAAGTCGCCGCGCCATTCGGAGGGAATGTGTTTATCGTACCATTGTTTCACGGGCGCCACAGCGGGGTGCGCCAAGTCTTTCTCAACGTAACGCCATACGCGCGGCATGTATGACGGGTACTGCGGTTTGCCATCCCGCTTCCACAGGCGCGCGAAAATGCCGAGAATTTTTGTGTTCCTCTGCAATCCCAAAAGCGCATAGCCGCGATGAAAGGCTTCAAGGTCGAAGGCGGGATCATGCTCCATCGCAAGCGAGGCGTAGCGCGCGAGCATTTGCTCGGCCAACAGCGGGGCCACGTCGCGCCGCGCATCTTCGAGCAGCGAGACAAGATCGTAGGCGCGGTGGCCGCATAGGCCATCCTGAAAGTCGAGCATGCCGACACGCGCAATACCGTCGCGTTCCGGCAGCCAGATCAGATTGTCCGCGTGATAATCGCGCAGGATGAGAACCTCATCCGCATTTGTGAGCTGCCGAAGGGCCTCGCGCCACAGAGCGAGAAACTCTGTTTCCAACGCGGCGGGGGTGGGCTTGCCCGTGCACGCGGGCAGGTACCAATCAGTCAACAGGCGGACTTCTTCGCCCAGCGCCACATCATCGTAAGCGAGCAGCGGCACCGAACCGCCCTGGCTGAGGGGCAGAGCCCCGGGCGGCGCAACACGGTGAAGCGCGGCGAGAGCGTCAATGGCCGTCTCATAGAGCGGCAGCTCATCTTCGCCCGCCGCGATAACGCGGTTGTAGACGGCGTCACCCAAATCCTCGAGCAATAGCAAGCCGTTTTCGTAATCGGCGGCAAGGATGCGCGGTGCGCTGAACCCATGGCTAGTCAAAAACTCTGCAATAGCGACAAAGGGGCGCGCGTCCGGCCCGGCCAGCCGTGCAAGTGCATTGTAGCCAAGCGCGCGTCGCGAGGCCTCATCCGCATCCGGCGGGCAGGCGGCACTTTCCGCCCCGGGCGGGGCGTTCATAAGTACCGCGACGCCCTTTGGGCCCTCCAGCCGGTCATAGCTGCGTGTGGAGGCATCGCCCGCGAGGATTGAACGCGCCGCGTCGCCCCAGCCCGCGCGGGCCAGAAACGCTTCGATCAATTGCTCGCGGGCCTGTTCACCCAAGGTCTGCCCCTTTGTAGTCATCCGCCGCCGCGCCAAAGGCGATCACTTTGACATGGCGGGCGCTTTCGTGCGCGCCCCTTGTGAACGCGACCTCCAGCCGGTCATCGGGCAGGGCAGCTTCGGCTTTTTCCGGCCATTCGACGAGGCAAATGCCGTCGTCGATCGCGTCGTCCCATCCCAGCTCGCGCAGCTCGCTCAGGTGGTCGATGCGGTAGAGGTCGAAATGCCAAACCGGACCTTCTGCGCTGTCATAGGTCTGTACCAGGGTGAAAGTGGGGCTGGGCACGTCTTCATCCGGGGCCGTGCCGGGCAGGGCGCGGATGAAGGCGCGTGCAAAGGCTGTCTTCCCCGCGCCCAGATCCCCGCGCAGGGCAACAAAGGCGGGCGAGCGCACTGCGGCGGCAAGCCGTGCGGCCAGCGCCTGGGTCGCGGTCTCATCCGCAAGGTCCATGTCGAGGAGGACGGCGCTTGCCGCCCGGGAAGCAGTGGTCATGCCTCTCTGATACCGCGACCAAGCGCCCCGGAACAAGCGCCAAGCCTTGATTTGCCTTGTTCCCCGGGACAAGGTACCCGCCGCCGCAAACGAACGGGAATGAGCCGGATTTCATGAGCGAAACCATAGTCATCATCGGCGCGGGGCAGGCGGGCGGTCAGGCCGCCGAAACGCTGCGCCGCGAGGGGTTCGAGGGCCGCATCGTCCTGGTGGGCGACGAGCCGCACATCCCCTACCAGCGCCCGCCGCTGTCGAAAAAATTCATGTCGGGCGAAATGCCGCTCGACCGGGTCTATTTCAAGCCGCAAGAGTTTTTCGAAACGGAAAAGGTGGATCTCAAGCTGAATGCGAGCGCCGCCAAGATCGATCGCGACCGCAAGGTGGTCGTACTCGAAGATGGCGAGGAACTGCCTTACGACAAAGTCTTGATCGCTACGGGCAGCCGCGTGCGCCGGATCAATATCCCGGGGGCGGAGCTTCCCGGCGTGCATTACCTGCGCTCCATTGCGGACGTTGAAGGCATTCAGAAGAATTTCAAGGATGGCGCCAAGCTCGTCGTCGTGGGCGGCGGCTATGTGGGCTTGGAAGTCGCCGCGGTCGCGGTGAAACGCGGCATCGACGTCACCGTGCTGGAAGTGGCTGATCGCGTGCTCCAGCGCGTGACCTCGCCTGAAATGAGCGCTTTTTTCGAGAAAGTGCATGGGGAAGAGGGCGTCAAAATCCGCGTGGGTGAGGGCGTTACCGCCTTTGAGGGGGACGGCAAGCTCGAATCTGTCGTGACCAGCACGGGCGAAAAATTGCCCGCGGACTTTGCCGTCGTGGGCATCGGTATCCTGCCCAATGTGGAGATCGCCACTGAGGCGGGCCTTGAGGTGGACAACGGCATCGTGGTGGACGAACACGGCCAGACCTCCGACCCGGATATCTATGCCGCCGGGGACTGCACCAATCTTCCTTGCAATTCCGTGGGCCGCCGCATCCGTCTTGAGTCGGTGCAGAACGCCCTTGATCAGGCAAAGGCCGCCGCCGCCGCCATGGCAGGCACGAAAAAACCTTACGATGAGGTGCCGTGGTTTTGGTCCGACCAGTACAATCTGAAGCTCCAGATGGCGGGGCTCAATCAGGGCTATGACCAGACGGTGGTGCGCGGCAACCCCGACGACCGGCGCTTTGCCACATTCTACCTAAAGGACGGCGTGGTGATTGCGGTGGATGCGGTCAATTCGCCCCCCGACTACATGGTGGGGCGCGAGCTGATCGCCAAAGGCGCCAAGGTGCCGCCGGAGGAACTGGCCGATCCGGCGGTCTCCATGAAAGAAATTAGGCAGAAATACACCTGACAAACTGTCATTTTTGACTATATACAGATGGCAGAATTTGATAATGAACCGGCGCCGCACCTTCAGGAAAAGTGGCCGCCGCACGAGCAACAGGAACCTTTGAAATGCCGAAAATCACCTATATCGAGCACAACGGAAAAGAACATGTGGTCGACGTGCCCGAGGGCTGGTCGGTGATGGAAGGGGCCGTGAAGAACATGGTTCCCGGTATTGATGCGGACTGCGGCGGGGCCTGCGCCTGCGCCACCTGCCACGTCTATGTGGATCCGGAATGGACCGGCAAGACCGGCACGGCCGAGGGCATGGAAACCTCCATGCTAGATTTCGCCGAGGACGTTGAGGACAATTCCCGCCTGTCCTGCCAGATTACGGTGACGGCGGAGCTCGACGGCCTCAAAGTGAAGATGCCGCGCAGCCAGCATTAACGGCGTTCTTCAGCCGTTAACTTGCGACAGTTCGCTTCCTTTCGCCTGTTGGCCCCGGGGGCTATGCTGCGACCTTGAATTGAAGGGGCGCAGATGATTCGCAATTCCCTTGTCATTGGGTTCTGTCTCTTCCTGGCGGCTTGTTCGCCGGGGAATGATCAGACCCTTCACGGCTATGTGGAAGGTGACTACCGCCTGATCGGCGCGCGGGACGGGGGCATTGTCGCCGCCCTTGCCGTTGCCGAGGGGGACAGGGTCGCTGCCGGCGATTTGCTTTTCACCATGGAAGACGCCGATGCCCGCGCGCGGGTGGCGCAAAGCGAAGCGGGGCTTGCCTCGGCGCGCGCCCGGCTCAATGACTTACTTGCGGGGGGGCGCGCGGAAGAACGCCAGCAGGCACGCCAACGGCTCGACCAGGCCGTCACCACACGCGATCTTGCCCGCACCACGTTCAACCGGACCCGCGCGCTTGCCGATGACAGCGTTCTCTCGCAAGCGCGGCTCGACAGTGACCGTGCGGCGCTCGCCAATGCCGAATCCGCTGTGGAAGAAGCGCAAGCCGCGCTCGACCTTATCAGTGCACCGGGCCGCGAGAACGCCATTCTGGCCGCGGAAGCCGATGTAACATGGGCGGAGGCGGTGCTGGCTGAAACGCAAGACGCGCTCGACCATCGCCGGGTCACGGCGCCCGCGGCGGGATCGATTGAGCGCATCTACCGGTATGAGGGCGAAGCGGCGGGCGCGGGCGCACCTGTTGTCTCGCTGCTGCCGCCGGGAAACATCCGCATACGGTTCTTTCTACCCGAACCCCTGTTCGGCACATTGCATCTGGGGGACGCGGTGCAACTGTCCTGCGATGGCTGCGCCGACGGGTTGACCGCGCGCATCAGCTTCATTGCCTCAGACATGGAATATACGCCGCCGGAAATCTTCACGATTGAGGAGCGCGCGAAACTGGTGGTCATGGTGGAAGCCACGCCCGACAATGCCGCTGCCTTCCGCCCCGGCCAACCTGTGGACGTGGCGCTGGCGCGATGAGCGACGCGGCCGCCAATGATGCCGTTATCGATGTGCGCGGCCTCACCAAACGCTTTGGCGAATTGACGGCGGTCGATCATCTGGACATGACCGTGCCGCGCGGCGCGATTTACGGCTTTCTGGGCCCGAATGGGTCGGGCAAGACGACGACCATCCGCATGATGTGCGGGCTTTTGAGCCCCGATGAAGGCAGCGGCACCTGCCTTGGTTTCGATGTGCTGCATCAGTCGCGCCTGATCAAGGAACACGTGGGCTATATGACCCAGCGGTTCTCGCTTTATGAGGATCTGACGATCCGAGAGAACCTCGAGTTCATGGCGCGCATGTACAATGTGCCCAACCAGCGCGCGCGGGTAAGTCAGTCACTCAAGGAGCTGGGGCTAGAAACGCGCGGCAACCAGTTGGCGGGCACTTTGTCGGGCGGCTGGAAACAGCGGCTTGCGCTTGCCGCGGCCATTCAGCACGAACCTCAATTGCTGCTGCTTGATGAACCCACTGCCGGCGTGGACCCCAAGGCGCGTCGCGATTTTTGGGATCACATTCGCCAGCTGTCGCGGTCGGGTATCACGGTGCTCGTCAGCACGCATTACATGGATGAAGCGGTGCAGTGCGATTACATCGCCTATATCGCCTATGGCAAAAAACTGATCGACGCCCCCGCCGCCGACATCCCCGCGCTGTCCGGCCTTCACACCTGGCGCGTCGAGGGCAAGGGCCTTGATGCGCTGGCCGCCAAATTGCGCGGCGCGGCGGGCGTGGAACAGGTCGTGCGCTTCGGCACAGAATTGCATGTCAGCGGCACGGACAAAGACGCGCTCAGCCAGACCGTCAATCACGCCGCCGCACAGGATGGGTTCAAACTCACCCTGCAACCCGCCAGTCTGGAAGAGGTGTTCATCCATCTGATGAACGGGACAGAGGGGGCATCGTGAGCGACTACTTTTCTATCGATCGCTTCAAGGCCGTCCTTGCCAAGGAATTCATCCAGATGCGACGGGACCGGCTGACCTTTGCCATGATGATCGGCATTCCGATCATGCAGCTGATTTTGTTCGGCTTTGCCATCAATACCGACCCACGCCATATGCCGACGCTGGTGCAGGTGCGCGATGACAGCATGTTCGCGCGCGATTTTCTGGGCGCGCTGCAGAACTCAAGCTATTTCGACATCGTGGGCCGCGTCGAAAGCGACGAGGAAGCGCGCGCTGCCTTGCAGGAAGGGCGCGCCTCATTTGTGGTGGTGATCCCGGAAAATTTCGAACGCGACCTCGTGCGCGGCGAACGCCCGCAAATACTGGTGGAGGCCGATGCGACCGATCCGTCCGCGGCGAGTGCGGCGGTCGCGGCATTGCCGGTGTTGGCAAGCCAGGCACTAAATCGCGACCTTGAGGGGCCGCTCGCGGGGCTTGCGCAAGGCCCGCCCGCCTTTGATGTGATCGTGCATCGCCATTTCAATCCGGCGGGGGAGACGAGCTACAACATTGTCCCCGGTCTGCTCGGCATTATCCTGACGCTCACCATGGTAATTATCACCGCAGTCGCGCTGACGCGAGAAATTGAGCGCGGCACCATGGAAACGCTTCTGGCGACGCCCGTGCGTAGCCTGGAGGTCATGGTGGGCAAGATCACACCCTATGTGCTGGTGGGATATGTGCAGGTGGGGTTGATCCTGCTCGCCGGGCGATTGCTGTTTCACATTCCGTTTCAGGGCTCGATGACGCTGCTGCTCGCCGTGGTGACGCTCTTTATCGTGGTCAATCTCGCTATCGGATTTTTCTTCTCAACATTGGCGCGCAATCAGATGCAAGCCATGCAGATGGCGTTCTTCTTCCTGATGCCGTCGATCCTTTTGTCCGGCTTCATGTTTCCTTTCTCGGGGATGCCGTGGTGGGCGCAGGTTCTGGGGGAGGGCCTGCCTGCCACGCACTTCATGCGGCTCGTGCGCGCGATCATCCTGAAAGGGGCCGGGCCGGTTGAGATATGGGGCTTTGTCTGGCCGCTGCTGATCATTCTGGCGGTGGTTTCGACGCTCGCCATGATGCGCTATCGACGCACCCTCGACTGACGAGAGCGATCAGGCGGCTTTGGTGTCCGGCGCGCGAACGGGCACGACAAAGGACACCTTTGTGCCCTCGCCGGGTTCGCTTTCCAGGCTCACCCAGCCGCCGTGCAATTCCACAAAGCTTTTCACGAGTGCAAGGCCGAGGCCGGGCCGCTTGCCCGCGCCGGGCGTACCGTCAGAGGCGAAACTGTCAAAGGCATGCATTTGCGCATCCTCGTCGATGCCTGTTCCTGTGTCCGCCACCCAGAAGGTCACGTGACTGCCTTCGCGTTTCGCGCCCAGCTCGATGCGTCCGCCTTCGCCGGTAAAGCGTGAGGCATTTGAAAGCAGATTGAACAGAACCTGCCGCAGGCGTTTCTCATCCGCGTAAATCGTGCCCGCGTCCTCGTCGACTTTCAGGTCCAGCGCGACAGCACTGTCATTGATGCGCGACACCCGCATCTGCGCGGCGGATTCAAGAAGGTCCCTTACTTCCACTTCCGAGGCGTCCAGCGTCAACGTGCCCGCCTCGATCATGGCGAGGTCCAGAATGTCGTCGATCAAGTCGCGCAGCTGCGTTGCCCCTTCGACAACGTTGTGGACGTAAGTCGACTGTTGCTCGTTCAGATCGCCCGCGATGCCGCTTTCCAGCATTTCGGAAAAGCCGAGAATGGGATTGAGCGGATTGCGCAATTGATAGGAAACGTTCTCTACAAAGGCCGATTTCAGCCGGTCGGCGGCTTCCAGCGCGTCGTTCTTTTCCCGCAAGGCGCGCTCAACATTCGCGGCGGCGGTAAGATCAAGGAAGGTCACAAGCGTCTGCCCACTGCGCAGGGGCTGCACCGCGAATTGCAGGATGGTGCCGTCGCGCCGGTCAATGCGCCGCTGGATCGAGGTGCGGCCTTCCTCTCCGCCCGTGGTGCGGGACCGGATGGCGCGCCAGTCGTCTTCCTCGTCAAACAGATCCTTGCACAGGGTGATGACTTCATTGACGTGGGGGCGGCCTTCGAGCTGCGCGGGTGACAGGTGCCACAGTTTTTCGAAGCTCTCGTTGTGTAGTTCCAGCCGTCCGTCCGTACCGAACACGGCAATGCCCTCGTCCAGATTGTCGAGGGTCTTGCGCTGGACTTCGATCAGCGTGTTGTACTGGCTTTCCAGCGCCACGCGGTCGGACACATCTTCATAAAGGAAGATCAGCCCCCCTTTCGGATGCGGGCGGCAGACGAGCCGCAACATCCGCCCGTCGGGCAGGGGCCAGTCTTCTTCGCGGGCGGTGGTGACGGTGGTGTAGAGCTCCATCCGCGATTCCTTCCAGGCGCGGAAGTCGCGATGTTCGGGAATGCGGCGCGCCTCGCGCAGGCGCTCCAGAATTTCGGAATGGCTGGGGCGGGTCGCGAGCCAACTTTCGTCGAGGTCCCAAAGGCTCGCGAAGGCGGCATTGGCGTAACGCAGACGCCGGTCGGCATCGAACATGGCGACGGCAGTCGCGAGCCCATCAAGCACGCGATTGTTGGCGGATTGCTGATCCCCGAGCGCGGTGGCGAACTGGTCCGCTTCGGTCCTGTCGAGGGCGAGCCCCGCACTGCCGCCCGGAACCGGCAAGGCCATCAGGTCAACGGCGCGCGCCTCGCCGCTCAGCACGGCCTTCAGCCGTTCACGCACGGGCATCCCGTCTTCGGTCACCTGGCGCGCCAGCATTGCGCTGCGCTCATCAATCTCAATGCCTTGCTCGACAACCTCTTCGGGGCTTTGCGCGCCCACAGCGGCGGCATAGGCGGCATTTACCCAAGTCAGCTTGCCCGCTTCGTCCCGGCGCCACAGGGGAAGCGGCAAGGCATCCATAAAGGCAGTCAGGCCTTGTGCCGTGTCCTCGGTGGACTCAAGCAGGTTCGACAGTCGCGCCACCTCGCGCACCGCGCCGGTTACGTCGCGCACGCGCACCACGGCGCGGGGGCCAATGGTCTGGCCCGTGATCTCAAATTCACCGCGATCCTTGCGCCGCGCCACCATGGAAAAGGGTGTGCCGCGCCCGCGCAGGGATTCCAGCTGTTCAGCAAAGCCGCGCAGGGCCTCCGGCGCGAGCCGCGCAAGGAAGGTGCGAAACTGTTCGGCGGGGTTGCGATCGGTCTTGCCTAGCACCGCTTCGAGGTCGCCGGTGATCAGATTGGGCGTCATGGGCACCGCGCCGCGCGGCAGCTCCGCCGTGGGCAAGGGCAGCGAGGCCGCCTGGCCCTCCGCCTCACCCCAAATGAGGATCAGGCCGGGGTCGGAGGCGAGCACGGCCTCGGATTGTTCCAGCTTGCCCTCGCGTTCGCGCAGCCGCGCGCGCAAGGCCGCTTGCAGGCGCCGCGCCTCCGCATTCGACGCCGCCGCCCACAGGGCACAGGCAATCGCGAGGCTAACCGCCCCCAAGATCGGTAAAAGAGTCAGAATCTGCTCGCCCACCTCGACGCAGCGCCCCCGCGTGTCTCGAAGTCCAAAAAAAATCCAAACGAATCACTTGGATGAGAATCATTTGACTCCGAGCCGACTCGGCTGTCGAGAGAGAATTTAAGTTTTGTTAACCTTTTGATCCGTTCCCGGACTCTCTTTGCACGGACTCGTCTGCACCAAGAGAGTCCGTGTGCGGACTCTCGATGCAAAGGGGGAAGAACAAAAGGAGTCCGATGGGGCTAGCGGAAGGATTTTGGATCGAGCTGTCTCGTGCGGAAGAAAAAGACGAGAGAGCCGGCGAAGGCGACCGTCAGCACAAAGGAAAGCGGCCAAATCCCAACGGCGACCACCGTGTCGGGGATGTTCACGCCCCCGTGCCAGGAAAAATCGGTGCCTTCAGCATTGCGTTCCCGAATGACCTCCATCAAGCCGCCATAGGCGTGGGCTTGCCGGACCAATGTGAAGGCGGTGAAGAGATAGAATAGTGAATAGACGCCAACGAGGAGCGCCGTCATGATGCGGTCGAGCACTTGGCCGAAAAAGACACCCGCGACCATGAACCCGGCCAGCACGGTCATCACCAGCGCCATCGATTCAGAAATCAGATGTCCTGTCTCGTAAAAGGCAAACAGGATTTCGTAGTTGGAAAGCGGCTGAATGTCCAAGGCGCATCCCTCCATGCGAAAAGGCCCCGCCCGAAATAGGGCGAGGCCTTGAAACTACCGAATGAGTCGGGAATTTCCGCTTAGTAGCGGTAGTGATCCGACTTGAAGGGCCCGTGCTTGTCCACACCGATGTAGGCGGCTTGCTCGTCGGTGAGCTCTGTCAGTTTTACGTTGAGCTTCGCCAGGTGCAGTTCAGCCACTTTCTCGTCCAGATGCTTGGGCAGCACATAAACTTCGTTCTTGTAGTTCTCGCCATGGGCCCACAGTTCGATCTGCGCCAGCACCTGATTGGTAAAGCTGGCCGACATCACGAACGAAGGGTGCCCGGTGGCATTGCCCAAGTTGACCAAACGCCCTTCGGACAAGAGCAACATGCGCTTGCCATCGGGGAACTCGATCATGTCCACCTGCGGCTTCACATTGGTCCACTTGAAATTCTTTAGGCCTTCCACCTGAATCTCATTATCGAAATGGCCGATGTTGCAGACGATCGCCATGTCTTTCAGCTTGCGCATGTGATCAACGGTCAGGATGTCTTTGTTACCCGTGGCCGTCACCACGATGTCGGCGCGATGGATGTCGTCATCCATGGTCACCACTTCAAAGCCGTCCATGGCCGCCTGCAACGCACAGATGGGATCAACTTCCGTCACCATCACGCGGGCGCCGCCGCCGCGAAGGGACTGCGCTGAGCCCTTGCCAACGTCGCCGTAGCCAGCAACCAGCGCGACCTTGCCGGCCATCATCACATCGGTGCCGCGGCGGATCGCGTCAACCAGCGATTCCTTACAGCCGTATTTGTTGTCGAACTTTGATTTCGTGACGCTGTCGTTCACGTTGATGGCGGGGAAGGGCAACTCGCCCTTTTTCGCGCGTTCATAAAGGCGCAGCACGCCCGTGGTGGTTTCCTCGGTCACGCCCTTGATGTTGGCTTTCACTTTGGAATACCAGCCGGGGTTCTTCGCCAGCCGCGCCTTGATCACTTTGAAGAGCTCTTCTTCTTCCTCATTGCCGGGCTTTGCGATCACGTCCGGGTTCTGTTCGGCCTCGGCGCCGAGCAGGATCAAAAGCGTCGCATCGCCGCCGTCATCCAGGATCATGTTCGCCGTTTCGCCATTCGGCCATTCGAAGATCTTGTCGGCAAACTCCCAGTATTCTTGCAGCGTTTCGCCCTTGTGCGCGAAAACGGGAACGCTCGTCGCGGCGATGGCGGCGGCGGCGTGGTCTTGCGTTGAATAGATGTTGCACGAGGCCCAGCGCACTTCGGCACCCAGGGCCGTCAGCGTTTCGATCAGCGCCGCGGTCTGGATGGTCATGTGCAGCGAGCCGGCGATGCGCGCGCCTTTCAGGGGTTTGTCCTTGCCGAACTCTTCGCGCGTGGCCATCAGGCCCGGCATTTCGGTTTCGGCGATATCGAGTTCTTTGCGGCCCCAGTCTGCAAGGCCGATGTCTTTGACAGCGTAATCAGCAGTCATTCCACGCTCCATAAATGGATGGGTAAGGGGCGGCATTGAAGTGGAGCCCCGGAACACGGGCCGTCCTATAACAGGGGGCGGGGAGCTTGTCCAGAATGATATAAAGAAATCTTTATATCCTTATCTCAAGCGGGTTTGGAGGGGCGAAAATCCGCCCCTTTCCCCCGGGGGCGGGGCCGTGCTACGCCCTCGCCGCTGAAATCTCAGGGGAATCGGGGACCTGCTTGCCGCCCATCGGAACTCTTTTGCTGGTGGCCCTCACCATGGTGCTGGGCTCCTTCGTGGCGGGCTTTACCGCGCTCGGCGGCGGGGCTGTTGCCTTTCCCGTGCTCACCAAGGTGCTGGGCTATTCGGTTTATGACGCGCGCCAGTTCGGCGTGATGATCCAAAGCGTCGGCATGACGAGCGCGAGCATCTATCTCTTGCGGACCCAGGGCTTTGGCCTCATCGACCGCACGTTCCTCACCTACCTTGCGGGCAGTTTCATCGGCGCGGCTTTCAGCTTTTTCGCATTGTCGCTCGGCGCCGAGGCGCTCAAGCTGATGTTTTCCGTCTTTATCTTCACCTTCGCCACGGTGAACCTGTTCAATCTGTCATTCCGATTGAAAGTGATGGAAGCCGTTGTCCTCGCCTGCGGTTTTCTCGGCGGCATCCTGAGCCAGAACATCGGCACGGGCGCGGACGGGCTCTTCTACATGATGGCGGTGCTTCTGTTCGGGTGGGACACCCACCGCGCGGTTTGGCAAAGCGTCATCGTCATGGCGGCGACCAGCATCTTTATCACCACGCTCAACGTTCTTTTTGCGGAGATCAGCAGTTTGGTTTTCTGGTCATGGGTGTTTGCCGCGCCGGTGGTGATTTTTGGCGCGGCCTTCGGCGCCTTTATGAGCCGGCGGGTCGAAGCGCATGTTCTGAAGTTCGCGCTCTTTTTCTTGGCGAGCGTGGAACTCACCTGGACGCTGACCCACCGGGCCGGATTGATCTAATTGGAAATCTCGCCAAAGCCGCGGACCACAAGGGCTTCGAGGGCATCAAGGGCGGCTTCGGCCTCGGGCCCTTCGGCGTGAACTTCAAGCTCCGACCCTGCCGCCGCGCCGAACATCAACAATCCCATGATGGAGGTGCCGGGCACGGTTTCGCCGTCCTTGGTCACTGTGATGTCCGCGTCAAAGCCGCCCGCGCATTCCACAAAACGTGCGGCGGGCCGGGCGTGAAGGCCCAGCTCATTCCGAATGGTCAATATGCGCGTAAGGGAGTTGCCGCTCATTGAGCAGCCGAGGTCGCTTCCGTGTCGCCGCAGACGCAGATGTATTTCTGGCCGGCTTCCTTGGCGGCGGCGACGGCGGCGGCCATGTCGTCGTCTTTGCGAGCGCTTGCAAGCTTCAGCAGCATGGGAACGTTGACGCCGGAAATCACTGGCGTGCCGGAAAGGTTCGCCGCGGCAACCGCGGCGTTAAAGGGCGTGGAGCCATATACGTCCGTCAAAAAAATAAGGCCCGCGCCGGTGTTGGCTCGGGCCGCTGCGTCAGCGATGTCTTTGGAGCGGGCGGTAAGGTCGTCATCGGCATCAATGCATACGGTTTCGACTTGCGCCTGCGGACCACATACGTGTTCCGCCGCCTTAAGGAGTTCGCGGGCAAGCCCGCCGTGAGTGACCAGTACCAGGCCAATCATTACTTCAATCCGTTCCATCCCGATGGGTCCGGAAGGACCCCTCGCACCCCCGCCCGGTGCAGCTATCCCCAAAATCATCCCCCAGGTTTGGCGACACTGCAAGACAAATTGTGCAATGCACCACGCCCCCTGGCGATGATGTGATCAGTTTCGGGCCAGATTCCTTACCAAAGGGTTGCCTTTGGGCGGCAAAGCGCGGCCTGCGGGCAACACTCAGGCTCCCGAAAGGGCGGCGAGGGTGAGGCGCACCTTGTCCGGGGCGGAGGCCTCAAAAGGGGCGAGGTGGAAAAGGCGCACTTTTGTCCCGGGCAAAAGCTCCGCCCATTCCGGCTCGGGCAGTCGGGGCACGTCTTCAGCCCCGCACAGGTCAAAGACGGCGAGCAGCGGCGCCCCCTGAACAGAAGGCACGTCCAGAATGCCGACCCCGCGCACCTCCAGCTTGCCGTGAAGGCGGGGCTCGGCGCTCGCGCGGACGCTCGCTCCGTCGGCTTCCAGGATGACTTGATCGTCGGCGATCATTTGGGCGCCGCGCTCAATCAGCCGCAGCGCGAGATCCGACTTGCCGGAACCAGAAGGGCCGCGCAGCAACGCGCCGCGCCCTTCGACGGCAACACAAGTGCCATGGATGCGCGTTATCGCGGTCATGGGAACGCGATGGCGGGCAGGGTCACCACAAAGCGCGCGCCGATGATCTTGCCGTCCATGTCCTTGCGGTTCTCCGCCCAGATGGTGCCGCCATGGGCGGTGATGATCTGCCGTGAGATGGAAAGGCCGAGCCCTGAGTTCTTGCCGAAGGCTTCGCCCTCGGGGCGTTCGGTATAGAAGCGCTCGAAAATACGCTCAATCCCTTCCTCGGGAATGCCGGGGCCGTCATCTTCCACCGTGATCATGGCAAGGACGGCACTGCCTTCCCGGTCCAGCGCCGCGGTCAGGCGCACTTCGCCGTCTTTGGGCGAAAACGAGATCGCATTGGCGAGCAGGTTCTGCACCACCTGGCCCAGGCGTGATTCAATCCCGCGCACGGCGAGCGCGTTCTCGGGCAAGGCGCCGGTGCGCACCTCGGTTCGTACGCGAATTTTTTTATCGTGGGCAGTGTCTTCATAGATCTGCGTGAGCCCGCGCAGCAGAGGTGCCAGCATCACCACTTCGGTGGTTTCGCGCGTGAGTTCCGCATCAAGGCGCGAGGCATCGGAAATGTCGGTGATCAGGCGATCGAGCCGTCCCACGTCGTCGCTGATGATATTCAGGAGCCGGGTTTTTGCCTCATCATCCTTGACGATCTCGAGCGTCTCCACCGCATTGCGCAAGGACGTCAGCGGGTTTTTGATTTCGTGGGAAACGTCGGCGGCGAAACTTTCGATGGCGTCGATACGGCCATAAAGGGCGTTGGTCATGTCTTTCAGCGACCGGCCCAGCTCGCCGATCTCGTCATTGCGGTCGGGCCAATCGGGAAGGTGAGGCATGTCCGCGCCGCTGCCCGCGCGGCCCGCGCGGCGCACCCGGTCGGCCTCGCGCGCCAGACGGCGGATGGGGCGCACCACATTCATGGCATAACCGAAAGTCATGAGCATGGTGGCAAAGACCGCGAGCAAAAAGACCCGGCCCAAGACATTGCGTTCCTGACGCAAGGCGGCCTCGATGTCATCGCCCTCGGCGGAAAGCAGCAGCGCGCCGAGATAGGCGCGGTAACGCTGCACCGGCGTTGCGAAAGAAATGATGATGTCGCTTTGGTCGTCGATGCGTACGCCGCGTCGGTCGGCCTCTTCCACATCGCCGCGTAAGACCGCCTCGACTTCTTCGTAGCGGACGTTTGGCCCCTCGACATAAGGTTCTGCCCCGCGCGGGATGACGCCCAGTACCCAGTCGATGCCATAGGCGAGTTTCTGCACAAAGGCTTCAAGCCCCGTGGGCGGATCGATGACGCGCATTTCCACCGCGCCGCTTGCATCGAGTGTGCGACTGTCGGCGATCAATTCGCCATCTACATTATAGAGTCGCGCGCGATAGCCCGTGGGCAGCACCAACCGCCGCAAGGTGCGGTCGGCGTCTTCCACATTGATTTCGCCGCGCACGCCCACGGGGGTGCTGACCGCGTTTTCGGCGATGGCGCCCGCGATGATACGGCTGTGCACATCGAGCGCGCGCATGCGTTCGTCGATAAGGCCCGTTTGCGAGCCGCCGAACCAGATTATGAGAACGCCAAAGACCGCAAGCCCGGCAAGGTTGATGAGCGCCATGCGCACGGCGAGCCGGTCGAGAAGATGTCCCTGGCGGCGTTCGCGATTGGCGAGCGCCTCGGCCGCGCGGGCCCGGGCGCGGGCAATACCGTCCCACGCCGCGCCAAGACGGCTTGTGCCGTCCTGCTGCGCGTCTTGCGTGGATCCGGTTTCCTCAGAGGTCACGTATGAGTTGCCCCCGTTCAATGGGCCGATCAGCTTTCGTCGCGAAAGCGGTAACCTACACCATACAGCGTTTCAATGGCGTCAAAGTCTTTGTCCGCCTGTTTGAACTTGCGCCGCAGCCGTTTGATGTGGCTGTCGATGGTGCGGTCATCCACATAGACCTGATCGTCATAGGCCGCATCCATCAGGTTGTCGCGGCTCTTCACAAAGCCGGGCCGTTGGGCGAGCGCCTGCAAAATCAGAAACTCGGTGACGGTCAGGGTCACATTCTTACCGTCCCAGGTGCAGGCATGGCGCAGCGGGTCCATGCTCAACCGGCCGCGCTCCATGATGTGGTCTTCTTCGGCTTCGCGCACTTCGCCTTCTTGCCCGGCTGATGACCGCCGCAGCACCGCGCGCACGCGGGCCAGAAGCAGGCGTTGGGAAAAAGGCTTTTTGATATAATCATCCGCGCCGAGCTCGAGGCCCAGCTGCTCGTCCGCTTCTTCGTCTTTCGAGGTGAGGAAGATCACGGGCACTTCGGACTTTTGCCGCAGGCGGCGCAACAATTCCATGCCGTCCATGCGGGGCATCTTGATGTCCAGAATGGCAAGGTCCGGCGTCATGGTGGCAAAGGCCGCCAGGGCCGCCTGGCCGTCGGTGAAGCTCTTGATGTTGTAGCCCTCGGATTCAAGGGCCATGCTGACGGAGGTCAGAATGTTCCGGTCGTCATCGACCAGCGCGATCGTAGCCATCTAAATATCTTATCCCAATCTGCTGCCGCCCGGGGGACCGGATGATCGGGGCCCCCCAAATCGACTCCCTAAAGCGGGTGAACCTAAACCTATGAATGGGGGCAGAGGATGGCAAGCTTGCCTCATTCGGGCCGCAAGTCTTCCCCTTTGCCCACCTCAAAGCCCCGGTCAGGCGCGCTTGATCTCCCGGCGGGAGACAAAGGCAAAGCGTGTGGTGTTAACCAGGGCGGCGAAGGCGATGCCGACGACGACACCGACAAAAAGGCCCGGCACCCCCCAGCCCATCTGCGCGCCGAGGACCCAGCCGACGGGCACCATCACCCCCCACATGGAAAAGACGTGGAAGCTCATGGGCACCAAAACGTCGCCCGCCCCGCGAAGCGCCCCCAGCATCAGGGTCATCAGGCTGTCAAAGATCAGCATGAAGGCGGCGATGCGGATGGTCACTTGCGCGATGGCAAGGGTGTCCGGCGCGGTGGTAAAAATCTGCGCGCCCAGAAGCGGGAAGAAGAAAAAGAACCCGGCAAAGGGCAACATGATGAGCGTTATGAGCCCCGTCCCGGTCCAGCCCGCCCAGGCAACGCCCCAGCGGTCGCCCGATCCCACGGCAAAGCCCGCGCGTACGGCGGTGGCGGCGCTCATTCCGATGGCCAGCATAAAGACAATCTGGATCAGCTGCATGGTCACCCCGTGGGCGGCGGCGGAAGCCTCGCCAAAGGTGGCCGCTGTCAGGGTGAGGGCGGAAAAGGCCGCGGTCTCTGCCCCTTGGGTCACGCCCATGGGCCAGCCGAGCTTCAGCGCGCGCTGCACATAGCGCCAGACCATCAGCACGCTTTCCCGGGTCGGGGGTTTGGGCATGCGGATGCCGAACTCCGCCCGGTCATGCATGATGCGCGCGATATAGATGCAGATGACGCCAAAGGCGATCCAGCGGGTGACGGAGGTCATGGCGACGGCCCCCGGCGCGCCGAGATGAAATCCATAAAGGGCGATGGCATTGAGCCCCGCATTCACAAAAATGGCGGACAGCATGATGATCATGCCGATACGCGGGCGCTGGATGCCTTCAAGGAAATAAGAACACGCGATGTAAAGCATCATCGCGGGCATGCCCCAGCCGTAGTGGACCAGCACTGCCGCCGCGCCGTTCGCCATGGCGGGGCTTTGGCCCAGCGCCGTGAAGAAGGGCACGCCGAAGAAGCTGAAGATCATGGCGAGGGTGCCGAGCCCGCCCGCGATGATCAGCGCCACGCGCCAGACCTCCCCGCAGAAGGGGTATTCGCGGGCGCCGAAGGCCTGGCTGGTCAGCACCATGGTTCCTTGCAGGAAGCCGATGGCGATGAGCATCAGGATGGACTGGATGGAGGAGGCGACGACGAGGTAGGCGAGCTGGTCCTGGCCCGTGTGGCCCACCATGATCGCATCCACCGAGAGCATGAGCAAAATGCCCGCCCGGGAGCCCATGGCGGGCAGGGCGAGCCGCAAGGTGGCGCGCGCATTTTGCCGCGCCCGGGCCCAGAAATCTGCGGCCCCCGGTGCCGCGCTCGCGCTTTGATCTTGCATATGCCTTGGAAACCGCCGTTTTCAGGCTATCTGCTTAGCTCATGCGGGGATGCGGGCAAAGCGCCCAATTGCCGCGCGGGCGGGGTATTTGGTCCCTCGATGTGGCTTGTGCTTTGGCCCCCGACTTCATATAGAGGGGCGAAACGGGGCGCCAGAATCGCCCCTCGTGCCCCATGCCGGAACAGGCATTTCCCCAACGCGGGAGCAGAGGGCCCAAAGGGTAGAATTCGTCCTAGCGGACAAGAGGTGGGGCAGGTCGAAGACTTGCCAGATTTAGAGACAGGATATGGCGGAAGGCGGCTTGTCGCTCTCCGCGCTCAGGAGGGTTTATCGTGCAGCAGACCGGACCGGTGATCGCCAATTACGGCCTCGACAAATTGGGCTTCAAAAATCTAAAGGCCGCTCATTGGAACCATCCCGCCGCGGGCGCCTTTCAGATGGCGGTCGAACGCGGTGAAGGCGATGTGGCCAAGGATGGCCCGCTGGTGGTGCGCACGGGTATGCACACCGGCCGCTCCGCGCAAGACAAGTTCATCGTGAAGGAACCGTCCTCCGAGGAACACATCTGGTGGGACAATTCCAAACCCATGAGCGAGGATTGTTTCGACCGTCTGCACGAAGACATGCTGGCCTTTGCCGAAGGTAAAGAATTCTTTGTGCAAGACCTTTACGGCGGTTCGGATAAGGACCATCGCCTGCCGGTGCGCGTGGTCACGCAATTTGCCTGGCATTCGCTTTTCATCCGGCACTTGCTGGTGCGTCCGCCGCTGGAAGACCTCGCGGGCTTTGAGCCGGACTTCGCCATCATCAACATGCCGGAATTCAAGGCCGATCCGGAACGGCACGGCTGCCGCACCGAAACCGTGATTGCCATGAACTTCGCCAAGAAAGTCGTGCTGATCGCCGGCACGTCCTACGCGGGCGAAACCAAAAAATCCGTCTTCAGCATTCTCAACTATTTGCTGCCCGCCAAATCCGTCATGCCCATGCACTGTTCGGTCAATGTGGGCGACAAGCAGGACTCGGCGATTTTCTTCGGCCTTTCGGGCACGGGCAAGACGACCCTGTCGGCGGACCCCACGCGCACGCTTGTGGGCGATGATGAACATGGCTGGTCGGAAAACGGCCTGTTCAATTTCGAAGGCGGTTGCTACGCCAAGATGATCAATCTGTCGGCGGAAGCGGAACCGGAAATTTTCGCCACCACCAAACGTTTCGGCACGGTGCTCGAGAACGTGGTGATGGATCCCGAGACTCGCGAGCTTGATCTCGACGATGGCTCGCTGACGGAAAACACCCGTGGCGCCTATCCCATCGATTTCATTCCCAACGCGTCCGATACCGGCACCGCGCCGCATCCGAAAAACATTATCATGCTGACCTGTGATGCCTTTGGCGTTTTGCCCCCCATCGCGAAGCTGACGCCGAGCCAGGCGATGTATCACTTCCTTTCGGGCTATACGGCGAAAGTTGCGGGCACCGAAAAAGGCGTGACGGAACCCACCGCCACTTTCTCCACCTGCTTCGGCGCGCCTTTCATGCCGCGGCACCCCACTGAATATGGCAACCTGTTGCGCGACCTGATCGCCAAGCACGACGTTGACTGCTGGCTGGTGAACACCGGCTGGACGGGCGGCGCCTATGGCACGGGCGAGCGCATGCCGATCCGCGTGACGCGGGGCCTGCTCGCCGCTGCTCTGGACGGCTCCCTCGCCGATGCGCCCATGCGCACCGATGAAAACTTTGGGTTCGAAGTGCCGACTGAAGTGCCGGGAGTGCACGCGGAAATCCTGAACCCGCGCGATACCTGGGAAGACAAGGCAGCGTTCGATGCGCAGGCGCAAAAGCTCGTCGCCATGTTCATTGAAAACTTCGCACAATACGACGGGCACGTGGACCCGGACGTGAAAGCGGCCGCGCCTTCGGTGGCGTAACTCCTAGCGTGTCATTCCGGGGCTTTGCGAAAGCGAAGAACCCGGAATTTCGGACAATCGGAAAAGTACAGAGGCCCCGGATCGCGAAAGCGCGTCCGGGGCGACTTTCATGGGCGGGCACCAGGGGGCTTCGTCCCCACACGCACGCTAGTGGGCTTCGTCCCCACGCACACGTCAGTGCGCCTCATCCCAAGTATCCGCCGCATTTGCATCCACGATCAGCGGAACGGAAAGCTTCAGCGCAGGCTCGCTGGCGTTCTCCATGACGTCGCGCACTACCTTGGTGGTGTCTTTCACCTGAGCCTTGGGCACTTCGAAGATCAGTTCGTCATGCACTTGCAACAGCATGGTCGCGTCCAGCTTTGCTTTACGCAAAGCTTCCGGCATGCGGATCATGGCGCGGCGGATGATGTCGGCAGCCGAGCCCTGAATGGGCGCGTTGATGGCGGCACGCTCGTTAAAGGATTTTTCCGACGGGTTCTTTGAATTGATGCGCGGATAATGGCAACGCCGTCCAAAGATGGTGTGCACATAGCCGTTCTTGCGGCAGAACTCTTTCGTCTCTTCCATGTAATCGCGAATGCCGGGGAAGCGCTCGAAATAGGTCTTGATGTACTCCTGCGCCTCGCCGCGCGGAATGGAGAGCTGGTTCGCGAGCCCGAAGGCGGAGATGCCGTAGATAATGCCGAAGTTGATCGCCTTCGCGCGCCGCCGTACATCGGCTGGCATATCTTTGATCGGCACGCCGAACATTTCCGACGCGGTCATGGCGTGAATATCGAGACCGTCTTCGAACGCCTTTTTGAGTTGCGCAATGTCCGCCACATGGGCCAGCACGCGCAATTCGATCTGGCTGTAGTCAGCGGAAAGAAGCTTGTTGCCCTTGTCTGCGATGAAAGCCGTGCGGATTTGCCGGCCTTCCTTTGTGCGCACGGGAATGTTTTGCAGGTTCGGGTCGGAGGAGGCGAGGCGCCCCGTGGTCGTCGCGGCGAGCGAGTACGACGTGTGCACGCGGCCCGTTTCCTCGTTGATGTAGCCGGGCAGGGCGTCCGTATAGGTGCCGCGCAGTTTCGACAACCGCCGCCAGTGGAGAATGACTTGCGGCAGCTCATGGCCTTGCGCAGCGAGTTCCTCCAGCACATCCGCGCCGGTGGAATAGGCGCCGGTTTTGGTTTTTTTCGTTGAGCCGATCCCCAGCTTGTCGAACAGAATTTCCCCCAACTGTTTGGGGGAACCGAGATTAAACTCCTCCCCCGCCAGCTTGTGGGCTTCTTTCTGCAGCTCATCCATGCGCTTGCCGAATTCATTCGAAAGGCCGGACAACACATTGCGGTCCACCACGACGCCTGCCATTTCCATATCGGCAAGCACGGGTACGAGGGGGCGCTCCAGCGTCTCGTAAACCGTGACCATGCCTTCACCGGCAAGGCGCGGCTTCAAGAGCTTCCATAGGCGCAAGGTGACATCCGCGTCCTCGGCGGCGTAGCGCGTCGCCTCGGGGATGGCGATCTCGTCAAAGGTCTTTTGTTTTTTGCCGCTGCCAGCGATCTCCTTGAAGGGGATCGGGGCGTGGCCAAGATGTTCTTTGGACAGCTCATCCATGCCGTGGCCATGCAGCCCCGCATCAAGCACATAAGAGAGAAGCATCGTGTCGTCGAAGGGCGCGACGCGAATGCCGTGCCGCGCGAAAATCTCGAAATCATATTTCAGGTTCTGCGCGATCTTCAGTACGCCGGGCGCTTCGAGCAGGGGTTTCAGTTTCTTGAGCGCGACCTTGAGGTCGATTTGTTCCGGCACCTCATCAAAGGCGAGCCCATCGCCCTGCCCATGACTAAGGGGGATATAGCAGGCCTCCCCCGGCTCAACGGCAAGCGAGACGCCCGCGAGCTTTGCCACCATGGTGTCGAGGGACGTGGTTTCGGTATCCACCGCCACGACGCCCGCGTCAAAGGTGCGCGCAATCCATGCATCAAGGGCGTCTTCGGTGGTTACGGTCTCGTAGGCGCCGGGGTCGATCTTGCGCGCCACCTCGCCTTTGTCCACCACCGCGCCCGGCGCGCCGCCTTTTGATTTGGTCGATGAATTGGGTTTGCTGTCACCGGTATCCCTTTTGGCTTTGGCAGCCGCGCGCCCATCGCGATCAGCGGCGACGAAACTCTCGTCCGCTTCAATGGCGTCGATGTCATCGATATTGTGCTCCGCCGCCACGCGTTTGGTCAGCGTGGTGAACTCCATCGCCTTCAGGAATGCGATCAGCGGTTTGGGGTCCGGGTCGTGCAGCTCCAGGTCGGTGATGGGCACGTCCACATCGACATCGCGCTTCAGAGTGACAAGCTCTTTCGAGATACGTGCCTGGTCAGCAAATTCGATCAGGTTCTCGCGGCGCTTGGTCTGCTTGATTTCTTCCGCGCGAGAAAGGAGCGTTTCAAGATCACCATATTCGTTGATGAGCAGCGCCGCCGTCTTGATGCCGATACCCGGCACGCCGGGCACGTTGTCGACACTGTCACCTGACAGGGCCTGCACTTCGATCACCTTTTCCGGGCCGACGCCGAATTTCTCATGCACGCCGTCGGGGCCAATGCGGCGGTTCTTCATGGTGTCGAACATTTCAGTGCCGTCATCGACGAGCTGCATCAGGTCCTTGTCGGATGAGACGATGGTGACCTCGGCGCCCGCATCGCGCGCTTGGCTAGCGTAGGTGGCGATCAGGTCGTCGGCTTCGTAATCTTCCATCTCCAGCGCCGGAACGCCAAAGGCGCGGGTAGCGGCGCGCACCAGTTCAAACTGGGGGACAAGATCTTCGGGCGCGGGCGGGCGGTGCGCCTTGTATTCGGGATAGATCCGATTGCGGAAGGTCTTGCCCGAATAATCGAACACCACGGCGAGGTGCGTGGGCTGGTCCTCCCCGCGCAGGTCCTCGATGAGTTTGTAGAGCATATTAGCAAAGCCGGAGACCGCCCCCACGGGCAGCCCGTCCGATTTCCGCGTCAGCGGCGGCAAGGCGTGATAGGCACGGAAGATGAAGGTCGAGCCGTCCACCAGATAGAGGTGATCGCCCTTCTTCAGCCGGGCGGAATTACTGGACTTCTTGCTCTTGGCAGTGCTCATGAAAAACCCATGTTAGGAACTGGCGGGAACGCGCGGGGCAGGGCAGCCATGCGGGTGGCCGTCCTTGACGCCTTTGAGGGGCGGATGATAGCGATGCTGTCCCCCCGCGCAACGCCTTGTGGGCCCTCAACCAACACGCCCGGATTGCTTTATGGATATGACTGTGAATTCTGCCAATAACGCCATTGAAGCCAAAGCCTTGCGCAAGGTTTATCGCGGCAGCCGGGGCCAGCCTCCGAAAGAAGCGCTGAAGGGCGTTGACCTGGCGGTACCGCAGGGGTCGATCTTCGGGCTTCTCGGGCCGAACGGGGCGGGCAAGTCCACCTTCATCAATATCCTTGCTGACCTTGTGGTCAAAACCTCCGGAACGGCCGAGATTTGGGGCTTTGACATCGACAAGAACCCGCGCCAGGCGCGCGCCTCCATCGGCATCGTGCCGCAGGAACTCAACATCGATCCCTTCTTCACACCGGCCGAGGCGCTGGAGCTGCAAGCCGGTCTTTATGGCGTGCCGAAGGAAGAACGCCGCACTATGGAAATTCTTCGCGCCTTGGGGCTAGACGACAAGGCGAACGCCTATGCGCGGACCCTTTCGGGCGGCATGCGGCGGCGCATGCTAGTGGCTAAGGCGCTGGTGCATAATCCGCCGGTGCTGGTTTTGGACGAACCCACAGCGGGTGTTGATATTGAGCTTCGCAAACAGCTTTGGGATTATGTGCGCGAGTTGAATGACAATGGCACGACCATTGTGCTGACGACACACTACCTGGAAGAAGCCGAAGAGCTTTGCGACCGCATCGCCATTATCAATCACGGCGAGGTTGTCGCTTGTGAAGACAAACACACGCTGCTGCATCGCATCGAGCAAAAGCAGATGGTGATCCGCCCCGCGGGCGAGATTGCCACGCCGGACCTGGGCGGGTTGAAGGTGGACCGAAAGACTGACGGCTGTCTCGTCGTTACCTATTCACCGGAAGATATCGCGGCAGGGGAAATCATCGAACGTATTCAGGGGGCGGGGGTCGAAATTCTCGACATCACGACGCAGCAGTCGGACCTTGAAGATGTGTTCCTGCAGCTGACCTATCACAAGGACGGTGCGCCGAGCGCGCCGGTGGTCGGCACCAAGCCCGTTCCGGAAAAAGCCTAGGCCCGCCTACCGCCGCCAGAACTGCGGGTCGAGCATCAACAGCAGCGTGAAAATCTCGAGCCGGCCGAGCAGCATTTCAAAGCTCAGCAGCCATTTGGCGCCCGCGGGCAAGGACTGAAAATTTCCCGCCGGGCCAATGACATCGCCAAAGCCCGGGCCCACATTGGCCATGGCCGTCGCGCTGGCCGACAGGGCGGTGACGAGATCGAGGCCATAGGCCGTCAGCGCCACGGTAAACAATCCCACCAGCACAAAAAAGAGCGCGATGAAGGCGAGCACGGAGCTTGGCACGTCAGCGGGAATGGGCGCGCCGTTGTACTGCGGGCGCGCCACCCGGTGCGGGCCGGACAGGCGCAGCAACTGGGTGCGGATGACGACAAAGATCACCTGATGGCGATAGATCTTGATCGAACCGGCAGTGGACCCCGCACAACCGCCCACGAACATCAGCATAAAGAAGATTCCGACAACGAACGGTCCCCACAATGTGTAATCGGTGGTGGCGTAGCCCGTGGTCGTCACGATAGAAACGATATGAAACAGGCTCGACCGGAAGGCGTGGCCGAAATTGTCGTGCAGATGGGGCACCAGCCACAGGGCGGTGATCAGCGCGACAACAACAACGAAAAGAACGAGTGACTTTGCCTGCGGGTCGCGAACGGGCGCAGCGCGGTCCCCCTGTAAGAACCGGATGTACATGACAAACGGTACGGCCCCTGCCAACATGAAGACAATGGCGATCCACTCTGCGGCGGGCGCCTCGAAAAAGCCGAAGGACGCGTCATGGGTGGAATATCCGCCCGTGGAAAGCGTGGTCATGGCGTGGCAGATCGCATCGAAGGTCGACATGCCCGTCGCGATATACCCAAGGGCGCAGAGGATCGTGAGCCCGGCATAGATGCCGATGATCCAGCTCATCAGGCTGAAGGCATTGGGCACAATGCGTTCGGAATTGTCGGAGCTTTCGGTGCGGAACAGCTGCATTCCGCCGACGCGCAAGAACGGCAGCAGCACGATGGCCATGACGACAATGCCGACGCCGCCTGCCCATTGCAGCTCCGACCGCCACAGCAGGATGCCCGGCGACATGGTGTCGAGCCCCGTCAGCACCGTGGACCCGGTTGTCGTCAGCCCCGAAACGGTTTCGAAATAGGCGTCGGTGAAATCAACGCCGATGCCGAGGAACGGCAGCGCCGAAAAGCTGGACAGAACCAGCCAACTCGCCGCGGTCAGGATAAAGGCCTGCCTCACGTCCAGGGCAAAGTCGCGGGACTGCCGGGCAGCCAGAAGAAACGCCACGCCGAAAAACGTGGTGATGACCAGGGAGATAACAAACGGGCCGAGCGTCGGGCTGCCCGTCACCAGGTCCGCGATGATCGGCAGGATCAACAGGACCGAGAGCCCGCAGAGCAGAACCCCGATGACAAAGATGATGGGAGAGAGCCGCGTAATCACGCCATCCGCGCCTTTGACTTGCCATGCGAAACCGAGCGGTGCCGGTTGGGCGCGCTCATCCATTGCCCCCGCCCGGCGCGAAGAACCTAGACCTTGTTTGGGGGAATAAAAACCCCCGTGCTGCGGATGCGAAATGCGGCGTTTTGTGCGGGGTTCAGGGCGGATTGCGCGGGCAAGCCGGATCGGTTAGGGTCCGCGCCCGCGGCAGGCCCAGAAAGGCCGCGCCCCGCATCTTGAGGTCCCGTAGCTCAGCTGGATAGAGCGCTGCCCTCCGAAGGCAGAGGCCACAGGTTCGAATCCTGTCGGGACCGCCATAACCACATCATGTCAAATCATCGAACTTGGGATCCTTGAATCTATCTCGGTTCAATGCAGCTGCTCATGACACTCCGGGCTTCGGCTCGGCGTTTCAGCCGGGCTCGCCCCCGAGCAATTCTGAATTGTTGGCGCGGTGCTCAGATACGAAGTGAATGACTCAACGAGCGCAAGCTCATTTCTTGCCGACCATTCGATCATCAAATGACAAATATCAAGTTAGGAATTGTCGAATGCCCGCGCATGTTTTGTTTTTGTGGTTGGGACCACGAATTCGCAATTCCAGCCTGAAGGTTTTGATCGAGATCAGTTTCACGACCTGCCGGTCAACTTAGTCAATCCTCAACTTTGACAGAGATGTGACAGACGTAGAGAAGAGCTGCGTCCCGCGTCCAACGCATGAAGGATTGACACCATGAAGTTCACAACGGGAGTCGGGTTGGCGTTTTGTCTTTGGGCGGGAACGTTTGCGACCGGTGCGCTCGCTGATGAGCCTGCAGAGAATGCGGCACCGAGTTTTGTTGACGCGCTGGTCGGGGGCACGTTTTCAGGAAGCTTCCGCTATCGCTATGCTCGCATAGATCAAGCGAATTTTGCCAAAGATGCGCAGGCTTCGACGTACCAACTTCTGCTTGGCTATGAAACCGGTACCTACAACGGGTTCAGCGCAATGGTGCAGGTGCGTCAAGTGGGCGTCATTGGCGATGAACGCTACAACAGCACGATCAATGGCCTGACCCAGTACCCGGTTGAGGCCGACCCGGACGCCGGCGAGATCGATCAGCTCTATGTGCGATATGCGGGCGTTCCGGACCTTGCCGTGACGGTCGGTCGCCGCAAACTAAGCTGGGGCAATCAGCGGTTTGTGAGCGCGCTCGGCTGGCGTCAGAACAACCGGTCGTTCGATGGTGTTGTCGTGGAATATGGCCCCATGAATGATCTGTCGTTGCGTTATGCCTATGCAAGCAACGTCAATCGCGCCTTTACCGACGATTCGCCCGTGGGCAATTTCGACGGTGACTTTCACCTGTTCAATGCAGTTTACGGCGGATTGCCGGTGGGCGATCTGACCGGCTACGCCTATGTAAACGATTTTGAGGACGCCTTCGCCCTGGGGCTGTCATCCCAAACCTATGGGCTGAACCTCACGGGCCGGACCGCTGTGAACAATGTCACGCTGGGCTACACGCTGGAATTCGCGAACCAGTCCGACTATGGCAACAATTCAGGCAGCTTCGACCTCAACTACTACCGGGTTGAACCCTCCGTTGCCGCGGGCGGGTTCACAGTCCGTGCGGGCTATGAAGTGCTTGAGGGCGACGGAACGAATGCCTTCCAGACTCCTTTTGCCCTGCTTCATGCCTATAACGGCTGGGCCGATCAGTTCCTGTCCACCCCGGCGAACGGGCTGCAAGACACCTACGCGTCGGTCTCTTACCGCTTTGGCGAGAGTGCGCCGGAGCCCCTCCATGGGGTCAACCTGACGGTCGCTTATCATGATTTCCAGTCTGATCGGGGGTCCATGGACTACGGCACGGAATGGGACGCGGTGGTGAATGTACCTCTAGGCGATCATTTCTCTGTTTCGCTCAAGGCCGCGGACTATGAGGCCGATACCTGGCACACGGACACGCAAAAGGTTTGGCTGACGTTTACGGCGCGCTTCTGATCTGGCGCATTACAAGCTCACTGATTGCCTCAATATCATCCCGCGCAACCACGGGGCAGGGGCAATCGGTGAGCGCTTCTGTGTCCGGCGTCACCACGGCGATGATCGAAGGATCCTCTCGCGCGATCAGCGGCTGGGACAGATCGCGATGAACTTCGATCTTGGGATGGGGATCGCCCTTGAACCCCTCCGCAAGGATCACATCAGCGGGTGCCATGCGGGCCACAAGCTCTTGCAAGGGCGGTCGTTCGCCGCGGTCATGCTCCGCCATCAGCGCCCAGCGCTTGTCCGACGCAATCATAACCTCGCCCGCGCCCGCTTCCCGATGTTGAAAGCTGTCCTTGCCCGGCTGGTCGATATCGAATCCGTGGTGCGCGTGTTTGACCGTAGAAACGGTAAGGCCTTTGCCGCGAAAGTGCCGCACCAGATCTGTAACCAGCGCGGTCTTGCCACTATTCTTCCAGCCAATGATGCCGACGACAGGCGAAGAGTTCGTCATAGCCAAGGTCTCTCCTGTATTCATCTCTTTGGCCGAAGACATGCGACGTCACTGCCCTTGTGTTTTGTGAGCGGAGCATCGCATAAGCGTAGACACTATTCTTTGACCTGAACGAGACAGAGATCGGGATCAAGATGCGATTGCCCCATGAAGAGTCAAGAAGGCAGACCTACGACGGCCCGGCAATTTTCAGTTTCGGCTTCCGGCCGTTCTTTCTGGGGGGGTCCATCTTCACGGCATGTGCGATTGTCGTCTGGATTGCGGCTTATACCTTTGCCGAGCCATTAATCGGCGGGCGTCCGGCGCTGGACTGGCACATCCATGAAATGTTGTTCGGCTTTTTTGCCGCCGTCGCCGCCGGCTTTTTGCTGACGGCTATTCCAAACTGGACCGGGCGGTTGCCCGTGAGGGGAACCAGCCTTGCTGTGCTGTTCAGCCTTTGGCTTCTGGGGCGCGTGGTAATGGTTGTACCATTGCCCTGGCCCGGGCTTGCGGCCGTTGTGGATTGCAGCTTCCTGGTCGCTTTTGCCGGGCTGGTCTGGCGGGAGATTTTGGCGGGCAAGAACACCCGCAACTTGCCTGTGAGCCTTATGGTCACGGCGCTCGCCGCGGCGAATATCGCCTTTCACGTTTTCGCAAATGACCCCGCCGCGCTGCAGATGGTGCAGCGGGCAGCGCTTGCGGTTCCCGCCCTGTTAATTGCGCTGATCGGCGGGCGGATCGTTCCGAGCTTTACGCGGAACTGGCTTGTGCAGCAGGGGGAAACTGCGCTTCCCGTGCCGGCGGGAAGGTTCGATCGCTTCGCGCTGGTTCTGGCCGCGGTCGCTTTCGCCGCCTGGATGGTCTTGCCGTTTGATATGATCACCGGCTTCTTGCTGCTGAGTGCGGGCGTCGTTCACGTCCTGCGCCTTTGGCGCTGGCGCGGCTGGCGCACCGGGGCCGAAGCACTCGTCTGGATCCTGCATGTGGGATACGGCTGGCTCGCCTTGGCCATGGCGTTTCTGGGCCTCTCGATCCTGCTACCGCAAGCCATTCCCGCAAGCGCTGCCATCCACGCGCTGACGGCAGGCGCCATGGGCGTGATGATCCTCGCCGTGATGACCCGCGCCACACTTGGCCACACCGGAAAATCGCGCAATGCCGATCGCTGGACCATGGTAATCTATGGCCTGGTCATCACCGCCGCATTGCTGCGGGTTGCAAGTGGCTTTGCGCCATTTGCGCTCTATCTGCCGCTATTGATTGGTGCGGGCACCCTGTGGGCGACCTCATTCGCGCTCTTTGCCTTGCGCTATGGGCCGCTTCTGGCGCTTCCGCGCGCCGCGGATTAGGGCGCTCAGATCGAGCGGTGATCGATCAGCGGCGTTGGTTTGGCGAGCTTGGTCAGGTCTTCGATATTGTTCAGCTTGATATGGCTGCCATGTACCTCCACGCCGTATTCCTTCAGCGTACCAAAGGCGCGGCTGAGGTTTTCCGGCGTCATGCCCATGAGAGCGGCGAGGGTGCGCTTGTCCTCGGTCAACTCAAGCTCACCATTCCCGCCGCGCTGTTCATGCGCGCGCAGCAAATAGTTGGCGAGCCGTTCCACCGCCGTACGCAGTTTTTGTTCTTTTAGTGTCTTGACCAGAGAGCGGAACCCGCTGGCGAGTTCCAGCACCATGGCGCGGGAAAACGCCGGGTCGCTTTCCATCGCGGCGCGAACATTCTCAGCCGGGATCATCAACACCTGCGCGCGATCCAACGTACGCGCCGACATGAGATAAACCGCGTCCTTCAGAACAGCAGCAAGGATGAACGTGGAAATGGGGCGCAAGATCGCCATGGTGGTCTCGCGACCGTTGGAGGTGCCGAATAGTTCGACCGTTCCATCGACAATGATATGAAGAAAGTCAGCCGGATCGCCCTCGGTGATCAATTGGACCTGGGGCGGAAAGCGCTGGAGATAGGCCATTTGCAGCATTTCGTCGAAATGCTCGTCGCTCATGCCTGAGAAAAGAGAAAGTTCCCGGACTTTCGGCACATCGATTCCGCGCAAGGCGTTGCTCCTCCCATTACCAATTGATGATTATCAAGTCAGATAAGATGATCATCAAGCGTCGTTACGTCGAGCGTAACTTGTATCGTTGATCAGCGTACGCGGCACAAACAGCCTAATTCTTGTACCTGATTATTTTGCCCTTTGGCAGTCCCCAAATTGACCGAGATCAACCGTGCGACCGCGCGCAAATCGATGATGCCCCCACAACCATCTTCGACCGCAATCGCCGGTCTGCAACGTGGGGCAAATGCTATGAATCACCTCGAAGGCGTAACGCCAGGCAAACAACACTGGATGCTTGGCATGAGCACGTTGGCGTTTACGGTGTGCTTTGCCGTATGGACAATTTTTTCGATCATCGGCGTCAAGATCAAACAGGATTTGGGGCTGACGGATACGCAGTTTGGCCTGCTGGTGGCGACACCGGTTCTGACCGGGTCCATCAGCCGGATCTTTCTGGGTGTGTGGACCGAACAGTACGGCGGACGAATCATCTTTCCGCTGCAGATGATCCTCACGGCCATTGCCGCCTATCTGCTTTCGACCGTGAATACCTATGAGATGTTCCTGGTCGCCGCCCTTGGCGTCGGGCTCGCGGGCGGGTCCTTCATTGTCGGCATCACCTATGTTTCCCATTGGTATTCGAAAGAAACCCAAGGCACCGCGCTCGGCATTTTCGGCGCGGGCAACGTAGGCGCGGCAGTCACCAACTTCGGGGCACCGTTTCTTGTTGTCGCGTTTGGATGGGAAACCACGGCGCAGATTTATGCCGGCGTCATGTTGTTGATGGCGATCGCCTTCTATTTTCTCACCGACGTTGACCCCATGACCAAACGGCGGCGCGAAACGGGTGAGAGCGCCCGGTCCGCATGGATGCAGCTTGCGCCGCTGAAGAACATTCAAGTCTGGCGTTTTGCCACCTACTACTTCTTCGTCTTTGGCGCCTTTGTGGCGCTGGCATCCTGGTTGCCGCGTTACTATGTGGGCGCCTATGGGCTGGAGCTGACGACCGCGGGGATGCTCGCTGCCGCCTATGCGCTGCCGGGCTCTATATTCCGCGCTCTTGGCGGCTGGTGGTCCGACCTTTGGGGCGCCCGCTTCGTCATGTACCTGACATTCTTTGTCTCTTTGGCCGTGCTCTTTGTGCTCAGCTATCCCGAGACGCGCTATATCGTTCAGGGAATCGATGGGCCGATCGAGTTTTCCTTCGGCATCAGCTGGCCAGTCTTTGCGGGCCTCACCGTCGTGCTTGGCTTCGTCATGTCATTGGGCAAGGCGGCCGTCTACAAACACATTCCCGTCTACTATCCCGAGCACGTGGGCGCGGTGGGCGGTCTCGTGGGCATGATCGGCGGCCTTGGCGGTTTCGTTCTGCCGATCTTGTTCGGCATGGCGAGCGATTATTTCCACGTCTGGACGAGCTGCTTCATGCTGCTTTTCGCGCTGGTCGTGGTCAGCACGATTTGGATGCATGTTGCCATCCGCCGCATGGAACGGAGCAAATACCCAGAACTCAAGGAAGAAAAGTTCCTGTCCGATGTGCCCGAGCAACCGCTTGGTAGCGCAACGAACTAGGCAACACGAATGGGCCGTCGCTAATCGCGGCGGCGGCCCTCCTCAAGATTGGATCAGGGAGCCTCTCATGGCTGAAGACCTTAAAAACTGGAACCCCGAAGACAATGCCCAGTGGGAAGCAGGCGGCAAAGCCATTGCCTATCGCAACCTCTGGATTTCGATCCCCTGCCTCCTGTGCGGCTTCGCCGTCTGGCTCTATTGGGGGATCATCACGGTTCAGATGAAAAACCTCGGCTTTGATTTCGAGGACTCCCAACTCTTTACCCTTGCCGCCGTGGCGGGGCTGACGGGCGCGACGCTGCGTATTCCCTCAACCTTCTTCATCCGTATGGCGGGCGGGCGCAACACGATCTTCTTTACCACCGCGTTGCTGATCATTCCGGCCTTCGGCACGGGGCTGCTGCTGCAAAACCCCGACACGCCGCTTTGGCAGTTCCAGGCCATGGCGCTGCTGTCCGGTTTTGGTGGCGGGAACTTTGCCTCTTCCATGTCCAACATCTCCTTCTTCTTCCCAAAGCGTGTGCAGGGATTTTCCCTTGGCATGAATGCGGGACTGGGGAACTTTGGCGTCACGACCATGCAGATCCTCGTGCCATTGGTGATGACCTTCGGCGTCATCGGCGCGCCGATGATCCTGGAAAACACCTCCGGCACGCTCATTGGCCGTATCCCGGCCGGAACGGAAACGTTCCTGCATAACGCGGGCTATGTCTGGGTCGTTATCTTGGTGCCGCTGGTCATTGCCGCCTGGTTCGGCATGAACAACATTGTTGATGAGCATGTCTCGCCCAATATCGGCTCACCGTTCTCGGCCTTCGGCAAGATGACGGGCATGCTGCTCATTGGCCTCGTGATTGCCGCGGCTGGACTGTGGCTCATGTTGCCGCAAAACGCAGGCGGTTCGGGCTGGGGCGTTTCCAAATGGCTGGTCCTGCCGGTGGTCATCGCTGCGACGGTGTTCGCCTTGCGCGCTATCCCGGGCAAGATCGGCGAGAGCCTGAAGCACCAGTACCGGATCTTCAACAACCGGCACACCTGGGCGATGACGGTCATCTACACCATGACCTTCGGCTCGTTCATCGGTTTCAGCGCGGCCTTCGGCCTCGCGATCAAGGTCATCTTCGGCTACCAGCACATCATGGTGGACGGGGTGATGACCCACGGCACGGTGAATGCCGCGGGCCCCAGCGCGCTTATGTTCGCCTGGACCGGTCCGTTCATCGGCGCGTTGATCCGGCCCGTGGGCGGCTGGATCGCCGACAAAGTGGGCGGAGCGCTGGTCACGCAGATCATCTCTGTCGTGATGGTCGGCTGTGCGCTCGGGGTCGCCTATTTCATGAAGGCCGCTTACGGGTCCGCAACCCCGGAAGAGTTTTTCCTGCCCTTCATGGTGTTGTTCCTCATCCTCTTTGCCGCGACGGGCATCGGGAACGGGTCGACCTTCCGCACCATCGCGGTGGTCTTTGACCGCGAACAGGCAGGCCCGGTGCTCGGCTGGACCTCAGCTGTGGCGGCCTATGGCGCTTTCATCATCCCGCAGGTCTTTGGCGAACAGATCCGCGCCACGACACCGGAATATGCGCTCTACGGCTTCGCCATCTTTTACACCGTCTGCATTGTCATCAATTTCTGGTTCTATCTGCGCCCCGGCGCGGATGTGAAGAACCCGTAGGGAGAAGATCATGAGCTTGCTTCTCGACCGGCTGAATTTCTTCGCGAAGAAGGAAAAGTTCTCGAACGGCCACGGCATCACCACTGAGGAAAACCGTGACTGGGAGGAGAGCTACCGCAAGCGCTGGCAGCACGACAAGATTGTGCGTTCTACGCATGGGGCAAATTGCACGGGCTCGTGCTCGTGGAAGATCTACGTGAAAGGCGGGATCGTCACCTGGGAAACCCAGCAGACCGACTATCCGCGTACGCGGCCCGATCTGCCGAACCATGAACCGCGCGGGTGCAGCCGGGGTGCCAGTTACAGCTGGTATCTCTATTCGGGAAACAGGCTCAAATATCCGCTGGTGCGCTCGCATCTTGTGAAGCTGTGGCGGGCGGCGCGGGCAACGCGCACCCCCGTGGCAGCCTGGGCGTCGATCGTGGAAGACCAGGCGGCCCGCGAGAGCTACACCTCCAAACGGGGCCTGGGCGGGTTCATCCGTTCAAGCTGGGACGAGGTGAACGAGATCATCGCCGCGGCGAACGCCTATACGGCGAAACGGCATGGTCCGGACCGCATCATCGGTTTCTCGCCGATCCCTGCGATGTCGATGATCTCCTATGCGGCGGGCTCGCGCTATCTTTCGCTCATGGGCGGGGTCTGCATGTCGTTCTACGATTGGTATTGCGACCTGCCGCCCGCATCGCCCCAAACTTGGGGTGAGCAAACGGACGTGCCGGAAAGTGCCGACTGGTACAATGCGGGCTTCATCATGCTGTGGGGCTCGAACGTGCCCCAAACGCGGACGCCGGACGCGCACTTCTATACCGAGGCGCGCTACAAGGGCACAAAGTCGGCCGTGATCTGCCCCGACTATTCCGAAGCGTCAAAGTTTGCCGACATTTGGCTGCACCCCAAGCAAGGAACGGACGCCGCGCTTGCCATGGCCTTCGGTCACGTGGTGTTGCGCGAGTTCCACCTCGACCGGCAAGTGCCGTATTTTGCGGAGTATGCGCGCAAATACACCGACATGCCCATGCTCGTGCGTCTTGTGGAACAGGACGGGCAATTGGTGCCCGAACGGCTGATCCGTGCATCGGACTTTGATGACACCTGCGGCGAAGCCAACAACCCTGAATGGAAAACTATCGCCTTTGACGAAAAGTCCGGCTCATATGTAGTGCCGCGAGGCTCCGTCGGTTTTCGCTGGGGCGAGGAGGGACTCTGGAACCTTCAGGAAAAGTCGGCTGATGGGTCTGATACCGAACTGAAACTCAGCTTCATTGACGAGCACGACAAGGTCGCCGGCGTTTCCTTCCCTTACTTTGGCAGTCGCGAACACGACTATTTCAAAGGCACCGAACACCCCGAGGTTCTGGTGCGCAATGTACCGGTGCGGTCGCTGAAACTGAAAGAAGGCGAGGCGCTGGTTGCTACGGTGTTTGACCTGCTTTGCGCTAACTACGGCCTTGATCGCGGGCTCGGCGGTGAGCACGTCGCAAAATCCTTTGACGAGGATGTGCCCTATACGCCGGCCTGGGCGGAACGCATCACGGGCACGCCCGCGGCGCAGATCGTGACCGTGGCGCGCGAGTTCGCGTCCAATGCGGAAAAGACCAATGGCAAATCCATGGTCATCCTCGGCGCGGGGCTGAACCACTGGTATCACATGGACATGAATTATCGGGGGATCATCAATCTCCTGGTCATGTGCGGCTGCATCGGGCAATCGGGCGGCGGTTGGTGTCACTATGTGGGCCAGGAAAAGCTGCGCCCGCAAACCGGCTGGTTGCCGGTCGCTTTTGGGCTCGACTGGAACCGCCCGCCGCGGCACATGAATTCCACCAGCTTCTTTTACGCGCACACGGATCAATGGCGCTATGAGACCTTGGGCGTCGATGAGATCCTTTCGCCCACGGCGCCGAAGGGCGATTGGTCGGGCTCTCTGATCGACTACAATGTGCGGTCGGAACGTATGGGCTGGCTCCCCTCCGCGCCGCAGCTGAAGCAAAACCCGCTGGAAATCGCGGCGGCCGCCGAGGCGGCGGGGATGGACGTTCCGGTCTATGTCGCGCAGGGGCTCAAGTCCGGCGACCTCAAAATGTCTTGCGACGACCCGGACGATCCCGACAACTGGCCGCGCAATATGTTTGTGTGGCGTTCGAACCTGCTCGGGTCGAGCGGAAAGGGACACGAGTACTTCCTCAAACACCTTCTTGGCACTACTCACGGCGTGCAGGGCAAGGACCTCGGGCAGACCGGCGGGCAAAAGCCGCAGGATGTGGCGTGGCATGAGGAAGCCCCGCGCGGCAAGCTCGACCTGCTTGTCACCATCGACTTCCGCATGTCGACGACCTGCGTCTATTCCGACATCGTTCTGCCCACGGCCACCTGGTACGAGAAGAACGACCTTAATACTTCCGACATGCACCCCTTTATCCACCCGCTAACCGAGGCGGTAGACCCGGCATGGGAAGCCAAGTCCGACTGGAAAATTTTTCGCGACCTCGCCAAGACATTCTCCGATATCGCGCCGGAAGTTCTGGGCGTCGAGAAGGACACGGTGCTGGTGCCGATCCTCCACGACACCCCGGGCGAGATCGCCCAGCCCTTCGACGTGAAGGACTGGAAAAAGGGCGAGATTGATCCTCTTCCGGGCAAGACCATGCCCAATGTAGCGGTGGTCGAACGGGACTATCCCAATCTCTACAAGCGCTTTACGGCCATCGGCCCGCTCATGGAAAAGGTCGGAAACGGCGGCAAGGGCATCAATTGGGACACCAAGCACGAGATTGAAAACCTGCGTGCGCTCAACGGCACGGTCACCGAGGAAGGCCCCACCAAAGGCATGGCCAACCTCGAAGATGACATTGATGCCTGTGAAGCCATTTTGATGATGGCGCCGGAAACGAACGGCGAGGTGGCTGTCAAATCATGGGAGGCACTGGCAAAGAAGACCGGCATCGACCACACCCACCTGGCGCTGCCCAAGGAAGACGAAAAGATTCGCTTCCGCGATGTTGTGGCTCAGCCGCGCAAAATCATCTCGTCCCCCACTTGGTCGGGGATTGAAAGCGAAAAAGTTTGCTACAACGCGGGCTATACGAATGTGCATGAGCTAATCCCCTGGCGCACACTCACGGGCCGCCAGCAGCTCTATCAGGATCACTTGTGGATGCGGGCCTTTGGTGAAGGGTTCTGCCTCTATCGTCCGCCCATTGATACCAAGACCATTACGCCGGAGATCGAAGCCAAGGGCGGCGGCGGCAAACAGATCATCCTGAACTTCATCACCCCGCACCAGAAATGGGGCATCCACTCCACCTATACCGACAACCTGCTGATGCTCACCATGTCGCGGGGCGGGCCCATCGTGTGGCTCAGCGAAGTTGACGCGGCGAAAGCGGGCATCAAGGACAACGACTGGGTGGAAACCTGGAATTCCAATGGCGCACTCGTTGCCCGGGCGGTGGTTTCGCAGCGCATGAAGGAAGGAACGCTCTTCATGTATCACGCCCAGGAAAAGATTGTGAATACACCGGGCTCGCCGGTCACCGGCACGCGTGGCGGCATTCATAACTCCGTCACACGGGCGGTCTTGAAGCCGACGCACATGATCGGTGGTTATGCGCAACAATCCTACGGCTTCAATTACCACGGCACGGTGGGTTCAAACCGCGATGAGTTCGTGATCGTGCGCAAGCTGGACAAAGTCGATTGGCTCGATGAGCCAGCCTCGGCAGCAGACCAACCCGCGGCAGCGGAATAGAGGGAGGACCGGACATGAAAGTACGTGCGCAAATCGGCATGGTCCTGAACCTCGATAAATGTATCGGGTGTCATACCTGCTCTGTAACCTGCAAGAATGTGTGGACCAGCCGCGAGGGCGTGGAATACGCCTGGTTCAACAATGTGGAGACCAAGCCCGGCGTCGGTTATCCCAATGATTGGGAAGACCAGCAGCGTTGGAATGGTGGTTGGACTTTGGTCGACACTATTGGCAAGTCAGGCAAGACCTTGCGGCCCAAGCTGGGCGGCAAACTGGGCGTTCTGGCAAAGATATTTGCGAACCCCAGCCTGCCGGAAATTGACGACTACTACGAGCCTTTCACGTTCGATTATGAGCACCTGCAAAAGGCGCCAGAAATGAAGGCGCCTCCCACGGCGCGGCCGCGCTCGCTCATCACCGGCGAACGTATGGAAAAGATCGAGCATGGTCCGAACTGGGAAGAAATTCTCGGCACCGAGTTCTCGCGCCGGTCAAAGGACACCAACTTCGAAGATATCGAGAAGGAAATCTACGGTCAGTTCGAAAACACCTTCATGATGTATCTGCCGCGCTTGTGTGAGCACTGTCTCAACCCGAGTTGCGCGGCTGTGTGCCCCTCGGGCGCCATCTACAAGCGTGAGGAAGACGGCATCGTCCTGATTGATCAGGAAAAATGCCGGGGCTGGCGCATGTGCGTGTCGGGCTGTCCTTACAAGAAGATTTATTACAACTGGCAATCCGGCAAATCGGAAAAATGCACCTTCTGCTACCCGCGTATTGAGGCGGGGATGCCCACGGTGTGTTCGGAAACTTGCGTCGGACGTATTCGCTATCTCGGCGTCGTGCTCTATGACGCTGACCGCATCGAGGAAGCGGCCAGCACGGAAGATGAAGAGGGCCTCTACGAAGCGCAGCTTTCTGTTTTCCTTGATCCCAATGATCCCGAAGTGATTGCGCAGGCGCGTCTCGACGGCGTGCCTGAGGCGTGGCTCGAGGCGGCGAAAAAGTCCCCGGTCTACAAGATGGCCATGGATTGGAAGGTGGCCTTTCCACTGCATCCCGAATACCGCACGCTGCCCATGGTGTGGTACGTGCCGCCGCTCTCACCCATCCAATCCGCCGCCGAAAGCGGCAAGATCGGTTGGGATGACGGGCTGCCGGACGTGAACTCCATGCGCATTCCGGTGAAATATCTCGCGAACCTGCTGACCGCTGGTGATGAGGTGCCCGTGCGCGGGGCGCTGGAACGCATGCTTGCCATGCGCGCCTACATGCGCGGCAAGACGGTGGACCAGACCGATCGCGCGGACATTCTCGAACGCGTTGGCCTTACCAAGGATCAGATGGACGAAATGTACCATGTGATGGCCATCGCCAATTACGAGGACCGGTTCGTGGTGCCCACCACGCACCGGGAAGATGCGCAAGACCTCTATGACATGCGCGGCACCTGCGGCTTTTCCTCTGGCAATGGCTGCTCGGGCGGCAATTCGGAACCCAACCTGTTCGGCAAGGCCCATCGGCCAAGCGCGACGAAATTCGTGGAGCCCGGAGAATGATTACGACACTGAAAGTCCTGTCCCTCTTGCTCGACTATCCCACACGGGATCTTGTGGCGGGCGTAACGGAAATGCGCACGGCTCTGAACGACGAGGGGCTGCTGAAGGGTGCGCCCCGCGAAGCATTGGAGCCGTTACTGACGGCCCTCGAGACGCAAGACATCTATGACTTGCAAGAGGCCTACGTCTTCCTCTTTGACCGCACCAAGTCCCTATCGCTTCACCTTTTTGAGCATGTGCACGGCGAAGGGCGCGACCGCGGCCAGGCCATGGTCGACCTCAAAAAGATGTATGAGGACGCAGGCTTTGATTTCGCCGCGCATGAGTTGCCGGACTTCGTCCCTGCTTTTCTCGAGTTCCTCTCGACCCGAACGTGGGAGGAAGCGCGCGACTATTTGCTCCAAACCTTCCACATCTTTGCGGCCCTGAAAGTGCGGCTGACCGAACGGGAATCGGACTACGCGGCGGTCTTCGCGGCATTGGAGGCATTGGCGGATGGCAAGGTTTCCGCCGCCGCCGTGGCGGAGCTTTTGGAGTTTCCCACCGAAGACCCGGACGATCTCGAAGCGCTCGACAAAGCGTGGGAAGACGCGGCGGTGGAATTTGGCGCCGGTGCGGCCCTTTCCGATGGCTGCCCTCAAGTGTCGGACATGCTGAAACGAATGGAAGCGGGGGAATAGACCAATGGCTGAATTCATCAACACGGCTTTATTCGGCATCTTTCCCTACATCGCGCTGACGGTTTTGGTGGTCGGTTCGATCATCCGTTACGACCGCGAGCCCTATAGCTGGCGCGCCAACTCAAGCCAGCTCCTGCGGCGCAAGCAGCTCATTTGGGGCTCGGTGCTGTTCCACGTGGGTATTCTGGTAATCTTTGCCGGTCACTTCGTTGGTCTGCTCACGCCGATCGTCATTTGGGACGCCTTGGGTGTGCCCCATGGCGCCAAGCAATTGCTCGCCGTCATTGCGGGCGGGATTGCTGGGGTCTTTTGCCTCATCGGTCTTGTCATGTTGCTCCACCGGCGGCTGACGGATAGCCGCATTCGCAAGACGTCCAGCTTCTGGGACATCGGCATTCTCGTGCTCCTGCTTGCGCAACTCTTGCTGGGTCTGGGGACGATTTTCGTTTCGCTCAACCATCTCGACGGGCACACCATGGTGCTCTTCATGAATTGGGCTTTCGGGGTCGTCACGTTCCAGCCGGATATCGCGGGCTACATCCTTCACGCACCGCTGATCTTCAAGCTGCATATCGTGCTGGGCCTGACCATCTTCACGGTCTTTCCCTTCACACGGCTTGTGCACATGTTCTCGGCCCCCGTGCGCTATCTCTGGCGGCCGGGGTATCAGGTGGTGCGCAGTCGGGGCCGGGCCAAAGCGCAATCCTATCCTGCGGAGTAGGGAGGTGACGCATCGTGCCACCCGCCAAACGTAGACCACCCGTGAAGCCCTCAAAGGGCGATGCTGTTTCGGTGGATGAACCGCTGGAGTTTCTGCGAGGCAGTACATATCGACAGCGACAGGTTTGCCTGACCATCGAGCAGTTTTTGACGGGGGATGCACCGGCAAATGAAATCATCGCCGCCTGTGAGTATCTGTCGGTGGTTTATCCCCTGCACTTGTTCGATTTGGTAGATGATCTTTTGCCGCTGTTGCGGGATCGCTGCAAACCTTCGGACAATATCCTGCCTGTTCTTGAGGAGCTCGCTGAGGCGCAGAAGACTGTAAGGGCTCTTGCCGCAAAGACGGTGAAAGCGCTGGTTGATCATCTGGAGCGCCAGAGCGAAGGCGGCCCGTCGAAAGCTCTGCAACGGCAGACGGGGGAACTGCTAACCGGTCTGCGCCGGCTCTCAGCAATTGAAAGCGGCATTGTATTGCCGCTGGCGCGCGCAAGACTGTCTGACAATGATTTGCACGAACTCGCGCAGCGAATGAAGACGCGGCGCGGGCTGAAGGACGCTGGCTAACGCTTTGCTCCCTGTATGTGGGACGCATGTGGGGCAGTTATCTCCGTCTCCCCGCACTCGACAGCAAAAAGCCGGCACCTCGGGTGAGATGTCGGCTTCTAAAAGTTTGAGGTGAGGCGCGGGAGTTTTAAGCCGCCGCGCGACGACCGCGTGAGCGTTGCCCGCCGGACTGGCGCTTCTGCCCGCTCGACTTGCCTTTGAACCCACCGGGCTTGCCATTCGGCTTGCCGGAATGGTTCGTCCGATTGCGGTTTTGCCCGTTGCGCGGCTTGTCGCCCTTGGGGGCGGGGGCCGGACGCAAGGCTTTAACTTTCGCAATTTCTTCGCGGAAGTTGTTTGGCAAATCGAGCATTTCGATTTTTTGCCCGGTCAGGCGCTGGATGTCGCGCAAGTAGGTGCGCTCGTCACCGGCGACAAAGGAGATCGCGAGACCTTCCTTACCGGCGCGCGCCGTACGGCCGATGCGGTGCACATATTGTTCAGGCACATTGGGCACATCAAAGTTGATCACATGGCTCACGTTGTCCACGTCGATGCCGCGCGCCGCGATGTCCGTTGCCACCAGCACTTTGCAATTGCCGCGCTTGAAATCATCAAGGGCGCGGGTGCGTTGGCCCTGGCTCTTGTTCCCGTGGATCGCCGCCGCGGGGGTGCCTGCTGCTTCCAGCATGCGCACCACCTTGTCGGCGCCGTGTTTGGTGCGGGTAAAGACCAGCGCGCGATTGAAGTCGGTATCGCGCAAGGTGATGGTCAGCAACGCCTGCTTTTCGCTTTGGTTCAGGAACACGGCCTGTTGCGTCACAAGCTCTGCGGTGCTGGCCACGGGGGCCACGGCAACGCGCTTGGGATCGGTCAAGAACCGCTTGGCGAGATCGGCAATGGAATTGGGCATGGTGGCGGAGAAAAACAGCGTCTGCCGCTTTTTCGGCACCAGCGGCACAATGCGTTTCAGCGCATGGATAAAGCCAAGGTCCAGCATCTGGTCGGCTTCATCGAGAACAAGATACTCAACGCCGGCAAGGTGCATGGCCTTTTGATCCAGCAGATCAAGCAGGCGGCCCGGCGTGGCGACACAAACGTCAACGCCGCGCGACATGGCCTTCACTTGCCGGTTGATGGGCACGCCGCCAAAGACCGTGGTCACGCTCAGGGCCATGAAGCGGCCATAGGTGCGGAAGGAATCGGCGATCTGCGCGGCCAGTTCGCGCGTCGGCGCCAGAACCAGAACGCGCGGGGTGCGCTTTTGCCGTTCCACGGTGTCGCGGGCGAGCATATCAAGAATGGGCAGCGCGAAGGCAGCGGTCTTGCCGGTGCCGGTCTGCGCAATGCCGAGCAGGTCGTGGCCCGCGAGCACCAGCGGGATCGCCTGGCTCTGGATCGGGGTAGGGGTGGTATAGCCTTCCGAGGTCAAAGCCTTGGTAATCGGCGCGGCCAGGTTCAGAGAAGTAAAATCAGTCACTCGTGTACTTTCTACAAATAGGGAGCAAATACGCCAGAGGCCGCCCTCGACGGGCAGCATTGCGGGCTCGTTGAGACGGCCCGCGTGAATCAGGACGTGGAAAAGGACATCCGAAGGGAGGGCTCAAGAGCGGCTGTCTCGCCGCGCGTGCTTCACGCTGCCTCACCCATGTGCCAGCAGGCCTGAAGGCCCGGGCGCAGATGATGGGCTGCGTATGGCCCTCATTGGCCGGGAAGTCAAGCAATGCTTTGGCGCGCGTTAAGGGTTTGGGGGTTGGGCGGGCTCTATTCCGCCGCTTTCAGCCGGGGAGGAGACGCCTTAGGGGATGTGACTTGGCAGGATCGGCAGGCGCGTGTTTTCTTTGATGAAAGGAGGCACACGCCATGCACATCAGGGAACTTGTAAAAGCTGACTTCGCGGCGTGGGCGCCGCTCTGGCAGGGCTATCTCACATTCTATGAGAGCGAAGTGCCGGACGAGACAACGAAGCTCAGCTTCGACCGGCTGACGGCGGGCACGGACCAGATGGGCGCCTTTGTTGCCGAAGGGGACGATGGGGGGCTGATCGGCATGGTCCATTGGCTGCGCCATCCCTCGACCTGGGTCCCCAATGATTATTGTTATTTGCAGGATCTGTTTGTGGCGCCCCACGTGCGGGGCGGCGGTGTGGGCCGCGCGCTGATTGAGGCGGTCTATGCCCGCGCGGCCGACCTCGGCTGCAATCGCGTCTATTGGCTTACCCAGGAAACCAACGAGACCGCCATGAAGCTCTATGACCGGGTCGCAGAAAAGAGCGGCTTTCTCCAGTACCGAAAGATCTTTTGACCGCCTCAGCGCGCCTCAACCATGGGGTCAATCCTGCCTTGTGCGCGGGCCGGGCACCTTGTAGGAGAGGGCGTTTCTAGGGTAGCGCGACGAGGCGGCAGAGCTTTGGCGAAACGCAAGTTCAGATTCAAGCCGATGGTGGCGGCGCTCGGCGCGCGCCTGCCCGAGGGGCTGCGCGAAAGCTTGCGCCCCACGGCGCGCTATCTCGATATGCTGCTCGTGGACCACGGCTTCATCCGTGCGATCTATATGAATCTGCATCCCGTCACCGACACAAAGAAAATGTGGCGGTCGGCGCAGCCCTCGCCGCGGCAAATCAAAAAGCTCGCCAAACGCGGCATCAAGACCATCATCAATCTGCGCGGGGAGCGGCGCGATTGCGGCGCCTATCTGCTGGAAGAGGCAGCATGCCAGGAGCACGGCATCGCGCTGGTCAATTTCCCCGTCTCCTCCCGCGACACGCCCAAAGTGGAATGGATTTTGGGCGCGCGCGACATGTTCGCAGAGATTGAGTACCCCGCGCTCTTGCACTGCAAGTCCGGGGCGGATCGCGCGGGGCTCATGTCCACGCTCTATGCCTATGTGGGGGAGGGGCGTCCGCTTGACGAGGCACTGGGGCAGCTTTCGCTCAAATACGGTCATGTCAAACAGGCGAAGACGGGCCTCATCGACTGGTTCTTTGAAAACTATCAGCGGCGGAACACGCAAAGCCCCATCGACTTTTTCGAATGGGTGGAAACCGAATATGACCGCGAGGCGATGAAGCGCGAGTTCATGGCCAAGGGCTGGGCGTCGCTGCTGGTCGATTCAATTCTGCAGCGGGAATAAGGTCAGGCGCTGGCTTCGGTCGGCGCGCCGTCATCATCATCGCGGAACTGCAACTTGGCGAGCTTGGCGTAGAGCCCGCCCTTCGCCAGCAATTCCTCATGGGTGCCTTGTTCGACAATGCGCCCCGCTTCCATAACGCAAATCAGATTTGCCTTGCGCACGGTCGCCAGCCGGTGGGCGATGGCGATGGTGGTGCGGCCTTCCGCCATATGTTCCAGCGCGTCCTGCACCAGGCGTTCCGATTCTGCGTCCAGCGCGCTCGTCGCCTCGTCCAGAAGCAGGATCGGCGCATCCTTCAGGATCGCGCGGGCAAGCGAAATGCGTTGGCGTTCGCCGCCGGACAGTTTGCCGCCGCGATCGCCTACAATGGTGTCATAGCCCTCGGGCATGGCCATAATGAAGTCATGCGCCGCCGCCGCCTTGGCCGCTGCGATGATTTCCTCATCGCTTGCATCCATTTTGCCGAAGGCGATGTTGGCGCGCACCGTGTCGTTAAAAAGGATCGCATCCTGGCTCACCATGCCGATCTTGCCGCGTAAGGACGCAAGGGTCACATCACGCACGTCCTGTCCGTCAATGCGCAGAGACCCGGAGCCTACGTCGAACAGGCGCGGGATCAGATTGAACACGGTGGATTTGCCCGCCCCTGACCGGCCTACCAGCGCGACCATTTTTCCGCCGGGAACGGACAGGGTGAAATCATTCAGCGCCGCATTCCCATCGCCATAACCGAACGACACTTGCTCGAATTCCAATGATGCATCGGTGAGCGCGAGATCAATGGCGTGGGGGGCGTCGATGATTTCCGGCTCTTCGTCCAGCAAGGTGAAGATACGCTCAATGGCGGCCAACGCTTCTTGCAGGATGGCGTTGAAATTGCCCACGGCGCGGATGGATTGCGCGGCCCAGATCAGCGAAGCGATGAAGCCCGCAAAATCGCCCAGGGTGCCGACGCCCGTGGCAATGCGGAACAGGGCAATCGCGATGACTCCCGCCACCGCGATGCCGCCGAGAATTTCGAGCAATGGGTCGAGCAGCGCTTTTGCCGTCACCGCCTTTGCGCGCAGCTTGCGATTGTGCTCAAAGGAATCGCCTGCGCGCTTCTCGTCATAGTCTTCAAGGCCATAGGTCTTGATGATCCGCGCGCCGGCAAGGCTCTCCATCAAGAGAGCGCTCATATCGCCCATCTGTTCCTGCGTGCGCTTGGAAACTTTGCGCATGCGTTGGCCGATCTTCATGATGGGGATCGCGGCAATCGGATAGACCACCAACACCACCAGTGACAAAACCGGGTCAAGCCAGATCATTACCCCGATCAGGCCGACAAGCTGCACCGCGTCGCGCGCGGTCGTGGAAATGGAACGCGACAGGCCATTGCGGATGGCGTTCACATCGTTGGTGAAACGCGAAACGAGTTGTCCGGTCGCCTCGCGGCCCATGCGCGCCATATCGCTTTCAAGCAGGCGGCCAAACATGGCCCTCTGCAAGTCGGTGACAATGCGCAGCACGGTGACGTTCAAAAGCACGTTCTGCGCATAGATAGAGAGCCCGCGAAGGCTCGCCACCACAACAAGAAGCAAGGGCCAAAACCAGATCCGACCGATCAGGTCTTGCGAGGACGCGGCATCGCCAGCCTGTAGGTCATCACCGGCCTGGGCGGCGGCGGTCAACGCATCGACCACAAATTTGATCATGGCCGGGTAAGCGGCGGTGGTGGCGGCCACGAGCAGCATAAAGAAAACGGCAAGTGCTACCCCGCGCCAATGGGGGCGCACCCAGTCGCGCACAAAGCGGCGGGTCAGCGCGCCCGTCGAGGCGCCAGTTTCAGTTGGTACTTGTGGGGCGGCCTTTTGGGGGGCCGTGTCAACGCTCAAGGGGGCGGATCTCCGGTTCAAGTTGCCCGCGCGAGACTAAGGGCTCGGCGCGCCCGCGCCAAGCCCTTGGGATGCTTATGGTTTCAGGGCGAATTTGGCTATTCGGCCCCGCCGTTCCCGGTCAGGTAGCGCTCAAGGAAAAGCGCGACGGCCTGATACTGGAAATCGCGGTTGGATTTCTTCCGGAAACCGTGGCCTTCGTCCATGGCCATCAGGAACCAGGCGTCCTGACCGTTGGCACGCACGGCAGCGAGCATTTGTTCGGCCTCGCTCGCCGGCACGCGCGGGTCATTCGCCCCCTGGATGATGAACAGCGGCACGGTGATGTCGCTGGCGTGGTTCGCGGGTGAGATGGATTCCAGGAATGTCCGCATTTCCGGGTCACGCTCGTCGCCATATTCGGGGCGACGCAGATCCTGACGATACCCTTGCGTGTTTTCCAGGAAGGTCACGAAGTTGGAAATGCCAACCACATCGACGCCGCCCACGAGCCGGTCGCTGTAATGGGTTAGCGCGGCAAGCACCATGTACCCCCCGTAGGAGCCGCCATAGACCAGCACACGATCGGCATCCAGGTCCGGCTGCGTCGCAATCCAGTCGAGCGCGGCGCCCATGTCCCGCACGCTGTCTTCGCGATTGTAACCGTTGTCGAGGCCGACATAGGTGGAGCCATAACCGGACGAGCCGCGCACATTCGGCGCAACAAAGGCGATCCCGAGTTCGTTCACCCAGAACTGGATGTTCGAGGAGAACCGCGGACGGAACTGGCTTTCCGGCCCGCCGTGCAGATAGAGCATGACGGGGTGGGGGCCATCACCCTCCGGCCGGAAGACAAACGCGGGAACCTCAAGTCCGTCAAAGCTCTCAAAGCTCACGAGTTCCGCATCACGGAAGGTGGAGGTGTCGAGCCCGCCCACTTCGCCATTGGTCCATTGGGTCAACTCACCCGTTTCCGCATCGAATGACCAGGCATTGTCGGGACTTGTCGCCGCATCAAGCGTGAAGCCCACATTGGCGCCGTCGTCGTCATAGGCGACGCTTGAAATAACGCCCGCCGGAATGGCGGGGGTCAACACCGTTTCACCGGTGGTCGCATTGATGATGCGCACTTCGGACAGACCGCCCGCATTGATGACAATCAGGACATTGTCGCCGGTCGGATCAATGTCGAAGTTTTCGACGTCCCAATTGATGGCCTCGGTCAGGTTGGTTTTTTCGCCGGTGGCGAGGTCATAGCGGAACAGATTGAAAAACTCGCTGCCTTCATCGGAGGTATAGAGAATGGTGGCACCATCGGGCGTGAAGGCCGCGTAGTCATAGGCAAGGGTTTCATCGCTCGGATTGATCGGCGTGGTCGCGCCGGTCACAAGGTTTAGAAGCGCCAGCTCGCCTTCGGCGACGGAAACATATTTCTGGATGATCGCGGTCGTGCCGTTCGGGGCGACGTCTGCGGGCCACCAGGCGCCTTCGCCTTCATAGACAATGCGCCGGGTCAGGGGATTGTCGGGGTTCGCGACCGTAATGCCATAGTCACCGCTGTCACCCAAAGGCTGGGACCAGACGAGCGTCGCGCCGTTGGAAGAAAAGATGGCGCTATTGTTGCGAACGCCGGGGTCGGTCAGCTGGGTCTCGCTGCCGCTGGTCAGATCATAGAGATAATATTGGTACTGCTCGTCTCCGCCGGTGTCCTTTTGCAGCACGAACTGATTGTGTTCCGGGCGCACAATGGCAGAGGCGATGGGTTCGTCGTGAAACGTCAATTGCTGGCGCATGCCAAGGGGGTCTGACACCAGATGCACCTGGGCCGTTTCCGCAAACCGCGTGGTGATCAGCATGCCGCCGCCGGGGGCCCAGCCCTCAAAAGTGGCGGGGCGGGTGTTCTGATACTGCTCGATACGGCGCACGACGGAGGCCGGAATTTCCGGGATCGATTCCATGACCAGATTGCCGTCCTCAATGCGCTCGGGCGCGTCTTGCGCCAGCGCAAGGGGGGCGGCGAAAAGGCCGACAAGGCTGATACCGATGGTCAGAATACGCATGGAGGGGCTCCCTTTTTGTTGGGCGCAGTTTGGCCGCAGACGGCCCCGGGATCAACTCAACAGAGGAAGGGGCTCACGAAGACGTGCGATTGAGCTTCAGCGTCAGGCAACAGGCCGCGCCGCCCGCCAGAATGAAGGCGGTGAAGGACCGCTCGACGGTCTTGAGCCCGATCTCCTGCAGCCGGGTTTTGAGTCCCTCGGTCAGGGGGGAGGAGATGAAAAACTCGTCATTCACATGGACCGAGTTGATAACGAACTCTTGCGCGTCAGCTTCGCCCACTTCGATCAGCTTGTCGCCGATGGCGTCTTTGAGGCGCTCAAAACTTTCCGGCGCGAAGGCGGGCTTGAAGCAAAGCACATGACCGGTCGGGAGGGGCGAAAGGCAAACGTCGAGGTGATAATATTCCTGCGTCGCAAGCTGCAGCACTTCGACCTTTTGCCCGAAGGTATCCTCAACAAAATCATAGGCGGCGCGTTCTGACCGGGGCCCAACGGCGCCCCAAAAGACTTTGCGCTCCTTGTCCCACAAACAATCGCCCGCGCCTTCCTGCGCCAGCCCGTCCGGTAGCATCACCACGTCGTCGATGATGCCGTCTTCGGCGAGCTTCTCGAACGCCGCGGCATAGATGGGCGTTTCGCCCGCACGTTCGGGATGTTTGAAATTCGCGACCAGGGCCTTGCCATCCAGCACGATGCCCGCGTTGGCGGTGAACACCATGTCGGGCCAGCCCTTGGCCGGTTCCATTACATGAAGTTTCGCGCCGCAGGATCTGAGCGCCTCTTCAAGACCGGTCCATTGCGCGACGGCTTCTTCGGCATGAGTGGTTTCGTGATCGTGCCATTCGCCGGGCTTCATCCACGGGTTGATGGCGTAGTTCACCTCAAAGAGATGTGGCGCGCAGATAAGAAACGAGTCTTGAGTCATATGAACCAGTCGTTCTGAAAGGAATTAACGAAGGCAGGTGGCGGCGAAGTCAGCGGCAACTTTTACAGTGCGCATGACATCATCTTCCGATTCGGCCAGCGCAGGGTTCACTTCCGCCAGGTCGATGCCGATCAGGCGTTTGGTCTTGCGCAACCAGGTGCCGAGCAAATCAAGATCGGCATTGCGCAGACCACCGGGCACAGGCACGCCCGTTGCGGGTGCGATCAGGGGATCGACGGAATCCACATCGAAGCTGACATAAAGTGGGTGATCGCCATCGGGATCGATCTCATTGATGACCTGGCGGATGACGGCTTTCATCCCGAACTCGGCGACGTCCGCCGCGCTGTAGCAGGGAATGCTGCGGTCATCGATGAAGGTTGCTTCGGCGGGGTCGAGATCGCGCACACCGATGAAGGCAAGCTGGTTTGGCTGAAGCCGCGCGCCCACAAACCCGATGCCGGGTACTTCGCGCGGGCTGAACAGCCCCAGATGCGCGGCCAGTGGCATGCCGTGCAGATTGCCCGAGGGCGAGGTTTCCGGCGTGTTGATGTCACCATGGGCGTCCACATAGATGATGCGCGCGTCAGGGTGAACGCGCAGCACCCCTTCGATGGTGGCAAGGGCGATGGAATGATCGCCGCCCAGGGTGATGACCCGCCGCGACCGGCGCAGGGTTTCCTCCACCACATTGGCAAGATCGGCGAGCGCGGGCAGGTGGCCCTGTTCGTGATCTGAAACTTCCCGGCCCACGTCGAGCGTGATGCCGCATTTTTGGAACGCGGCGGCAAGGCCTTGATGCCAGAGAATATCGGGGCCTTGCTCGACGCCGTTCTTGCGCTGGCCCAGGCCCACTTTGGCGAAATGCACTTCGGGCGCGAGGGCGGCCCAGGCTTCGGGTTCAAAGGATTCTGCAAACATACGAGGTCACTCGGGGTTGAGGGAAGAGGATCAGCGCGCTGCTTTTTTCGGCAACAGTTCGTCTTCGAGTTCGGCAATCACCGCGCGGAACTCTTCGATTGCCCATTTGAGGTCGGCTTCCTCGATCACCAGTGGCGGGGCGAGCCGCACCACGGTGTCGTGAGTTTCCTTCGACAGGATGCCGCGCGTCATCAGCCGTTCGCACACCGCGCGGGCTTCGCAGAAGTTGGGGTCAATCTCGACGCCGATCCACAGGCCCTTGCCGCGCACATCAATGATCAGCGGGCTACCCATGTCCTGCATCGCCTGTTTGAGCATCTGACCTAAACGCGCGCTGCGCTCGGTCAGTTTTTCATCCAGCAATACATTCAGCGCTTCGAGCCCCACGGCCGCCCCCAAGGGGTTGCCGCCGAAGGTGGACCCGTGGCTGCCGGGGCCGAATTGCGCCATCACGTCTTCGCGGGAAAGGAAGGCGGATACGGGAATCAACCCACCGCCCAGCGCCTTGCCGAGGATGAGCCCATCCGGCGTGATGCATTCATGATCGTGGGCAAACATTTTGCCGGTACGGCCAAGGCCCGTCTGAATTTCATCGAGGATCAGAAGGACATTTTGTTCCGTACACAGAGCACGCAGATCTTTGAGCCAGCCCGCGGTCGGTTCAATAATGCCCGCTTCCCCTTGCATGGGCTCGACCATCACCGCGGCAGTGTTGGGCGTGATTGCAGCGCGCATGGCGTCGATGTCGCCAAAGGGCACGGACACAAAGCCCGGCGTGAAGGGGCCGAAGTCGGCCTTGTATTCGTCTTCCGATGAAAAGCCGACGATGGTGGTTGTCCGGCCATGAAAGTTGCCGTCGGCGACAATGATCTCTGCCTTGTCTTTGGCAATGCCCTTGACGCGATAGCCCCAGCGCCGCGCGGCCTTGATGGCGGTTTCCACCGCTTCGGCGCCCGTGTTCATGGGCAGGGCGCGGTCCATGCCGCTTATTTCGCAGAGCTTTTCGAGAAAGGGCCCTAGCGGTTCGGCATGAAAGGCGCGGCTGACGATGGCAAGCTTCGCCGCCTGATCGTTCAGCACCTTGAGCAGGCGCGGATGGCCGTGGCCATGGCTCACCGCCGAATAGGCGCTCATCATGTCGAGATACTTGTTGCCCTCGACATCCCACAGCCAGGCGCCTTCCCCCCGGTCGAGCACGACGGGCAGGGGCAGATAATTTTCCGCGCCATAGCGGTTTTCCAGGTCCATGCGGGACTGGTTGGACATGTCATTTTCCTCAAGTTCTTGCCTTGGGGAAAATATGGGCGGAAATGCTGAAAATCGGGTCGCGAATTGGGGGTGTTTCACCGAATTGCCGGGATGCCGAGGGCCTTTGTGCCGAAGAATCTTCGGTAAAGCCCGAAGGACCTTCGGAAAGGCGCTCTAGAGCCCTTCCAGCGGAATGCCCTGAAACGGCTGGACCGTGCGCATGGCCACATGGCTCATGATCTGGGAAACGCCCAGCTCCGGGTTCTCAATCAGGCTCTCAGTGAGGGTCTGATAGCTCTCGATATCGCGCGCCATGAAGCGGATGAGATAGTCCCACTGGCCCGACAGCTCCACGCATTCGGTGACTTCCGGCAGGGAGGTGAGGTGCGCTTCAAAGGCCTTGAGCCCCTGGCGGCCATGGCGTTCCAGCGCGACGAGGGCAAAAACCGTCAACGGGCGGCCCAAGAGTTCCGGCTTCAGAACCGCGCGGTAGCCGGTGATATAGCCTTCGCTTTCCAGCCGCCGGACCCGCGCGTGGCAGGCCGAGGCGCTGAGGCCCACCCGGTCGGCGAGCTTCTGATTGGTGAGGCGGCCTTCCGCCTGAAGCGCGGCGAGGATCTTGAGGTCGATGGCGTCGATCAAGGTGCGGAGGTCCCCTTGGTGATGCGGATGGCACCTGCCCCCGCGGAACCCGCTGGCAATAGACCCGGGCGCTTCCTGTTGCAAGTGCCGCCTGACTGTTTCTTATAGAGAGAGATGAGTGATTCGGCGGGGTCGGGCCCCGCCTGAACGGCGTGAGGCTATGGCGCATAATCTGAGGCAGATCGAGGTCTTTGGACTGAGCCTGGGGCGGAGGGGCTTTGCCGTGGCCGCCGTGGCGCTGGTCCATGGGCTGCTGATCTGGCTAGGCGGTGCGCCCCTCGTGCCCGCCGCAATCAGCTTCGTCATCATTGCGGGCCTTGTCCGCTGGCTCTTTCGCGACCAGGCGTTTGAGGGTGCGGGCCCCGCATGGCGCCCGGTGCCGGTGGACGATGAGGTCTCAGCCGGTGAGATTGCTGAATCGGTGATCCTGCGGTTTCCCGATCCGGTCGTGGTGCTGGACGAAGAGGGCCGCATTGTTTTGTCCAACCGCGATATCCATCCGTTGATCGCGACGGCGGAAGTGGGGCGGCACATGTCACGCGTGGTGCGCTCGCCCACGGTGCTGCAGGCGCTGGACCGCGTGCTCGCGGGCGGCGGCGATGAAGTGGTGGAATTCACAACGCCAGTTCCCATCGAGCGCAACCTCATTGCCTATTGCGTGCCCTTGCGCGTGCCGGCGGGAATCGCCACGGCGGGGCCGGGGGCCGGGGCGGGTGCCCTTTATGTCTTGCTGGTGCTGCACGATCTGACGGCGGAAAAGCGCGCGGAACAAATGCGTGTCGACTTTGTCGCCAATGCCAGCCACGAGCTGAAAACACCTCTTGCTTCTCTTTCCGGGTTCATCGAAACCCTGCGGGGGCCCGCAAAAGACGACGCCGAGGCGCGCGAAAAATTTCTTTCCATCATGGAAGAGCAGGCAACGCGCATGAAGCGGCTGATCAATGATCTTCTGTCGCTCAGCCGCATTGAGCTCAACGAACATGTGGTCCCATCCGACAGGGTCGACATCGGCGGGGTCGTGCGCGATGTGATCGATGGCATCGCGCCCATCGCGGCGCAGAACGGCGTGACCATCAATCTCAAGGCTGCGGGCGACTTGCCCTTTGCCACAGGTGCGCGGCACGAGTTGTTTCAGGTCTTTCAAAACCTCATCGACAATGCGGTGAAGTACGGGCGGTCTGGCGGCAAAGTGGATGTGACTTTGTCGGTGGAGCGCGAATATCAGGACGATGGAACCCAGCGCCACTATGTATGTGTCACCGTGCGAGACTACGGCCCCGGCATTCCGCGTGAACATGTGCCGCGGCTGACCGAGCGCTTTTATCGGGTGGACCCGGACAAATCCCGCCGCGAAGGGGGGACAGGCCTGGGCCTCGCCATCGTCAAACACATCATCAATCGCCACCAGGGCGAGTTCGAGATTGAAAGCCGACTCGGCGAGGGGGCGGTCTTTACCGTCAAGATCCCCGCTGGGGGCCGTAACGATTCGGACTGATCCGTCGTCGCCCCGATCGCGGGGCAGGACAAAATGTTTAACAAAAACATAACCCTACCGGGTGTCATCAAAGGTTCACACTTCCTTCGTAAATGCTGCGCCGAAGGTTTCCATGGTGCCCGCGACCGAGGAAGAGCCGGCGGGTAAACGTGTGGGGTTCTTCTTGCGTGACCAAGTCATCTCGATGGTTTTCAGAGGGGATGGTTGGGAGCGTCTGCGTAGGCCGAAAGGCGGTCTTATCGGTCAGACGATGACAAACGAAGATTTTCAAAGGAGTGACCCATGAAGGTCAAAACTCTTGGGATTGCAGCCGCAGCCGTGGTTGCCTTTTCAGCTTCCGCGATGGCGCAAGCCCCACGTGACGGCATTTGGAGCGTAGGCTCCTCGACCGTGTTCCCCTACAGCCAAGCTGTGGCGGAAGAATTTGCCTCTTTCGGCAATACCTCACCCTCCATCGAATCGACCGGTACCGGCGGCGGCATGCGTCTGTTCTGTGCCGGCGTTGGCCTGGAACATCCGGACATCACGCGCGCGTCCCGCGCGATGAAACAGTCCGAATGGGAAGCCTGTTCTGCGAATGGCATCACTGACATCAGTGAAATCCAAATCGGTTCGGACGGCATCTCGCTGGCCGTATCGCGCAACGGTCATGCTTTTGATGTGACGCTGCCGCAGCTTTATCTGGCGCTGGCCGCCGAAGTCCCGATGGACGGCGAAATCGTCGAGAACCCCTACAATAACTGGCATGAGATCGATGCGTCGCTTCCCGACGTTGAGATTATCGTCTATGGCCCGCCCCCGACGTCCGGCACCCGTGACGCCTGGGTCGAGCTGGTGATGGAAGAAGGCTGCGAAAGCTTTGCTGAGATCGAAGCCCTGGCCGAAGCGGACGAAGATCGCGCCGGTGCGGTTTGCCAACGCATGCGGACCGACGGCAAGTTCATCGAAGCCGGTGAAAACGACAACCTGATCGTTCAACAGCTGAACTCGAACCCGGACGCCTATGGCATCTTCGGTTACTCGTTCCTGTTCGAAAACCTCGACACGCTGCAAGCCGTGACGGTTGATGGTGTGGCGCCGAGCCAGGAAACGATTGGCGATGGTTCGTACGAAGTGTCTCGCCCGCTGTTCTTCTACATCAAGAACGCGCACCGCGGCGTGACCCCGGGCCTCAACGAGTATGTTGAGCTCTATACGGACGAAGACACGTTCGGCCCGGACGGCTTCCTCGTGGAACGTGGCCTGGTGCCGCTTTCGGACGAAGGCCGCGATCGTGAGCGCGACGAAGCGCTGAACGGCACGCAAATGACGCGCTTCACCAGCAACTAAGCTGGCGGTTTCTCGCGCAAATTTCCCGGCGGGTCTTTGAAAAAGGGACCCGCCGGTTCTTCGCCTACCCTCCGGGTTGCCATTATGAAAAGGCGCGCGAATCGCCGAACCTCGGGCTTGGGCAAGTATGCGTTTTGGTGGGGCATGACGGCAGGGTGAACCGGTCGGTGCCAGATACTTTTTCCCTCGAAAGACGGGGCGTCCGGTGACAAGACTAATCGTAACAGCCCTTCTGCTCACTGTCGGGTTTTTCGTCGGCGTGACCCTTTTGGGGTTCTGGCCGACGCTGATCATCGGCGGGCTGACCTTTGCCGGCTGGGCCACGGGCTTTCTGCGCATTGGCAGTGCGACGCGCCGCGCGGCCGAGGGGGAACGTCCCCATTCGCTGACCGGATATTATGCGACCTATGTGGCGCTCTGGACCGGGCTTCCCACATTCCTGTTTCTGCTGACCTGGGTGTTTCTTCAGGAACCGGTCATTCAGCACCTGCTGGTACAATCCATGCCGGCGGATTCGATTGATGGGCTGTCGGCGAACCAGATCAGCCTTCTTGTTTCCGAAATTCGCAACGTGGCGGCGGGCCGCATTTTTGGCGAGCCGAGCCCCGCAGTGCTGGAAGCCGCCGAGCGCTATACCCGCTGGATCGCCATTGCCGATCAGATGAAATTTGCCGCCCTCTTTGCCGTCGGGCTTCTGGGGCTGGGCCTGTCCGCTGCGCGCATCAAGATGATGTTCCGTGCGCGCCAGGGGGTAGAGCGCATTATCAACGCGCTGCTGGTGCTGTCGTCGACCATCGCGATCCTGACCACCGTGGGCATTGTCGCCTCGCTGGCGTTTGAGGCCTGGCGCTTTTTCGAGCGCGTGCCGGTGCATGATTTTCTGTTTGGCCTGAACTGGGAACCGCAGATCGCCATTCGCGCCGATCAGGTGGCCTCTACCGGCGCCTTTGGCGCGGTGCCGGTTTTTGCCGGCACGCTGCTGATCAGCAGCATCGCGATCCTTTTCGCAACCGTGCTGGGCCTTCCCGCCGCAATCTATCTTTCCGAGTTTGCGAGCGACGCGCAACGCCGTATCATCAAGCCGCTGCTCGAAATTCTTTCGGGCGTGCCCACCATCGTCTACGGCTTCTTCGCCGTGCTCGTCATCTCGCCTGCCATTCGCACACTCTTCGGCGACACGCTGGGGCTTGAGACATCACCCAACTCCGCGCTCGGGGCGGGGCTTGTGATGGGTGTGATGATCGTGCCGTTCGTATCATCCCTTTCCGACGATGCGATCAACGCCGTGCCGCAGGCTATGCGCGATGGCTCCATCGCGTTGGGGGCCACGCGCGCCGAAACCATGCTTCAGGTGCTGTTGCCCGCGGCGCTGCCGGGGATCGTCGGCGGCATGCTGCTGGCCGTCAGCCGCGCCATTGGCGAGACCATGATCGTGGTGATGGCCGCGGGCATTATCGCGTCGCTGACCATCAACCCCCTCGACAGTGTGACCACAGTGACCGTGCAGATCGTGACGCTGCTGACGGGCGATTCCGAATTCGACAATCCCAAGACCTTGTCCGCTTTTGGTCTGGGGCTGTTCCTATTCATCTTCACGCTGATGCTGAATGTCGTTGCCTTGCGCATCGTGCAGAAATACCGGGAACAATATGAGTGATCGTCAGACCCTTTTTGGAATAGCACCACCCAACTGGTCGGACCCGGCCATGAAGGCCCGCATGCGGCGGCGCCACCGGGGTACGCGTTGGCTGCGCACCTTTGGTGTGCTGGCCATTACAGCGTCCATCGGGTTGCTTGCGTTGCTCGTGGGCTCGATCGTTTCTATTGGTTGGAGCGCGCTGACCCAGACCATGGTTACGCTCGATGTGCCCGTGGACGCGCAATACATCGATAGCGAAGACATTGCCGAAAGCAACTGGTCCCGCATGGCGCGCGATGCCGTGGCGACACTTTATCCCGACGACGCGGCGGGCCCGCGCGATCGCGATTATCGTGAGATTATCAGCCGGGGCGGCATTTCGTTGATCCGGAACGAGTTGACCGCGCGCGTGACGGCGGACCCCAGCCTGATCGGTCAAACATTCGAAATGCGAGTGCAGGTGGCCGATCCCTTTGATCAGCTGGCAAAAGGAAACGTGCGCCGGGATACGGAAGAACAATTGCGCCGGGTCAACGACCGGCAGATCGCCTTCTTCGACGGTCTGGTGGAACAGGGCCGCATTCAGCGGATACCGAATATCTTTCTTCTGGTGAACCCGGACAGCCGGTTCCCCGAACTTGCGGGCCTTGCTGGCGCGATCCGGGGATCGGCCTTTGCACTGCTTGTGTGCTTTCTGATCAGTTTCCCCATGGGGATCGCCGCGGCGGTGTATTTGGAAGAGTTCGCGCCACGCAACTGGGCGACGGACCTTATTGAGGTGAACATCAACAACCTTGCCGCCGTGCCGTCGATTGTCTTCGGCCTTTTGGGTCTTGCCGTCTTCCTGAACTTTTTCGGCCTGCCGCGGTCCGCGCCTCTTGTGGGCGGCATGGCGCTGGCGCTCATGACCCTGCCGACGATCATTATCGCAACGCGGGCCTCGCTGAAGGCCGTTCCGCCTTCGATCCGCGAAGGGGCGCTCGGCATCGGCGCCTCGCCGGTTCAGGTGATGACGCACCACGTCCTGCCGCTTGCACTGCCCGGCATTCTGACCGGCACCATCATCGGTCTTGCCCAGGCCTTGGGCGAAACCGCGCCGCTGCTGCTGATCGGGATGAACACCTTTATCACCAGCGCTCCGGAAACGGTGTTTGACAAATCGACCGCCCTGCCGACGCAAATCTATATGTGGTTTGATAGTCCCGAGCGGGGCTTTGTCAGCCGGACCGCCGCAGCCATTATGGTGCTGCTGACCTTCTTGCTGATCATGAATGCGATTGCTGTATTCCTGCGCGCGCGCCTTGAACGGCGTTGGTGAGCGGGATCATGCTAAACCGAGTGAGAGAACCAATGGACGAACGTAAACGGGTTCAACTCGACCATCCGACGGGCCGTGTTGATACAGGGATTGATCTGAAGATCAGCGCCCGCAAGGTGAGCATGTGGTACGATCAGACGCAGGCTCTGTTCGACATTGATTTGGATGTGCCCGATTGCACGGTGACGGCGTTGATCGGCCCTTCGGGCTGCGGCAAGTCAACTTTTCTGCGCTCGCTCAACCGGATGAACGACACGATCCCCGGAACGCGCCTTACGGGCGAGATCCTGCTCGACGGCGTCGACATCTACAAAGGGGACATGGACCCGGTGCAGCTCCGCGCGCAAGTGGGCATGGTCTTTCAGAAACCGAACCCATTCCCCAAAACCATCTATGACAACGTTGCCTATGGGCCGCGCATCCACGGGCTGGCCACGTCGAAGTCCGTGCTCGACGGCATTGTCGAAACCAGCCTGCAGAAAGCGGGCCTGTGGGACGAAGTCAAAGACCGGCTGGATGAGGCGGGCACAGGCCTGTCCGGCGGTCAGCAGCAGCGCCTTGTGATCGCGCGCGCTATCGCGGTCAGCCCCGAAGTGATCCTGATGGACGAGCCGGCCTCGGCCCTCGACCCCATCGCCACGGGGCGGATCGAGGAACTGATCCACGAGCTGCGCGAAAACTACTGCATCGTGATTGTCACCCACTCCATGCAGCAGGCGGCGCGCGTGTCGCAACGCACGGCCTTTTTCCACCTTGGAAAGCTGATCGAGGTAGGGGACACCGCCGACATCTTCACCAATCCCAAGGAACAAAAAACGCAGGACTACATTTCCGGACGCTTCGGCTAAAATTGACCCCGGCCGAGCGCCGCAGACGCGGTCGCGATAGGAGATTTTGAAATGCCTGACCGTCACCATATTCAGCTCGATGATGAGCTTGAGGCGCTCTACGCCCACATTACCGCGATGGGTGGCCTTGTTGAGGAACAGCTCGCCAAGGCGCTAGAAGCCATGTCGAAGCGCGACTCCGTGCTCGCCGAGGAAGTTATCGTGCGCGATGACCTCGTGAATCTGCAGCAGCAGGAAATCGATATGGCCGCGGCGCTTGCCCTCGCCCTGCGCCAGCCGGTGAGCCGCGACCTGCGGGAAATTATCGCCACCATCAAGATTTCGGGCGACCTGGAACGTATCGGCGATCTAGCCAAAAACGTTGCCAAGCGGACACTGGTGCTGAACCAGGAAGAACCCGTGACGCTGACCGGCGGCCTCGTGCGCATGGGGCGCGAAGTGCTCAGCCAAATCAAGGATGTGCTCGACGCCTATAACTCGCGCAGTGTGACGCGGGCGCTGGAGGTCTGGGCGTCGGATGACGAGATCGACGAGCTCTACAACAGCCTCTTGCGCGAATTCCTCACCTATATGATGGAAGACCCGCGCGTCATCGGCCTGTGCACGCACCTTCTGTTCATTGCCAAGAACCTGGAGCGCGCGGGCGACCACGCGACCAACATCGCCGAGATGATTTACTACATCGACAAGGGCGAACCCATCACCAACGACCGCCCCAAAGGCACGCCGAACAAACTTACGGATGTGAAACCCAAAGCGGAATGATTGAGGCCGACCAAGGCGGCCAACGTGTCTCAACAAGAAAAGAAAAAGAAGAACGATGAAACCGACGGTTCTTGTTGTTGAAGATGAAGCAGCCCTGATGACGCTGCTGGTCTACAATCTGGAAAGCGAAGGCTATCGCGTGCTGCAGGCAACCGATGGCGAGGAAGCATTGCTTCTGGCCGAAGAAGAAGTGCCTGATCTTGCCATTCTCGACTGGATGCTGCCCCAGCTTTCGGGCATCGAGGTTTGCCGCCGCCTGCGCGCCCGGCCTGCCACCGCGAACCTGCCCATTATCATGGTAACGGCGCGGGGCGAGGAATCGGACCGCATTCGCGGGCTCGATACGGGCGCCGACGACTACATCACAAAGCCCTTCTCAACGGCGGAGCTCTTGGCCCGCGTGCGCGCGGTGATGCGCCGCATCAGGCCCGCGCTGACCGAGGATCTGGTGACCTTCGGCGATCTGATGCTCGACAAGGTCACACATCGGGTGAAGCGCGGTGACCGGGAGGTTCATCTGGGCCCCACGGAGTTCCGCCTACTCCAGCACCTTATGGAATATCCGGGCCGTGTGTTTAGCCGTGAACAGCTTCTGGATGCGGTCTGGGGCTCGGACGTCTATGTGGAAGCGCGCACCGTTGATGTGCACGTGGGCCGCTTGCGCAAGGCGCTCAATGAAAACGAAGAGCGCGACCCCATCCGCACCGTGCGGTCGGCGGGGTACGCGCTCGACGAAACTTATGCTGCCTAAGGTATGGCCTGACGGCCGGTTCTGATCCCGATCAGCTTTGCGTCTTTTGACGGCTGCGATCCCGGCGCGCCTGCGCGGGCTGGAACGCCATGCGGGCATGACCTTCGCAATAGGGCTCGCCTTGCTTGGAAGGCCGGCCACAGAAGCGGAAGTCAGGCTGGGTCGGATCGCCGATGGGCCACTTGCACATGCTGTCCGTCACCGTCATCACCGTGGCGTAGTCGCCGTTCGCCAGGACCACAGGCTCTTCCACGACGACCGGTTTGGTCATCACGGGTTTGGCCTGGGGCTTGGGCATGGTGATGCGCTTGGGCCGGTCGGACCGCGAGGGCGACCCCCGCCCCGAAAGGCCCAGCCGGTGCACCTTGCCGATCACCGCGTTCCGGGTCACGCCGCCCAGCTGCCGCGCGATCTGGCTCGCGCTCAGGCCTTCGGCCCACAATTTTTTGAGTTCTTCGACCCGCTCGTCGGTCCAGCTCATGACCGCACCCCTCCTGTTTGTTTCTTTCCCGTCAGCTGGAGGGAGCTAATGTCCCGGAAAACCTGACCTTTTCCCCTACGCGCGGGCATCTTGTGTCCGCTCAGGCTCCAACCGCAAGATATAGTACCAAGAGAATCACCCGAATCAAGATGCTTGGTAAATATTTGTTAAGCACCCCACATCTGGTGGCTCAATCTGCAGTGATTCGCATAGCCGGGTTGCGTGATTCCCGTTGCACGGGCCCCAGTTCACCCCTTAGGGTGCAACGCATCATTTCGACGAGGATGAACATGACGACCCAAACCCCCGCCTGGGGCGAGCGGCGCTTTGGGCGCTTCAACACGCTCGGCACCTGGACCCTCTACAAGAAAGAAGTCCTGCGGTTCATGAAGGTGATCACGCAGACCATTCTTGCGCCGGTCATCACCTCGCTTCTGTTTCTGTTTATTTTCACGGTGGCGCTTGCCGGCTCGCGGCCCGACATCAATGGCGTGCCTTTCGCGGCCTTCATGGCGCCGGGCCTCATCATGATGCAGGTCATCCAGAATGCCTTTGCAAACACGGCGTCGTCGATCCTCGTCTCGAAGATCCAGGGCAATATCGTGGACTTTCTGATGCCCCCGCTTAGCCCGGGTGAGCTGACGCTGGCCTTCGCCGGTGGCGGCGTGACACGCGGCGTTGTTGTTGCCGCGGTATCCTGGATTGTCATGATGCCCTTTGCGCCGCTTTCGATTTCGCATTTTTGGGCGGTTGTCGTTTATGCGATCGGGGCATCAATGATGCTGTCTTTCATTGGCATTCTGGCCGGCATGTGGGCCGAAAAGTTCGACCACATGGCGACGGTGACGAACTTCATCATCATGCCCGCCGCGTTGCTTTCGGGGACGTTCTATTCCGTCACCATGCTGCCGCCGCTGTGGGAACAGGTGAGCCATTACAATCCGGTCTTCTATATGATCGATGGCTTCCGCTATGGTTTCATTGGACAGGCGGACAGCAATCTCGCCATTGGCATTAGCCTTCTTGTGGTCTTCAATCTGGTGCTCGGGGTGTGGTGCCATGCCTTGTTCCGACGCGGGTACAAATTGAAGGCGTAAGACACGAATTCGAATTCGAATGAGTTTTCGAGCGCCGCCAGCTGAAAAAGCCAGGCGGCGTTCCTCATCAGGGAACTGAAATGATGGAACCGGTACTGCCCACCTACGCGCGCCAGCCGCTCAGCTTCGATCGGGGCGAGGGCGTTTGGATCTTTACCAAGGACGGCGACAAGTATCTCGACTTCGCGGGCGGCATCGCCGTGACCGTGGCGGGCTACAGCCACCCGCATCTGGTGGAGGCGCTGAAGGCCCAGGCGGACAAGCTGTGGCACACTTCGAACCTCTACCGCATCGAGGGGCAGGAACGGCTTGCCCAGCGTCTGGTGGATGTCACTTTCGCCGACACGGTGTTTTTCACCAACTCCGGCGCTGAGGCGCTGGAAGGCGCGATCAAAATGGCGCGCCGCTATCACTTTGGCGCGGGCGCACCGGAACGCTGGCGGCTCATTACCTTCGAAGGCGCCTTCCACGGCCGCACGCTGGCGACCATTTCCGCAGCGGGGCAGGAAAAACTGCTCAAGGGCTTTGGCCCGCCCGTAGAAGGTTTTGACCATGTGCCCTTCGGCGACCTTGATGCGGTGCGCGCGGCCATCGGTCCGGAGACCGCGGGCATTCTGCTGGAACCTGTGCAGGGCGAAGGCGGGATCCGCGCCTTTACGCCGGAACAGCTGCGCGAATTGCGCGAGATTGCGGATGAGGCGGGCATCCTTTTGATCTTTGATGAGGTTCAATGCGGCATGGGCCGCACCGGCAAATTGTTTGCCTATGAATGGTCCGGCATTGCCCCTGATGTTCTTGCGGCGGCAAAGGGCATTGGCGGCGGCTTTCCTCTCGGCGCTTTTATGGCAACCGAGAAAGCAGCCAGCGCCATGACGGCGGGCAGTCACGGCTCGACCTATGGCGGCAATCCGCTCGCCATGGCGGTGGGCAATGCTGTGCTCGACGTGGTTCTGGAAGAGGGTTTTCTTGAACACGTGCGCCAGATGGCCAATCAGATGCGCCAGGGGCTCGAGGGCCTGAAGGACGCGCACGAAGGGCTGATCGAAGAGGTGCGCGGGGCCGGCCTCATGATGGGGCTGAAGCTGCGACGAAGCGAGCCCGCCGCACTGATCGACGCGCTGCGCGCCGAACATATGCTGGCGGTGGGCGCGGGAGACAACGTCGTACGGCTGCTCCCGCCGCTCGTTGTGAATGAGACAGAGATTTCCGAGGCGCTCGCGCGATTGGACAAGGCCTGCGCGGCCCTCGAAACCAAAGAGACAGACAAATGACAAAGCAAGTGAAACATTTTCTCGACCTTGCCGACATTCCGGCAAGCGAGCTCAGGGCCATGATTGAAGTGGCGAAGAAATGGAAAGCCGCGCGGAAGGACCTCGACAAGGGCACACCCGACGCGGACCCGATCCTTGAGGGCAAAATCCTCGCGCTGATCTTTGAACAGGTCTCCACCCGCACGCGTGTGTCCTTCGACGTCGGCATGCGGCAATTGGGCGGCTCCACCATGTACCTCACGGGTTCGGAGCTTCAGCTCGGGCGCGGTGAGGCGGTGGCCGACACGGGCAAGGTGCTTTCGCGCTATGTGGATGCGATCACGATCCGCACACTCAGCCACGACTATCTTACCGACTTGGCAAACAACTCCACGGTTCCGGTGATCAACAGCCTCACGAAACGGTCGCACCCGTGTCAGCTGATGGCGGATGTGATGACGTATGAAGAGGCGAAGGGCCCCATCGAGGGCGCGCTCGTCACCTGGTGCGGGGATGCGAACAATAATGTGGCGACGTCCTGGGTTCATGCTGCGGCCAAGTTCGGCTTCAGCATGCGCATGGCTTTTGCGAACGGCTATGGCCCCGACAATGAAGTGGTGAGCTGGGCCGCCGACAACGGCGTGGCGCTGGAGCTGATGTCCGATCCTGTCGCGGCGGTTTCTGGCGCCGATGCGGTCATCACCGACACTTGGGTCTCGCTGGGCGACGAAGAAGATGTCTTTGCCCGGCACCGGCGCCTTGCGCCCTATCAGGTGACGGATGACTTGATGGCCAAGGCCAAGGGCGATGCGATCTTTATGCACTGCCTGCCCGCGCACCGGGGCGAGGAAATGACCGCCTCCGTCATTGACGGTAAACAGTCCGTCGTCTGGGACGAGGCGGAAAATCGCCTGCATGCGCAAAAGGCGGTGCTCGCCTGGTGCTTTGACAAACTGCCCGCGTAAGAGGCTGTGAGAGGCGAATGAACGACCGACCGCAAGATGTGCGAACCGGCGACGACCTTGTGCTTCCGTTTCAGGTTGAGGAAACGGGAGTGCGGGGCCGGCTCGTGCGTCTAGGCGACCTCGTTGATGATGTGCTGACGCGGCATGATTATCCCGCGCCGGTCAGTCGTCTGTTGGGCGAAGCGCTGGCGCTGACCGCGCTTTTGGGGGAGTCGCTTAAATTCGACGGCACGTTGATTGTGCAGGCGCAGGGGAGCGGGCCGGTGAGCTTGCTCGTCACGAATTTTACCTCACCCGGCGGCATGCGCGGGTTCGCGCAAGTGGACCCTGAAACCTATGCTGCGCTGGAACGCTCCGGCGCGGAACTCAACACGGGCACGTTGCTGGGCAAGGGTCATCTGGCGCTCACCATCGATCCAGGCGGCGACATGGACCGCTATCAGGGCATTGTCGCCTTGCACGGGGAAAGCCTTGCCGAAGCCGCACACGAATATTTTCGTCAGTCGGAACAGATCGCCACGTCGATCAAGTTGTCAGTGGGGCGCATCGAGGTATCGGGCGAGGGGCCCAAGTGGCGCGCGGGCGGCATCATGATCCAACACCTCGCCGTCGAAGGTGGCATTCAGGATGAGCGCGAACGCGAAGCGCGCCTGAAAGCAGGCGAACTCAAAAAGGTGCTCACCGAAGGCGGCGAAGATGTAGAAGAGGCCTGGAATCGCGCGGCGATCCTGCTCGACACCGTCGAAGATCACGAATTGCTCGATCCGCTGGTGGCGCCGGAACAATTGTTGTTCCGCCTCTATCACGAAGACGGGGTGCGGGTTTACGAGCCGCGGGACCTTACACGCGTGTGCCGCTGCTCGCTCGAGCGCTCACAGGATATTTTGCGTAGCTTCCCGATCGAGGAATTGCGCGAGATGGCGGACGACGGCCGGCTTACGGTTAAATGTGAGTTCTGTAACGAGAGCTATGACTTTGATGCGGAAACGCTGGACCCGGTTGAGGGCTAGCGCGACAGCTCATCGAGTAGCTTTTCAAAAAACGCAACGCCCTTGTTCACCTGCTCAATGGTGATGAACTCATTGGGCTTGTGGGCTTCGGTGATCGAGCCCGGCCCGCAAATGACGCTCGGCACGCCCGCAATCTGGAACATGCCCGCTTCGGCGGCATAGGAAACGGCCTCGGCGTGGTTCGCGCCGGTGAGCCGCAGCGCCAGTTCCTCGGCAGCGGCGTTCTCGCCCGCGTGCAGCCCCGGCACGGCCACAAGGTCGGTCGTGACAATGCTGCCTTCGCCATCCGACTGCTTCAGAAGGCGCGGCAGGACGATGTTGTCCACGTGGCTTTGGAACTCGTCGATGATGCAGTTCTGGTCCACATGGGGCAGGGGGCGATACTCCCAGGTAAAGCTGCACTCGCGCGGAATGATGTTTGTCGCCGTGCCGCCCTCGATGACGCCAACGGAAACGGTGGTGAACCCCGGTTCGAAACGCCCCGTGCTGTCGCCCAGGTCGATCATCTGTTTTGATAATTCCACCAGGTGATTGATCAATTCATTGGCGAACAGGATCGCGCTCGCGCCATTGGCAGGCAGGCTCGAGTGACTTTCCTTGCCCGTCACCACTGTGTGAAAGCTGCGGATGCCCTTGTTGGCGTTGACCACCTTCATGTTGGTGGGCTCGCCGATGATGGCGCATCGCGGCGTGGGGATCGCATCTTTCAGCCCGGCGATCATGCTGACGACGCCGGTGCAGCCCACTTCTTCGTCATAAGAAAGCGCAAGGTGGATCGGCGCTTTCAGGTCGCGTTTCACAAACTCGGGCACAAAGGCAAGCGCGATGGCGGAAAAGCTTTTCATGTCGCAGGTACCGCGTCCGAAAAGCTTGCCGTCCTTTTCCGTCAGCGTCCAAGGGTCCGTGACCCAGGGCTGACCGTCCACAGGCACCACGTCCGTATGGCCGGACAGGATGATGCCGCCTTCCACATTCGGGCCTATGGTGGCGAGCAAATTGGTTTTGGTGCCGTCCTCATTCGGGAACCGCGTCGCGGTGATGCCGTACTCGCCGAGATAGCTCTCGATGAACTCGATGAGCTCGAGATTTGAATTGCGGCTTGTCGTGTCGAACGAGATCAGCTTAGCGATCATCTCGCGCGGGGTATAGGTCGCGGGCATACGCGCGTCTCCGAAAGGTCAGTGGCGCCAGAACCTCGGCAGGAAAAGAACCAGCACGGTGAAAAGCTCGAGCCGCCCCAATAGCATACCGGCCGACAATATCCACTTGGCGGGATCGGGCAAAGGCTGGAAAGAGCCGGCGGGCCCTACGGTGGGCCCAAGGCCGGGGCCCACATTGGCAAGGGCGGTTCCGGCGGCGGACCAGGCGGTCAACGGGTCAAGGCCGATCATTGAGAGCGCAATGGCCATCACCGCAAAGATCGACAGAAACAGAAACAGAAAACTGAGCACCGAGGAGACCACTTCGCGCGGTAGGGGGCGGTCATTGTACCGCGCGGTGAAAACGCCATGGGGGTGAACGATGCGCTGCACATGGGTGCGCGCGGCGGCTTCGATCACCTGAAAGCGAAAGATCTTGATGCCGCAGCTGGTTGATCCGGCGCAGCCGCCGATGAACATGGTGAAAAAGAAAACACCGACCGAGAACGTCCCCCAGGCGTGATAATCGTGGGTCGCATAACCCGTTCCTGTCAGAACGGAGACGCCATTGAAGACGGCGGCGCGGAAGGCGCTTTCGCCCGTGTGCAGGCCGGTGATCATCAGATAGGTCATCAGCACCGTAGTTACGATGGCGACGATGAGGAAAAAGCCGCGCACCTGTGCGTCGCGAAAGACGGCCCAGGGCTTGCCCGGCAGGGACTGCAGATAAAGCGCGAAGGGCAGGCTTGCCAATATCATGAAGACGACGGAGGTGTATTGAATGCCCGGCGTCTCCCACCGCCCCAGCGAAAGGTCGGAGGTTGAAAAGCCACCTGTCGCGACAGTGGTCATGGAATGGGCGACCGCATGGGCCAGCGGCATACCAAAGGCCCAATAGGAAAAAGTGCAGATGGCGGTAAGCCCCACATAGAGCGCAACGATGGACCCCACGATGGCTTGCGCGCGGGGCAGGATTTTTTCCGACGTGTCCGAAGATTCAAGGCGAAAGATCTGCATCCCGCCGATGCGCAGCATGGGCAGAACCGCGATCGCCATAACGATGATCCCGACCCCGCCCAGCCACTGCAGGATCGCGCGCCATGCGAGAATGCCAGGCGGCGCGGTATCGAGCCCCACAATCACCGTGGACCCCGTGGTGGTGAGCCCCGACATGGCCTCGAAAAAGGCGTCGGTATAGCTGAGCTTGATGCTGGGGGAGAGCGCAAAGGGAATGGCGGCGAAGGTCACCAACGCGACCCAGGAAAAGGTGGTGAGCAAAAACGCCTGCTGCATGGTCAGGTTGCCGGCGAACCCTCGGTTCGAAATCCAGAGGGAGATACCGATAAAGATCGAGGCGACGGCGGCGGTGGAAAAGACCTGCCAGTCTGGATTGCCCACAGTCAGGTCCACGGCTGCGGGCAACAGCATGGCGATGCCGAGGGTGGTCAGCAGAATACCAATGACTAGAAGGATCGGCCTGAGGCTTGGCACGGCGTCTCGTGTGTTGCTTCGTTCCCGTCCGCGAAGGGCATGAAATGCCCCCATACGAACCCCTAAGCGCTACCCCTATGGGGGTGCGGGGTCAATCGGGCCAAATCCTAGTTTACTGTGCGGCTGGCATAGGGGCTGTCGAGGGAAAAGAGCGGAATATCCACGTCCAACAGCAGACCTTCCTCGGTGGACATCTGATAGATGCCCCCCATGATGCCCGAAGGCGTCGTCAGCGGCGCACCGGAGGTATATTCAAACCGGTCGCCGGGGGCGAGCACGGGCTGTTCGCCCACCACGCCTTCGCCGTGCACTTCCTGCATGCGGCCCAGCCCATCCACGATGCGCCACAGGCGGTTGCACACCTTCACCGTATTGCCCCCGTGGTTTTCGATCACCACGCGATAGGACCAGACGTAATAGTCGTCTTCCGGAGAGGACTGATCCTCCAGATAGAACGGCTCGACGCTCACGCGAATGGAATGTGTGGTTTGGTCGTACATGTGGCCTTGCTCCCCTCCACGCATAGTGACCTGCGTGTGAAGGCATCGTCTAGTGATTCCGCGCAACGGTCAGGCTTTTTGCAGCGCCTGGTTAAGGTCGTCGATGAGGTCCGCCGGGTCTTCAAGCCCCACCGACAGGCGCAACAGCCCCGGCCCAATTCCCAGTTCCGCGCGCGCCTCAACGCTCACGCGTTGGTGAGTTGTAGTGGCGGGGTGTGTGATCAGGCTTTTTGCATCGCCAAGGTTGTTGGAGATCGAAACAAGGTTAAGCGCATTGGCGACGCGGAAGGCGGCCTCTTGCCCGCCCTTTACATCAAAGGCAACCACGTTGCCGCCCGCACTCATCTGCTTCATCGCGAGCGCATGCTGCGGGTGGTCCTTGCGGCCCGGGTAAAGCACGCGCGTTACGTTCGGATTGTTCGCCAAAGCGTCCGCCACTTGGGCGGCCCCGTCGCAAAGGGCGCGCACACGCATTTCCAGGGTTTCAATGCTTTTCAGCATGACCCAGGCATTGAAGGGGCTAATGGACGGGCCCGTCTGGCGAATGAACTGGTGCAGGTGGTCGTCCAGAAAATCCTTCTGGCACAGCACCACACCGCCCAGGCAGCGGCCCTGTCCGTCGATATGTTTCGTCGCGGAATAGACGACGACATCCGCGCCCAGTTCCATGGGCCGTTGCAGGACGGGGGTCGCGAACACATTGTCCACGATCAGCCGCGCCCCTGCCGCGTGGGCGACCTTCGCCACGGCGGCAATGTCGATGACTTCCAGCGCCGGGTTTGATGGGGACTCAAGAAATAATGTCTTGGTCTCCGGCCGCACGGCCGCTTTCCACGCCTCCATGTCACGACCGTCCACCAGGGTCGATGAAATGCCAAGGCGGGGCAGCAGGTCCTCGATCACATAGCGGCAGCCGCCAAAGAGCGCGCGGGAGGAGACCACATGGTCCCCGGCCTTGAGGTGGCAGAGCAGGGAGGCGGTCACCGCCGCCATGCCGCTGGCCGTCGCCCGGGCGCAGGGGGCGCCCTCAAAGGCGGCGATGCGCTCCTCGAACATGGTGACGGTGGGGTTGCCGTAGCGGGAATAGATATAGCCCTCGTCCTCCCCCGTGAAGCGGGCGGCGGCCTGTTCCGCGCTGTCATAGACATAGCCGGAAGTGAGGAACAGCGCCTCGCTGGTCTCCCCAAAGGGGCTGCGCGTCGTGCCGCCGTGAACGGCAAGGGTCTGGGGGCGCCAGGATTTGGGCTCGGAACTCATCTCATCAGCTTTCGGCAAAGGGGAGCAGGGAGCGAATCGTGCAATGGTCCAAGGGAAGGCCGCAAGGGGTTCCCGCGGCTTTTTTGCCAGTAATTTTGACGCATGAACCGCCGGGCCTCGCCCCGCTTTGGCCCGCCCGCTCACCATGCTAAGGAAGCCGTCCCATGTCCACTCTGGTTCTCGATCAAGACGCGGAAACGAACGTGACCCACGAAACCGAAACCTCCTTTGGCGCGCCTGGCGTCCTGCCAGTGCAGCAGCTGAAAGAGTTGATCAAGTCCGGTGCGCTGGCGGCGCAGGGGCCCATCACCAATGCCCAGCTCCAGCCGGCGAGCATCGACTTGCGCCTGGGGACCCGCGCCTATCGCATCCGCGCGAGCTTTTTGCCCGGCCCCCGGCGCACGGTCGAGGACCGCCTCAAAGACGTGGTGATGCACGAGATTGACCTCACCAATGGGGCGGTGCTGGAAACCGGGTGCGTCTATCTGGTGCCGTTAATGGAACGGACGGCGCTGCCCAAGACCGTTTCGGGTCTCGCCAATCCCAAAAGCTCCACGGGGCGCATTGATGTTTTCACGCGGCTGATTACCGACCGCGCCAGCAGCTTTGATCAGGTGGAAGCGGGCTATGAGGGCCCGCTCTATGCGGAGATCAGCCCCAAGACCTTCAGCGTGCTGGTGCGCGCAGGTTCCCGCCTGAACCAATTGCGGCTGCGTGGGCAAAACGCGGTGCTGAACGACCGCGAACTTCTCGCGCTGCATGAAAAAGTCGGCCTTGTTGACGGCCCGGTGGATATCGACATGGGCATCGCCGTGTCGGTGGACCTGACGGGGGAGCCGGACACAGGTTTCGTTGGCTATCGCGCGAAACGCCATGCGGGCGTGATCGATGTGGACAAGCCTGGCGCCTATGAGGCGTCGGAGTTTTGGGAGCCGATCAAAGCGCGCAAGGACGCGACGTTGATCCTCGACCCGGACGAATTTTACATTCTGGCCTCCCGCGAGGCGGTGCATGTGCCGCCCGATTATGCGGCGGAGATGGTGCCCTTTAACCCGCTGGTGGGGGAATTTCGTGTGCACTACGCAGGCTTTTTCGATCCCGGTTTTGGCCATTCGGCGGCGGGCGGTTCAGGCAGCCGCGCGGTGCTGGAAGTGCGCAGCCACGATGTGCCATTCATTATCGAGGATGGGCAGGTCGTTGGGCGACTGGTCTATGAACCGGTGACGGAACAACCTGAATTCGTTTATGGCACGGACATCGGCTCGCACTACCAGCGTCAGGGGCTGAAGCTTTCAAAGCATTTCATCGTCGATTGAGGCGAAACGCCTGCAAATGAAAAGGGCGGGGCCATCTCGGCGCCCGCCCTTTTTTGTTGGTGTGCTGATGAAGCTTACATGCCGATCAGGTGCTTGGAGGCAAGCATGCCCCACAGCATCGGGATCGACAGCAGCGTGTTCGTGCGGCTGAACAGCATCGCCGTGCGCGCCGCCTTGGCTTTCGCGTCAGCGTCCGCATCAACAATGCCCAGCGCTTTTTTCTGGTTGGGCCAGATCACGAACCACACGTTGAACGCCATGATGAGGCCGAACCACATGCCGATGCCGATCCAGGTCAGATGCAGCGAGCCCATGCCCCAGCCGAGCATCATCGCCTGATGCAGCCATCCGGCCTGCCAGCCGAGGATCAGCCCGAAGAGCACGGTGAACGCCGCCCCCCAGCGGAACCAGAACAACGCCGCGGGGGCGATGTGCTTGCCGATGGCGGGTTTCAGCTCATCGGGGATTTTGGGCATGGTCGGGATCTGCACAAAGTTGAAATAGTACAAAAGCCCGATCCACATGATGCCGGAAAAAACGTGTAGCCAGCGGACCAGAAGGCCGAGGTCAAAACTTTCCATGGGTCAGTCCTCCCTCAACCTGCAATGAACGGTGCAACGAACCAGAGCACGACGGTCAGCACCACACCGGCGGCGACCGTGAACCTGATATCGGTAAGGATGATACTCATTTGAAATCTCCCCCTCGTGGAGCGCCTTCTGTGCGAAGGCCGTTATTGTCGTTCGCGCGCCGGGACAGCGGGTCCCTCCCATGTCCTCGGGCCAAACGTGATTCGCTATCAAACCATTGATTCGGAATAACCCCAAGGCCGGGTAAGGTATGGGGGAACGTGGGACACGCTGCGAATTTTGCCTAAGATGTGCGCGGTGACTGGAGATGGGGGGGCGAAATGACCAACGCAATTGAAGATATGGCACGTGCCTATGAAGCCGCGTGGTGCTCGGGTGACCCAATGCGAGTGGCGGATCATTTTGCAGACGGCGGAACCATTCAGATCAATCGCGGCGATGTGCTAAAAGGGCATGAGGCAATCACCGAGATGGCGGCGGGGTTCTATGCCGCCTTCCCAGATCTCAAAGTGATTTGCGACGGCGTTCGCATTGCGGGCGATCACGTGGTGTTTCTCTGGACGCTGGAAGGGCACCATGCGGAGACGAAGAACTTTGTCCGTGCAGCCGGATGGGAGGAATGGACTCTCACGCCCAACCTGAAAATTCAAAGCTCGCTCGGGTGGTTTGACGCGGAAGACTATCAACGCCAGATCGATGGGGCGTGACGTCAGATGTCCGCCATGAAGATCGCAAAATAGAGCGCGAAGATCACAGAGAGCCCGATGGTTCCCGCCCACTGTAGCCAACGCGGTTTGGCAAATCCCGCCGCAGCCATGAACACGATCCCCAAGACATTAATGTAGTTGGCGCTTGAGAACCCTTCCAGCATTAGGTTCGCCGCCATGGCGAAGACCAGATTGACGAAGAAGAGGCCGATATAGCGGCTGCGGTTCCGTTCGTGAAAATCAGCGAGGCTTATCCCGCTGTCGGGAACCTTGTCCGGCACGATCAGAGCCGCGATCAGGTATTGAATGGTTGCCATGGTCATCCAAAAAAAGACCTGAAGAATATTCCAGGTTTCCTGCAGGCGCAGCTGCCAAGCAGAAATCCAGAAATCGATAAGCAACACAAAGACGAGGAGCATCCATGCCCCGTGAAGCCAAGACCAGCGCACATTCCGCGCGTGGATCAACCGGGCGATGCCGCTGAGAAGATGGGCGAGCGCCAGGGAGACGACGAGCGACAGAAGGATCAAGACGTGCTCGGATGCGGTCATGGTGCGGTCTTCCCCCGGGGGTGGTGATGCGTCAGATTCGGAACCAATTCTAGCAGACCCGGCCCCTCTGGACCCGGCCTCTGATTTGAGGCATATCTCGGCCCGTAACGCGGGTGTAGCTCAGTGGTAGAGCATCAGCTTCCCAAGCTGAGGGCCGTGGGTTC